>Ga0326513_10000003_pt1 | contig 227461 bp, 164 predicted proteins | sample 2_2465_0518_D_FD_203654 | JGI IMG/M metagenome (GOLD analysis project Ga0326513, IMG submission 203654) | Bovine rumen microbial communities from UC Davis, California, United States - 2_2465_0518 | ecosystem: Host-associated > Mammals > Digestive system > Stomach > Rumen | place: USA...
CACCCCAAAACCCCTGCAAACAAACACATCCACCGGCGTGTCGAAAACAAGCCCGAAACCCCGGGAACCGGGACGAAACACACGGACGGCACCACGAACAAACGGAAAACAAACCCGAAAAACACGGCGTGTCACACGGCCACCTTTCGTAATCGCACACATCACACACATCAATGAGGCGTAGGGTGAGAGCCATGACGAAGAAAATCGCAGTATTAACAGGCGCTGGCATCTCCACCTCAGCCGGCATTCCGGATTTCCGCGGCCCGGACGGCGTCTGGACCAAACACCCCGAACAAATGAACGTCTATGACATCGACGCCTTCATGGCCAATGAGGAAGATCGCGAATATTCCTGGCGTTGGCAGAAAGAGTCGCCGGTATGGAACGCGCAACCCGGCACGGCCCATAAGGCGCTGGTCAAGCTCGAACAGGCAGGCATGCTGACATTGCTGGCCACGCAGAACTTCGACGCACTGCATGAGAAAGCCGGCAACAGCCCCAGCATCATCGTGAATCTGCACGGCACCATCGGCACCTCGCATTGCATGAAATGCCATCAGAAATACGACACGAGCGACATCATGGACCGGCTGGACGAGGAACCGGATCCGCATTGCCACCGCAAACTGCCGTACAGCGGCGATATGCCATGCAACGGTCTGATCAAAACCGACGTGGTGTATTTCGGTGAAGCGCTGCCGGATGGCGCGATGGAGAAGTCGTACCGTCTGGCCACGCAGGCGGACGAACTGTGGGTCATCGGGTCGACGCTGGAAGTGATGCCGGCGGCGAGCATCGTGCCGGTCGCGGCACAAGCCGGCGTGCCGATCACCATCATGAATATGGGACGCACACAATACGACCGTCTGGCAACAAGGCTGATCCACGACGACATCGCCGTCGCATTGCCCGAGCTGGTGGACGAGACCATCGCCGCGAACGCCTGAACCGTCGTCTCGGGGATACGACACAACGCATAACCTATGGCAAGGGCCACGATTCGCGAATACGAATCGTGGCCCTTGTTGATGCTTCGGAAATCGGCAATCAGTAAATGCGCTTGGGCTGGAAACCTTCAGCCTTCAGCGCGGCAAGAATGCGCTCGATATGATCTGGACCATTGGTCTCCACGGTCACGCCAAGCGACACCGCGTTGGTGTAGTGGCCGGAAGCCTTGAACTGGTCGTGATCCAGCGCGATGACATTGGCGCGTTCGCGTGCGAGCAGCGAAGCGACCTTCACCAGCTGGCCCGGAGTATCCGGCAGTTCGACCTCGAAATTCATGATGCGACCGCGGGCGATCATACCCTTCTGGATCACGGCACCGATGGTGACGGTGTCGATATTGCCGCCGGACATGATCGGAACCACCACATGCGGGCCGGGCGCGGAAGCGAACTTGTGGGAGCGCAGATTGAGATGCTCCAAAGCGGCCAGGGATACGGCGCCCGCGGCTTCGACCACGAGCTTGTGCTTTTCGAGCATCAGCAGGATCATCTCGTTGATGTCGCGTTCGCTGACGGTCACCAGATCGTCGAGGAATTCGTTGAGCAGGGCGAAGGTGAGATCGCCGGGATGCTTGACGGCGACGCCTTCGGCCGACGTGACCACCTGATCGGCGGGAACGACATGGCCGGCCGCGAACGAGTTCTTGAATGCGGGGGAGCCCTCCGGAATGGCGCCGATCACGCGCACTTCCGGCTTGAAGGTCTTGATGGCCAGAGCGACGCCGGCGCCAAGGCCACCGCCACCCAGCGGAACGACGACATCGGTGACGTTGGGGACATCCTCAAGGATTTCCAGACCGATGGTTCCCTGACCGCACAGCACCTCGTAATCGTCGAACGGCGGAACGTAGATCATGCCGTCTCTTTCGGCGAGTTCGGCCGCGTGTGCCGCGGATTCATCGAACACGTCGCCATACAGCACGACGTCGGCACCGTACGCCTTGGTGGCATCCACCTTCAGCGGGGGAGTGATGGTCGGCATGCAAATCGTGGCCTTCGCACCGCGTTCACGGGCCGCGTACGCCACGCCCTGCGCGTGATTGCCCGCAGATGCGGTGACGATGCCGTGGGAAAGCTCCTCTTCGCTCAGAGAGGCGATCTTGTTGTATGCGCCACGAATCTTGAACGAGCCGGTAACCTGCAGGTTCTCAGGCTTCAGAAGAATCTCATGCCCCGTCATTTCACTCAGTACGGGGGAGGGGATGATTGTGGTATGGCGTGCGGTGCCTTCCAAACGCTTCGCTGCGAGTTTCAGCTCGGCTGCATGGTCACGCTGCAGCGCTTTCAGTACGTCCTTTTGTTCCATAACCGGCATTGTAGGAGTCGCTCCTGTCATTGGGCAAACCGCTTCTCACCCGACGAAGGAAACGAAACGCCCGGAACGAGGGGGATACGATGGGACGTATTCCCTCATTCCGGGCGCATACAGGCTGGTACAGCCATTCCCGCAGGCAATCCTCAGGGAGAGCTCCTGCGGGCCCGTCACAACGACGTCACAGCTCGACGACGACGCCTTCCCACGCACTCAGCTCGCCGTTCGCCAGAGAGACGACCGCATGGCTCGCGCCACGGGTGGAAATGACGATCTGAGGCTCGGAGACGCCAGAAGCCACCAATGCGGCACTTTCGGCAGGCACAGCCACACGATCGCCCGACAGGTTGACCATGGTGAGCAACGTGGTGCCGTTCAGTTCACGAGTGAACGCGTACACATGCTCATCGCCGGCATCCACCGGCTTCCACGTACCCGCCGCAACAACAGGATTGTTGTGACGCAACGCGATCAGACGCTGATAGAAAGCGAACACGGACTCCGGATCGTCGACCTGACGGGCGGCGTTCACCTCGGTATGATTCGGATTCACGCTGACCCACGGCTCGGTGGGGGCATCCTCGGCGGTGAAACCGGCGAACGTAGAATCATCCCACTGCATGGGGGTTCGCGCGTTGTCACGGCCGATAAGCGCAAGAGCGTCCATCATGGATTCGGGGGACTGGACCTTGGCTTCCTCGACGCGCTGACGGTACGCATTCAGCGCCTCCAGGTCACGATACTGATCCAGCTTGGTGAAATGGGCGTTGGTCATGCCCAGTTCCTCACCCTGATACACGTACGGCGTGCCGCGATGCATGTGCAGCAGCAAGGCGAACGCCTTCGCCGAGGCTGCGCGGGATTCTTCCGTGGAGTCGTCGCCCCAACGGGACACGACACGAGGCTGATCATGGTTGCAGAAGAAGAGGCTGGCCCAGCCCACATTGGCCACGGCCTCCTGCTGTTCGGCCAGTTCACGGCGCAGGTTCGTCACCTTGAACGGCACGGTGTCCCACTTCGAACCGGACTGGTCGATGCCGACATGGTTGAACTGGAACATCATGTCCAGCTCGCCATTGGCCGGATCGGTGATGTGCTCGTTGCGTTCGGGCGTGACGCCGGGCGCCTCGCCCACATTCATGAAGCCTTCGCGGCCTTCGAAAACCTCACGACGCATTTCCGCAAGGAACTCGTCGACGCGCGGGCCGTCGGAACAGAAGGGGAACGGGCTCGAATAGCCTTCCGGACCGACCGGATCATCGGCGATCAGGCTGCCGTCCTCGCCGGGCAGCTTGCCATTGGCGTCCACGACCTTGGAGATCTGGGTGATCACATCCATGCGGAAACCGTCGATACCGCGATCCATCCACCAGTTCATCATCTTGTACACGGCCTTGCGCACCTCGGGATTCTCCCAGTTGAGGTCAGGCTGCTTCTTGGAATACTGGTGGAAGAAGTATTCGCCGCGCTTCGGATCGTATTCCCAAGCAGAGCCACCGAAATAGGAACCCCACTGGTTCGGTTCCGCACCCGGCGTGCCCGGCTCGTGGCCCGGCTTGGCGGGACGCCACCAATACCAGTCCGCATGCGGATCATCCTTGTCGCGGGACGCCTGGAACCAGGCATGCTCGTCGGAAGTGTGGTTGACGACCAGATCCATCACGACCTTGAGGCCACGCTTATGCGCTTCGGCAAGCAGCTCATCCATATCCTCAAGCGTGCCGAACAGCGGATCGATGCTCTGATAATCGGAAATATCATAACCGTTATCGTCCTGCGGGGACTTGTACACGGGGGACAGCCACAGCACGTCCACGCCAAGATCGGCAAGATAGTCAAGTCTGCTGGTGATACCCTTCAAATCGCCGATGCCGTCGCCATTGGTGTCCTGGAACGAACGCGGATAAATCTGATAGACCACGGCGTTCGACCACCACGGGTTGGGAGTGGCACCGTTGGTACGCACAGTATCCGGCAATTGCGGACAATTGAACGATGTCATCGTTAAGCTCCTTTGCTTGTCATTTTCATGTCTGTTGTTACCGTTCCCATCGTAGACAGGACCCCCACCATTAACCGTGTGACGTGGCCATCTCAGCGGCGAAAACGGTCGGCGGAATCCGACAAGTGGATTCCGCCGACCGAGGGTTGGGGGTGGGGTGCGAAACGGTTGATTCGCTCGGCTACCGCCTCGCTCAGGCGGAGCCTATGAACAGTCCACTGGACTGTTCACTTAACGGCTCCGCGCATGACCCCTCCGACGACCCATTTTTGGGCGAAGACGTAGACGATGAGGACCGGAGCCATGGCCATCAGGTAGGAGGCGAAGGCCATCGGATAGTTCGAGGTGAACTGGCTCTGGAACACGTACTGCGCCAACGGAATGGTCTGATTGCTCTGATCGGTCAGGGTGATCAACGGCAGCAGGAAGTCATTCCACGCCCACAGCGCGGTCAGGATGGCAATCGTGGCGTTGATGGGTCCCATCAGCGGGAAGATCACCGTCCAGAAGATGCGCCAGGTCGAAGCGCCATCAATACGTGTGGCCTCTTCCAGCGACACCGGTATCGAACGGATGAAACCGATGGCGATGAACAGGTTGGAACCGATGCCGAGAATCGTGTACAGGATGATCAGACCAAGCTGGTTGTCGAGATGTAGCGATCCCATCTCCTTGGCGATCGGCAGCATGATCACGGTGAACGGCACGAACATCATGGCGAGGAAGAAGTAATACAGGAAGCGGAAGAACCGCTTATCCATATTCCTTGCGACGGCGTAGGCCACGAAGGTGTTCGTCAGCAGGGTGAGCACCACGGCGCACACGGTGATGATGGCGGAGTTGAGCGCGGCCTTCGGATAGTTGACCTTGTTCCACGCATCGACGAAATTATGCCATTCCCACGTGGTGGGCAGGGTGAAGGTGCCCGCCTCGCCGGGGGTTTTCAGCGCGGTGACGACGGTGAAATACAACGGCACCAGCACGGTGAGGCTGAGCACCGCCACGGCCGCGGTAAGCCACCAGTTGATGTTGCGATCCTTGCGGTACTTGGTGGTGTTCGTGGAACCCTTGGTTGCAATCGAAGCATTTGCGGAAGTCATGATAATCGCCTCTTCCTTTCAGACCTTTTCCTTGCCGCTGAAGAACTTCAGCTGCACGAACGCAAGAACCGCCAGCACGATGAAGAACGTGACCGCATTCGCCATCTGGTAGGAGTACTCGCCGTTGCCCAGACCGTTCTGGAAAATCAGGTAGGACACGGTTTCGGTCTTGGAATCCGGGCCACCCTTGGTCAATGCCATGACCTGATCGAACGCACCGAGGGAGTTCTTCAGGCTGAGCACCATGTTGATCGTCACGAAGGGTCCGATCAGCGGGAAGGTGATCTGCCAGAAGTTCTGCCAGGGGCTCACGCCGTCGATGGCCGCGGCCTCGTAGATCTCGTTATCGATGGTCTGCAGGCCGGCCAGATACAGCAGCGTGGAGTACGCCACGCCCTGCCAGATGGACAGGAACACAATCGGGAACCAGGCGAGATTCGGATCGGAGATCATCGACGTGGACAGCCAGTCGATATGCAACGCCTGACCGAGCGCGGGCAACGGCGTCATGAAGATGTACTTGAACACATAGCCGATGACCAGCACGGACAGGGTGTACGGGATGAAGAAGATCGCGCGGAACCCGTTCTTGAAGGCGATCTTGGAGTTCAGCAGCACCGCGAGGAACATGCCGATGAGGTTCGTGCCGAGCGTGATCAGGATCGCGATGAAGATGGTGAACACGTAGGCATGCCCCACGCGTGCATCCTGGAACATGGCGATGTAGTTCTTGAAGCCGATGAACTTGAAATCACCATAGCCTTGGGAATTGGTGAACGAGTATGCGGCACCCTGAAGGAACGGCCAGTACAGGAACGCCGCCACCAGAATCGCCGCGGGAACCGTCATCCAATAGAAGGCCGGATCCACCTTGCGCTTTGAGAACTTGGACACTTTCTTCGGCTTCGCTGCCGATGTCGCTTTGCCAGTCATATCATTCCCTCCCCTCATCTGAAGTTCCTGGCTTCGATCTTGTCGTATTCGCTCTGCATGCTGTTCAGGAACTTGGTCTTATTGCCCGTCTGGATCAGCGTCTGCAGGAATCCGGCGATGTTGATGCTGGCCGGAACGTAATGGTCGCAGAAATCGGTGAGCTTGCCCGCCTTGTAGAACGACAGCACGCCGTTGAGCGCCTCGTCGCCGACATACGTGTTCTTATACGGGGAGAATGCTGACTGCTGCTTGGAGTAATCCTTGACGTTCTCATCGCTCATCAGGAAGTCGACGAATTCACGCGCTTCCTTCTCGTGCTTGGTGTGCGCACCCATGGTCAGCATCACGTCATCGCCAGCGGTGAGCTGCTGCTCCTTGGCGTTGTTCGTGGCCGGCATTTGCGCGAACCGCAGGTTGGCGTTCTTGTTGATGAGACGAATCTGCGGGATGGCGTAGGTGCCCAGCGGCAGAATGGCGGCCTTGCCCGCGGCGATGTCCTGGGTCGCCTGCTGATAGGTGACCGCGGGATTTTTCTGCGTGTAGTTCTGGTAGATTTCGACCAACTTGTCGCTGACCGGATCCCACAGGTCGCTGAACGTCTTCGTGCCATCCTTGAGATACGAGTATTCGCTTTCAGGAACCAGCGTGGAGTTCAGCGACGACAGCGGCGCCTGGATAGTCCACGGGTCGCCGGTGCTGGCCTCGATCGGCACGACGCCCTTGGCCTTGAACCGCTTGAGCAGCGAGATGAACTCATCCCAGGTCTTCGGCGGATTGTTCGGATCTTCACCGGCCGCCTTCCACACGTCGGCGTTGATGATGTAACCGCTCGCGTTGCCCGCGTAGGGAATCGTGTACAGCCGCTTCTTCGACTGATCGGTGGTCTGCACCAGGCTCTTGGCGATCTTCACCATGCCCGGATTAAGCTCATCCACGATCTTGTCGTCGGTGAAGTCATGGAATACGCCCGCTTCGGCCAGCATGCCGAAATTAATGTCACCGTTGATCGTGATGATGTCAGGTTCACGGCTTTTCACCAGACGGGTCCGCAGATCGGTGGTCGCATCGGATGAATTGTTGACATTGATCTTGATGTTGGGATGTGTTTTCTCGAATTCACGGGCCTTTGCCGTGAACCAATCAGCGGCTTCGGCTTTGTACTGGAAGAAATCCAACGTCACCGTGCCCGCATTGGATGTGCCGCAACCGGCCATCCCCAATCCCATCGCCGTCACGCAGACGGCCGTCGCCGTGCGACGAATCACACGACGCCAATTTCCATGGTTTATACGAGATTTCACTCTCATAATCAACCCTTTCCCTTCCTTGGGTACGGCCTCTCTGCCGCAACCGATGGTTTCGGATTAACCGAGTTCATTTTTTATTCCCAGTCTTTGTTTGTCGGCTCGTGTCGCAACAAAATAACGACGTTTTTCTTATTCCGAGAAAGAAAATGGTGCCCGCCGACGCGCACACCGTCGACGGGCACCCGCAGGCCAGCGGGTCGAAAACCTACAAAACCGACTACCGCTTGACCATGGACCGTTCGATTTCCTCCAAGGACTTGCCCTTGGTCTCCGGCACGAAATATGCCACGAACGGGATGGACAGGACCGCGAACACCGCGAACACCGCGAACGGACCGCCTACGTTGTTATGGAACATCGACAGCAGCGCCAGGAAGAACTGGGAAACGATGAAGTTGCCCAGCCAGTTGGCCGCGGAACCGAAGGACGTGCCGATGCCGCGCACGGACAGCGGGAAGATCTCGCCGATCATGACCCAGGCGATCGGTCTCCAGGATGTGGCGAAACCGAGGATATAGACGCCGATCAGCACCATGGTGGGCACGGCGATCTTCGAGACATCGCCCATGTAGTTCAGCGCGGTCATCGCGGCCAACGATACGGCCATCACCACCGAGCCGAACGTCAGAAGCTTCTTGCGCGGGAACTTGTCCATGATGAGCGTGGCGACGATGGTCGCGCCGAAATTCACGACGCCGATGCCCACGGACACCCAGATGGCATTGCTTTCGGGGAAGTGGAAGCCCTTGATGAACACCTGCGGCAGGAAGTAGATCACCGAATTGATACCAACCAGCTGCTGGAAAAGCATCAGACCGACCGCGGCGATCAGCGCCGGACGCGCGATGCGGAACAATTCGCCCACACCACCCTTGGAACCATGCGAAGCGACTTCCTTGATCTCGTCGAGCTCGAGCTTCACCTGCGCCTGATCGACATCCTTGCGGATCAGCGTGAGCACCTTAAGCGCGTTGCGATCATCACCCTTGCTGATCAGGTAACGCGGGGATTCGGGAAGCAACAGACCGCCGATCAACAGCAGCGCCGAAGGAATCAGCGCCGAGCCGAGCATCCATCGCCAATCGCGGATGCCGGCGATGTTATGACCGAGGAAACCGAGGTTGGACGCGTAGGCCAGCAGGATACCGAAGGTGATCATGAGCTGGAACAATGTGGACAGTGATCCTCGACGTTCCTTCGGCGCGAGTTCCGCAAGATACGCCGGGGTCAGCGCGGACGCGGCACCGACCGCCAGGCCGAGGATGATGCGGGCGATAACCATCATCGTGAAGCCCGTGGCGGCCGCGCACAGGCCGGATCCCAGCAGGAACAGGATCGCGGAGACGATGAGCAGCTTCTTACGTCCAAACCGGTCGGAAAGCGAACCGATCGACAACGCGCCGATGCAGGAGCCGCTGAGCACCGATGATGTGATGAAGCCCGTTTGGGCGACGTTCAGCCGGAATTCCTCCTCGACCAGCGGGAGACACATCGGAGATGATGCCGGTGTCGAAACCGAACAGCATACCTCCCAATGCGCCGAACACGAAAACGAAGGCGTTGTTCAACGGGGAACGTGCGGGGTGCCCCCACCGACGTCATTCCCGCCGACATCACGCGATGGCCGTCGCGCCGCCGTAGTGGCCCTTGCCGATGAAGAGCCGCTTTTCGTAGCCATATCCAATCCTTTCTCTCATGGCGTCTTTGCCGAAATATGAAAAAGACCCGGGCCGGCGCGACAAACGACGACCCAGATCTTGCCTATAGAGTTGCAACCCTGTTGTGTTCAACATTATACAAGGTTTGCCTAAAAAACGATTCTCGAACGCAACGGGGGATGGTACGGGGGTGCGCGATGCGAGGACCCGTCAGAGCGCGACGCCAGTAGGGTTCCGACGATGCGGCGCGGCCAAACGGGAGCCTCCGAAACCCGGTTTCGAGCATGCCGGCGCATCCCGTCAACTCTGATTGTCAACTCTGATGCCAATAATTAGTTATCCGAGGATAGAAATAGGAAAGAGTAGTCTATGGCGACACATCCCATCCCTCAATGGTTCGAGGGATCCGAATACACGCATCAGGTGGCGGCCTGCATCACGAAGTACGGGCCGATATCACGCATCGCGATATCGCAGGCCCTCGGCCTGTCCCAAGGCGCGGTATCGCGCATCACCAGCGACCTCATCCATGCAGGTGTGATCATCAAAGCGGATCCGAACGACGCAACACCCAAACGCCTTGGAACTAAACGCCTCGGAACACCCGCCGGCAAAACCGCCACGGAACGACGTGGCAGACCACAGACCGGACTCAAACTGAACGCCAGAGCGAAAACCTTCATAGGCATCAAAATCAACAGCACCTTGGCCACTGCCGTCGTCACCGACGCGGAAAACCACATCGTCACCGGATGCCACGAGCAACCGATCGAAGACACCTCGCCGGAATCGGTGGTCAGCGTACTCACCGAACTGATCCGAGACTGTTCGCTCGAAGCCGTGACGAACGGACTGCCCAACCCATGCGCCGTCGGCATTTCCATCGGCGGGCACGTGGAACACGACACCACGGTCACGTTCGCGCCGTTCCTCATGTGGGAGAACGACGTGGACCTCTCGCATATGGTCGAAATCGCCACCGGACTGCCCACCGGCATCTACAACGACATCGATTCGCTACTGGTGGATGCGTGCTGGTTCGGCCCCGGCGTGGGTCTGGACAGCTTCGCCGCACTGACCATAGGCGCAGGCGTGGGTTATTCGCTGGCGACGCACGGCAGGCTCGTCGAATGCGCGGATAAAAGCTATGGTCTGGTGGGACACATCCCACTGGATCCGAACGGGCCCGTCTGCGCATCCGGTCACCGGGGATGCTCGCAATGCCTGACCAACGACTCCATCGCGGACGAATACTCCCAGATGATCGGTCGTGCGGTCTCGTTCGACGATTTCGAACGGGACGCATACGACGGCGTACCGCAGGCGACGAAACTCGTGGATCGCACCTGCTTCAGGTTGGGGACGCTCATCGCGGTCATCTCCAACATCGCGATGCCCGCGAAGATCATGATCGCGGGGGAGTCGGCGTTCATCGCGCAACGTGGCATCAGCGCACTACGCGACGGCATCAAGATGTACCGGCACAACCAGGCCTCGCCGGTGCGATTCGAGATTCTCGACCACGATTGGTCGCTGTGGGCGAAAGCGGCGGCGGCGCGTGCGATCGTGAACCATATCGGATAACGATTCGAGGCATTGCAACAACTGCAACAACGAAGCGGGCGTGCGCACGATGGATGTGCACACGCCCGCTATTCACCGATGCCGGTCAGTCCCGCATCAGGCACCACCGGCCGAACGATGCGGACCACGTGACGCGAGTCAGATCGCGACCACCTTGAACAGGACGGCCTGAGCCGGATGCAATGCCGGCGGGCGGATGCCGTACGCGGCAAGCGCACGACCGGTCATCTTCACGCCTTCGGCGGTCCACCAACCCAACGGGCTCTGACCGTTGCCGATATCCTGGCCAGCCAGGTCGAGGCTCACATCAAGCGGCGACACCTCATACACCTTGTCCGGATCAAGGCCGGGCAGACGTACCGGGGACACGGGATAGGTCTGCGAGGTGGTCAGCTGAGTGAAACGGTAGATGGCGGCGGCCTTGTCGGGCATGACGCAACCGTCCACACGTACCGAGGGATCCGCGGCGTCGGAATGCACCACCGTGTCGACGGCGAACCATTCGCGATGCTTCTTGAACTCGGTCACCCACTCGTGCAGCTTGTCGATATCCTCCTGCGGCTGCTTCAGCAGATTCCATTCGATGCCCATATGGCCGAAGAACGTCATGGCCATGCGCATCTCCTGCGAAGTGGCGCGATGGGTGGAATGCGCCGGGCTGTCGCCGACATGCTCGCCCATCATCTCGGGCGGGACCAGCAGCGACGTGTACCGCTGGATGTCGGCACGTTCGACCGGATCGACGCAATCGGACACCCACACGCGATCGGCAAGCTCAAGAATGCCTACGTCGATACGGCCGCCGCCGGAGGAGCAGCTTTCGATTTCCAGACCGGGATGCGCGGCCTTGAGATCATGGAAGATCCGGTACACGGCAAGGGTCTGCGCGTGCGCCGCGGGACGACCGGTAAGAGGGGAGACCTCTTCGGTGACGAGCTTGTTGTGATCCCACTTGATGTAGTCGATGCCGAGATCGCCGACAAGCTTGTCCATGGCGCCGTAGACGTATTCGAAGGCATCCGGATTGGCCAGGTCCACGACCTGCTGGGTGCGTCCCTGCATCGGCAAGCGGTTCGCGGTGGGCTTCATGACCCAATCGGGATGCTTGCGGAACATGTCGGAATCAGGATTGACCATTTCAGGTTCGAACCACAGACCGAATTCCATACCCTTGCCGTGCACGTACTCGGCAAGCGCCTTGAGCGACTTCGGGCCGTCGGGCCACACTTCCTGGGAGACCTCCCAATCGCCCAGACCGGAGGTGTCGTCGCGGCGGGAACCGAACCAGCCGTCATCCACCACGAAACGCTCCACACCGCTTTCCGCGGCCTTGTCCGCAAGCGCGGTGAGGGTGTCGTAGTCATGGTTGAAGTAGACGGCCTCCCACGTGTTCAGGATCACCGGACGCGGCTTCGCGGCGATGTTATGCTCCGCACGCCAATCGCGATGCGCGTTGCGGATATAGGCGTGGAATCGGGATGCGACCTCGTTGAGGCCTTCGCCATAGGAGCCATACAGCCACGGGGTGGTGTAGCCTTCGCCCTTGCCGAGGCAGATTTCGCCGCCGAACAGCACTTCGCCGCCGCCGAGCACGCCTGCGGTGTAGGGCAGTCGTTCCGCGGAGAGCACGCTGTTGCCGCTCCAGCCGACATGTGCGGAGTAGACATCGCCACGGGTGAAACCGAATCCGGTCTCGCCGACGGACAGCAGCAGTGTGGCGTCGAAGTCCGGGCGGCCGGCCATGGCGACCTTCTCGAACCTGCCGACGGTGAGCGGCTGACGCTGCGGGGAACGTTCATGCAGATGATGGCCGGTGGTGGTGAGGATTTCCGTGGCATCGGCGGGGATGGTGTAGGCGAGTTCCACCTTGCCTACCTCAAGCCGCCCCTCGGCGAGGTTGACGACCTTGGCGCGCTGTCTGATCAGACCGCTGACATCCAGCTCGCAGGTCCAGACGATGCCGACGCCCTGTTCGGCGTCCTCGGCCGTGACCACGACGGTGGGCGTCGTCTTGGTGCCGTTGACGGACCACTGAGGATAGCCGTCCTTCACGCCCATCTCGTAGGCGTTGCCGGCCTGTACGTCCTCGACTTTGATATCGCTGACCACGAACTTGCAGAACAACGTTCTGCCGTCGCGGCGCACGTCGAAGCGCTCGGCACCCAGCCAGGATTCCGACTGGGTCGGCAGCACGCTCGGATACGGGGTGTAGTCGAGGGCGCCGGACACGCGCTGCGGGCGCTGGGCGTCATACATGCCCAGCACGGTTTCGGGTGCGCTGAGCGGACGACCCCAATGGACGAAGCGCGGCAGATCATTCGCCGGGAAGACGAGCGCGAACGCCACATCGGCGCCCGGCTGTTCGGCGTATACGCCGGTGAGTGCGGTGCCATCGGCGGCATTACCTTGGAATTTGCGAATGTGCGACATTGCATCACCCTTCTTTTGGAACGACGGGATTTCGTGTCACCAATCCTACGCCGGAATGCTTTCCTTGCCATCTTTCCGCGTGTTTCTTGTTTTAGGAAAGTAATTCACTTGCCGTCTTTGCCGTTTATTTGACGAGTAACCCGATTCCGCGCGCGCAAAACGTAGGAATCGTTGGAATTCCAACGATTTTTTATTTGACGGTTATTTGACGGTTATTTGACGCGTATTTGACGATTCAGCTCGTTCCGCGCGTACACTGGAGGCATTATCATCGATGAATCCATCACAGCGGAAGGATCGCCATGCCCGAAGACCTGCTTCAACTGGTGAACCAGCTCGTCGCTCGCGCCACGGAATCACAAACCGTGGAGTTCAAGGAATCGAATGATGACGCTTTCATGATCGGCAAGGACATCTCCGCGTTGTCCAACGCCGCCGCCATGGAAGGTCAGGATTATGCATACATGTTGTGGGGCGTGGATGATGCCACGCATGACATCATCGGCACGACGTTCAATCCATTGGCCGCCAAGCATAAGGGCCAGGAGTTGGAACTATGGCTGAGGCTCAAACTTTCCCAAAACGCGGAATTCCGTTTCATCCCCATCGATATGCACGGCAAGCACGTGGTTATCCTGCGCATCTGGCCCGCATCCGGCTATCCCGTATCCTTCGACGGTGACGAATACATCCGTTCCGGCACATCGACGCAACGGCTGGAGAAGAATTCCCAACGCGAACGCCGGCTGTGGGAAGTAACCAAATCCGAATCCTTCGAGGAACAGATCGCCATGCAGTGGCTCACCATCGACGAAACGCTGTCCCTGCTCGATTGGCCAGCCTATTTCGCCCAGACCGGCACACCTCAGCCATCCGACCCGAACGCCATCGTGCATTATCTCGAGCTGGAAGGCCTCGTCAAGACATTGGACAGCGGCCAGTATGCCATCACCAATCTGGGAGCCCTACTGTTCGCTAGGAACATGCAGCAGTTCCCCACCATCCAACGCAAGGCGCTACGTGTCATCAAATACGAGGGGACGCGCAAATCCTCACCGTCCCGCACGCAGACATACCAGCGCGGCTATGCCGACATGGATGCCATCGTCGATTTTCTGCAGCCTTGGCTGCCGGAAACCGAAACCATCGGACGTGCACTGCGCGTCACACATCTGGCATACCCGCAGATAGCGGTACGCGAACTGCTGGCGAATATGCTCATCCACCAGGATTTGACCGCACGTGGCAGCGGACCACTCATCGAGGTCTTCGACAACCGCATCGAATTCTCCAACCCCGGAAATTCACTGATTCGCCTCGAACGACTCGTGAACGATCCACCCGAAGCCAGGAATCCCAAACTGGCCGACGTTTCTCGCAGACTGCATATGTGCGAGGAAGCGGGATCGGGCTGGGATAAAATCATCGACGCCTGCGAATCCGCGCATCTGCCATCACCTGTTATTCAGGAATCCAAGGCAACGGAAAGCCCCAGCATGATGGTCAGGCTTTCCCAATACTGCCCTTACGCCGAGCTCAGCCCCAGCGAACGGAAGGATGCGTGCTACTGGCATGCCTGCATCCAGTTCGCGGACGGTATGAATCTCACCAATACCTCGCTGCGCGAACGCTTCGGTCTGAGTGAGTCGTATTCCTCGCAGATCTCCCGCTTGATCCGCGACTGCGTTGCCGCCAACCTCATCAAGGCCGTGGATCCGGATGCGCCACGCAAGAAAATGGCGTACATTCCCGCCTGGGTGTAATCCGATCCCTTGTTACCTTCCCTTATCTACCGGCCGCGCGTATACGCCGTTTATTTGACGAGTAACCCGATTCCGCGCGCGCAAAACGTAGGAATCGTTGGAATTCCAACGATTTTTTATTTGACGGTTCAGCAATGCGGCACGACGACCGCATTGCGCAGCGAGGCGGATGTAGCATAAGCGACAAAGACGGGACGCATCGCGACAAAGCGTTCGCGCACATCCCAGGAAGAAGGATCGAGAGACATCAATGACCGATCGTGACCAAAGAGCGATTCATGGCAGCGCACGCAAACAACTGACGATCATGGTGATCGTCGGACTGGTATCCGGACTGTTCTCCGGCATGTTCGGCATCGGCGGCGGCACCGTCATCGTCCCCGCACTGGTGTGGATCGGCCTGTCGCAGCGGCAGGCCGCGGCGACGTCCATTTGCGCGATCATCATCACGTCGGTTTCGGGGGTGATCTCCTACGCGCAGGGAGGCGACGTCGATTGGGCGGCGGCGCTGCTCATGGCGATCGGCATGATGTGCGGATCGCAGATCGGCAGCTGGCTGCTGTCCCGGCTTTCCGAACTGTTCCTGCGCTGGTTCTATGCGGTGTTCCTGATATTCGTGATCGCTTCGCAGATATGGTTCACACCATCACGTGATTCGACGATCCACCTGACTGCGATCACCGGATGCGCGATCGTGCTGGCCGGCGTCTTCATCGGCACATTGGCCGGATTGCTCGGCATCGGCGGCGGCTCCATCGCGGTCCCCGCGCTGTCACTGATCTTCGGCGCATCCGACCTCATCGCCCGAGGCACGTCGCTGCTCGCCATGTTCCCCAGTTCGATCACCGCCACGGTGGCGAATCGGAAACGCCATCTGGTCATCGTCAAGGACGGCCTGATCATCGGTATCGTCTCCGCGATATCCGCGCCATTGGGCACCCTGATCGCCAGTACGATCAGCCCGCGCATGGGAACGAACCTGTTCATCGTCTATCTGACGGTCATCGGCATCCGGTGCCTCTGGACCGCGCTGAATATCACGCCTGCCGCCGCCGAGCTGGTTGCACGCATCAACCGCATCACACATACGGTGCGCGGCAACCACGGCAAGTGATCCGATAAGGCAACCGGTCGAAAGCCGATCACACAACAGGCAGATCACACAACAGACAGAGCCGGAGCCTATCGCCTCTTCGAGAAGAACTCGTGCAGCACCTCGGCGCATTGCTCCTCGAGTACGCCGCCATACACCTCCGGCATATGGCCGATATGTGGGTCGCGGGGAATGTCCCACACCGAACCACATGCGCCGAGCTTGGCATCCCAAGCTCCGAACACGATACGTCCGATATGCGTCTGTATGCAGGCTCCGGCGCACATCGGACACGGTTCCAGCGTGACCACCAGCGTGCAGTCGGCGAGATTCCAGCCATGGGCCGCGGCCTCACGCATGGCGGCGATCTCCGCATGGGCCAACGGATCGCCATCGACCTCGCGCGTATTCCATCCTTCGCCTGCGATATGGCCACGGGAATCAAGCACCACGGCCCCCACCGGCACATCCCCATGCCCCGCCGCATACAAGGCCAATTCCAATGCGCGGCGCATCGCCTCATCATCGTTCATGCCTGACAGTCTACCCGGGCTCAGCGCCCGGCGCCCCTCTTCCATACCGCCCATCGCGAAGACGGAACGGCGCTAGAGCGCAGAGCGTGTAACGTTTTTCTTACGCCCCTTCGGTACTGTTGAAAACGTCCCTCCAAGGTAAGGAAACTTGTGGCCGTCATCGAACTTATTCTCTGTATCATCGCCATCGTCGTGGCATCGTCGTTCCTCAGCCGGTTCATACCCAAAGTCTCCACGCCGCTCGTGCAGATCGCGCTGGGCGCTCTCGCCAGCCAGTTGCCGTTCTTCCAGGATGTGCAGCTGAACCCGGAACTGTTCATGGTGCTGTTCATCGCACCGCTGCTGTATCTCGAAGCCCATGACATCGACAAATCGGAACTGTTGAGAACAGTGAAGCTCAGCTTGTCGCTCGCAATCGGACTGGCCATTGCCACCATGGCTGCGGTCGGTTTCGCATTGCATTCCATCTGGCCCGCCATGCCGTTGGCCGCAGGTCTGGCCTTGGGCGCGGCACTTGGCCCGACCGATGCCGTCGCGGTGACGTCCTTGGGCAAGGAAGCCTCGCTGACCACCCGCCAACGCAGCGTGCTCAAAGGCGAGTCACTGTTCAATGACGCTTCCGGCATCGTCGGCTTCCAGTTCGCCATCTCCGCCGCGATAACCGGCCAGTTCGCCGTAGGCGAGGCCACAGGTAGGTTCATCGTCTCGTTCATCGGCGGCGCGGCATTCGGTTTCATCGTCGGACTGATTATCAACTGGGTGTTCGAAACCGTCCGTTCGCTGGGTTGGGAGACCACCACCACGCGCATCCTGATGGAGCTTTTCCTCCCTGTTCTGCTGTACATCGGCGCCGAGGAATGCCATGTGTCCGGCATTCTTTCCGTAGTCGCCGCCGGTCTGCTAGTCAGGTTCGACCGTACCGGCATCGGCCCGAACGTGGCGCGCACGAACATCGTTTCATCCAGCGTGTGGGGCGTGCTGTCGTTCACGCTGAACGGCGCGGTGTTCATTCTGCTGGGCATGTTGCTGCCTCGGGCGATGACGGCCAGCTGGTCGGATCCGAGCGTCAGCAACAAGTTGCTGTTGAGCGTGATTCTGCTGGTGACCGTGGTGGTCATCGCGCTGCGATTCCTGTGGGTGGCGTTCATGCTGCGCATCGCACGCGACACGAAGACCGGCAAGCGACGCAAGATGTCGCCAGACCGTTGGCGTTCCGCCGCGGTGATGACGTTCGGCGGCCCCAAGGGAACCATCACCCTGTCGCTGATGTTCACCATCCCCTACACCATCGCCGCCGGCGCCGAATTCCCCATGCGTGACGAACTGATCTTCATCGCGTCCGGCGTGATCGTCATGACCCTTCTGCTGGCCAATTTCGCGCTGCCGCTGCTGGCTCCGAACCGTGCCGAGAACACGTCGTCCGAAATGTGCGAAGTCACCATCGAAGTGCTGAGACGCACGGTGGAGGAACTCACCACGCGCATCACCCCGGAGAACCGACGCGCAGTGCTCATGGTCATCGACTCGTACACGAAGCGCATCAGCCGTTTGAAGCAGCTCGCCGGCATCGTCGATCTTCGCGGCTACGAACAGCTTAAACTCCAGGCCCTGTATTGGGAGAAGGAGTTCGTGCGCAACAGGCAGGCCGAAGTCAAAGCCCATCCGAATCCCAATAAGGCTGTGCAGGAACTGAATCTTGAAGCGTGCGAACGCATGCTCGACCAGATCATGAATTCGCTGCGTCACGCCGAAGCCGATCCGGAATCAGGCCATACCGTATCGCAGATCCGCGGACGCATCCGCCGCTTCCAACATCAGACGGGTAACGTTCTCAAGCGCGTGGATAACCGCATTCGCCGAACCACGCCGTTGGTGAGCGAGGATCAGATCTTCGCGCACATGCAGGTACTGCAGATCGAGGCGATCGATCATGTCATCGACCGGCTCAGCGAGGAGATGGGCAAGAATACGTATGACACGGAATTCTGTTCCGCGCTGATCCTTGACTACCGACGCGCCGAGGCTTCGCTGAAGTCGCGCCCGAATATGGAAGGCAGTACGGCGGCGGCCAGTCAGGCGGCCGATCTCAAGCGCGACAGCTATGGCATCGAGCTCGGCGTCGTGCAGGACATGCTTGAGGCCGGCGACATCACCAGAACGCAGGCCAGGACGCTGCGCCGCAATATCTACGTGATGCAGGTGGACGCGGATTCCGGCATCTGATCGACCGGCCGCATAACAAGGAAACCCCGGTGGGGAGGAGCCCACCGGGGTAACAGAGAAAGGAGAGAAGAAGAAGATTCAATTGTCCGGAACCTGAGTTGCCGGGTCGATTGCTGTCGACATCTTTCAGATAACACCCTGTTCCTGTGCTTATCTCTATGGTTTTCTGATAGATTCCTGAAAGTCGTGGCGGATTGGGGTGGATTGAGGTGGATTGAGGCCTATAGGGCGCAGGCACTAGACTGACGGTCAGTATCGTTTCCATTTGCGAGGAGCTCTCATGCTGTTGTCCGACCACGACATTCTGGCCGCACAGGCCGAAGGACATATTTCATTGGATCCGTGGACGCCGGAAATGGTGCAGCCGGCATCGATCGACGTCAGGCTCGACCGTTTCTTCCGGCTGTTCAACAATCACGCCTACACTTACGTCGACCCCGCCGAGAATCAGGGCGAACTCACCGAGCAGTTCGAGGTCAAGGCCGATGAACCGTGGATTCTGCATCCCGGCGAATTCGCGCTCGGTTCCACTTGGGAATACGTGAAGCTTGACGCCAGCATCGCGGCGCGCTTGGAAGGCAAGAGCTCGCTGGGCAGACTCGGCATTCTTACGCATTCCACCGCCGGATTCATCGATCCCGGCTTCGAAGGGCATATCACGCTGGAACTGTCGAATGTCTCCACACTGCCGGTGAAGCTGTGGCCCGGCATGAAAATCGGCCAGATGTGCTTCTTCCAGCTGAGTTCACCCGCCGAACACCCGTATGGTTCCGCCGGGACGGGCTCGCATTATCAGGGCCAGCGCGGGCCGACCCCGAGCCGTTCCTACGAGAATTTCTATCGCGCGCAGATCACCGACTGATCGCAGGCGACGTCCACCATCCACGTTTGGCGGCCTTCAACGGCCGCCTTCGCATATTAAGGAGCATTCATCATGACAGATCCGAACGGCGAATTCCGGTTCGACTTCCAGAACGGCCAGCATCCCGAACGTCCCGCGGATCGTTCCGCCGGCAATCAAGCCGGGCAGCCGGCACAACCGGCACAACCGGCATCGCCCGTACAGCCGACGCAACCTTCTGCATTCGGGGCGACGCAGGCGTTCCCCGCAGCAGGTCAGGACTATGATGCGCTGGGTGCCACCCAGGCGATGCCGCCCGTATGGGAGGGGATGCCGACGGAAGCCATGCCGCAACAGGCAATGCCCGCACCGGCCATGCCCACTCAGGCCATGCCTGCGCCAACCATGCCCACCAAAGCGATGCCGATGCAATCCATGCCGCAGCAGCCTGTATCGCAACAGCCCACTGAAGTGTTCGGCACGACGCCGATGCCCCGATCGGCCGCTTCCTCGCAGCAGCCGCGCATGGCCCAATCCACCGAAGCATTCCAGCCCTTGCAGCCCGCACAGCCCACCATGGCCATGCAGCCCGGCGATCAGGCCACACAGGCATTCGATTTCCAATCGCTTCAGGCCACGCAGGCATTCACCCCCGCGGATTTCCAGCAGCCCCGAGTCGCAGGTCAAACCGCTCAGGCAGCGCAGGCAGCCCAGCCGCGCACCATCAGCACACCCGCGCGGCCCACGATCCTGCCGCCCACCATTCCGCCGGACGATGAGGACGGGAACGGCGATGATGAGGACAACGGCAAGGATTCCGGTGGGAAAAAGCCCATCAACGGCAAGATTGTGGGCATCGTCGTCGCCGTCATCGTGGTGATCGCCCTGATTGTGGGCGGCGTGATGTTCTTCCGGTCGAACAGCGGAAAAATCGCCTACGCGTCGTGCACCAAGGCGCAGTCCTCTTATAATGACGCGATCAAGGATCTCAATGCGGAAGCCACCCAGGCGAAGCAGAACGCCCCGACCGCCGACGCCGTGGACAACCAAAGCACGCTCGACAATCTGAACAAGACCATTGCGAACGCACAATCCATCAACACGACCGCCACCTGTTCGGCGGATATGAAAACGAACGAGCTGAAGACGAACACCACCTCGTTCAAGGACGCCGCGAAAGAGGCGAAGGACGCGAAGAAATCCATCGAACAGGCGCTGGATGCCGCGACCAACAGCAAGGATTCCAAGAACACCAACGCGTTGAAGGCCGATTTGAACGCCAACATCAGCACCGCGCAGACCACGCTGAACGATTCCGCCGGCAAGGTCGCGGACGAGAGCACGCGCACGGCGCTGCAGGATGCGATCAGCAACGCGAACAACGTCGCCGGGCAATCCTCGCCGTCGCAATCCGACGTGAGCAACGCGAAGTCCCGGCTGCAGAAGGCGGTCTCCGACGTCAACGCATCAATCAGCGCCAAGCAGCAGGCCGATGCGGAGGCGCAACGCAAACAGCAGGAGCAGCAGGAAGCCGAGAAGCGCGCGCAGGAGAGCCAGAACCAGAACCAAGGCAACAGCAGTCAGGGGGATTCCGGCCAGACCGGCCAGTGCGACGGCACGGACGCCTCCTGCCAGACCTCCGATAACGGGAACTGATCGCAGCCCGCATCATTCCACATCGCAACTCCGATTGCATCATGAAGACGACGCCCTTCGCGGGCGCCGTCTTTTTTCATACCGTGCGCACCCGAATACGTTTGGCCCCGTATCCAGGCCAGCCCCAAGCCGAGGGAAAAGAACCCGCGATGCCAGCTATGACGCGGGGTGCTGGGACAATGGGACGCATGGCACTTAAGAAAGGACCGACCAAGGGGTCGGGTGGAAAGCATAGAAACGCACTTCGTGGCAAGGGGCCGACCCCCAAAGCCGAAGATCGCGTGTATCACAAGGCATACGCGGCCAAGAAGGCCGCCGACCGTCGCAAGATGTCCGATCCGCGTTTGGCGGCTCGTCGTCACGCCGACAAGTTCTCGACGAATAACACCACCGATCTGGTGTTCGGACGCAATGCCGTCCTCGAAGCGCTTCGCGTGGGCGTGCCGTCGAGCACGCTGTACGTGATGTCTCGCATCGAGCATGACGACCGTACGCGTGAGATCGTCAAGATCGCCGGTACGCACAGCCTGCGCATGATGGAAGCGGATCGTCTGGAGATGGATCGCATCGCTAGGTCCGGCAACCATCAGGGTGTGATCCTCAAGGTCGAACCGTACCAGTATTCCTCGCTGGCCGAGCTTGCCGACCGCGCGGACAAGAAGGCCCGCGCCATGGAAGCGGCGAACTCCGCAGCCGCACGCATCAGCGCTCGTCCGTTGTTCATCGCGCTGGACGGCGTGACCGATCCGCAGAACCTCGGCGCGGTGATTCGTTCCGCGGCGGCGTTCGGCGCCAACGGCGTGATCCTGCCGGAACGTCGTTCCGCTTCGGTGACGGCGGCGGCATGGAAGGTTTCCGCGGGAGCGGCGGCACACCTGCCCGTCTGCCGTGTCGTGAACCTCACCAAGGCCATCGAAGCGCTGAAGGCGCGCGGCTACTACGCGGTCGGTCTTGATGGCGGCGGCGACAAGCTGGTCGGCGAAACCGGTTTCGAAACCGATCCGCTGGTCGTGGTGCTCGGTTCGGAAGGCAAGGGTCTGAGCCGTCTGGTGCGCGAGGCGTGCGACGCCATCGCCGGTATTCCGATCTCCAGCCAGGTGGAATCCCTGAACGCATCCGTCGCGGCGGGCATCAGCCTGTACGCGGTGGCACGCGAACGGCGCAGGGCTGCGGAAGCCTGATTCTCAGGACCACAACCAAGCAACCCGGCAAACCGGTAGTATCCCGACGATCCGGGACATGATTCGAGGCACCGCCCCACGGCATACGTTCCGTGGGGCGGTGCTTTACATATTCTCCCAATAACAGGCAGGGAATTCTCAGGGAACCACATCGTTAGGCACAGAAACGGCTGGTTATATAAGAATTACCGAAGCGATTCGGATGGAGCTCCAACAAGCTCCAGATAATTGAAACCTCTTCTTCTTTCTCTCTCCTTTCTCTTTCCCCGGTGCCAATCACACCGGGGTTTTCTTTTGTGCAGCCGTTCCTCGCTTTGAACACATGCAGGAGTGACCGCAAACAGCCAAGGCACACATCGGATAAACGACGAAAGCCCTGCCCGGTATCAGTGCCGGACAGGACCTTGCTGTCTTGCGGTTTTACAGCCTTGCGGTGGTTTGGCGGATTTCACACGTTTCGCACGACGGCGAAACCCGCATAGACGCGACGGATGACGGGAGCGCCGTCAGTGCGCCCACACCGCGGCATCGGGATCGTAATCGGGATCGTACCCGTCGTCATCGCCGTCACCGTAGGTGCTTTCATCATCGATGACGCCCGAATCGGCTTCCTCAAGCAGCGCGTTGATGGCCTTGTCGTCGAGCTTGTAGTTCGGCAGCACATTGTCGATATAGCTCTTCACGGCTTCGGCCATCGGCACGTCATGCCCGGCCTTCTCCGCGAGGAACCAACGGTGGGTCAGGATCTCGTGGAAGAACTGGGCGGGCTGGATCTGCGAACGATATTCGCGCGGAATCATGCGGACCGTCGGCTCGAACACCTCGCGCATCCAATCGGTCGCCACGATTTCGAGATCCTCGCCTTCACGCCACGTGGAGGCACGGTAGGCGTCAAGATCGTTGAGCAGTCGTCGGGCCTGATTCTCCTGCACGTCGAGGCCGGTAAGCCGCAGAAGCTTGCGGGAAGCGTAGCCGGCGTCCACCACACGCGGACGGACGAGCACGCGCTTGCCATCCTCCGTGGTCTTCATTTCCAGCTCGTCGACGTCAAAACCGAGCTCGTTCAGCTTGTTGACGCGCTTCTCGATCTTCCACATCTCGTCCGGCTTGAACTTGTCGGTGTCGGTGAGTGCGCTCCACAGCGAATGATAACGATCCACCAGACGGTTGCCGATTTCGATCTCGTCCACGTCACCGGGCAGCAGCTTGCCGTAGCTCAGATCCATCAGTTCGCCGATGATGTTGGTACGGGCCAGATCGATATCGTATTCGCGCTGGCCTTCGGTCAGATTGATCTGCAGATCACCGGTTTCGGCATCCACCAGGAACGCGGTGAACGCATCGGCATCACGCAGGAACAGCACGTTGGACAGCGACACATCGCCCCAGTAGAAACCAGCCAGATGCAGGCGCACCATCAGCACGGCCAAGGCGTCGATGAGACGTTCGGCGGTATCGGGGCGCAGATTGCGGGCGAACAGCGCACGGTACGGCAGGGAGAACTTCAGATGCTTGGTGACCAGAATGGCCTCCAGTGGTTCGCCATTGCGGTCATGCCGGCCGGTGACCACGGCGATCGGCGTGACGGCGGGCAGTTCCAGCTTCTGCAGACGGCGAAGGTTCTCGTATTCGCGTTCGGCCATCTGCTTGGTGATTTCCTTCATGGCGTAGACTTCGTCGCCTACGTGCACGAAACGCACAACGTGCCTCGAAATGCCTCGCGGGAGATTGGCGAGCAGATCCTGAGGCCAGGAGGCCAGAGGCTCGTGCCACGGCAGGGTGAACATCTTCGGGTTGGAACTCGCCGCGGTGATCTTCAGCGCCTGCGGTTCCGCCGCGTTATCCGGTTCGCTTTCCGCGTTCACGGATGTTGCCATGGCGACACGGGGGTCCAGTTGGGACACATCAATTGGATTAGGGGTCATGAGTAACGATTTTACGCATGCCACCTCCCCAGGGAATATGAATGAACTATGTGATGGCTCAACGGCTTGGCACGGGGGCATGGGGATAAAAAGAAGCCCCGCATCGTAGCGGGGCTTCTTCAACGAGACGGTTAGAGAGGAAGAGAAAACGCCTCGTTTAATGGTTGACCGGTTCCGCGCGGAACCGGTCAAGTCTATTGCGACCGGCCTTGCGGCCCGTCACTCGACTCAGTTCAGACGCAGCTCGGTCGACGGAGCGAACAGGTGCATCTTGGCCGGATCGATCTTGATCTTGACGGTGTCGCCGACCTTCGGCAGCGCACGCGGGTTCACACGAACCGTGGTGAGCTTGTTCTGGTCGGACATGACCTGGGTGGCCTCGGCGGCGGAGCCGTCGGTGATGATGTTGCCGTAGATGTAGCCGTCGGAACCGAGATCCTCGATGTTGACGACCTTCAGGGAGAAGGCGTTCGGATCATCGGAGGTAGCCAGGGAGGCGTCTTCCGGACGGAAGCCGACGACGATCTGGCCCTTGTCTTCGGCGGTCAGCTTGTTGACGGCCTCGGCCGGCAGATCCACGGTGTCCTCGCCGATCTTCGCCTTGCCGTTCACCACCGGGTGGGTGTTGATGTTCATCGACGGGGAGCCGATGAAGCCGGCGACGAAGACGTTGGCCGGGTGATCGTACAGCTCGGTCGGAGCGCCGACCTGCTGCAGGACGCCGAGCTTGATGACGGCGATACGATCGCCCATCGTCAGAGCCTCGGTCTGATCGTGGGTCACGTACAGGGTGGTGACACCCAGCTGACGCTGCAGAGCGGCAATCTGGGTACGAGTCTGCACACGGAGCTTGGCGTCGAGGTTCGACAGCGGCTCATCCATCAGGAAGACCTTCGGCTTACGAACGATTGCACGACCCATGGCGACGCGCTGACGCTGACCACCGGACAGTGCCTTCGGCTTGCGGTCGAGGTACTCGGTGAGGTCGAGGATCTTGGCGGCTTCCTCGACGCGCTTGCGGATCTCATCCTTCGGGGTGCCGGCGATCTTCAGGGCGAAGCCCATGTTGTCGGCGACGGTCATGTGCGGGTACAGCGCGTAGTTCTGGAACACCATTGCGATGTCGCGGTCCTTCGGCTGCATGGTGGTGACATCCTTATCACCAATGCGGATGCTGCCCTTGTTCACTTCTTCGAGGCCGGCGAGCATGCGCAGGGTGGTGGACTTGCCGCAGCCGGACGGGCCGACGAGCACAAGGAACTCACCATCCTTGATATCAAGATTCAGATTATCCACAGAGGGCTTGTCGTTGCCCGGGTAGATACGAGTGACGTGGTCGAATACGACTTCTGCCATGAGTTCAATCCTTTCAGAGGCAGGTACGTGCCTCACGATCCGTTGTAAAGGGATTTTCGGCGCTTCGATCTGTGAATCACCTGTCGCCCGCATCGCTGCGAACATTCAGGCAAACCGCAAACTTCTGCGTTTACTTGTTTGTTTTGGGTTCAACGAGCTTCTCCTCGTTGAGCCTTCTGCCCACTATACACGCCAATTCGGATTCGTCAATCGGCATGTTCCGCCGCCCGCACGCTTTTGTGACGCAAATCACATCCGCGAAATCGCCTGTTTTCCGCCGTCTTTGCCGGCCGGAACGTGTGGCGAAGCACCCGGGATCAGATCCCATGGCATGCGGCGCGTCACGGCTCCGAACACGAACAGGATCACAGCCGCCCACATGCAATACGACCGCAGCGCCGTCGCTTCGACGCCGAATTCCACAACGTCCACCAGGAACAGCAGGCCGAGCACCAGGGAGCGGATCGCATAGAACGCCGCGCGCGCCGCACCATGCCGGGTTTTGGTTTCGATGGTCATATGTGTGAACATGCCGGCGAGCGTCTGGCCGTGATGGGTCAGCGGAATCAGCAGTTCGAAAATCAGGAATGCCGCCGCCGCGCTGATCGGGGCGATCATGTCCAGCCAGCCGATGCCGACCGTGATCAAGCCGAACAGGCGGAACGTGCCATCATTCAGCGGGGCGGCGATCGCGTGGAATCCGAAGACGATGGCGAGGGTGAGCGGGAAGTAGACGAGCGCCACGAAGATCATGTCGATGATAAACGTCACGGTGCGATGGATCACGCCGGGCCTCGTATTGACGGCATCCGGATTCGGCATCACCGATTGCGGGACCAGCAATCCGAACAGTTTGGCCACGCCGATGCCGGCCACCGCGCCCAACGTGTTGGTCAGCAGATCATCCACGTCGAACTGGCGGTAGGCGCATGGGTACAGTCCCCAGAATCCGGTGAGCTGCGATGTCTCGATGCATAGCGAGACAAAGAACCCGACCGGCACGACGATCCACCAACGCCAGCGCAGCCAACGCGTCAACATGAATCCCAGCGGCACGAAGAACACGATGTTGAAAACCAATTGCAAAGCGCCGGACAGACCGCCGTAGCGCAAGTCGCTGACGAAGCGCCAGACGTCGAGCTGTGGCGCATAGTCGCCGACATGCGCGGCGCAGAAGGCCTGCGGATCGTCGGGCATGGGGTAGAGGGTGAATGCGATCAGACCGAGCACATACAGCACCGAAAGGTACGCGGCGGCGACGGCCATGAACCGCAGCCGATGGTACCGGTGGTACAGCCCCGCGAGAATGGGCAGGGTGAACAGCGCGGAAGCGAATGGCCACACCAGCACCGCGATGATGAACGACGTCGAGAAATACCCCAGATAGCTCAGCATGGCTCACCACTGTACCGGACGGGATATGCCACGAACTATGCCCCGAACGAAAAACGGGCGGTGGGAAACCCACCGTCCGTTTGCTTTCTTCTCGATATGCGTCGAATCGTTTGCGAATCAGTCGTCGCCGAGCGTGATGTGCACGCCGCCGACCAGCGAGCTCACGACGTTGTAGATCAAAGCCACAACGGATGCGAGCAGGGTGAACAGCACAATCTCGATGATGGAGAAAATCGTAACCGCAGATAGCACCGAGCTCAGCGAGAACACGTCGGTCAAGTTCAGTCCGCCTGCATCAAGACCGGTGGATGCGACGATCTGCGTCAGCTGGTCGAATACACCGACGACGTTGAGCAGCATCCACACCAAGGCGGCGGCGATGATCTGGATAATGCCTCCCGCGAACGACATAAGGAAGGATACCTTGGCAACGCTCCACGCGCTCAGTCTGGTGAGCGACAGGTTCATGCGGCGAGCACGCGGGGTGCTGCGCTTGCCCTTGTTCACGGGAGCCGGACGTACCGGAACACCCGTAGGCGTGGACGAGGAGGAGAAGGCACGTGGCTTCTCATGCATCGGAGCCTGACTGGACACGGAACGCGCCTCGCGCGGAGCGTCGACCGTTTCCTTGGGCTCATGTCCGATCGCCTCGGTCGCGTTGATTTCCGCAGGCACGCCAGCAGTTTCGATGGTCGCGTTCTCTTCAGGCTTGTCGCTCATGTTGCTCCTTCATGATTCGCTATCTCTAGCCGAGACTAGCAATCTTCGCAGACGATTATTCGCCGTCCACCTCGGTATTCACATTCTGTTCGTCAGCGGGCTGTTCGGCAGACTGTTCGACCGGCTGCTGCTCGGTGTTTCCGGACTCCGCGTTCACTCCAAGATCGTCGTCCTCATCCTCGTCGCGTTCGGCGTTCAAGGCGATGGAGATGATCTCGTCGTTCTTGTCCGGCTTGGCCAGGGTGACACCCTGCGTGTTACGGCCGGTGCGCTTGACCTCGGCCACGTCGGAACGGATCACCTTGCCGGACTTCATGATGGCCATCACCTGATCGTCTTCGGAAACAATCAGCGCGCCGACCAGAGAACCACGGCCTTCGGCCAGCTGCAGCGCCTTGACGCCGTAGCCGTTGCGGCCCTGCAGACGGTATTCGCTCACCGCGGAGCGCTTGGCGAAGCCCTCGTTGGTGACCACGAGCAGATCCTTGTCGGTATCACCCCACACCACATCCATGGCCAGCAGTTCGTCGCCGTCACGGAACTTCATGCCCTGCACGCCGGCGGTCTGACGTCCCATCGGACGCAGCTGCTCGTCGTCCGCGGTGAACTTGAGGCTCATGCCGTTTCTGGACACCAGCATAATGTCGTCATCAGCGTTGCACAGTGCGGCGCCGATAAGCTCGTCGGCGTTCTCGCCGTTCTCGTCGACCATCAGACGGACCGCGATCAGGCCGCCCTGACGTGGGGAATCGTATTCCGCCAACGCGGTCTTCTTGACCTTGCCGGAACGGGTGGCGAGCACCAAATACTTGGCGACCTCGTAGTTCGGGATCGACAGCACGGTCTGGATGGACTCATCCGGGGCGAACTGCAGCAGATTCGCCACATGCTGGCCCTTGGAATCTCTCGAACCTTCCGGCAACTCGTACGCCTTCAAGCGGTAGACGCGGCCCTTGTTCGTGAAGAACAGCAGCCAATTGTGCGTGCTGGTGAGGAAGAAGTGGTCGACCACATCGTCCTCGCGCAGCTTCGCACCCTTGATGCCCTTGCCGCCGCGATGCTGGGCGCGGTATTCGTCGGCCTTGGTGCGCTTGATGAAACCGGAATGGGTGACGGTGACCACCACGTTCTCTTCGGGGATGAGATCCTCGACGTTCATTTCACCGCTGAACGGCAGGATCTTGGTGCGACGTTCATCGCCGTACTTGGCGACGATCTCGTCGAGTTCCTCGCCGACGATGGTGCGCTGGCGTTCCGGCCTGGCGAGAATGTCGTTGTAGTCGGCGATCCTGCGCATCAGCTCGTTGTGCTCGTCGACGATCTTCTGCGCTTCCATGTTGGCCAGACGCACCAGCTGCATGGACAGGATAGCGTCAGCCTGCACCTGGTCGATGTCGAGGAATTCCATGAGCTTCGGACGTGCGTCCTCACGCCCTTGGCTGCTGCGGATCAGCTTGATGACCTCTTCGATGGCGTCGAGCGCCTTGAGCAGACCCTGCAGGATGTGGTCGCGTTCCTCGGCCTCGCGCTTGAGGTAGGCGGTACGGCGGGCGACGACTTCGATCTGGTGGTTGATCCAATGGCGGATGAACGCGTCCAGGCTCAGCGTGCGCGGCACGCCGTCGACCAGCGCCAGCATGTTGGCGCCGAACGTCTGCTGCAGCTGGGAATGCTTGTACAGGTTGTTGAGCACGACCTTCGGGACCGCGTCGCGCTTGAGCACGAGCACCAGTCGCTGGCCAGTACGGCCGGAGGTCTCATCGCGCATATCGGCGATGCCCTGGATTTTGCCGTCACGCACGGCCTCGCGGATGGAGGCGACGAGTCGATCGGGGTTGACCTGGTACGGCAGCTCGGTGACGACCAGGCACATGCGGCCCTTGATCTCCTCGGTGTTGACGACGGCACGCATGGTGATCAGGCCACGGCCGGTACGGTAGGCCTGTTCGATGCCCTTGTGGCCGAGGATGGTGGCGCCGGTCGGGAAATCCGGTCCCTTGATGATGCGGATCAGGTTGCCAAGCAGTTCCTCACGGCTCACGTCGGGGTGTTCCAGCGCCCAATGCACGCCTTCGGCCACTTCGCGCATGTTGTGCGGCGGAATGTTGGTGGCCATGCCGACGGCGATGCCGGAGGAGCCGTTGCACAGCAGGTTCGGGAAGCGGGCCGGCAGCACGGTCGGTTCCTGGGTTTTGCCGTCGTAGTTCGGCAGGAAGTCGACGGTGTCCTTGTCGATGTCGCGCACCATTTCCATGGCGAGCGGCGCCATACGGCATTCGGTGTAACGCATTGCGGCGGCGGGATCGTCGCCGGGGGAGCCGAAGTTGCCCTGACCGTCGACGAGCATGTAGCGCATCGACCAGGACTGGGCCATACGCACCAAGGTGTCGTAGATGGCGGAATCGCCGTGCGGATGGTACTTACCCATGACCTCGCCGACCACGCGGGCGCACTTGGAGTAGCCGCGATCGGGGCGATAGCCGCCGTCGTACATGGCGTATACCACGCGGCGATGCACCGGCTTCATGCCGTCGCGCACGTCGGGCAACGCACGGTCGACGATCACGCTCATGGCGTATGCGAGGTAGGACTCGCGCATTTCCGTCTGCAGATCGCGCACACGGATGCGTTCGCCGACCATCAGGCCGTAATCGGTGTTGTCCGCTTCCTGCGGGCTCAACGGTTCCATCGAGCCGTCAGGCACGAACTGACCATCTTCATTGTTGTTTTCGTCTGCCACTTTTCCTCCGTAGCTACGCTCCCGCGATGGGGAGCCGCCGACCGTGGGGCCGGCTGGGGGAGGGGCTTTCGGCACCCTCTCCCATTACGTTCCTTCACCTCGTGCGGTTTTCCGGTTCGCGCACCGGAACAGCGCGGGAATCTGCCTTATGCCGTCACGCGTCGATCCAGCTGACGTTGCGCGCGTTGCGCTGGATGAACAGTCGACGCGGTTCGACCTCATCGCCCATCAGCATGGAGAAGGTCTCGTCGGCGGCTTCCGCGTCCTCGATCTGCACCTGCTTGAGGATGCGGTGATCGGGATCCATGGTGGTTTCCCACAGCTCCTGGTAGCTCATCTCGCCCAGACCCTTGTAACGCTGGATGCCTTCGCCCTTCGGCAGCTGGCGTCCCTTCGCCTTGCCTTCGGCGAGCACGCGGTCGCGTTCGGCATCGGTGTAGACGAAATCGTGCGCGCCCTTGGTCCACTTGAGTCGGTACAGCGGCGGCATGGCCACGTACACGTACCCGGCGGTGATCATCGGACGCATGTAGCGGAAGAACAGCGTCAGGTTCAGGGTCGCGATGTGCGCGCCGTCGACATCGGCATCGGCCATGATGATGACCTTGTGGTAACGCACCTTGCTCAGGTCGAAGTCCTCGCCGTAGCCGCCGCCGACCGCGGTGATCAGCGATTCGATGGTTTCGGACTTCATCATACGGTCAAGGCTTGCGCGCTCGGTGTTCAGGATCTTGCCTCGCAGCGGCAGGATCGCCTGGGTGATCGGGTTGCGGCCCTGGATGGCGGAACCACCTGCGGAATCACCCTCCACGATGAACAGCTCGCATTCCTCCGGATTGTTGGACTGGCAGTCCTTGAGCTTGTCGGGCATGCCGGCGGATTCGAAGATCGACTTGCGGCGGGTGTTCTCACGGGCCTTCTTGGCGGCCAGACGTGCGCGGGAGGCTTCGATGGCCTTCTGGATGACGTTCTTCGCCTCGCTGGGATGTGCGTCGAACCAATCGCCGAGCTTGTCGGTCATCACGCGCTGCACGAAGGTCTTGGCTTCGGAATTGCCGAGCTTGGTCTTCGTCTGGCCTTCGAACTGCGGGTTGGTGAGCTTGACGGACACCACTGCGGTCAGGCCTTCACGCACGTCGTCGCCGGACAGGTTCTCGTCCTTGTCCTTGAGGATGTTCTTCTCGCGGGCGTAACGGTTCACGAGCGAGGTCAGCGCGGCGCGGAAGCCCTCCTCGTGGGTGCCGCCTTCGGTGGTCGAGATGGTGTTCGCGAAGGTGTGCACGGATTCGGAGTATGCGGTGGTCCACTGCATGGCGATTTCGGCGGAGATGCCGAGCTTCAGGTCCTCCGCGTCGAAGTTGATGACCTCGTTCTCGACGGGTACGGCCTTGCGGGACTTCACCAAGTAGTCCACGTAATCCTTGATGCCGTTGGCGTACTGGTAGGTCGCGCTCTGGTGCAGTTCCTCGGTGACGTTGTCGCCGTCGCCCGCGACCTCGTCACCGGCCTCGTCCACCTGACGCAGGTCGGTGAGGCTGAGCTTCAGGCCCTTATTGAGGAACGCCATCTGCTGGAAGCGGCTCCGCAGTGTTTCGAAGTCGTAGGACGTGGTTTCGAAGATGGCGGGATCGGCCCAGAACGTGACGGAAGTGCCGGTGGACTCGCCTTCGGCCATCGGCTCGCCCTTCGCGAGCGGCGCGGTGGGGTGCTGATCCTTGTAGGTCTGGGTCCAATGGAAGCCCTGACGGCGCACTTCGACGTCCACTCTGGTGGACAGCGCATTCACCACGGAGATGCCCACGCCGTGCAGACCGCCGGAGACGGCGTAGCCGCCGCCACCGAACTTGCCGCCGGCGTGCAGCTTGGTCATTACGGTTTCCACGCCGGAGATGCCTTCGCCGGGCACGATGTCGACCGGGATGCCACGGCCGTCGTCGACGACGCGGATGCCGTTGTCGGGCAGAATCGTGACTTCGATATGGCTGGCGTAGCCGGCCAGCGCCTCGTCCACGGAATTATCGACGATCTCGTACACCAGATGATGCAGGCCTCGGGGACCGGTGGAGCCGATATACATGCCCGGACGGATACGCACCGCTTCAAGTCCTTCGAGGACCTTCAGGTCGGAGGCGTCGTAATGCTCGGGGGTCATCGACTCGTCGAGCTCGCCTTCCTGCAATTCGGCATTATTGATATGTTCATCTGCGGCCTTGAGCTGTTCTTCTTTGCTCGTGGCCGTCTCCAGCGAATCCGCCAAGGAGCTTCCTTCCTGCGTCACTGGCTCGCGAAAGGGTTATTTCGCGGTCCATTGCCTCAAAAACGCCTTCTAAGGCCCCCTGAGGCGTCTTGACTATACTGCAGGTGATTCTACTCATGCACCACGACTACAGCTATATATGCCCATTAGTGGCGTTTGCCCCATTTTCTGCTGTATCCGACGGATGGGCCGATGACTTTGATGTCGGCGACGTCCAATCCTTCCAGTTTCTTCGCGATTGTGGCGGAAAGCTGGGGGATGAGGAAGGTAAGCTGGGTCGCCCACACCTGCGATTCGGCGCGGATGACGAGCACGCCGTCACGGAAGCTCACCACGCGCGAATGCTGCGCGATGCCAGGCCCGACCACCTGATCCCAATGGTTATTCAGTTGCGAGATCTTCATATGAGGCATCCAATTGCCGTTTTTTGCGATGGCCGCCGCGACGCCGTCCAGTTTGGCGGGGTCGCGCCCCGGTTTGCCGAAACTCTCCCAGGCGAGTTCTGCCCTCGCCGCGCGTATTTTTCGGGAATCCTCGCGCCGCGCGTACCGTTCGAACACCTGGGCCGGCAGGGTGCGCTGGTCGAGGTGCAACGTCACCGCCACTGGAGGCTTCATGATCGGCCTTCGTTCTCGCTCGGCGGAATCGAGGCGACGGAATCGGACAATTCAGAAGAGTCGGAGGATTCAGAAGAACCGGATGCACCGGACGATTCAGAAGAACCGGATGCACCAGCCAGAACCGCGATCATATCCGCGAACGGATCGGCATGCGCCTTCAACGCCGCGACATCGATGATGTTCGCGCGGGCGTCCTGGGGGATGTCGCCTTCCGCGGCGGCGGTGATGATCACCTGATCCTGATTCCTGGCGAAATCGAGGATCTGTGCCCTGCGGGACTCATCCAACTGTGCGAACACATCATCGAGGATCACGATGGGCTTCACACCGCGCGAACGCGCGATCACCTCGAACAGCGCCATTTTCAACGCCAACGCCATGGTCCACATCTCGCCGTTCGACGCGAATTCCTTGGCGGGCACGCCGTCGAGCAGTATCGCGAAATCGTCGCGTTGCGGGCCGATGAGGTTCACGCCGCGAGCCACCTCACCCTGGTATAGACGCTGGAAATGCTCGGAAATGGCGAGTTCCGGGGAATCTGATGTAAACACCTCATCCAATGAAGGACGGTAGGAGATCGCCGCCTTGCCCTGACCGGACGCCAGACGATCGTAAATCGTGGAGAAGGGGTCGGCGAGGGACCGCATCAGCTCATCGCGCATGCGGGTCAATGCCACGCCAGCTTCGATGAACTGGCCGGTCCACACCTCCAAGCCGCTGAGTGCCGCGTCCACGGAACCCTCATGTTGGTCGAGCTGTTTGAGCAGCGCCGCACGCTGGCGTGCGATCTGGGTGAACCGTTGCAGGCATTCGGCATACCGGGGAATCAACTGGCTGCCGCTGCGGTCGATGAAACCACGCCTTGCAGCTGGTTCGGCGTTCACCAGACGCTGATCGTCCGGCGTGAACGACACCGACGGCACCAATCCGACGATGTCGCGCAGATATTGGGAGGTTCCGGAGTTGATGCGAGCCCGGTTCGCGCCTCGGGCCGCAATCGTCACCTCATAGGTGGTGGGATCGGCGTCAGCCTCGCCGGGGGAGACGTTGGCTCGGATCGTTGCCTTGCCTTCGCCGCGTTCCACCAGCGGCAACGAGGACGACACCCTGTGGCTGCCGCCGGTGGAAAGCACTTCGATCGCTTCGACCAGATTGGTTTTGCCCAATCCGTTCGGACCGTGCAGCACGTTCACACCGGGGATGAAATCGACCACGACCTGGCTCCACGAGCGGAAGTGATCGAGTGCGAGACGCGAAATGTACATGGCTGCCGGATTCCGAGGGGATGTTCTGGTTCGGGTATTTTCGGTTATCAGGTTTAGTTGTTGAAACGCATCGGGACGAGCAGGTAGCGGTAGTCCATCGATTCGTCGGAATCCGCTTCCTGCTGGCCGTTGAATTCCACGGGCTTGACCGCGGTGGTGAGCTTCATGCGAACGTACGGTTCGCTGATGGCGCTCAGGCCTTCAATGAGGTAGGAGGGGTTGAACGCGACGGTGATGTCATCGCCATCCATGTCGATGTCGATGATTTCCTTCGCTTGGGCTTCGTCCACGGCGCCGGCGCTCAAGGTGAGCTCGTTGCCGGAGAAGACCATGCGGATCGGGGCGTTACGTTCCGCGACCAGGGCGACGCGCTTGATGGCGCCGATCAGGGACTGCTTGTCGATGACGGCCTGAATCGGGTATTCGTCGGCGAATAGGCGATCGACCGCCGGGAATTCACCGTCGATCAGCTGCGAGGTGGAGGCGCGGCCGGCATTCTCGAAACCGAGCAGGGAAGGGCTTTCCGTATCGAAATCGAGCGTAAGGTTCTGACGCTCGTCGAGGGAGCGGGAGATGTCACGCAGCAGGGAGCCGCGTACCAGCGTGGTGGTGTTCACCGCGGGATCCTGCGGGCTCCAGGAGAAGGTGGCGCGGGCCAGACGGAAGCGATCGGTGGAGGTCAGCACGACCTTGTCGCCTTCGAATTGCATACGCACGCCGGTGAGCACCGGGCGGTTCTCTTCGCGGGAGACGGCGACGCAGGCCTGGGAAACCGCCTGAACGAAAGTCGGGGCATCGACTTGGCCGAGCTGCTGCGGCATCTGCGGGAGATCCGGGTATTCGGCGTTCGGCATGAGCTGCATGGTGAAGGTTGACTTGCCGGAGGTGATCGTCAGCGTGGTGTCGTTCGCGACGAGGTAGGTGCGTTCGGCGGGAAGCGATTTGGTGATATCGGCGAGCAGCTTGCCGAGCACCAGGATGGTGCCGGGTTCGTCCACACCGGCCTCGATGTGGTGGCGAGCCGAGATTTCGTAATTGAACGCGGAAAGCTGCAGCATGCCATCTGCCGCTTCGAGCCTGATACCCGCGAGAATCGGGTTCGACGGACGGCTGTCGATGACCCTGGTAGTCCAAGCCACGGCATCGGCGAGGGCGGCGGAATCGATTTCAACCTTCATAAAGCCTGCTTTCCTTCGGAAGAACCCGCTATGTGCGGGTGTTTCTTGAGCTAGGCATCATTCTAGCGACTTGACGCTTGGTTCCGTTCGGGGCCAACCGGCTGCGTTATTACTACGACGGTTATAACAGGTACAAACGTAAGTAATACTCGTAATAAGGCTTGTGGATAATGTGGATAACTGGCGAAAACCGTTCTCGCATCCACAATTGTGGATAACTTGAACGATGTGGATAACTCGAAGATTCATGTGGATAAACAGGCGAATTATCCACAGCGGTTTCGGCGCCTCTGAGTTATCCACATTCGATGCCTCGTTATCCACGAGTTATCCACAGCGAAAATGCCAGTAGTCCACGAGTTATCCGCAGGGTTTACCCACATTTGTGTATAAGCATGTGGATAACTTTTTTTAAAATTTCCGGCTTCGCCGGAGTGTTGCGGCTGGGAGAATCGCGCTCAGAGACCAAAATCGACGGTTTCGGCAAGCGTCCGCGAAAACATGCAAAAACCGTCTCTCAGAACGATCCTAAGAGACGGCCGGGTGAATATGGAAAATCAGTTGGAACCCTGCTTCAACCGTACGGTGAGTTCCATCACGTAGTTGTAGATATCCTGACGCTGCTGCATCTCGTTGGTGATGCGGTCGCAGGCATGCATGACCGTGGTGTGGTCCTTGCCGCCGAACACCTTGCCGATATCCACAAGGCTCATACTCGTCATCTCACGGGTGAGATACATGGCGATCTGCCGGGCGAGGGCGATGTTCTTCATACGGGAACGCCCCACGATATCGTCGAAGGTGAGATGGAAGTACTTCGCCGCCTGGCTGATGATGTCGGTGGGTTTGATCTCCACATCCGTGGTGAAGAAATCCTGCAGGGTCTGTTCGGCCATGGCTCTGGTGACGGGCTGATTGCTGAGGGACGCGACTGCGGTCACTCTCGTCAACGCGCCTTCCAGCTCGCGGATGTTCTCGGTGAACCGTTCGGCGATCAGGTCGAGCACATCGTTCGGGATGTTGCTGTGGTTCATCGTCGCCATCATGCGCAGAATGGCGATACGGGTCTCAAGGTCCGGCGGCTTGACATCCACGGTCAGACCGGAATCGAAACGCGAAATCAGACGGGCCTCGAAGCCCTTCAGATTCTTCGGCGCCACATCGGATGCGATCACGATGCGCTTGTTCGCCTGATGAAGCGCGTTGAACGTATGGAAGAACTGTTCGAGGGTCGCTTCCTTACCGCCCAGGAACTGGATATCGTCGATAAGCAGCACGTCCACGCTGCGGTATCGACGATTGAACTCGGCGATACGCCCCTGGCTTTGCGACGGAATCTGCAACGCCTCGATGAATTCGTTCAGGAACTCCTCGCTGTTGACGTACCGCACCTTAAGCGTCGGATCCTTGACCAGCGCGTAGTTGCCGATGGCGTTGAGCAGATGCGTTTTGCCCAGGCCGGATCCGCCGTAAATACACAACGGGTTGAAGTCCTTGCCGGAACCTTCGGCCACGGCAAGCGCCACGGTACGGGCGAAACGGTTGGAATCACCGGGAACGAAGGTGTCGAACGTCGCGTTCTTGTTGAGATGGGTCTCCGGATCGCGCTGAACCTTGTTGCGATCGACCACATACTGGCCTTCGACCTCGGAATTGACCTGCGGCTGCAATGCCGAAGGAACCGTCGGAACCGGGCCGGCCGAACCGAACGGCTCCTTGCCGAGATCCTCAAGGGACGGCGTGCCGCCGGATAATGGCAGTTCGGGCTGCTCCTCCACGGCGACGGGCCGTGCTTCCGGCTTCGCTTTGGGCTTGGGCTGAGGCTTGGGTTCCGGCTTCGCCTTGGCTGCGGAACGTTGCGGCACGATTTTGAACGCCGGGAACATATCCTGGCCGGTGACCATATTCAGCGCTTCGAGCAACGGCTGCATAAGCTCGTTCTCAAGGGCCTGACGTGTGCCGGCATTGTCGACGCACAATACGATGGTCGTCCCGTATACGGCTTCGGGGGTCACACCCTCCAACCAGCCTTTGTCACGGGGGGAGAGGGATTTCTTATGCTTCAGCAGTGTCAGGGCATCAGACCAGATTTGCTCGGCCTGCACCGCAGGGTTATCGGCGCTTGTGGTCATGACACTCCTTCCTCTTCCGCCATGTAGGGACACTCAGCTACCTATTTTTACTCGTACCGCATGAGTTATCCACCGCCTAGCGTGTTGCAATTACTGAATTGTGAATAACATAAATGTAATTTGTGGATAACTTTCGGCCCTTTTCCCTTGCAGTTGCAACGGTTTACGGCATGCGTGCGGGGGTGCTCGACGGCATGTCGACGGGATTTCCGCGCGTGCGGATATGACCGCTGAGTTGACGTTAGGGCAGGGGTGAGAGTAGTTTTATAGAGCTTGACTCACGTGAGAGCCGCGCGCAAGCGTGGCCGAAGAAACCTAGGAGCTAATTATGAAGAGGACCTTCCAGCCCAACAACCGTCGTCGTCACATGAAGCACGGCTTCCGTCTGCGCATGCGCACCCGTTCCGGCCGCGCCGTGATCAACCGTCGTCGCGCCAAGGGCCGCAAGAACCTGTCTGCCTGATTTGTCGCTGACGGCATCGTTACCGTGGAACGGTTGAAGAGCCACAGTGATTTCGTCGCCGTGCTGAAACGCCGCCGCAAGGTCTCGCGCCATGATTTCATCGTGCATTACGCTATGCGCGATGATGCCAAGGCGCATGGTGTTGTGACGCCGGGTGCGCGACGGATGGGGCTTGCCGTATCCAAAGCGGTCGGCAATGCCGTCACGCGTAATTCAGTTAAGCGTCGTTTTCGCGTTTTGGCTTCGCGATACGAGCATGCTTTGCCTGAGGGCATAGATGTGGTATTGCGTGCGAAGCCATCCGCAGCCAATGCCTCCTTCCAGTCATTGGAAGAACAGATAGCCACCGGATTCGAGATGGTGGCGTCGAAACTCGCCCGGGATTGACGATGAGCGTTGCCGGCGATGCGATTGTACGCATGATTCGTTGGTATCAGCGTCATTTTTCGGCGAAGCGCGCCGTTCCATGCTGTAAGTTCTATCCGAGTTGCTCCAACTATGCGATTCAGGCCGTACGGCGATTCGGTGCGTGCCGTGGGGGATTGTTGGCTGTTCTGCGTCTTTTGCGATGCCGACCGTGGAGTTATGGCGGCATCGATGATGTCCCGCAACGTTTTTCCGTTTTCTATCGTTTTCGGTGGTCAAAAGCCCACGAAGAACCTCGACTGACGCCGTTGTCGGCTGACGAGTAAGGATTCGAACGATGATTTATAATCAAGACCAGTTTTTACTGGACAGCGGCTTCTGGGGGTGGCTGTATAAGCTGCTGACCCCGGTCGAATGGCTGATGACCCAGATCATGGCCATTTTCCACAAGCTGCTGGTTTTGGTGGGCATGCACCCTGTTGGTATCTCATGGGTTTTGTCCATTATTTTCCTGGTGCTGGTGGTTCACGCCATTATCTTCCCGATGTACTACAAGCAGATGAAGTCGATGCGCAAACTTCAGGCATTGGCTCCGAAGATGCAGCGCATCAACAACAAGTACAAGGGCAAGAACGACCCGGCCAGCAAGGAAGCCATGAGCCGTGAGATGCAGAAGCTGTATCAGGATAATAAGGTGAATCCCGCCGGTTCCTGCCTGCCTATGCTGATTCAGGGCCCGGTGTTCATGTGCATGTTCTACACGCTGTCGGCCATTCCCTATATCGCACGTGGCAAGCGTGCCACTTTGGGTGCGTTCGACCAGGCCACGGCCGCCGAATTTACCAAGACCAAGGTCTTCGAGCTTGTCGGCGTCTCCGATACCTTCGGTACCGCGGATAACAGCGGCAAGATCGTCATCGGCGTCTTCGTGCTGCTGATGTGCGCCTGCCTGTTCTTCATGCAGCGTTTCCAGATGAAGCGCAACATGAACCACGACGCCGTCAACCAGCAGACCATGACCATGCAGAAGGTCATGATGTGGGGCTTCCCCGTCATGTACATCTTCTCCGGCATCGCCATGCCGTTCGCCGTGCTGGTGTACTGGCTGACCAACAACGTGTGCAACCTGCTGCGTACCTTGTGGCAGATCCGCAACTTCCCGACTCCGGGTTCCCCGGCCGCGAAGGAGAAGGAGGTGCGTGACCACAAACGCGAGAACGCGCGACGTGAACGTGCCGGCGAGCCTTCCCTTGAAGAGGAGGAGCTGCAGCGAGCCAAGGAGGAAGAGGAACGAAAGCTCACGCAAGGCTTCCAACGAGAGCAACCACAGCGCAAACGTAAAAAGAAGAAGTGATGATAAGGTCTGATGTTTCACATGAAACATCAGACCTTATTCTCACTCAGGGCTGTCGTTGAGCAATTCCGGCAGCTGGTTTAGACTGATATCTATACGCGCCGAAAAGGAGTATATATGGCACAGGATGACGAGAAGACCGTGGATCAGCTCAACGAGGAAGCTGACATCGCCGCCGATTATCTTGAAGAGCTTCTGGATATCGCCGACTACGAGGGCGATATCGAAATGGGTATCCGCAACGGCCGCCCGACGGTTCAGATCGTCGCCGATGACGATACCGACATCAAGCATCTCATCGGACGCAACGGCGAAGTGGTCGACGCCCTGCAGCAGCTGGCCAGGCTTGCGGTCCAGCAGAAGACCGGCGAGCGTTCCCGTCTCATCGTCGATGTCGACGGCTTCCTGAAGCGCAAGCGCCAGCGTCTGCACGATATCGCATTGGATGCGGTCGATGAGGTCAGGGAGACCGGCGAGCCGGTCGACCTGAAGCCGATGAATTCGTTCGAACGTAAGGTGGTTCACGATGTCGTCCGTGAGGAGGGACTGAAGTCCCGCTCCCACGGCGAGGAACCGAACCGCCATGTGACCATTTATCTCAAGGCCGCAGCGAACGAGGATGAAGAGTAAGTTTCACGTGGAACAGGGAGTCCATAGCGATATGGGCTCCCTGTTTTGTATGAGTAGGAAAGAGTGACAGAGCCGATGGCCGACGAACTGAACGGTTCCCCGATCCTCGCTGAGGTGTTGGGGGACGCATTACCCAAGCTGGAGATCTTCCATACGAAGTTGGAGCAGGAAGGCGAACCGCGTGGCCTGATCGGCCCGAGGGACGTTGATATCATCTGGGAACGCCATATCCTCAATTCCGCAGCCATCGTGCCGTTCATCCGTGAGGTGACGGACGGCAAGCAGTTCAAGACCGTTGCCGACGTCGGCAGCGGCGGCGGATTCCCCGGCATCGTCGCGGCGGCATGTTTGCCGGATCATGAGTTCACGCTGATCGAGCCGATGGAGCGCCGTGTCGAGTGGCTGGGCGAGTGCGTCGAGGAAATGGGTTTGGAAAACGTGACGATTATGCGTGCGCGTTCCGAAGAGGTGATTACGGCGTTGCGTCAGGATCGTAGCATGCATCCGTATGCTGCGGTCACGTGCAGGGCCGTGGCGCCGATGACGAAGCTTGCCGGATGGACGTTGCCGCTATTGAAGCCGCAGGGCCGTCTGGTGGCGTTGAAGGGGCGTTCCGCGCAGGCTGAGATCGACAAGGCCTCCAAGATGATCGCCAAGTTCAAGGGTGTGCGTCCGCGCGTTGTCGAGGCACCGGTCGGGCCGGGGCTGGAATCCACCCATGTGGTGCTGGTGGATAAGAAGTAGACCGACTTGCGTTCTTTTCTTGGCTAGGTGAACGGCGTTCCCGCGCATGTGTGCGGGAACGCCGTTTTTGTTTTGCTCGTTGGAGGTGCGGGCGGGCTGGGGGTTGGCAGGGGCGTTTGGGCTGGTGCTGATGCTTAGGGCGGATCGGCGCGGATTGGTGTGGGGCAGCATGGATCAGCGTGATGCTTGTCGCGGGATGAGTGAACTGTGCTGTGGATTCCTATGAAGTGATGAATGAAAGATTGTGGGGGTGCTTGAGGGAGAGCTTCGGATCGGGAGTGTGATGGTGGGTTGCTCGAAGGTGAGGGCGCATGCATGCACACGAATCGGGGGAGTGGAGGGAACCGTGAAACAGGGGATCGGGCATCGATATGGAGAGCGTTGATCCTACGGCGTGATCGGGATGTGGACGGATGGGTTGGTTGTGTTTCAGGTATCCACATATATGGGGGATTGACGAGTCATGACATGCACATGTAGTGCCCAACCGCATCATGCGTTTAGGAACCGATGAAAACGAGTTATCCACATTTTGGAGTACCCCCAAAAAGTTATCCACAGGTTTTTCCTAGGGTGTTGATAAACGCGAGAGGGCTTGATTTCCAAGGGTTTTACGCCCATACACCGGCAGGTTATCCACAGCAACCGCCTGATTTATCCACACTTATCCACAATTTGCCTCTTTTATCCACATTTCTTAATTCTGTGCACGCGATTAGGTCGAATAGAACGAGCCGTGATCCCTTTGCATGACTCAAAGGAACCACGGCTCAAGCTATGGATAGCGCTAACAGCCTAATCAATCCGTCAGATTCGCAAGATACGCCTGCGCATCGAGTGCGGCACGGCAACCCATGCCGGCAGCTGAAATTGCCTGGCGATACACACTGTCAACGCAATCGCCTGCGGCGAATACGCCGGGGACATTCGTTCGGGTGCTTGCCCCATCGACCGTGATGTACCCGGCCTCATCACGTGACACCAGCCCGTCGACGAATGCTGTGGCCGGCGTATGCCCGATGGCCACGAACACACCGTTCGCCTCGACCTGGCGAACCGCACCGGTATTCACGTCGCGCACGGACAGGGACTGCACGCCCTGATCGTCGCCGTGGATCTCGTCCACCACGGCGTTCGTCAGGAAGTTGATCTTCTCGTTGCCTTTCGCACGATCGACCATGATCTTGGATGCACGGAACTCATCGCGGCGGTGGATAATCGTGACCGAGGAACCGAAACGAGATAGGAATCCGGCCTCCTCGAAGGCGCTGTCCCCGCCGCCGACCACCACAATCGGCTTACCGCGGAAGAAGAAGCCGTCGCATGTCGCACAATACGACACACCACGGCCGGAGAACTCCGCTTCGCCAGGGATGCCGAGCTTTCTGTAGCTTGACCCGGTGGCGATGATGACCGTCTTTGCTTCAAACGTTTGACCCTGATTCGTGGTGACGGTGAAAAGTGAATCCTGCTGTTCCACAGTGGCAACGTCATCCTGCAGGAATTCCGCACCGAAACGTTCCGCCTGACGTTTCATGTTGTCCATGAGGTCGGGGCCGAGAACGCCGTCCGGGAAGCCGGGGAAGTTCTCCACCTCGGTGGTGTTGATGAGCTGGCCGCCTGGAGTCAGTGCTCCTGCGATGACCAAGGGGGAGTGTCCGGCGCGGCCGAGATAGATGGCCGCGGTGTACCCGGCGGGACCGGATCCGATGATGATTGCGTCTCGTAATTGTGCCATGGTTCAACGATACGGGGATTGCCGCGTAAGCCATGCCGTATCGGCTCCGAGCGAAGCGTTTTCGTTATAGGAAGTTGCGATAAAGCGTCTTTACTTGCATTGATAGGGGGTTGCGCAGGGCCTCTTGTTTCATGTGAAACATGCAGATTGTGGAGCGGGGGGAGTATGTTTCATGTGAAACAATGTTGTGAAATAGGGGGTTGCGCAGGGCCAGGCGAGCCTATAACCGGACTACTGATTTTGGCGGTAATCCACAATTGTGCGGATAACTTATCCACAGTTATCCACATTCTTGAAATCGTGTGGAAAGCGCGAAAAAACAAGGGCTAATCACGGATCGTCATTTTGGGTTATCCACAAAAATCCACGAGTTTTCCACAGTTTCCCACATTGTTATCCACAGAACGGGAAAACAGTGGTTTCTGTCCATACAAACGGCAAAACTAGATACAGATTCAAGCATCAAGGAGTTAGTTTTTCATGGCAGATCAGGATATGCCGATTGAATCCGCCGAAGATACCATCAAGCGTATCTTCTCGACAGGCGATTCGACAGTAGGTGCGGAAATCACGCATGAATTCAATCGCTATTCCCGGTTGCAGGAAGTGACATTCCCCAAGCCCGCCCGTACGCGCCTCATCGCCGTGGCCAACCAGAAGGGAGGGGTCGGCAAGACTACTTCCACGGTCAATATCGCCGCGGCCCTCGCTAAGAACGGTGCTCGGGTATTGGTTATCGACATGGATCCTCAGGGAAACTGTTCGACGGCCCTTGGCGTCCGTCACGAATCCGGCGAACCGTCCGTATACGACGTCCTCGAAGGACGTATGTCCATCGCTGAAGTGAAGCGCCCGTGCCCCGATTTCGAGACCCTCGACGTCGTCCCCGCTTCCATCGACCTGAGCGGCGCCGAACTTGAGGTCGCGCAGTTCGAGAACCGCAACAACCTGCTGAACGAAGCCGTGCAGCAGTTCCTGCGGGGAAGCAACGAGCACTTCGACTACGTGTTCATCGACTGCCCGCCGAGCCTCGGCCTGTTGGTCATCAACGCCATGTGCGCCGCACGCGAGATGCTCATCCCGATTCAGGCTGAGTATTACGCGCTTGAAGGTCTCGGCCAGCTCATCAACACTATCGGCCTCGTCCAGGAGCATTTCAACCCGATCCTCACGGTGTCGACCATGATGGTGACCATGTTCGACAAGCGCACCCTGCTGAGCCGCGAGGTGTACAACGAGGTCAAGAGCCACTACCCGTCGATTGTGCTGGATACCACTATTCCGAGGACGGTGAAGATTTCCGAAGCTCCGAGCTTCAACAAGAGCGTCATCTCCTACGATCCGCGAGGCATGGGTGCCATCGCGTATTGCGAAGCCGCGTTGGAGATCGCGCGTCGTTCCCCTGTTGTGTTGGACGCCATCGCGTCGAGAATGAAGGAGGCCTGATATGGCATCGAAATCCCGTCTCGGGAAGGGCCTCGGCGCGTTGTTCCCCGCGCTTCCAGGTGAAGACCACGAACAACATACCGATTCTCATGAAACCAAAGAGAAGAAGTCCGTTGTTGAGACGAATGTAAAGGTAAAGACCGCTGGTAACACGGCGTCCGTTGCTGTCACGTCTGCAGCGAAGCCTGCTGCCGAGCCGAAGGCAAGGCGTGAAGAGGCGGCCTCGGTGAAACTGGCTGCCGGCGCGACCGCCGAAGCCAAGCTGTCCTCGCAGCAGAAAGGCAAGGGGGCCGCGCATGCCGGCATCTCGAAGACGCGCATCGCCATGCCCGGCATCGACGACATCGCACACCCCAGCGATATGTTCTTCGACGACACCGTTTCCCTGCAACCCAAGCGTGCTGTTTCACGTGAAACACAGCAGGAACAGCAGAAGAATGACAAGGAAGCCAAGGAGAAGACCAACCAGTCTAGGTTGAAGCCGGTGGAAGGTGGCTATCTTGCCGATCTTAACCTTGATGAGATCGGCCCGAACGCGCATCAGCCGCGTACCATCTTCGACGAGAACGATCTGAACGAACTCGCCCTGTCCATCAAGGAAGTCGGCATCCTGCAGCCCATCGTGGTGCGCAAGCGCCCTGCCGAACAGATCGAGGCGGCGCGTAAGGCCCAGGCCGGCACCAAGCCGACGAACCGTTTCGACGGCCGCATGGACAGCCCGTACGAGCTCATCATGGGCGAACGCCGTTGGCGCGCCTCGCAGCTTGCCGGACTGACCACCATCTCCGCCATCGTCAAGACGACCGCCGACGATGACATGCTGCGTGACGCCCTGCTGGAGAACCTCCACCGCGTCGCCCTGAACCCGCTGGAAGAGGCCGCCGCCTACCAGCAGATGGTCGACGAATTCGGCCTGACCCAGGCGCAGCTGTCCAAGTCGGTGTCGAAGTCCCGTCCGCAGATCGCGAACACGCTTCGCCTGCTGAACCTGCCGACTTCGGTGCAGAAGAAGGTCGCCGCGGGTATCCTTTCGGCCGGTCACGCGCGTGCGCTGCTCGGCCTGAGCGATGAGGATGAGATGGATAAGCTCGCGAACCGCATCATCTCCGAAGGGCTTTCGGTGCGCAGCACCGAGGAGATTGTCGCGATGGCGAACCTCAATTCCACGAAGCCAAAGAAGACGCGAGCACGCAGGGGAGACCCGTGGGCGAATTCCCCCATCCGTTCCAACCTCGAGCACCGCTTCGACACCAAGGTTGCCATCAAGGGCACACCCAAGCATGGCCATATCGAGATCGTGTTCTCCTCGCCGGAGGACATGGATCGCATCCTCAACCTGCTGATGCCCGGTCAGGGGCAGCAGGGCGAGCAGACCCCGCAAGGCGGCCAGAATAAGCCGGCCAAGCAGGATGAGCAGGAGAAGAAGGCCGACGATAAGGCGTGACGGCCGCTGATCCGCAAGAGAATCCTTGCGGGCCGCGCTGACGGCGCTGAGACGCCGTTCTTGCGACGTCAGGCCGATTTGAGGGGCGTGGCCCGGTATTGTTCCGGGCCACGCCCCTCGCGCCGTATAAGGGGCGGAAGATGCCCTCAGTCATCCTCCACGTCGGCAGGCAGCACCATCCCGTGCGGGCCATGCGTCAACGTGCCGTCATCCAGCAGTTGCCGTATCGCGGCGCGGATGACGGCGCCGCTCGTATCAGGCAGCGACCCATACCCAGCAACCGCATCCAAACCACAATCCGTCACCGCGGCGCTGTGCGACCCGTGCAGCGCGTTGACGATCCTGGCCGCGCTGTACCCGGTGCTTTGCGCATCATGGATATTGCGGATGAACGCCAGCGCCGCGTCGACGGTGGCCTTGTCGGCGGTATCGGAGATGTCTGCGGTATCGGAGATGTTGGCGGTATTCCAATCATCCGCATACCCATAGGTGGATACCGCACCAAACGACGAAATACCTTTACTTTTCCTATAGGCACGCTTCGCGCCTGCCCCACGATGCAGTGAGGAACGCCCGGTGCAGGAATCACACGTCCCGCAACGCTTCTCCAACGGCTCCTCACCGAAATAACGAAGCATATACGCCCTCAGACAGCCCGAAGTCGTGCAATACCCCTCCATGGCACTGCACCGCTCCAACGCGGCTTTACGGGCCTTTTCGCGGTCTTGTTGAGCATCCAGCGCAGACCCGGCGGACTCCTCTATGCATTGCCTGCGAAACTCGAACTCATGCCGTCCCCACAGCAGAAGGCAGCTGGCCGGTTTGCCGTCGCGTCCGGCACGCCCAGCCTCCTGGTAGTACTCCTCAAGACTGCTCGGCAGCCCATCGTTGATCACCCAACGCACGTCCGGCTTATCCACGCCCATGCCGAAGGCCGTGGTCGCCACGATTACGTCAAGCGAGCCGTCGAGAAACGCGTTCTGCACGTCGATTTTGAGCCGTTCATCCATCCTGGCGTGGAAATGTTCCGCATTGATGCCCGCGGTTTTCAGCACTTCGGCCAATTCCTCGGTGCGGGCGCGGGACGTGCAGTAGACGATACCGCTTTCACCGCGATGCGAGAGGGCATAGGTGGTGATGATATCGTCGCGCTCGGTTTTGGAATGAACCTCCCTGCGCCCGAAATACAGGTTCGGACGGTCGAAACTCGTCATGACCCGAAGCGGGTCATGCAACCGCAGATTACGCACGATGCCGTCGCGTACGTCGGGCGTGGCCGATGCGGTGAACGCGGCGACGACCGGGCGTTCGGGAAGTCGATCCACGAACGAGGCGATGCCGAGATAATCCGGGCGGAAATCCTGCCCCCACTGGAATACGCAATGCGCCTCATCCACAGCCAGCAGACGGATCCTGACCGATTGCGCGAAGCGGAGAAAACCCTGCGTGGACAGGCGTTCCGGAGCGACATACAGCAGGCGGATACGCCCTTCACGCGCCGCCGTGTAGATTTCTCGACGCCCATCCTCCGTGGTTTCCGAGTAGATGAACGCGGCGGGAATACCATGTCCGGTCAAATGGGCCACCTGATCGCGCATCAACGCACGCAACGGCGTGATGACCAGCACCAGCGCGGGAACGCCGTTCCTGCCCGGTGCACAGGCCGGAATCTGATAGCACAGCGATTTGCCCGCACCCGTCGGCATCACGGCAAGCACATCACGATGCCCCAGAATCGCCGTGATGACATCCAACTGCCTGCCACGGAACGAATCGTACCCATAACGCTGCTTCAACGTGCGTAACGCCCATGCGGTGATGTCTGCCATACGCATGTGTCTACCGCAGACGGTGGTCAGCGTACCGCCGTTCCTCGGATCGAACAACGGTGTTGGAAATACGAGAAGCGCGGGATCGGTGTTCCGAATCCCGCGCTTCCTTAACTTCTTACAGGCTTACCTGTCGACCTCACTTGAAGAACAGGTCGGTGACGTCGATGTAATCGTATTCGGCTTCACCCGAGGCCTTATTCGACGACTGCGACGACGAATCACCGTTCCCGGAGTTCCCGTTCTCGTCACCGAACGGCACGTTGTCGATATTGCTGTCCGACCATTCGTTCGACGTGTCCGGATTATTCGATTTGCTATTGAGATGCACGGCGCCCAACGCGATGCCGAGCGCGACCAGCACGACCACCGCCGCGGCCACGACCACCACGGTGGCGGTCGTGTACTTGCCGAACAGACGGGTATCGGCGAGATCGTCGTTCGCTTCCTCCACATCCTCATTCGTCTGGCCCTGAGGGGCGAAGCTCGGCGGCTGCTGCATGGGCATGCCCGACGCGGGCCGCGCGGGGATGGACGCAGGATACGAGGCTGGGGCAGGTGCGGCGGCGGGCGTGAACGCCGGAGCCGCGGCGGCCTGCGCGGGCCGGTCGATATCGTTGCGCACGTCGTTGACGCGAATCGTCTGTGTCGGATAGTTGGCATCGTCGAGCACCGGGATCTGGGTTGTCATATCGAAGCCGTTGGTGCCGACGGAAGTCATGGAATCAGAGGAGAACGCGAACCCTTCGAACAGGTCGGCATCGCTATATTCCTTGGCGTCCCGCTTGATGGAACGGTTCAGACGGTTCTTGATCGCCTCTTCGCTTTCCTGCCCCTTGTGCAGGACTGTGGAAAGCGTCTTCTCGGTGGAATTGGCGAGCTTGGAAAGATTCGCCTCGCCCTTCCTCAGCAGCTCCTGCTCACTGGACGTGGAACTCGCCACGCGAGGCTGAGGCATATGCTCGATGGTTAGCTCGCGAAGCTTCTCCGTGGTGATGACGGAGGAAGGAATTTCAACCAGTTCCTGATCGTCGATGGGGCACAGCTCGGCGGTGACGATGGAACCCTCACCGGCGGTGCTCGGCAGGACAATATCCTGCGTGGGCAGCTTCTCCAACGGTGTCCAGTCGCCAAGCAACGCGGTCAGCTCGCTCAACGACACCATCGGCACCGTGCGATGCGAACCGTCATCGATCGCAAGGCCACGAATGATGATCATGCGGAATTCGCTGGGGACGCTATCGTCCAGCTTCCTCAGGTCGTAAACCATGTCCTTGGAGGACGGTGTCTTGGTGATCAGGGCGTACAGAAGAGCCGCCAGCTGACGGATGACCAGCTGATCGCCTTGCATGCCGGTCCGGGCCTGGGTGGGCTCCTCAAGCATGGATGCGATGGCCGTATCGGCGATTTCCAGTCCGTTGGTGGAAATGCGCAGCGTGGATGTGGTGAGTCGGGGATTCGTCAGTCGGCTGGCAAGGTTCGCCGCGCTGCCGATGATGGAACGGATCGCCTCGGTGCCCAACACGTTTTTCGACTGGCCTTGCAGATAATCGGTGAGCGACAGGCCTGATTCGATATCGGTGATCAGTACGGCGGCTTCGCCGGCCCTGCGGAACTGCACGACGGGGGTGAACCCCTTCACGCGTCCCAACGTGGATGCGGCGACGGCCACGTTGCCCAAATGCTGGGCCGCGGTGAGGATGAACACCTGGCAGTCGCGTGCCAGGACGCGGTCGTTGGCTTTCCAAGCCTGAACGCCTGGTTCGTCGCGCAACAATGCAATCAGCGTATAGCGATTGAACAGGGTGTCTCCCAGCTGAGGCTTGGTCATGTTCTCGACTCCGATTTGCGCAGATGATTGCAACGCCGAATGCGTTGACGCTGGTGTCATTCTAGCTGTGGGACTGGTCGAAACCGCAGCGGTCTCAACAGCGGTTTGTGATGTTTTCGTAGGAGAAAGCGCGGACTGGTTTCCGCCGTCGCCGGCGGATGCGGTGATGGGCGGTTCCGCAGGCGCTTCGGCAGGTGCCGCGCCCGCAGTGTTCTCCGCTTCGCCACTCGGCAGGGAGTCCCCCTCCATACCCTTGTTAAGGGCATCCTGGGATTCGTCCGCTGCCGGGGCCTTGTGCGTGAGCCGGTTCTTCACATTGTTGACGATGACGACGAATTCCTGGCAGCGCATCGCGATCAGCATACCGGCATACGTCACCGCCATCAGCACGGCCATGATTGCGCAGAACGCGACCGCCTGGAACCAGTTCATGCCGACGTTGTAGTTGGTCAGGCTGGCGTGCAGCAAGGACAGGATCGGCACCGTGAACAGCAGTCCGACGAAGATGGCGACGAGTGCCGCGGCAAAGGCCTTGCCATAGGTGACGGCGATGCGATGACCATCCAGATTCCCCTCGAACCGGTGCCGCAGCATGATCACCAGCATGGGGAAACTGAAGGCATAGCCCACGGTGACGGCGAGACCGACGCATGTGGTCCAATACTGCGGGGGGAGCACATGCATGCAGGTGATGGAGAAGGCGACCTGGATCGCGTTCATGACGACTTGGAACAGGAACGGCCTCATGCCGTCCTCGAACGCGTAGAACGTGCGTTGTATCAGCAGATACGCGCTGACCAGAGGCAATCCGATGGCGAGCATTATCATGGGGCCTGCGATAAGCCGAGCCTCATGCAGGCCCACGCTCGGCAGCAGCGCGATGATGATCGTCGTGGGCATGACCACATACACCGCGGTGAAGAACATCATCAGGATGCCGATATTGCGCAGCGTCTCGCTTAGGGCATTGCGTGCCTTGCCGAGATCGTCGGCGGCCACGGCCCGCGAGATCTTCGGGAAAATCGCGGTGGAGATGGATACCGCGATGAGCGAATACGGCAGGATATACAGCGTGAAGGCGTTCTGATACGAGCCGTTGCCCGCGATGCCATACAGGTCGTTGCCGGCGAACGGGGCGCCGTTGGTGATGCGCGTGTTGATGATATTGGCCAATTCCTGCACGCCTGTGACGCCAAGACTCCACGCGGCCACAGGTCCCATGGACCTCAGTCCGATGCCGCGCAGACCCCACTGCGGCTTGTATTTGAAGCCCATGCGGATCAGCGGGATGAACAGCACCAACGCTTGGAAGGCCACGCCCAGCGTCCATGTGCCCGCGGAAAGCATGACCTTGTCGGTGGTCCAGAACTCCATCGGTTCATGGCTGGCACGGCCGAACAGCACAAGGAACGTGACGAAACCCGTGCAGCTGATGAGATTCGCGCCGACCGAACTCCACGCGTAGGCGCCGAAATTATCCTTGGCCGCAAGCAGCTGGCCCAGCACGGTATACAGGCCGTAGAAGAAGATCTGCGGCATGCACCACAGGGTGAAGGAATTCACCAGTGCACGCTGCGCGGGACCCCAACTGGAATCCAGGTACAGCATGGTGAGCAGCGGCGTGGCCGCCATCATCAGCAGCGTCATGGCCAGCAGCAGCGTGATGGACACCGTGATGAGCTTGTTGAGTCGTTCCTGCGCGTCCTTCGCCTTCAAGGTGCGGACGATCTGCGGCACCAGCACGGCGTTGAAGATGCCGCCGGAGATGACGGTGAACAGCACCTGCGGAATCATCGCGCCGGTCTGGTAGGCGTTCGCCGCGACGCCGGTGGTGCCCAGGCAGGCGGCGAGCAGAATGGTGCGGACTTGGCCCGTGACGCGCGAGACCAGCGTCCCGGAAGCCATGATGAGTGAATTACGGCCTACATTCGAACTCATTCGTCAGGATCCTTCTTCCGGTGGAACTGCCGCCAGAGGCCCAGAAGTCCAAGGGCCACCGCCGCGCCGATGATGATGAAGCCAGTCATGTCGCTGATTTTCAGAATGCAGGAGATCGCCGTCTGCTGAGGCTGCCCGAAGGCGATGCCGGATCGATCCTCCAAGGTGATGGTCGCGGTCGCCGAACTTGACGTCGCGGCACGCAGCCGGAAGGTCGCCTGTGCCTCGGAATGGGCCGGAACCGTGATCGAGGTGCGTCTTGACGTGGCGATTTCGGACGAATCGGTGATCGAGGAGATGTTCACCTTGACGGAGAACGGCGTGCCGTTGCTCACGGTCACCGGCATGGTGGCCGTTTCCGACACCATGGTGATGGTTTCGGACGGGGCGAGGGAAATGCTGTTGAGCAGATTGTTCGAAAGCTGTTGCGAGGCGGAAACCATGGCGGCGGATGATGCTGTGTCGGAACCGTCCGAAGAGAAGGCGTGCAACGCCATGGTGCTTTGCGCGGTGAGGATGCGGTCGATCCACGCCTGCCGTGCTTCGTCGGAACCGCCGGTCATGATGCCGTCACGGAACCGTACGATGGCGGACCTGCTCGCCGTAAGCGTGGTGATGGTGGCGTCCAAAGCCGCGGTTTTGCTCTTGCTGATGCCACTTTCGGTCGGCGTATGGCTGGTTGTCTCATCGTCCGAGGTTTGCGGAGTCGCTTTGGCCAGCGTCGCCAGATCGGTGGTTTCCAGCCAGTTGGAGGATTCGACCGCACTCATGAAGGAATCCAAGGTGGAGGCGCTGGCGTTGAACCCGAAATTGACGAGCAGATTGCGTTCCGTATACGGCTGTTCCATCTGGTAGAACGCGCTTTGCGCGACGAATCGGGCCAGTCGGCCGGCCTCGCTGGATTCGGCGCGCGCCTTGCGGCTGGTCGCGGTTCCCTGGGCGAGCTTGCTCAACTCACGCTGTTCCACCAGAACGGTGACATCCCCCGCATCGGTGGAAACCACACTGGTTCCGGTGCGTACGGTATCGCTGTCATCGGATTCGAAATCCGCGGTGGAGATGACCGTGATATACCCCTGGCTGCGCGCCTCGGTGAGAGCCTGCGCCGTCCAGTGCCCTTTGCCCTGCCATGCGATGGTGGAAGCCTTGGCCTTGCTGTTTCCGATGGCGTTGCGGTATCGCGCTACCGCGGCATCGGTGTTCCACATGCCGCTTCCCACGCCGGCGTTCTCATAGCTCTGCGCGTCGTTGCGTGCCGCATAGGAGGTGATGTCGAAGGCCGCGGGCTGCATGAGCGCGGACACCCTTGGGGGCATGCTCAGCGCGTCGAGATACGTGGGATCGGCGACGGTCTGCAAAGCGGAATGCTTGGTCAGCACGTCGTTGAGGGAACGGTCGAAGCGTGTGTGGCCCGCCGACAACATCACCGCTTCGGAACCGTCCTTGCCGCCGGTTTTGGCCGTATTTGCGCCGCCTGCGGTGCCCTTGATGGTATCGGATGTCGTTTCGACGCGCTCTTTCACCATGGAGGTCAACGTGTCGTTCGACGTCTGCCAATGACCGGACGCCAGCGGTGCCACCATCGTGATGCGCATGGCCGGTGTCTGGATGGTGTTGAGGCCGGCCGCGGAACGCGTCAGGAAGCTGTGCAGGACCACATCCTCGTCATCATGCGAGTAGTCGGCGAGAAGCGGCTTGGGACCCCATGCGATGATGCTTTTGAGCGCATCGTTGTCGGCTTTTGCGTCGATGCCGACTGTCGTGCTCTGCCCCGGTGAGAGTGGTTGGACCTGCACGGTGCCGATTTCGTTCGGTGTGGGGATCATGTTTTGCGCCTGTGCCCACTCCTGCATATCGGTGCGTGACGTGAACGTATAGCCCGAATTGACGGTCAACGACAACCGGCCGGCGTTCCATTGCCGGTCACTGGTATTCGTGATCGTGGCCTTGAGATGATATCCGGACGTATCCGTGACGACCGCCGTCGCCTCGGATAAGGAGAGCACCTGCCCGTGCTTGTCGTTCTCGGATGTCGTGGTCTGCGATTCCGCCGCGACGGCCTGCGGCTGCACGCAGGCCAAACCGCAGGTGACGAACAGAATCGCGCTGAGTATACCGATGATGCTGCGTCGCAGCACACTGGGGGCGCTTTGCCTCACGCTTCCGCCTGCCTATTCATTTTTTTGGCATAAAGCCACACGATTTTACGTTCATTAGGATAGCTGAGCACATCGTCCAGATCCTTGAAATCCACCCAGATGGCATCCTCCGCCTCATGATCCGGATCGCCTTCCACGGTGAGAGTGCCGCCTACTTGACGCAATGCGAAATGATGCACCAGCTTGTGTACACGCTGTGAGGTTCCGGTGAACCAATAGTCGATGGTGGCGATGGAATCGACCACCTCGCCCAGAATGCCGGTTTCTTCGTGCACTTCACGCACGGCGGTCTGCTGAGGGGTTTCACCCTTCTCGATATGCCCCTTCGGCAGGCACCATTCCAGATGGCCGCTGCGCGAATGTCTGGCGATGATCGCCACACGTCCCTTGGCGTCGAACACCAAACCGCCAGCCGAGTATTCGCGTACGACCGGAAGCTCCTGGGCGTCGAGGGACGCGAAGGTCGTCGGGCCGTCCGTGGTGCGTTTCTGCGGCATGTTGGCCGGCGTGGGGCCCGACTGCGTGTGTGTCGAGCTGACGGTCGAGATCGAAGTGAACGCGAGCCTGGTGTCCGTTTCGTCGATCGGCGCGGACTCGGAGGTCCACAGTGGACGCTCCTCGTCGGGATAGTTTTGGGCATGGTTGACCGCGGCATCGTCGGCATGCTGAAGCATGCGCGCTAGGTCCGCGGGAGTAATCATGTTTCCTACCTTACTCAAACCCGTGTGGATATAGGGTAACGGTTATGCTTGTTGGCAGTAAAAAAGACAAGATGGGAAAGGTTCCACGTGAATTTCGAAGTATGGCCGGAGGCCTTGGAACTAGGCAGGATGTTCGCCGCGGAAGGCTATGAACTGGCCTTGGTGGGTGGCCCGGTACGCGACCTGCTGCTGCATCGGCGCAGCCATGATCTTGATTTCTGCACGTCGGCGCGCCCCGAACAATTCGAGCCGATCCTGCGCAGGTTCGGGCATGACGGTTTCTGGGATATGGGCCGCAAATTCGGCACGCTGGGTGCGATGCGCCGGCGCCCCGACGGCACCGAAGTGCAGGTGGAGGTCACCACATACCGCACGGACGCATACAATCCGGATTCACGCAAACCAGAAGTGGCGTACGGCGACACGCTGGAAGGCGACTTGTCACGCCGTGACTTCACGGTGAACGCCATGGCGTTGCGCGTACCCGACCTGGAATTCGTGGACCCGTTCGGCGGTGCCAACGATTTGGCCAAGGGAATACTGCGCACGCCGGTCGACCCGCGCCAATCCTTCGACGACGATCCGCTGCGCATGATGCGTGCGGTGCGGTTCGTGGCCCAGCTGGGCTTCACCATCGAAGCCGAAACCGCCGAAGCGATGTACGACATGACCGATCGCATCCGTATCGTCTCCGCCGAACGCGTGCGCGACGAACTGACCAAGATGCTGCTGTCCGACCGTCCGCGTGCCGGTATCGAAGCGCTGGTGGAATCCGGCCTGGCCGACATCGTGTTCCCTGAAATTCCCGCACTGGAACTGCAGATCGACGAACATCACCGCCACAAGGACGTGTTCGAACACACCATGATCGTGCTCGACCGTGCGGTCGCGTTGGAAACCGACGACGACGGTCCCGTGCCGCGCCCGGACCTGACGCTGCGCCTCGCCGCGCTGATGCACGACATCGGCAAACCGAAGACCAGAAGGTTCGAGGCGGGCGGCAAGGTCAGCTTCCACCATCATGATGTGGTGGGCGCGAAACTGACCCGCAAACGCCTGCGCGCGCTCCACTTCGACCATCACATGGTCGAGGACGTCAGCGAACTGGTGAACCTGCACCTGCGTTTCCACGGCTACGTGGACGAGCCGTGGACGGATTCTGCCGTGCGCCGTTACGTGAAGGACGCCGGGCACCTGTATGAACGTCTGAACCGCCTGACCCGCGCCGACGCGACCACGCAGAACCGTCGCAAGGCGATGGTGTTCTCCAGTGCGATGGACGAGATGGAGGATCGCGTGCGCGAGCTGAAGAAGAAAGAGGACTTCGACGCGATCCGCCCGGACATCAACGGCAACGAGATCATGGACCTGCTGGGGCTTGAACCCGGTCCGATGATCGGCAAGGCGTACAGGCACATGCTCGACTACCGTCTTGATAACGGCCCGGTGGACCATGATGTCGCGGTGGCCGAGCTGCGGCGCTGGTACGCCGAACAGCAGGAGGCGTGATTTACCGCGACCGCGGCCGGCAGACGATGTAAGCCGAAAGACGGTGAGTACGACGAAGCCCCTTCCCGTTCATGCGGGAAGGGGCTTTCCATATGTGCCTGTGATGCCCGATCAGTTGACCGCGGTATGCTCGGACGCCTTCGGCAGACCGAGCTTGTTCATCTCGTCAACCGTCTTGCAGCCTTCGAAATCCTTGATCTTGTCGCCCTGCTTCTTGACGTCGCGCTCCTTGTTCAGATCGTTGAACGTGGCGCCGAGCACCACATCGACCAGACGATCCTGACGGTCGTCCATCACCATGACGGCATCCTTGAAATACGCGTTCAACGTATAGGCCGGGTTGATGGCGTTCACGCCGAAGTAGATGGTGGTGCGATTGACCTTCGAGCTGGGGTAGTTGTCGATCGTCACCACATTGAACTGACGGTCCTGCAACGCCTCGCCGACGGCCTTGGCCAAGCCGGCGAACTCGGTGCCGTTGCGCACGCGCACGGGCACGGTGTTGTTGTCGGCCCACTTCATGGCGCTGCCGTCCGCGTTCTTCGCGGCGCAGGGAACCGCCTGGCCGTAATTCGGCTGGGCGACGGTCTTCGTATTGCTTTCGAAGGTGATCACCTTGAAGGAAACCAGGCAGGATACGACCAAAGCGATTACGAGAATCACTGCTGTGATGGTGAACACCGTCGTCTGACGGCGACGAATATACGCTTTGCGGGCTGCACGTTCGTCATACGGCTCAGTCATTGCGTTGTCCCTTCGCTTCGGAATGCTGTTTCACTGTATCTCGTTACCGTGACGCTCACGGATGGTACCGCGGGTGCGTTCGCGGCGATGATGCGGTCGACACTGGCATTGCGTTTCCAAGTCTCGATCACCGCCTGTCGGATGGCGGGCGTGGGTGTGAAGGCGATGACCGACGGACCCGATCCGGACACGAACGCATGGGATGCGCCGGCCGCCAAGGCGTCGTCGATGGCTTTGCCGCTGCGCGGGTGCAGGCTGATGGCGGCGTTCTGCAAGTGATTCGCATCACCCGGCTTGGCTCCGATCTGATCGAAGGCCGCATAGACTTCGGGGGTGCTCAGCTGCGACTGGTAGGCGCCCACCAACAGCGGGCCGGCGAAACCACGGTTGCACAGATCCTCCGCCTCGTCGGAATCGGGGGAGTAGATGCTGATGCGTTCCCCGTACCCGGTGCCGTGCGCGTAGCCGCCGGCGACGCAGAACGGCATGTCGGCGCCCAGCGTGGAGGCGACCTGCTGCAGTTTCTCCACAGGCCAGTGAAGATCCCATAATTCGTTCAGGCCGAGAATCGTTGCGGCCGCGTCGACGGAACCGCCGGCAAGACCGCCGCCCACGGGAATACGCTTCGTGATGGAGATGCCGACGTTCGGCTCACGCCCGGCCGCCTCGGCCATGGCGAACAAGGCGAGCACCGCGTGATTGCGGCGCATATCCGCCTGCGATGAGGCCAGATCGCCCAGATGCGTGCCATCGAGCTCCAAGGAGAATCCCGCGTCCGCCGCCTTCTCCGTGACGGTGACGGTATCCGTCAGGCTGACGGCGCAATAAATGGTGTCGAGCTCATGCCGCCCGCCCCATTCGCTGCGGGATTCGCCCACTTCAAGCGTGAGATTCGTTTTCGCGGGGCATTCGACGACGACGCTGCGTGGGGTTTCACTCATGCGAGGTCCTCCGTGCCCGTGCCTTCCGCGGTTCCGGTGCCGGATTCCATGGCCTTGGCCAAGGCCATGAACTCGTCGATAGTGAGCGTCTCGCCGCGGCGGGTCGGATCGATGCCTGCGGCCTTGAAGGCTTCGGCGGGCACGATCTTCTTCAGGGCCGCGTGCAAGGTCTTGCGACGCTGGCCGAAAGCCGCGTCGATCAGCGCGAACGTGTGCTCACGCAGCTCCTGCGGGCGGGGCGTATCGAAACGACGGAAATGCACGAGCGCGGAATCCACGTTCGGCGCAGGCCAGAACACGTTGCGTCCGATCGTGCCCACACGCTTGGCTTCGCCATACCAGGCGAGCTTCACGCTCGGGGTGCCGTAGATCTTGTTGCCGGGGGTTGCGGCCAGACGGTCGGCGACCTCCTTCTGCACCATGACGAGGAAGGAATCGAGATTATCGAAGCGTTCCAGCAGCGTCAGCAGGATCGGTGTGGCCACGTTGTACGGCAGATTCGCCACCAGGGTGAACGGTTTGCCGTCCGCGAACTCCGGCAGCGTTTCCGGGCCCACGGTGAGCGCGTCACGGTTGACGACGGTCAGACGGCCGGAAGCATCCGGCATGAATTCGCCCACGGTCTGCGGAAGACGTTCGGCCAGCGGAGGGTCGATCTCCACGGCGGTCATGGTGGCGCCGGTCTCCAGGATCGCCAATGTCAGCGATCCGAGCCCTGGACCAACCTCCAGCACATGCGTATCGGGCTGAACATGCGCTTCACGCACGATACGCCGGACGGTGCCGGGGTCGATGACGAAGTTCTGCCCGAACTTCTTGGTCGGGCTTACGCCGGCCTCGTCGGCGATGCGTCGGATGTCGGCGGCGCCGAGAAGATGCGCGGTCGGTTCGGTGTCGGGAATATCGGTCATCGTAAAGCCTTCGATCAGTACCAGTTATGCTGCATCCACCATTGTTTGGCCTGGCTCGGACTGCCATAGCGTCCAGCAATATAGGACAAGCCCCAGTCAATCTGAACCGCGGCATCGTCCCTGTATCCGGCGCCCATCTTATCCGGCGGCAGGGCCTGCGGGATGCCGTACGCGCCGGAATACGCGTTCTCCGCGTTCCATAGCCAGCTCGACTCATGGTTCCAGATCCACACGAGGGCGTCCCAATCCGCGCCGGTCCAGCCTCGCTGGGCGGCCGCGGCGGCGGCATACGCCTGCGCCTGGGCTACGCTGGGGTGCCATAGGCGGCCGCTGGTGGACGAACCGCTGCCCTGGTTATTGTTCGTGCTCTGGTTCGGCTTCTGGGTCGTGTTCTGGCTGTTGTTCTGATTGTTGTTCTGGTTCTGGTTGGTGTTCTGACTCGGTTTTTGGGTCGTCTGCCCGCTGTTTTGGTTTTGGTTCTGGTTGTTCTGATTCTGGTTCGTGTTCTGGTTCTGGTTGTTCTGGCTCGTGCTCTGGCTGTTGTTGGTATCGCCCTTCGACGTCGAATCGGACTTGGCATCCGACTTGTTCTTGTCGGCATCGGCATCGCTCTTGGCATCATCCTTCTTCGAGGAATCCGAATCGCTGTTCGTCGTATCGGAGTCCTTGCCGGAAGCCTTATCGGAACCATCGCCGGAACCCTTGTCGTCGTCATCGGTCGCAGCCTTCGCCGGTCCGACCGCCACGACCTGATTCACCGACGCCTTGGTGGTGGTCTCGCTCTCCAACGTCTCGCTGCTGGAAACGCCGTCGACATAGGTCACGTTGTATGTCTGCTGGATTTCGCCGTTCTCACCCTGCTGGCGGATCACCGTCTCGCCGGGCTGCAGCGAGGAATCCACGATGGTCTGCGTCTCGAACGGGACGACCTTGGTGCGCGTCTCCTGCCCATGCGTCACGCGCTGCACGCGCAGCACGGTCTGCGAACCGCTCTCCGTGACGCTCACCTTATCTTCCTTGCCCACGGTGATGCCCTTGGAATCCAGGATCGAAGCGGCGGGAAGCTTGCCGTTCGGCGCCTGCGAGCTCTTGCCGTCGGCCACCACGGTGACCGGTCCCTTACGGTTGATCACCATGCCGCCGGTGAGCTGCTTGTAGACGTTATCGATGTTGACGGTGATGCTGGACGCCTTGCTCTCGTTCGCCTTGAAGAAGCCGATCAGTTGATCGGCGCTGTCCGCCACGGTCCAGAACGGAATCTCCTCGCCGTCGACGTTCACCGTGGTCTGATAGGCGCTGCGCACAGTGACGACCGCATGATCGGCCAGCGTGCCGCCGGACGTGGATTGCACCAGATCATGCGATTTGACGCTGATGCCTTGCTCCTCCAGCAGACGGTCGACGGTCATGGCATAAGTGGCCACCATGGTGGTTTTGCCGTTGACGTTCAGCGCGACGGCCTTGCGCGTGGTCAGTGCGAACGTCGCCACCGCCATCGCGGCGACCGTGATCGCGCAGACGGCGACACGAACGCGACGCATTTTCATGAACCGTTGCGGTGTCCATCTCCGTGCCATATACAACCTCTTTCCTGACCCGCCGTCACTGGCGTTCGGGCATACCGCGCCCAATCTTAATGGCAGGAAGTGATGTCTCCCTCGGGAAACGACGAGTGTGAGCCATTTCACCACAAAAAAGAAACCCCGCCTGAATGAGGCGGGGTGAAAGAAGAAAGAGGGGGCGGGAGAGAAGGGGAATGTTCCCGCCCCCTCTTAGGGGCAGAACAGATTAGGGGGATGCTCTGCCCCCATATTTGGAAGGGCCGAATTAGGGGGTGAGGCCCTTCACTCTTACTCGAGCGACGTATATGTCTCCCCTATTATACCCCGTGAGGGGGGAGAGCCTCTTGTCGGGATCGAACCGACGACCTGCCGCTTACAAGGCGGCCGCTCTGGCCATCTGAGCTAAAGAGGCGGTGTGCGTTTCAGCACACAGACATTGAGAAGCATATCAGTTCCACCGGATGGAAACGCTTACTTATCTGCTGAAGGGGTAATCGGCTTGCCGTTTTCGCCGATCGACGGCATCGTGCCTTCGACGCCGACCTTGTCCTCAGCGATGCCCAAGGCCGCCAGAAGACTGGTCTTGGTGTCGGAATACACGGACTGGGATTGGTTCATATCCCAGAACTTTCCGTTGATCGTGACGGTGGGCGTGGTCATCTGCCCCTTGAGATCGCCGGACGTGTTCCACAGCTCGCTGCGCTTCGGCGTGTACGTGTCGATGGCGTCCAGCCAAGCAGTGTACTTGTCGGTGACCGCCGCGTCGGCGACCGTCTTCGACACGCCGGCCTTGGTGGCCTGCTGCTTCATCTGGTCGTCGGAGGTGGTGACGCCGGAGTTCTCGGCGGGCTGGAAGTCATCGGCGTACATGTTCGAGATGAAGCCGAGGATGTGGTTCGGATCGTCGTCATGCTCGGTGATGTACAGCAGCATGTTCGCGGCCCTGGTGGAGTAGTTGTCCTTGCTCCAACGGTCGCCGAACGACATGGGGTGCAGCTCGAGGTTCACCTGACCGGCATCGAGCATCTTCTCCAAGGTCGGATCGACCAGACGGTTGAAATTGCCGCAACCGGAGCACATGAAGTCCATGTAGACGGCCACGGTGGGTGCCCCCGCGACCTTCTTGCCCACGCCGTCCTTCGAAAGCAGGATGCCGCCCTTGCTGTTCGCGGTGGAAGGCTTGTTCTTGACACTCTGCAGCTGATCGTAGGCCTGCTGGACGGTCAGATTGCTGGCGTTGCTGCTTTCCGAGGACTTGCTCTTCCACGGTTGCCAGATGGCGAGGACGATCACCGCGACAAGTGCGACGATGACCGCCAGGACACACGCGCCGATGATGGTCTGCTGGCGGCGTTCCTTGGCCGCCTGTTCTGCGGCGGCCTTGGCTGTGGCTTCGTTGGCTGCGCGGCGTTCGGCACGGGATTGACGGTGGTTACCCATATTGGACATGCGTGCTCCTTTGTCTTATGTTCGCTCCGTGCCCAGTGTAGTCCACGGAACCATGAAAACGATATCGTGATTGGGGAACAGCCTAAATCGACTGCCTTTCGGGGGATGAGGTGGTACGGGATGAGCGACGGGGCGTACTGCGTCTGCCGATCATGCCGGCTCCCAGGCGAAGCATCGGCGCGTTCGGCCAGAACGAGGTGCCCACCCACGTTGCCGCCGCGGTGCATGCCACCGCCAATCCGGTGGACGAGAGGGGAACACCGCAATCCGTCAGATAGGGAAGCATATACGGCCACATGTCGCCGATGGGGACCATCTGCCAAGGGAGATTCAACGCCAACGCGGCAATGACGGTCAGCAAGGCGTAGACGAGCGTGTACAGCGCGGTGCGGAGCACGCCATGGAACGCGCCCTGCACCAGATGCCAAGGCAACGACAGCACGCCGATCGCGGTGTCGGAACCCTTGCGTCTCCCGCCGCGTTTGCCTTCACGTTCCAGCTGCGCCTCGGTGCTGAAACCGATCGTGAACAGCAGCCAGAACAGCAGCAGGGCCGCGAACGGGGCGATCAGCGGGTTGAACAGTGCCGTGACGGCCGGAATGACGGCGCTGACCGCCAGCGGCAGCGTGCTGTGCGACAGGTACCTGTCGCGTTTGATATCCGCCGGATTGACCTCCTGCTGCAACGGTTGCGCCAGCAGTTGCTCTTGAGCCTGCTCCTGGACCTGCGGCATGGGAGGGATGGGTTCAGGGGATATCGCCATAGGTGCCATGGGCTGTGCCGAAGGCATTGACGGCATGGAAGGCAAAGGCGGCAGCGGCGGCACCGACTGCATGACCTGTGTGGGCGCGGGCATCCGCTGCTGCCCGTACGCGCCGGGCATGACCGTCGTGGCCGAAGTGGGCCAGGTGGCCGAGGCGGCCGGCATAACCGAGGTTTTCGCCTCGAATGCCGGTTCGGCGGGCATGACCCGCGTGCGCGTGAAGGATTGCGTGGCCTGTTCCGGCCCCAACGAATCGCTGGGAAGCGCCACCGTGCACTGCTCGGGAGACAACGCCATCGTGGCGGCGACGAATCCGGGATCGTTGCCGGCATCCGTTCCCACGCCATCCCAATCCGCACGCAGATTGCCCGGCTGATTGCGTTGCGCCAAACGGTTCAGCGCGGCGGAACGACGCGGCATGGCATTCGATTCGGCCGCTGGGGGTGAAGGCATCCTCATGCCTTCCGGAAGTGGTACGTCAAAAGGGCGCACCACCTCCGAGGCGTCCGCGCCGTTGGTGGAATCGAACAGACCGCTGGATTCCGGGGTCTTCCAAGCGAAAGGATTCAACGCATCCAACGCGACGGCATGCAGCAACTGTTCGGGCGTGCAACGCCGCGAAGGATCGGGGTGCAGAGCGCTACGGAACGCGGCGAGCGTATTGGCGGGCAATCCCGCGAGATTCGCATTGCCCGAAGCCGCGCGCTCCAGCACGGCCATCATCGGTTTCGTGCCGAACACCGGCGAACCGGTGGCGGCGAACGCCAACACGGAGGCGGTGGACCACCAGTCGGTCGCCTCATTGGAATCCGCGCCATCGATGATCTCCGGCGCGATGAAACCCGGCGTACCCATGACCAGGCCCGTACGGGTCACATGGCTTTCGTTCTCACCCATGGCGATGCCGAAATCGACCAGCACCGGCCCGGTCGCGGAAATCATCACATTGGTCGGCTTGATATCACGGTGGATGATGCCCGCCTGATGCACGGCACGTACCGCTTCGATGAGCTTACGGGCGAGGCGTTCGAGATCATTGCCCACATACGGGCCGTTCGCGGCGACATCATCCTTGAGGTTTTTGCCTTCGATCAGCTCCGTGACGATGAACGCCACCGCATCGTCCAACTCCATGTCGACGATGCCGCAGACGCCCGGATTATGGATGCGCCGCAACGCCAACGCCTCACGACGCAGGCGCTCGCGGGCGGGAACGTTCTCCTTGAGGTTCGGATCGTTGTGCGCGTTCTCCTCGTCGGACAGTGAATCCCGCAGTATCTTCATCGCATATGTGTGACCGCCATCATCATGTACACGCCACACCGATCCCATGGCTCCCGACCCGAGACGGGAGATCAGGGTGTAGCCGCCCACGGCATCGCCGGGTTCGAGATTCAACGCGCTTATTTCGCTCATGCCTCCCAGTCTATGCGGTGGGCGGCCCGGCAAGCGTGAAGGTAATCCGCAGGAACGGAAAAGAAAACGGGAACGACGTCGGGAGTGACTCGAAGAGGAATGCCTGCCACTCGGCGTACTTCCCCGCGCATGGTTTCTTATATTTATCTTGCATAATTCTTACATGTTAGAATTCTTTTCTAACATGTAAGAATTATGCAAGGTTAGTGAAAGGCGAGGGCAGTGCTTCCAACTAAGGAAACTTTGAAGGTCGAGTTCAAAAGTGAACGTACGCGTCCGCAGTCCGATGATGAAATCGTGGATAATATCGTTGCCCTTGCTAATACGCAAGGCGGCGAACTGTATCTCGGTGTGGAGGACGATGGCACTCCCACGGGTGTTTCCAAGAAACACTGCAACATCAATGGGCTTGCAGCTTTCGTGTTCAACAAAACCGTTCCGCAGCAGACTGTTCGTGTGGAATTGCTACATGAGAATGGCCACCCGGTAGTGGTAATCGAGGTGGATAATAGTCAACAAATCGTGTCGACCAGCGGCGGCAAGACGTTGCAACGACGATTGAAAGCTGACGGTACACCTGAGGTGGTCCCATTATTCGTTGCTCAGTTTATCAGTCGTCTGTCGCAGCAGCGCAATTATGACTACAGTGAACAGCCGGCTCCCGGAGGAGAGATTTCGAATCTGGATACCGAATGCCGTGACCGACTACGTAGCCATATCCGGGAAACCAATGTGCAGGATCCTTTGCTGGCACTCGACGACATGGAATTTGACCGAGCCCTCGGCTTGATAACTGAACGGGAAGGCAAGGAAGTTCCCACGATTGCCGGCCTATTGACTATTGGCAGTGTGGAATCCATTAAGCGTTGTGTACCTACTGCTTCGGCAGTGTTCCAAGTCATGGATGGTTCGACGCCGAAGATGAACATTGGACCGTTCTTTTTGCCGCTGGTTGATATGTTCGACAGAATCAGTAATCTGATGCAGCCATGGAATCCCGAACATGAAATTATGAGCGGGCTAGTGCATGTAAACATACCGGATTTCGATCATCAGGCTTTTCGCGAGGCCATGGTGAACGCCTTCTGTCATCGTGATTATGCCCAGATTGGTAGCGTGCGATTCATGGTGGATGGCGATGGGCTAACCATCTCCAATCCGGGTGGATTCATCGAAGGTGTGAGTGAGGATAATCTGTTGACGGCATCGCCGAGGTCGCGTAATCCCCGTCTGTCCGAAATTATGAGAACGGCTGGTTTTGCTGAGAGAACAGGGCGCGGCGTGGATAAAATCTATATCGGCTCACTTGCCAGTGGAGGGACGATGCCTGATTATTCGAGATCCACCGCCAGCGAAGTCAATCTATTTATCCGTCGCGCTGTTCCTGACGAAGCGTTCATACTGATGGTGACCAATGAGGAAAGGCGGCGCGGCAGCGAGCTTTCGGTGTGGGCGCTTATTGTATTGTCTTTGTTGAAGGAATATCGGCGTCTTACTGTGTCGCAGTTGTGCGAGTTTTCCCGGTTGGAGAGGCGCCGGGTAGTAGGTGCTGTGGAAAGTTTGGTGGAATCTGGCGTGGTCGAGGTGTTCGGTAGTGGACAGTCTCGGTCGTACATCCTGAGCTCTGAGGTGTATAAGGATGCGAATGCTTTGCCTGCGTATGTGAGACAGAACAATATCTCGGCTACCCGGCGCATGGGCTTGGTGATTGAATTGGCGGAGAAGAATGGTGGCTCAGTGACGTCCTCGGAGGTTATGGAATTGCTAGGAGTGAGCTATATCAGCGCTTACCGACTGCTTAAGAAAATGACAGGTGAAGGTAAACTTCGCCATGAGGGCGTCGGTCCCTCGTCACGATATGTCATATCGTGACGTCCATCATGAATGGCTGAATGAAGGTTGTTTTTCGCTACTTCTCGATAATAAATTGATTGGCTAAAACGATGGGGTGTCTCGAAACACGCAATGCGTTTCGAGACACCCCATCGATCTATATCAGTGATGTCAGTCGATCACAGCACGCCCTGGGCGACCATGGCGTTGGCGACCTTGACGAAGCCGGCGGCGTTGGCGCCGAGCATCAGATCGCCCTCGTGGCCGTATTCCTTGGCGGCGGCCAGGGAGTTGGCGACGATGTTCTCCATGATGGACTTGAGCTTGTTGTCGACCTCCTCGAAGGTCCAGCTCAGACGGTAGCTGTTCTGGCTCATCTCCAGACCGGACACGGCCACGCCACCGGCGTTGGCGGCCTTTGCCGGGCCGTACAGCAGACCGTTCTCCTGGTAGACGGTGATGGCTTCCGGAGTGGACGGCATGTTCGCGCCTTCGCACACGACCTTGCAGCCGTTGGCCACCAGGGCCTTGGCGGATTCGCCGTCGATTTCGTTCTGCGTGGCGCACGGCAGCGCGATGTCGCACGGCACGGTCCACACGCCCTTGCAGCCCTCGTGGTATTCGGCGCCCGGCACGCGCTCCGCGTATTCCTTGATGCGGCCGCGATGGCCCAGCTTGATGTCCTTGACGATGTCGAGCTTGATGCCGTCCGGATCGTAGACGTAGCCGTTGGAATCGGATGCGGTGACGACCTTCGCGCCCAGGGCCTGAGCCTTTTCGGTGGCGAAGATGGCCACGTTGCCGGAACCGGAGATGACCACGGTCTTACCTTCGAAGGAATCGTTCTTCAGGACGCGCAGCGCCTCCTGGGTGTAGTAGCACAGGCCGTAGCCGGTGGCCTCGGTGCGGGCCAGGGAGCCGCCGAATTCGAGGCCCTTGCCGGTCAGCACGCCGGAGTACTCGTCGCGGATGCGCTTGTACTGGCCGAACAGGTAGCCGATCTCACGGGCGCCGACATTGATATCACCGGCGGGAACGTCGGTGAACTGGCCGATGTGACGGCACAGCTCGGTCATGAAGGCCTGACAGAAGCGCATGACTTCGGCGTCGGACTTGCCCTTCGGGTCGAAGTCGGAGCCACCCTTGCCGCCGCCCATCGGCAGCGTGGTCAGGGAGTTCTTGAGGATCTGCTCGAAGCCGAGGAACTTGATGACGCCCTCGTTCACGGTCGGGTGGAAGCGCAGACCGCCCTTGTACGGTCCGATGGCGGAATTGAACTGGATGCGGTAGCCGCGGTTCACCTGGACCTTGCCCTCGTCATCGGTCCATGCGACACGGAACTTCACCACACGCTCCGGCTCGACGATACGCTCCAGCACGCCTGCCTTCTCATATTCCGGGTGCTTCTCAACCACGGGCTGGAGGCTTTCGAAGACTTCGGAGACAGCCTGCAGGAACTCGGGCTGGTCGCCGTCGCGCTTCTCCACCTGGGCATACACGCGCTTGACGTATTCGTTGGTAAGCATAATGAAACTCCTCTTTGGGTTGGTCTGGGTAGACGGTTTGATTGTAAACGGGTGCGCTATGCGCCCACAAGACCCTGACCAAATGCTGGCGGGGTGTGCCGGGGCGTGCTCGGGTATTCGTGACGAGGACCGGAATATTGCCTGGAACAAGAGAAAACCCGGCGGGGGAAACCGCCGGGTCAAGAGAGAAGAGAGAAGAAAGGATTCAGTTATGAGGTTCGAAGGAACCTCGTCTGCGTTGTTGTGTTCCGCTGACGTTTTCTATATAACCGCGCCTTCCTTGGGGGAAGAATACGTGTTCCTGTCAATTGCCTGAGAGAAATGTGATGGGGGTGTGAGGGGAGAGGGCATATGGGGTAGCGGCAATGAAAGGCCGGGTCGCCTTCGACAAACATCGATGACAACCCGGCCTTGCGCCAAACGGATATCGCTCAGACGATTCAGTTGGCGAGCTTCGCCTTCTCCGCGGCGAGACGCTCGGCCTCGGCCTCCTTGCGGGCGGCGAGATCGGCCGAGAAGCGATCAAGCTCCTCCTGCACGGCCTCGACCGGGATCTTGGCGAAAATGGGGGTCGGCTTGGCGACCGGCGCACCGACTTCGATCGGCTCGCTCTCCCACGGATGCACGTTCACGCCCAGCTTGTAATCGCCGGTGATGATCGGGTACTTGAAGCCAGGTTTGTCGAGATCCTCGACCTCCTCGATGTGCGGCAGCGGCGAGAACGTGCCCTTGCCGCCCAAGGCCTCCCACACCTTCTGCGAAGCGTGCGGCAGGAACGGCGCGAGCAGGTGGTTCGCGTCGGACACGGCCTGCGCAGCCACATGCAGCACGGTGCCGAGACGAGCCGGATTATCCTTGATCTTCCACGGCTCGGTGGCGGAGATGTACTTGTTGATGTCGCCGACGACGCGCATCGCTTCCAGCAGCGCGGCCTTCTGATGATGGCTTTCAATGAAGTTGCCGGCGGTGGCGAAAGCCTCGCGGGTCTCGTCGAGCAGCGCACGGTCCTCGTCGGTCATCTCGTTCTCGTCGATCGCCGGAATCTCGCCGAAGTTCTTGGCGATGAGGTTGGCGACACGGTTCACCAGATTGCCCCAGGAGGAGGCCAGCTCCTCGTTGTTGTGGCGCACGAACTCCGACCACGTGAAGTTGGAGTCGGAGCTTTCCGGGCCTGCGATGGAAATGTAGTAGCGCACGGCGTCAACGGGGTAGCGCGACAGGATGTCCTTCACGTAGATGACGATGCCGCGGGAGGAGGAGAACTTCTTGCCTTCCATGGTCATGAACTCGGACGCCACGACCTGTTCCGGCATGTTCAGCGGACCGAGTTCACCGGTTTCGCCGCCCTTGGAACCCTGACCGTTGTAGGCCAGCATTTCGGAAGGCCAGATCTGGGAGTGGAAGGTGATGTTGTCCTTGCCCATGAAGTAGTAGCCCGGGGTGGACGGGTCATTCCACCAGGCACGCCATGCCTCCGGATCGCCCTTGCGGCGAGCCCATTCGATGGACGCGGACAGGTAGCCGATCACGGCGTCGAACCACACGTACAGTTTCTTGTTCGGATTGTCGATCCAATCCTTCACCGGCACGGGGATGCCCCAGTCGATGTCGCGGGTGATGGCACGCGGCTTGACTTCTTTGAACAGGCCGATGGAGAAGTTGATGACGTTGGTACGCCAATCCTTGCGGGTCTTCAGCCAAGCCAGATTGGCTTCGGCGAGCGCCGGCAGGTCGAGGAAGAAGTGTTCGGTCTCTTCGAAGCGCGGCACTTCGCCGTTGATCTTGGACACCGGGTTGATCAGCTCATCCGGGTCGAGCTCGTTGCCGCAATCATCGCACTGGTCGCCGCGAGCGCCGTCCGCGCCGCAGATTGGGCAGGTGCCTTCGATGTAACGGTCCGGCAGGGTACGACCGGTGGAGGGGGAGATGGCGACCTTCTGCGTGCCCTTATAGATGTAGCCGTTCTTCAGGCACTGCTTGAACAGTTCCTGCACGACCTTCTCGTGGTTGCCGGTGGTGGTGCGCGTGAACAGGTCGTAGCTCAGACCCAGATCGCACAGATCGTTGGCGATCACGCGGTTGTACCGGTTGGCGAGCTCCTGGGCGCTCACGCCCTCCTTGTCCGCCTCGACCAGGATCGGGGTGCCGTGCTCGTCGGTGCCCGACACCATCAGCACGTCATTGCCTTTCATGCGTTCGTATCGTGCGTACACGTCGGACGGAACGCCGAAACCGGCGACGTGACCGATGTGACGCGGGCCGTTCGCGTACGGCCATGCAACATTCACCAAAATATGACTCATAACGCCCGATTATCCGGCGCGGCGGGGACACTCGGGGGCGAATGTGGACAACCGGAAAATATCCACACGCGTATGCACATCCCGCCGCTTCCGGTGGGCCGTACTATCCACATATCCACAGGGTGGCGTCTCATGGTTGCGGCAGGTTCGACGCGTCCCCTACGGTCAAGCCCATGAACAGTCACATCAAGATACGGGGAAAGAACGGATCACGGTCGAGACCGGTCGTGCCGCCATTGCTGCATTCGCACGATCTTCCCGGTCCGATGAGTCTGAGTCGGCTGTCGATTGCCGGCACGGTGCGCTCATTGGACGGGTACAGCGGGTATTGGGCTGATCATGGCGATACACTGTATGGCCGCGCCCTTATCGTGCACAGGATGATTCCATCGGCCACGGCCGCGTGCATGCGCACCGCGCTGTGGGTGTGGATGGGAGGCGCGTTCCCGGAAACCGTCGACGTATTGTCCGGATCGCATTACCGCACGTTGCGGCACGGTCGTCCGATTCGCGTGTTTGCGCGCAAAGTGGGGCATGAGCAGTTGATGAAGGTGGGGGAGCTTGATATCACCAGTCCGCAGCGAACGGTCTGCGACATCGCATCGACGGCCAGAGGCATGTCGGGGGCGGCGGTGTTCGCCGATCGGATAGCCGACCTCATGCACATGTACCGGTTCACGCCCGACGAGTGCGAGGCCATCCTCGCCATGAACCCCTGCACGGTGTCGGCGCCGCACGCCCGCGCGTTCCTCAACACCGTGCGCCTGTACTACGAGGAACGCAAGCATGCCAAAGCGGGCGCGGCTGGCACGGTGGGCACGGTCGGGCACGTGGGCCGGGAGATGGCGAAACGGGATGACCTCGGGGGAGAGACGCCAATGGAGGCGGCGACAACGGAAACAGCAGAAACAACGGCAGCGATGAAGGGAAGCGAGCGGGGGAGCGTCACAGGGGATGGCGATAGGGAACCTGAGAAACTTGAGGAACCTACGGAATCCGGGAGACCTGGGGAATCCGCGACCACAAGGGAAACGTCATAATGCGGGAGAAACGAAGACTGCGATTCCTGCGTCAGGCCGACCGACTGGAACGATTACGCGGCGACGATGCCGGCAATGCGCGAACGCAGCGGGCATCGCAAGCGCGGTCATGCAACGCCTTGGAACCACCTCCTCCGCCCTTGGCATTGACACCGGCGCTCGCGGCCGATCCGCAAACGGATGTCGACATACTGTGGCGTATCGCTCGTGAGGAACCGGAATTGCGCCGATGGTTGGTGGCGAATCCGAACGCGGATGCGGAACTGTTGGAATACGTGTCGCAGGCTGGTGGCCCCGGCGTGCGCAGGGCCCTGAACGTACTGCTTGACTCGTTGGATGATCCGGCGGGCGCATAGCCGTGGGGATCATCCAACGAGTCGTGGCATCACTCGCCTTTGGCGGCCAATACGGCCGCATACACCTGCTTGCGGTTCGGCAGGGAGCCGTTCGGCAGCGGGTGTTCCGCGACCACGCGCGTAATGGCCTCCTTGATGCGCAGGCCCTCATCCTTCGCCTTGGCGGCGGCGAGTTCGGCCAGTTCCTCGATGCTGAGCACGTTCGGGGTGTTCTCGTTGACCTCCTCATCGGACGCGCCTTCGATGACGAGCACCATTTCGCCGCGCGGCGGATCGTTCCTTACGCTGTTGTGGATCTCGCCGATCGTGCCACGGCGGATCTGCTCGTAATCCTTGGTGAGCTCACGGCACAACGCCATACGACGGTCGGGGCCGAAGGATTCCAGCAGGTCGTCCATGGAATCGGCGATACGGTGCAGCGTCTCGTAGAACACGATGGTGCGGCGTTCCGAACGCAGCATGCGCAGATGCTGCATGCGTTCGGAATGCTTGCGCGGTAGGAATCCCTCGTAGCAGAACCGGTCGGTAGGCAGGCCGGACAAGGCGAGCGCGTCGAGCACGGCGCTCGGGCCGGGGGCGCAGGTGACGGGCAGGCCGCGTTCGATGGCCCGGCGCACGATGGCCAGACCGGGGTCGTTGATGGTCGGCATGCCAGCATCCGATACGACCAGCACGGTCGCGCCGGTCTCCACATTGTCAAGCAGACCGTCGGCCTTATCGCGTTCGTTATGGTCGTGATAGGCGACCACGCGGCCGTTCACGTGCACGCCGAGACGGTTCGCCAGATCGTACAGGCGGCGGGTGTCCTCGGCGGCGACGATGTCGGCGTGCTCCATGAGCGCGATCAGCCTGGCGGAAGCATCGGAGGTGTTGCCGATCGGCGTCGCGGCCAGCACCACCGTGCCCTGCGGGATATCCGCACCCGCCACCAGTCCGCCGAATCCGGCGGAACCGTCATCATTCCGACCATCGTTCCGACCGTCGTTCCGACCGTCGTTCCGACCGTCGAATCCGTTCGTTTCCACGTCGTGTTCCATGCCTTCGTTCTCGCCGTTCCCCGGCAGTGCGCTCATGCTCTCCATACCGCCCAGTATTCCCCACTGTGTGCCCAACGAGTACCCAACATATGCCCAACGCGACGATCCGTCAGTCCTCCGCGCCCCAAACAAAGGAAGGCCGTTTACGCTTGTCTTTTGCTTAACGGGCGTCAAGTTTTTGTAGGCGCGTCGCGTTGTTCTCCTGAATGTCAGTCGTCGTGTGGTCGCCATCATCAGGCCTCACAGCCTGATTTATAATCTTTGGAAACCAGAAGACAAATAAAAAAGCCTTCCGGAGGTGGAATTCCGGAAGGCTTTCGTGGAGCTGATGGTAATCGAAACCACGACCTCTTCGATGCGAACGAAGCGCTCTACCAACTGAGCTACAGCCCCTTGGAGTGTTGTTCTGCTTCGCAGGACAACTCAACTCACTGTAGTACAGCCCCTGCCTAAATGCAAAACGGCGTTGCGCCATACGCGCGGTGAAACCTGTGTGAACGGCAGGGAAACCGGGGAGGGAAGGACGGCAATTGCCCCTACCGCAGCACGACATGACGGTTGAGTTCGCGGCGCAATCGCCGCCAATCCGGCAGATACGCGTCCATACGCCGCCGGAAGCCCTCGCCGTGCCCATGCTCCCACAGATGCGTGAGCTCATGCACCAACACGTACTCCAGGAACTTCGGATCCATGAGTCCCAATTGCAGATTCAATCGGATCCGCCCGGTGCGCGGCGTGCAGGACCCCCAACGTGAGGTCATGGTGCGCAACGTGATATGAGTGGGGGACTTGCCCACAATCGGCTCCCAACGTGCGAGCAGGGCGGGGAGCGCGGCGTTGATCGCGGCCTCGGCCCTTTGGCGCAGAGCATCGTTCCAAGCGGGGATTGCGGGGATTGCGGGTGCTGATGGGGCGTCTGATGCGCCCGGTAATCCGTCCGGCAGTTCGCCTATACCGTTCATGCCGCCCGTACCACCCGCATCGAATCGCCCGCCATCACCCAGCGCTTGCGCCTCCTCACGCGCTCGCCGACGCATGGCGGTCCGGTTTCCGTCAATCCAACCGCGACGGCTCCGCACGAACGCGACGATGGTGGCGTCCGGCGTGCGCTTGGGCGCGGAAACCACCACATCACCCGTAGGGGGTTTGATGCGCAGATACATGTTCTTGATGGGTTTGCGCGTCACGCGCACATCCAGGCCGTCGATCATCACGGCAACATTGTGAGGCATGCCGCCAACATCGGCGGGTTCGTCCCCGCGCCCGTACATAGTCCGCTGGCCGCGGGCGGCTGATCGGCCTTGACAAGCCGAAAAGATAGACTGGCGGCATGTCACTTGGTTTGAATATCCTGCTGATTCTCATTTTCCTGCTGCTGGGTTCGGTGTTCGCCGGCACCGAACTCGCGCTGGTGAGCCTGCGCGGCTCCCAAATCGACCAGATGGAACTCCAGGATGCCCGTGGTGCGCGAGTGGCGAAAATCGCCCGCGACCCCAACACCTTCCTGTCCAGCGTGCAGATCGGCGTCACCCTGTCCGGCTTCCTGTCCGCATCGTTCGGCGAATCCTCCATCGCACCGTTCGTGGTGCCCGTTGTGGAAGGCTGGGGCGTGCCGCATCATGTCGCCGCGCCGTTGACCACCATCGGCCTGACGCTCATCATCTCCTACTGCTCGATCGTGATCTCCGAGCTGGTGCCGAAACGTATCGCCATGCAACGCAACGAGGCCATCGCCCGCGCGGTCGTGCCGGCCATCGACGTGTTCTCCAAGGTATGCCGTCCTCTGATCTGGCTGATCGGTAAGAACACCAACGGTTTGGTGCGTCTGCTCGGCTTCGACCCGAACGAGACCGAAACCGAGGTTTCCGACGACGAGCTGCGCGTGCTGGTCAACTCCAACACCAACCTGAGCAAGGACGAGCGCACGATCCTCGACGACGTGTTCGACGCTTCCGAGACGATCGTGGCCGAAGTAATGCGCCCGCGTGCCGACGTCGTGTTCATCGACGGTTCGATGTCGCTGGACGAGGCCGCCGCTTTCGTGCGCGACCAGCCGTATTCCCGCTACCCGGTCACGGGCAAGGATTTCGACGACGTGCTCGGATTCGTGCACGTGCGCGACCTGCTGGACGTGCGCGACCCGGAGGCTCGGGTCGTCGCCGACGTGGTGCGTGAGGGCATTTTGCTGCCGGGCACGTCCAAACTGCTGCCGAGCTTGGAGCTGTTGCGCAAGCGTGGTATCCACTTGGCCGTGGTCATCGACGAATACGGTGGCACGGACGGTATCGTCACGTTGGAGGATATGACCGAGGAGCTGGTCGGCGATATCCGCGACGAATACGATCTGCCGACCGAGAAGGGCGGCGAACGCGCCCAGCGCAGCGTGTTCGTGAACGGTGTGGCGGCCATCGAAGGCGGCACCACGCTGGAGGATTTCGAGGATCTTACCGGCATCGAACTGGAGGATGGACCGTACGAGACCGTGGCGGGCTATTTCCTCGCGCATACGGGCAAGATGGGTGCTGTGGGCGACGTGCTGCATTCCGATGAGGGGTGCGATATGAAGGTCACTCAGGTGGATGGTCGCCGTATCGCCATGATCGAGGTGCGTAAGGCCGAGGACAGCGAGCATGCGGGGGATTCCGGTTCCGGTGAAGACAAGGATGCCGGGAAGAGCGAGAAATCCGGGAAATCCGGGAAAACCGAAGAGTGATGTTCGGCTGATCGGTTCGCCTGGGCTGTGAATTAGCTGGCCTGGGCGAACCGGTTCGGCACGACCGACGCTGTTCCGATAGGGGAGTTGATATGAGAAAACCCCGGAACCATGCAGTTCCGGGGTTTTGTTTGTGGAGCATGCCGGGTTCGAACCGGCGACCCTCTGCTTGCAAAGTCCTTGGGACAAACACCCCCAAAGCCTCTATTTACTTGGTAACGAACAAGTATAAACCACGTTTTGCATCTCTTGTGCATCTCTTGACCGTCAACGGCACCCCACAACACGGGGCGGAACCGGTGCGCGCATGTTGAACTAGTGATAGTTTGTAACCATGAATGAAGTGCTACGCGGGATGATTGCCGACCATGACGGCGTGCGTAGCCTTAACGAAAAATGGTGTCGCCACTACATCACATGCGATAGCGTGCGCGACACCGATTGCCCTATCTGCAATGAGGGACACAAGTACTTGGGGCGGACTCGCAAGGATAGGCGCGAATCTAGGGCGCACCATGACAAGCGGGTGAAGTACAACGAACATACAAAGGCTGAAACCGCCCGTAAATTCGCAAGTGCCCACGCCAAACGTAGCCGCATGAATCGAGACGAATACCGTAGCCTTATGCACAAGGTTATGGCCTATTTCGGCTATTGTTGGGCGGGCGTAAGAGCTGCCGCGCCTGAGCTACTGGCGCTGCTGATTGTGCTGCTTGTTGCGTCCTTGGAGCGCCTAAGCGTCTATGTTGATGTATCGCCGTTAGATGAACTGTATTACGTCGCGGATATAGGCAATGTGCCTATTGCTGCACTGTTGCTTGCTGCTGCGGCCATTCTTGCGCCGCGCGCCCCTCAGCGCGTCCCCTCAGTGGCGTAACAAGCTGGGGGAGAACTCGGACAAACCTATCTTGCCCGTGGCGTAAGCCATGCCCAAAGGGCCAAGACAACCGGTAGGCGCGTCCGCCCCCATTGCACGAGGGGAATAAATCGTGTCAAGTTCAAACCGCAATAGCGCGAAGCGTCTGCTATTCACCACCACCGAAGCAGGGGAACGTCTCGGCATGGCACCGCGCACCGTAGATAGGCTAATCAGGCAAGGCGTTTTGGCTGTGGTGCGCGTGCCGTCATCCGGCAAGGTAGGACGGCCCCGCAACATGGTGAGCGCCGCCGCTTTGCAGCAGTTCATAGAATCTAACACCGTCATACTCGACCCCGGCCCGAAGAACCGGCGGCGCAAACGGCCCTCAGGCTCCGCCGCCGCCGTGCTGGAAGAAACGGGGGTGACGAAATGAAACGTTGCCCGCTAATCTCCGGCACGAACCGGCTCAAGGACTACGCCATAGCAGAACTGTTGCGCTTGCTGCGCTGCTGCTGCGGCACATTGCAGTACACGGCCATGCCCTACCGCCGCCTAGCGCTGCATATCGGGCTACCTCACGTCATGCTGACCACTGACCACATGCCAGCCGACAACGCCGACACCATAGCCGCGCTGCGCGCCGCGCTGGACACGCTGGAACGCCGGGGCTGCATCACTGTTAAACCGGCCAAGCATGACGCCGTGCTGGTGCGCCTGTGCCCCATGCCGGTGACTAAGGCGGGTGGCGCGCATGTGTGATATGAACGCCACCACGCCCCGACTCTATGACCCTTGGGCTGAAACGCTAACCGAACAAGGCCGCTTCGTACTCTATATGCTCGTCGCCAACAAGGTAAGCGGGACTAGCGGCTATATCCGCGTTGACTACGCAGACGTTGCCCGCGCCCTTGGGCTGGAACTTACAGAGGGCACGCGCCACGCCATCGAACGAGCGGCGTGGTCATTGCACGGCGAACGGCGCGGCGAGTTCCGGCTAATCAAGGTTAAGGACACTAACCCACGCGGATACCCGCTAGATAAGGGCTTCGTGGCGCTGCTCCGCGTGGCCCCCAGCCGGTTACGTGAACACGGGTTTATCAAGTTCGCGGACATATACGAACGGTATGGGGTATATGGGCGGGAAATTAGTTAGCGATGCCCTGAGCTTGCGCCCCTACTACGGGGAACTGGCAAGGGAGGGGCGTGGCGCAACGCCTAAACTTCGTGAGCGTGATTGGCTGGTGCTGCTGTACCTGTGCAACAAGTCCATAGACCCCGACTCTACCGTAGACCTCAAGCAGCGCAAGGCCGAGAAAGAGACCGGCAAGCGGCCAAGGGTGCGCGCCGGTGAGGTGCAGCGCCCTCTTAGCGAATTGGTAGCCGAGGCGCTGGGACGCAACGAACAACCGGTTAGCCACAGTTCGGAAACAATGGCTATTGATAGTCTGCGTCGGCTGGAACGGCATGGCCTAATCGAGCGTCTGAGCAATAGCCGCCACGGCGATAGATTGCCCGTCATACGGCTCAATGTGAAGCGCTTGGCCGAGGAACTGGCAATGCACACCTACGCTATCATCCCGGTGTCGCTTGATGGTGAGGAACAACCACAAGGCGGCGCGTCGGACTTGGCGGGCAACAGTTGGGAGGATGAATGGGAACAAGGATGAAATCACAACTACCTAGTTGCACAAATCACAACTAGGTAGTTGTGAACTCAACAACTAGGTAGTTGTGATTACAACAACTACCTAGTTGTGATTTGCCGTGCCTATATAAGGAATAAAGAGCATTAAGGGTGTAAGTATATATAAGAGCATATTACGGAGCTTCGCTGCCTCTAGTTGATTGTGGATAACTCGCCGCCGTTTTTTAAATGACACCTACCCAAAAGACCCCGCGTCCAGTCTTTCTCTCCCCCTAAGTCAATTAAATATTTTTGCAAAACACTTTTAGAAAACTGGGGATAAAGTGGAAGTTGCTTAACCTTATCCCCAGTTCGCTTGCTGCCGTGCCAGTCGCCTAACTTGCTACAGCGTCCGCGTATCGGTTCCGTGCTTGCATCAATGCCATGAAGTCCGCCGTAACGTTGCCGCACACCTCGCCAGCCGCTCCACTGGCAAGTTCTACTAGCCCGTCCGATTGCAGCAGCAGCGCTCCAGCCCTCACGACGCTGGAACGCCGCGCGTGCCCGTCCGCCTGTATGCTGAACCGTTCCGCGAACGCCTCGGCGCGCGTGGAGAACGAACGCCTGTTCTTGTACTTGAGGTCAGCGGCCAAGCAGTCGGCAAGCATCATGGCCGCGCGTATCGTCTCGGTGCTGTTCGCCGCCGTGCGCTTCGGGGCCTTGCGCCGTTCGCCGTGTCCGTTTTCGTAGCTGTAATGAATCTTGCCGTTTGCGTGGCGCTTCGGTGGTTCCGTCTTGCCCGCCGCCGCCAGTCTTGGCGCGCGCGCCGCGCCGCTTGGCTCCGGCTGAACCGGCGCGGGTGCCGGTTCGGTCTGCTCGGTCATGGTGGCCGCGTCAACAAGCGGGCGTAGCGCTTCATCGGGTAGCGCCGTGTAGTTCATGGTTGTTTCGGTGCTGGAATGGCCCAGCGCCTTGGATACCGCCAGCAAGTCGTGCGACTGTGCGTAGCTTGTAGTGGCGAACCGGTGGCGTAGCTTGTGAACGGAATAGCCGCGTGGCAGCAGCCGCCCGACATGCTGACTAACCCAACTGGGGTTAACGTGGCCCCCGAAACGTCCGGGGAACACGTAACCGTCGGCCCTCTCCACAAAGTCCGCCAAGTCATCGGGCAACGGCACTATGCGCTGTTTGTCACCCTTGCCCACCACCACAAGCGACCGGTGGCCGCTAGAATCGCACACCACGTCACGGCTATGCACTTGCGCTATCTCGCTGCGCCTCAGCCCGCACTCTGCGGCAAGCAGCAGCGCCGCACGCTCAAGCGCCGTGGCCTGTTCAATCGCCGCATATATGGCTTCATCGGGGCACGGCTTCGGTTTCGGCGACGGCTTGCGCACGCTGGGGATGCCGTCACACGGGTTATCCGTTCTGCCATGCGCCGTCTGCGAGAACCACTTGAAGAACAATCGAAAACTATTCAACGTGCCCTTTTTGTACTCGCGCGACTTGCAGCGCCTCAGCCGCTTCAGCAAGTCGGCTTGTGTCACCTGTTCGGGAGACACGCCGCATTGCTCCGCCAGCATACGCATATGCTGCCGTCTGCTGCTTATGGTTTCGTCGCTGTACCCCAGCGCCTCTAGATACGCTTGGAACTCGGCAAGCGGCCCGCGCCACGCTTCGGGCGCTTGCATCCTCTCCGGCCCGTTCATGCCGCCAGCCTCTCCGCGCCGCGCCGCCGCGTATCGCTTAGCCCGCCGTCCATCACCCTCAGGCCATGCGGTAGGCCCTCGTTTTCGGCTATGGTGGCTTCGCGCGCGACTTTCGCCGCCAGCGCCGTAAGTTTGCCAGTGGTGGCGTGTTGGTATATCAACGCGGCCTTGCTGGTGTGGTGGCCCATGAACGCCATAAGTTGTTTGGTGGTGGCCCCGTTCTCGGCAAGCATGGTGGCGCAAGTGTGCCTCAGGTCGTGGAAGCGCAAATCGTCACGGCCCGCCGCGTGTCTCGCGCGCCTGAACATCTTGCCCACCACGTTTGAGGCTATGGGGGAGCCGGTGCGCGCCGTGAACACTGGCGCGTCGATGCCGTGGCCGGTGTAGTCCCTCAGGTGCGCGCGCAAGGCGTTCACGGCTTCGGGCTGGAACATAGGCGCGTTGCGCCGTCCGGCTTCGGTTTTTGTCGGCTCGCCCTCGTAGAGCTTCGCACCGATACGATAGGTCTGCTTGTTCACAATCAGCATGAAACCGTTAGGCCCGCCGTCCGGGTTCGGTATCTCCACCACATCCCCGCGCGTCAACCCCGCAAGTTCGCTGAATCTCAGGCCCGACCACGCGGCCACGTACACAAGCGCGCGGTATCGTTCCGGCATGTTCTCGGCTATCGTGCGTATCTCCGTCATGGTAGCGGGCTTGCGTTCCTTGGCGTGGTCTGCGCTTGCGCCCTTGATGTTGCACGGGTTGACCGCTATAGCCCCATCCCTGACCGCCGCCGCCATTATCGCGTGCAACAGCCGATACGCCTGTGCCGTGCGCGTCTCGCCCGTGGCGTCGCTGCGCGGTATGTCCCCAGCCGCGACACGCGCGCGGAACCGGCCAAGCATCCACCGACGCCACTCGACCACCGTAGCCGCCGTGATGTTCTTCAGCGCCCTGTGCCCGAAGAACGGCGCAAGGTGCTTATCAATGATGCCGCCGTAGAGCTGCGCCGTCTTGGGGCGTATCTGCGGCGTTCTAACGCCGGTTATCCTGTCCGCCAGCCAGTCGGTGGCGTACTTGGCGAACGTGGTTAGCGCCGCCTCTTGGTCTATCCTCTCGTTGCTGTTCAACTGGGAGCGCACCGACGCCAGCCATTCATCCGCTTCGCTGCGCTTGGCGAACGTGTCCGGCGCTGTGCGCCGCACGCCGTCGTGGTCAACATAGGACGCTTGGAAGCGCCCCGACCTCATTTGCTGTATTTTTCCGAAACTTCTTTTGCCCATAATGCCATCCCCGGCGTGTCGCTCGATGTCTCTTGAGCTGCCCCGTGCATCTCTTTGCATCTCTTGTGCATCTCTTGAGTTGTCGAAATGTGTCAATTTGCGCTCCAAGTAAGGAGAATTTTAGGGACGCACGACACCGTGAAGCGGTATGAAAAAACCACCGAAAACATAATGTTTTCAGTGGTTTTGCCCGCCTCAGAACTTTGCGGAAATTTGTGGAGCATGCCGGGTTCGAACCGGCGACCCTCTGCTTGCAAAGCAGATGCGCTACCAGCTGCGCCAATGCCCCAAGTGAAAAAAAGAGCGACCGTACAGTCGCTTCATTTTCCGTGGGCCCGGAAGGACTTGAACCTTCGACCTCATCCTTATCAGGGATGCGCTCTAACCACCTGAGCTACGGGCCCGATCCATGCACTTTAAAAGCGCACAAGCAGTTAAGATACCAGAGTGGTCCGTATAGTGCAAAACTCGGGCGTGTCGCGCGTATGTCGTGAGCGTGCAGCGTGTGGCGAAAGGCGCCTGAGGGGCGGTAAAAATCGGTAAAACCGCGAGCTCGGCGGTCCGCCACGCATAAAGTGGTGGTATCGATTCGACGGTGGGAAGCGCTGTAGGCGGCATGTTGTGAAACATGGCGTGAAACGTCGTATATGCCACGGAACGGCAACGTCCGCAGAACTTGTTGTGGCGATGGCGGCCCCACTGTTACAGACGAAGCTGCAAGCGAAGTCACAAGGCGAAGTCACAGACAAACGAAAGGCGAGACATGGGCGTCCCACAAGTTCCACAGGAAATCCTCGACGTAATGCACCATCCTGGCGTGTACTACTGCGATATGCCCGGCATGGGCGAAGCGCAAACCGCGCAACTGGAGAACCTCTACGATTTCAACGCCACCAGACCCAGCGAAGGTGCCCGCCGACGCGAACTCATGGAACGCTTCTTCGCCGAAGCGGGGGAGGGGCTCTACATCGAGCCACCGCTGCATGCCAACTGGGGTTGCAGCACGCATTGGGGTGCGCGCTGTTATGCGAACTTCAACCTCACGCTGGTCGACGACGGCGAGATCTTCATCGGCGACCACACCATGATCGGCCCGAACGTCACCCTGGTCACCACCGGGCATCCCATCCGCCCGGACCTGCGCGAACGAATCGGCCAATACTCCGAACCCATCCACATCGGTCGGAACGTGTGGATCGGCGCGGGCGTGACCGTATTGCCCGGCGTGACCATCGGCGATAACTCGGTGATCGGCGCGAACAGTCTGGTCACCAAGGACATTCCCGCGGACAGTGTCGCCTACGGCAGCCCGTGCAAGGTGGTGCGTCCGATCGGCCCGCACGACTACGAGTACTACTGGTGTGATCGCCGCTACAGCGAAAGCGAAGGCGAAAACGGAAACGGGAACGGGAACACCGGCGAATCCGCGGAATAAGCAACGACTGGAAGCACATGCGCTGGCGCCGGCGGAACAATTATCACCCGCCTGCGCCAGCGCGCCGTAAGTCTCAGAAGCTCAATACCTCGACCTTGCCGGAATCCAGCTGGTAGCGTGCGCCGACCAGCATGAGACGATCCTCGGCCAGCGCCCGGCGAATCACGTCGGAACGGTCGACCAGTTCCTCGATGGTGCGCGCGATATGCACGCGTTCGAAATCCTCATTGGATTCAAGTTCCGACTCATGCGCCTGCCAGATGGAGAAGCCGACGGTACGCAGCATGATGGATTCGGCTTCGATAATGCGCTCATCAAGATCGACGATGCTTTCCGCCGCCGTCAGCGGGTCTTCGGCGTCCGCGGTCAGTTGGTGCAGCAGCCCCTCATATTCCTTGATGCCCTGCTTGATCGCGCCGCAATTCTGATGGCCGAGCACCACCAGCAGCCGTACGCCCAACGAATCCACCGCATACTCCAGCGAAGCAAGCACGGCATCATCGACGATATGCCCGGCGGTGCGCACGGTGAACAGTTCACCCAAACCCGAGTCGAAGATGATATCGGGGCTCACGCGCGAATCCGAGCAGCTCAGCACCGCCGCGTCCGGCTCATGCGTGTCGATCAAGGCTTCGCGAGCTTCGGCGCTACGATTCGGATGCACCGGCTTGCCTTCCGTGAATCTGCGATTCCCCGCCAGCAGACGGTTCCAAACGCCGCTCGCCGTACCTTCGACCTCGTTCTGGTCCACAAACATCTCATCTGCCATTGATTTCCGCCCCTCCATTGCTCAGGCTACGGATATCTTACGGTCAGGGCTGCCCGTGGATGCGTCTCAGAAACTTAGCGAACTGTGATGGCAGAAATGAGATTGTTCTTCATCCAATCGTCAATGATGAATATCGCGCCGTCTGAACTTTCGCCGCCGGCATCAGTGTTGTTTCGCGCTGTTATGAAATCAACCGTACCGCCGGATTGGAGATCCGTAAGATCTGTGTATTCCTCGTCGCTTTTTAGTTCGATACCGCCCATCGCTGCGAGTGCTGGGTATCGGTGTGCCCATACTTCGACATGGTGATCCGAGCTGATGGGTACGTATCCCATGATTGAGGTTGCGACATCGCCACCACTGTAAGTCAGCGTCCCTGATTCGACGCTTATAGTGCATACAGGATTTTCCGTATCCGGGTATGTCTTCGATAATATCGTTACCGTATCGCCATCGACTTGTGCGATAACACGATCACGCCAGTATTTCGGCAGATCGAATTCATACGATTGTGCGGTGACATGATATTGTGCAATGTCTTCAGAAGCCTGCTGTTTTTTGGTGTTTTTGCTTTCGTCTTTGACATTTCCATCGTTTTTCGCTTTGTTGGAGTTGTCCTGCTGCTTCGTATGAGTTGATGCACTACCGGACTTCTGGGCTGATGCATGATGTTCCCGTTGTGTTGACGCGGACTGCTCTCCGTGCCCACCCCACATACCGGTTGCATAGGAGACCCCCTCGCCGATTGCGGTGGCCACTACGAGCAGGCCAGCCGCAATGGCGACGACATGTTTTCCGGAGATTCCGTTGGTTGCATTGTCTATTCCTTTTTGTGTTGAGGGTAGCGAGGTCGGAGGGATTAGAGGAGTTGGTATTGCTGTTGGATCCGATACGGCCAGATCAACCGGAATTGTTGTTTCTGCTGGTTGTGATTGCGATGGCAGCGGCGTTCCGCAGGAAAAACAGAATTTAGAATCTTCGGTATTCGATGTGCCGCAATTAGTGCAGTTCTTCATGTAGCGTCCCCTCTCATGTACCGCTTATGATAGAGGATTTTTCGGATGAGTGGTACCAGAAAATGGCTTATATGAGGGGTGGAAGGTCGTCGGACAATTACCGGTAGGTGTCGCGAAGCTGCAGGATGTGTTGCTCGATTTGGTGGATCACCGCGATGAACGTGGCGTCGTCGCAGCCTGTGGGATCAGGCAAACCCCAATCAGCGTCGAACGGTCTGCCTATGTACGGGGCAGCGCACGCCGCAGCCCATCGATATGGCGATGTCCGGGGCGGGGATCGCGTCAATCGTCTTGCTGTACTGCGTGCGTTCCATGTCGATGCCGTACAGTTCCTTCATCAGTCGGACGGCGTCCTGATTGATGCGCGGCTTCGTTTCGGTTCCCGCCGAATAGCAGTCGAGCACATCGCCCGCAAGCAGTTTTCCGAGCACTTCGGCGATCTGGCTGCGGCAGGAATTATGCACGCAGATGAACGCGACCTTCGCCTTACTCATGATTTGCCCCCGGCCTCTGACCTTTTCCTGGACTTCCGATGCCTACCTTAACGGGAGCCGATGCCGGACGATGCCGGTTCCTGAATCGGCGAAGAGACACGACGTCTACCAGCCTTCCTCCATTGCGGTTTGCTTTCGATTTGGAATTCCTCTGCCAGATACGGGGAAACTTCTAAAAGGCTGCTATGCCGAGGAAGAATCCTGTAATACCGGTGGCCATCAATACGATGATGGTGATGATTCCGGCGAAGATACGTACAGGAAGGGTTTCTTTTCCATGGTTTGATGGGCTGTCCGCAACTAATCTCATTACTCCAGTCGCAACCCAGCAAACTGCGCCCAGGACTAGTGTCAGGAATTCTCGACACCATTCCGTTTCAAGTGCGGGAATGCCGACGATTGATGACGGGTCGCTTGCCAGTCTTGGTGGAATAGCGCATAGGATACGCTCCAATATCAGGTAAGGGGTATCAAAATGGATCAGAGTCAAAGCGAATGGGAGCTGTAGCACCAGTCCTATCCACCACAGCGTGCGTCGGATGGTCGCGAGTCTGTTGCCCGGCCTAGTGTCCGGCTTGCCGCCTTCGCCCTCCGTCCCGGTACCGTCTGTGGGCGTGTGGTCCCCCTCGTGCGCGTCCGTGTCCCTTTCTGTGTCCCTTTCCGCGTCCATATGTCCCCCTCCGATCATCCGAGTCTGTCGCTCGGCCCCGCACGCCCTTTCCACGCGCTGTCGCCGGCCAGTCTAGGGACGTGCGACGCGAACGGGGAGGCCCGCGCCGTCAATCGGCACGGAACCTCCCCGTTCGTCAAGCGGTCGGACAGCCGCGGATCAGCCCGTGTTCTGCAGGCCGGCGGCGACGCCCGAAACGGTGCACAGGATGAGGTACGTGTACCCCTCCCTCTTGCCGTGGCTGAGCTCTTCCTTGTCCACCTTCTTGCGCAGCGACTTGAGCGCCAGCACTTGGGTGAGGGACAGCACGTCCACGTACGGGGAACGGATGCGCACGGCGCGGCCAAGCACGTGACGGTGCTGCAGCGGCCATTTGTCGCCAACGATGGCAAGCACCCACTTGCGGGTCAGCTTCATCTCGGACAGCACCTTCTCCGGCAGATCCTCGCGGTCGTCAAGGGCGAGGTACATGCGGGCGATGCGCTCATCAGTCTTGGCAATCGACATTTCGATGTTGTCAATGAACGTCGAGAACAGCGGCCACTCCTCGTAAGCCTTGCGCAGCGTGTCCAGATCACCGAACTTCTCGCAGGCGGTGCCCAGGCCGTACCATGCGGCCAGATTGATGCGGGCCTGTGCCCAGGAGAAGATCCACGGGATGGTACGCAGATCGTCGAGGGACTTGGCGCCGAGGCCACGCTTCGCCGGGCGGGAGCCGATCGGCAGCAGGCCGATCTCGGTCAGCGGCGTCACGGTGGAGAACCACGGGGCGAAACCGTCGGTGTTCAGCAGGTCGAGGAAGCGCTCATGGGCGGCTTCGTCAAGCTTGCTGGCCATATCGGCGTACTTCTCGGTCATCTCGGTGTTGCGCTTCTCCACGCTCGGAGCGGACTGCAGCAGCGTTGCGGCCGCAACGGACTCGACGTGGCGGATGGCCAGGATCGGGTTGCCGTAGCGGGCGAAAATGACCTCGCCCTGCTCGGTGAGCTTGAAACGGCACTTCACGGAGCCGACCGGCTGGGCGAGCACCGCGCGGTTGGCAGGGCCGCCGCCACGACCGACGGCGCCGCCGCGGCCATGGAACAGGGTCAGGTCGATGTCGTGCGATTCCGCCCACTTCGCGATGCGCTCCTGCGCGGAGTGCAGGGCGAGCGTGGCGGAGGTCGGGCCGGCGTCCTTCGAGGAATCGGAGTAGCCGAGCATGACTTCCAGCTTGCCGCCGGTTGCCTTCAGACGAGCCTGCACTTCAGGAATCTTGATCATTTCCTCAAGCACGTTCACCGAGTTCTGCAGATCCTCCAGCTGTTCGAACAGCGGGATCACGTCGATGGTCGGCACATCCTCGGGATGCGCGAAGGCCAGACGGTTCAGCTCGTACACGTCCTTGATGTTCTGGGCGCTCTTGGTGAAGGAGATGATGTAGCGGCGGGCGGCCTTCTGGCCGTTGCGCTTCTGGATGGCACCGAGGGCGCGGAACGTGTCGAGCACCTCGTGGGTCATCGGCTGCAGTTCGCCGCGCTCACCATGCAGACCGTGCTCGCGGATATCCTCCAGCGCACGGGAGTGCACGACGGAATGCTGACGGAACTCCATCTCGACCATGTGGAAGCCGAAGGTTTCGGCCTGCCAGATCAGATCCTGCAGCGGGCCGTAAGCGGAACGCTTCGCACCTGCCGCGGCGAGGGAACGCTGCACGACCTTCAGGTCGGCGATGAAATCATCGCAGGAGTGGTACATCAGGTCGGCGTCGCGCTCGATGGTGTAGTGCAGACGATCGGCCATGACCAGCATGACCGCGCGGTGCAGTTCCTTGGTGGAGATCAGAGCGGCCTTGTCGGTGAGACGCTCGCTCATTTCCTTCTGATGGTTCCACAGGTTCTTCAGCTCGGTGCTGGCCGGGGTGGTGCCCGCCTCCATCGTGAGGTTCCTGCCCACGGTGCGGGTCTCCTGCTCAAGCGCGGCGACCACGTGGTCGCTGAACTTGCGGGCGACCTGACGGCTCACCTTGGCGGTGACGTTCGGGTTGCCGTCGCGGTCGGAGCCGATCCAGCTGCCGGGATGGAAGAATGCCGGGCACACCGGTTCCGTCAGGCCGGCCTTGTCGCCGAGCAGCCAGTCGTCGAAACGACGGTACACCTGCGGAATCGTGTGGAACAGCGTGGAATCGAAGATGTCGAGAATGGTGTCCGCTTCCTCAACCGGGGTCGGCTTCTTCAGCGCGATCGGGGAGGTGCGGAACAGGGCGTCGATCTCGTTGTACAGGCGACGGCTGTTTTCCTTCTTATCGGAACCGCCGAGCTGGTTGTGGACTTCAAGCAGCTCGGAGATCCTGCGGATCTTGCCTTCCACGGCCTTACGGCGGGCTTCGGTCGGATGCGCGGTGAACACGGGGTGGAATTCCAGCCTGTCCAGCAGCTCCTTGGCCTTCGCCGGACCCATCTCGTTGATGAGCTTGTGGTAGGCGACGGTGAGTTCGTTGACAGGGTCGACGGCATTGCTGTCGTCCACTTCGGACTCACGCTCACGCAGCACGGAAACGCGGTAGTTCTCCTCGGAAAGATTGGCGAGGTGGAAGTAGGTGGCGAATGCGCGGGCGAGCAGCTGTGCGTCGTGCAGGTTCATCTCGTCGATGACCTTCACGGCTTCGGCCAGACCGTCCTCGTCCGTGTTTGTGTTGCCGCCGAAATGCTCGTCGCTTGCTTCGACCGCATATTTGCGCACGGTGTCGAAGGTGGCGAGCAGCTTGGGATCGTACTCATTGAGTACATCACGAAGGATCTTCAGACTCAGATCCATATCGTATTTCAGATTCTCAGGAAGATCGTGCTCTTCCGGAGCCTTGCGGCCGGTACCGGTTTCCACGATGGAAGCATCGGCGGGCACGATTTGCTGTTCATCTTTTGCCAAAACAAACCTCCTTAGTCGAACATCGGGTTGCCCGGTCTATCTGGTCGTCCGTGGCTCCTCCACGGTTGTTGAGGCCAAATCGTTGCGAGCCCACAGCCCTACGCTCAACGTGGTTATTGCGAGGCATAGTCTACTTCGTCAAAACCACCATTTGTGTTACGGCGTCCATTTTCGGCACATATTCGCGGACATGACGGTTCGGGGAGAGGAGTAGAAAAGGAGACGTGAGCGAACAGAAAGAAGAATCGGAGCGCGGCATCAAGCCCAAAGGGGCCCAAGCCGTCAGCAAATACCACACCCACTCCATTCCTCTGGACATGGAGGACATCGAACGCGACTGGGATAAGCCCGTCTCGGAAGCGGGCATCGCCGCGAAAACCAGTGTGATCGTGCGTGTCGGCATGCTTGATCTCGCCGCCGGAACGGGAAGTTTCCGCGTCCGTGAGATGATGCACCGCATCGCCTACCCGCTGGGCGTCCACGTTCGCGCCGACGTGAATCTGACCGACATCGAAGCCTCCTGCACCGACGGCAAGGATCGCATCACCGAAGTGGTCGACCTGCCGACCACCGGCGTGAACACCGAACGCATCTGGCTGCTGGAGCATTTCGCCGACTGGTTCAACGTGAACCTCGGCACGGGATCCATGTACCACCGCCAGGCGGACGTATCCGAAGGGCTGATGCAGCATCTCGACAAGAAGGACGCCTCGCAGGTTTCCGCCGACCTGTCCAAGCAGCTGCGCGAACAGAAGAAGGCCGAGCGGCATGCACAGGACGATCCCGTGCTCGACGTGCTGGAAGCGGTGAGCGCCCAGGCCGAAGAGGGTGAAACCGTGGCCCGGCCGCTGCACATGCGCGACATCGAGGAGGCGCAGATCCGCGTCGACGAAGCCTCCGCCGAATCCGCCGCTTCCGATACCGCGTCCCAATCCGGCGGCAGTGCCAGCGAGCGCCGTGACGAACGCCGTGAACAGGTGCGCAGCCGTATCAAGGAACGTGCGCACAAGCCGCCGAAGGAGTATGCGGAGCATTTCGCGGCCCCCGGCAGGAACGCCAACGGCCAGGGCGGCATCACCGTGCGCCAGGCGCATGAACGCCTCGACATGATCGAACATCGCAAACCGTTGTATTCCCCGGCGTTCGCCGGACTCGCCTCGGCCTGCGCCTGCGCATCCTTCGTGTTCCTGCTCGGCGGCGGCCCCTTCGACATGATCGGTGCGTTCGTCGGCGCGGGTCTCGGCCATTGGCTGCGTCGCCGTCTCTTCGCCCATCATCTCAACCAGTTCTTCGTGACCTTCGTGTGCGTGGCCGTCGCCGCGCTCGCCTGCACCGGCACGTTGCGACTCATCGGCCTGTTCAACCCCGTCGCCTTGCAGCATGACACCGCGTACATCGGTGCCATGCTGTTCGTGATCCCCGGCTTCCCGCTTATCACGGGCGGCTTGGATATGGCGAAAATCGACTTCCCTTCGGGCGTGCAACGCATCACGTATGTGCTGTGCATCATCCTCATGGCCACGCTCGCAGGCTGGATGGTCGCCTCCATCGTCCATCTGAACCCGCAGGGCTTCGAACCCCTCGGGCTCAACCCCGTGGTGAACTGCCTGCTGCGCATGCTTTTCGCATTCATCGGGGTCTGGGGCTTCTCCGTCATGTTCAACTCCCCGCAGCGCATGTGCCTCGTCGCCGCCACCATCGGCCTCATCACCGACACCCTGCGTCTGGAGATCGTCGACGCGGGCGTTCCCGCCGAAGCCGGTGCTTTCATCGGTGCCCTGCTCGCCGGCCTGCTCGCCTCCGCATGGCGTTCCGCCGTCCGTCGCGGCTGGCTCGCCCCGCATCTCGGCTACCCGCGCATCTGTCTGACCGTCCCCTCGATCGTCATCATGGTTCCCGGTCTGTATATGTATCAGGCCATGTTCCATCTTGGCCAGTTTGACACGTTGAACGCCCTCGATTGGGCCTTCCGCGCCTTCATGGTGATTCTCTGCCTGCCCATCGGCCTTGCCATGGCGCGCGTGATCACCGATAAGTCGTGGCGTTACGACATTTAGTCAACGACCCAGCGTGACCGATTGAAAACCCGGCAATGGCTTTGCGTTGCCGGGTTTTCGTATGGCGGCGGCACGTTGCCCGTGAGGTTCCGGCGGGGCGATGAAGTCCGCCATACGGTCCCCGGTATGAGACGGTTCAGCTTGGAGCAATACCGAGCGGTTACATTGGGTCGAGCGACCGTATTCGCATTGAGAGATTTCTATCGAGAGGGAAGTGAGACGTGGTTTCCAAGGATTTCTGGGTGTTGGCTGCCATGGTCATCTATTTCGCGGCCATGCTGACCATCGGATTCGTATACTCCAAGCGTTCGAATTCATCCACCAGACAATATTTCGCAGGCGGACGCGGCGTCGGCCCCTGGCTGACGGCATTGAGCGCCGAAGCCTCCGACATGAGCGGGTGGCTGCTCATGGGCCTGCCCGGCGTTGCCTACTTCACCGGCGCCGCCGACCCGATGTGGACCGCCATCGGCCTGGCCCTCGGCACCTACCTGAATTGGAAACTCGTCGCACGCCGCCTGCGCCGCTACTCCGTGGTCGCCGGTGACGCCATCACCATCCCCGACTTCTTCTCCAAGCGCTTCCACGACAAGAAGAACATCGTCTCGACCATCGCCGCGCTGATCATCCTCGTGTTCTTCTGCGTATACGTCGGCAGCTGCTTCGTCACCGTCGGCAAACTCTTCTCCACCCTGTTCGGCTGGGACTACCACCTGACCATGGTGATCGGCGCGGCCATCGTGTTCGCCTACACCATCATCGGCGGCTACCTGTCCGTCGTCGTCACCGACTTCATCCAAGGCATGCTCATGTTCTTCGCGCTCGCCGTGGTCTTCATCGGCTCCGTCGCAGCGGCCGGCGGCGTGGACAACACCGTGGCGTTCCTCAAGGCGATTCCGGGCTTCTTCGACAGCACCCACGTGGCCACCCCAGTGCTCAACGACGCCGGCGAGCAGATTATCAAGGCCGGGCAGGCTATGTTCGGCGCCCCCGCCGATTACGGCATCATCACCATCATCTCCATGCTCGCCTGGGGCCTGGGCTACTTCGGCATGCCGCAGGTGCTCGTGCGCTTCCTGTCCATCCGCAGCTCCGAGGAAATTCGCAAGTCGCGTATTATCGCCACCACCTGGTGCGTGATTTCCCTCGCGTGCGGCGTGTGCATCGGCCTGGTCGGCCGTGCCATGATGCCGACGCAGTTCGCCACGCAGGCCGCCGCGGAGAACATCTTCATCGTCGTATCGCAGGCGTTGCTGCCGAGCTTCATGTGCGGCATCGTCGTATCCGGCATTTTCGCCGCGTCGATGAGCTCCTCGTCCTCGTACATGATCATCGGCGCCTCGGCCATGGCGGAGAACATCTTCCACGGCCTGCTCCACCGCAAGGCCAGCGAGCGCCAGGTGATGATGGTCGCGCGCATCACGCTGCTCGTCATGTTCATTTTCGGCATCGTCGTCGCCTTCGACCAGAATTCCTCGATTTTCCAGGTCGTCTCGTATGCGTGGGCCGGTTTGGGCGCATCCTTCGGCCCGCTGATACTCACCTCGCTGTATTGGCGGCGCACCAATAAGTATGGTGCCATCGCGGGCATGCTGTCCGGCACCGCGACCGTGCTCATCTGGCATAATTTCGTCAAGCCGCTCGGCGGCTTGTTCGCCATCTACGAGCTGCTGCCCGCGTTCATCGTGTCGCTGCTGTTCATTGCGGTGGTGTCGCTGCTCACCCCGGCGCCCTCCGATGAGGTGTTGCACGAGTTCGACCATTATCTTGATGATCCGAACGATCAGAAGGTCGATGACGATCTGGTCGCCGCGGAGATCGCGGCGGGCGAGCGTCGCGCCAAGATCTGACCCGTTCCGGGGTCCCGGAACGGTCTGGTGGCCGCCCAGCGGGCGGCCGCCAGACTTTTGCGGGCGCGAATCCGCCCCCCTGCCGATGGCCATCTCGCCTATAGATGGCAGATTCGGCTCCTCCGCGTGTGCCAAGTGGCTTATATATGGCACTAAAACACGTAATCCCCGAGTATGAACGCTGGAATTCCAACATTCATACCCGGGGATTTCCCATATGGGTGCCATATATAAGCCACTTGGCGAATTCCGGATGCCGCTTTCTGCCATATATAAGCGAGATAGCGGCTATTCCGTGCCTCAGACGGCGCTACGGCCTCCCGTGCGGAGTCGTGCAGCGGCTCGGATGCTCGGTGTTCGCCCAGTGTTCGCCCAGCGCGCGCTCCAGTGGCGCTCATTCCGCTTTTTCAGCGGGTCGGATCACGCGGCCTGCCCAGTGCGCTTCAGTAGCGCATGCCCATGGCGTCGCGCACCTGCTGCAGCGTCTCGTCGGCGATCGCGTTGGCCTTCTTGTTGCCTTCGGCGAGCACGTCACGCACATAGTCCATGTCCTTGGCCAGCTCGGCGCGACGTTCGCGCATCGGGGCCAGGAAGTTGTTCACGGATTCCACCACGTACATCTTCAGTGCGCCTGCGCCGGAGTCGCCGATCTCCTCGGCGATTTCCTTCGGGTCGCGGCCGGTTGTCAGGCCAGCGGTGGTCAGCAGCGCGGAGACTTCCGGGCGGTTGATCGGGTCGAAGGTGATCTTGCGTTCGGAGTCGGTGCGGCTCTTCTTGATGAGCTTGGCGGTTTCCTCGGCGGTGGCGCTCAGCATGATGGAGTTGCCGCGGGACTTGCTCATCTTCTGGCCGTCGAGGCCCGGGATCTCCGGTGCGTCGGACAGGATGGCGTCCGGCTCCGGGAAGACCGGGTTCTTCTTGGCGTAGCGTTCGTTGAAGCGGCGTGCGATGGTGCGGGTCAGTTCGATGTGCGGCAGCTGGTCCTTGCCCACCGGCACGATGTTGCCCTTGCAGAACAGGATGTCGCAGGCCTGATGGACCGGGTAGGTGAGCAGCAGGCCGGTCAGCGCGTGGCCGGAGGCTTCCATCTCGGCCTTCACGGTCGGATTGCGGTGCAGCTCGGATTCGGTGACGAGCGACAGGAACGGCAGCATGAGCTGGTTCTCCGCCGGAACCGCGGAATGCGTGTAGATCATGGTCTTTTCCGGGTCGATGCCGGCGGCCATGTAGTCGAGGATCAGGTTGAGCACATTGTCCTGGATATGCTCGGTGGTGTCGCGATCGGTGATCACCTGGTAGTCGGCGATGATGATGTTGGTGTGCACGCCCTTGTTCTGCATTTCCACGCGGCTGCGCAGGGTGCCGAAATAGTGGCCCATGTGCAGGCGGCCGGTGGGGCGGTCGCCGGTGAGCATGGTGAACTTGCCCGGATTCTTCTCGATCTCGGCGAGCGTCGCGTCCGAACGCTTCTTCGCCGCCAGGAAGCTGGCGCTCATTTCATTGCCGACAGCGGTGATCTGGTTGCTCTGAGCTTCGTCCGTCATGCCTACGCCCCTTTGTGAATGTAAGGTAATGCTTGCGCGAAAATATCGCTTTTATCGTAAAAGTGCGAGAAGACAAGCCACAGGGCGTCAACAAGTGGTACTCTTCTATGTGATGAATTGATAGCAAGCAACATTACCAGGGGGTCAGATGGGCCGCGGACGTCAGAAAGCAAAACAACAGAAAATTGCCCGTAAGCTGAAGTACCTGACCACCGACACCGATTACGATGAGCTTGCCAAGGAGCTCGGTGCTCAGGAACCCGGTGAGGGTTCCTTCGACCCATTCGCCGACATCGAGGCCAAGTATTCTCACGATACGGACAGCGAGGATGAGACCGCCGACGGTGGTCACGATGCATCCTCCGATACCGTGGACGACCTGGATGAGTACGCGAAGTGGGCCGCCGAAGCCGCGGCGAAGGCCACCAGCGGCGAGTTTCCGGCAGCGAAGGCAGCATCGAAGCCACGCAAGCCCATCCCGATGCCGATGCCCAGTGCGCTGAAGCTGAAGAAGCAGGACTGACTGCGATTGACAACCTTGTTAAGGGCCGTTTCCGATGGCATCATCGGAAACGGCCCTTTTGTTTTGTTTCATGCGATTGAGCGTCCAATCCGCCGCCGTTCAAGGAAGATTCAGCGCCATATGGCTTTTTATGATGCGCCCTAACCAGCTTGAATAGGAACGCCGATTGCAGGGAAATGGATGCCGCTTTATCGTGAAGACGAACCCAAAATGGTCTAGGGGAGGCGATTATGGAAATCGTTAAGGGGGATACCAATATTTCTTCTTTTACAATCACAATCATCATCAAGTCGTGATTGATCGTTGATTGCATTGGCGTATTAGGGAATGTGTTGCGAGGAGAATTCGACATGGCATCGCAAGATGGGGATCCGTAGGCCGCGCCATCGGAAGATGGGCATGGGGACGCGCAGGCCGCGCCGTCGCTATGGAAGGACACGGATTACGGATGGTGGCTGGCGGCGGATACCTCCACATCGGTGTCGACCGACATTGTCTCATTCGTGATTCCGCTGATTATTCTGTCGATCAGCGGCTCGGCGGCATTGGCATCATCGATGGATGCGCTGCAGGCCGCGGTATTGTGCGTACTCGGCTTGATTGGCGGTGTCATTCAGGACCGGTATGACCGTAAGAAGCTCATGTTGTTGGAAGGCGGCGCGTTGGTCGTGCTGTACCTGTTGTCCGCTGTTGTGCTGATCGCATCGGATGTATTGCATAACAAGGCATTAGTGTGGCTGTTGGTGCCCATTCTGATGCTTGCCGCAGTACGTGACGGGCTGCTGGGCAACACCTCCAATGTCATGCTGCGTGGCATTGTTCCCGACGGTCAGCTGCCGAAGGCCATGTCGCTCAACGATGGTCGCGATGCGGTCGTCGGTATGATAAGCGGACCGATCGGTGGAACGCTGATGTACATCGGCCGCGCCGTGCCGTTCCTCACCGGAGCATGTTGCGGTCTGATCGCCCTGCTGGCCACCAGCCGCATCACCCGCTATTGGCATCGTGGCGCGGAAAGCCGGTGCGCAAGCACGGATACGCAGGCCGGCGAGGGTGATACCAAGAGCACCGACGAAGGCGAGAAAGGCCACAACGAACAACCCAAGTGGCGTGAGACATTCGCCGGATTGCGCTGGCTGTTCGCTGGCGCGTTCCAGCGCAGGCTGATCATCGCCTCCATGATCGTTACCGGCGGCAGCAACGCATTCCTCGCCATCACGATGTTGGAAGTCTCCGAAGGAGGCCATCAAGCGGTGTCCGCAGGCTTCGTCAACGCGTCGGTGGCGTGCGGCATGCTGCTTGGTGCAGTGGTCGCGTCTGCGGTCGTGCAGCGCATGCGTATACGCTAGCGCCTTTCGGCGTGTCGGCAATCGCCTTGTCGGTTTTCAGTACAACGGCAGTAGATCGCTCAGGTCGTCGCGCTCGCCGACGGCGGTGATGTGCCCGGCTTCCTTCTCCTCGGCCCAGCTGGTGATGCCGGAGGCGAGGCGCAGCCAGACGTCCGGGTCGAGTTCGATGACGTCCGGGGGAGTGAGGTTGTGCGGGTCGGATGCGGGGCCGTCCAATATCTTGACGGCGCCCCATGGTGCCACGCGCACCTCGACGCCGGGGCCGGGTGCCTTCTGCTCCAGCAGGTGGAGCGAGAAGCGGACGGCCATGGCCTTGACGGGTCGGGGGAGCGCCGGGTCGGCGGTGCGTGGGTCGTGTTCCATGCGTGCGGCTTCCTTCCACTGCTCGAATGCTGAGCGGCCGCGCGTCAGATCTTTGTCCAAAATCACTGGCATGGCATCCATTGTGCCCCATCCCCGTCCTTGCGCGGTCGGACGGGGTCGTTTCCCGGCTTCCCGAGCGGTCGTGCTTATCGGTCTCATTGCATTGATTTGCCTAGTTATGTGCTCACGTTGTCATATTTGTTCGCGTTCACGTGGCGTAAAGTGAGGGGGTGTGGTATGGTGTCTATGACAACGTATGCATGACGTTGAAGGACGACGATTGTCCCCGCGGACAAACGAGCGTCCAAGCGAGTCAAGTAGTTGGCTCACGTTATGCCGTGCACATATGATTGTTCCGTACAACCTATTGATAGAGAAAGTCAGAGCAAATGGCCGAGATCACTGCACCGAAATCTCCCGTCACGGCTGAACAGTTCGCTGATGAGATTCGCGAGCAACTCAAGTACACCCAAGGCGTCACTGTAGAGCAGGCCAAGCCTGCGGACGTGTATGTCGCCGCCGCCACCGCCGTGCGTCGCCATCTCGTGGATTCCTGGACGAAGACCCAGGCCGACATGGTCAACGGCAACACCAAGGCCGTCGGCTACCTCTCCGCCGAATTCCTCATGGGCAAGCAGCTGGAGAACGCGCTGCTCAACGCCGGTCTCACCGAGCAGTTCAACGCGGCAGTGAAGAACCTCGGCTTCGATGCCCAGGAAGTCATCGACGCCGAATACGAGCCGGGCCTCGGCAACGGTGGTCTGGGTCGTCTGGCCGCCTGCTTCATCGACTCCCTCGCCTCCCTTGGCGTGCCGGCCTTCGGCTACGGCATCCAGTACAAGTACGGCATCTTCAAGCAGGCCTTCGACGAGAACGGCAAGCAGATCGAAACCCCGGATTACTGGCTGGCCAACGAAGAGCCGTGGGGTCACATCGACTACAACCGCGACCAGAAGGTCTCCTTCGGCGGCGAAGTCGTCGAAGAGAACGGCAAGAAGGTCTGGAAGCCGGCTTGGTCCGTGCGCGCCGTCCCGGTCGACTACATGGTCCCGGGCTACGCCTCCGGCCGTGTGAACACCCTGCGTCTGTGGACCGCCAAGAGCTACGACGAGTTCGACCTGCTCACCTTCAACAAGTCCGAGTACCTCGACGCCGTCAAGCCGCAGGTCGAAGCCGAGAACATCTCCAAGATCCTGTACCCGGAAGACTCCACCCCGCAGGGCAAGGCTCTGCGTCTTGAGCAGCAGTACTTCTTCGTGTCCGCCTCCATCCACGACGCCATCCGCGTCTTCTACCCGGGCCAGGACAAGCCGGATCTGACCACCTTCCCGAACAAGATCAACTTCCAGCTGAACGACACCCACCCGGTCATTGGCATCCCGGAGCTCATGCGCGTCCTCATGGACGAATACGACTACGACTGGGACACCGCTTGGGATATCACCCGTCACACCTTCAACTACACCTGCCACACCCTGCTTCCGGAAGCTCTGGAAGTCTGGCCGTCCAAGCTCATCGGCGAACTGCTGCCGCGTCACCTCGAAATCATCGAGAAGATCCAGGACCAGTTCGCGGCCGAGCTCAAGGCCAAGGGCGTTGCCGACGACACCGCCAAGGACATGGCCATCTACACCGGTGACGCCGTGCGCATGGCCTACCTGGCCACCTACGGCGGCTCCCACGTCAACGGCGTGGCCGAGCTGCACTCCCAGCTGCTCAAGGACGTCACCCTGAAGAACTTCTCCGACGTGTACCCGGACAAGTTCACCAACGTGACCAACGGCGTGACCCCGCGTCGCTTCATCAAGCTCGCCAACCCGCGCCTGTCCGACCTCATCACCGAAGGCCTCGGCACCGACAAGTGGCTGTCCGACCTCGAACTGCTGCAGGGCCTCGTCCCGCTGGCCGAAGACGACGAGTTCGTCAAGAAGTTCGCCGCCGTCAAGCAGGCCAACAAGGTCGACTTCTCCAACTTCGCCAAGCGCAAGTACGGCTTCGACATCGACCCGAACACCATGATCAACACCATGGTCAAGCGTCTGCACGAGTACAAGCGTCAGGCCCTGAAGATCCTGTCCGTCATCGCCGACTACGCCGACATCAAGTCCGGCAAGGTCTCCGCCGACGACATCATGCCGCGCACCATCGTGTTCGGCGCCAAGGCCGCCCCGGGCTACTACCTGGCCAAGCAGACCATCCAGCTCATCAACAACGTCGCCCGCGTCATCAACAACGACCCGGACGTCAAGGGCAAGCTGAACGTCTACTTCCCGTGGAACTACAACATCGAACTGGCCCAGAACCTCATCCCGGCCACCGACCTCGACGAGCAGATCTCCCAGGCCGGCAAGGAAGCCTCCGGCACCGGCAACATGAAGTTCGCCCTCAACGGCGCCCTGACCGTCGGCACCCTGGACGGCGCCAACGTCGAGATCCGTGAGCGCGTCGGCGCCGAGAACTTCTTCCTGTTCGGCATGACCGAGCCGGAAGTCTCCGCCCTGTACGCCAAGGGTTACGACACCAAGGGCCTGTCCCGCGAATACTACGAGAAGGACCCGCAGCTCAAGGCCGCCATCGACATGGTTGCCGACGGCACCTTCTCCGACGGCGACAAGGACACCTACAAGGACCTCGTCACCGACTGGCTGAACAAGGATTACTTCATGACGCTCGCCGACTTCCGTGCGTACATGGACATCCAGGCCCAGATCGAGGAAACCTACCGCGATCCGATGAAGTGGAGCCGCATGGCCGTCCTCAACGTCGCGAACTCCGGTTACTTCAGCTCCGATCGTTCGATCGAGGATTATTTGGAGCGCATCTGGAAGACCGGTCCGCTCAAGTAATGACGGAGTGTCCGCGGCGTTGCTGAAAGCTCGACGTACCTTCGTGCGCCTTCGCTTTCCGCGCCTTGCGGACACACGCGTCATTACTTGAGCGCCGGGTGGGATTTCGCCCGGCCGGCTAGACGTGGAGAGGGAGACAACCTTAGGGTTGTCTCCCTCTTTTCGTTGTTTCTGGGGAATTTTCCGGGCGCGGGGCTTGGATTTCCGGGGCTTTCGGCAACGGAAAAGGGGCGGCCATATGGCCGCCCCCGGATTCGCAGTGACTTATGCCTTCAGTGTATCAGTTTCCGCACGTCCACCCGCCGTCGAATCGTGATCGGCGGACCGTGCCGAGCGCATAACAAAGTCGCGCACCGGCATGATGCGCGACTGACGGTCTACCGTGACGATGAATCAGGCGGCTTCCGCTGCGGTTACGGCCTCGCTGGCCTCATCCGCCTCAGCCTCGTCGTCCGCGGCCTTATCGAGTCCGAGGTCCACGGGGGAGGAGCTGTTCTCCCAAGGTTCCTCCCACGGATCATAATCGGGATTCTGCTGCTTGTAGACATACAGACCCACAACGGCGGCGAGCAGTGCGCCGAACAGAATCGCAAAGAACTTCCAACCGTTCGAAGAATTCTTCTCCATGACGGCTCCTTTCCGAGGTTTCTCGTTGGCCTGCCCATTCAAACCAACTCTACTCATTATGATAAGCCGAATTTTGTGACGATTGGGTGGAACGCGCCGGAACCTGCGCCAACCGCGTCAACCGTGTCATTCCCACGAGTCCCACGAGCCGTATGCCGATCAAGCGCCTCATCCGCATATCCCTCCATGCTTGGGCAAAGCGGCGGATACCATAAGGGCATGTATTTCAAGATTCCCAACAAACGCGAGATCCGGTACGCCTGGAACGCCGGCGGCCCGGTGATCACCACTTCGATCATCATCGCATGCGTGGCCGTATGGCTGGTGGAGATCGTCACATGCGCCTTCATGCCCACGGTGTTCTCCGCGATCGTGAACTGGGGCATGGCCGTTCCCGTGGTCATGGTGCAGCGCCCGTGGACGTGGCTGACCTCCATGTTCCTGCACGCGCCCAACGTGCTGCACATCCTGTTCAACATGCTGACCTTGTGGTCGGTCGGACCGATGCTCGAACGCATGCTGGGGCATTGGCGCTTCCTCGCCCTGTACCTGATTTCCGGCCTTGGCGGGGCCGCTGGGCTGATGGTATGGGCCAGGTTGGCCTCCGACTGGTCTCTGGCCGCCTACGGTGCTTCCGGAGCCTTGTTCGGTCTGTTCGCGGCCGTACTGGTGGTGTTCCGCCGTGTGGGGGAGGATATCCGTTCGATGCTGGTGTGGATGGCGGTGAACTTCGCCATGCCGTTCGTGATAAGCGGTATCGCCTGGCAGGCGCATGTGGGCGGCTTCATCGCGGGCGGCGTGCTGGCGATGCTGTTGACGAGCGGTATTCCCACGTTGCGGGGTCGTTCGTTGACGCAACGCATGGCCATCTACGGCGGCGCGATCGTAGTCGTACTGGTCGCCGTCATCCTGCTGTGCGCACCGCACTTCTGAGCATGGGCGCTGAGCGTAGAAGCTGGATATAGACGCGACTGACCGTTTGGGGCGCTCCGACCGAGTGTAGGTCGGGGCGCCCCGTCGTATCGCCGGTAGGGCGATGTGCGCTTGTCCGTCGTGCGCTTATCCACCGTACGCTTAGCTACCGTATGGTTATCCACCGGGATATATCCACATCCCGCTTATCCGCCGGACGGCAAGTTATCCACAGGCCTTTTGTGCGGCGTACGATGCCGAAGTGCCGGATTGGGACGGTGGATAACCGCAATAAACCCCGGAAAAGCAAGGAAACGACATCTACGTAATCACACGCGTGTAGTTTTCCACCGAGTGTGGAAAAGAGTGTGGATAACCTGTGGGTAAGTGGGTTTTCAGTGTGGGTAACTACGTCGAAATGGTGGATAAGCGGTGGGTAAACGGTGGATAACCTGTGGATAACTCGGTGTGAAAATACGCAAAAGGCCTGAAACTCAACGCTTCAGGCCTTTGTGGATAATGTGGATAACGTGGAGTGGAAATCACCGCCACCACATGGTCATCAGGAATCCGATCAGAATGATGACGAAACCGACCACCAGATTCCACACGCCGATCGCGGGAATCGGGAACTTGCCGGTCAGGTAGTAGGCGACGACCCAGATCAGGCCGATCAGCATCAATGCGCAGAACAGGGGGACGAACCAGCGCGGATTCGACTTGGTGCCCTTGATGGACTCCTCCACGCGCTTCGTGCTCTCCGCCTGACGCGCCATCATGCGCTGCATCTGCGGGGTCATCATGCTCTTGTCGGCAGTGGCGTTCAGCACAGCCTCGACCTGATCCATGTCAACACCGTAGTTGTCGTCGGATGCTCTGTCTTCGTCGGCGGCGTCGTCGATGAGAGCGGTCTGATCGGTCTCGGATTGCAGGTCCTTCTGCTCCTCCGCACCGTTTGCTTTCAGTTCTTCGTCAGCCATCAGTATTGTCTCCATTCAAGTAGGCTAGAAGTTATCATAGTGGTTACACTCGAAAGCAGCGAATAAGGCTTGCCTTATATCTCAAAAGGTGTATGCGGGGAATCCGGTTGACGTCGAAAGGTCGATGAATGAGCAGGCACAGCACGAAGCACGGCGTTCGGCGCTCCATGGTGGGCAGTGTCGCGGTGCTCGTCGTCGTGGCCCTCACCGGGTATCTGTTCGTCACCAACCTGCGCGTGAACCGCACCTCCACCGTCTCCTCCGACACCGCCGGACTGGTCGAACAGCGCGTCAATCAGGTCAACACCCTGCAGAAGGAAGTGAACTCGCTCAGCAACGACGTGAACACCATGACCAAACTGTCGACCGACGACAACCAGCCCAGCAATAAGGACGACGGCGGCGACGCCAGCACCGTGATGCCGGCGGTGGAAGGACCCGGCGTGAGCGTCACGCTGAACGATTCGCCGATGTGGAAGCAGGCGGTGGATTCCTCCGGCTCATCGGTCGACATCGACAAATACGTGATCCACCAGCAGGACATCGAAGCGGTGATCAACGCCCTTTGGGAAGGCGGCGCCGAATACATGCAGGTGATGGACCAGCGCGTGCTGTTTAATTCGGCGGTGATGTGCTCGGGCAATGTCATCTCGTTGCACGGCAAGAAATACTCGCCCCCGTTCACCATCTCCGCCATCGGCGACCCGGATGACCTCATCCAGGCATTGGACGCGTCACCCACCATCGCGATTTACAAGCAGTACGTCAGCGCCTTCGGCCTGGGCTGGAAAGTGGAACGGAAGAAAGACCTGCATTTCGACCAATGCGCGAAACTGCTGCAGCCATTGAAATACGCGAAGGTCACCGGCAACGGGCAGGAATCCGACTCGGAATCGGCAGGGGCCGATTCAACCAAGGGAGATACCGAGCAGTGAAGCATGGAGCTCAAACACAGCAGCGCACCAGCCCGATGCGTCAACTCATGGGCATCGTGGCGGAAATCCTGATCACCCTCGCGGTGGTGTGCGCCCTGTACATCGCATGGCAGATGTGGTGGACGGGCGTGCAAGCCGAACGCATACAGGCACAGACCCGCGATCAGGTGAGCTGGTCCGATCCGGCGGCCAACGGCAGCACGACAATCGCGCAGGCGCAGCAGGGTGACGCCCCGGTACAACCCGAAAGCGCCAATTACGGTGATCTCGTCGCGCAGATCTACATCCCGCGATTCGGCCAGAACTGGGAACGCAATATCGTAGAAGGCACCGACGCCGCACAACTGGCCCGGCACGGACTCGGCCACTACACGGACACGCAGATGCCCGGGCAGGTAGGCAACTTCGCCGTGGCAGGGCACCGCAACGGCTACGGCCAGCCGCTGGGAGACGTGGACAAGCTCCAGACCGGCGACCCGATCATCGTGCGCTCGCAGGACTACTGGTACGTATACACCTACACCAAACACAAAATCGTGTCGCCCAAAGACACCGAAGTCATCGCCGCGAACCCCGAACACCTGGGAGCCGCCGCAACAACACGCATGATCACCCTGACCACATGCGAACCGAAATACAGTACGCCGACCAGCCGATGGATCGTATGGGGCGAACTGAAATACTGGGCGAAGGTCGCCGACGGCATGCCACAGGAACTCGCCACCACCGGCAACGACGGCAACGTGAAATTCGCCGCCAAATCAACCGCATACCTCTCCCCGGTGGCAAGGCTCGGCTCCCTCGCGCCATACGTGCGCGGCGCGCTCCTCGCCTGGCTCATCTTCTTCATCGCGGCCGCAGTGGCCTGGCGATGGCCCGCGCTGCATGCCATCAGGCAAGGCGAACGACCGAAGCCGGACGCAAGCCTCTACGGCACGCTGATGCGCCTCCAGCCGGGCGTACTGCCGATCAGGCTCCTGCTGACGGCCCTGCTGCTGTTCGCCGCCGCAGCGGCATTGTTCGAATGGGGATTCCCCTGGGCCGCGTCCCACATCCCCATCATGCAGCAGATGAGCAACTACGTCGCCCTGAACTAGCGAACCGACCCAACCCCGCGCCACCGGCCCGGCAAACCACAGCCGGCGGCCAACACAGTTTTCCAAAGGAGACACCATGACCGATTCCGCACACATCCTTGTCATCGACAACTACGATTCCTTCGTCTACACCATCGTCGGCTACTTGGAAACGCTCGGCGCCACCGTGGACGTGGTACGCAACGACGCCATCGATCCAAGCGACCCGACCGTCACCGACGGCTACGACGGCGTGCTCATCAGCCCCGGACCGGGAGCCCCCGCCGAATCGGGCGCCAGCGAAGACATGATCCGCCTATGCGCCGAACAGAACAAGCCGATGTTCGGCGTCTGCCTCGGACTGCAAGCGCTCGCCGAAGTGTACGGATGCACCGTCGACCATGCGCCGACCATCATGCACGGCAAAACCAGCCCCGTGGAACACGTGGACGATGAGATCTTCGCAGGCGTCGCGAACCCGATGACCGCCACCCGCTACCATTCGCTGGCCGTGGAACCGGATTCCGTGCCGGACACGTTGGAAGTGACCGCCTGGACGCAAGGCGACCACATCGTGCAGGGCATCCGCGTGAAAGGCAAGCCGATGTACGCCGTGCAGTTCCACCCCGAATCGGTGATGACCGAAGGCGGGTACCGTCTGCTGGCGAACTGGCTGGCCGTATGCGGGCAGACCACCGCCGTGGCCAACGCGGCCGGACTCAAACCGCGCGTCAACAAGTAGCCGATAGCCTACTAGCCGATAGCCTGCCAAGCAGATCCGTGGCATACGGATCCCCAAGCGGGCCCGCGCGCTTTTGCAACGTGCCGTAAAGGCACCGTACGCGGCCGTTGACGGCATAGACATGGAAAAACCGGTTGCCGCCCGTTCCTTCGCGAAAGAACGGGCGGCAACCGGTTTTGGGAATGCCGGGATAATCCGGGCTTGAGCGGTCCGCGTGAACCGCCCGGCATCAGTGATTATCGGACGAACCGTTACCGCTGCTGCTCGTGGCGCCGCCGCTGCCGCCGGAAGAGGCGGAATCCTGCGTGGTCAGCGTGATGATCGCGCCCTTATCGGCATTACCGCCGGCGGGATTCTGGCTGATCACCTTATCGTTCTCGCCCGTGGAACCCTGCTGCTTCACCGTGAAGCCCAACGATTCCAGCACCTGCTTGGCGCTCGCGAACGACTGCCCGGTCACATCGGGCACCGTGACCTGTGGCGTGGGCTCCTTGCCCTTGGACACCGTGATGGTGATCGTGGAACGCTGCGCCACGGACGTGCCGGAAGCGGGGTTCGTGCTGACAACCATGCCCTCGGCCACCGAATCCGAATACGTTTCCTCGGTGACGATGCTGAACTGCAGATCCTGCAGGGACTTGATGACGGCATCCTTGGTCTGGCCGGCCAGACCGTCCGGCACCTTGGTCATGCCGGAGGAGACGAACATCAGAATCGACGTGCCCTTGGGCTGCGAGGTACCGGCGGCCGGGTCGGTACGGGTGACCCTATCCTTGTCGACCGTGGCGCTGTCCTCCGAATTCACGCTCGTCTGCACCTTGAAACCGGCGGCTTCGAGCTTGGTCCTCGCCTCGCTCTGCGACATGCCCTTCACGTCGGGGATCTGCGCGTTCTGCGGTCCGGCGGAGAACCACACCTTGACCACGGAACCCTTCTTGGCCTTCACGCCGCCGGCCGGATCCTGCTTGGTGAACGTGCCCGCGGGTTCGGTCGAATCGTTGTCCGTCATGGCCTTGAACTCGAATCCGGCCGCTTCGATGGCGGCTTCCGCGCGATCCTTGGTCATGGACGAGGTGATGGTCGGTACGGTGACCATCTGCTCCGTCTTCGACTTGCTTGGATTCAGCAGGAACCACGCGCCGGCAATCACGCACAGCAGCACGATCACGCCGATCACCGAGCCGATGATGATCTGCTTCCTGCGCTTGGCTTTGGCGGCCTGCGCACGCTGCGCCGCACGGGTCTGCGACAGCACGTTCGAAGCGGGGACCTGATGGAACTGGCCGGTCACCGGATTGAACGCCTGCGTCGTCTGACCCGTCTCGTTCGGGCCCATGGCGGCGGTGGCGGCATCCTGCTCGGCCTGCTTGCGCGCCTTCATATTGGTCAGATCGGTGAGTGGGTTGAACGCGGCCGCAACCGGTTCGCCGCCGTTCATAAAGGTGAGGATATCCTGCTTGAACTCGGTGGCCGTGGCATAGCGGTTCTGACGATCCTTGGCCATGGCCTTGGCGCAGATGGAATCCCACATCTTCGGCAGACCGGGCACCACGGCGCTCGGCGGCGTCGCCACCTCGGACACATGCTGGTAGGCGATGGCGACCGCGGAATCACCGGTGAACGGCGGCTTGCCGGTCAGCATCTCATACAACACGCAACCCGCGGAATACAGGTCGGAACGCATGTCCACGGTCTCGCCGCGGGCCTGCTCGGGGGAGAGGTACTGCGCGGTTCCCACCACGCCCTGCGACTGGGTCATGGTGGCGACGGAATCATCCAACGCGCGGGCGATGCCGAAATCCATCACCTTCACGGCACCCTGATCGGAGATCATGATGTTCGCGGGCTTGATATCGCGGTGGATCACACCCATGCGGTGCGAATACTCCAACGCGCTCAGCATGCCCAGCATCACCTGCGCGGCGTCGCGCTGCGACAGCGGGCCGTTCACATGGATGATGTCACGCAGGGTCTGACCCTTCACATACTCCATCACCAAGTACGGCAGCCGTTCGGACTGGCCGTTCTCGTCGGTGACTATCTCCTCGCCGGAATCGTAGATGTTCACGATATTCGCGTTGTTCATCTGGGCGACGGAATGCGCTTCACGGCGGAAGCGCGTCAGGAAGATCTCATCGTTCGCCAGATCGGCGCGCATAATCTTAATGGCGATCGTGCGGCCGAGACGGGTGTCAAGGCCGACATGCACTTCGGCCATGCCTCCGCGTCCGATGAGTTGACCGATCTGGTAGCGGCCGTTGGACAAAGAAGAGGGCATGTTGCTCATTGCTGCTCCTTCCAATGATTATGCGTAAAAGAGACGGGAGGTGTGAACGACAGGTGCGGTGTGCTGGAGATTCTGCGCGGCATGCGTCCGGAGACGATGGTCGCCTCGTTGAGTTCGGTCTGCTGGTCGAGCAGACGGCGTTCGATGCGTGCCAGCGTGCGCGAAACCACCAGCGCGTCGGCGGGACGATCACGCGGATCCTTGGCGAGCATCGACATGATGAACTCCCGCAACTGGAAGTCGACGGAGTCGGGCAACGGCGGCACGGTGTCGTTGACGTGCGCGGCGGCGATGTCGACCGGCGTGGCACCCGTGAACGGCCTGTGCCCGGCGACACCCTCATAGGCGACCACGCCCAGCGAGTAGATGTCGGATCGCGGCGTGGCCTGCTCGCCCTGCGCCTGTTCCGGCGAAATGTACTGGGCGGTGCCCACCACCATGCCGTCCTGGGTGATCTGCTCCTGATTGGTGGAGTAGCTCACGCCGAAATCCGTGATCTTGACGTCGCCGTTATCCGAAACCATGATGTTCGCCGGCTTCACGTCACGGTGCACGACGCCATGGCTGTGCGCCACGAACAGGCCGCGTGCCGTCTGGATGAGGATCGGCAGCAGCTGCAACGGATCCATACCGCCCGGATACTCGTGGTACAGATCAGCCAGCGACTTCGACGGCACATATTCCATAATGAGGAAGCCGATGCCGTCATGCTCGTAGTATTCGAACAGCGCGGCGATATTCGGATGCGCAAGATTCGCGGAATTATGCGCTTCCGCACGCAGACGGCGCAGTTTGGCCTCGCCGCTGGTCAGATCGGAACGCAACGCCTTGATGGCCACGGGCCGGTTCAGCTGGATATCCCAGCCTTTCCACACTTCACCCATACCGCCTTGCGCGAGTCTGGAATCGAGGCGGTATCGGCCGTGAATGAGTCGTCCCTCAACGAGTTTCATTGCTGCATCGCCTCCTGGATCATGGAACGGAACACCGGGCCTGCGGCTTCGACACCGTACCCGGTCGTGTTGTGCACCACCACTGCGACCGCGATCTTCGGATCGTCCGCGGGCGCGAAGCCCATCACCCAACCGTCGATGGAACTGTTGCCGACGCCGATCTGCGCGGTACCGGTTTTCGCGGCCACGCTGATGCCATCGGGGGCCAACGACGGTGAATCCTTCGTGACCACCGACTTCATCATGGTGGTGAGCTTGCTTGCGGTGCTGGAACTGAATGCGGTGCTCATCACGGAGGATTTCGTCTCGCTGAGCATGGAAAGGTCGCTGGCGCGCACGCGATCCACCAGCGTCGGATGCATGAGCTTGCCGCCATTGGCGATGGCGGCGGCGATCATCGCGTTCTGCAACGGCGTTTCGGTGACGTCACCCTGGCCGATGGAAGCCAACGCGAGCTTGTCTTCGGTCATGGAGGACGGGAACACCGAGGCCGTGGCCTTCATCGGGGTGCCGGTGGAGCTGGTGCCGTCGACGACGATCGAACTGCCGAATCCGAGCTTGGTGGCCTGCTTGGCGATCGCATCCTGGCCGAGGGTCACGCCCAGCTGCGCGAACGCCGTATTGGAGGAATACGCGAGGGCATCCTCAAGCGTGATCTTGCCGTTGGTGCCATTGGCCTGCCATTCGACGTTGGTCAGCTGCGTGACGGTGCCGGGCAGCGTATAGCTGGCGCCTGCGGGAATCTCGGTGGACGTGTCGTATTTGCCGCTTTCCAGCGCCGCCGCGGCCACCACGGTTTTGAACGTCGATCCAGGGGGGAACAGCTGACTGGTTACGTTGTTCACCATCGGGCTGGACGCGGATTGGGTGAGCCGGGCATAGTTCTCGTTCAACGTCTTGCCGTTATGCGAAGTCAGTTCGTTCGGATTGTAGCTCGGAGTGGACACCATGGCCAGGATGCGGCCGGTTTTCACTTCGATGGCCACGGCCGCTCCGGACTGCGAGCCCAAAGCCTGATAGGCGACGTTCTGCAGCTTCGAATTGATCGAGGTCTCGATGGTCGCGCCCTTGGTGTCCGAACCGGTGAGCACCGACTTGATGCGCTGCCAGAACAGCGAATCGGATTCGCCGGACAGCAGCGAGTTGCGCGACGCTTCGATGCCGCGGTCGGCACGCTGGCTGATGGAGAAATAGCCGGTCACCGGCGCGTACAGCATGCCGTTGGGGTAGGAGCGTTGGAATTTGAACGCGTCGTTCGTCGCATCGGATTTAGCCATGATTGTGCCGTCGGAGGCGAGAATGAACCCGCGCTGCGTGCCGTACTCGTGGTACAGCGCGCGCGTGTTGCGCGGATCGGAATTCAGCTCGTTGGCGCGGATCGCGGTGATAATCGACGAGGAAAGCCCCAGGATGGTGAACAATACGATTACCGCGACGAACAATTGACGCAGCATCTTGTTCATGATTGAGCACCTCCCCTTGCCCTGCGTGCGCTTCTCGAAGCCTGCTCGGCCTCGCGTTCCTTCAGCTCGCGGTCGCGCAGCGCGGCCAGCGCCTCATGCTGGAACGTTTCGGACAGTGTTTCCGGGGCCGGCTTGTTCGCGGCGTTCGAAATGATGATGAGCAGCGTCGCCAGCAGATAGTTGGCGACCATCGACGAGCCGCCGGCCGCCATATACGGCAGGGTCAGGCCGGTCAACGGGATTACCAGCGTGATGCCGCCGACCACGGTGAACACCTGGAACGCCATGGTGAACACCAGTCCGGCCGACAGCAGTTTGCCGAACCCGTCCTTGACCTTCATCGCGGTGATGAAACCGGAGGCGATGATGATGATGTACAGCAGCAGGATGCCGAAGCAGCCGACCAGCCCGAACTCCTCGCCGAGCGAGGCGTAGATGTAATCGGAATTGGCGAACGGCGTGAGATACGGGTGCCCCTGCCCGAGCCCGGTGCCGAACAGGCCGCCGGACGCCAAGCCGAACAGGCCGGTGACGATCTGGTAGGAACCGCCCACGGCACGGTTGTACAACGTGTCGCTGAACGGGTGGAGCCACGCTTCGATACGTGCGCCGACATGGCTGAAGATCGACGATGCGGCCACCGCGCCGACGGCGAAGGCGATGCCGCCGATCACAATCCAGCTCGCGCGCCCGGTGGCCACGTACAGCATGGAGACGAACATGGCGAAGAACATGAGCGAGGTACCCAGATCATGCTGCAGCACGAGCACGCCCATCGACGCGATCCATACGATGATGATCGGGCCGAGATCGCGGATGCGCGGCAGTTGCAGGCCCAGAACCTTCCTGCCTCCGACCGCGAGCTGGTCGCGATGGTCGAACAGGTACGCCGCGAAGAAGAACGCGAGGAAGAGTTTGGCGAATTCGCCCGGCTGCAGCGAGCCGAGACCGGGGATGCGGATCCAGATGCGTGCGCCGTTGATGTTCTGGCCGATCACGGGCAGCATGGGGGAGAGCAGCAGCGCCAAGCCCACCACCATACTGACGTAGGAGAAACGGCGCAGGATGCGGTAGTCGTGCATCGCGACCACGAGGATTGAACACAGCACGATCGCGATGCAGATGAAGGTCAGCTGACGTATGGCGACTTCGGTGTTGTGTGCGTAGTCGATGCGTGCGATCATCACCGTGCCCAGGCCGGTCAACAGCAGCACGCATGGCTGGATCACCTGACTGGCGTACGGCAGGAAATGCAGTACCAGCGTCCAGTAGATGAGTGACAGCGCGACGACCAGACCGAGCATGACCGCGTAATCCGTGGGAATCGTGCCGGTGGTGCGGGCGAACAGTTGGAAGAACGCGGCGCCGCAGATGAGGAAGGAGAGCAGCAGCAGCGAAAGCTGACGAAGACGAAGCGCTATCATGACTGGTCCTCGCTCTTCCCGGAATCGTTGGAACTACTGGTCTTCGTGTCCTTCGAATCCTTGGTCGTGCTCTTCGAGTCCGACGTGCTCTTCGTACCCGTCGTGCTCTTCGAGGAGGACGAGGAATCCTTGGTCGAACCGGTGGTGTCGGAATCCTTGGATTTCTGCAGCTTGCGGTTCTCGTTCTGCAGGTACTTGACGTGCGCCCGCGCCTCTTCGATATTGTCGCGGGTGATGCCCTCGCCGAGCTCGTCACGCCAGGTCTGCGGCAGATCGCTGGTGTTCAACGAGGTGCGTTCCACCTCATGCGACAGCTTGATACCGAAGATGTTCGTGGGAACGCCTTGGAAAATCGCGACCTTGCCGTCGGCATCGCCCACATAGTAGCGGGTCTGGCTCCAACGGTAGGTGGCGTAGCCGGCGCCGCCGCCGACGAGCAGCAATGCGAGCACTGCGATGAGCACGATGATGCGTACGTTGCGCTTGTGCTTGTGCGCGGTCTTGCGGTCCTTCTCCTGCTTGACCTCGATGGCCTTGGCCACCTGCGGGTCGTTGGGATCGGACGACAACGCGCCATCCGCCTTCTGCACGATGGGAATCTCACCCGTATCGGGCGTCGACAGCGTGCTCTCCTCCTCGCGTGCCGCGGAAGGATGGGCGAGCTTCGGCTTGTCCTCCTCATCGTCTTTGCGGGGATTGGCGGATTGCATGAGCGCCGCCGCACGCTGGGCGGGCGAACCTTCGTCGCGCAATGCCGGTGCGGCCGCCACGGATTCGTTGACGATATCGGCGATGGGTTCGAGGCTGGAGCTTGCCGCGCCGCCCACGAGCGGCGTCTGATGCGGCAGGTCGAAGGCGTGCACGTCGAGCGCCAACGTGGCGTCCGCGATCACCGCCGTGACGTTGTCGGTGCTTCCCGCACGCAACGCCATGCTCACCAGATGCTGCGCGCAGTCGGTGAGATTCGACATGGACATCATGGTTTCGGCGATGGTGGAATTCTCCAGCACGCCGCACAAGCCGTCCGAGCAGAGCAGCCAACGGTCCGCGGGATGCGCCTTGAGCACCGCGATGTCGGGATGCGGGTCGATGTCGAAATCGCCGAGCACGCGCATCACCACGTTGCGCTGCGGATGGTTCTTCGCCTCCTGCTCGGTGATACGGCCCGTATTGATCAGATGCTGGACGTAACTGTGGTCCTGGGAGACCTGGCAGAGCGCCCCGTCGCGCAGCAGATACGCGCGGGAGTCGCCGATATGCGCCAGAACCCAGTAGTCGTCCACCAGCGCGACGGCGGTCACCGTCGTGCCCATGCCGGAAAGCTTGCGCTCATGCCGCGCCTTGCCGACGATGGCGTCATGCGCGGCCATCACGGATGTCTCCATCATCGTCGCGATCGTCGAAACGTCTTTCTCATGATCGTCGCGTTCGATGTGCGCAAGCGAGCGGATGGCGATCGTGGATGCCGTATCGCCGCCGGCGTGGCCGCCCATGCCGTCGCAGATGGCCACGAGATGTTCGCCCGCGAATGAGGAATCCTGATTGTTCGCACGCACCGTTCCCACGTCGGACACGGTGGTGGAGTACAGGAACAGCTGGTTATGGGATGGCTGAGGCACTTGGGCCGTTTGCGTCTGGGCTGTTTGAGCGGCCTGTGCCGCCTGCTGCAATGGCAGGGTCTGCTGAGGATCGTCGATCATGCGCATCACCTCAGTTCAAACGTGGTGGCGCCGATGCGCACGGGCATGCGCGCCGGAAGGATCGTCGGCACGACGAGACGCTGGTCGTTGACGATGGTGCCGTTGGTGGACCCCAGATCCTCGATGGCCCACTGGCCGGACGCGGGGTCACGGTAGACACGGGCATGATGCGAGGAGACGAACTCGTCATCCAGCACCACGGTGTTCGATGCGGAACGACCCATGGTGATTTCACCGCCGCTTAAGGGGATGGAGGATCCGGCCAGCGGTCCGTCGATGATCACCAGCAGGGTCGGCCCGGCGTTCTGTGCGGGCGCATTGGCGGTGGGAGCGTTGGATTGCCGCGGCTCCGCCACGGTATTGGGCATGGGTGCGGATGTCGCCTGATGCGCACGGCGCTTCCTGCGTCGGCGCGAGCGGGAGGGGCGCGGGCTGAACGATTCGATGTCCTTGCGCAGGGATCGCACGGCGAGCCATGCGAACACCCATAACAGGATCAGGAAACCGTATTTCAGCAGCGCAAACGTAAGTTCAGTCATACTAGGGCCTTGACGCCGACGGCATCACTCCTGTTCCTGGGACGAAGCCCAGTAAAGGATGCGGGTACGGCCGATGGTGATGGTATTGCCATCCAGCAGCGTGGCGGCGGGAACCTGATGACCTTCGACGTACGTACCGTTGGTGGAGCCCAGATCGCGGGCGATGACACCGTTGGGCGTGATATCGATTTCCAGATGCTTGCGGGAGATGCCCGGATCGTCGATGACGATGTCGCAGCCGGAGCCGCGACCCAGAACCGTCTTCTCCTTGGTGAGCAGGTACTGGCTGCCGTTGATCTCCAGCAGCGGGCAATCCTGGCTCTGTTCGTCAGTGGTGACGGGAACGGCGTTGCCCTGCACGGATGCTGCGGTGAGCTTGAAACTTCCCTTGGCGAGATCGAGATCCTCCTCGAAAATCACCACAACAGGACCCACGAATGCATAATGCTGGCTGCGCGCATAATTGGTGAGGTTATCGGCAAGCTCATCTGCGAGCGTTTCGCTGCCCCACTGTTCGATATGGTCGAAGTCGGGTGTACTCAGCTTAAAGCGATACTCATTCGGGGCGACTGTACGGTCGCGGCCCACGGGCATGGCCTCGTTGTCAATCTCACGTTCCAGTGCGCTGGATAGGTCCACAGGTTGCAGGTCTTTGGAGCCGAACTTCGAGAACACTCCATTCACTGCGCCTTCCACGCTTTTCTCAAAACGGTCGAGAACGCTCATAGTCATCCCTTTCTATATCTTTCACCAGTGTACGCAATGGGCGCAACAGGTGCTAATCAATACGTTGAGGAATTGTGATTTTTTGCCGATGATTCGGTGGATTCCATGCTTGAAACGTTGCAGGCAGTCCGGGGATCGGGGAAGAACAGGCAGTCGTGGCCGACCTGGCGAAAAGAGCGGAAAATAGCCGTTTCTCTTCGGGAAATGCGGGTGTTTCGCACGATAGGAGAGACCTGATAGGTAAGGTGGGGGTTATGAATGAGCAAGCGATTGACGAATACCCCCGTTTGAAGGCCCGCACCCTGCGTTTCACCTGCGGCGCCCCGCGTTCCGCGCAGGCGATAGGCGACGGTACGCGCGCCCTGTTCCTCCGTTCGGATGGGCCGGAAGACACCGTAACCAGCCTATGGATGAGCTGGTTTGACGATGCGGGTCAGCATCACGAGACGCTGATCGCCGACCCGCGTGTGCTGCTGGGCTCCAACGCAGACAGCGAGAACGTGCCAGCTGAGGAACGCGCCCGCAGGGAGCGTGCGCGTGAAGGCGGCTCCGGCATCGTCAGCTATTCGGTGGACGAGACGGGTTCACGCGTGGTGTTCACACTGAACGGCCGCCTGTTCCTGGCTGAACTGGGCAATGTATGTAGCGCGGATAGCGCAGACAATGCGGGCGACGGCAAAGCCTCGGTGCGCGAACTGTGTGCCGGGCGTCTGAGCGTCGAAGCCGGCACCGCACCCGTGCTCAACCCACGCATCAGCCCAGACGGCGAGCACGTGCTCTACACCACCGGCGAACGACTGCAACTGGTAAGCATCCGCGAATGGAAGGATGCCGACAACGGCGAAGCCGACGGCAACGTCACCCTGCTGACCGCCAGCGTCGAAGCGGACGATGACGATGACAACGACGATACCGTATTGTCTGATTCGGCCGAATCGGACAACCAGGGTGCGCAAACCGGCACGCACGAAGTCGCCAACACCTGGAAAGTCGGACTCGCCGAATTCGTAGCCGGAGAGGAAATGGACCGATACGACGGCTTCTGGTGGGGGCCGGATTCGCGCCAGATCATCGTCGAATCCTTCGACACCGCGCCCGAACCGATGTGGTACATCAGCGACCCCGCCAACCCAGGCAATCCAGCATCCGGACGCCGCTACCCGCGCGCACTGACCGCCAACGCCGACGTACACCTCGACCTGCTGCGGCTCGACTTCGACGATCAGGGCCGTCACTCCATCGTTGCATTCCACGAAATCGAATGGGACCGCGAAGCCTACGAGTACGTGGCGCGCGTGGTATGGCAGAAGAACCGCTGCCCGCTGCTGCTCGTGCAAAACAGGCGCCAGAACCACGATCAGGTACTTGCCGTAGACGACAACGGCGCAACCTACCTGCTGGAAGAACATGCGAACGGCCAGTGGATCGACATCGTCGACGGACTGCCCGCACTCACCGACGACGGGCGACTCGTATGCGCGCTGAACGACATGGAAGCGAACACGAATCGACTGACCGTGGACGGCAAAGCCTTCACCCCGGTCGGATGGAACGTGCGCAGCGTGCTGGACGTGACCGATGGCGACGTGCTGTGCGTGGTGCAGCGTGATCCGGAGCTCGCGCCCGACGTGCCGGAAGCATGGCAGGAGACCGCGGAACTGCATGACGCCCGATGCCATGATGTGGTCAGCATCGACTACAACGGCAACGTGCAACCCCTGGTGGGCGAACCCGGCGTATGGACCGCGTCACGCGGCATGCGCGGCGAAGTGGTCAGCGGCGGCATGATGGGCACGAATGCGACCAGCATGATCCACGTGGCGCACCTGCCCGCAGCCCAAATGTCCGATTCTGGAGAATCGGATACCCAGACATCCCCCCAAGACTCCCAGATGTCCGATTCTCCCGAAAAGGACATCCCTACGCCATCCAATGTTGCTCAGATGACCGATTCGGCCGAATCGGACACTCGGGATGTGGCGGCAGTGATCACCAGCAACGCCGCCGACCCAGGGTTCCTCCCCAACACCAGCTTCGCCACCCTGCCCGGCGAGCATCATCTGCTTGCCGCCATCACCATGCCAAGCGAAGCCAGCCCCTACGCGCATGCAGCCACCCTGCCCGTTCTGGTCAAACCGTATGGCGGCCCCGGCTTCCAGCAGGTCGTGTTCCGTTCATCCTTCTACTGGGACGCGCAATGGTGGGCCGATCAAGGCTATATCGTATTGACTGCGGACGGTCGCGGCACCACCGGTCGAGGCCCCAAGTGGGATCGTGAGATGTTTGAGGATATGAAGGGCGTCTCGCTCGCCGACCAGATCGAAGCGGTGAAGGCGCTGCCGCAGCTGGATTGGGAGAACGGCCCCAAGCCCGACCTTGACAAGGTGGCGATTATCGGCTGGAGCTTCGGCGGATTCCTCTCCGCGCTCGCGGTCCTCGACGCGCCCAACGTGTTCCATGCCGCCTGCGCCGGCGCCCCGCCCACCGACTGGACTCTGTACGATACCCACTACACGGAACGCTACCTGGGGCTCGATCCGGCCGTCTACGAACGCAACTCCATCATCGCCGACGCGCTGCGCCTCACCCGCCCGCTCATGCTTATCCACGGTTTTGCGGACGACAACGTCACCATCGCACACAGCCTGCGGTTGAGTCAGGCGCTGATGGCGGCCGGTCGCGAGCACACGTTCCTGCCGCTCACCGGCATCACGCATATGACCAACGACGAAACCGTGGCGGAGAACCTGCTGTTGCTGCAACGCGATTTTCTACGCAAGGCGCTCGCTGACTGATTCGACGAATGGCTGCGGGCTGGCTGTGGGCTGGTTTATGAATCGGACTGGTGAACCGGATTGCAGGCCGGCCTGCTGGCTGAGTGTGAGTCGGCCGGCGACTGATGGGAGACGATTATGGAAGTGACCCTGCTCAAGGAGAACGATTACGCCGAAACCATGGCGAATACCGTCAAGCCGGCGCTTAAGGCATGTCTGACCGAAGGGCGTTTCGACCCCTCGCCCGCTGAACGCGGCGTGGGGATCAGGCCGTTGGGTGGGACCTTACACTATCTCGCCTATGATGCCGCAAAGTTCGACGCGGAAAACAATCAGGGCGCTTCCGCCGGATTCCGCGGTTGCATCGTGTTGAGCCACGGGTTCACCGAGTTCGCCGAAAAATACGATGAAATGGTCTGGTATTTCCTGCTTGCCGGGTATTCAGTGTGTGCGATCGATCATCGTGGGCATGGCGCCTCCGCGCGCGACACGGATGACCGGTGCAACGTGTGGATCGACGATTGGCGCAGGTATGCGGCCGATCTTGCGGGATTCGCCGAAACCGTGGGGCAGGAATACGCGAACGGCCAGCCGTTGTACCTGTACTGCCATTCGATGGGCGGCGGCATCAGCGCTGCGGTGCTCGAACAGCATCCCGCTTTGTTCGACAAGGCGGTGCTTTCTTCGCCGATGATCGCCCCGCAGACCGGCATGCCGCTGTGGCTGGCCCGGCCGCTGGTCGGTGCGCTATGCGGCTTGGGGTTGGGGCGCAGGCCTGTATTCGGCAAGAAGGATTTTGATCCGTCCGCGCCTCTTGACCTTGATGAAAACCCGGGTGCCAGCGAGCCGCGTGAACGCTATTTCCACCGGTTGCGGTGCAACAATGTGGCGTACCAGACCTATAAGCCCGCATTCCAGTGGGTGCGTCAGGCGTTGAAGCTCAGTCGTGCCATACTTGCGCCAAATGCGTGCGGCAGTATCGAAACGCCGATCCTGCTGTTTCAATCCGGGCGTGACGTGTGGGTGCTCAACGAGCCGCAGGACAGGTTTGTCGAGCGTGTGCGCGCGGGTGGAAGCCCGATCGAAAAAGTCCGGTACGACGATTCGCTTCATGAGATCTTCTCCATGCCGAACGCGATACTCGGACCTTACGTTGAGCGGATTCTTGATTTTTTCGATACTCCGGCACCAAGCCTGTAGCAGGGATTGGGGCAGTCTCGGCGGGCCAGCAAGATGGGCACCACCTACAGCAAACTCAAGGCGGCACTTGATGTGGCGTTCAATGGTGAACTGTTCCTCGACAACGGCGAGAATCGCAGTCTGCTGCTGAAGATCAACACCGCTACCGGCGAAGTCAAGATCGTGGCCATGCCGGTGCAGAAATCCTTGGGCGACGACGTCAATGTGAACGGGTATCGTGCGGCCATCGAATTCCACGACAAGCTGTATTTCTCCGCGGCCGCCACCGGCAAACCGTACCTGTTGGAGGTCGATCCGGCAACCGACGCGACCAAGATCGTCTACCAGTCCTCGCCACTGTCTCCGGCAGCCCAGAAGAAGGGCTACTCGGTCGGCATTCGCGGTCTTGCGGTGTTGGGCAACCAGCTTGTCGCCAGCATGATCGGCGATGACGGGGCTTACATCGTAGCCTCCTCGGATCCTTGCCCAAGGCAAGGATTCGTTCAAGGTGATCGCCACGCAGAAGGATCTGCTCGACTATCCGGCATGCAGCTACGCCGATAGCGTCTTCGGCGGTGCGATCTGGGACATGACCGCATTCAATGGGAAACTGTACATTTCCGTTGTCACCGGCCGCGCGGGCACCAAGCAGTCGTTCGCGCTGTTCCGCGGCGAGCAGGCCAACGACGGCAGCTGGAAGTACACGCCGCTGGTAGGCAGCCCGAAGGACGGCGCCCGCTACGACTATGGTTTTGGTACCACCCGTTCCGGTGCGGCCAATCTGGTGGTGTATAAGAACCATCTGTATATCGGAGGTTATAACGATCCGATGGTGGTTTTGCCGGATGCGCTCAACGGCAAGTTCGAAAACCTGTACAACGACATGGCCAACCCGGTCAACCTGTGGCGTATGGATGCGGACGAGAACTTCGAACTCGTGGCAGGCGAAGATAACAATAAGTACTTCGGCAATCCGATCGGCACCATCGACGGTGAGTCCATGCGGGCCGGTCTTGCCCCGGAAAGCGATACGAGCCGTCACCTCAACCAGTACGTATGGCGTATGCAGTCGTATGACGGCAAGATGTATGCCGGCACCTTCGACATCAGCGACCTGTCCTACCCGGTGACCCAATTCGCCAACGGCGACATCCTCCACCGCACTCCGGAGCAGTGGAAGAAGCAGATCGAATACATCAAGAAGTTCCTTGAGGAGATCAAGGGCGACGGTTCCTCATCCGCGAACGCCTCTGCGGATGCCAAGGCCGGCATTGCCCGCAAAGCGCCGAATCCGACGCCTCCAATGGCGAGATCGCCAAGCTGGAGCGGATGGAATCCCTGAGGGGCTCCATGCAGGAGGATCTGAACGCCAAGCAGACCGACGCGAATGCCGATGGCATCGCCACGCTCTCCGCAGACAGCTATACGCTCGAAGACCGCATCCGATTCCAGACCATGCTTGAGGAACTGTTCAAGATCTACGAGTCCATCAAGCCCATGCTGCCGGATTCCGTCACCAGCGAGCTTGACAAATGGCTCAACCAGGAGAACGTCGACAACTTCGGCTACTTCGTGAACGTGTGCAAATACCTGCGTTCCGCAACGTCCGACAAGCGCGGCTGCGACCTGGTCGTCACCGCTGACGGCGTGAACTTCCAGACCATCACCCGCAACGGTTTCGGCGATAACAACAACCATGGTCTGCGCGTCTTTGCCGTGACCAATTCCGGGTTGAGCGTCGGCACCGCCAATCCGTACCACGGCACGCAGATCTGGAATCTGAACGACGGTACGACGGTGACTAGCGCCACGCTGAGCGCCGGCAATGCGTTCACCTACGATAAGTACGATGCTGCGGCCAAGCGGCAGAATAGCGCCGGTCTGAACGTCGGCATCAACTTCAACGGCAACACCGTAAGCGATGTGCAATATGACTACGCGTCGCTCACCGCAGGCAAGGATTACGTTGTGAACGCGGATGGATCCGGCATCAGCCTGACCAGCACGTTCCTCAATGCGCAGAAGACCGGAAGCGCAGGCTCTGTGACCGTCTTCTTCAACCGTGGTGCACGCGTGAAGTTCACGGTGACGATTACAGACGGCACGCCATCCACGCCACAGCCGTCGCCGAGCCCGGCAGCGCCAAGCAAGCCGGCGGCCGACAAGGCAGACAAGACCAGCGCCGGCAAGACCGACGGCACTACTGCCAACACCGGTTCCGCCGTATTCGGTGTGGCGTTTGCCGCTGCAGTACTGGTACTTGCGGCTGGCGTAATGCTGAAGCTGCGTCGCCGTGACTGACGCAGCGTTTTAGCGCCGAAAGGTTTGCGAGCGCGTGTTTCGGGCGCACGTCGGGAGGATTTCCGGCGTGCGCCTTTTCCATGGTCGTGGTGCTTGTAGCCGTGGTGCTTGTAGCCGTGGTGCTTGTGATGATGACCCGATCATGCCGCTTGCGATGTTTCACACAATGTTTCACGTGGTGCTGGGTTGGGACGGTCAACGGCAGACCATACGTCATAACCGCACAATGCCAGCCCTGCGAGCACAGTTCTGTATCAGTGCCATACTTGGCACTGTGAACAGGAGCAAGAAGACAGGAACATCACGCATCATCTCGTTCAGCAGCGACGCCAAATCCATATTGGTCGGCATGGCTCTGGTGCTGATCGGCGGGGCAATGTGGGGGTGCAACGCCACAGTATCGAAACTGCTGATGAGCAATTACAGCGTGGACCCGCTGTGGCTGGCCTGCATACGTGAATTCTTCGCCGGACTCCTCTTTCTTATCGCAGGCGGCATCATGAGTCCAAACAAACTCGTCGGCGCAGCCAAAGACGTGCCATCCTACCCTAAATACCTTGCGCTCGCACTATGCTGCGTGCTCGTCGGGCAAGTCTCATATTTGCAATCCATCAACTGGACCAACTCCGGCACCGCGACCATTCTGCAAAGCCTGAACTTGCTGGTGGTACTTGCCTGGGTGTGCATCATGAGCCATCGCATGCCCCGCAAACGCGAGACAATCGGCGTGGCACTCGCTTTCATCGGCACCGTACTCATCGCCACCGGCGGCAACCTATCCACCCTGGCATTGCCGCCGCAAGGCCTGACATGGGGATTGGCCAATGCCATCGCCACATCGGCACTATCGATCATGCCCACCGCAATGATCGCCAAATGGGGCAATTTCGTGACCAACGGCATCATGTTCCTGATCTCCGGACTGGTGCTATGCCCCTTCGTGCAACCATGGGCGCACCTGCCGAAATTCGACGTGGCAAGCGTTTCGATGCTGCTGTTCACCGTGGTTCTGGGAACGTTCGGCGCATACGCGCTGTTTATGGCGGGCGTGATGCGCATCGGCTCGATTCGCGCGACCATGCTCGGCACCATCGAACCGGTGCTGGCGACAGTGACCGCAGTGCTGTTCACCGGTGTGGTGTTCGGCACTGCCGACCTGGTGGGCTTTGCGCTGATCATCATTATGGTCTTCCTCGTGCGCTGAGGCACACTCCGCGCCAACACGCACCTTGGGTGTCCGATTCTGGTGAATATGCCACTTGTGGTGTGTGCGTGTGCCCTCAGAGTGCCCGTTTCTCCCGAATCGGACACACATGTACGCCTCGCGCGACCGGTGCCGTCCGCATGTTCACTCTGGGTAAAACTGTGGAATGACAGTCGCCCGAATCAGTTGGGTGAAGTGGAAGGTCAAGATCAGGAGCCCGTGAGAGGTTCCGGATACGGCAACGAACCCGGCCACCGGCGTATTTGAGAATGCGCCGCGACGATACCACAGACCGGCTGCCCAACCGCATCGACTCCAATCCAAAGGAGTACTGATTATGGCAATGTTTCCGGCTTTGATGAATGACACGATGTTTTCCGACCTGTTCGACGACCCGTTCTTCGAGGGTTGGCGCAACATGGAGAACGTCGGCACTCGCGAATCGAACATGTCGATGGGCATGATGAGCACCGACGTGCGTGAATCCGACAAGGGCTACATGGTCGACATCGACATGCCTGGCTTCAAGAAGGAAGATATTTCCCTGGAGCTGCAGAACGGTTACCTGACCGTTTCCGCTCATCGCGACAGCTCGCATGATGACAAGGCCGAGGATGGCAAGTGGCTGCGTCGTGAACGTTACGTCGGCTCCTGCTCGCGTAGCTTCTATGTTGGCGAGGATATGAAGGACTCCGACATCCACGCCAGCTACAAGGACGGTACGCTGTGCCTTGAACTGCCGAAGCCGCAGGCGCAGCAGCAGGTTGAGACGAAGCATCGCATTGCCATCGAAGGCTGACGTCGGAGGCTGACTGGCGTATAGTCCACATCCGTATTCCAGCGGTAGCACAAGCGGGGACCCCTACTGTAGGGGTCCCCGCTTGCGTATGTATGCACCGCGCGTTCGCATATCGCATGTCGTATGAGCGCACCTGTCCGGACAAAGGCGTCCGGATGTCCCTTTCTCCCGAATCGGACATACGCGGTAAGAATTACGCACCATGGATGTCCTTTTCTGGTGAATCGGACGTTTGTGGTGCGGGATAGCGATAGGTGGTTGGCGAAGTCTGGGTTTCGTTGGGCTCAGAGGACGGTCCGGGGTTGTGATGAGGTCTGATGCTGTGCACTGAAAATGTAGGAATACGAAAAAACCGGAACCCGAAGGCTCCGGTTTTCTTTTTCGTGCGAGCGGGGGGAGTTGAACCCCCACGAGCATACACTCACTGCCACCTGAAGACAGCGCGTCTACCATTCCGCCACGCTCGCAGACAATCGACTAATTTACACCTATCATTCCGATACTGCAATTACGGCGTGTCGCAATGGTTACGGTGTCTGATTCACCCGAATCGGACAGTCTGAGGCATTCGGATGATGCGTGCGTGACCGATTCTCCCGAATCGGACACTCGGGCGAGTGGAAGATGTGCTGCTAGTGACCGATTCTGGAGAATCGGACAAATAGACATGCGAATACGCGGCTGCGAATAGGCGTGAATCAAGGCAGCATCAAATCGGTGCCGCCGAGAAAACGGTAGCCGACGTCAGCCAACAATCGGGTTTTCGCAAAATGTAAGCCCAGGAGCGCGGCTTGCACCCCGTCGATGCCGTAAATGACATGCTCCCAGACGGTCTGCCCAGAGGCGTCTTCCAGACGAACGTTCACACTCCAAGCGTCTTCGTCGATTTGCGGTTCGGAAACCGACAACACCCGATCTCCGCCTTCGTGTTGGAATTGTCGCTGCATGCTCGTCTTATCAAATGCGCGTATCTTCGATTGCGGGTTGTTCGCTCTTCGGTCTTTGCCTCAGCCCTTGGAACCGTTCTCGTAGAACTTCGCGAGCGTCTCATCGCGGAATTCCTCGAAGTAGCCGCCGTCGATCGAGGCGCGGATGTCGTCGAGCAGCTTCACGAAGAACCGCTCGTTGTGGATCGTGGCCAGCGTGAATCCGTTGAATTCGCGGGCGCGCAGCAGATGCGTCACGTGCGCTCGCGTGTAATGCGTGCACGTGTAGCAGTCGCAGCCTTCCTCAAGCGGACCGAAGTCGAACTTGAACTGCGCACGCTTGATGTTGTAGCGCCCGTGACGTGTGAAGATCGCGCCGTTACGCCCGCAGCGTGCCGGGGCCACGCAGTCGAAGGTGTCGCCGCCGTTCTCCACGCAGGCGAAGATGTCGTCCACCGCTGCGATGCCGAGTACGTGACGCGGCCGGTTTTCCGGCATTTCGTCGCAGATCCACGCGCAGGTGTCGCCGATGATGCGTTTTTCGATCGCGCCGCCGATGCCCACGCCGTCGAAGTCCAGCGAGGCGATCTGTGCGGCCGCATGCCGGCGCAGATCCTCGTAGTTCGCGCCCTGCACCACGCCGTAGAGCGCCTGGTATGGCTTGCCGAGGCGTTCTTCGGTGAGCCGCTTGTGCTCGGCCACGCAGCGCTGGGCCCAACGGTAGGTGCGTTCCACGGACTGTTCCTGGTAACCGCGCGTGTTCATCAGCGTGGTGAGTTCGTCGAAGGCGAACATGATGTCCGCGCCGAGCTTGTGTTGGATGCCCATGGAGATTTCGGCGGAGAAACGATGCTGGTCACCGTTGAGCGGCGATTTGAACGTCACGCCTTCCTCATCCACCCAAGCCATGCGCTCCTTGCCTTTGGCGATCACATCATCCGACTTCATGCCGGAAATATCCATGGCAAGCGTCTTCTTGAAGCCCACGCCCAACGACATCACCTGGAAGCCGCCCGAATCGGTGAACGTCGGGCCATCCCAGTTCATGAATTTCGCCAGTCCGCCGGCTGCGTCAAGCACATCCTCCCCCGGGCGTTCGAACAGGTGGAACGCGTTGGCGAGCAGGCATTGCGCTCCCAGATCGCGCATTTGTTCGGGCAGGACGGCTTTCATGGAGGCCTGGGTGCCGACCGGCACGAAGGCGGGTGTGCGGATGTCGCCGTGCGGGGTGTGGATGATGCCGGTGCGCCCGTAACGTGCACCGTCGCGTCCTTTGCCGTCTGCCGCGTTGGGCAGGCGGGTGATGGTTTCGAAGGAGAATGCGCTGCGGTCGCCGGGCTTGCCGGGTTCCGCGCCCAAAGGATGTTCCACGAGATCAGTCATGCGTTTCACTTTAGGCGAATGGGCGAAACATTGGTGCGCTCGCGGGGTCGAGGACTTGTCGGTCGAGCTGTGGAACGGCGTGTGATGGGCTGATTTCCAAGGTTTTCGGGATGCGGTTGCGCGTTTGGAGGATACCGTTGCGATGGTCATAGGATACCGGCCGAGTTTTCGAACGTGGTTTACAACAAACGTTCAGGAAACATCCAGAACAGGTATCTTTACTCTTAGGTAGCAAACGCGTTGGCGATGAAGCTGCTGAAGGTCAGCAGCGGCCAATCGCATCGTCAACCTTCTAAGGAGCGAACATGGCTGAAGAGCAGAACTCCCCGAACATGCAGGATGATCCTCAGGCCACGCAGCACATCGAACCTGCGGAGCCAACGCACGACGACGTATCCGCCACACGTACCGAACCCATCGCGCCGGTGAGAGAGCCGGAAGGCGATATCGCACAGACGAAGACTTTCGAATCCGCGACCGAACCGGTTGCCGAGCCCGCCGCCGAATCCGCAGCCCCTGGCGCCGCACCGGCGCAGGGAACGTCCGAGCAGCCTGCAGCCCCGGCATACGGCCAGTACCGCCCGGCTCCGGAATATGGTGCCTATGGTCCCGTCCCGGCTCAGCCGGCTCAGCCGAACCAACCTCAAAACGCGCCGACCCAGCCGATCCAGCAGGGTCAGCCCATGCAGCAGAACCCGAACAACGGCAATCCTTTCGGTATGCCGAACCCGTTCGCCGCGCGTTCCAGCCAGCAGCAGGGCAATCAGGGCCAGCCCAACCATCAGATACCGAACGGCCAGCCCACACAGCGCTTCGGCATCTTCGGCAGCCCGATTCCCCCGCAGAACGGCCAGAACCAGAACGGCCAGCCGAACATGCCCGACCAGCCCGGCCAGCAGCCCAACGGCAAGAAGAACAACTCCACCACGACCACCGTACTCACCGCGGTCATCGCGGCGGCCCTGTCCGCAGCCTTGTGCCTCGGCCTCGGCTATGCGGCGATCACCAGCGGCGCGGTGAAAGTGCCGACAACCAGCTCCATGGCGAACATCAACTCCAGCGAATCCGGCTCTGGCTCCGCCACCGCGAAGACCGGTGAAGCGCCCGACTGGCAGGCCGTCGCCAAGGAAGTCTCCGGTTCCGTGGTGGCCATCCAAGCCACGCTGAGCAACGGTGTGGCCAAGGGTTCCGGCGCGATCCTTGACACTGCGGGCAACATCGTCACCAACAACCACGTGATCTCCGGCGCGCAGAAGATCCTCGTCACGCTGAGCAACGGCCAGATGTACTCCGCCAACGTCGTGGGCACCGACACCACCACCGATCTGGCGGTCATCAAGCTGGAGAACCCGCCGAGCGACCTGAAGGCCGTGAAATTCGCCAACTCCGACAAGCTCGCCGTGGGTGAGAACGTGATGGCCGTCGGCAACCCGTTGGGCTACGACGACACGGCCACCACCGGCATCGTTTCCGCGCTGAACCGCCCGGTCACCGTGATGGACGACGATAACAACAACATTGTCACCAATGCCGTGCAGATCGACGCGGCCGTCAACCCCGGCAACTCCGGCGGTCCGACCTTCAACGCGGCCGGCGAGGTGATCGGCATCAACTCCTCCATCGCGACCGCAGGCTCCTCCGACTCGTCCGGCTCCGGCTCCATCGGCATTGGCTTCGCCATCCCCTCAAACCTGGTGAAGCGCGTGGCGGACGAGATCGTCAAGGACGGTTCCGTCAAGCATGTGGCGCTCGGCGTCACCGTGAAAACCGATACAGTCGAAGCGGATGGCGTGACCCGCGCCGGCGCCCGCATCACCTCCAGCGCCACCGGCAACGCCGTGGTCAAGGGCGGTCCCGCCGATAAGGCCGGCCTCAAGTCCGGCGACACCATTGTGGCCTTCGATGGTCATGCGGTGAACAGCACGGCATCCCTGCTTGGCTTCGTCCGTGCCACCGCACTCGGCGACAAGGCGACGCTCACCATCGTGCGCGACGGCAAGACCATGGACGTTGACGTCACGCTTGACCAGCAGGAAGACAAGGTCAACGGTTTCAACCGAACCGAATCCAACAGCCAGAGGAACCAGGGCCAGAACAATCAGAACAATCAGGACGATCAGAACCAGTACCAGGACGGCGACGGTTCCGACGGCTCGGACGGTTCCAACGGTTCCAACGGATTCCCGTTCAACCTGTGGTGAACACGCTAGCCTGACAGGCCCGTGAAGACTCGGCCCGTCAAGCCTGCGAAAAGCTTGCAAGAGAGCCGGAAAAGAGCCTGAAGCATCCATCGCACGCGCCCCGCACGACTTCCTCGGAAGTTGCGCGGGGCGCGTCGCGTTGGTACTCTGAGACGAACACAACCGAAAAATAATTGAAGAACAATTGAAGAACAACTGAATATGGCAATCTTTACGCCGTGTATCGGGAGCGCGGGCCTCAGGCCGGCAATGCAGCCGATGGGTTAACAAGGCGTGACGCAAATAATCCGCGTTCGCGTACTGATCCCATGCTTCCCGCATATCGATTATCGACCATAGTCGCCGCGAACAGCAGAACCGATGCAGCGTAAGGAGCAATGATGAAACATATATCGTCATTCTTTACCAAACTCTTCCAGGCATGCAGACTCGTGCCGATGCTTCCCATCACCGTGATCGCGGCGGTCCCCATGGCATTGCTGTGGAATACGCACCCGTGGAAGCATTTCTTCTGGAGTGTGAACCCCTCGCTCGGCCAGTGGATCGTGATCGCGCTGGTCGTATACACCGTATTCGATTCGCTCAAAGGTATGGTCGACGACATCCGCAAAGGCTACGTCGGCGTCGACGTGCTGGTGATCGTCGCGATTCTGTCGACCATCGCGGTGCGCGAATATCTCGCCGGTTGGGCGATCGTGTTGATGGTGTATTCGGGTGAAGCGATCGAGGAATACGCGCAGGACAAGGCGAAAGGCAGCCTGACCGCGCTTATGGAAGCCGCGCCGGTCATCGCCCACGTGGTCAACCTTCCCGGCGTCGGCTCGAACGCCGAACACGTCGGCGGGCGGGCGAAACAAGGCGACTCGGCCGGCGAATTCCGCCCGGTGCCCGCATCCGACATCCAGAACATCCAATCGTCCGGATCCCATTTCGAAACCGTACCGGTCGAAAACGTGCGTATGGGCGACGTGCTCGTCGTACTGCCGGGCGAAACCGTGCCGGTGGACGGCGAACTGTTGTCCGACTCCGCCACCCTCGACCTGAGCAACATCAACGGCGAACCGGTGCCGCGCGAAGCCTTCGCCGGTGCCCGCGTGCTATCCGGCGCCATCAACGGCTCGTCCACGCTCACCATGCGCGCCACCCAGCTGGCACGCGACTCGCAGTACCAGCGCATCCTGGAGCTCGTCTCCTCCGCGCAGAACTCGCGTGCCACAGTCGTGCGCGTCGCCGACCTGCTGGCCGTGCCATTCACCGTGGTCGCGTTCCTCATCGCCGGATTCGCATGGATCTGTTCCGGCGTGCCGATGCGTTTCGCCCAGGTGCTCGTCATCGCCACCCCCTGCCCGCTGCTCATCGCCGCACCCGTCGCCTACATCGCCGGCACCGGCCGACTCGCCAAATCCGGCATCCTCATCAAAGCGCAGGAAGTGCTGGAAACGCTGGGCCGCGTGAACCACATCTTCTTCGACAAAACCGGTACGCTCACCGTCAAGAAGCCGCAGGTCGTGCGCGTGGACATGCGCGGCGGCGTGCAAGCCGACGGCGTGACCGGTGATTCCGACCTCGACGAGGACGTGATCCTACTGTCCGCAGGCGTGCTCGAAACGTATTCCGTACACATCCTCGCCCAAGGCATCGTGCAAGCCGGCAAAGGCGCGATCAAGCGCCTGTCCGAACGCTACGCCGACAATGGACAGCACCTGCACGGTTCCGATTGGGACGGCCACGACATCGAACACCCGGTCGTCAAGGGCGTCCGTGAGGATTCCGGCAAGGGGCTGAGCGGCATGGTCAACGGTCGTATGATCCGTGTGGGACGCTACGCGTATGTCACCGACGGCGAGCATGGTGTGCCAAACAACCCGGCCGACGTGTTCACTACGCCGCTGGCCGCCGACGAAATGGCCACGTTCGTGTCCGTCAACGGCAAACTGACCGCACGCATCGTGATGAAGGACATTCCTCGTGAGAACGCGAAGGAATCACTCGACCGCCTGCGTGCCCTCGGCGTCAAGCGCCTGTCCATGCTGACAGGCGACAAGGCCGCGTCCGCCAACATCATCGCCAAGGAAGTCGGCATCGACGACGTGCGTGCCGAACTGTTCCCCGAAGACAAACTCGCCGCCGTCAGGAACGCCTCCGCCGAGGAAGCGCCCGCACAGCCGTGGTGGGATCGCGTGATTCAGCGGCTGACCGGCGAATCCATCACCCGCTCCATCACCATGATGGTGGGCGACGGCGTGAACGACGCCCCTGTGCTCGCCTCCGCCGACATCGGCATGGCAATCACCGACGGCACGTCCACGGCCGCATCCGAATCGGCGCAGGTGGTCATCATGAACGATGACATTGCCTGCGTGCCGCGTGCGATCGCGATTTCCCGCCGAACCAAGCGCATCATGCTGCAGTCCGTGATCGGCGGCTTGTCGCTGTCGATCATCGCAATGCTGTGCGCCGCGTTCAACCTGATTCCGGTGGTGGCCGGCGCGTTCCTGCAGGAAGCCATCGACGTGGTTTCCATCCTGTGGTCGCTGACCGCGTTGATCGATAAGGATTGATTGCGGGGTTGCGGGAACTAGCGCCTTTGCGGCACAGGTGCCTGATATGAATGCGCGGGGGCGCGGCCGTTGGCAATGAACGGTCGCGCCCCCGCGCGTTTGCCAGGACTGTGCTTGTCGGATCGTGTCGGATCGTCACAAAGCGGACGCCGGCGAAATCTCGCCAGCGATGGACCTGGTCATCCAATCCGCGAAATCACGGCCCTCCACGCCCTGCGACAACAGGAACATGATCTTTGCGTACGTGGCCTCCAACGTCATATCGCCCGAACCGGTTGCGCCCGCACGCGCAACCGCATCACCCGTCTCATAATGCCCCAACAGCACCTCAGCCTGCTGGCATTGCGAGGCGATGACCACCGGCACGCCGTCACGCAGCGTATCGGCGATCACATCCGTCAAACCCGGCTCATTGCTCGGCACATTACCCACGCCATATGCGCGCAACAGCACTGCCTCCGGACGGGGAGACAGCATCGCCTCAAGACGCGCGGCGGTAATGCCGGGAGCCATGTCGATCACAGCCACGTCATGCCGCTGATACGGCTTCGGATCATGCCAGCCCTCGCCGCTCGCATCCGGCACATACCAATGCCACGGCGTTCCGGTGCGAGCCAGCGGGCCGGTCGCCGGCGCGGAGAACCCCTCGAACGCCCACGACGACGACTTGCTCACACGATTGCCGGCAAACAGGTGGTGGCCGAAAAACAGACCGACGCCATGCATGCGCTCGCTCATCGCCGCGTTCAACGCGCCGGTCACATTGGCCGTCGCATCCGATTCGATTTTGCCCAACGGGTGCTGGGAGCCCGTGAAAATGACCGGCTTGCCGAAATCGGTGAGCGCATACGACAGCGCGGCGCTCGAATAGCTCATCGTATCGGTGCCATGCAGAACCACGAACGCGTCCGCGTCGTCGCGGTGCGCGTTGAGATCGTCGATCATGGTCTGCCAGTTGTCGGGTGTGGCGTTCGAGGAGTCGATCAGCGGATCGAGCTCGGTGAACGTGAACAGGCTGCTATCCATATGCGCGTCCTCCAACAGACGGAACAGCCAGCCCTTGGTGTCGGCGCCCGGCACCAGGCCGTTCGGCGAATCAATCATGCCGATGGTGCCGCCGGTGTACGTGATGTGAATGCGCAAAGGTCTACCTCCTTGAAATCTTGGGATTCTTATGACTCCGCGGTTGTTGGGCTGTGGGGTTGTGTTTGTGTTTGTGTGGGGTTTGCTGGTTTGTGCGGGGTTTGCTGGTTTGTGCGGGGTTTGCTGGTTTGTGCGGGGTTTGCTGGTTTGTGCGGGGTTTGCTGGTTTCGGTTTCCGGTGCCCACTGTACCGCCGATGTGGATGTTCTTTTTTGCGTTGCCGTCTCCCTGCTCCTGTTCCTGGCTGCTCGGCTCCTGCATCGTAGCCATTTGGAGCTGACTTCTCCATCTGTCTACGCTCGGAACGTCTTAGTGTGGTTGTTTGGGGATGGTTTCTCCGTTTGTCTACGTTCAGGGCGTTTCAGTGTAGGCAGGTGCGGGGTGCGTCGCCGTTTGGCTACGCTGAGCGCTCGTCAGCGTAGCCAAACGTGGAATCCTTCTCCAAATCGCTACACTGAGTGGCCTATGGGATGAGGCCTAGGGTCGAGGAGAGAGAGGAATCGGGCAGAAGCACGAAGGAGTGTCCGATTCTGGTGAATCGGACACTCTGAGTGGTCAAGTTGGGGTGTGAGTGACCGATTCTGGAGAATCGGACAACCGTGCGTGGTCGAACCGGAGCCAGAATGTCCTTTTCTGGAGAATCGGACAATCAGGACAGCCAGACCGAACCGCGCGTGTCCGATTCTGGAGAATTGGACATCTTGGGTGATGGGACAGAGCCCTGAGTGTCCTTTTCTGGTGAATCGGACACTCACAGTGGTGGGGCTGGATCGAGAGTGGCCGATTCGGGTGAATCGGACAACCGGGTTGGCTGGAGTGGGTTTGGAGTGTCCTTTTCTGGCGAATCGGACACTCAGGGTGGTGGGGCGGGGCTGAGAGTGACCGATTCGGGAGAATCGGACACTCTGAGGACATGTCGACCTAGCCTAAGCCGCCCCGAACTGTATCAGTCCTGCTTGCCGGGAACCTCCGTGGTTTCCAGCACGTCGGGCACGTCGTTGCCGTTATCGTCCAGCATCTCCTCCATCAGATTGCCGTTGATACGACCGCGCACGCAGAACCAACCGATCACCATGGCCACCACGACCACCGCGAACATGCCCAGCGTCCAACGTCCGGCCGCGCTGGTGAGATTCGACAGCACGACCACGGCGAAGAACAGCAGGGAAATGTAGTTCGTGTACGGTGCTCCCGGCATACGGTACGCCGGACGGGTTTCCTCACCGGCCTTGACTTTCTTGAGGAACGCCAGATGCGCCACCAGAATGGCCGCCCACGTTCCGGCGATGCCGATGCCAGCCAAGTTCATGACGATTTCGAACGCGTCGGCAGGCAGCACGGCGTTCAGCGCCACGCCGATCAGACCGAGCGAGGACGTGATGATGATGCCGCCGTACGGCACGTGATGCTTGTTCATGCGCGCGGCGAACTTCGGCGCGGAACCGGCCACGGCGAGCGAGCGCAGCGTGCGTCCGGTCGAATACAGTCCAGCGTTCAGGGACGACAGCGCGGCGGTGAGCACGACAACCTGGATCACGTCACCGGCGTGCGGGATGCCGATGCCGGAGAAGAAGGTGACGAACGGGGATTCGTTGGCGGAGTAGGCGGTGTACGGCAGCACGAGCGCCATAAGCACCACGGAACCAACGTAGAAGACGAAGATGCGGATGATCATCGAATTGATGGCCTTGGGCAGCACTTTGACGGCATCCTTGGCTTCGCCAGCCGCGACGCCGACCATTTCGGTACCGCCGAACGCGAACACCACGCCGAGGGTCAGTGCGAATACGGTAGGCAGGCCCTTCGGGAACAGTCCGCCATGTTCGGTGATGTTGGCGATGCCGGCGTGGGAGGAGCCGACCGGGGCGCCGGTTACGATGGCCCAGATGGCGATCACCATGAATGCGATGATCGTGGCGACCTTGATGGCCGCGAACCAGAATTCGGCTTCACCGAACATTTTCACGCTCATCATGTTGAGCGCGAACACGACTGCCAGCGCACATAGCGCGAGCAGCCACTGCGGTACGTTTTGGAATGCCTTCCAATAGTGGAAATACACGGCGACGGCGGTGATGTCGGCCATTACGGTGACGGACCAGTCCAGGAAGAACAGCCAGCCGGTGATGTATGCGCCCCTTTCGCCCAGGAACTCGCGTGCGTAGGAGACGAACGCGCCAGAGGAGGGACGGCGGATGGCCAGTTCGCCCAAGGCACGGACCATCAGGAATGCGAAGATACCACACACTGCGTAGGCGAGGGCCAGGCCGGCGCCGCCCAGCGATAGTCATCCGCCTGCGCCTAGGAACAGTCCCGTGCCGATTGATCCGCCGATAGCGATCATCTGAATGTGACGCGGCTTCAGATCCTTGGCGTACCCGGAGTCGCTTTTATCGTGTTTGGCCGCGTTATGCGGTGTTGTTTCGCTCACTGTTGGATGCTCTCTTTTCTCTGTTGTGATTGTTTCGCGTCCATTCCGCGCTGTTGTGCGTGTTGCTCGCATGGTTTTGCGCCCGCGGATTTGCGGATCTGCGGGTTTGCGATGCGGGAGGGGCGTCAAACGTTTGCATCATGGATATGACAGGCACATTATAGGGACGGCGTGTAACCGGGCCGGTTTTGCGCCTTTGGGGCGAAGGGCTGGGACGGGGATGGGAGCGGGTTGGCCGAATTAGGACGTAGGGCTGCACCGTGAATGTCCTTTTCTGGAGAATCGGACACTCTGGCGGGGGAGAGTGGGCTGTGGATGTCCGATTCGGGTGAATCGGACACTCTGGCTGGTTCGGCTGACCGTGGATGTCCTTTTCTGGAGAATCGGACACTCTGGCGAGGAAGAGTGGGCTGCGGATGTCCGATTCTGGTGAATCGGACATTTGAGCTGGCGGCGCAACATATGTGGCGTTCGCTTGACAGTTGGGGGCTGGTCGTGCTTACTGATTACCTGTTACCTGAGTATGTGCTGGGCGTATCGGTATGCGTCGGGGTATGTCGGGCGATTGAAAGTCGGAGAAGGTTCGTCGTGGCAGCGAGGAGCTGATGGAGGAGCTGATATGGGAGCAGGCAAATCGGGCGACGGTATGGCAGCGGCGGTGACTGGATGGTTCGGTTTGTCGAGGAGACTGGGACGGTTGGCGCAATCGGAATGGCTGGAATGGTCAAGACGTGCGCAACGGTCGGATCATCACAATCGGACCGACCATCCCAACCAGCCCGACCATCCCAACCAGCTGGGCCGTATGACCGGCGCAAAGGAATCCGCACTATCCGTGAGCTTCGCGGTCGCGGACGGAACCGAATCCGCCAAGACCGCAACGGTTTCCGCAGCCAATCCGACGCAAAACGGATTATCCAGCATCATCGGCACCACCTTGGCGCACGCGTTCCACCGCCACTGGCGCATCATCATATTCACCCTGTATCTCGCGATCACAGCGCTTCTGATGGTCTTCCACGAACCATGGTTCGACGAAGCGCAATCATGGCTCATCGCCCGCGACGCCTCATTCCATGACATTCTGCTCGTCCGCCCGCATTACGAAGGCCATCCGCCGCTGTGGTGGCTTATGCTGTCGATCCCCGCGAAACTGGGCGTGCCATACGAGATCGGATTGAAAAGCGTACAACTTGTCTGCGCCGCGATCATGGCGTGGCTGCTGGTATTCCGCTCCCCGTTCCCGCCGCTGGCCGTGGGCCTCCTGCCGTTCACGTATTTCATGTGCTTCCAGTACGGCGTCACGTCGCGCCCATACGCGCTGATGTGCGCGGCCATATTCCTGACCGCCGATTGTTGGAAAGCCGTGACGAGAAGCCGTGGCGTCTGACATTGAGTCTGATTCTGCTCTGCTGCACCAGCAGTTACGGTATCGCCTTGGCGTGCGCGATGGCATTGGTGTGGGTCGTGCGCGTATTGCGCGAATCGCGGTCCATCCGTTCGTCCATCCGTTCCGTGATCGCCCGTCCCGAATGGTTCGTCGCATGGCTGATGCTGCTGGTCGTAGGCCTCACGCTGACCGTATGCATTCTGCCGTATCCCGACACGTTCGGCATGACGCCGGGCTCCGGCGGCAGTTCGGCCATCATGCAGTTCCTGATGTTCTGGCTGATCATGCCGTCCGAAGCGTTGTTCACCTCGTTCGCCGGCGATGTTTCGCTGCACGGTCTACGCATGGATGTTGTCCCGATTGTGTTGTGCGTCGTGCTGTCCGCGATGGTCTGGTATGCGCTTGGCCGTTTGGCTCGTCGCCGCGGCGATCTTGACATGCTGCTGCCGTACGTGTTGTTCGCCCTGTGCGCGACGAAATATTTCAGTCTGCATCATCTCGGCATCGTGTTCGCGCTGTTCGTCGCCGACCTGTGGATGCTGATCCGTGATCGGCCGATCGATGCGGACGATGTGCCGGAATGGTTGCGCGGATTCGTGCGCATGCGCGTTGGGCGCATTGCGGTGAGGCGGGCCGGGAAGCCCGGTCAGCCCGGTCAGCCTGTCCATTCCGCTCAGCCCGTCTGTTCCACTCAGAGTGTCCGATTCTCCCGAATTGGACACTCCAGCCAACCTGCGACCGCACAACCCGCATCCGCTTCTTCGCATTCCCGCAGCGCGATCATATGCAACTGCGTGATCGTCCTTCTGCTGCTGCCGAGCCTGTGGTGGAATATCGCGGCCGGCGTGTGCGACCTGCGGTACGACTATTCGGGGTCGCGTGCCGTGGCGTCGTTCGCTGAACGCAACGATTTCAGACATAACCGTTGGGTATCGGTCTGGCGTTATTATCCCGAAACCACATGGCCGGACGGCAGTCATACGCCTCGCCAGGAGGATACGCACCGGTACGCTTGGGCGGCGATTGCCGCGGACCCGTATCTTGGACGCGGAGTGTGGAGCACGGCGGAACACGGGTCGGCGCGAGGTCCGGAGCGCGGGCTGTTGGATTGCACGTATCGCGGTCGATCCTATGAGCCGAATCAAGTGCCGACGCCCGCGCAGATGAACCGGGAGATCGCGGCGTGCGCGGCCAAGGGCGAGCCGGCGTTCGTAATCGGAGACGCCGATTTTCCGGAGTATTACTTCGGTCGGCTCGGATACCGGATGCGCGATTATCGCAAGGTCACGATTGCGACGAAGCACATGTCGTGGAAGAACTGGGTCACGACCGCCGATATCACGGTGTATGTGCGTACCGACGTGTTGCGCACGCTGCGGCGGTAGGCGGGTGTTGGTTGGATGCGTGCGGCGTAGACCTCTGGAGAAGCTGTCCCCATCTGTCTGTGTTGAGTGGCTCTCAGCGCGGTGGTTTGGGGATGGCTTCTCCGTTTGGCTACGCTGAGCGGTTCTGAGCGTAGCCATTTGGCGAAGTTGTCTCCATTTGTCTACGTTGGCGGGCCGTAGGCGTAGCTGTTTGGGGATGGCTTCTCCGTTTGATTACGCTGAGCGGTTCTGAGCGTAGCTATTTGGTGAAGCTGTCGCCGTTTGATTACGCTGAGCGGTTCTCAGTGTGGTGGTTTGGGGATGCCATCTCCGTTTGGCTACGCTGAGCGGTTCTCGGCGTAGACATTCGGCGAAGTTGTCTTCATCTTTCTATGCGGAGATGGACGGAGGCGGATGAAGAAGGGCGGAGGCAAAAGGAAGACAGCTGAGGAACCGAAGACAGGGAGAAAGGGCAGTCAAGGAGCCGAAGACAGGGAGATAAGGAAGATAGGGCAGTCAAGGTACCGAAGACAGAAGAAGGGGAGCCGGATGCAGGGAGATAGGGCAGCCGGGGAGCCAAAGACAAAAGAAAAACAACCAAGGAGCCAGAGACAGGGAGATAGCCCAAATAGATCAGCCAAGAAAACGCCCGCCACCCAGTCATTCCAAGCCGAATTGCCTCTTTTGCGTTTCGACGGCTTGCGTTAGGCTAGAGCGCGTGACTGAGACTACTGAACTTCGAATTGCTGTTATCGGCGCCGGCCCCGCAGGCGTCTATTCCTCCGATATTTTCCTTCGTCAGCTGAAGAAGCTGGGCGAGGAACTCGGCTTGGGCACCAAGGCCCGCATCGACCTGTTCGAAAAGCTGCCGGTTCCGTTCGGCCTGGTGCGCTACGGCGTGGCCCCCGATCATCCGTCCATCAAATTCATCGCCGACGCACTTGAAAAGACGCTCGACAACCCCGACATCCACCTGTACTGCGACGTGGAATTCGGCAAGGACGTCACCCTGGACGAACTGCTCGCCCGCTACGACGCCGTGCTGTTCGCCACCGGCGCGGTCGAAGACAAGCCGCTCGGCCTGCCGGGCGCCGATCTCGACGGCGTGTACGGTGCCGCCAAGTTCGTCGAATGGTATGACGGTTACCCCACCGGCGCTCGCGAATGGCCGTTGGATGCCGAGAACGTGGCCGTGATCGGCGGCGGCAACGTGGCCATGGACGTGGCCCGCGAACTTATGCGCAACGCCGATGACCTCAAAGCCAAAACCGACATCCCCGACAACGTGTACGAAGGCATCAAGGCCAACAAGGCCAAGACGCTGCACCTGTTCATCCGCCGCGGCGTGGCCCAAGCCAAGTTCAGCGTGCAGGAGCTTCGCGAAATGGAGAAGCTGCCGGGCGTGCAGCTCATCATCAACGAGGACGATTTCGATCTGGACGATGAAACCATCGAAGTCGCCGGCCAGAACAAGCTGACCCGTCAGATGGTCGAGGAACTGTTCGCGATCCGCGAGATGGCCGAAGACATGGAAGACGACGGCGACGTCGACTTCGAAGGCAATCCCGCCGACCGCAAGTACTACGTGCACTTCAACTCCGCGCCGATCGAAGTGCTGGGCGAGGACGGCAAAGTCAAGGCGATCCGCGTCGAAAAAACCGAAACCAGCGCCGACGGCAAGATGACCCGCACCGGCGAATTCGTCGACTATCCGGTCGAAGCCGTATACCACGCCATCGGCTACAAGCCGGCCACCGCACCCGGCATCGCCTACGACGAGAAGCACGCCCACCTCGCCAACGCGAACGAGGATGGTCGCATCACCACCGAAGCGGACGGCGGTGAAGTGCGTGAGCGCCTGTACGCCACCGGTTGGGCCAAGCGTGGTCCGGTCGGCCTCATCGGTTCCACCAAGTCCGATGCGCTCGCCATCGTGACCAACATGTTGGAGGATCTCGCCGAGGCCGCCGAAGGCGGTCGCGTGGCTGAGGATCGTGATCCCGAATCCATCGATCGACTGCTGGCCGAGCGTGGCGTCAAGCCGATCGATTTCGCCGGTTGGAAGAAGGTCGACGCGTACGAGCGTGCCGAGGGTGCGAAGGAAGGCCGCGAGCACAAGAAGGTCATCGAGCCTGATCAGATGCGTGAACTTGCACACGCCTGATTGCCGGTGATCGCTGTGTGACGGCTGGTCGCGTGATCTGATTCGAGGGAGACGAGCGGAAGTTCGTCTCCCTCTTTCGTTCGCGCTTGTTAGCGCGTCCCATGCGTCTCACTCCGCAGGTCTCATTCGTTCCGCAAGCCTCGCCCCGTTCCGTTCCGCAAGCCTCGTCCGTTCCGCCCATTTCCCGGATACATCCAGTAATCATTCAGGGTGGCATTTTAGGCTGAAGCCATGAATGCCAAAATGCGTGTACACGGCCATTGCAACGGCCTGAAAACAACGCTGCTCTTCGCGTTGATGTGGGCGATCATCATGCTCATCTGGCTGTGCACCGGTGCCAGCCGCAACAGCCTCGGTATCTACATCATCATCGGATTGGCGACCACATTCGGATCGTACTGGTTCTCCGACAAGCTCGCCATCGCATCCATGGGCGCTCAGGAAGTCAGCGAACAGGAAGCGCCGCAAATCTATCAGATCGTCCGCGAGCTCTCCGCCAAAGCCGGCAAACCGATGCCCCGCATCTACATCGCGCCCACCGAAAGCCCCAACGCCTTCGCCACCGGACGCAACGAACGTCACGCGGCGGTCTGCTGCACGCAAGGCATCCTGCGCATCCTCAACGGACGCGAACTGCGCGGCGTGCTCGGCCACGAACTCATGCATGTTTACAATCACGACATCCTCACCTCCGCCATCGCCTCGGCCATGGCATCCGTGATCTCATATCTGGGATACTCGCTCATGTACTTCGGCGGCGGCGACCGCGACCGCGAAGGATCCTCCGGACTGGTCGGCGTGGTCGGCGTGATCCTCACTTCTATTCTCGCGCCCATCGGTGCGTCGCTGGTACAACTGGCCATTTCGCGTACGCGCGAATACGATGCGGACGAGGATGGCAGCAGACTCACCGGGGACCCCGAAGCGCTCGCCTCCGCGCTGAACAAGATTTCCATGGGTGTGGAGTCCAGGCCGATGCAGGCCACGGCGGGCAATCAGTCGGTGGCGGCCATGATGATCGCCAATCCGTTCAAATCCGGCGGTTTCTCCCGTCTGTTCTCCACGCATCCGCCGACCGCCGACCGTATCGCACGGCTGATGCAGATGTCGCAGGAGATGCGCGGCGCCCAAATCGGCGGCGACGGGATGCGACCGGCGCAGGTTCCGGCGTACTACTGATTGCTTGATTGGTGATTGGTGGCTGGTCGTTGGTTATTGATTGTTGACGGGCGTAGCGGTTGGTGCCAGCGGATACGCTAGTTGACGACGCACGAAGGCTCCAGCTGCTTCAGACTGGTTCGGACATGGTGATTCATCTTTTGGGCGATGAGTCGCGTGGTATCCGTTTTGATGCTAAACTGACCGCTTGTGCGCCAAAAGCGCCACCTTGCGGATGTAGTTCATCGGTAGAACGACAGCTTCCCAAGCTGTAGAGGCGGGTTCGACTCCCGTCATCCGCTCCGACAAGCTCCGAACCCTACGGTTCGGAGCCTTTCTTATGCTCCCTCGCGCTTTCCGTATCCGCAGCCTTCCGGACTCTTCCCTTCCGCTGCGTAACACAACGGATGTCCGATTCTCCCGAATCGGTCACGCGGGGTGCGGCGAGGCATACCAGAGTGTCCGATTCTCCAGAAAAGGACATGCGAAGTGGGGGCGTGGGGGTGAGGGTGTCCGATTCTCCAGAATCGGGCACTCAGGGGCGATGTGGATATGCCTGTGGATGACACGCCGAGCTGTGGATAACTGCCTATCTTCTGTCCACAACCCCCGTTTCAGCTGGCGCATCGGATGGAACGTCCCGTATCTTGTGCGCATGACTACGCAAACGAATACGAAAACAAGCACGCAAGCAAGCGCACCAACAGCCGCATTCGCGTATGCGCGAACGGAGGCCCAACGGAGGTTGGACGCGATGTTCAGGGAATGCCGTAAACGGCGTCAACTCGCGCATCCCACGGATCCGAAGGATCGGCGTGCGCTTCAACGTCGTGTGCGCAAAGGCACTGTTATCATGCCGCACAAGGGTCTGTACTTGGACGCGGAAAAATGGGCGGCATTGTCATACTCCGAACGCATTATCTGGATGTTGCGTTCCGTCTGTCAGCTGTACCCTGGCGCGGTGCTGTGCGGCCCGTCGGCCGCCGCCGCATACGGTTTGACCAGCGTGTGGAAAATCCAGAAATACGTCCATATCGCGGTCGTGAATCGCTCCAAGGCGGGGCGTCACGGTTTCATCATCGCACGCTACTACAAGAATCCGCCCGCAACATGCAAGATCGATGGCATGCTCGTCACCGACCTGTTCCAAACCCTGATGGACTGCGCGAGAACACTGGATTTCATCAACGCATTCGAAATCTGCTCGACGGGATTGCGAAGGTTCAAATCCACGGTCAAAACCTTAATGGATTACGTTGGTGGCACGACGCGTCTGTGGGGCATTATCCGCGCGAGATTTCTTGCGGAACGTGTGGAACCGTTATGCGAGAACGGGGGAGAAGCGGTGGCGTTGGCGACGATTCTGGAATTGGGGTACGCGCGTCCGCGAGCGCAGGTCGTGTTCATAAGCCCGTTGGATGGGGGTGAGATTCGCGGCGATTTCTGCTGGAAGCGCGCTGACGGAACGCTGATTGTGGGCGAATTGGATGGGCGGTGGAAATACGAGAATCCCGCCATGATGCACGGCGGTGACGCGTGCGATGTGATTTTGAATGAGAAGGATCGTGAAAGCGAACTGAACATGCTGCGTATCAGCGTCGTGCGTTTCCAGATGAAGCATGTGTGGGCGAAGGAGCCGTTGAAGGAGCGTCTGGAAGTGGCGCAGGTGCCGCATGATCCCGAAGCGTGGCGCTCGCCGTTCAAGGGTTTCCGTTGCGTGGCCTACTGATTCGTCTGGCTGACTGTCTGGCATCGATGCTGCGGGCGCGGATGCCGGTAGCATCGACCCTGTGAACCAGGAAGAGAAAACACCGTCAAGCCCATGCAATCCGTCTAACGGTAGGGTGAAACAAGGCAACATTATAGGTCTGTGCGCAATCCTGCTATGGGGATTCATGGCTGGACTGGTGCGTATCGTAGCCAACGATTTCGGGGCCACGCTCGGCTCCGCCCTGATATACACCGTTGGTGGCGCGATGCTGCTCATCGTGCGCAAACCTGCGCCGATCCGCAGGTATCCGCGTCGATACCTGCTGGTTGGCGGACTGATGTTCGTGTTCTACGAAGCTTCCATCTCCCTGGCCATCGGACTGGCATTCACATCCGCGCAATCCATCGAAGTGAGCCTCATCAACTACCTGTGGCCTTCATTGCTGGTACTTATGACCGCCGCGTTCTCGCGCAGAAAAGGCGCGGTTTGGCGGGCGCTGCCGGGTGTCATCATCGTGACGATCGGTATCGCCCTGGCGGTTGGCGGTGACAGGTTGGATATCAACGGCGCTCTGGCGAACATTGCGAACCCGCTGCCGTATCTACTGGCGTTGCTCGGTGCGTTCGTCTGGTCGCTGTACGCCACGGTGGCACCGGCGATGTCGGGCGGATACGATGGGACGGCGATCTTCATCTGTTTTGTGGCGGTCACGCTGTGGATCATCCACTTTGCTTCCGTTCAGGGGGTGCCTGACCGAATGCCGTCGTTCTGGGGATTCGTGGCGGTGGTCGCCTGCGCGATTTCGATTGCGGGAGGATACGCGTGCTGGGGTTACGGCATGCTGCATGGCGACATGGAAGTGTTGTCGCTCGGATCCTACGCGACGCCCGTACTGTCGACCGCATCCAGCATGGTGCTGCTGGGCGTGGCGCTCGGAGCGTCGTTCTGGATTGGCGTGGCGCTTGTGGTGGGCGGCACGCTTGTCAACGTGTGGCTCGGCAAACCTGCCCCCAGAGTGTCCGATTCTGGTGAATCGGACGTCTGAGGTGTAATGCGCCCATCTTGGTTGCCCGTTTCTCCCGAATCGGACTTCCGGACCGTGTGCCGCCCACCCAGTGTGTCCGTTTCTGGTGAATCGGACGCTCATGGGTGTGGGGTGAGCATGAGTGTCATTTTCTCCCGAATCAACCCATACCAGCCGAAACCGATCCGAATTGGCTCAAACCGGTCCGTCCCAACCCGTCTCATCACATCACCTTGGTGGACTCCAGATTGCGGCTCACCCAGGTGTTCAACCGGATCACCGGCTTGCGCAGCACGAGCCCCAACAGCAGCGAGGGGATCAGGAACAAGGCGAGATACACCATGTCGAGCAGATACTCATTGCCGTAGGATCCGGCCATCGCGGCGTGCATGGCGTCGATGGCGTGCGGGAACGGCAGGAACGGGTAGAGCAGCTGGAAGAACTTCGGCAGCGTCTCAATCGGGAACGTACCGCCCGAACCGGCGACCTGCATCACCAGCAGCACCACGGCCACGGCCTTGCCGATATCGCCGAACGACACGGTCAGCGTGTACACGATATTCGAGAACACGAGCGCGGCAATCCATCCCACGGCGAGGAACTGCAACGCATGATTCGCCTGCACACCGAGGAAATACATGTCGCCCAGGCAGACCAGCGTGCCCTGTAGCAATGCCAGTAGCGCGAAGATCGCATACCGTCCGAAATACTCGTGGTCGAGTCGCAGCCCCCAACGCGAGGCGTTGCCCGGCCTGGACGGTCCGGCGATGCGCGGCAACGCGTCGCCCAAACCCAGCACGTGCGCCTTCTCGCGGTCCGAAATCGTCACCTTCAGCATGGCGCACAGGATGATCGCGCCCACCCAGATCGACAGGATCGTATAGAACGGCGCCATGGCCGAACCGTAGTTCGCAATCGGATACACCGCTACGCGATGCAGGGCGACGGGCGCGGAGATCAGTGTGGACAGCGTGGACGCGTTGGCGGTGGTCAACGCACGCAGTTCGTCCGATTCACCAGAATCGGACACGCTGTCTGAGTCGCCCGCATCCAGCTTCGTGATGAGCTCCTTCACCGTGGCGGCCGACGAATCAAGCTTCTTCGCGATTGCGCCGAGCGTGGACTGGATGGATGCCACGTTCGACCCCACGCCGCTCGTCACGTCGTCCAGATCATCGGCGGTGCCGTTCAGTTGCGTGATCATGCCGTCGGTTTGGGAGATGAGCGTGCTGACCGTGGATGCCAACGCGTCGATTTTCGGCTTGACGTTCGTGGTGTAATCGTCGCGCACGTCGGTGATCGACTGTTTCGCCGAGGCGATCCGCCCCAGGATCTCCTTGCGGGAGTGTTCCGCGGCCGCGGCGTTCTGCGTGACCTGCGTGGAGGCGTCCTTCAGTTCCTGCGCGAGCTTCTGCGTATCGCCTTTGGCGGCCTCCAGCAGCGCGATCTCCCGGTCGATGGCATCCAATAGTGCCTGTTTCGCCGCGTCGCCGTCCGGCAGCTGCTCCACCGAGGCGCGCATATGCTTGAGGCTCGTGATGTACGTGTCATACAGGGATTCCCCGCTGGAAATCTGCTCGCTCAGCTCCTTCAGCTGGTTCGCGGCCGTGGTCGAATCCGTTCCGAGCGCGTCGAACGCCTTGTTCACCTTGGCTGCCACTTGGTCGAACGCGTCTGATACCTGATTGAGCGCCGTGTTCACCGAGGAGGTGACGCTCGCGCCCGCCGAAGTGATCGACGTGGCACCCGATTTGCCTTGTTTCAACGCGTTTCTGGCCTGCCTGCCCGCCTTGGTCGCCGAGGAGAGCAGTCTGCCTGTGGAATCCACGATGTCGTTCGCCGAGCCGAGCAGCTGCGAATATGAGGTCACCTGCTGTGAGGCGCCGGTCAGCGTATCCGCCACGGTGGTGAGATTGTCGTCGAGATTGCGCATGTATTCGGCCATTTGCGGGCTTTGCGAATAGCGCAGGATGTTCGAGGCCAGGTCAAGACCGACTTGAGCGATTGTTTTGGCGAAGGTCTTGTCGATGGTGTTGACCACGGTCGTCGCGCCCTGATCGGTGATATGCGGGGCGATCGGGTTGATTTTCTCGTTCAGATAATACTTGAGCTGTGCGTGTTTGATGTCGGGGGAGAACAGGGTCATCATGTCGGCGCTGAAGCTTTTCGGGATTACGATCGCCGCATAGTATTCGCCTGATTCCACGCCGTCGATGGCCTTATCACTGTTCACGAACTGCCAGTCCAGCTGATCGTTGGCGCGTAGCGTGCTGATGATGGTTTCGCCCACGTTGATGCGCACCGGCACGAGATCTGACTTGTATCCCTTGTCGTTATTGGCCACGGCGACCTTCAACGCCTTGGTGTTGCCGTAAGGGTCCCAGCTGGCCGCGATGTTGAACCAGGCGTACAGCGCCGGCACCACGACCAAACCCATCGAGACGATCACGGCGATCACATTGCGGGTGGCGTGGCACATGTCCCGTTTGAAGATGCCCCAGATCAGTTTCACCGTTCGTCACCTTCCTTATGCGCATTCTCGTGTTGGGCCTTGAGCCGCGTCTCGTGCTGGCCCTCGGGTCGGGTCTCGGCTCGGTCCTCAGCTCGGGTCCCGTGCTGCCCCTCACGCAGGTCTTCAGTCGGCTCATCGTCCGCGATCGGGCTTTCACCCTCGAGCGAACCACCGTGCGCAGGCGGATCCTCATGCAACCGCGCACGCACGGCACGTATCGGCTTGTAATGCATGCCCGGCCGGAACAGCAGGTTCTCGTGCAGGATGGCGCTGCGGAATTCCTCCGCGCTCATCGCATCCTCACCCAGATAATTCGCATACCGTTCACGCATGTACTCCACCACGATGAGATACGTGTCGATGACGATGATCGAAATGATCCATCCGAGCAGCATGGCGAGTTTCATCCGTGTGATGAACAGCAGCAGGAGGAACGCGAACGGCAACACCGCCAGCGCGAGGAACCCCCACCGCACCAAGCGCGGATACAGGCGGCAGAACCGGATCGCCCGCCGATGGGTGAGTTCGGGGAACTCCTCGGCGATCTGCTGCGCGGCTTCGGTGAACCGCAACGGTTCCACCGTGCCCTTGTTATGCTCGGTGATCATCAGATCGGTGTCCGCCAAACGGTTGTCGAACAGACGGTTGAGATTCAACGCCAGCCTGCGCACCACCAGACCGATGAACAGCGCCGCCGGCAGGTACCAGAACAGCGAAAGCATGTCGGTCCAATAATGGTTGGCGTACATGCCGCCGATCGGCCCGCGCATCGCGTTGATGCCGTAGGCGAACGGCAGGAACGGTTTCAGACGGCGGAAGAATTCCGGCATCATTTCGATGGGGTAGAGGCCGGCCGCGCCCGGAATCTGCACGATCACCAGAATCACGGCGACGGCTTTGCCGATATGCCGGAACACCACGGCGAGCGCGTAAATGATGTTCACGTACACGAAGGAGGCGAAAACGCCGGCGAGGATGAACAGGAACGGGTGTTCGCATTGGATGCCCAGCGCGAGATCGCCGACCGTGGCGATGATCGCCTGCAGGAATCCGACCGTGACGAACAACAGCCAACGCCCCATATAGCCTTGGCGAGGCGTGTACATGCGTATCTTCTCATCGCGGTCCACTTCGAGCTTGTAGATCGCGACGAGCACGAATCCGCCGACCCACAGCGCAAGATTCGTGTAGAACGGCGTGACCGCAGAACCGTAGTTCTTGACCGGGTAGAGGACCTGTTCGTCCAAATGCACCGGTTCGCCCACGAACGCGCCGACCTCGCTTGCGTCGAGTCCGAGCGCTTGGGAAAGCTGCTGGAACATCGCCGAACTGCTCAACGCCGCCACATCGGTGCGCGTGGCGCTGAGCTGTTTGGCGAGATTGGCCAGCTGCGTTTGCGTGCCGGCGATGGTGGTGTTCGTCTGATTCACGGTGCGCGACAGCTGGTCGAGCAGCCCGTCGCCTTGTTCCAGCGTGCCTTGCAGCGTGGTGAGCGTGCCGGACAATGATCCGTTGGCCAAGCCGAGCGTATCGAGTCCGGTGTTGAGATTCGGCATGATGCTGCCGGTGATGGTCGTGCGCGCGGCGCTCATCGAGGCCGTACCGTTCTTCGCCAGAGCGGCGACATCGCTGTTGAAACCGTTCGCGGTGTTCTTCCCCGCGCTGATCGCGGCCTTGGTGTCCTGATCGAACGTGTCGATGCGCTGCTGCTGGAACGCCAGCTGTTTGCGGGCTTCGGCGATCTGTGCGGAAAGATCCTTGTACGTTTGGCTGTTCGGATCCAGCTGGCTGGCTTTCAACGCTTTCTCCACGCCGTCGAGCACGTCGCCGGTGGTGGTGTTGATGCCGTGCATGGTGCTGGATACCTGATTGAGCGCGTCCTGCGTGGTGTTCAGGCCATTGAGCACGTCGCCGGTGGCGTTGCCCACGGTGACCTGCAGGCCGGACAGTTGGGAGCCGCCGTTATCGAGCGCTCCGATCAGCGTGTTCGAGAAGCGTTGGGTTTGCGAGCGCGTCTCGCCCAACAGGTCGGATGTCTTGCCGACGGTGGCGAGCGCGTCGGTGATTTCCGAGGCGAGTGTGGCGTTGGATTGTTTGGCCGAATCGATGGTGGTGAGGGACTTGTCGAGTGTGGAGCGTGTGTTGTGCAGCTGTTGTTGGACGGTTTCGAGCTGGTTGATGGTGTCGGTCAGATCGTTGACGACGTTGCTTTGCACGGTTTTCACGCTGCTGGTGGTGTCGCCCGCCGCCTCCTTCACCTCCTTGGCTACGGCGTCGGCCACGCTGGAGACGAAAGTGGTGTTGATCTGCTCGTCGATCGTGGTTGCACCCGTATCGGTGATCTTCGGCGCGATGGCGTTTTTCTTCTCGTTGAGGTAATACGTGATCGACGGTCGGGCGCCTTTACCGGTGACGGTGTCGATCAGGCTGGAGCTGAAGTTTTTCGGCAGTACGATCGCCGCATAGTATTTGCCGGATTCCACGCCTTCGATGGCTTGCTGCTTGGAAACGAACCGCCAGCCGAGCTGATGGTTCTTCTTCAGCTGGTTGACGGTCTGCTGGCCTGCGTCGAGATGGCCGACCAGCGTGGAGGTCGTGCCCTTGTCCTCGTTCGCCACGGCGACCTGGATGTTGCCCGTGTTCGCGTACGGGTCCCAGTTGGCGAGGATATTGCACCATGCGTACAGCGATGGGATGATGGCCACGCCCAGCGTGACGACGAGCGCCACGGGGTTTTTGAGAATGCGTTTCACGTCTCGAAGGAAGATGGCGAAAACCTGGTGCATCAAGCCTCCTTACGGGTGTCGGGCGCAACGTCTGCGTGCGGCGCACCCGCGCGGGCTTGCCCGGTTGGGCTCTTCGTCGCGCGATCCGGTGGATATTCTATGACTTCCGGTGAGATGGGCGCAATGCTTTTTACCCCCGTTTAATGACCGGCCCCGTACGCGTCGGGATACGAGACGGAAACGGTCGGGATATGGTCCGGATGGGGCCGGTCGGGAAGAACGTCGGGAAGAACGATTGTCTGATGCGCGGCAGGGTCTCGGCGGATCCCTGACGCTTCTGCCGTTAGCGGTATCTATAATGAGCGGGATACGTGAGTCCCAAGGTTCTACGGCAAGAGGGGGGAGTGTCCATTGGCTTCACATGCTGCACGTGCGCGATTCCGTTCAGCGCACACCACGCGCAATATCGCTCTCATCGTTCTGGGCGTCATCATCGTTTTGGTCGGTGTCCTGATCGTCGGCGGCCTGACGTTCTACAAGCAGGCGCAGACCGTGAAAAACCATGAGACTCAGGCGATCTCCGCGATTTCCGCCATATCCGATTCCAATGTGCTCAACGGTGACGGCATATCATCCGAAGCCGTCGCGCAAGCCCAGAGCCACACGGCCGAAGCGAAACGCATCGCCGGCAACCCGCTGTGGAAGGTGGCTGGCGTGATGCCCGTGGTGGGCAATGACGTGAAGACGGTGCGGGGCATGACCGAGGTTCTTGATGATCTCACGCAGCAGACGCTTCCCGCGATTTCCTCCATCGCGCAGAAATTCGATGCCGCACAGCTGGACGACGGCAATGGGAATCTCAATCTGAAACCGATCGGTGACATCCAAACGGATTTCGCCACCGTAAGCGCCCAGTTGAAACAGCAGCAGAACAGGTACGACAGTCTGCCGGAACCCAATATCGGCATGGTTCGCAAGGCGTATCAGCAAGGCAAGGAACGCTTGGGTTCCATTGTGGATAGTGTGGGGCATCTCAACAGTGCCATGCAGATGATGCCCGCGATCCTCGGGCAAAATGGTGCCAGAACCTATCTGATCGCGGTGCAAACCACATCCGAGCAGCGTTCCGGCGGCGGTCTGGTCGGGTCCCTCGGCACATTGCATGCTGATCAGGGAACCATCAGCGTCGGCGACTTCCATGCGGATGCGGAGTTCCTGAACGGCGGTAACGGCAACAGTGAGGAACTGTCGGTATTCAACGGTCCGTTGCCGTTCTCGCTCGATGTTCGCGACACTTTCGCCATTCCCGACCTTTCGCGCAATGCGGAAATGCTGACGGCGACCTGGCAGCGTTCACCCTATGCGAGCGAAGTCGACGGTTTCATCGCGATCGACCCCGTATTCATCCAGAAAATGGTCGAGATCAGCGGCAACGTCACACTGCAGGACGGCACGGTGCTCACCGGCAAGAACACCGCGGAATATCTACTGAACACCATCTACAAAGACATTCCCGTAGCCCAGCAGGACGCCTATTTCGAATACATCGCACAAACGGTGATGAACCAGGCGTTCAGCAGGTTGAACGCCGCGAAGATGATGACCATGGCTCGCAGCATCGGAGGCATGATCAAGCAGCGTCACTTCTACGCGTACACCACGCACGCTGAGGAGACGAAATATTTCCAGGATGCCGGTATCTCCAGCAGGGAGGACACCCCGCAGATTGGCATCTACCTGAACGAGCAGAACCCGTCGAAGATGGGATGGTACATCAAGCGCAAAGCCGAAGTAAGCAAAACCGGAATCAACAAGGACGGGTCGAAGACCTATCACGTGCGGTACACGCTGACCAACACCCTGACCGCTGCGGAGAAGGCCTCAGTCAACAATTACATTCTCGGCGGCGTGCAGAAAGGCGTGGAAAACAAGCCGGTGGCCGCAAGCGGAACATCGGTCCAACGCATGCTCTTCTACGCTCCGGCAGGAGGCTCGATCGGCAAGATCTCCTCGACCGGCGATGTACGCGACCAGCGTGAAGCCACCATGGACGGCAAACAGTTCACGACCAACGTCGCATACCTCGCGCCCGGCAAGAGCGTGATCTTCGAATTCGACGTGACCACCTCACCCAAGGCCACCGCCGAACTGACCATCGACCAGACGCCGAGCGGCGAGGAACGCAGCGACGTCGACTACCGGTACTAGATCGCGGCCGTGGAACGACATGATAAAGCATCGCCGCAAGCATGACGAACCTCACGCCCGGTGGCCGTATGGCGCGGCTACCGGGCGTTCGGCGTCGGCGAATGTTGTCACATGACAAGTGGGATAGGGTGGGGCGATAATGAAACCATGACTATCGCAACACCGGAACGCTATGCGCAGATGCTGGACGCCGCCCGTCACGGCGGTTACGCCTATCCCGCAATCAATGTGACCAGCACGCAGACCCTGAACGCCGCACTGCAGGGTTTCGCCGAAGCGGAATCTGATGGCATCATCCAAGTTTCCGTAGGCGGCGCCGCCTACCTGTCCGGCCAACGCGTGAACGATCGCGTCACCGGTTCGCTTGCCTTCGCGGCCTTCGCCCACGAAGTCGCGGCGAAATACCCCAACATCACCATCGCCCTGCACACCGACCATTGCGCCAAACAATACCTGGACGAATGGGTGCGCCCCCTGCTCGACCATGAAGCCGAACAAGTGAAGCACGGCCAGGAACCGACATTCCAATCGCACATGTGGGACGGGTCAACCGTGCCATTGAATGAAAACCTCGACATCGCTGAAGAGCTGCTCGACAAATCACAAGCCGCACACACCGTGCTGGAAATCGAAATCGGCGCGGTCGGCGGCGAAGAAGACGGGCACAGCGCCGAAATCAACGACAAGCTCTACTCCACCCCGGCACAGGGCATCGCCGTCGCGCAACGACTCGGCCTCGGCGAATGCGGACGCTACATGGCCGCCTTCACCTTCGGCAACGTGCACGGCGCCTACAAGCCGGGCGTGGTGAAACTACGCCCCGAACTGCTCGACGAAATCCAAACCACGGTCGCGCTCGCGGTCCAAGCCGGTGAAATGCCTGATTCCGCGCACTCCTTGGATGTCGCGCCCGGAAAGCCGTTCGCCTTGGTGTTCCACGGTGGCTCCGGTTCCGCGCCGGAGGAGATCGCGCAGGCCGTCAGCTACGGCGTGGTGAAGATGAACATCGACACCGATACGCAGTACGCGTTCAGTCGCGCGGTGGCCGGGCACATGTTCTCCAACTACGATTCGGTGCTCAAGATCGACGGCGAAGTGGGCAACAAGAAACTGTACGATCCGCGCTCCTGGGGTCGTGAAGCCGAATCCGCGATGGCCGCGCGCGTGGTCGAAGCGTGCAAGCAGCTCGGCAGCGCCGGGCATGCGCTGAAGTAGTCCGACAGGAAACCCGACCTCCGGGCCGATTCCGGACGGCCTTGATCCCGTGGACGTCCGCCAGACCCGGTAGAGGGCGAAGAGTAACCTTTGTAAGGCTTAAGCGCAAGGCTTAAGGCAGAATCGCGTACGCACGGAGGTGCAACAACATGCCTGGAATTGTTTTGATCGGTGCCCAGTGGGGAGACGAGGGCAAAGGCAAGGCAACTGATCTGATCGGCACGAAGGTCGACTACGTCGCCCGTTTCAACGGCGGCAACAACGCGGGCCATACCGTGGTGGTCGGCGACGAATCGTATGCGCTGCACCTGCTGCCCTCCGGCATCATCAGCCCGAACGTGACCCCCGTGATCGGCAACGGCGTCGTCGTCGATCCCGAAGTGCTGTTCGAGGAGATCGACGGTCTTGAAAGCCGTGGCGTGGACTGCTCCCGACTGTTGGTGAGCGAAGCCGCGCACGTGATCGCGCCGTACCATCGCACGCTCGACAAGGTGACCGAACGCTTCCTCGGCAAGCATAAGATCGGCACCACCGGCCGCGGCATCGGTCCGGCCTACGCGGACAAGATCAACCGTGTCGGCATCCGCGTGCACGACCTGTTCAACGCCGAACACCTGCACGACAAGGTCGAGGCGAGCCTGCATCAGAAGAACCTCATGCTGGTCAAGCTGTACAACCGTCGCGCCGTCGACGTGGACCAGATCACCGACGAACTGCTCGCACTGGGCGAGCGTCTGAAGCCCTACGTGGCCAACACCTCCCTGGTGTTGAACAAGGCACTCGACGAAGGCAAGAACGTGCTGTTCGAAGGTGGTCAGGCCACCATGCTCGACGTGGACCACGGCACCTACCCGTTCGTGACCTCCTCCAACCCGACCGCCGGCGGCGCCTGCACCGGCACCGGCGTCGGCCCGACCCGCATCAACCGTGTGATCGGCGTTTCCAAGGCGTACGTCACCCGCGTGGGCGAAGGCCCGTTCCCGACCGAACTGTTCGACGAATCCGGCGAATGGCTGCGCGCGCAGGGCCACGAGTATGGTGTGACCACCGGCCGTCCGCGCCGCTGCGGTTGGGCGGATGCCGTGGTGAACCGTTACGCCGCACGCGTCAACGGACTGACCGACATCGTGCTCACCAAGCTCGACGTGCTCACCGGCCTGAAGGAAATCCCGATCTGCGTGGCATACGACGTCGACGGCGAACGCCACGACGAAATGCCGACCGACCAGGCCGCGTTCAGTGCCGCCAAGCCGATCTACGAGACCATGCCGGGTTGGACCGAGGACATTTCCAGCTGCCACAGCTTCGACGAGCTGCCGGCCACCTGCCAGGCGTATGTGAAGCGCTTGGAGGAGCTGAGCGGCTGCCGCATCTCCGCGATCGGCACCGGCCCGCAGCGCGATCACATCATCCAGATCAACTCGCTGATCGACTGAGCTTCACGCTTCCGACGATCCGACGATTCGACGATCTGACGACATGCGTACATCCGATTGGTGCCGGCAGGCTTCGAGCCTCGCCGGCACCTTTTGATATGTGCCCGGGTACGGAAGTTGCCGCACACCCCGTTGCGCGCCTCATTCCGTACCCACGGATGTCCGTTTCTCCCGAATCGGTCATTCACGGTGGGATTGGGCGTCCACGAGTGTCCGTTTCTCCCGAATCGGTCATTCGAGATCGGCTATGCATCCCACGGTTGTCCGATTCTCCAGAATCAGACATGCGCTGTGGGATTGGGCGTCCGCGGATGTCCTTTTCACCCGAATCGGACACATACGATGTAGACGAGTGCCCATGAGTGTCCGTTTCTCCCGAATCGGACGTTCAGAGGGAGACTGGGTGTTTGCGGATGTCCGATTCTCCGGATTCGGTCACGTGTGGCTGACCTGACTGTCTGCGTGTGTCCTTTTCTCCCGAATCGGTCACGCGTGGCTGACTAGGGTATGCAGGTGTGTCCTTTTCTCCCGAATCGGACGTTCGGGATTGAATGGGTGTCCCGTGGATGTCCGATTCTCCCGAATCGGTCACGCGGAGAGGGCTGAGGCGATAGTGAGTGTCCTTTTCTCCCGAATCGGACACGTGAGAGTGGAGGAAGGTGACAGGGTATGAAGGATAGGGCCAGCAAAACCAGCGGAACGAACGAAACCAGCAAAACCAGCAAAACCAGCGGAACGAACGGAACCAGCGAATCTCACACCGCCAAAACCGGCGCGAGCGGCATGGATATCGTGCGGAATATCGAGCGGCTGATCCCGCTGTTCAATCGCATGAAATGGAAAATGGCGGCGGTAGGCATCGGCGTCGGCCTGGTGTCGGGCCTGCTGGTGGTCCTATACCGTCTCGGCATCGAACGCTGCACGGAATTCGCGCGTTGGATGTATGGGCGCATCCGGCTGAACCCGTGGCTTATCGCGCCGTGGACGTTCGCCGCGCTCGCAATCGGACTCCTGATTTTCTGGATGATCCGCAAGGAGCCGATGGCGTCGGGCAGCGGTATTCCGCAAACCGAAGGCGTGGCGCTGAACGGGTTGCGTATGCGTTGGCAGACGATTCTGCCGGCCCGTTTCGTCGGCGGTCTGCTGTGCGCGATGTTCGGCCTGTCGCTGGGACGCGAGGGGCCGTCGATCCAGATCGGCGCGTCGGGTGCGCAGTTCCTGTCGCATCGGTTGCGTGGCAAGCGCCGTGAGGATGTGCAGGAGCATTATGTGGTGACCGCCGGTGCGGCGGCCGGCCTGTCCGCGGCGTTCAGCGCCCCATTGTCCGGCATGATGTTCGCATTGGAAGGCGTCCACCGCAATTTCTCTCCCGTCATTCTGATGGGTGCCACCGCGGCCTCGCTCACCGCCGATTTCGTGTCGAAATACTGTTTCGGCTTGCGTCCGGTGCTTGATTTCGGCGCAATCGCGCAGTTGCCGCTCGGCGAATACGTGTGGCTGATTCCGCTGGGATTGCTCGCCGGCCTGGTCGGCTCGCTGATGAACCGTTCGCTGCTCGGCTTCCAAACGTTGTATGGCAAACTGCCGGCGTGGAGTCGTCCGCTGATTGCGCTGGCAATCGCGCTGCCGGTCGGCATTTGGCTTCCGGACGCGCTCGGCGGCGGTTCGAATCTCATCAATATGGCTGAACATGCGAGCCGGGGACTGGGCGTGCTGTGCATCCTGTTCGTGGTGAAGATCCTGTTCACGAGCACGAGTTTCGGTGCTGGTTCGCCTGGTGGCATCTTCATGCCGATTCTTGCGGTCGGATCGCTTGGCGGCGGTATCTGCGGTGTGGTTGCGGAACAGTGGTTCGGTCTGGATCACGATTCCGTGGCGGTGTTCGCGGTGTGCATGATGACCGGCGTGCTGGCCGCTTCGGTGAAAACGCCGATCACGTCGATCCTGCTTGCGGTCGAAATGTCCGGCACGTTGACGCACATGTTGCCGGTCGCGGCGGTCGTGTTCGTCGCCATGCTGGTTTCCGATGTGCTGCACACCAGGCCGATTTACGATGCGCTGCTGGAACGGTATATGCGTGGGCAGAAGCTGGATACGAAACTGCCGAATGCGATTGGTAACGGTGTAATGGAGATGCCGTTGGAAATGGGTTCGGCTGCGGACGGCAAGCGTATTTGCGACGTCGAATGGCCGGCCGGTTGCATGGTGATCGGTCTTCGCCGTGGGGATCGTGAGATCGTGCCGCGCAGGGATATGATGCTGCGCGGCGGAGACTACCTGTTCGTGTTGTTCAGCGGTGAGGAGGAGCGGGCTGTGCGGCAGGGCATGCATCGGTTGTGCGATATGGAGCCGTAGGGTTCGTCGTGGTGTAGCGGCGCGCGGTTGTGCGCGGTTGTGCGCGGTGCGGTTGATCGGCAGTGTGAGCGATGCCGATGACTTCCGTGACGAACCGTGTACACTCGGAACGGAACAAAGGCGAATACATGGGTTGCGCGGGTTGACGCGTGACCGCATGAACGGCGTGGTTCGATGCATTCGACCGGGTCCGGGGCACGTTTTGCGCTGTCCCGTTTCGTTGGATTCGCCATGGAGAAGAAGAGACGGAAAGCAAACAGTCAGATGGAACCGCAATCGAGTAACGGGCGTGACGGCGTGGATGACGTCGCTGCCCGACAAAACGTGCAGCATCACGCTATGCCGGCTGTACCGGATCTGGATGTGCCCAGCTTGGACGTGCCTAATCTAGGCGAGATCACATCGACGTTCGAACCGATAACCGACGTCGTGCCACCGTCCGCCTCTACCGCCTCGGCCGCTTCGACCGCCCCACGAGTGTCCGATTCTCCCGAATCGGACGTTCCTAGCGCCGCTGATGCGGCACGAGTGTCCTTTTCTGGTGAATCGGACACTCACGGGGCTGTGCCGGGTGCACGAGTGTCCTTTTCTCCCGAATCGGACACTCAGAGGAGCCGGAAGCCGGGCTACCCGCGCGGGCTGGGCGCATCCCAATCCGAGTCCCTGCCGAAGGCGAAGCCGGCTCTGTTCACTGCCGAGCCGAAGGAGCCGGGGCTGTCCACGCAGGAGATGAGCGAGGTGCATGCCAGTGCCTACGCTCGCTCGATTCCGCATCCCACGGGTGCGGCGGCGGCTGAACGTCCGCCTCAGATTCCGCTCGCTCCCGTGAAGCGTGTGCGAGCGCAGTTCAATCCTCTTGCGGATGGTCTGCTGTATCTTGTGGTGTTCGTCGGCGGTTTTCTTGGCACGGCGATGCGGTATGGCCTGTCGCTGGCGTTCCCCGCGTCGGAGGATGCGGGCGGTTTTCTTGGTGCGTTCCGTTGGCCTACGCTCGGCGCGAACATGCTGGCGTGTTTCCTGCTTGCCGTCGTAACCGTGTGTGTCTCCCAGGCATCATGGCTGACGCGGCGTGTGAAGCAGCTTGTTTCGAATGGTGCCGGATTGGGTTTGTGTGGCGGCTGCTCCACGCTCTCCACGTTGGGTATTGAGGAGTTGACGTCGTTCCATGACGGTGAGATTGGCGGCGCGTTGACGTATGTGTTGGCGACGTTCGTCTGTGGCGTGCTGTGTTCGATGATTGGCGTCAAAGTGGGTTTGCTGTTGACGGCTCGTCGTAAGTCGCAGGTGTTGCGTGAGGCGGTGCGGAATGCGGCGCTCAGCAAGGATGGCTCGGTTCCGGTGGTTGAGGGTGTGACGCGTGGCCTGAATGGCGGCTCGGATGCGTCCGGGGCGCTGATTGCCGTGGATGTGCCGATTGTGGTTGACAAGCCGGTGGCTGTGCCGAGTGCCGATGGCGATGCGCGTGATGTTCGTGAAACCGCCGTTGTGTCCGACGATATGGAGTCTGCTACTGGGATTCCGGCGTTCGAGCCGGCGCCTATTACGGATGAGATTCCCCTGGTGGGCGATCTGATGACCGGCGAGGTGAGGGTGGCGCCTGAGTCGGAGCGGGATGCCAATGTCGGTTCCGTTTCCACGGGTGAGTTCCCCTTGGTGCCGTCTGCGGGTGATGACGTGGTATTGAACGCCATATCCGGCACTACGGCAGGCACCATGTCAGACGCCACGTCAGACGCGGCACCTGACGCAACGGTCGCTGAGCAGCCGGGGGAGGGGATTGAACGATGATGCTGACGTCATTCCTGATGGTTTGCGTGTTCGGCGGTTTGGGCGCGGTGACTCGTTTCATCGTGAACATTTCCGTGCGCCGGTGGTGGACCAACCGTCTGTTCCCGCTCGCCACGTTCATGGTCAACTGTCTTGCCGCGTTCTGTGCAGGCATCGCGGCGGCCGGGTATGCGAACGGCGAAGTGGATTACGATACGCGCACGCTGTTCGTGGCCGGTTTCCTCGGCGGGTTCTCCACGTTTTCCACGATGATCAACGAGATGATGGCTTTGCTGCGCGGCAAGCAGTTCGGTATGGCCGGATTGTATTGTCTGCTGTCGATGGTGGTTCCCGTGCTGTGCATGGTTGCGGGCTGGGGGGTTGCCAGTCTCGCGCACTAGGCGAGCGCTGGATGTCGCCGTCCGGCAGATCGCCGTCCGTTAGGCCATCGTTCAACAGTTCACTGTTCGTCAGGCCACCGTTCGAACCATTCGAGCAGTCGGTCGACGTTCCTGTCGCTCCAATCCGTCATGCGCGGCCCGCTGAGCTCGCGGTTGTACGGCTGGTCGAAAACCACCACGTGCTGGCCGACCTTGCGCAGCACGTTGACGTTGGATGGCGAATCGTCGATGTGTACGGTCGCCTGGATGCTGTCTTTGAGCCCGGCGAAGCACAGTGACATGTAGGGGATGCCGTTGTCGTCAAGCCATTTCGCGGTGTCGGAGACAACGATGCGATGCTGGCCGGAAACGAACAGTCGGTGTGTGACGATGCGGATGTACACGTGCTCGTCGGCCAGTCGCCGTAAGGCGTGCGCGACTCCCGGAATCGGCTGCATGGTCGCGTACAGGTGTTCCTCTTCGGCGGCTTTGTGCGCGGCGATGTAGTCGGCGGTGTTGGCGAACGGCCAGCCGTCGTTGTCGGTCAGCGCGTAACTCGTGTTCGCTGGGATGGTGTGCGGGTCCATCTGCCCGTGGCGGACCAGATAGTCGCGCATCGCACCGGTGTAGTCGGCGCATACGCCGTCCAGATCCAGATTGAGCACCCGATAGCCGATCGCGCCGACCTGCTGGTTTGCGTATCGTTCCGGAATCGTGGGATTCGCGCTCATATCCACCCCTCCATCATTATGTTTCACGGCATGTTTCACGGTTTTATGGTCCTTCGTGACGTAGGCGTCACGGTCGCGTATCACGGCCATGCTCGTATTAACCGGACAACCGCTCGTCGTGCAAACACGCCTGCGTGCATGCCTACGTGCCAAGGGTATTCGCAGGCGGGCGGAAAACCAAGCCGACGTGAACACTGTGCACAGTACCTCTGCCGTCCGCCCTCGTGCCCTGCGCGCGAACGTCTCGACGCATGCCGATTACTGCGCATCCGTTCCCGTGATGCCGAATGTCGGAACCACCTGTTCCACGATGCGGTCGCACTGGTCGCGGTGCGGAGCCGGGTAGTCGAAGCGCAGCGTGCGAAGCGTGTCGGCGGAATACAGTTCGCGAATGTAGGTGATGGTGCCGTTCTCCTCCCAAGTGGCGGTGAATTCGGTGCCGAGCTTCTGCTGGTAGGAGACCGGATGTCCGGCGGTCACGGAGTCGAACGCGCTGTCCAACGTCTCGTTCAACGCGTTCGATGTGCCGGATACGGTGATGATCATGCCCAGACCGTCATTGGTGAACTGGCATCCGTCGCCATTATCCGACTCCTGCTGCCAGGTGAAACCATCCGGCACAGTGACCGTGTAACCGAATCGCGCGTTGAGATACGGGCCGCCCTGTGCCTGTTTCGCTTCGGTCTGTTTGTCGGCTTGTTTGTCGGACTGTTCAGTGGACTGCTTATCGGTTTTCTTGCCGGTGTTTCCGGATGTCGATTGCGTGGACTTCCCGCTCTGCTTGGTGCCATCGGCCTTTGTTGTGCCGGTGGACTTCCCGCTCGACGCGGAAGCGCTGCTCGTAGAGTCAGACGTCGTGCTGTTCCGCCCGGACGAAAGCATACGCGTCACGCTCACGCCGATTAGGATTGCGATGACACAGACCGCCGCCGCGACCGCGATAACCCTGTTCGTATGACGGCGGGACGCGGTTGAGGAGGGCTTGCTTTTGCCTGTCTTCCCCTTGCCTGTTTTGCTTTTGGCGGAGGTGGGTTTGCTGGGTAAGGTTCGTGGCGCCGGTTGCGGTGCCGGTGGTTGCGAGCCGTTCGTGCCGCCGGCAGGCTGGTCCGTCTGGCCGGCATCATTCTGGCCGGCATCGCCCCACCAGGCATCATCCGTATAGGCGGGAACATTGATGTAGGAACCGTTCGCGTTGCCGGATGCGGTTGCGGTACTGTTCACCGCATCATCCGTATGCTTGGAGGGCGGTATGTTCCCGGAAACGGGTCTGCCGTTCGGACCGCGGACGATAACGCTGGCGGTGATGTCGGCGTCATCCGTGTTCGCGTTCGAGGCGGCGTTGGTGCCGCGTGAAACCGCGTTGTTCGTTTCGGTGACGTGTGTTTGGGGACCGCTCTGTTCGGGAGCGTAGGAGGCGGGCGCGTGCGGATCGTATTCGCTACCGTACTGATCGTAGGTGTCGTATCCGCCGTATTCGCTGAGCATGTCGACGCCGTCGCTTTCCGGAACCGGCGCCGACGCGAGTCCGCCCGGCTGCGATGCCGGTGAATCCGTATTGGCCGTGCCCATATACAGCTGACCTTGGGGGATTCGTATCGTCGCTTCAATGTCGACGGGCTCGCCGCAATTGGGGCAGAATCTGGTGTCAGGAGACAACGGTTGGCCACATTGGTCGCAGTATTCTTTCGGCATCGGCTTCCCCTTTCACGCGATCGCCCGGCGGGAGCGAGGCGAGCTCTCTCATGGCTAGGAACGTTCCGCTATTCAGCTTAGCGAAAACCACGCCATCTCGCCTTGCGAGACCGGGAATACGGCCTCTCTTCAGATGCGGAAGGCTTCCGGTGGCGCGCATTCCCAGACTTCGGACGCATCGCCAGCAGCGACGTCGTAGATCATCATGCTGCCGTCGCCCAACGGGCGGTACAGGCTGTCGACGCTGAACGTATCCAGATACCAGTTGCCGTGCGTATCCTGCATGGCTTTGGATACGGGCGAGTGCCCCACAATCTGAATGACATCCGCCAAAGGATCGTTGGCCAGTTCACGCTTGTCGGCCCAGACCGGTGATGGCGGCATCTGTGGATCCAAGCCGCCGCGCCCCGTGCCGACCATGCATCCGAACGGTCCTGGATGTCGTTCGAAGAACCTCTGCAGATTTTCCGCCAAGTCACCGGACGGCTTTTCGCCCAGTTCCTCCATGCGGCCAATCCACCAGTCATGCCATTGCTGGGTGACGCCAGCGTGCGTGGCGAGCACCTGCTCGCCTTTGCCGTTGCGGAATCCATAACAGATGCGTGCGTCCAAATCATGCAGAAGCGGATGAACATCCTTCCAGGATGCCGGGCTGAACCCGGGGCAGGTGCGGCGAAAGAGACGGAATTCGTTGCTTTCCCTGTCCGTCCAGTAGGTCAAATCATGGTTGCCGAGCAGGATGATGACGTTCAGCCCCTTGTCGCGACGGGCTTTGACCCAATGATGAAACAGCTGGAACGCCTTGATCTGATCCTTGGCGGATATCCTCCATTCGTCAAGCAGGTCGCCCAGAATCACGATCGTGTCGATGGCGTATTTGTCGACTATGACATCGATCCACGGGCAGATCATGGTCGTTTTTATCGTGAATGTCGCCGCAGAATAGGATTCGTTGCGGCGTCGTGATCTGGCTCATCCTAGTCCCCTTCGATGGAATCGTCGTGCGTCCGATTGTACTCATTGTAGGCTCGGCTGGACGGCGACGCCATTGGGCTTCGGGGAGCGGGTGGAGTGGCATCGGACGTCGCGCGTTACGATTGGGGCATGCGATACTTCACTTCCGACACTCATTTCGGGCATCCATTGGTCAGCGTGCTGCGAGGGTATCTGAACAACGGCCGGCTTCGTGCCGAATACGCGCAGATTCGCGCGGAACAGGGCGATGAGAAGGCCCATGAGTGGATCAAATCGTATGTGAAGGAGAACCAGACTTCGTTCAAGGCCATCAGCGACGTGGAAGCGCACGAGAATGCCGCCATTGAGGGGATCAATGCCACTGTCGGCCGGGATGACGAACTGTGGTTGCTGGGCGATATTTCGTTCCGTTGCACCGTCGCGCACACGCTCGACTGTCTACGTCGCATCAACTGCAGGCATTTGCACATGATCATCGGCAACCATGACCGCAATTTCCGTCTGCGTTTCAACGATGCCTTGTACGAGGACGTGTTCGAGACCATCGACGACTACCGCGAGATCGGCATGGAACTGCCCGTACTGGGCGATGCCGATGGCAGTGCGGCTGTGCAGAACACCGTGCAGAACACCGTGCAGAACGTGGGGTTGAGTCATTTCCCGCGTCTTGCGGCGATGATCGACGGGCATGGCGTTTGGCCGGATGATCTGGCCAAGTTCGCCGACGATGCGCCCACCACGGAGAGTTGGCTGATTTACGGGCACACGCATCAGCCCACGCCGGACGGTACCGATTCGCTGTGCGTCAATATCGGTATGGATGCGTGGGATATGAAGCCCGTGAGTGAAACGCAGATCGTCGAATGGCTTACCGCGGCGAATCGCAAAGCCGCACAGACGAACTAGCTTGGACTTTTAGCCGATTGCAGGCTAACCCGGCTGTTTGGGCTACGCTTCCGATGGTCATGTCTATATCTTTCGCCATTGGTTCTCTTTGCCGGTGGATGAGTTTTGTGCCACGTACTGTTACCGCGCTGATTGCCTGATAGTCCGGTGCTGGTCGTCGCCGGAATTGTTCAAACGGACCATGTGGTTGCTGTTGTGTGTGGGGGTGCCTTAGTGTGAAAAAAGGGTTTCCGGAAAACCGGAAACCCTGCTGGCGGAGAATACGAGATTCGAACTCGTGAGGCTGTTACACCAACACGCTTTCCAAGCGTGCGCCATAGACCACTAGGCGAATTCTCCATGCACTTCCTGCCGAAGCATGAAACGCAACTTGAATAGAATACCGCACATTCCGCGTGCATGCACGTTCGGCGTGTCTCGTTGCGGTGCAAGGCAGTTATCAACTGCACGTCGCCCCGTCTGTCATCCCTCCATCCCGCATACGGGCGCCCCACCCGTGAGGCCTCTGTGCACAACCATGCAAAGCGCAGGCCCCTGCCTAGAGGTAGTGGGACAATGTGCCCTATGACGAATGGGAACGTTTTGAAGAGGAATGCGGCTGAATCCGGCCGACATGCGAAGCCGGCGACGATCGACAAGCTCGCCATGGTCATCACCACCTACAAGCGCCAGAATCTTCTGGCCACACTGTTCGACTCGATTCTTGCGCTCGAACAGGCCCCGTGGCGCATCATCGTGGTCGACAACGAGCATTCCGACGAAACCAAGGGCATGGTCGAGGAATTCGAAGCGAAAGTCACGGGCCGTTGGGGCAAGACCATCGTCGACGGCAACGGTGGGCAGTCCCGTGTGGTGTACGCGCCGCAAACCGAGAATCTCGGCGGTGCCGGCGGCTTCTCCGCAGGCGTGAAGAAGGCGTACGAGCTTGGCGCCGAATGGTTCTGGGTGATGGATGATGATGTGGCGGTGCTGCCGGACGCCATCGCCAAGCTGGCACCGTGGACGAAGCGCCACGAGGTCATCCAGGGCAGCCGTTTCGATTACGACGGCGGTCCGTTCTACTGGCAGTACGATTTCCGGATCGGCCTAGGTGTTCCGAACCCTATCGCGCCCGCCGCGTTCGGCCCGGCCGGCTACCGCGTCATGAACACGCTGTGCTTCGAAGGCGGCCTGTTCAGCCGTCGCGTCGTCAAGGAGATCGGCCTGCCCGATCCGCGCTTCTTCATCTACTGGGATGACACCATCTACGGCTACCGTGCCAGCAAGGTCACGCAGCCCATTGTCGTTCCCGACGTCGTTCTGCGCCGTACGCGCGAAATTGGCAATTGGGATATCGCTGGCGTGCGCCAGCTGAACTCCACGTCCGACATGAACCGTTACCACATCATGCGTAACCGCGGCTACATGGCCCGCTATTTCATGGTGTACGGCGATTATCGTCCGTTCCTGTTCGCGCTCGGCACCGCGGCAACCGCGGCCAAGGAGATCATCAGACTGGTGGCCGTGGATCGTGAACACCTGCGCACCGGCATCGTGCAGATCGCCAAGGGCTGGTGGGATTCGCGCAAGTTGTTGCACGACACCGACTGGCGTCCGATGCCGGCGCCGTTGGACGACTGATCGGTCGAGGCAATCAACTGGTGTAGGGGCTCACCGTAACGCACGGCGAGCCCCTACCGGTTTGTCAAGGACTATGTGAGAGCGTCGGATGCGACGTGAATCTGGTGACGGGCGTAAGCCCACGGCATGAAAGTGGAAATGGGTGTGAACTCGGAACAGACGGCAGACAATCAGTTTGAAGAGCTTGATCTCAGTGCTTTAGGCGCTCCGAAAGGCAACAGGCAGGCCGACGGCGCGGGTGATGCGAATACCAATGTGGGGGAGAAACGGCCTGGGCACCTGGCGGTCCCGATATGCATGGTATTGGGCGTGCTGACGGCATGCACGGTCGTGGTTGCTTGGTTCCCCAAGGGGAGCGCGGCATGGAACTATCCGTTGCACGAAATCGACGCACCAGCCCACTATTACTTCATTCGTAAGATTTTCGATCAAGGCATCGGCGCGGCTACCCACCTGTGGCCGAACGACGCGTTCTACCCGCCCATGTTCCACCTGCTGGCCGCAGGGCTGATCAAACTTGCGGCAGTGTTCGGAGTGACCATCAACGTGTACACCGCCCTGAACGTGGTATGGATTATGGGAGCCGGGCTGATCTGGCCGGCCGGCATGCAGTTGCTGGCATCCTATTGGACCTGCCGGTCGCGTCGCTACCTGAAGCGCACAGACCGTGCCGGTGACGCTGACCATGCCGGCAATGCGGATTGCGAGCGGAACCACGCCCGGAAAGCAGAACAGCAGCCAAACACAATGCGCAACGTGATCTTCCCCTGCATCATGGCATTCGCAGTGCCGTTGCTTTCCATCGCATCCTCCTGCTACCCGTTCCAAAGTCTCGCCACCGGTCCACTGCTCGCATACGGCTTGGCGACAGCCATCCTCCCATTCTGGATCTATGCCACACTGCGCTTCTTCGACGCCATCGCAGGCCGGCATAACACCCCAAAACAACACTGGTCACATAACGGCATCGCCCGTTGGCTCATCACCACCCTGATCGTCGGCATACTATGCCTTATCGCACACCCACGCATCGTATTCACCTGGCTGCTGTTCATCGTGCCGTTCCTGCTGCTGCGCCTGCCCTGGAAGCTGATCCTCGGCGCGTTCCTGTCCGTGCTGGCGGCCGGCGTGGCGTTCTTCTTCTACATGGTCTCGCACTACAAGTCCACCCGCTACTTCAACCCCGCCGACTGGTTCCACACCTATACGCCAAGCCGTAGCGTGCCGGACGCGCTGCGCATCTTCATCACCGACCAATTACCAGGCGCAACAGGCATTTTCGCCGCGGTAGTGGTGATCGCCGCATTCATCATCACACTGCTCGTCGCCATCGTGCCGCGAGTCGTGCGAGCCAAACCGCTTACAGGCAAGCACTTGAGGGCGGACTACTCGTATGCGACCTACAAGCAACTCCGCAAAGACGCCATTTCCATGGCGATGATGGTGCTGCTCTTCGGGCTCGTGCTCGTCTGCTCCGCATCACTCACCGGTTGGTTCCCGAACATCGTGACGGCAGTATGGTACCGCACCGAAGTCCGACCACTCACCATGATCCCGTTGGCTCTCGTCACACTGATCGTATTCGCGGCAAGCGCCATCAACGAGCTTTCCGCGCGGCACGCGGATGCGATCATCGCGCTGGTACTGGTGGTGGCGCTCGCCGTCGTGCCCCAGTTTACGAACGTGACGCGCACGCAGGTTGCCGATGCGGTGTACGCGAACATGCAGCTTACTGACGAACAGCCAGTCGAACAGCTTACGCAATCCAAATACGAGATCCTGGAAGACGTGGCACGCGAAGTGGGTAACAAGGCCGTGGTGGTTTCCGATCCGTTGAACGGATCGATGTACGGCATGTCGATATTCGGTACGAACATGCTGTACCCGATCTACAATCCGGCCGCCGAGAAGAACGGCGCGATCTTCGGTGCCGTGGAACGTGCCTTCGACTCGGGAGACGCTCAGTCAGTGCTCGGCACGGTGTGCCCGATTGGAACCGATGCCCCGGAATACTTCCTGGCGATGGGCGAACAGGCACCAAGCCTTCAGATGTTCACCTTTAAGGAACAATACGACCCGTTCCACAAGGAAGACCTGATCGCCAAATATGTGAAGGACGGCACGCTGAAAAAGGTGCGCGACTACTCGAATAAAGGCGATTTCGCCAAGGGATGGGCGTTGTACCGGTTTGAGTGCGGAAACTGAGCGTGAGCTGGGCGGAGCGCAACGTGAGCCGAGCTTGAGTCAAACTGAGCTGTGCTGAGCCGAGCTGCGGGAGTCGGGTTATGCGAGTCGCAAACGCGGCGCGCATGCTTAGCGAACCGTGGCGATGAACGGGCTGGCAGGCAACTCCTGCTTGTTGTACAGCAGGCTGCTACTTGTCGGGTTACCCTGACACAGGTAGCGCACTTGGGTGATGTTATCGACCTTGTCGGAGGTTATGACGAGATGGTCGTTTTCGATACGTGCCGAAGCGGCGGAGAACGCGCCACTGCGGTCCGCGACCTCGAACCCATCCAACGGCGTATCCGTAGGCGAAGCCACCTTCGAAGCGCTCGCCCGCAGACTGTAATCAGGTTTCATGGCCTGCAGGCCTTGCGCAGTGCCCTGCTTGAAGGAAACGATGATGGAACCGCTCTTGCTGTGTGAAGCCGATGCGCCGACCGGGCCGGACGGCACGGTTTTCTTGCCGCGCATGGCCTTCCACTGGTCGGCCATACGCTTGGCGAGAATCTCCTTGCCGAGCGGATGAATGGTTGCGGATGTTCCCTTGTCCGTATCGATGGACACCGTCATGCCTACGTTCCCGGTGCTGTTCAAGTTCGGGTTGTCCAAGGCGGAGAGCTGGGCTTGGCGCACAATCTGCGTGTACTGGTAGCCGGGCCAACGGGCGAGCTGCACGTACAGGAACGGCAGTTCCTTATCGTCGAAAACCTTGCGATACTGGTTGATCAATGCGGTGAATTGCGACCCGTACGCCAACGCGTCCGCGTTGGTGACGGCATCGTTGCAGCCCTGGTACCACAGCACACCGGCCACAGGGTAGCCCTGCAATGTGACGATATGGCTGGCGTAAATATCGCCGCCCTTGATATGCCGGTTGATCGTGGTGCCGCCCCACGCGGTCTGGATGATGCCGATGGGAACGTTCGGGCTTGATTCGCGCAATTCCCGTGCGAAGAATTGGGCGAGATAGCTCAACCTCTGTGAATTCGTCTTCGTCGCTTCCGTCCAGGAGGACTGGTTCTCCTTCGCGACAGGGAACTGGGAGGTGCCCGCTTCGTTTCGCGCGACGATGAAATGCACGTTCGCATCGTCGATGGTTTCGGGAAGATTCTTATGGGTGAACGTCCCATGCAGGCTGCCTGCCAGATCCTTGTCGGCGCTGAACGGCTCATAATACTGCTTGTAGTTCAGCTCCATATTGGACTGGCCTGCCGCCACGAACACATCGCCCACATAGACCTTGTTGAACGTCGTGAGTACCCTGCCTTGGTAGCTTAGCTTCAATGTGTACGGTCGGCAGCTTGCCGGAGCCTTCGGGATGCGCACGGTGAACGCGGTTTCGCGGGTTTTCGTCAACTTTCCGGAATAGTGCTTGTCGCCTTTGGACAGCGTGACGGAGAACTCGTCCCAGTCGATGCTCGAATAATCGATGTTATGCAGTTCGCCTTGGACCATGACCGGCTTGCCGCGCTGGAACACCATGCCGTTCAGGTAATACGAGGGCAGTGCCACCGTAACCGATTCGTTCTGTTTTTTCGCAGCCGCGATGGTTCGTTCGGAACCCTCGGCGGTTCCGTCGAACGAGATGATGGTCGTTACGCATGCGGCGACGACCAGAACTGCTGCGAGAAGGACGCGAATCGTCGCGATGCGGTGTGCCCGAAACGGTTTCATTGGTGCCTTCCAGTACTATAGTGCGATTGTAAGTTGTAGCACAGCCAGCAAACGTTCGCGCTTGCGAAGAGACGCACGAAGAGATGGTGGAAAGACGTGGCAGACGCCTCAGGGATGAAAATCGGAACGGCATCCGCGGCGTGTAGCGGAGTGTGCGAGGCAAGAAAACAGCGGGAATCCGGTATCGAACTGCTGTGTATCATCGCCATGCTGCTCATCGTCTCACACCACATGGTGGTCCACAACGCTTTCCAGGTCGCGGGCGAACCAGTGTCCGCCAGACGACTCATACTTCAGCAGTTCCTTTGTGTTCCGGGCAAAATCGGCATCGCCCTGTTCTTCATGATCTCCGCATGGTTCATGGCCGACCGTGTACCGACCACAAGATCCGTGTTCAGAAAAGCGTGGATCATGGAACGTGAACTGTTGTTTTTGGAGCGTGTTCATATTCATCGTGCAACTGGCGATGAACCCCGCGGCTCCCAATCTGGACATCGTGCTTTCCACCTTGCTGCCCACAACCCGAAGCGTGTGGTGGTATGCGACGGCATACATGGTGTTCCTGCTGCTCTCGCCGTTCATCATCCAAGGATTGCGCTCGCTGGGCGCCAAGCGCCATCTGCAATGTTGCCTGGCCATGGTTTTCCTGTGGGGTGTGCTGTATGCTGTTCCCGGTTCCGATACGAATATCGGCATGAATGTAGTCGGTTTCGTGTACGTGTTCGTGCTCATCTCGTACTACAAGTGGTATGGAACGCCGCTGCGTACGTCGACGGCTTGGATAATGACCGTGGCGGGAACCGTGTTCATCGTGGCATGGGATGTGATCGTGACCGTTGGGTTGCAAGGCAAGCCCGTGGAGGGCGAAGTGCTGGCGATGGTCGAACGCGAATGGTCGATTCCGGTGCTGATCGTGAGTTTCGGACTGTTCGCCCTGTTCCGTCGCCTGCGCTTCCGCAGCGCGATTGTGAACCGTTGCGCTGCGGCGACCTTCGGCGTGTACCTGATCACCGACCATTCGTTCATGCGCAGCCTGCTGTGGACCCGATATTTCGACATGTCACGCTTCTACTCCAACCATTCCTGCCTTGGCGTGTGCGCGAGATTCCTGATCATCGTGCTTGGCGTATTCGTGGTGGCCATGCTGCTCGACATGCTCCGCTCCGCACTGTTCTCCTGCACCATCGACCGGCATAGGGGACGCCTGTTCGACAAGACGTGGACTGCGGTTGCGCGATGGGTGGATGGTAGGCCTGATAAGACGGATAGGGGATAAGGAAACTCCATCTCCGGAAACGAATCAGTGAATGCGGCGATTGCATGGTCGGCGCAGGAAAGGCCATAGTGTCAATTACGCTGGAACGTCTGTAATCTAAGAGCGCCGGGAAGAAGAGGATAATGGCTGTGAGAACAATGAAGGTCATCGTATCGATAGTCGCTTCCGCCGTGTTGGCGGCGGTTTGTGCGCTCCCCGCGAATGCGATGCAGCTTCGGGACATTAATGCGGACGTATCGGCGCTGCGCTCGCAATCGGTTGTGGATGCCGAGTCCGATGCCACTGCGATGCCGGATAATCCAAGTGCGGAATTGCCAGATTCGATTGCGTCGAACATTTCGGATGATGCGGAAGTGGTTTCCGAAGATCATGCGCTGACTCCCGATGGCGAGTTGAAAAATCTGGAAACAGGCGAAACGGTGACTGACCCGAAGCTTGTCGGTACGCGCAACACCCAGCCTGATCCACTGGCGAAGACGGATGGTGAATCGTTCGTCCCCGTCGAAGCGGGAACGGTCAAGCGCAAGGTTGACGCAATCGTCACGACTCCTAATAGAACCGCCAATTTCATGGGCAAGACTTTTGTGCATACGGCATCTCTACCGAACAACGAGTACGGTGCCCATTGGGGGAACTTACAACGGAACATCGGCGTTCTTCGAATCGGATAACACGCTGTTCGCTCAGCAAGCCAAAGGCGTGATCGACGTGTCCGAATGGCAGGGGGATATCAACTGGCAGGCGGTGAAGAACACCGGGGTCGAGGGCGCGATCATTCGTCTGAGCTATGGTTGGGGCAACGGATACGACCAGAAGGCGTTGCACAACATTAGTGAGTGCAAGCGCTTGGGCATTCCTTTCGGCGTATACATGTATTCGTATGCGGAAACCTCCGGTAACGGTTCCTCCGAAGGAGCCGATACGGTGTCGTTGTTGCGGAAGGCTGGCGTTAGCCCGTCGGATTTGAAGTATCCCGTGTATTACGATCTGGAGGCGTGGAGCTGGACCGGGCATGCGCACCCGACCAGCCCGTCGGTGTATGACGGCATTGTCAACGCCTGGTTTAATCAATTGCGCAATGCCGGTTACACGAATCTTGCAGTGTATTCCTACACCAGCTATCTGAACAATGAGCTCAACAGCAGTAATATCCATTCCAAAACGCACTGGGTGGCTCAATACGGTTCCCGTATGGGCTATACGGCTTGGCCGGGCAACGATCGTGGCTGGCAGTATTCGTCGTCGGTGCGTATCGGTGGTATTTCCGGCAACGTGGATGTGAGTGCGTTTGGTAATAAGACGTATAAGCCCGTTATTGATGCGAACGTCATGGCTGGGATTACCGTTCCCGACGGTGTGTATTACATTAATTCCGGTGCTAAGGATTCCTCCAGTGTTGAGATTGGTTCGGGATCCACCGATAACGGTGCCAGAGCGCAATTGTGGCAGGGGAATCGCAGCGCAGACCAGCAGTTCCGTTTCACTAGGCAGAGCGATGGCAGTTATGTGATTGCCAACGTCAATTCCGGCAAGGTGTTGGACGTTGCTTCCGGTGCCGCCAAGAATGGTGCCGTTGTGCAGCAGTATGACGCCAATGGTTCCAATGCGCAGCGGTGGTTTGTTCGCGATTCCGGAAGTGGATACTATCTGCAGTCGGCGTTGGGTAATTGGGTGCTTGATATTTGTGGAGGTTCCACCGCCAATGGAACGCTGACGCAGCTGTATATGCCGAACGGTACTGCGACGCAGAAGTTCATTCTGGCTGCCGCCGATGCGGGTGTGCCCGTGGATACACCGGTGAGGGTCAGCGCCGCGGCGAACGGGGGAATGGTGATGGATATTCCCGGCGGTTCTTCGGCCAATGGCGAGAGAGTGCAGCTGTACCAGTGGAACGGTTCGGCTGCGCAGCAGTATCGATTCCACGAAACCGGTAACGGAACATACACCATCACGAACGTGAAGGCAGGTAAGGTGCTAGATGTCGCTGGTGGCAACACCAGCAACGGCGGTATTGTGCAGCAGTATTCCGCCAATGGCTCGGCCGCACAACGTTGGGTGATTCGCAATTATGGCAATGGGAAGCTCACATTCGTCTCCGTCAAGGCGGGGAAGGCCATCGATGTGCCTTCTGGCTCGATTGTTTCGGGGGCGAAGCTGCAGACGTATACGGCGAACGGAAGTGCTGCCCAGCAGTGGACGGTGTATAAGCCAGAAAACCTTCGTGACCGTTTGAATACTCTTGCCAAGGCGAACAAGGGCGTGCTCGCCGACGGTGCGCACCGGTTCACGTTGAGGAAGGAAACTTCCAAGGTGTTGGATGTCAACGGCGGCTCACGCGCGAATGGCGCGAACGTGCAACTGTATGCATGGAATGGGTCGAATGCCCAGCGTTGGAAGGTTTCGCACGATGTCACGGGGTATGTGACGCTGACCAATGTCAGCTCCGGCAAGGTGTTGGATGTCAATGGCGCTTCCACGGCGAATGGCGCGAACGTGCAGCAGTATGCATCGAACGGCAGCTATGCGCAGAAGTGGATTGCGGTGAGCAATGCCGATGGCTCGGTGACGTTGCATTCCGCGTTGGTCGAGAACCTCGTCATTGATGTTGCTGGTGGCTCCACGGCGAATGGCGCGAACGTGCAACTGTATGCATGGAATGGGTCAGCTGCGCAGAAGTGGATGGTGCAGTAATCGCAGCGATTTGCAATAGCACAGTGCCCGGGTCGCGATGATTGTGGCCCGGGCACTGTCGTTTCTCTGATGAATCAGCGTATATTGCGTTTGATGAACGCGAATCGGTTCGCATCGACGAGGAACGCCTTGCGGTCGTTCTTGGCCATCACGTCCAGGATGATGCCCGCTATGACCAGCAGCAGTCCGGCGACGATTATCATCACCGCACCGATGAGGGTGGGGAAGCGGAGCACCATGCCGGTGTGGAAGAAGTCCACGGCGACGCTTCCGGTCAGTATGATGCCGATGATGCCGATGATGGCTCCGAACGTGCCGAAGAACGGCAGAGGCTTGTATTCGCGGATCATGCGGAAGATGGTACTCAGTACTTTGACGCCGTCGCCAATCGTATTGAGCTTGCTGACGGATCCTTCAGGACGATCGCGGTATTGGACCGGCATCTCGTAGAGGCGGAGGTTGTTGTTCAACGAGTGGATGGTCATTTCGGTTTCGACTTCGAAGCCGCGGGACAGTACCGGGTACGTTTTGACGAAGGTGAATGAGAACGCGCGGTATCCGGTCATGATGTCGGTGACATGCGCGTTGAACAGGCCGTTGATCGAACCGCGCACCAGACGGTTGCCGAAGTTGTGGAACGGGCGCTTGTTCTCCTGGAAATACGTGGAGCTCAGGCGGTCGCCGCTCACCATGTCGTAACCTTCAACGATTTTCTCGACCATGGCGGGTGCGGCATCGGCGGGATAGGTGTCGTCGCCGTCGGCCATGACGTACACATCGGCGTCGATGTCCTCGAACATGGCACGAATCACATTGCCCTTGCCTTGCCTCGGCTCCTTGCGGACAATGGCTCCTTCTGCCGTTGCGATTTCGGCGGTCCGGTCGGAGGAGTTGTTGTCGTACACGTAGATGGCCGCCTGCGGTAGTGCGGCTTTGAAATCGCGCACGACCTTGCCGATGGTGACCTCTTCGTTGTAGCAAGGCAGCAGCACGGCGATGGCGGGGGATTGGTTCTTTGGCATAAGCATCACTATACCTTCTGCTATGGCTCTCCGGCTGTCGGGAGTCTCCGGTGGTTCGAGTGGGGTGGGTGATGAATCGGCTTGTCTCGTTGCTGTTCGTGGTCATGCTCAGGCCATATCGTCGGCATCCGATTGAAACCCATTATGGCTGATTGAAACCCCATTGTGTATTTAGACACTGACAAGTATTTCGTCGTATTACTTGTGGAAAGTATGAACGATAGACGTTCGACGCGCACATGGTAGTGGATACTTCGTATTATTGAGGGCACAAAGCCGGAATGGGGAGAACACGCTTTTCGGCCGGTGCACGTACAAAGAACGTGCCTGGGAAGATGCCAGCAGAGAATTGGAAGATGATGGAAGTTCAGAATGTAAAGACCTTGGGCACAAAAACGCCGGCCGTGAAGGTGATGTCCTCCCGATGGGCTCGTCTGGCGTTGACGCTGTTGGCCGCTGCCATCATCAGCAGTGTTTGCGTCAAGGCATATCCGTGGTTCTCCGCGAAGGTATTCAACCTTACGCTTGCCGGTACCGAACTGCATATCAAGTTGTTGCGCCTCGCCATACTGTTCCCCATCTGGACGTTGGTATGCTCGTGGTTCTCGTTTGGTTTTTCCCAGGTCGGGGAGTGGCTGCATCGCAATCGCTTCCGTCTGGGCGCGGCCATCATTCTGGCCGCGGTGGTGTTGAACATCAGCGGATCGTCGTTGGCAGTATGGAATTCATGGCTTGGAAGGAACGGTGCTCAGGATCTCGTATTCGGTGTGCCGCGTCCCATCCGTACCGACGAATATGTAGTGGGCACCCCACTGGCTTTCTCCCAGGCATACAACGATTACGGCTACTTCAATTGGCTGTTCGGCGATAAACCTGCGGACATGTTCATCATCAAGGATGCGCCAGTATGGTTCCCCACCGAAATATTCCGCCCATTCCACTGGGGGTACCTGCTGCTGGGCAGTTCCGCCGGACTGGCCTTCTACTGGTCAGCACGACTGGTCGTGCTCTTCCTGTCGGCTTATCAGTTCTTCCTGTGCATTGGCGGCGAAAAGAAGCTTGTCTCCCGTTCCATGGCAGCCCTCGGTTCTTCGCTCATCACCTTCGCACCGCTTACGCAGTGGTGGTTCGCGGTCAACGGTTTGCCGGAAATGCTGATTGCGGTATTCATATCCATCTGCTGCTTCGACTACATGCTTCAAAGGCAGGAAACATGGGTGCGGCTGCTATGCGGTGCGGTAATCATGCAATGCGCTGGCATGTTCATTTTCACGCTGTACCCCGCGTGGCAGATTCCGATGGGCTACATCCTCTTGGGACTCATCATCGCCATCGTAATCAGGCATTGGGGGAAGATTCGTTTCAAACCCATCCAAATCGTCGGATTGATCGCAGTGTTCCTCGTTTTCGCGGCATTGTTGGGCATGGCGCTGTTGAAGTCCGCCGATACAATTCGTGCGATGATGAGTACTTCCTATCCGGGATCGCGCATGTCGAAAGGCGGCGGTCGTTCCCCACTGCTGATGTTCTCCTCGCTGGCCACTCTGTGCCTGCCATTCAAGGATTTCTACGAGAGTGCGATGCTCACCGGCAACAATGTGGAAGTTTCCGTATTCATCGATTTGTGCCCTCTGGGCGTGCTGTTCGCGGTCATGAATATGGTCAAGCGCAGGAAAGCCAATTTCCTCGATTGCTACCTCATCGTGTTCCTCGTGTTTATGTCCGTATTCGCCATTGTCGGATTCCCCGCTTGGTTGTCTAAGCTGACGTTCATGTCGTCGGTGACCAGCAGCAGGACGACGGTCGCTATCGGCATATGCAACATCATCCTGCTGATCAGGTGTGCTCGGGAATGGTGCGCCAATCATTCCGCGAAAGCCAAGGCTGCGGTCGCCGTGGTGTATACGGCTTTGGCTGCCGGAATCGCCTACATGGTCTTCCGCTCGTACCTGGACGGTTCAATGACCGTATCATGCGCAGCGGCTGGCTTTATTCTGGCTGCGGCTGTGGTGTCATGCGATTTGAAAGTCGGTAAGATCGTCGCAACTCTCGCAACATTGGTTATGGCCTTCTCCGGTCTTGCAGTCAACCCGGTGCAGTATTCCACCAAGCCAATCACCGATCAACCGGTGGCTCAGCAGGTGCGCATACTGCAGGAGCATAAGCCTGGAGTATGGGTCACGGAAGGTGATAACTGTGCGCGTCTGGCGAATCTGCTTGTGGCGAATGGTGTGAAAACATTCAACGCCTTGGCGGTCACTCCGGACCTTCAGGGAATGAAGCGCCTCGATCCGGAAGACAAATGGCAGCACATCTACAACAGGTATGCGTTCATTAGCATCAACATCGTTGATAAGCCCGCGAAGGAACCGTTCAAACTCACCGTTAGCGATGCGTACACGATTGATGTGACCCCTGAACAGTTGGAACAACTGGGGGTGACCTACGTACTGTCAGCGAACGATTTGAGCAAACGTACTTTCGACGGGTACCGACTCGTGAAGATCGGCGAAACCGTAAGCGGAGAGACGCCGTACGAGGTGCAGCGGATGAATTGATCCCAAGTCGAGTCCTCTGGTGGCCGCTGGCGGGGAGCGAAAGAACGGCCCGCTCTCCCCGCCAAGACTTGGCGTACATACAGCGCAAAGGCTAAGATAAAGTTCTATGTCTGAAGAACTTTTCACGCCCAAGAACATCATCGTGACCGGTGGCTGCGGTTTCATCGGTTCGAACTTCGTGCATTACGTGGTCAACAATCATCCCGAGGTGCACGTGACCGTGCTGGACGCCTTGACCTACGCGGGCAACATCGAGAACATCGCCGGTCTTCCCGAAGACCGCGTCGAGTTCGTGCACGGCAACATCTGCGACGCGGAGCTGCTCGACAGAATCGTGCCGGGTCACGACGCCATCGTGCACTACGCGGCCGAATCCCACAACGACAACAGCATCGCGAACCCCGAACCGTTCCTCAAGACGAACGTCGAAGGCACCTTCCGCCTTCTGGAGGCCGTCCGCAAGTACGACATCCGCTACCATCACGTGAGCACCGACGAGGTGTACGGCGACCTGGCGCTGGACGATCCGGCGAAGTTCACCGAGTCCACCCCGTACCATCCGTCCAGCCCGTACTCGTCCACCAAGGCCGCCAGCGACATGCTGGTGCGCGCGTGGACCCGCACCTACGGCCTGAGGACCACGATCTCCAACTGCTCCAACAACTACGGCCCGTACCAGCACGTGGAAAAGTTCATCCCGCGCCAGATCACCAACATCCTCGAAGGCATCCGCCCGAAGCTGTACGGCAAGGGCGAGAACGTGCGCGACTGGATCCACACCGAGGACCACTCCAGCGGCGTGTGGACCATCCTGACCAAGGGCAGGATCGGCGAAACCTACCTGATCGGCGCGAACGGCGAGAAGAACAACATCACTGTGCTGCGCATGATCCTCGAGATGATGGGCCAGAGCGAGGACGCGTTCGACTGGGTCAGGGACCGTCCGGGCCACGACCGCCGCTACGCCATCGACTCCACCAAGCTGCAGACCGAACTCGGCTGGAAGCCCACGCACACCGACTTCGAATCCGGACTCAGGCAGACCATCGAGTGGTATACCGAGAACCGCGCCTGGTGGGAGCCTGCGAAGGCCGCCACCGAGGCCAAGTACAAGCAGCAGGGCCAGTGACGCTTCCCGCCTTCCAGCTGCAACCGGAGGGCGAAGGATGGTCCGCCTGGGCGGGCCGGGAACGTTTCGGATGTCTATCAAGGAATAGGACTCATGGATTTTGAAAAGGAACTGAAGGTCGAGAGGACGAACATCCCCGGCCTGATCGTGTTCGACCTGCCGGTGCACGGCGACAACCGCGGCTGGTTCAAGGAGAACTGGCAGCGCGCGAAGATGACCGCGCTGGGCCTGCCCGATTTCGGGCCGGTGCAGAACAACATCTCGTTCAACGCGAAGAAGGGCGTGACGCGCGGCATCCACGCCGAGCCGTGGGACAAGTACATCAGCATCGCGACCGGCGCGGTGTTCGGCGCGTGGGTCGACCTGCGCCCGGGCGAGAGCTTCGGCCAGGTGTACACCACCCGCCTCGACCCGTCCAAGGCGATCTACGTGCCGCGCGGCGTGGGCAACAGCTTCCAGGCACTCGAGGACGGCACCGCGTACACGTACCTCGTCAACGCGCACTGGAGCCTCGAGCAGAAGAAGACCTACACCTTCGTGAACCTCGCGGACCCGGAGCTGGACATCCAGTGGCCGATCCCGCTGGAGGAGTCCGAGCGCAGCGAGGCCGACCTGCATCATCCGATGCTCAAGGACGCCAAGCCCATGGCCCCGCGCCGCACGATGGTCACCGGCTGCAACGGCCAGCTCGGCCGCGCCATCCGCGCCTACGTGGAGGAGCACGGCCTGGAGGGCTTCGAGTTCAACGACATCGACACCTTCGACTTCTCCGACCCGGCCCAGTACGAGCGGTTCGACTGGAGCCTGTACGGCACGATCATTAACGCCGGCGCGTACACCGCGGTCGACAGGGCCGAGACTCCGGAGGGGCGTCCCGTGGCGTGGAAGGCCAACGCGCAGGGCCCGGCCCTGCTCGCCAGGGTCGCCCGCGAGCACAACATCACCCTGGTGCACGTGTCGAGCGACTATGTGTTCGACGGATCGCGCGAACTGCACGACGAGGAGGAGGCGTTCGCGCCGCTCGGCGTGTACGGGCAGACCAAGGCCGCGGGCGACATCGCCGTGGCGAACGCGCCGCGCTACTACATCCTGCGTTCCAGCTGGGTGATCGGCGAGGGACACAACTTCGTCAAGACCATGATGGCCCTGTCCGGCCGCGTCGCGGACGCGCAGGACGGCCTGAACGAGGTCACCGTGGTGGACGACCAGTACGGCCGCCTGACCTTCACCCGCGACATGGCCGAGGCGATCTTCCACCTGCTCACCTCCGGCGCACCGTTCGGCACGTACGACCTGACCGGTTCGGGCGCGGTGAGAAGCTGGGCGGACATCGCCCGCGAGGTGTTCGAGCAGACCAACGGCAACGGGGACAGGGTGCGCCCGATCTCGACCGCGGAGTACTTCGCGAACGCGAAGGGCCCGGTCAGCCCGCGTCCGACGCATTCCGCCCTGTCTCTCGCCAAGATCGAGGGCACCGGGTACCACGCGCCGGATTGGGAGGAAACCCTCAAGACGTATGTTGCCAAGGAGCTTGGCAAGTAAAACGCGGAACCGTTGGGAAACCACACGTGGTTCTCCAACGGTTCCATGAACGATAAGGCGCTCTGGGTGAATCCCGGAGCGCCTTAGTTTATATATGGTCTGTATGGATACCCCCTAAGAACGCCTAGACGTCCATATGTAAGCATTAGTATTGTTGGTCAGCCGGCTGTCAATTATCCCCCCGAAGGCGGGGAATGGAACCATAATGTGAGGAAAGCGACCATGTCTGATGACGTACAAGTGACGCGCACAGAGGAAGACTCCGAAGTCACGTCGGCATCTTCGGATTCCGAGTCCGCACAGGATGCTGACCAGCGCGATGCGGACGAACAGAATACGCCAGCTGAGGAACCTTCGGCGGAGGAAGACACGTCGGACCAGAGCAGTGCCGACGAGAACGATGAAGATGAAGTAGATGCCGACAACGTGGATGACGAAGAGTCGGTAGAACTTGATGAATCAGACGAGTCGGATGAAGGCGAATCTGATGAACCTGATGAGTCCGAATCAGATGAAGACGAGTCGGAAGATGCTCAGGATGAGTCCGGTGAAGAGCTCAACGAAGAATCCGCAGAATCGCAGGATGAGATTGGGGAGACCACCGACAAGGTTCCTGAGGATTCACAGGACGAGCCTGACGAATCCGATGCAGACATTGACGAATCGTCGAGTGGTCAGCCGGATAAGAACGACGACGAGACCGATGAGACATCCAAGGGTGAATCGGATGAAAACGAATCGGACGAAGAGGACTCGGACGAGCCGCAGGATGAGTTCGGTGAATCCAGCGAAGCCGAGTCGGAAGAACCGGAGGAACCGGAGAAAACCGAGAAGACCGAGTCGGAAAGGCCGAGCAAGGAGCTCGGAGAACAGGCGACGGAGAATGCCACGGATGCCAAGCCGGCCAAAGCCGAGGTCAAGCATCCTGTTCGTACGGTCATCAGCGCTGTGCGAAGCATCGGGCATATCTTCACAAGCTTCAAGATCATTAAGTTCTTCCACGGCCCTGATTTCCTGTGGCACAAGCGTCCACGTTGCCCGTACACACTGTATGTGGTGGTGTTCGCGTTCCTGACGGTCTTCGAAGTCATCTTCATTCAATGGGGCATGTATTCCGAGAAGACGCACGAGGCTGGTCAGGAAGTCGACAAAACCACGAAGATCCTGGATAGCGTCGCCGGTCAGACCACGAAATTCGTCGCACAGATGTGGCTTGAGCACAAAAACCTGTTCTTGCTCAACTGTCTCATTCTGGGTGCCATCTACCTCACGCTCGTTCTTGTCCTGAACAGGTTCTGGATCGCCACCGCCATTTTCGGTGCGGTGATGACCACATACGCTGTGGCGAACCATATCAAAGTGGAGACGCGCAACGAGCCGGTGCTGCCATCCGACCTTAATTTCATCACTGGTGGCAATGCCGGCGAACTGACGTCATTCATACCGGAATCCAGCCAGGCTTTGGTCAATCAGGCGGTCACGGGCATTATCTGGCTGGTGTGCATCTGTCTTGTTCTGCAGGTGTTTGATGGACGTAACTGCTTCATTCATTGCTCGTGGAAGCATCCGTTCGCCAGCGCTAAGAACATCGTCGGTACACTCACCCGTATTGCAGCGGCATGCGCCAGTGTGGCGGTGGTTGTTTCGTTTACGTGGGGATTCGGCAGCACGGGATACTGGTCCACGGATTTTGCGAAGAGCATGGGAGACGTTCCCCAACTATGGAACGGTCTTGACGATTCCACGAACAATGGCCCAGCGGTGAACTTCATTCGCTTGGCGCATACGAAGGTCATGGATAAGCCTGAAGGCTATTCGCGGGAGACCATGGAGAAGATCGCCGCGAAATACGCCAAACAGGCAAAGAACATCAATCAGACGCGCAGTGCGAACATGACCGATAACACGGTCATTATGATTCTGTCCGAAACGTTCTCCGACCCGACACGAGTACCGGGAGTGAGCTTCTCGGAAGACCCGATGCCGAACATTCGCCAGTTGAAGACCCAGACCACCTCCGGCCTGATGCTTTCGCCCGGCTATGGCGGCGGTACGGCGAACATCGAATATCAGGCACTGACGGGGCTTTCCATGGCGAACTACAGTTCCACGCTATCCATTGCCTACCAGCAGCTCGTTCCTTCGCTCAAGTGGGCTCCGTCTCTGAACCAGACTTGGAATGAGGCCAATGGTAAGGACGCTTCCGTGGCTTTGCATGCTTATAACCGCAATATGTATTTCCGTGACGTCAACTACAAGAAGTTCGCCTTCTCGAAGTTCTATGCCGCAGACAGCGAACCGAAGTTGAAGGATCTTCAGAAGATTGATATTTCCTGGTATGCTTCGGACGAATCCTTCTACAAGAATATTCTTGATCAGGTTTCGTCATCGGATAAGAATAAGTTCTATCAGGCCGTTACCATGCAGAACCACATTCCGTATGCGGATTTCTATGCGGATAACCAGTTCAAGGAAGCCGACACTTCGCAAGGGTTGCCGGAGAGCGAGAAGCAGACCATCGAGTATTACACGAAGGGTTTGAACTACACCGATCAGTCCACCTTCGATTTCTTGAAGCAACTGAATGAAATCGACAGGCCCGTCACCGTCATCTTCTACGGCGACCATCTGCCCGGCATCTATTCAACCGCGTACTCAGACCCGAACAATGTGCTTGGCCTGCATGAGACTGACTATTTCATCTGGTCGAACAACGCCTCGAAGTCCGCGGGAGCCAAGCTCGATGATGCTTCCAGCGCATACACGTCGTCGAACTATTTCTCCGCCCAGCTTGCTTCGCATCTTGATGCGAAGGTCAGCCCGTATCTGGCGTTCCTTACCGAAATGCACCAAGCCATCCCGGCGCTTTCCGTGCCATCTTCAGCGGGCGGCAATTCCGAGGACCCGGTGTATCTTGATGCCAATGGCAATCGCGTCAGCAAGAAGAATCTTCTCAAGGCGGACAAAGCGATGCTGCATGAGTATCAGCTCATCCAATACGATATGAGCGCGGGGAAGAACTATCTCAAGGACACCGGTTTCGTCGATTTTCCGAAGTAAGCGTGAAATATGAGATGTGGACGGACATTACCGTCTGCCGCCGCGCATCTTCAAGAGTGCGCCGAGTGCAGCGAACAGCAGATCGGCGAAAGTCATGGCGATTCGGCTGACCAGTACGACGGCGAGAACGCCGCCGGAAGTCAATGCGCTGGCGAAGAACAGACCAAGCACGCTTTCCCTTACGCCGGTACCGGCGGGTACGACCACGACCAAGAAACCAGCGACCCATGCCAACGCGTATGCGCCAATGGACAAGGCCATGCCGGATGCCGAAGGCTCCATGCCGAAACCGCAGGCGAGCAGCCAAATCTGGACGCCAGCGATACCCCAGGCGATGACGGCAAGTAATGTGGCCAATCCCAAACCTTTGAACGTCATCTGCCGTTCGGGTGCGGGGCGCTTCAACAGTTTGAAGCCGAAACCAATTAATCGGTTCAACACTGGCGGCATCAGCAAAGCCACCAGAACGACCAGCAACAGCACGATAAGCCATGTCGGTACCTGAATGGATACCGATGTGCTTAATACGGTAAGTACGCCGATTCCCGCGCCGGACAGGAGCGAAATCAGCACGGCCACGGTCATGGCGGTTACGGAACGACGTGCGGGAATCTTATGGTCGCGTCCGATTTCCGCTGCGGCGACGATGTTCCACACGCCGCCCGGAATGTATTTGCCGATTTGGCTGACACCGAACAGCTGGGTGGAAGTGTTCCAATTAATATCCGAACCTAAATCGGCCAGAATCACCTTCCATGACCACATGGTGAAGAACACGTAGGCCACGGCCAGTACGAAGCTGGATGCGGTGATCTGCCAAGGGAGTGCCGCGAGCGCCTCGGTCAGCGAAGCCCAGTTCTTTACGATCACCCACAGCAATCCGGCGAGCGCGATTGCGAGGAAGAACCATCGGAGAATAGGGGAGTTGAGAATCTTCTTCAGCTTGTTCATAACACTTTGGTACTACTTGCGGGACTGCGTGCTGTCAATGATCCATTGGGTGAGATCGCGTGTGATCTCATCGCTGGTGAATCGTTCGGCTGTGGCTCTGGCATCACGCTGCTTTTGCGTCAGGTAATCTGGGTCTGATGTCAGCGCTTCGATGGCGGTGGCGAGCGCTTGTGGGTCGCCGGGCTTTACGAATACCACGCCATCGCCCAGCATACGTCGTTGCGGGGCGGTGTCGCTGGTGATGACGGCGCAGCCTGCTGCCATGGACTGGTAGACCTTGTTCGGTACGACGTGCAGTCCTTTGGGCGTGGTGGAGAAGATGCCCAGCGAGATTGCGTGGGATGCGACTGTGGATGGCAGTTCCTCAGGTTCCACCCATTCGCGGAAGGTGATGTTGTCCATTCCTTCGCTGAGGGCGCGTACTTCCGTGTAGTCCTGGCCCTTGCCGATGAGGGTGAATCGTGGCGTGATACCGCGTTCGGCGAGGATGTTGGCGGCTTTCGCGATGACGGGGACACCTTGCAGCGGCGTGTAGAGCCCGTAGAACACGATGTCCGTTGAGCGTTCGCTGGTGTGATCGCCTGCGGCGTACCATTCGTCAGGGGCACCGACCGGAATGACCATGCTGGTATCTCCGGGCTGGAGCATGTCCTGATGTTCTTTGGTGTCGAGTACGACCAGTGAGGCCGCGTTGATGGCCATGCGGTCAAGATGGTTGAGCAGCTTGACCTTCGGGCCTTGCGCCCCGCGGTCTTTTGCGGTGTCTCCGGCGAAGATGAGATGGTCGAGGATGATGGGCACGCCTTTGAACACGTGATGGGCGAGCAGCACGTCGAAATGCCCCATGTACCCCACCAGCACGGCATCCGGTTTGCCATCGGCTTTCATCCATGCGCGGGCCCGCTTGGCGATGCCGTGCCAGAGTTTCAGCAGGTTGAGCCCGAATCTGAAGGCCTTCCATGGTTTTTTGAGGATTTCCACGCGCTGTGCGGTGGAGAGCGTCAGCGGATCGTTGATTTCCGTGACCTCGCAACCGTTCTTGCGCAATCCGTCAATGAGAATGCCGACTCGTGGATGCTTGCGAATGTTATAGGTGCCGAACGCGAGGACCTTGGGCATGGTGTGTCAGCCTCTCTTGATGCTTGTTGTTCAGTGGAGTTCCTGCGCGGGCGGGAACTCGCCGTATTCGTTCTGCTTGGCCCAGATTTTCTGGTATTCGGTGGAATACAGCAGTTCCTTAGTGCGTTCGAGCTGGTCCTCCACGAGTTTTCTCTGGATGCGCTGCACTTCGGAGATGATCTGCAATGCCACGCAGAATACGCCGACCATGAGTAGGGCGACGCCCATCAGCAGGGATTGCACGTGGCCGGCGGAGTTTCCGGCGCAGACCAGCATGAGGAAGCGCACGAACGGGATGAGCCCGAGAATGCAGAAGATGATCGCCGCCCATTTGAAGATGACGTTCGATTTGAACATCAGGAAGCTGCGGATGATCGCGCCGCCGGACTTGGCCATGTGTTCGAAGATGTTGTTGAACAGGCGGGATTCGCGGGTCTTCGGATTCGTCTTGATGGCGTAGGAAGCGATGGCGATGCGCTTGTTGCCAGCCTGAATGATGGTTTCCATGCAGTAGCTGAATTCGGTGACGATGTTCAGCTTGAGCAGGGAGTTCTTGGAATAGGCGCGGAAGCCGCTGGCCGCGTCGGGGATGTGCGTGCCGGCGGCCTTGTTCACCACCCAGGAGCCAAAATGCTGCATCTTGCGCTTGAACCAGCTGAACTCCTTGATGGTGGCGGTCTGTCTGTCACCGACGACGATGTCCGCTTCATGCCGAATGATCGGCTGCACGAGCTCGCCGATGGCTTCGCTCGGATACTGGTTGTCGCCATCGGTGTTGACTACGATATCCGCGCCATGCTTCAGCGCGTAATCAACGCCGTCACGGAACGCGCGGGCCAGGCCCATTGGCTTGGCGTGATGTACGAAATGCTTGACTCCGAGTTGACGAGCCACTTCCACGGTTTTATCCGAGCAACCATCATCGACGATGAGCAGCTGAATGTCATCGATTCCGGGGATTTGGGTCGGCATGTTCTCCAGCACCATGGGGAGCGTCTTCTCCTCATTCAGGCACGGAATCTGAATAAACAGTCTCATATGGTCCTCTGCATGAATTCCTTGGCTAGCTTCAGGTATTCTATGCAACGGCGCAGACCCCCTCTGGTGGCTCTTCCATATAGCTTTGAATTTTGAGGGGGTAGGCTATATTGTAGAGCCGTATTGTCTAGAATGACAGTCCCCTGATATGTGTAAGACGAACGGATGACGATTAATGACTTTTGACAAGGGAATTGAGGAGCGGGAACAGGAAGAATCTCCTACAGAAAACGGGAAATCCAATTCCACGAAGAAAAGATCCTTCGTAGCGCGTCACCAGAGCTGGTTTATCTGTGGTGGTGGACTCGCGTTCCTATTGTTCGTCGCCTACGGGTGGATGTATACGCAGGGGTGGAAGTTTTCTTTTACCAACGCAAACTACGCGTTTTCGCCGTTTAATTCCGTACAGACGAAAATCAGTGGCCCGTTGTTGACGGATCCGGCGGATAGCATTCTTCCGATATCGTGGCGGACTTTCCATCCGCTGACCTTGGTGTATTGGTTGTCCGACTATGGAATCGGATGCGCCCAATCAGCCAACACCTACATGTCACCGTTGAACTACTTGTATGTGCTGCCGTACGACATCGCCCAAGTATTGATTTCAATGATCAAGGTCTCCGTGGCCTTCATCGGCATGGCTTTGTTCATTCGTCAGCTTGGATACAGTTGGCGTGGAGCCGTGATTTCCGGCAGTTCGTACGCATTGTGCTCCGTGATGGTCATGTGGAACGGCTGGCAACATTCCGAAGTAACTATGTATGCGCCGATCCTGTTTCTGCTATTGGACAAAGCGCTTTCCAAACTGAAGGTGGGTTATTTCCTTGGCGCGGGATTGATAATCTACCTCATGCTGGTTGCTGGTATGCCGACATATGCTGCGTATTTCCTGTATCTTACGGGAGCATATGTGCTGTTCTATGGGTTCCGCCGTCACAGGAAGGAACCTAAACGATTATTGGCGTATTTCGCCGGATTCGCCGTATCCGTTGTGCTGGGTGCGTTGATGTCGTTCCCCTACACGATTTCACTGTTGAGCACGGTTGGCAGCAACGGTTACGCATCTTCCCGTTCGAACCAATCCTTCTCTAGACTTCCTTGGGCTCATCTCAAAAGTATTTTCTTCCCCTACTTGCCTACCAGCGATGATCTGCATGCCAACGAAAGCACATTGTATGCAGGCGTATTGGCCGCTATTTCGTTACCGCTTACCGCAGTACATTTCCGCAGGAAGAAGCGCGCTGGTTTTTTCGCCGCGACTGCGGTAATCATTATTCTGCTGGTGTTCACGCCCGCATTGGACATAGTGTTCCATCATCTGCCGATGATTAACACGTCTCGGAAGTACCGTGTTCTTGTCATCCTTGATTTTGCGCTTTCTGTTCTGGTGGGCATTAATCTTGATGAGATTCTGAGCGCGAAAAAACTGACCAGCAAAGACAAGTGGCAGACTGGCGCCGCTGCGTTCATAGGATTGGCAGTATTTGCGGGATTGCTGTACTGGGTGATGCCGGTAATTCGTACGACACGTGTGAAGTATCCGGATGATGGATATCGCATCACTCAAGTGCATATCGCATGCATCGTGGCCATTGTGTTTCTCATTGTTATTGCAACAAGGCTAATTACAGCTCGACGGAGTGTCGCAATCGTTTGTACTGTGGTGATGGCGGCTTCCGTCTGCCTTGATATGGGTTATTTCGGCTCGCAGTATTTCCCTTGGATTGCCCAATCCGCGTCAACTATCCCAGAAGCTACTGATACGGTGCGCTATTTGCAGCGAAACACGAAGAACGGTGAAAAAATCGCGACCAAGGTCGGGTGGACGTTCTTCTCGTCGAGCAACATGTATTACGGTCTGCGTGACATCAGCGCGCATGGGTTTGTGTTCACTAATAGCGATATGAAGAATTACTATAGCCGAATCTCCAAAACCACATTCAGCAGTTCGTCTACAAGACCGTTCTTTGAAAGTTTCGAGAATGAGAATCTGCTCAAATACCTGGGAGTTAAATTCATCGCGGCTGATTCCGACAACATTGGTGATGGAATGCCGAAATCAGAGGAAGCTGTTTTTGTCAGCATTCCGAAAGAAGGCGGCTTCGAACAAGAATTCACTGCTTCGAATGATGATTTAAGCATGGTGTCATTCCCCGTGAACGTTGACGGAAAGAAGACAGGCACGCTGACCATCAAGATGTATGGTGAAGGGCAGGAGCAGGTTGTCTCGCAGACAATGAAATTGTCCGAAACCCCCACATCCAGCATCGTGCAGTTCACTTTCCCAGAAATCGAGAATTCCAAGGGGAAAACATATCGTCTGGAGATTTCCGCGTATGCTCCGAGGAGCAGGAGTGTTTCGGTAGTCGCCAATAAGGGCAATGCATACCCGGGCGCATCTGGATTGTCCAATGGGGAGAAGACAGGTGATCTGCAACTGTCTTGTCTGTATGGCAGCGCTCGCAAGGGTTCTGATGGCATGTCCGTCAAGCAGCTGGATGATTATGCGCCGCAGGTCGAGCTTATCGACGAAGTGCAGGTCAAAGACACGGACAAGCAGGTATTGAACGCCATGAGCCGTTCCTTCACGAAGAACCGGCTGTACCTGAGCAAGGAATCCGGCGCTCCCGCGGATGCCGAGGATCTTGCGAAAACGGTGCTTGGCGGTGATGAGAACATCACGAACATCGACAATCAGCGCAGCGGCAACATCAGTTTCGATGTGCAGACTGATAGGCAGCGGTACGTATTGGTGAATGAGTACAACGACGGTAATTGGACAGCCTATGTCGACGGTGAGAAGACCGACATGTACAAGGGCAATTACTTGTTCCGTGCTATCAGCGTACCGGCAGGCAAACATCATGTGGAGCTGCGATATGAGTCGAAGGTGCTTCAGATTTCCTGCATGATAGGTGGTTTTGGTGTGCTGCTGGGTGGCGTGTTGCTGCTGACCCGTAAACGCATTAACCAGAGTCTGGAAAGCTTGAACGGCAACGAGTCCGGATCTGCCAAGTGAATGCAATGAAACCGCGCAGACTTCACTGTGCGGTTTTCATATAGGTGGCGCGGCTACTAAGCTGGAACCGTTTACGAAGCTTTGTGAAGATATCGGAGAAAGAAAGCAGGTCGTGTTATGAAGGGCATCATTCTTGCCGGTGGATCGGGAACCCGTCTTTACCCGCTCACCACGGTGACGTCGAAGCAGCTGCTTCCCGTGTACGACAAGCCGATGATCTACTATCCGCTGAGCGTGCTGATGATGGCCGGGATCCGCGACATCCTGATCATCAGCACCCCGCACGACCTGCCGAACTTCGAGCGTCTGCTGGGCGACGGCAGCCAGTACGGCGTGAGCTTCTCCTACAAGGTGCAGCCGAGCCCCGACGGCTTGGCCCAGGCGTTCCTGCTGGGCGAGGAGTTCATCGACGGCGAGCCCTGCGCTCTGGTGCTGGGCGACAACATCTTCTACGGCAACGGCTTGGGCCGCACGTTGCGCAAGGCCGCCGCGGCCGAGCATGGTGCCACGGTGTTCGGCTACTACGTGGACGATCCGGAACGCTACGGCGTGGTCGAGTTCGACGAGAACAAGAAGGCCATCTCCATCGTGGAGAAGCCGGAGCGTCCCGCATCCAACTACGCGGTGACCGGCCTGTACTTCTACGACGAGCGCGTGGTCGAGTTCGCCAAGCGGATCAAGCCGAGCGCTCGCGGCGAACTGGAGATCACGGACCTCAACAGGATGTACCTGGAGGACGGTTCGCTGAACGTGCAGACGCTCGGCCGCGGCTATGCCTGGCTCGACACCGGCACGATGGACTCCCTGTTCGAGGCGGGCGAGTTCGTGCGTACCGTGCAGCGGGCGCAGGGCCTGCCGATCGCGGTGGCCGAGGAGATCGCGTTCGAGAACGGCTGGATCGACCGCGAGCAGCTGATGAGGGCCGCCGAGAAGTACGGCAAGAGCCCGTACGGCAAGCACCTCAAGGACGTTGCCGATAACAAGATCATCGTCAAGCCGAAGCACGACTGAGCCGTTTCGAACGGTTTGGCACATCTACAGGGATTGGTTAATTGAAAGTCAACGAACTTTTTACGAGAAAAAACTGGCTTTTGCTTAAGGCCATGGTCAGTACGGATTTCAAGCTACGTTATCAACAGTCCATTTTGGGGTATTTGTGGTCTGTCCTGAAGCCGTTGATGCTTTTTGCGATTATGTACTTGGTCTTCGTACGTTTCCTTCGCTTTGGCGCGGATGTCCCGCATTTTGCTGTTGCGTTGCTGCTCGGCAGCGTTATGTGGAATTTCTTGGCGGAAGCTACTAATGGAGGCATGACCTCAGTTGTGGGTCATGGCGATTTGCTCAGGAAGATTCACTTCCCCAAGATCACGGTTACCATCGCCTCGATTATGAGCGCACTTATCAATTTCGGAATCAACCTTATTGTGGTTATTCTTTTCATTCTTATCAATGGTGTGCATATCTCGTTTAAAGCGATTTTGATTGTTCCTATTTTTGCAGAACTTCTGCTTATCGCATCTGGTTTGGCTTTCTTCTTGGGTGCATTGTTCGTGAATTTCCGTGATTTGAGCCCCATTTGGGAAGTCATTCTGCAGGCTGGTTTCTACGCTACGCCCATCATTTACCCTATCTCCTTGGTGGCTACCAACATTGGTCCTGAAGCGGCTCGCTTCATTCTGCTTAATCCTATGGCGCAGATAATTCAGGATGCCCGATATGTGCTTATAGCGCCTGAAAATCAGACAGTGTGGCAATCGTTCAGTTCGCCGTTGGTTGGTCTGATTCCGGTCGTGTTGTCCGTTGTTATTTTCATAGGTGGACTGATGTTCTTCGAATCTCGTTCTAAGTTGTTCGCGGAGTTGGTGTGATGAAGGAAGATATGCAGCAAGCTTCGGATATTGCGCTCAAAGTTACGAATGTCTCTAAAAGCTTCAAACTTCCCACAGAGAAGTCAAGCAGTCTAAAGAACTCCCTGTTCAATCTTATTCGTGGTGTCCATGGGTATACGATTCAGGAAGTTTTGAAGGATATCTCCTTTGAAGTGCACAAGGGTGATTTCTTCGGCATTGTTGGACAGAATGGTTCTGGAAAATCAACGTTGCTGAAGATTATCTCGCAGATCTATACTCCAAACTCTGGCAGCGTTCAGGTCGAAGGGAAACTTGTTCCTTTTATCGAGCTTGGCGTTGGTTTCAATCCCGAGCTGACCGGTAGAGAGAACGTGTATCTGAATGGCGCAATGCTGGGCTTTTCCAAAGACGAAATTGACGCCATGTATGACGATATTGTCGATTTCGCCGAGCTGGGCGATTTCATGGAGCAGAAGCTTAAGAACTACTCCAGCGGTATGCAGGTAAGGCTTGCATTCTCTGTTGCGATTAAGTCCCAGGGGGACATTCTTGTTCTCGATGAGGTTCTTGCCGTTGGTGACGAAGCTTTTCAAAAGAAGTGTCAGGATTTCTTCTTCGACGCGAAGCGTGAGAAGAAGACGATTATTCTTGTCACCCATTCCATGAACGATGTCCGTAAGTATTGCAACAAAGCAATGCTGATTGAAAATGGGCATATCACCAAATTCGGTAAGCCAGATGAAGTGGCAAATGCATATTCAAATATTTTCCTGCGCAGGCAGCAGGCTGAGGTCGCAGCGGAGAATAATGAAAAGAAGCTAAGCACAGGCGCTGAATGTGAATTGAAGGATATCAAGGTGGTCGTTTCCGACGAGGAACGGCAGCTGCTTGATATCAACGAAGATTTCGTTGTCGAAGCAACGCTTGAATGCAAGCGTGATTTGCGGGGAGGCGTTTTCGCAATAAACCTCATTGATCAGGAGGGACGTGTCTCTGTTGCTGCTTCAACACGTTCTTGCGACGATGACGGTCTTTTCACAAAGGGAACTCACCGAATTCGCTTTACCATAGAGAATACGTTGCCCTATGGCAGTTTCCATATCAATATTGCGGTTGCAGAAGGATATGATCTTGCCTTGAGACAGGAAAATGTATACAACTTTGGCATTAAAAAGGACAAAGAATATAACCAAGTATTGATGCATCCGCACATCGATGTGTCTGTTGTTTGATTATATCCGGCGCAGCATTAGACTTAAACCATGCTTGATGGATCACGAGTCCTAATAACACAGAGTGCTTTTTCCGGCATCGGGGGGAGCGAAGTACAGGCTTTTGAGCTTGCGCAGTACTTGCGGAGTCGAGATTGCCAAGTTACTTTATTCTCTTGGATGTGCGGTTCTCCGATGTCGGATATTCTGCAGGAGAACGGGTTTCGTGTTCTCACGCCGGAGACGGAAGAATCCTCATCGCTTTCGTTGAGCGATTTCGATGTTGTATGGGTCCAGCATGAGACGTTACCTGTTCGGCTGTTGGAGGAGCTTACAGATAACACGGAGCATGCTAATCCGCTTATGATTTTCTCCCATATGTCGCCATATCGGGAAGTGTATATCGAGCACCCGTATGTCTTTGACCTTGAAGCCAACTTGGCTGATGTCATCGTGTTCAATGCTCCAAGCACGCGTGATGCGCAGAAATCGGAGTTCCGTTCATGTGAACGGATGATGCTTTACCCGAATCCTGTTCCGCTTGATTTTGCTGAATCAAAGTATGTGCCGTCAAGTGAGATGCATAGGATACTGGTGGTTTCCAATCACCCGCCGAAGGAATTGAAAAAGGCGATGAGTCTTCTTTCCGCTAAGGGATATCAGGTGGACATGCTTATTGACGCGATAGGCAGTGAGAAACCGTCCATCACTTCTGCGGATTTACTAGATCGTTATGACTGTGTGATTTCAATAGGCAAGACGGTGCAATATTGTCTTGCTCAGGGAGTACCGGTTTTTTTATACGATCGTTTTGGCGGCCCGGGCTATCTGAATGAAGCCAATTATGAGCTCGCCGAATACTATAATTTCTCGGGACGTTCCAAGCCGGATGGCTACTCTCTCCATGAAGCCATGGCAGATGCCGCATCTGCCAGGCAGTCGCCTGAGGCATTAGCGTCAGCCATTGAAAACGGTTATGCAGATGCTGTGGCATTTCAGTCATCCCATAGGAACGACTTCATTGGCTGCTATTCCATTGATAGTGCTTTCGAAGCGGTCTACGAAAAAGGGATCGCTGAGAAGCATGAGAAAACGATTAGCGACAAAATTTACGGGGAATATCTGGTCGAATCTCAGAAAATGATCGGTGAATATGTGGCTGCACACCGAAGGCTCGCTAATCCCAATGCTGCGTTCTATGAACAGACAATCCAATCTTTTGTTGGAGAAGGATATGTTTTCGCTGTGGATGATGCATTAGATCAAAAGCAGCGATTAAAGAAGAGCAACTCCGTTGCGATACAAGTGCCATATGGGAAAAAGACGGCACGCGTGGATTTCGGGGAATCTCCGTGCGTCATCACCGACTTGAAGGTCAACGGGGTGGAACGACGCTGTTGGAGTAACTCCTCCTTGGAGATGAATGGAACATACTTCTTTTTGGACCCTGACCCTCAGATCGTTGTTGATCTAGGTGATTCCGCGAGCGTCCTAAAAGAAGGAATCTCGCTGAATGTTTCGGCAAACGTGTATCCTCTGAGTGGGATACCCCGTGAGGTGGAAGACCAGCGTATGGCGGATATACATGACTTGACCGAGAACCTGAAGAGGATTCAGGGCAGTCGTTGGTGGAAGTTGCATGAAAAGATGAAGCCTGTTATATCCCTTGTTCAAAGGGTGAGCCAAGCTGTGAGAAGTTTTGGACGTTAGCGCGTCGTACATAATGAATGGAATGAGCAAATGACTCTTGTAGACAATTCGACGGCCAAGCGGCTGGGCATACTCTGTTTCTACGATAAGAACGGTCGTGCGGCGAAGTTCCTCGATGGCTTCCTTGAGGATCTGATGCGGAACCTGACCGATCTCGTCGTTATCGTGAATGGCAAGATCGATGATGATGCCCGTAAGATGTTCGGCAAGTACACGGACACCATCATGGTTCGTGAGAACAAGGGGCTTGATGTCGCCGCGTACAAGCAGGCGCTGCTGACCATTGGCTGGGAGAAGCTGGAAACCTACGATGAAGTGCTGTGCCTGAACGACACCATCATGGGTCCTGTTTACCCGTTCAAGGAGATGTTCGAAACCATGTCCCGCAAGGATGTGGATTTCTGGGGCATCACGGCGTATGCGGGCGAAACCGTGAACGATGAGAAGATCCCCACGCACCTGCAGGCCTACTGGCATGCATACCGCCGTAGCTTGGTTTCCTCGCAGGCGTTCCACGAGTATTGGGAGAACATGCCCCTGTGGAAGGACTACGCGGAGGTCACGCGTAAGCATGAGATGACCTTCACCAAGCATTTCGCCCAGCTTGGCTTCAAATGGGCATCCTACATCGATTGGCGCAAGTATAAGGGCTACTCGTCTTACCCGCTGCTGTACATGCCGATGCAGATGCTGCGCGATGACCGTTGCCCGGTGTTCAAACGTCGTTCCTTCTTCGTCGACTACAGCGCTTATTTCGATCAAACCGCAGGCCAGCCAGCGCTGGATCTGTACGATTTCCTGAGGAACGAGACGGATTATGACGTCGACTTGATTTGGGATGCGATTCTGCCGAACTACAACATCGACGACATCCGCAAGGCTTTGCATCTCGACTATGTGCTGCCGACGGCGACCCGTAATCCGAGAACCGGCGCCGACGTGCGTTCCGCGTTCATCTACCACATCTACTTCCTTGACCTGCTGGGTGACACCTGCCGTTATATCAGTGCTCTTCCGGAAGAGACCGACCTGTACATCACGACCACCGAAGACAAGATCGACGCGATCCGTGATTATATGATCTCCCACGGCGTGAACCATCCGGTTGCGTTCATCCCCGTGGTGAACCGTGGACGCGACGTGTCCGCATTGCTGGTCGCCGCATGTAATGTGGTACTGAGCGGCAAATACGATGTCATCGGTTTCGCACACGACAAGAAGTCGAGCCAGAACCAGGAAAACGGCCATCACGGTACTGAAAGCCAAGGCTTCGCGTACAAGCTGATGGAGAACACGCTTGCCAGCCGCGACTATGTGGAGAACATTCTCACGTTGTTCTCCAACGAACCGCGTCTGGGCCAGGTTGCCCCGCCGCCGCCCTTCCACGCTCTCTACTTCGCGCACACCCTGCCGCATGACTGGGGTGCGAACTTTGAGATTACGAAGGAACTGCTGGAAGACCGGTTCGACATTCACGTGCCGCTGAGCCCGGGCAAACCTTCGGCCTCCGCCATCGGTTCCTGCTATTGGTTCCGTGTGGAGGCATTGAAGCCCTTGTTCGAGTATGGCTGGAAGTATGAGGACTTCCTGCCGGAAGGCGAAATGGGCGATGACGGTACTGTGTCCCACGCCATTGAGCGTGCGAATGGCTACATCTGCCAGTCCCAGGGCTACTATCCCGCATGGGTCATGTCGGATCGATACGCACGTATCGAGGTTGATTCGTTGGTATATTCCAGTGCCATGCTGATGGGTGCGAGTGCTCGTGTGCATGAGGGCGAGTCGTTGCAATCCAACATGTATGGCCTATATAAGGCGACGAATCCGATGCGTGTCGTGCCGGCTGCGATGCGGCGCGTTCACAAGGGTTTGAAATTTGTTACTTCGAAGACGGTCAAGAGGATGCCCGAACCCGTGCAGAACGTCACATATCGTGTGGCCTGGTTGCCGGTCAACGCCGTCAGAAGCGCGAAGAACGCCGTGCTGGACGTGGTGCGTGCGGCTCGCAAGCACATAAGTAGCCTGTGATGTGTTGACTGCGGCGGTAAAGCCGTTGCCGGCGTTATGGGGTGTGCCCCGATCATCATTCGATGGTCGGGGCACACCCCATATGCTAGCGATAGTCGTTGCTCGCGGTTCGTATCATTACGATGCCGTACCGCCGCTACTTCATATTCTTGACCTTGCGGTCATACACGCCCTTCTCGAACAGACGGATACGCTGCAACGCCGCACAGCGCATCCGCTGGCCCGTGGTCAGACGGCCAAGCAAATCAGCCATGCGCTGACGGTCCGCATCATACTGTTGTTTGTTTTCAGGCGTACCGGCATCCGGAGCCGTGCGCTCCTCGTCGACGGAACCGACCAGCGTGTAGTAGCTGCGCGCCGGCAGTACTCCTTGGTCGAGCGCATGCTCGAAGTTCGTGATCCCGGCCACCACATTGTCGTGGTAGAAGCCGAAGCTGCGCTCCTTATGCGTTACGGAACCGGCGGACTGCAGCCAGTAGTACAGCACGCGATCCACATCCGCCACCTTGTTCATGCGCGAATACAGTTCGCCTGCGACCATCACGTCCTGCGCGTACATGCCCTCCGGGAAACGAATGCCGTCCCACAGTTCGCGCTTGTACAGGCGGCACCAGTTCGCTTCGTTGAAGTATCTCGCCTCGGTGTTATGTCCGGTGTGATCGCCGACGAGTCGCAGCGCCTTGCTGAACACGGTCTGGTAGGCACGCAGGGGGTCTTTGAACACGCTGATTCTATTGGGGGCCTGAGCGCCTTTGGCAGCCTGTCTTGCGGTGTCTTCCAGCTGTGAGACGCCGAACTGCTGCCAGCGGGCCTTGCTCATATCAGCGCCAGTGCTGAGCAGTGCATGCAACAAGTATTCGATGTTGCGGGCGTCGAGGATGTCGTCATTATCAGCGAAGGCGATGTATTCGCCATGCGCGACGTCCAGGCCGGCGTTCTGCGCTTTGGCGATACCTCCATTGGTCTGATGGATCACGGTGACGCGTTCATCATGCGCGGCATATTCGTCGCATATCGCGGGACTGGAATCACGTGCCCCATCGTCCACCAAAATGACTTCAAGATTGGTATAGGTCTGGTTCAGCATCGAATCGATGCAATAACGCAGATAGCGTTCTGCGTTGTAGACGGGGACGACGATGGAAACCAAAGGGGCTGCTGCATTCATGGGCAACAGTCTAGCGTGCCTACCTGCCCGTCCTTCGCCCGTCTGCCTATCCACCTCACGCCATCCTACGCCGCAACCTGTCGCTACACTGATAACCATGCACATGTCCCGCAAGTCCCGTAAGCCCCGCACATTCCGCAAGGTGTTTCACGAGATGTTTCACACAGTAGGTGGTCGAGCAGTGAGCGGCGATTCCGGCGATTCCGATCATTCCGGTCGTTTCGCGCGTAATCGTGGCCTTCTCCGCACCCGCACCTGTGCACCAACGACCTCGCCGAGGAGCGCGGCCTCGACCGCATCGTGCACGACACGGTATGGATCGACACTGGCGAGTTCAACATGAGGCAACGGCACGGGCAGTCCATGCTCGAATCTTGACCATAGGGGGGCCGGTGGCCTTGATTCAGTCCGTCACTGGCCTTCTTTGGCAATAACGGTGGCCTTGAGAGGGAATAATCAGTGGCCTTGAAAACTACAAATACTCAGCAGTCGGCTTGTTCGCAGTTATGACCGTACCTATGCGGCTCTGGTTTGCGGAACGTCAGCTGTATTGGATTGCGCCGGGCACAGACATGGCTGCGAACCGAGCATGGATATTCGCTCACCCATTGCACACGCTCATGATGCTCTTCGTGAACATCATGTTCCTCGTGTTCGTCGTCTGACGCGAATGGCTCGCATGGCTGTTACCTCCGCTCGCCGCGATACTCGTCACAAGATGGCGTGCAGACAAACGAGCTGGCACACCATTCTGCCAGGATTCCGGGAACGCTACCTGTGGCCACTTCTGCCCTTGCTCGCCATTGGTATGGACGCTGCCGACAATGCGCAAGAACTAGGCCAAGGCAATCCAAGAAACCTAAAAGACCTACGACATCAGCCACTGTGAAGTTGAACTTCATTGCTGCCGGTTTGTTGCCGATAGCACGCCGCATGGCGTGTCGGTAATGATTTAGTTTTTCTTGTTTTTATAGTGAGGCAGTTTTGTACTGCTTGGACAAGGTCCGAATTTTTGCTGTTACCCAGAGTTGGCCCGTTATTGGAATAAAATACTGTATTTGGAACTGCTACAGCCAATGATTGTGGGTGCATATGAGAGATTTTGATTCGCTGAGGATTGCGGTCGCCGGCACGGGTTACGTGGGCCTGTCGCTCGCGACGCTGCTGAGCCAGCACCATCATGTCACCGCGGTCGACATCATCCCGGAGAAGGTCGAGAAGATCAACAAGCGGATCAGCCCGATCCAGGACGAGTGCATCGAAAGGTACTTCGCGGAGAAGGAGCTGGACCTGACCGCCACGCTGGACGGGGAGAGCGCGTACACGGACGCGGATTTCGTGATCATCGCGGCACCGACGAACTACGACAGCAAACGCAACTTTTTCGATACGTCCGCCGTCGAGTCCGTGATCGACCTGGTCATGAAGGTCAACCCGGACGCGATCATGGTGATCAAGTCCACCATCCCGGTCGGCTACACCAGGTCGATCCGCGAGAGGACCGGCTCCGGGAACATCATCTTCAGCCCGGAGTTCCTGCGCGAGAGCAAGGCCCTGTACGACAACCTGCATCCGAGCCGCATCATCGTGGGCACCGACCCGGATGATCCGCGTCTGGTCGAGGCGGCGCATACCTTCGCTGCGCTGCTGCAGGAGGGCGCCATCGAGGAGGACATCAGGACCCTGTTCATGGGGTTCACCGAGGCCGAGGCCGTGAAGCTGTTCGCGAACACGTATCTGGCGCTGCGCGTGAGCTACTTCAACGAGCTGGACACGTACGCGGAGTCGAAGGGGCTGGACGCCCGGGCGATCATCGACGGCGTGTGCCTGGACCCGCGCATCGGCACGCACTACAACAACCCGAGCTTCGGCTACGGCGGCTACTGTCTGCCGAAGGACACGAAGCAGCTGCTCGCCAACTACCAGGATGTTCCGGAGAACCTGATCGAGGCGATCGTGGAGTCGAACCGAACGCGCAAGGACTTCATCGCGGACCAGGTGCTGGAGAAGGCCGGCGGGTACGGGTACGACGACAACAATGAGTATGATGCGGCTGCCGAGCGTCAGGTTACGGTGGGCGTATACCGCCTGACGATGAAGAGCAATTCGGACAATTTCCGCCAGTCCGCCATTCAGGGCGTGATGAAGCGCGTGAAAGCGAAGGGCGCTAGTGTGATCGTGTACGAGCCGACTCTGGAGGACGGTTCCACGTTCTTCGGCTCGCTCGTGGTCAACGATCTGGACGAGTTCAAGAGGCGTTCTGACGTGATCGTGGCGAACCGCTACGACGCGTGCCTGGACGACGTGCGCGGCAAGGTCTACACCCGCGACCTGTTCAAACGCGATTAGTTAAGACCGGTACAGAGCCATGGACTGAAATGGTATATAGATTGAGTCCATGGCTCTATGCTGTGATTCATTTCAGGTTTTTGACTCTATGGTCGTAGACGTTTTTTCCAAGAGCCTTATCTTTCCCAACAGGAGGCATGAGAGCTTTTGAAAGAAATCCATCTTCTTGATGAGTGTCGAGACAACGTTCTTGTCCTTCTCGTATAGAGAGTTGTCCTCTTCGCTGAGTGGGTCAAGAACGTGCTTACTCTTTTCGAGTTGCGTTGTCATCGTGTAATAGCTGCGTGCCGGTAGCACGCCGTGGTCAAGTGCGTATTCGAAATTCGTGATTCCCGCTGCCACATTGTCGTGATAGAAGCTGAAGCTGCGTTCCTTATGCGTTACAGAATTTGCGGATTGCAACCAGTAATACAGCACGCAGTCAATATCAGCCACTTTGTTCATTCGCGCGTATAGCTGACCCGCGACCATCACGTCCTGTGCATACATGCCTTCGGGGAAGCGAATGCCGTTCCACAGCTCACGTTTGTATAGTCGATACCAGTTCGCTTCGTTAAAATAGCGTGCTTCGGTGTTACGACCGGTGTAGTCGCCAATCAAACGTAACGCTTTGCTGAACACTGTTTGGTAAGCGCGCAAGGGTTCTTTGAACACGCTGATAGTGCTTGGCTCCTGAGCCCCCTCGGCAGCCTGCGTAGCGATGTTGCCTAGTTGTGAGACGCCGAATTGCTGCCATCGAGCCTTGCTCATGTCCGCGCCGGTGCTGAGCAGCGCATGTAGGAGATATTCGATGTTGCGGGTGTCGAGAATGTCATCGTTATCGGAGAAGGCGATGTATTCGCCGTGGGCGGCGTCCAGACCGGTATTTTGTGCTTTGGCTATGCCCCCATTGGTTTGGTGGATTACGGTGATGCGATTGTCTTTTGCGGCGTATTCGTTACATATTGATGGACTGGCATCGCTTGCCCCGTCATCTACCAGAATTATTTCGGGGTTGGTGTAGGCCTGGCCGAGTATTGATTCGATGCAATAGCGTAAATATCGCTCGGCATTGTATACAGGAACGATGATGGAGATCAAAGGATTCGCTGCGTTTATGGGAAATAGTCTAGCGTGACGGGGTGCCGTGGGAACTATGGATATGGCGCTCTGCGACTGTCTTTCCGCCCCAGCCGCCGCCTGTCGCTACACTGATAACCATGCATTCGTTCCGAAAGTCCCGGAGAAGGTCACAGCAACAGTCCCGAAACATGTTTCACGTGATGTTTCACGCTGCCGTTCGCCGTGCCAGCGTCACTGCTGTTCGCCGCGCAATCGCCGTACTCGCCAGCATCGCCACAATCATGGGCCTCGCCGCATGCGGGCAATCATCCGACACCCGCACGCACATCTCCGTATGGAGCTGGGAACCAAGCATGGAAACGGTCGTGCAACGATTCGAATCCGAAAACCCGGACATCGCCGTCGACCTGACCAGCATCTCCGGGTACGACAACCTGAACACCGCCATCCAGGACGGCTACAACATGCCGGACGTGGCACAGATCGAATACTACGCGCTGCGCCAGTACGCGGTATCCAGCCAGCTGCTCGACCTGACGGGTCGGGTCGGAAGCAACTTCGGCAGCTTCTACTCGCCGGGCACGTGGGCATCCGTGCACCTGGCCGACAAAATCTACGGCCTGCCCATGGATTCCGGCCCAATGGCCTTCTTCTACAACAAAACCGTGTTCGACGACGCGGGCGTGGATGCCACCAAAATCAAAACGTGGGACGACTACTACGAGGCCGCCAAGAAACTCAAAGCCACCGGCGCGTACATCACCGCCGATTCGGGCGATGCGAGCTTCTACGACGCCATGATCTGGCTCGCGGGCGGCAAACCCTTCACCACCAGCGAAGACGGCAAGAACGTAACCGTCAACCTCACCGGAGACAAAGGCGTAAGGAAATTCACCGCATTCTGGCAGAAAATGATCAACGAAGGCCTCATCGACACCAGAAGCGCCACATGGTCGGACGGTTGGAAGCGCGGGCTCGGTAGGGGCACGATCGCATCCGTGTTCTCCGGAGCGTGGATGACCTCGCTGCTGCAATCCGACGTTCCCGGCAGCGCAGGCCTGTGGCGTGTCACGCAAATGCCGACCGTGGACGGCAAGCGTGTCACCTCGGAAAACGGCGGTTCCGCGCTGTGCGTACTGCAATCCACCCGTAAACCGGACGCCGCATACCGTTTCGTCGAATTCGCGGCACATAACGCCGAAGGAATCAGTGCCCGTGTGGACGGCGGCGCATTCCCCGCCGACCTGCCCACGCTGACCAGTTCCAGTTTCCTCTCACGCACCACCATCAAGGATTCGCGCGGCCTCGATATCCCCTACTTCGGCGGGCAACAGTTCAACCGGGAACTCTCCGAGGCGGCGAAAAACGTATCAACCGGCTACCAGTACCTACCGTTCGAAGTGTATGCGCGCAGCGACTTCAGCGCGACCGTGGGCACGGCCTACCGTTGGGCGAACTCGTGGCAGTCCTACCTGAAGCGTCAGGAGGCCGTGAAGGAAGGGTTGCTGGACGATAACGGCAAGCCCTTGGAACCGTTCGACAAGCCGACCGACAAGGTGACGCTGAAGCAGGGCATCGCCCTGTGGGAGAAGGACATCAAGGAATACGGCACGAACCAGGGCTTCACCGTGCGGTGAGCTGCGTTACTGTGCAGCTATTGCTGGGGAGCCCGAGGGCGGGCCTTCCCCAGAATCGGACAAAAATGGGTTGAATTTGTCTGATTTCGGGTGTTCTGCGTTGCCGTGTGTTGCGCTTACCGCACGTTCCGCTTGTAGATCAGGGCCATGCCTTTGAAGATCAGATCCGGATCGTACACGTCGATCTCATCCGTATCATCCTTGAAAATACGTCCCAAACCGCCGGTCGTGACCACTTTGAACGGCTCTCCGATCTCCTCGCGGAACTGCCGGATCGTGCGCTCGATACCGCCGAGGAACGTGTAATACAAGCCGGCCTGCATGGCGGTGCGCGTGTTCGTGGCGAGAATCGACTTCGGGCGCACGATCTCCACTTCGGGCAGCTGCGCGGTCTGCCCCCACAGGGCTTCGGCGCCGGTGCGGATGCCGGTCGTGATATACCCCGCGCGGATCGTGCCCTTGGCATCGACGTAATTGAACGTGGTCGCCGTACCGAAATCGGCCACCAGCACCGGGCCGCCATACGTGTAGTACGCGCCGACGCAATCGGTCAGGCAGTCGGCACCCATGGTCCTGGGATCATCCATATGGATGTTGATGCCGGTTTTGATGCCCGGTCCCACAACCATCGGCTCGAAACTGAGGAATTTGATGATCGAGGCGCGGAAGGAATGCATGACCTTCGGCACCACCGAACACACGATCACATCCTCCACGTCATGCCGCGTGTACCCGCTGATCTGCAGGAACTGCGAGATCATCACCGTATATTCGTCCGACGTGTGCAGGGCTTTCGTGGTGATGCGGTAGGAGCCGACGATGCGCTCGCCTTCCAGAAAGCCGATGACGATGTTGGTGTTTCCGATATCTACTGCCATCAGCATGATGCTCGATGCTCCCTCGGTGGTTGGTGGTGTTGCGGTTGTTGGTGTTGCTGTGGTTATTGTGGTTTGGCTGCGGTTGCTGCGGTTGCTGCGGCTGGCCGGCAAAACCGCGGCGATGCCTGCGTTGCCGGACGGTCGATGTTGTTGGCGCGTGGGCATGCGCTGCCGCCACCACTATAAGCCGCGATGACCGCGATCCGCGCGGGACATGCGCGAATCACGGTTCGGGGAATCACGGTTCGGGTCACGCCTTGCGCATCTCGGCGAGACGCAGCAGCAACCGGTGCGCCAAGTCGGTTTTGCCCATTTTCCGCCATTTTTCGATGTTCGGTGCGCTCGCGTTCGGTGCGTCTGCCATAGCGTCTGCCGTTGCGTCTGCGTTATCGTCGCCGTCGTTCGCGCCCGGCGTGAGCACGGTTACGACGTTCGTATCCGTGCCGAACCCGGCGCCGGCGTCGCGCAGGTTGTTCGCCACCAGCATGTCGCAATTCTTGCTTGCCAGCTTCTTCGCCGCGTTCTCGATGAGATTCTGCGTCTCCATGGCGAACCCGCACAGCACCTGCGAGCCGTCGTTGCGTTTGCGAGCGCCGACCCATGCGAGGATGTCCGGGTTGGAGACAAGTTCGATCCGGATGCTGGTGCGCCCGGCTTTCTTGATTTTCTCGTCGGCGATCTTGTTGACGCGGAAGTCGGCCACGGCTGCGGTCATGACGATGATGTCCGCCGACTGGTAGTTGCGCTGCACGGCTTCGAACATCTGTTGCGCGGTGGTGACGTGTATGGTTTCGATGCTCGGCTCGTCGGGTTCGGGCAGGTTGACCGGTCCGCTGACCAGTGTGACGGTCGCGCCGAGTGCTGCGGCCTCATGGGCGAAGCCGTAGCCCATTTTGCCGGTGGAATGGTTGGTGAGGAAGCGTACCGGATCCAATGGTTCCTGTGTCGGCCCGGCGGTGATGAGCACGTGCAGGCCGTGGAGCGGCAGGGGAATGGGCGTTGTGGCGCTGGTGCTTGCGGGGACGTTGGAACCTGTAGAGGTACTGGCAGTTGCTTCGGCTTCGGCGTTCTCGTTCGCTGTGGAGTGGGATGCGTCCATCAGCTGCGCCACGATTCGTTCGATGGCGGCCGGTTCCTCCATGCGTCCCTTGCCGGTGTCGCCGCAGGCGAGCTCGCCCGAACCGGGTTCCACGATCGTCCAGCCGAGTTCACGGCAGGTGTTGAGGTTACGCTGCGTGACGGGGTTGTCGAACATGTGCACGTTCATCGCCGGGCAGAGCACTTTGATATCGCCATAGTAGGCGAGGATCGTGGAGGTGAGGGTGTCGTCGGCCATTCCCGCGGCGATGCGGGCGATGATGTCGGCGCTCGCTGGTGCGATGACCAGCGCGTCCGCCCATGCCGCGTCGGCGATGTGGTTGATGGATGCCGGATTGGCGGGGTTGCTGACGACATCGCCTTGGATGGCCGAGGCCGTGACCTGCGGGAACATGGCGGTCCGGGTCGGCGTGTGCGTGAGCGACGTGAAGGTGAGCGGTGTGACGAACTGTTCGGCCGCCATGGTTTCGATCACGCGCACCTCATGGCCGGCTTTGGTCCAGTCGGATGCCAGATGGCATGCCTTGAACGCTGCGATCGATCCAGTGACTCCCAGAAGAATATGCGACATGCCCGTCAGTATACAAACCGTCACGCACGAATGCCGCAGTACCCGTGCTCTGCCGGTCTGAACCCGCTATGCCGTTCTGTACCTGCCGTGCTGGTTACTCGCCGTGCTGGCTGTACCGTTGCGCTGGTTGTGTCTGCTGTGCCGGTTGCATCAGCTATGCCGGTCTGAACCCGCTATGCCTGGCCGTCCTGGCCTACCGGGCGGTCGCCCTCATCGCGGTTCCCTATCGCGGCTCCTATCATCGTTTCCCATCACAATCCCCGGCATGGTTCCCTACCGTGACATGCGCCCCTCATAGTAGAGGGTTTCGCGCAGATTGCCCGAAATCACGCCGGCGAAATGCCGTTCATGCTTGTCGACCGCCTGCGAGCCCAAGTCGCTGGCGTTCTGATACGCGGCCTGATGGTATTTCAGCCAATGACTGAGCTCCTGGCTTTCCAAAGCGTTCGTGACCGGCGAGGCGGCATACGGGTTCGATGGTGGGATGATGACGCCATCCTCCACGACCTGCGGCGGGGTCGGTGTGACCGTGCCGCGAATGGTCAGCCAATGCTCCGTTTCCGGATTCTGTGCACCGTCCAACGCGGCCACCAGCTCATCCTCGATCTCGATACTGGTCACCCAGGTTTTCTCCGGAATCGGATGATTCGCCACCGGCGATCCGGCCGTCACCACATGGCAGATGTTGTACGCGTCGGATTGGTCGGCGGCGATCTGCGCGGCCACGATACCGCCCTGCGAATGGCCGATCAACGCCACCGGCTCATCGGAACGGATACCAGCCTTGCGCATCGCCTCAACCACCATGCGTGCGCTATCCGCCCGCTTGCGCTGCTCAGCATCATCGCTCATCAACTCGACGTTCTGCTCCCAACCGAACGGCGAATCGGCATGACCATCCGTACCTGGAATCGTAACCAGCCAGGCGTTCGTACCATCCTCACGCTCATACCGCTGCACGGCGATCGTGGCATAGCGTAATCCGGAACCCAGCTTGTATTTCTCCTCGCCAAGCCTGCGCAGATTCTCCAACGATTCAGCCACCGACGTGCTTGGGCCTACCATATCCACGGTCGAACGCACGCGTCGGACCGTCAACGTATTGCCCTGCGCGAGGTCCTTCACCGGCCCGGAATACTTGCTGATCGAACCCGCTGCCTGATTCACCTCATCCTTGCTGAAAATCCCTTTGATATACGTCGTGCCGGAAATCAGCGCCCCGATGCCCGAAAGATACGCCTCCTGCAGCGGTGCCGTCATCTGCGAGGCCGCGGCCGGTTTCGGCTTGCCTTCGGCGATCCAACTCGCACCCAACCCGCCGAGAATCAGCCCGAGCATGCCGAGCGAAGTATAACCGGGCGCGGATTTCGTGACGGCCTGCCCCACCTCGTTGAACGCTTCGCGAGCCTTCCACTCGGCCTCACTGTACAAACTGTGGGCGCGGACCAGCAGTTCGGCCATACGGCGTAATTGGAAACCGTCCGCATCGCAGTTCCTCGCGTTCTCGCCACACAACGCGATAAGCCGCTCATAGGGGAGCGAACCATGCATGACGGTCATCTGACCTGCCGTCGCAGCCGCGCCACCCGTGCCAGCCGAACCGGCCGTGCCACCAGCTCTCGTGCCATAGGGGGCGGCAATGCAACCGGTGATGGCGTTGGAAGCGGGGAACGATGTCGTCACGGTTCCCGAACCGGCTCCCAGCCCGGCTCCCGCTCCTGCCCCCGAGCCGGACAACACCGGGCACAACGGCACGCTGGCCCGGTCTCGTGCCAGATCCATCGCCGCCTGCCGCCACGCAATACCATGCGCGATCAGCCGCCCACCGGCATCATCCAACGCCGTGGCCACCCGGCGGTAATCCTCCAACGTGGCGGGCGCCAACTGATGCCCGCCATACACATACGACGTAACCTGCCAACCCATCATGTGTCTCCCTGCGTCCATGGAATGCGCGAAACCTGCGCCACCTGCGCGGTCGACCGGGCCTCACCGTCATGCGCATCCAACGAATTACGCACGGTGGCGAGACGATCCCGGTAATGGTCGGCCGCCCTGCCGCTCCAATCAATGCCATGCGCCGAAGCCACAGCCTCCCGAATCGTGGCATGCACGGAAGCGCTGTTGGCGGCGAGCGCGGCGATGCGCTCGCGACCGTTCGCCGTGACGGTGAGGCATGGGCAGCCGGTGCCTGCGGATGCCGCTTGTGCGGCGGCGAACAGTGGTTGCGTGCCGTTTCCTGAAAGTGATGTGATACTCATGGCCCCATTGAACAGGGGCCGTGCCGGCTTCGTCCAGCCGAACAGGGGTATGTGGTCGGGACCTTCGGCGTTCATCACGGTTTGGTCACAAATGTTGATTCCGAGGGAAGCCTTCCTGACTTTCGGCCGCGCCATCCTCAAAATCGGACGGAATCGGCCCATTCTTGTCCGGAAACGGGGAGAACCACCCCGCGCACCCCACCACGCGCGAGTCACGTCACCACGGTTTGGACGTTTGCGGCTTCCTGCTGCCCTTATCGGTCTGCGTATTGGTCGAAGGATTCGTGTCGGTGGACGGCTGGTTCGCCTTCAGCAGATCCTCCACCTGCTTCTTCTGCTCGTCCGTCAACCCGCCATCGTTCTTCCGGCTATCCTTCGAATCGGTGACGGCACCCTCCAATTCGCCGGAAGTGCCGTTGGAATTCGTATCGTTGTTCTCGCCGCGCTGCTTGGCCAATTCCTGTTCGATGCGTTTCGTCAGTTCGGCGGAAACCCGCGTATTCGATCCGATGGCCTGCCGCAGTTGCGGAAGCAGCACGGCGTCAAGTCGCGCAGCGTCCTCGAATTGCGCATCGGTCTGCTGCTGGCTCGCTTTCAACGCGTCCAGATCGGCGTCGTTTTTCACGGCCAGTTTCAGATTCGCGTTCAGCGAGGATGTCGCCTGATTGAACCGGGCGGAGGACGCCACGTTCAAACCGGCCAGTACGGCGAATGCCAGCGCCGCGACGGCGATCACGACCATGGCGACGCGCACGGCGAGCGATGCGCGGGCGCGTACCGCTGGAACCGCACGTGCCGCTGATTCCCTGCGTTCGTTGCTCATAGCAGCCTCCTCGACATCGCGATATACGCGCCCATCTCCCAAGCGAGCAGCACGGCGGCAGCCGCGGCCAGCGGCCATACCACCGGGTTCACTCGGGTGCGTTGCTTCGCGGTCACGCCCACGCTCCACTTCTTCGACGCTGCGGCGGAACGCCCGTTCATCATCGTGGTCTTCGCGGACAATTCGACCACACTGCCGCCCATCTCGTCGGCCAGATTCTTCAACGTGGTCTCATCCATCTTCGAAACGCCCGGCTGACCGGTATCGGGGTCGGTGACCCACTGCTGGCTCGCGTTCCCGTTGTTCCCGTTGTCTCCGTTGTTCCCGGACGAACCGGAATCGCCAGAAGCGCCCGACGACGAACCCGACGACGAATCGCCTGACGAATCAGACGACACCCCGTCCTCGATCAGCGGGATTTTGCCGCCTTCGGTGGAACCCACGCCCACCACGAACGCGTCGTTCAGGTAATGGCGCAATGTTGAGAACGTGCGCCGCGGTTGCACCGACGTCTGCTCGCCGTCCGTGATGAGATACAGCACGATCGCATCGTTGGGATGCGCGGAGCGGATCTCCTTCAACGTGGTGATGAGCTGGTCGAGCGGCGCGTCCAGCGAGGAGCCGGAGGATACGCTCGTCGCTTCGGGCGCGAGCGTCGCAGCCCAATTGCGGATCGCCGCCGCATCAGGCGTCAACGGCACGTCCAGTGTGCCCGACGCGCCGAAACGCACCGCGGCGAAACTCGAATCCGCATACGTCCTCGTCAAATCATCCACGGCTTTCTTGGCCGCCTGCAAGCGCGTCATCGCCTCATTCGAGCCGTATGCCGCATCCTTGACCGCCATCGAACCGGTCACGTCCACGGCCATCACCACGTCGGTGTTGTTCACCGCGCGGCTCGTGGTCGAAACCGTCATGCTCGGGCCGAGAGCCATCGCGCCCACCGTCAGGCAGATCAGCATGCGGCGCACGCAGGTAGGCATCGTCTCGTCGCCCGCATCGCCGAACGTGTGCCGCACGACCTCCACAATCGCGAGCGCCAGCATGACCAGCGCGATCAGGCCGCCGACGCCCCATCCGAGTAGGGGTGAGAAGGTGAACGTGTTCATCGCTTCAACCTCCAGACGATCAGCAGCCATGCGGTTACGATCACGGCCAATGCGAGCACCCACCATGCGGGGTCATCCACCATGGAGGCTTTGGAAGCGGTTTCGCTTTCCTTGGTGCGTCGCGTGTTGATGTCTCGTACGAGTTCGTTCACGCTGGTACCGCCCGACTGAGTGAGGAAGGTGCCATGATGCGCTTCGATGAGTTCGCGCATATTCGTTGTGGTGTCGTCCTTTTCGCTTTCCACGGGCCCGGAGAACAGGCCGTCCACGGTGATGTGCGCTTGGCTGGTCAGGTCGAGCGCCTGTTTGAGCGTGTAGACGGGCTTGCCGGAAACGACGTTGTCGGTGGCGAGCACGATGGATGCGGCGCGGGTGCGTTCGGTGCTTCCCGTGGTGTTCGCGGAACCGTAGGTGAATCCGGGCAGCATCGCCGCGCAGGAGATCACGCCGTCGCCGATCAGCGAGGTGGTGTCCTTGCGGTTCTGCGTGCCTTCCAGCCAGTCGGAGATGCGCTGGTAGTCCTCTTCGCTCATCTTGTCGATGTCATCCTGTGATTGCACGCCGCTCAACGCTTTGCTGGCCAGATCGAGCTGGTGGCTGACGAGTTCGTAATCGTCGGTGAGGGGGAACACGGTTCGTGACGTGGAGTTGAAGATGCTCATGCCGATGCGTTCGCCTTGGAAGTGGGAGACGAGATCGCGGTAAGTGTTGATGACTTCGCGGTCGTAGGGCAGGGTCGAGCCGGACACGTCGAGGCAGAGCACGATGTCGCGTTTGCCGGCGCGTTCCTCACCTTGGTCGACGCTCATCGGGCGGGCGATGAGCGCGAAGGTGAGCAGGAGCGCCACGGCCATCAGCGCGGCGGCCGTGCGGCTCAGGATACGCCATTGGCGCAGCAGTTTGGCGGCGCGTTCGGTGCGCAGGTCGTCGCTCAGCGAAAACACCTGCATGGTGTTGTCGGTGTCGTGTTTGCAGGCGAACGCTATGGTCAGCACGATGATCGCCGACGCGACCATCACGCCGACCAGCGCGGCCCAAGGGGTTTGCCAGGAGAGCTGCATCAGCGTCCCCACCTTTCCACCAGGGTAGAGGCCCATCCGGCGGCGTCGTCGACGCTCACCTCACGGGCGTGCGTGTCCACTGCGGCGTCGGCGAATTCCGGCGGGTACAGTGCGGCGATGGTCATGCGCAGGGTGTCCAATCCGGTTCGGGTCGCGGGATTGCGCGGTTCGCGGCGGATGTCGGCGAGCGTGTGCGCACGCAGGTCGCGGCCCGTGTGCGCGGAGGCGATGCCACGGCAGATCGCAGCCAATTCGATGAACGCGGTTTCACGGTCGATGGTTCCGGCATGATAGCGTGCCAGCACGTCGTCGATGCGCACATGCCATTGGGTTTTGGCCGTGTCGCTCAAGTGCGCGCCGCGCGGTTGCGGTTTGTCATGGCTGCGACGCGGGCGTGACAGGATCACCGCTCCCGCGATGAGCGCCATGGCGAGCAGTACGCCGAGCACGCCGGCGATGATAAGCGGCGTGGCGAGGTCGATGGATTCGGCCGGGCGCAGGTCGTCGGTGTTCACCGCCAGATTCATGGCGCTCGCGGCCAAGCGTGCAGCCGGATTCATGGTGTTTACGGCGTTTATGGCCAGATTCACGCTCATTGCACACCTCCCGCCACAGGAGCCACCAGATTGCGTGTATCCCGCGCCAACGCACGCGACACCAGTCGTATGAAATCGTCGAACATGGCGGCGCTGGACCCGGCGTGGATCATATGCCCGCCCATATGCGACAGCTCACGCTCCAACGCGGCAGCCATATACTCACGATGCGTGGCCACCTCGGCTGCGGCACGCCTGTCATGCAGGAACGCCGGCAGCCTGCGCTGCGTGCGCGCGTCGGCAACCTGCCGGTCCTTGCCCACTGCGAACGGATTCGCCGTGGCCACGTCGATCAACGTCAACGGATGCGTGCGCGTGATGCGATGGATCTCCTTGAGATGATCCTTGGTCAACGCATGCTCGTCGGTCGCCAACACGATCAGCGCATTGCGATCCTTGATACGCCGCGCATACGTGAGCAGCGCGTCGATATTGCGCGTATGCTCCCACTTGCGTTTCAACGCGTTATCCAACGTGCGTTCGAACTGGCAGAAATCGCCGTTGAACGGCACGCGCGTGATGCTCGCCGCATCGCCGAACACCAACGAAATCTCGTCGGAACGGCGCAACGACAACGCCGCGAACATGCGCAACGCGTTCGCCGCGACCTGATACGCCAATTCGCCCGACTCGCACGACGCCGTCATCTCACGGCCCACGTCAAGCAGCAGCCACACACGCGACGTCACCAGGCGTTCACGCCGAACCACCATCGGGCGGCCCTGGCGGGCGCTGGTCTTCCACTCGATCAAGCGAGCCTCGTCGCCGGACTCGTACGCGCGAACATCCATCAACTCATCCGAACCACCGGAACGATGGGATGAATGCTCACCTTCGATAACACCCAACGCCTTGGCCACGGTCGGCAGACCCAAACGGTTGCCCATGGCCTCGATCTTGGCACGGATCGGGTCGGCAGGTGCGGCGGCTGCGGGCGCGGATGCGGCTGATGCGGGCATTGCGGTCGAGCCGAGCTCGTCCTGATCGGTAAACATCGAATCGAACACGTCGATCACGGAACAGGAACCGCCTGCACGATACGGTCGACCACCTGATCGGCCGTCACGCCATCAGCCAACGCCTCGAACGTCAACACCAGACGATGACGCAGCACGTCGGCGACCACGGACTTCACATCCTCCGGAATCACATAGGCGCGGCCCTTAAGCAGCGCGTTCGCCTGACCGATGCGCACCAGCGCGATCGACGCACGCGGCGACGCGCCCAAACGCACCAGCGTGCCCAAACCCTGCACCGGGTGCGTGCCGGCACCACGCGACGTCGCGGCGATATCGACCGCATACTGCATGATCGCATCGGACACGTACACGCGCTTGGCGGCCGCACGCAGGAACTCCACGTCACGAATGGACAGACGATCACCCTGCAACTGCAGCGGGTCAAGCATGTCGGAACCACGACGGGTAAGCAGGGCCAGCATGCGCTGCTCCTCATCGGCCGTCGGATAGTTCATGATCGCCTTCATCATGAAACGATCCATCTGAGCCTCCGGCAGCGCGAACGTGCCCTCCTCCTCGATGGGGTTCTGCGTGGCGATCACCATGAACGGCTGCGGCAGGGCGATGCGCTCGCCGCCGATGGTGCTGGCACCTTCCGCCATGGCTTCAAGCATGGCCGACTGGGTTTTGGCGTTGGAACGGTTGATCTCGTCCAGCAGCACGAAGTTGGCGTGGATCGGGCCGACCTGCGTAGCGAACTTTTGCGTGGCGAAGTTGAAGACCTGCGTGCCGACGATGTCGGACGGCATGAGATCGGGCGTGCACTGGATGCGCTTGAATGTGCCGGACACCGAGGTGGCGAGGGTCTGCGCCGCGGTGGTTTTCGCCAGGCCGGGCACGGATTCGATGAGGATATGACCGCCGGCCACCAGCGTAAGAATAAGGGATTCACGCAGATGCTCCTGACCGATCAGGGTCTGCGAGAAGCGTGTGCGGATGCGATCCGCCAGAGTCTTCGCCCGTGCGACGTCGTCTGCGGCCAATGTGTGTGCTGCGGCAGACGCGGGCCTCGAAGCGGGCTGGGCGGGCATCTGTGGATTCGGAGGGAAAATAGCCATGCGCCCCATGGTAGCCAAGCGCGGTGACGCTGGGGACGGTGAGGCGGTGGCGATTGCATGGGGATGTTGTGACGGTGGTGTGACGGTGCGGTGGGTGATGGCTACGGCGGTGGACGATGGCGACGGCGGGTGATGACGGGCAAGCGTCTCGCCATCACCGTTCGGTCAATGGAACAACCGCAGACCGATCCCGGTCAGTCACGCAGCATGCCGCCCAGCCCGTCACGCAACCGTCAGGGCAGCTGCCAGTCGATCGGCTCGGCACCCATGCGCATCAACACCTCGTTCGCCCGCGAGAACGGCTTCGAACCGAAGAACCCGCGCGAAGCGGAAAGCGGCGAAGGATGCGGGGATTTGATGATGAACGCGTTCGTCAGCAACGGTTCCAGGCTTTGCGCATTGCGCCCCCACAGAATCGCGACCAGCGGCTTGGGCCTCCCATCCGCATCCGTGCGGGCGTTCAACGCGCGGATCGCGGCCTCGGTCACCGCTTCCCAGCCCTTGCCCTGATGGCTGTTCGGTCTGCCCACGCCCACGGTCAGACATCTGTTCAACAGCAGCACGCCACGCTCGGTCCACGGCGTCAAATCACCGTTGCTCGGCATCGGCACATGCAGGTCGTCGGTCAGCTCCTTATAAATATTGACCAGACTGCGCGGCAGCGGATTCACGTCGGGAGCCACGCAGAAACTCAATCCCACCGGGTGACCGGGAGTGGGGTAGGGGTCCTGACCCACGATTAGCACGCGGATCGAATCGAACGGAATGGTGAAGGCGCGCAGAATATTACGGCTCGCCGGCAGCCACGGTCGCCCGGCCCGGGTCTCCTCACGCAGGAACTGCCCCATGCGGTGCACCTGCGGTTCCACGTCCGCCAGGGCATCGGCCCATCCGGCTTCCACTAATTCGCGCAACGGTTTGATTTCGGTCATGCTGTTCACTGTACCTGCGGGCATCTGCATGGTGTGCTGGCATGGTGCCTGTATGGTGCCTGCATGCGGTTCGGCGGTGTTCCCAAACGAGCTTCCGGGTTCTGCTTCGGATCTGTTTCGGGTCCGCTTCGGGACTGTGCCTGATTTCGTGCACATACGGTGCACGGTGCCGGGCGGTATAGATACGTGGGTGGCGGTGCCGTTACACTCGGTTCTAGTTGTGAATGGAAGGAAAGACGTTATGACGAGTACCGATGGAAACGGCGTTGAATCCTATGCGGCGGACGAGTTCGACAACCCGCCGAAGGGTCCTGCCGGCGTACATCGCGGCAGGCGTTCGGCTGTGGCCCGTTACGCGCCGTTCGTGATCGTCGTGGTGGTCGCCGCGCTGTGCGGGTTCTTGGTGTGGGGTGTGCTTTCCGGCGAATTCAGTAAGGTGCAGTGGCCATGGTCGCCCGCGACATCGCAGACCTCCAACAAGACTTCGACCACCACCGCCAAGAAGAAGGCGGCGGAGAAGAAGGCCGTTGAAAAGAAGGCCGACGAGGAGAAAGCGGCCCAGGAGAAGCAGCAGGAACAGCAAGAGCAGCAGGAGCAGGCCGCCCAAGTGAACCGTTCCCTGTCCGTGCGCGTGGTCAACGGCACCGGCATCAGCGGATACGCCGCCACCAAGCAGGGCGTGCTGAATCAGGCCGGGTATGCGAACGTCGCAGCCGCGAACCCGAGCGGCACGCTGCCCGCATCGACGGTCGTCTGGTATCAGAACGATGCCGATCAGGCCACCGCTCAGGATGTGGCGAACACGCTGGGCATCTCCGACGTCCAGCAGACCTCCGGCCTTGGCGCGGCGATCGTGGTCGTGTTGCTGAACTGAGTCTGAGCCGTCTTTGGGGTGGTGCCAGGTGACGAAACCGTCCGCAAATGGCTACGCTTACGGCCTCTCAGCGTAGACAAGCCGCGAGAGTGTCGCCAAATGGCCACGCTCAGAACCTCTCAGCGTAGGCAAATGGAGAAGACATCGCTGAATCGCTGCGCTCGGCCGCCCCGATTTTTTCAACCCCTGTCTTTTCCTGTCTTCCCCTTGCCGTCCCTCACCTTCCCTTCGGCGCAGCCAGCCGGAGGAACCGTCGTCACATGGCTACGCTCAGAATCCCTCAGCGTGGGCAAGTGGAGATGGTATCGCTGAGTTACTACGCTTACGGCTCCTCAGCGTAGGCAAACGGAGAAGGTGTCCCCACATGGCTACGCTCAGCCATCCTCAGCGTAGGTAAGCGGCGAAGGCATCGCCAAATACGCCCGGTCGCCCGATCCTCATCTCCCGTCTTTTCCTCCCATCTTTCTCGTTTCAGTCTCTTCCCTTGCCGTCCCTCGCCTTCCCCTCAGCGTAGCCACTTAACGAATCCATCCCCACATGGCTACGCTCAGAATCCCTCAGCGTAGGCAAGTGGAGATGGTATCGCTGAGTTACTACGCTTACGGCTCCTCAGCGTAGGCAAACGGAGAAGGCGTCCCCACATGGCTACGCTCAGAACCCCTCAGCGTAGGTAAGCTGCGAAAGCATCACCAGATCACTACGCTGAGAGGCCTTGCAGCCACTGTGCCAAGCGCCCCCTCGGCGTAGGCAAATGGAAGCGGCCAGTCGCAAACCCACGCTCAACCGTCGTCTCGCCTAGAGCGCAATCGCGGTTTCGTGTTGGCACTCTCGCCCCTTGAGTGCTAATCTCACAGTTAGCACTCAAGGCGCGAGAGTGATAACAGGCAGCTGACGGCCGGCATCATGATTCGTACCAAGCAGTGGAAAACTGGAATATTCAGCCATTTGGAGGACAAACACACCATGGCAAAGATCATTGCGTATGACGAGGAAGCTCGCCAGGGAATGCTGCAGGGCCTTGACAAGCTCGCTAACACCGTCAAGGTGACGCTGGGCCCGAAGGGTCGTAACGTCGTGCTCGACAAGACCTATGGCGCTCCGACCATCACCAACGATGGTGTTTCCATCGCCAAGGAAATCGATCTGGATGACCCGTACGAGCGCATCGGCGCCGAACTGGTCAAGGAAGTCGCCAAGAAGACCGACGACGTCGCAGGCGACGGCACCACCACCGCAACCGTTCTGGCCCAGTCCCTCGTGCACGAAGGCCTGAAGAACGTGGTCGCCGGCTCCAACCCGATCGCTCTGCGTCGCGGTATCGAGAAGGCCACCGAAGTCATCGTCAAGGAACTCGTCGCCGCCGCCAAGGACGTCGAGACCAAGGATCAGATCGCTGCCACTGCTACGATCTCCGCCGCCGATCCTGAGGTTGGCGAGAAGATCGCCGAAGCCCTGGACAAGGTCGGCCAGGATGGCGTCGTGACCGTCGAAGACAACAACCGCTTCGGCCTGGATCTGGACTTCACCGAAGGCATGCGTTTCGACAAGGGCTACATCGCCCCGTACTTCGTCACCAACGCCGAAGATCAGACCGCAGTGCTTGAAGATCCGTACATCCTGCTGACCTCCAGCAAGCTGTCCTCCCAGCAGGACGTCGTCCACATCGCCGAAATGGTGATGAAGACCGGCAAGCCGCTGCTGATCATCGCCGAGGACGTCGACGGCGAAGCGCTGCCGACCCTGATTCTGAACAACATCCGTGGCACCTTCAAGTCCTGCGCCGTCAAGGCTCCGGGCTTCGGCGACCGCCGTAAGGCCATGCTGCAGGATATGGCCATCCTGACCGGCGCTCAGGTCGTGTCCGAAGAGCTGGGCCTGAAGCTCGACTCCATCGACATGTCCGTGCTCGGTTCCGCCAAGAAGGTCATCGTTTCCAAGGACGAGACCACCATCGTGTCTGGCGCCGGCTCCTCCGAGGATGTCGCCGCCCGAGTGGCTCAGATTCGCGCCGAAATCGAGAACACCGATTCCGATTACGATCGCGAGAAGCTGCAGGAACGCCTGGCCAAGCTGGCCGGTGGCGTTGCCGTGATCAAGGTTGGCGCTGCCACCGAGGTCGAGGCCAAGGAACGCAAGCACCGCATCGAGGATGCTGTGCGTAACGCTAAGGCCGCTATCGAAGAAGGCCTGCTGCCCGGTGGCGGCGTGGCTCTGGTTCAGGCTGCCGCCAAGGCTGAGAAGGATGAGGCTGTGACCTCCCTGACCGGCGAAGAGGCAACTGGTGCTGCCATCGTGTTCCGCGCCATCCAGGCTCCGATCAAGCAGATCGCCGAGAACTCCGGTGTGTCCGGTGACGTCGTGTTCAGCAAGGTCCGTGAGCTGCCTGACGGCCAGGGCTTCAACGCTGCGACCGATCAGTACGAAGACCTGCTGGCCGCTGGTGTGACCGACCCGGTCAAGGTGACCCGTTCCGCTCTGCAGAACGCCGCCTCCATCGCCGGCCTGTTCCTCACCACTGAAGCCGTTGTGGCCAACAAGCCGGAACCGCCGGCAGCTGCTCCGGCTCAGGGCGCTGACATGGGCTACTGATCCCAGCGCTGCTGAATTTGGCTTGAGCTGAGTTGGCTTGAGTTGGCTTGAGCTGAGTTGGCTTGAGCTGAGCTGATGCGGCGGCTGTAGAGCAGCCCGCTGTTGCGACTCGATTTGGCTCGATTGAGGGCCTCTCCTGTGTGTTATTGCACAGGAGAGGCCCTTTTGTTGTTTGTTGTGGGGTTTGCTGGGTTTGTTACCCTCTGGGCGTGCCCGTTTTGGGAAGGCTCCGCCGTTTGGCTGCGGTGGGGGTGGCTGAGTGTAGGGATTTGGGGGAGTCGTTTCCATCTGTCTGCGCTGGGGGGTGGTGAGTGTAGCTGTTTGGGGATGGTTTCGCCGTTTGGCTGCGGTGAGGGGTTCTGAGTGTAGTCATTTGGCGATGGTGCCCGCATATGGCTACGGTGGGGGCGGCTGAGCGTAGCTGTTTGGGGAAGGCTTCGCTGTTTGGCTACGCTGAGGGAATGCGAGGGCGGTAGGAGGGGAGACGGGACGGGAGAAAAAGGGAGAAGGGGAGGAAACGGGAGGAGAGAGGTGGGGATGGAAAAGGACTGGAACGGTTAAGCGTGGGCGATCTGGGGATACCGTTTTCATTTGGCTACGCGAGGGTTGTGGGGTTATGTGGGTTTGTGGGTTGTGGGCCTGGGCTGCGCTGCTCTGGCCTGTCTCTATCCGCGCCGGACAGTTGCCGGCGTAGCGATCTGGATGCGGCTTCTCCGGTTGGCTACGCTGAGGGCGGCTGAGCGTAGCTGTTTGGGGAAGGTTTCGCTGTTTGGCTGCGGTGAGGGGCTCTGAGCGTAGCTATTCGGGGAACCATCTCCATCTGTCTGCGCTGGGGGGTGAGTGTAGGCAGTTGGGGATGGTTTCTCCGGTTGGATGCGCTGGGCATGGGTGAGCGTGGCCGTTTGGGGAGGACTCCCGCATATGGCTGCGGTGGGGGGCTTTGAGCGTAGGGATTTGGGGATGCTTTCTCGGTTTGGCTGCGGTGGGGGGTGGCTGAGTGTAGGGATTTGGGGGGAGTCGTTTCCATCTGTCTGCGCTGGGGGGTGAGTGTAGGCAGTTGGGGATGGTTTCTCCGGTTGGATGCGCTGGGTATGAGTAAGCGTAGCCAGATGGGGACGGGGTCCGTATATGGCTACGCTGAGGGTTGCTGGATTACTGGTGATATTGGGATTAGCTGGGGATTATCCGGAATCGATTGGGCTGGCCGGAACCAACCGGAACCAACTGGAACCAGCCGGGATTGGGATTGTGACCGGGATTACCGAAGCCGCCCGGCAATCACTGCGCGAACAGGCGCGACGCGGCGGTCTCCGCTTCGGCATACACCGTCGAAGCCTGGGTCAGCGCCCGCTGGATTGCTTCAAGCGAGTTCTCCATCTGTTGCTGTGCGCTTCGCCACTGCGCCGCCACAGCTCCGAACTGCGCTGCCGCCGATCCCCGCCACACGCCTTGCAGCGTGTTGAGATTGGCGTACATCCCCGCAACCGCTTGGCGAATCTGACTCACCGAACTCTGTACCGCCGCGCTTGATGACTGAATCTGTTCGGAATCTACTTGATACTGAGGCATCGTTGTCTCCTTACTGCTCGTGTGTTTGTCCGTGTGCCTGCTTGCAGGCGTTCCTGTTCTGATTGATCGGTTATTCGTTGTGCCGAACCTGCTTGGACGCACTGCTTCAGGCCGAGAGCCGCTAAGCAACTCGCCAAGCGAACTCGCCAAGCGAACTCGCCAGGCGAACTCGCCAAGCGAACTCGCCAAGCGAACTCGCCAAGCAACTCGCCAAGCAAACTCACTGAGTCACCCCAAACAACCACGGTTACTCCATAATTCGCTGTTTGTCGGTGCCCAAACAGGTCGGTATGGTGGAGTGTATGACATTCGAAGCGTTGAACGGCGAAAAAACGGGTGCTGTGGTCGGAACCCCCCGTACCCCCCGTACTGGTGTGTCGCAAGCGGTGAAATGGCTTGTTTGCTTGGTTTTGGCGATGATGTGCGCGTTGTGGATAACCCCGTATGCACTCGCCGAGGGTGAGGGAACCCTTACGGAGAACATCACCGACCCGCAGAACCTGCTCGGTTCGAACACTTCCTCGGTTTCCGACAAAATCAAGGAAACAAAGGAGCAGACCGGTGCCACGATCCGCCTGCTCTATGTGGAGAGTTTCGGCACCGAGGTGAAGCCCGTGGAGTGGGCGACCGGCGTGCTCGAATCGTTGAGTCCGAAACCGAATACCGTGCTGCTGGCCGTAGCATCCGGCGACGGCAAACTGGTGGTGGTCGCATCCTCGAATTCCGACGAGTGGCTGCGCAACAAGAAAACCGTGGAGGCGCTGAGCGAAGCCGCCACCGACAAGCTGGCGAAGAGTGGTGCTCAGGATTGGTCCGGCGCGGCCATCGCCATGATGGACGAAATCATGCTGCTGAAGAAGACCTCGACATCCTCCTCGCTGACGGTCGTTGGCATCATCGGCCTGATTTGCGCCGTGGCACTGCTGATCGTGGGCGCGGTCCTGATCGTGCTGCGCAACCGCAAGAGGCACAAGGAAGCCGAGTTGGATGCGAAGAGGGCTGCGGCGGGCAAGCGCACCCGCGCGAACCGTAGGCGTCACGCCGGGGAGCCTGCCGGCGGGTCCTCAGGGAAGGAACGCAAGCGCGGCGAGAAACGCAAGGGCGGTTCCGCGCACGGCAATCGTCATGGGCACAAGGGTCGAAGAGACAAGAAGGCCGCTGATCAGGCGGCTGAGAATACGGCTGAAACCTTGACCGGAACGAGTGCCGAAACCGGCGGTTTGACCGGCGGTTTGATAGACGGTTTGACCGACGAAGCGCGAAACGACGCCGTTGCTGGCGCTGTCGTGGGCGTTGTTGAGGCGGTTACCGGAGCTGCGGAATCCGCGGGAGATGCCGTTGAAACCGCCACGGAGCTCGCTGCCCAAACCGCTGCGAAGAACCGCAGGAAGCGCAAGCGCCGGGGCGATGAGGATGAAGGCGGTGAGTCCGTGGACGTGCGGTCCGTGCAGTCCGCAGAGCTTGACGAATCCGAGCCGCGGTTCCATGCGGGCGATTCGTTCATGCCGGGTGACGGTTCCGTCGACCAGTCCGTTTCCGATGACATCGAGGCGATGTTCGCGAAACCGTTCATCCCCGGCACCCGTCGCATCGAAGGCAACAACGACAACGATGGCGGCAACGGCGGCTTCCGGGACGACTGATTCGCCGTTGCCGCCGCATTGACCCGCGCCTTGCATCGCAGCGAAACGCAAAATCGGACAGAATCGGCCCATTTCTGTCTGATTCCGGTATGAGACAGCCCTTGGTTTTTCCGAAGGATGCATGAAAATTCAGAGGACATTCAGGAAACCTACAGGGTTGCGGGTCATGCTGGAGGCTATGAGTAAGCCTACTGAAGCATCGATTGTTGTTGTCGACGACGAGCCGTCCATCCGCGAACTGCTGGTGGCATCCTTGCATTTCGCGAACTTCGAAGTCTCTACCGCAGCCTCTGGTTCGGAAGCCATCGAAGTTATCGAAAAGGTCCAGCCCGATCTCATCGTGCTCGACGTCATGCTCCCTGACATCGACGGATTCACCGTGACCCGTCGTATCCGCCAAGAAGGCATCAACGCCCCGGTCCTCTTCCTCACCGCCCGCGACGATACGCAAGACAAGGTGATGGGCTTGACGGTCGGCGGCGACGATTACGTCACCAAGCCGTTCAGCCTCGAAGAGGTCGTGGCCCGCATCCGTGCCATTCTGCGCCGCACGCGCGAACAGACCGAAGAGGATCCGATCATCCGCGTGGGCGATCTTGAAATCAATGAGGATTCGCATGACGTCACCCGTGCCGGCCAGTCCATCGACCTGAGCCCTACGGAATACAAGCTGCTGCGCTATCTGATGGATAATTCCGGCCGTGTGCTGAGCAAGGCGCAGATCCTCGATCACGTGTGGCAGTACGACTGGGGCGGCGACGCGGCAATCGTGGAAAGCTACATTTCATACCTGCGCAAGAAGGTTGACGGAATCGAGGTGACTGACGAGAACGGCGAGAAGCATAAGGTCACCCCGCTGATCGAAACGAAGCGCGGCATCGGCTACATGATTCGAGAGCCACGCTCATGACCGCGCCCCAGCAGGAACCGCATACGCCAGGCGTGCAGGAAAGCCCGAACGATCAGACCGGTCCGAACGGTCCGCGTACGCCAAGCGAGACGACTTCGGATGCTCCCATTGGCGGTGGCGCCCAGACCGGTGCCGCCGCCAATGCGGCATCTGAGGCCTCTGCGCAGGGTGCCCAGTCCGGCAAGCCAGCCGCTAACGCCGCGAAAGCCGCAGCCAAGGCCACCGCGAAAGCCGCGAAAGCCGCGAACAAGGCCACCGCGAAAGCCGCGAACAAAGCCAAAGCGAAAGCCGAAGCCGCCGCACGCACCGCGGCGAAAACCGGCGCATTCAAAGCCAAGCACCAGACCTTCGCCAAACTCTTCCTCAACCGTTTCGACCGGTTCTCACTGAGCACCAAACTCGTCGCCTGCACGCTCATCGTGCTCATCGTCGGCACGGTAGGCATCTCCACCGCGATCCGCCAACTCGTCAGCAGCTATCTGCTGCAGAAAACCGACAACCAGCTCATCTCGCAGCGCTCGCTGATCCTGAGCAACACTACCATGCTGCGCGGGTCGAACAGTCAGAACAGCGGCATGGGCAACAACTACTTCCTGCAGGTGCGATACGTCGAAAACGGTGAATTCACAGGCAAAGTGAGCACTCCTCTGGTGCCGTCCGTCGCCGGGCTGACCGGCGCGTCAATCGTTTCCATGCCGAAACTGCCGACCGACGACCAGCTGACCGACGACATGTACGGCAAGCCGTTCACCACGAACGCCGTGCTGCGCGCGGTCGCGAACAATTCCGTGGACGGCGGCACAGGAACCGACCCGAACAATGACCTGGAAAGCGGAGCCGACGGCACGGATGCCACAACGAACGGGAAGCATGTTGCGGTAGGCAGCGGCGTATTGCAAGCCGCACGGGCACCATGGCGCGTGGCCGCGTTCAAATGGGTCGAGGCGGATAATAAAGGCAACGAAACCGTCAAAGGCGTGGTGTTCATCGGTTTGTCACTGTCCGACCAAATCGACATCATCAACACCCTGACCCAATACTGCATCACCGTGGGCATCGCCATCGTGCTGCTCGGCGGATCACTGTCTGCGCTCATCATCCGCCGTACATTGCAACCGCTGAAACGCATCGAGAAAACCGCCGCCCAGATCGCGGCAGGTGATTTGAGCCAGCGTGTGCCGCCTGCGCCCGAAAATACTGAAGTCGGTTCGCTCTCCTCGTCGCTGAACATCATGCTTGCCCGCATCGAACGCAGCTTCCACGAGCAGGAGCAGACCACCGAGAAGATGAAACGCTTCGTCTCCGATGCAAGCCACGAACTGCGCACGCCGCTCGCCGCAATCCACGGTTATGCGGAGCTGTACACCATGCAGCGTGACATGCCAGGCGCATTGGAACGCGCGGACGAATCGATCGCGCACATCGAACGTTCCAGCCAACGCATGACCGTGCTGGTGGAAGACCTGCTCTCGCTCGCCCGACTGGACGAGGGGCGCGGCATCGATATGACGCAGGAGGTGTCACTCACCTCGCTCGTAACCGACGCGACCGATGATCTGCACGCGCTCGACCCGGAACGTGAAGTGACGCGCGGCACCGTTACGCTCAAGCCCGCGGACGGGGAGCACCCGTGTGCGTTGGAGGTTGTGGAAGGCCAGATGCAGCCGATTACACTGATCGGTGACGCTTCAAGGCTGCGTCAGGTGGTGACGAACATCGTGGGCAACGTGCATCGTTATACGCCGTCTGATTCACCGGTGCGCGTGTCGATGGGCACCATGCTCGCCTCGATCAACCAGCGCGACCTGGCCACGCTGCCTTCGAATGATGCTTCGCTACGGCAGTTCCTGGACGCGGCGGAAGTGGGGCAGAGCATGTCCACCGGAACCGCGTATGCGGTGTTGTGCTTCGAAGATCACGGGCCGGGCGTGCCTACGGAGACGCGTTCGCAGCTGTTCGAACGGTTCTTCACCGCCGATCCTTCGCGTGCGAGGGCCAAGGGCGGAACCGGTTTGGGGCTTGCCATCGCGCAGTCCGTGGTGCGGGCGCATCAGGGCTTTATTTGCGCTACGGATACGCCTGGCGGTGGTTTGACTTTCACCATTGTGCTGCCGTTGACGCATCTTGTGAATCCGGTGGCAACCGGCGCAGCTGGTGCTGGTGCTGGTACGGCTGGTGCTGGTACGGCTGGCGCGGCTAGTGTCGGTGCCGGTACGGACGGGCTGTCCCATACTGGAATCGGACAAAAACAGGCCAATTTTGTCTGATTTCGGAGGAGGGGATGGGGAGGTTTCGCGTGTCTCGTACCGGAATCGGACGGGAATGGGGCGGTTTTGTCTGATTTCGGTGGAGGGGGGAGGGGAATCTTCATATGTTTCGCATTCAGCTTCTGTTTCGCGCTCAACTCCCGTCTCATGTCCGTCTCATGTCCGTCTCGTGTCTGTCTCCTCCACTAGACTCCTTCGCCAACCAGACTCCCTCACCAACCGTGCACCTGCACCTCTGGCGGGCATACGGAGCTTGCGCTAAAATAAATCGGTTAATGTTTTTTAGGATTAGGAAAGCGAGAGTGCGCAATGCCCACCGGTCGAGTTCGTTGGTTTGACGCCGCTAAGGGATACGGCTTCATCGCCAGTGAGAAAGGCGAGGACGTGTTCCTCCCCGCGGCCGCTTTGCCCGCTGGAACCACCACGTTGCGTAAGAACGCTAAGGTGGAGTATGCCGTGGTTGCTGGCCGTAGGGGGCCGCAGGCCATGGATGTGAAACTTATCGCAGCCGGTCCGTCGCTGGTCAAGGCCACTCGCCCGAAGCCCGATGACATGGCCGCCATCTGCGAGGATCTCATTAAGATGTTGGATTCCGCAGGCAACACGCTGCGTCGCCACCATTACCCCTCTCCTTCCGAGAGCCGGAAGCTGGCGACACTGTTGCGTGCGGTTGCCGACAATTTCGACGTACAGGACTGATTTATGACCGGAACCGATGAAGTTCTTGACCCGCAGATGCCGTCCGAGCAGCCGGATCCGCGCGATATTGCCCGTGCGGTGGCCATGGATGTGGCCGATGAACCCGAGCAGGTGGGCGATGTCGTCAATGCCATCGAGCTTGGCGACAATGTGACGGATTTCCGCTTGGCTGCGGATGTGCGCGGATACGAGGGATGGCAATGGTCGGTCACGTTGTATCACGATGCTGAGGTGGGCACGTGGACGGTGAATGAGTCGTCGCTGGTGCCCACGGATGATGCTTTGGTGCCGCCCGCTTGGGTGCCGTGGAAGGATAGGTTGGAGCCTACTGATTTGGCGCCGACTGATTCCATTGGTACCGATCCGGATGATCCCAGACTTGAAGACGGGTTCCGCAAGACCAAGCCCGTGCAGGCGGCTGATGCTGCCGATGCGTCAACAAGTGTTGATAAGTCAACGAATGTTGGCGAAGCGGCAACCGGTGCGGAATCAGGGAATGCCGATGGTTCTTCGGATGCCGACGTGTCAACAGATGCTGACAACGCAACGAATGTTGACATGCAGGCGAATGCCGGTGAATCAACAAACGTTGACAACGTGGCAGATGGCGACAAGTCAACAAATGTTGCAACAAATGTTGACAAGGCCGCTGAGGCTGTTGCGGCTGCCGAAGCCATCGAGGCCGATAAGGAAGCCGAAACCGACGACATCGTTGAGGAATTCGCGCTGTCCCGCCGCCACGTGCTATCCCCGAAGGGCCGTGCCCAGGTGGCGAAGCGTTGGTATGAGGGCCCGCGTGGCCCGAAGGCGCTGTCCACCAAAACCGCGGACGGCAACCTGTGCTCCACCTGCGGGTTCTTCGTGCCGTTGAAAGGCGAATTGAACCGCATGTTCGGCGTGTGCGCGAACAAGTGGAGCCCGGATGATGGCCGCGTGGTGTCGGTTGATCACGGATGCGGCGAGCATTCCGAGATTGAACCGCCGGAGCCGAGCCACCTGTGGGTGCAGTCGAAGCCCGCATACGACGATTTCCATATCGACGTGATCGCTCAGAAGCCACGTGACGAGCGTGGCGTGGTCGAAGCCATCGAACAGCTTGACGACGATCAGGATGATGAGGCCACCGAGGAGGATATCCTCGCTAACACCGAGCCGGATGACGGTGACGATGAGGCGAACGAGACCCAGCCATCCGGCGTGGACGCCTCCGCCGAGCTTGAAGCGGTTGTCGCCATTGCCGTCGCCTCTGATGATGAGTCTGGCGATGAGGCTGTTGACGACGAATCCGTTGATGGTGTTGACGACGAGTCTGATGAGCCTGTTGACAATACCGACGAGGAGTCTGTTGACGGTGTTGGCGACACTGACGGTGAACCTGTTGACGAATCCGCTGACACATCTGTTGACAAGCCTGTTGACAGTGCTGATGGTGACGAATCGGCTGAACATAAGGTCGACGAGCAGTCTGAAGACGGTGGGGCTGTTGACAAGCCTGTTGACGAGTCAACTGATGAGCCTGTTGACAGCGATGATGATGGTTCTGTTGACGTGAGCGTTGCAACATCTGTTGGCAGCACCTCTGGCGAGGCCGATGATGAGGCTGTTGACACGGCTGCAGAATCCGCCAAGCCTGAATCTGGGTCGGAATCTGAGACAGAGTCGGAGACGGAGTCTGGGGCGGAAGCCGAAGTGGAGGCGGAGCCGAAGCCGGCGCCGGTTGCCGAGCAGCTGGAGCTTATCGTGGAATCCACGGAGACAGAAGCTGAGGTGGTTGTCGAGGAGACTGCAGAGCCGGAGGCCGACCCCGAATCCGAACCGGGCGAGAGTGCCGAGGAGCGACGGTCCCGCATATGGTAATTGGCTCGCATAGGGCAATTGCCATGCAGGAGTCATATACATAGACAGCCATAGCGGCGTCAGGTGTGCATATGGACCGCGCTGGGATCAACGTTTATCGATGATTCCAGCGCGGTTTTTGCATATGCGGCTGGATGCCTGGTGTGTGCTGGAGGGGTATGTAGGAGCGACGGCTGCATGACAGTGGGAGGCAAATTCGCGTACGGGGGTGTTGAAGAGGGCAATGACAATATGCCTGACAACGATGTCAAAGGCAAAGTCAGCGAATGTTAAAAAATAGTCATATGTCTTCATATTGTCAAAATCAATGGAAGAAATTGGGCAGCGAATTTTACAGAGTCTAATAAGTGAGCATGTCAACAATTGTTGAAAAATACAGACCGAGTGTGTGGTTGCGTTCGGAAAACGGCTTTATTTCGCCAAAACAAGGGTTGGGATACTAGGTGATTGGCAGTGTCGATGTCCATCAAATTCATAGAAAATCAGACCGCGAAACTTTTACGGATCTCGATTTGCGGATTACAAACGAATGCTATAACCTCGTATTTAGGTTGTGAATAACTGAATTCAGCGTTCCCCGATGACGCGGAAAGTTCGCCGGCGAAGAGGTAAGAATGGGAACGATGGCATTCAGTACATAGAGCTACTTGAGGAGCATGAAACGATGAGGCATCAGGTGGAACGGCTGAAGCACGTAGCGCTGAGACAGGGGGTCAAACCGGCCCGTGCGCTCACTGCAGCCCTTGTCGCCGTCGGCATGATGGCCACCATAGCCGTAACCTCCCCCATCCCCGCTTACAATGCCAAGGCCGAGGAGCCCGCTGACGGAAAAACCTGCACTCCGGCTTCTGTTGGCCTGGGTGATGACATGAGTGTCACAGGCACTGATACCGGCGTCGCTACATATGTTGGCGGAGATATGTATGTGGGAGGGAAGCCGTCTGATGCTAGTGCGCTGAACAGTGCTGCTGGCCCGACCGGCACCTATGCCGTTGAAGCCGAAGGTTTGACGGTTGTGAACGGCAGCTTGGCCATGAATCCACAGAAGGAAGCTTGGAAACTGTGGAATACGGGCAGTGCTGGTGGCAAGTCATATGTCTCCCGTGGTTTCCGATGGGGTGTTGTCGGTTTTGGTTCTCAGTTCCGTCCTGCTGACGGTAAGACCGTGTTGGCGGTTGGCGGCAACACCGACACATCTGTGATGAACAGCAAGGTCGGCGCTTGGACTGCTCCGGGATGGCTTGGCAAGACGAGTTCTACTGATACTACGGCTCATGGCTATACGGCATCCTTGGCTGGTGAGAAAACACAAGTGTGGGGCAAGACGGGCGTTGACTCTGTTCGCGGTTTGAGTGGCAGCGATACCACAACTAGCCAGCCGCCGGTTCTTGGCATCGATCCCAGCTTGGTGACTTGGAACCAAGGCGGTTTGTCCAATGTGAACGGAACGGACTACTCCGCGTACAAGAGCAAGATTTCGAAGCTCTCCACAGATTTGAGCAACGTGACGAAATTGCCGGCAACCGGTACCGTCACTACGAGTCCTGCACCTTCGGCTTCTTCCTACACGATTTACAAATACGACTACAGGAAGAACGGTAACAAGGGCAACTCCTTCACGTTCTATGGCGATCTGGATAAGGAAAAGCTGATCACCTTCACCAGCACCGATACCAGCAAGAGCATGCAGGTGTTCAACCTGCCCGCATCGGATCTAAACCTGAACGGGACTGATTACACGGGCATCGATTTCAAGTTCGTCGACGTGCCGGACAACGCTTCCGTGGTGATCAACGTGACTGGCGCGAACGGGCAGACCATCGACTTCCACAATGGTTGGCGTTTCTGGTGGAATGACGATAATATCGCCAACGATTTCGTCACGGCTGCATCTGGGGATACTCCGCAAGCGGCGAAGAACACGAATTACGCGAAGCGCGCGCAGCAGATCATGTGGAACTTCGCCGACGCGTCGAATGTGGTGATTCGCGGTGGTCAGGCCACAGGCAGGATCGCTGTCAGCAACCACAACTCGAACCCCAACGCCAATCATGGTGCGTGGGGCACTACAGAAGACATGAAGGCTACGGACGATCCTTCTGCAGCTTGGATGGGCAGCATTCTTGTTCCTAACGGCAACCTTCAGAGCCATGTCTCTACTAATGGTCGTGTGTGGGTCGGCGGCGATTTCGAAATGCTGAACAACGAGACCGTAAAGAAAACCTCTGGCCAAAGCACGGATCACGCCGTTGGCGCCGAATTCATCAACGAATCCGGCGAAAAGACCACATCCATTCTGGATATGGACCAGGAGCGTCATAATCTGCCATGGAACGGCTCGTACTCCACCTCCTGCGCCGCGATCGCGTGGGACAAGGTGGATGACACCGCTGGGCACAATGCTCTCGGCGGAACCAGTTGGACTGTGTACGGCAAGAAGGAAGATGCGGTACACGGTACGAACGCTCTCGCCACCATCGCCGATGGCGGTTGGAACGATGATGCAGATGCGGAAGGTTCGTTCCAGCTGGGCAACCTCGCCAAGAACGGCACCTATTTCCTGAAGGAATCGGGTACGGCTGAAGGTTATGCGCAGAACACCAACATTTACCAGATTAACACTGGTGGCACTACTGACGCCGCAAAAAACATTGTTCATGTCTTTAACAGTACCGGCATTGAAATCACCACAGAAGCGGACAAATTGTTGACCGACGGCAAGATCATCAATAAGAAGACCGGTTCGGCAATCGAATGGCAGAAGGTCGATGGCACCGACAACAGCACGTTGCTGGCCGGTTCAACGTGGACGCTCTCCAAGATGAATGGCAATACTGCTGAGCAGTCTTGGAACATTACTGACGACCAGTCCGGCACAGAGGTCAAAAGCATTACGATTACGGATGCAAGCGGTAACGTTGTCGCATCTGATACGACTATTACGTTTGAGGGCAACAATTCGCAGACGTTTACCGCAACTGCGTACGACCAGCAAAACCAGGTAATCACTGGTGCCAAGCTGACTTGGTCTTCCAACAACGCCACTGTCGCGTCGGTTGACCAGAACGGTACCGTCACTCCGACCGGCAACGGCGATGCCACTATTACCGTGAAGTCGGCTGATGGTAAGGTCACCGCATCGTTCACTGTCAATGTTTCCGGCGTGACCGTAAAGACTTCCGTGTCGATTAACGGCCATACCGATGGTCAGGAAATCAATCTTAAGAAGGGCAAGACCCTTAATCTGATTGCTTCTGTGACTCCTGAAAGCAACACTGTTACATGGTCCACTTCCAATGCGGATAACGTCTCGCTGAGCGCCAACACCGGCACAAGCGTCACGCTGACCGCGAACAAGGTGACTTCTTCGCCGGTGACGATTACGGCGAAGGAAACTTACACCGGAAAGACCGTCACCCTGAGGGTGAACGTGACCAAGCCGCCGGCAACCACCACCACGGTGTTCTTCAAGATGCAAGATAACTTCAACCAGAATAATGGTCAGAAGCTGTTTCTTGAATGGAAGACCTCGAACGGAAACTGGCCTGCAGACAACGGCGATCAGCCGAACAGAAAAGAGATGACGGTTGCCAGTGGCTGCAATGGTTACGTGTCGTACACCATTAACGAGGTCATGCCTACCAGCGCCAGTTTCCGAATCCGCAGAGATAAGGCAGGCTGGACTACGTCGCAATCCTTCTATCGTCCCGATGAAAACAGTGGCTTTGCGTTCAACGGAGGCGACATTGTGACGTTGAACACTGCAACTGAGATACTTGACACTGCGCCCTCCGGCTGCGCTGTCACCTCCACCGTCGCATACAGCAGCCGTCGCGCTGCCGCCAGCAGTGGCGAGTATCGCGCGGTCGCCTCCGTGTTGCGGACCCAAGGCAACGTGGTGAACGTGGCGGAAAACAGCGCTGTTCCCAGCAAGAAGGATGAGAATACCGCGGCTGGCAAGTTCAAGGTCTCCGATCTCGCAGACGGTACGTACCACCTGCAGGAGGAGATCGCACCGAACGGTTACGAAAAGTCCGGTACGGTATACACGATCACCATCAAGAATGGTGTTGCAAAGTGGGACACCTCGCTAGATGGTTACAAGCTGCCGAACACCCGCAAGACCGGTACGGTCAAGTGGAGCAAGGTGAGCTCTGAGCACGACACCGAGTTCCTGAGCGGTGCCGAATGGAAGCTGACCCGTATCAAGACGTTCTCTTGGAATAATGGCGTTGCCGCATACGTGGATGCGTCTGACGATCTCGGAACCATCACGGATTGCGTGAATGGCGAAGGTGGCATCCCTGACTGCTCCGTCCGGTCTGGCCAGTACGTTGACCGGAATGGTGAGAAGGGCAAGTTCGAGCTTCGGGGCTTGGCATGGGGCGAGTATCAGCTCGTCGAAACCAAGGCTCCTGACGGATTCAACCTCGACAGCAAACCGCACACGTTCCGCTTCGGACCCGTTGAAGATTCCGATGTGAACGGCAAGTGGTACACGAATCCACAATTCGAGGAGGCCACTGCCGCTTACGAAGAGGGAGCGGCATTCACCGTTGACGGTGGATCCATTACCAACACCCCTGGTGTCGTCCTGCCTAGCACGGGCGGCGAAGGGTTGAACAAGATGTACACTGCGGGATTCCTCGCAGTGGCGATTGCCATGGCCGGTCTGGCCTTGAGCCTCAGGAGGCGGCAATGATGGAAACGTCTAGGAGAAGGGGGACTGGTCCGTAACGTAGCGAACTTGCTGCCCTCTAGGCAATAACTGAATATAAACAACCCAAGTTTTAACAAAACAAGAAAGAAAGGGAGAACAATGAACAAGGTTCTCAAAGGCCTCGTAGCTGTGGCAGCCACCGCAGCCATGGCCATCGCCGGAGTCGCCGGCGCCTCCACCGCCATGGCGGCAGATACCGTTAATGTGACGGTTCCAACCACCACGAATCTGAAAAATCACACTTACACCGCATATCAGATTCTTTCTGGTACTCAGGCCAGGTCCGGTGGCGCGCTTGGCGATGCTGCATGGGGTTCTGGTATTAAGAGCGATGATTTCCTGACAGCGTTGAAGGCTGATACTACTATTCGCAGCTATTTCAATGATGTGACCGACGCCAAGGGCTTCGCGGAGGCGCTTAGCAACACCGACAACTTCCCAGCTGACGGTGCTAATACTCGTCTCGTTGCCAAGATTGCCATGAAGAAGAAGCAGGGCGAAGGCACCGCTCTTACTGCTCCTACCACTCAGCTGGCCACGGGCTATTACCTGATTGTCGATTCGACTGCTGATGGTAAGACTGTGTACAACCCGGCTGTGCTCGCCATCACCAGCGACATCACCATTCAGGACAAGACCGACGTTCCGACTCTTGAGAAGAAGGTCCAGGAGAACAAGAAGGATGTCACTGGCGATACCGCTTATGGCTCCAAGTTCAACGATGTGGCCGACTACAACATCGGCGACGACGTTCCGTTCCATCTGATCGGTTCCGTGCCGGACATGTCTCAGTATGAGACCTATAAGTACACGTTCTCCGATACCTTGGGCGATGGATTTGATGCGCCGACTTCTGTCAAGGTCTCCCTGTCTGACGACAAGGTGCTTGATAATGGAGATTCTGATATCACCGACTCCTTTACCATCACCAATCCGCTGGCTAAGACCTTCACTGTTTCGACCAACAATTTGAAGTCAATTACAGGTGTTACTACAGGCAAGTATGTGATTGTGTCCTATACCGCTAAGCTGAATTCCTTTGCCCAGATTGGTCTGCCGGGCAACGTGAACACCGCAAAGCTCACCTACTCCAACAAGCCTGATCAGTCCGGCCAGGGCGAGAATCAACCCACCGGCGAGACCCCGGAAGACAAGGTCATCGTCTTCACCTACGGTCTCGATGTCACCAAGGTTGATTCAAACAATACCGAAACGAAGCTGAAGGACGCCGAGTTCAAGCTGTACCGTGGTACTGACACTAAGGAATATGCCAAGGTGCTTAACGGTAAGGTTACTGGCTGGACAACTGATATAAATGAGGGTTCTGTTCTGAAGTCTGGCGAAGACGGCAAGTTCAAGGTCGAAGGTCTCGACAATGGCGACTACACCCTGAAGGAAACCAAGGCTCCGGCAGGCTACAACCTCCCGGCCAATGGCTTCTCCGTTGAGCTGACGGCAACTACTGTGAACGACCAAGCTTGGGGTGGAGATTATGATGCTGCCGAGGCTCTGACCGAACTTGCCGTCAATCGGACTGATAACACTGGCGACGTCAACACTGGTCTTGGTGCAATCACCATCAATAACACTAAGGGCTCCTCGCTGCCGTCCACCGGTGGCATGGGCACCACGATCCTGTATGCTGCTGGCGCTGCCATCGTCCTGGTGGCTGCCTTCGGCATCGCCTTCGCGGTCCGTCGTCGCAACGCTCGCTGAGCGTAACGGCAACATCGAATCGGCTCACGCCGGTTTGATGGCACCGGGTTCC
>Ga0326513_10000004_pt1 | contig 217014 bp, 174 predicted proteins | sample 2_2465_0518_D_FD_203654 | JGI IMG/M metagenome (GOLD analysis project Ga0326513, IMG submission 203654) | Bovine rumen microbial communities from UC Davis, California, United States - 2_2465_0518 | ecosystem: Host-associated > Mammals > Digestive system > Stomach > Rumen | place: USA...
CGTACAGCCCTGTGGGCTGTACGTAGGCGAAGTGAGCGGCTATGCCGCGAAGGATCGTGGCACCGGAAAGGTAATGGCATGGCAACCCCGCAATTCGTACTGGAACTGAGGAAGAAAATCGGCCACGATCTCCTCTGGCTGATAGGCGTGACCGCGCTGGTGCGCGACGATCAGGGCCGTATCCTGCTGGGCAGGCGTTCCGACAACGGCAAGTGGGCGCTGATCTGCGGCATCAACGAGCCGGGCGAACAGCCCGCCGACACGGTGGCACGCGAGGTCAAGGAGGAGACGGGCGTCGACGTGATCGTCACCGACCTGGTGTCCGTCATCTCGGATTCGCGTGTCGTCACCTATATGAACGGCGACAACACGCAGTACATGGATCATTCGTTCCTGTGCGAGCTGAAGCCGGGCGGCAACGCGAAACCGTTCGTCGGCGACGATGAGAGCCTGGAGGTCGGCTGGTTCGACTGGGATGATCTGCCGGAGCCGATGACGGCGAGCAGCGTGGAAAGGCTCGCATTGTTCCGCCGGTATCTCGACGACAAGGCGCATGGCGAGGCACACACGTTGTTCAAATTCGACGGTGTGCTGAACTGATCGTTTCGGCATGGTCCCGTTCGGCGCGGCCCTGCCATAGGCGGGACCATGCCGAACGAAAACGAACGAAGCCCCCGTGGGATGATTCCCATCGGGGGCTTCGTCATAATCCGCGACGCCGCTCAGATCTTCTCGGTGGCGAGCAGCTCGTGCAGGTGCGCACGATGTTCGCGCTGCTCCACCGGATCGGGCAGCGGCAACGAGGCAAGCAGCTTGCGCGTGTAGGGGTTCTGCGGGTTCTGGATGACATCGTCCGCATCGCCATGTTCCACGATCCTGCCCTTGTGCATCACCATGATGCGGTCGGCGAGCATGTCCACCACCGCGAGATCATGCGTGATGAACAGACAGGCGAACCCGATCTCGGCCTGCAGGGTCTTGAACAGTTCAAGCACCTTGGCCTGCACGGACACGTCCAGTGCGGATGTCGGCTCGTCGGCGATGAGCAGCGACGGTTTCAACGCGAGTCCTCGTGCCAGGGAGGCACGCTGGCGCTGCCCGCCGGACAGCTCGTGCGGGTAACGGTTCATGTACACGCGCGGCAGCTGGACCATTTCCAGCAGGTCGCCCACATAATTCCTCGCTTCGGCCACGGAACCGAACTTGTGATGCACGAGCAGCGGCTCGGCCACATTCTCGGCGATGGTCATCAGCGGGTCGAACGAGGAGCCCGGATCCTGGAACACGAATCCGATGTCGGCACGCTTGGACTTGAACTCGCGTTCCTTCACACCGTTCATCTCCACGCCCAGCACGTTGAGCGAACCGCCGGATACCTTCTGCAGGCCCGCGATCGCACGACCCGTGGTGGACTTGCCGGAACCGGATTCGCCGACCAGTCCAAGCACTTCGGAACGGTGGATTTCGAAATCGATGCCGTCCACGGCCTTGAAATCGGGCTGCATGAGGTGACCGGGATACATGATGCTCAGATTCGTCGCCTTGACGGCGAGCGGCTGGTCATGCCAATCCGTCTTACGCTCGATAGGTTTGCCTTCGCGATCCTTCACCACGAGCTGTTGGCCGATGTGCGGCACCGCGGCCAGCAACCTGCGGGTGTAGTCATGCTGTGGCTTGTAGAAGATCTGCTCCACCGGGCCCTGCTCCACCACATGGCCGCGATACATCACCACGACCTCATCGGCGATATCGGCGATCACACCCATATTGTGCGTGATGATGAGCACGGATGCGCCGAACTCGTCACGCGCCAGACGCAGCAGGTCGAGGATTTCGGCCTGGACGGTCACGTCCAATGCGGTGGTCGGTTCGTCGGCCAGGATGAGTCCGGGGTTGAGCACCAGCGCCATGGCGATGACGATGCGCTGCTTCTGACCGCCGGAGAACTGGTGCGGATAATAGTCCACGCGCGTTTCGGCGTCCGGGATGCCGACCTTCTTGAGAATGTCGATGGCCTTGGCGCGAAGCTCCTTCTTGTCCTTCATGCCGTGGGCACGCAGGCCTTCCTCGATCTGCCAGCCGATGGTGTACACCGGGTTCAGCACCGAGTTCGGCTCCTGGAACACCATGGCCGCTTCGGCACCGCGCATCTCGCGCAGCTGCTCACCCGACAGCGATAGCACGTCGAGCGTGTTGGAGCCTTCCCTGTTGGACAGGTAGACGGCTCCGGACGTGGCGGCCGTTTCGGGCAGCAGTTTGATGATGGAGCGTGCGGTGACGGATTTGCCGGAACCGGATTCGCCGACCACGCCGACCACGGTCTTGCGCGGAATGGTGAAGCTCACGTTCTCGACAGCCTTGATGGATCCGGCGTCCGTCATGAACGACACGGACAGATCCTTGATGCTGGCGAGATTGTCCCGCTGCTGGTTGCGCTGATCCTGATTGTTCTTCTGATCGTGCTGTTCCGTCATGGCGATCACTCCTCTCCCCTATCGTCTGCGGCGCCCGTGCCCTGTCCTTCACCGGTCCATTCGGGGGCGACGAAATCAGCGTCGCGGTCGGTGACGGTCACCGGCGTTCCGGGTGCGATCGGATTCTTCGCGGCGTCGAGCTCGGCGACGACCTCGTTGCGCGCCGACATGTCGGTCGGCTCGTCGACGGAGGTGTTCTCGATCGAACCGACGACCTCACCGGCGGACTTGCGTGCACGCAGTCGCGGATCGGCGAGATCGTTGAGCGATTCGCCGACCAGCGTGATGCCGAGCACGATGAGCACGATGGCCAGGCCGGGGAACACGGCGGTCCACCAGATGCCTGCGGTCACGTCGGACACGGAACGGTTCAGGTCGTAGCCCCATTCGGCGGCCGCGGTCGGTTCGATGCCGAATCCGAGGAAGCCGAGGCCCGCGAGGGTGAGGATGGCTTCGGAGGAGTTCAGCGTCAGGATGACCGGCAGGGTTCGTGTGGAGTTCTTGAACAGATGCTTGGTCAGGATGCGCCAGGTGGATGCGCCCACCACGCGGGCGGATTCCACGTAGGCGGATTCCTTGATGCGGATCACTTCGGCGCGGATCGTGCGGAAGTACTGTGGAATATAGACCACGGTGATGGAGATGCCGGAGGCGAGGATGCCGCTGACCAGGCCGGACTGGCCGTGGGAGATCATAATGGCCATCAGGATGGCGAGCAGCAGCGACGGGAACGAGTAGACGGCATCGGCGATCATCACCAGCACGCGGTCAAGCCAGCCGCCGAAGTAGCCGGAGATCAGGCCGAGCAGCACGCCTGCGAAGATGGAGAGCAGCACGGCCACGATGATGGCGATGATGGCGGTGCGGGTACCCCACACCACACGGCTGAACACGTCGAAGCCGCCTGCGGTGGTGCCCCAGATGTGTTTGGCGGAGGGAGCCTCCTGCGCGGGGAACGACCCGCTGGCATCCTTGATCTGGGCATGGCCATACGGCGCGATGACCGGCGCGAACAGGGCGACGAGCAGGAAGAACGCGCACAGCACCAGACCGGTGATCAGCATGCCTTTCTGCCAGCCGACGGCCACGCGCAGCTGCTTGACGATCGGCAGTTTCCGCCAGAACGACTTCTTGTCGAGGTTGAACCCTTCGAGTCGGTGATCGCGTTTGCTGGCGAGCTTGGTGGTTGTTGATCCGGCCATGTCAGTACCTCACTCTCGGATCGATAAGCGTGGCGATCACGTCGACGATGAAGTTGACGACGGCCACGATGATGGCGATAAGGATCACGATGCCCTGCACCGCGGCGAAATCACGCGCCTTCAGGTACTGGGACAGCATGAAGCCCAATCCCTTCCATTCGAAGGTGGTTTCGGTGAGCACCGCGCCGGCGAGCATCATGGCGATCTGCATACCCATCACGGTGATGATCGGGATCAGGGCCGGACGCCACGCATGCTTGCCGAGCAGGCGCTTCTCGGAGACGCCGCGGGAACGGGCAGCTTCGACGTAGCCGGAGTTGAAGGTAGAGATAACATTGGTGCGTACCAGTCGGATGAACACGCCGGCGGTGAGCAGCCCCAAAGCGAGGGCCGGCAGCACCGCGTGGCGCAGCACGTCGATGAGCACGTTGACGTCACCCAATTGCAGCGCGTCGATGATGTAGAAGCCGGTCGGCGACACCAGTCGGGAGAACTGCATTTCGGTGGACAGTGAGGAACGGCCGGAGGCGGGAAGCACGTTGAGCCAGATGGCGAAGATGAGCTTGAGGATCAGGCCGAGGAAGAACACCGGGGTGGCGTAGCACAGGATGGCGAAGGTGCGGATGCCCGCGTCGGCGGCGTGGTCGCGCTTGCGTGCGGCGAGACGGCCCAGGCCGATGCCCACGATGAGCGCGATGATGAGCGCGAGGAGCGCCAGTTCGAAGGTGGCGGAACCGTACCGGACGAGGATGGAGATGACGGGCTGGTTGTCGGTCATGGTGGTGCCGAGGTCGCCGTGCAGCAGACCGCCCAGATAATCGATGTACTGCATGATGAGTGGTCTGTCGTAGCCTGCGGCGTGGACGCGCGCCTTCAGCTCCTGCGGGGTCAGACGACCGCCGAGCGCCGCGGAGATGGGGTCGCCGGTCGCGCGCATCACGAAGAACACGACGGTGACGAGGATGAAAACGGTTGGGATGATAAGCAGGAACCGGGTCAGGACGAAACGGAAGAATCCGCCTGACAATCGGTTTTTCTTGGCTTCTTTCGGCTTGTCCGCCTGATCCGCGGCTGCCGGAGCTGCTGTAGCTGACACGCTCAAGCTCCTTTATATAGGGCCAATGTTGGTTGACGTTCGACATGGATTCGATTACGCGAATGCTGGGGGACGGGCGTGGTACGTCCGTCCCCCAGCATGCACGTTTCGATGGTCATCCGGATGCGCCCGCCTTGGCTTCTTGTGGAAGATGCGCCGCGCATCCGTATGGAGAGGCACGCGGAAATCCGGTCCGCGGGCCATTCACACCAGATGGGGTGGGAATCGCCCGATGAGACTCATCAGACGATTGGAATCACTTGGTGACCGGAATCACTTGGTGATGGAGGAGTAGCGGAAGCGGAAGGACGCGTCAAGCACGACACCCTTCACGTTGGTTCCGGTGACGGCGGTCTGGGCACCCTGCAGCAGCGGGATGGTGGACAGATCCTCAGTCTCCTTCTCCTGGATCTCCTTCAGCATGTTTTCACGCTTGGACTCGTCCTTCTCGGCGGCCTGGTTGATGATCAGGTCGTTGATCTCCTTGTTGGAGTAGCCGTTGTTGACGAAGTTGCCGTCACGGAAGAACGGGGACAGGTAGTTGTCCGGATCGGAGTAGTCCGGGAACCAGCCGAGCTGGTAGACCGGGTAGGAGCCGTCGGAGGAGTCGGTGACCACGCGTTCCTTGTTGAACTGTGTCCATTCGGTGGACTGCAGATCGACCTTGAACAGACCGCTGGATTCCAGCTGGGACTTGATGGCGGCGTATTCGTCGGCGGAGCTGGAGCCGTAGTGGTCGCTGTTGTACTGCAGCTTGAGGTCGACCGGGGTCTTCACGCCTGCGTCGGAAAGGACCTTCTTGGCCTTGTCGGCGCTGGGCTTGCCCTTGCCGTCACCGTAGGCGCTCTTCAGGGTGTCGCTGTGGGCGGCCAGACCGTCCGGGATGAAGGAGTACAGCGGGGTGTAGGTGTTCTTGTAGACCTTGGTGGCCAGCTCGTCGCGGTCGATGAGGTTGGCGACGGCCTGACGCACGGCCTTGGCCTTGGCGGTGTCGGGCTCGCTGCTCTTCTCGCCGTAGGGCTGGATCTTGAAGTTGAAGGCGAGGAAGCGTTCCTCACCGCCGGGGCCGGTGACGACCTTGACCTTCTTGTCCTTGCTCAGGTCGGAGATGTCGGTCGGGGTCAGGGAGCGGAAGGCCACATCGACCTGTCCCTGCTGCACGGCCATCTTCAGGTTGGAGGAATCGGCGAAGTACTTGACCTGCACCGCGTCGTTCTTGGCCGGGGTCAGGCCCTTGTAGGAGTCGTTCTTGGCGTAAGCCAGGGCCTCGTTCAGCTTGAAGGAGGTCAGCTTGTACGGACCGGCGAAGGCGTTGTCCTTGACGATGGTGTCGGCGTCGGTCAGCTTGGTGCCGGAGAAGGAGTCCTCGTCTACGATCGGGCCGGCCGGGGAAGACAGCACCTGCTTGAGGGTGACGTCGTAGGGCACGGAGTCCTTGAACACCACGGTGGTGTCGTCCTTCGCGGTGACGTCGGTGATGTTGGCGAGTAGCGAGGCGGGGCCGTTCGGGTCGTTGATCTTCTTGATGCGGTCGAAGGAGAACTTCACATCGGAGGAGGTCAGGTCATGGCCGTTGGCGAACTTGAGTCCGGACTTCAGCTTGACGGTGAACTCGGTGCCGTCGGAGCTCCAGGTGCCGTCATCCGAGGCGATGTCGGGGCTGGGCTCGGAGGTGTTGTAATCCTGCGCGTACAGGAACGGGAACACCTGGATCTGCACGGCGTAGGAACCGTTGTCGTAGGAGCCTGCCGGATCGAGGCTGGTGATCTTGTCGGTGGTGCCGATGGTGACGGCGTCGCCCGTGCTGGCCTCGTCCTTCACGCCGCCGCATGCGGCGAGTGAGGCAACGGCGGCCAGCGATACGGCCGCCGCAAGGATTTTCTTAGAATTCATGGGAATTCCTCTCTCTCATCTCCCATGCCTCGATACGGCATGGACTTGGGTCAAGCTAGTTGCCGTATGTTTCCCCTCCATTTCACCTGGAGGAAACAATGTGATGGTAAAAGGCGAAAATCCCCGACAGGGCAACGGTTCACGCCCTCATATCATCACGATGGAAACGTGTCCATATTATGGGACGCGAGCCTTCCTTCGGCGAGCACCGACATCACGACACGCCGCCGGCGACGAGCGTTTGCCGTCATTTGTTAACGGTGTTAATCTCTTAACGAAGTTCAGAGTTCTGATTCGAAGCCGAACGAATATGACGCAAGGAGGTGTCACCCATGAACACAGCGAACCCCATCGCCGCATCGCGAATAGGGGCCCTGTCGCAGGCAGGAGTCGCGGAAACCAACCGTTCACGCATCATGCAGCACCTTTATCATCACGGCATCAGCTCACGCGCGCAAATCGCCAAAGCACTCAGACTCACCCCCGCCGCCATCACCAAGATCACCGCACAGCTCATCGAAGCGGGCGCAATCGAAGAAACCGGCGGTCTGGAAGGCGAGAAAAACCGCCGATCCATCGGCCTCGCACTCGACAACACCCGCTTCCACGTCATCGGCGTCAAATTCGCACGCTCCCTCGTGCAGATCGGCGTCTTCGACCTCGCCGGGCATGCGTCCAGCCTCACCACACTCCCCTACGTGTCCAACGACACCATCGACGAAACCATCGCCACCGTGCACGGCACCATCGAACGGCTGCTCGACGACGACCCCACCATCCTCACCATCGGCATGGCCGTCCCCGGCCCCTACCTGCGCGAAAACGGCCACACCGCGGTCGTCTCCTCCATGCAAGGATGGCGTGCGGTCAACTTCATCAGCGAATTCGCGGAAAGCTTCCGCGTGCCAGTCCTCATCGAACAGGACGCCCGCGCCGGCGTGCTCGCTAACTACCTGTTCGACCCCGAAACCGAAGCCGGCAACGCCAACCTCGCCTACTATCTCGTAGGTGAAGGCGTGGGTCTGGGCGTCATCGACAACGGACGGATCATCAACGGTTCGCTCGGCACCGCAACCGAAATCGGCCACGTCTCCATCGACGTGAACGGACGCCCCTGCGACTGCGGCAACATCGGATGCCTGGAACGCTACTGCTCCACCCCCGCCATCCACCAGATGATCATCGACGACGGCACGCTCATCCCCGACGCAGCCACCATGAGCCACACCGAAGCATGCCGCAAGCTGTTCGCCCTCGCGAACGCGGGCAACGAGACGGCGCTCGGCATGATCCGCACCATCGGCAGGTACGTCGGGTACGGATGCCTCATCATCTTCAACGCGTTCAACCCGCGAACCATCGTGATCGGCGACATCGTCTCCGAAGCCGGGCAACCCCTGCTCGACGAAGTCAAACGAATCGTCAAGGAACGCGCGATACCCGAAATCTACGCATCCACCACCATACGGCTCACGTCCACACCGACCGATGCCGCGGTGTTGGGCGCGGCGGCCGTGGCCATCAGCTACTTCCTTGACCACCCTTCCGAATTCTTCAACCTGAAATAGACACACCAACAACAACCCCACAACCAACCGAAAGGAACCCCATCATGACCAAGCCCATCGTCCTCTCCCTCGGCGAACTGCTCTGGGACATGCTCCCCACCGGCAAGCGCGCAGGCGGCGCCCCCGTCAACTTCGCCTACCACGCCATGAAGAACGGCGCCGAAGGCTACTCCATCAGCGCCGTCGGCGAAGACGAACTCGGCGACGAACTCCTGGCCGAAACCGCCAAGGCAGGCATCCACGCCGTCATCCAGCGCAACGCATGGCCCACCTCCACCGTCGAAGTCGAACTGCGCAACGGCATCCCGGAATACACCATCGTCAAAGGCGTCGCTTGGGACCACATCCTCTACACCCGCCAGCTCATCGACATCGTGCAGAAGGCCGACGCCATCTGCTACGGCACCCTGGCCCTGCGCTCCCCCGAATCCCACGCCACCATCACCGAACTGCTCAAGCACGCCAAGCCCGGCGCAATGAAATTCTTCGACATCAACCTGCGCGGCGACCACTACTCCAAGGAACTCATCGAAGAACTGCTCGGCTACGCCACCGTGTTCAAGATCAACGACGAAGAGCTCCTGCTCCTGCGCGACATGTTCGACATCCGCGGCACCTCCGGTGAAGACGCCTGCCACTGGTTCATGGACAAGTTCGACCTCGACTACGTGATCCTGACCGCCGGCGCCGCCTACTCCACCATCATCGCCAAAAAGGGCGAAACCTCCACCGTCGACACCGCCCGCGTCGAAGTGGTCGACACCGTGGGCGCAGGCGACTCCTTCTCCGGCACGTTCACCGCACGCATCCTGCAGGGCGATTCCCTGGTCGAAGCGCACCGCAAGGCCGTGAACACCTCCGCCTTCGTATGCACCCAGAACGGCGCATGGCCGGAGTACCCGGAGCAGATCCCGGATTACCTCGCCGCAGCCGGCAAGTGAGCGGCAGGAGCTGAGGTTCCTTGCCGGGGCTCACTAGAAGTTCCCTTACTGGGGTTCTTTAGGGGTCTCTGCTGGGATTCTCTGCTGAGGTTCTGGAACCGGCGGTTTCACTGGTTTCTGATGAGCCCAACCCCGCCGGTTCCGGTGGACTGGGTTCCGGCTGAGCCCAACCCCGCCGGTTCCGACCCCGGGAACCTCTATATTCCGCTCTTCTCCACCCTCCTTATCATCATCCCTCTTCCGCGAAAATGCCCGTTGCCTCACCGCAGCGGGCGTTTTCGTATGTGTTGAAGCGCTCTGTTTTCCGCACTCCCATTCAGCCCCAATCCCCCATCCCCAAAATCAGACAAAAAACAGCCCGATTCTGTCCGATTCCGAGGAAGAATCCCTCAAACCCCGGAAACGGCTGGGCAGCGTAACCAGATGGAGACGGCACCACCAAACCACTACGCTCAGAAGCCACCAGCGTGGCCAAACAGGGGAAACACCGCCAAACAGCTACGCTCACGGCCCCTCAGCGTGGACAAGCGGAGACGGCGTAACCAAACAGCTACACTCACGGCCCCTCAGCGAAGCCAGACGGAGAAACCATCCCCAAATGGCTACGCCGAGAATTCCCGCCCTCTCATCTCCATACACCTCCGCCCATTTCCCTCCTCTTTCTCTCTCCCCTGTCCCTCCGCTTTCCTCTCCCGGCGTAGCCAGACGGAGACGGCACCACCGAACCACTACGCTCACGGCCCCTCAGCGTGGACAAGCGGAGACGGCGTAACCAAACAGCTACACTCACGGCCCCTCAGCGAAGCCAGACGGAGAAACCATCGCTAAATCACTACGCTCAGAACTCCTCAGCGTAGACAAGCGGAGACGGCGTAACCAAACAGCTACACTCAGGACCCGTCAATGTAGATAGATGGAGACGGCACCACCAAATCGCTACGCTCACGGCCCCTCAGCGTAGCCAGATGGAGACAGCACCGCCGAAACACTACGCTGAGAGCCCCTCAGCATAGCCAGATGGAGCTGACATCTCCAAATCACTACGCTGGGTACCGCCCCGAAAGCAGAAAGCGGCCCAGGAAATCCCAGAAAATCCAGGAATCCCCGAGCCGCCCGACCGGCCAGCCCAACGCACCCGCGCACCCGAGCCCGCCGGATCCAGCGGAACCCAGCGGAACCCAGCGGAACCTAACGGAACCTACCTGCGCCCGCCGCGCCGCAACGGCTTGAGCTGGAACACCTCATCGGACTGCCCCGCCACCGCCGGGCTGTGCGTCACGATGATCACGCACTTGCCCTCATCATGGGCCAGATCGCGGAAAATCGCCATGCTGTCATCCTGCGTGGCCATATCAAGATTGCCGGTCGGCTCATCGGCCAGAACAACCCTCGGCCCATAGCTCAACGCCCGCGCAATGGCGACACGCTGCTGCTCGCCGCCGGACAGGTGCAGGATACGTTCCTTGGCATACTCCTCCGGCAGTCGAACCTTCCGCAGCAATTCCAGCACGATCTCGTGCTTCGGCCTATCGAACGACACCCCGGACGCCTCCATGGACAGCACGATGTTCTCCTCCACGGTGAGCGCGGGAAGCAGGTTGAAGCTCTGGAAAATCACGCCGATGTCATGGTCCGGAAACGATACCGGTTGAGTTCGGCGAGATTCCTGCCGTCGTACATCACCCGCCCCTCGGTGGGCAACGTCAGTCCCGACAGGAGCGACAGCACGGTCGTCTTGCCCGCGCCCGAAGGCCCGGTAATGGCGATCAGTTTGCCAGGCCGGAAGTCATGGCTCAGATCGTTGATGACTTTCTTGCCGCCTTTCGTATACGAATAGGTGACATGGTCGAGCGCGAGGATTGCAGTGTTCGTGGTGCTCGGATTGCTTGGGTTGTTCGGATTGTTCGGATTGTTCGCCGTATTCGGATCGAGCGGACCACCCGGATCGCGCGAATCACCCGGATCGCGCGGATCACGCGCGACGGGTTCGATCATGGGTTCGGTCGCGAGTCCGGCCGAATCAGCGGGTTCCGTCACTGTCGATTTGGTCTTGTCGGTCATATCAGGTCCTTTCATAAACGTTCGTAATCGTTGCTCTTGCACGCTTCATGTGATGCGCAGATTCGCCCGCCACGGCCGTCAGGAACGGTCGGCGAGAATCTGCAACGGCTCGTAGCGTATGATCGCCACCACGCCGACCAATGCGGAGATGAGCGTGAGCGCGATACCGATCAGCACCAGTTCGCCGATGATCTTGAAATTGACCGTGGCGTTGATCGTGCTCACATACTCGACCGCCTTGCCGAAGCCACGCGCATCACCCTTGCCGGACGGCGCGGACGGCTGGTTGGACTGATTCGACTGGCTGGACTGGCTGTCCGTCGACTGGCTGGACTGGCCGGACTGACCCGACAGACCCGAATCAGTCGACTGCCCGCCCTGGCCACTCTGACCACCCTGGCTGCTCTGGCCCGGCGCACCCGGCATATCGGCGTTACGCCCGAACTGCACCTGGCGGCTCGACGCCTGCGATTCCTGACTGGAAACCTGCTGTGCGAGCAGCTGGTTGGACACGGGCACCGACGCGGCCGCGCCGCCCGCCACGCCGATCGCGATACCCGCCATCGTGACGATCAGCAGCTCGGTCACGAACTGCGCCACCACCTTCGCCTTGGTGATGCCGATTGCGGTCAGCACGCCGATCTCATACTTGCGCTCACGGATGTTGAACAGGTTGATCACGATGAGCACCGCGGCACCGACCACCAGCACGATGATCAGCAGGGTCAACGCGAACTTGGCGAGATTGTCGAGCGGCACGAGGCTGGACTCGTAATTCTCCACGTCGGCGGACGACACCTTGTGCGTCGAATCGAGGCCAGCCTTCTTCACATCGGAGGCGAAGGTCTCGTAATCGTCCTTGCTGCCCAGCACGTAGGAGAAGCTCAGCTGGGTGCGCGACGCGGAGGTTTGGGTGGCGGAATCGGAATCGGACGAATCGGCGGAATTGGATGACGCTGCTGCGGATTCCGCGGACAGTCCAAGCTTCTTCAACGTGCTGACGGACGTGTAGATGGCGTTGTCCGGATCTGACGATATGCCGCCCATCGGCCCGTGCGAACCGGTATCGGTGGACGAGTCGTTCTTGTAGATGCCGGCCACGGTGAGCGTGTACGTGGTGTCGCTGCCGCTCAGATCCTCGACGGTGATGGTGCTGCCGACCTTCAGACCGTTGAATGTGGCGAGCGCCTGCGGGATGATGACCTGGCCGTCCGAATCCGTTCCGTAGCCGAACACCTTGCCCTTGACCATGGTGAAGTTGCCGTTGGATGCGTTGGAAACCGCGGTGTCGGAGGAGAAGCCGACCAGGGAGAAGTCACCGGATGTCATACCGCCGAAGCCGCCGTTACCGCCTTGGCCGTTCTGGCCGTTCTGGCCGTTCTGGCCGTTCTGGCCGTTCTGGCCGTTCTGGCCGTTCTGGCCGTTCTGACCGCTGGGAGCGTCACCGCCATTACGCGAATCGACGGAATCGGACGAAGAGGAATCGGACGAATCGCTGCGCTCGCTGTTGGAAGTGGTGGTCTCCACCGGCTGGAAGTCGTCGGTGCCGTTGACCGACGTGGTTTCCGTATAGTAGGTCGTCACCGGAACGCTGGATGCCTTGGCGTATTTCTTGTAGTCGGACAAGGACAGCGAGTTCTGGTCGAGGGCCTCGCGCATGGCGTTCTTGTCCGGCTTGCCGTCACTGGTTGATGATTGCATGGCACCACTCATCATCTGATCGCGATCCACGGCGATTGTTGCGGTGACGGTGGTTGAACTCAGTCCGGTGTCACGCGCGACCTGCGCGGCGTTGCGGATAGCAAGTCCTATGGTGGCCGCGGCTGCGATCACCGCGACGATGATGACGATGAGTATGTTGCGCCCGGCGTTGCGTACGACGGATCTCCAGGCATTTTTCAACACGAACATACTGTGGTTCCCTTGGCATATGTCATGCGGCAGACCCCATGCTCGCCGCGTCACAGCTCAGCATGCTCCCGGAGGTTTGCGATTGACTAGCAACACACTGCTCTGAAACTGGACGATTCATGGATTTTTTCTGAGAGCGAAATCTTGTTGCGCAACCGAACGGAGATGGCTTCTCCCACGTGGCTACGCTGAGGGCAACTCAGCGCAGCCAAACGGAGACAATTCCCCCAAATGACCACGCTGAGAGCCAGCCAGCGTAGACAGACGGAGATGCCACCGCCAAATACCTACGCCGAGAATCTGTCAGCATAGAAAAATGGAGAAGATAGCGCTAAATGGCTACGCTCAAATCCACCCAGCGTAGTCAAACGGAGACGATACCGACAAATAACCACGCTCAGCCACCCCCAGCGTAGCCAAACGGAGAAACCGCTACCGAATCACTACGCTAAGGACCCGTCAGTGCAGCCAAACGGAGATGCCATCACCAAACAGCTACGCTGAGAGACGGCCAGCGTTGTCAAGGGAAACGGCTTCACCGAGAGGGAGACAAGGTGAAGCCGTGGAATCCTAGAGGCCAAGGATGGAGAGAACGGCAGAAAAATCGACGGAGCGAACTGGAAACTAGGTGCGCGGGATACCCGCTTGCGCGAGCTTGTTCCACAACGGCGTCGCATCCGCCACTTCGTCATAGGTGAATCGCACAATCCCGCGCACACCGGCACGACGCAAAGCAGCCTCACGTTCACGTTCCTGCTGAACCGTCGCCTGAATGCTCCTTCGACCGGTCATCTGCGGATTGAAATATTTCTCGGCCCCATCGAACTCGCCGACAATAATCGAACCATCAGGCAGCACCCACATGAAGTCCACCCGATAGAACCGTCTCGATTCGGGATCATAGAATACCACCTGCAGACTCGGTACCATGAATCCACCCTCAATCATCACCGCACGGCACAACGATTCCCCACCGTTCTCGCTCGCGCCATCGGCATGTTTCAATACGCGCATCACCTTCCGCATGTCACCGCCCAGTTTTGTACAACCAGCTAGCAGCTCGTCCAACTTGACGCCACGTGCCAACGCGGAATCGGCAATCGGCAACGCATGCCGAAACGCAAGCATCCTCGCGCAATCCAACACCGTCTGCACCACATTGGTCACACGAATCCCATTCACCGTTTCGACCGACCGCCTGCACCGATCCGGCACGTACAAGCGCCGCACCCCGCTGCCCGCACGGAAGCCCCTCCGACGAGCGTCGGCGATGGTGATCATGTCATCGTGCAGCACCCACTGGTGCTCGAGTCCATGCGCGGCCGCCGCGACGGTGCCGGCGAACACCCATTGCGGATGCTCCTTGCCGACCGCGCGAGCCAAGTGCAGCGTACGTTCCGGCGGAGGAAGACCATGCCAATACTCGCGGGGAGCGTAGAATCCTGGGATCACACGCACCAGTTCCCCATTATCCGTGGCTCTTCTGCGCAGCGCCGCAACCTCGGATTTCACCGTTGAATGTATGCATCGACGGCCGGCTTTGGCCTCCGATATGAGTCTGTCTACTTGTCTATGATTCTTCATACGTCGAACCTAGCCTATCGGTGATCGTTCGGCATCTTTTTTCGGGGGTTGTGGTTTATACCTCCTCAGCTCGCGTGTTCCAACGGTTTTACCTATGTGGATAACTTTTTGATGCATTTTTGCTGGATGACGTGTGATGGGATGCGAGATATGGGAATGCCAAGATGCGGAGATACAGAGATGCCGGGATACGGATGGGTGCGGACATGTCATCATGTCGGTACACGGATGGATGCATGATGTCGGCATGATTCATGGAAAGACAGCGCCGAGCCGATCCCAGTGTAGACAGACAGGGACAGCATCACCAAATGGCTACGCTCAGCACACCCCTACCACATCACTCCTTTTCCCTCCGCCTTTTCCTCTCCCGACGTAGACAAATGGAGAAGGCATCACCAGATAACTACGTTTAGAACCACTCAACGTAGGCAGACAGGGAGAACACCGCCGAATGGCTACACTGAGGAACCGCCAGCGTAGCCAATCAGGGATGATGTCACCAAATCACTACGCTGAGGGCATCTCAATACAGGTAGATGGAGAAGACACCGCCAAATCACTACACTGATAGGTCATCGACGTAGCAAAACGGGGATGGAACCGCCATCCACCTACGCTGAGAACCCGCCAGCGTAGCCAATCAGGGATGATGTCACCAAATCACTACGCTAAGAATCCGTCAACGTAGTCAACAAGGGAAAACACCAGATGCCTATGCTTGGCGCAACTCAGCGTGGATAAACGGAGAAGATATCATCAAGCAGCAATCCTCAGAACCCTTATCCGGCTCACACCCTTTCCTCCGCCTTCTCTTCCCCTGTGCAGACAAATGGAGAAGGCATCACCAGATAGCCACACTCAGGACCACTCAACGTAGCCAAACGGAGACAACATCACCGAATGGCTACACTGAGGGCATCTCAATGCAGACAGACGGAGAAGACATCACCAGACATCTACGCTGAGAACCCATCAGCGAAGGCAGGCAGGTACAGCATCCCCAAATGGCCACACTCAGGACCACTCAACGTAGCCAATCAGGGATGATGCCGCCAAATGACCACGCACCAAGAGCCGCCAAGAGCAGCCCCCACCCGCAAGCCGCCCAAGCCAACCCGCCCAAGCCAACACCCGTCAAGCAGCCGGCAGACAGCTCGGCCCGAACAGAATCTTGATCTCCGCGAACAGGCTCGTATCACGCTTCACCCGGAACCGGTCACCGAACGTCAGCACCTCGGCATTGCCCTTGGCATCCATGATCGCAAGCTTCACCTCGCAATACCCCGGATGATTCGTCAGCACGTGCCCCAACTGCATCATATGCTGCCGGTCAAGCGCCGCCTGCGGTAACGTGATGATCACCGGCCGCTCATCCGCAGCCTCCAACGTCGGCACCTGCATTTCGGTGGCACGCAGGCTCACGCTCTCATCACGCAATTCGACCATGCCACGAATCTGCACCACCTGATCAACGGTCAGTTCCGCCGCGGCCGCCTCATACACCTTGCCGAAGAACATGCACTGGATCGAACTCTCCAAGTCCTCCACGGTCACAATCGCCCACGCGTTGCCACGCTTCGACACACGCCGATCCACATTCGTGACCAGGCCGGCGATGGTCACCTGCTGCCCTTCGCCCATGGTCTTGGCACGGTCGATCAGATGCGCGATCGACATCTCACGCAACCCGGCAAGCACCGCGGTCATACCCGAAAGCGGATGGTCGGACACATACAAGCCCAGCATTTCACGCTCGAAATTGAGCTTCGTCTTCTTATCCCACTCCTCCACGTCGGGCACGGTGACGGAAGCATCGCCCATCGCACTCTGCTCGTCGGCATCATCCATGTCGCTGAACAGGTCGAACTGGCCTTCCGCCTCCTTACGTTTCAGACTGACCACCGACTCGATCGCCGTCTCATGGATCTGGAACAGCGCACGACGGTTCGGATCGATGGAATCGAACGCACCCGCCTTGATCAGCGATTCCACCAGACGACGGTTCAACGCGCTCAACGGCACACGGCGAATGAAGTCCATGAAATTCACGAACTTGCCGCGCTTGCCCTCACGTTCCGCGATGATATCGGCCACGGCCTTATCACCCACATTACGAATCGCGCCAAGACCGAAACGCACCACGTCGCCGACTGCGGAATACGCGTACACGGATTCGTTCACGTCCGGCGACAGCACCTGAATGCCCATGCGCCTCGCCTCGCCCAAATACAGCGCGGTCTTGTCCTTATTATCCTTGGTGCCCTGCAGCAACGCCGCCATGAACTCCACCGGGTAATGCGTCTTCAAATACGCCGTCCAATAGGAGATCAGACCATACGCGGCGGAATGCGCTTTGTTGAACGCGTACCCCGAGAACGGCACGAGCACATCCCATACCGCCTGCGCGGCCTCCTCCGAATAGCCGTGCTCCTTCATGCCCTGGAAGAACGGTATCTTCTCCTTGGCCAGCACCTCCGGCTTCTTCTTACCCATGGCTCGGCGCAGCACGTCTGCCTTGCCCAGCGAATAACCCGCGAGAATACGCGCCGCCGACTGCACCTGCTCCTGATACACGATCAGACCGTAGGTTTCGTCAAGCACCTGCTTGAGCGGTTCCTCCAGCTCGGGATGGATCGGCTCGATCTTCTGCAAACCGTTCTTACGTTTCGCATAGTTGTTATGCGAATCCATATCCATCGGGCCCGGACGGTACAGCGCGATCAGTGCGGAAATATCGTTGAAGTTATCGGGTTTGAGGGATTTGAGCAGCGCTCGCATGCCGTCGGAATCCAGCTGGAACACGCCCAGGGTGTCGCCGCGCGACAGCAACTGGTAGGTTTCCTTGTCGTCCAACGGAATCTTCGTGTAATCCACCGGATCCTTGCCGTTGGCTTCGATGTTCTTCAACGTGTCCTGGATGACCGTCAAGTTGGAGAGGCCAAGGAAATCCATTTTGACCAGGCCCAACGTTTCGCACGTATGGTATTCGAACGTGGTGGTCACGGTGTTGTCCACGCGTTGCAGCAGCGGCGACGTGTCGGTGATCGGCTCGCTACCCATGATGGTGGCGCAGGCGTGCACACCGGTCTGTCTGATCAGGCCTTCGATGGTTTTCGCCTTGTCGATGATCTTATGCGCGTCCGGATCGGATTCGTACAGTTCGCGGAATTCGCGCGCCTCCGCGTAATGCTTGGATGTCGGGTCGAAGATCTCCTTCAGGCTCGCGTCCTTGCCGTTCTTGCTGGGCGGCAGCGCCTTCGTGACCCTATCGCCCATCGCGAAATCGTAGCCCATGATGCGGGCGGAATCCTTCAACGCCTGCTTGGTTTTGATCACACCGTAGATCACGCACTGCGCGACCTTGTCGCGGCCGTATTTCTCACCGCAGTAGTCGATGACGTGCAGACGGCCTTCAGGGTCGAAATCGACGTCGATATCAGGCAGCGACACACGTTCCGGGTTCAGGAAGCGTTCGAAGATCAGACCGTGCTTCAGCGGGTCGAGTTCCGTGATGCCCATGGCGTAGGAGACCATCGAGCCTGCCGCAGAACCACGCCCCGGTCCCACCATGATGCCGTGATCCTTCGCCCACTGGATGTAATCGGCCACCACCAGGAAGTAGCCGCAGAACTGCATCTGGCAGATCACGCCGCACTCGTAGTCGGCCTGTTTGGAAACCTCTTCGGGCACGTTGTTATCGTACCGGCGTTCCAGGCCTTCCTCGACCTTCTTCAGGAAGAGCGACGCCTCATCCCAGCCTTCGGGGCAATCGAACTGCGGCATGAACGCGCCGTCCTCGTGATCGTCGAACATCACGTTGCAACGTTCCGCGATTTCGAGCGTGTTGTCGCATGCGCCGGGGAAATCCTTGAACAGTTCACGCATTTCCTCGGCCGGTTTCAGGTAGTAGCCGGTGCCGTCGAATTTGAAACGGTCCGGATCGTCCAGATGGGAGCCGGAGTTGATGCACAGCATGGCGTCCTGGGCTTCGGCGTCCTCGGCGTGCACGTAGTGGGAGTCGTTCGTGGCCAGCAGCGGCGCGTTGAGTTTCTTGGCGATTTCAAGCAGGCCCGGAATGTTGCGGTTTTCGATGTTCAGACCATGATCCATGATCTCGATGAAGAAATTATCCTTGCCGAAGATGTCCTGCATTTCGCCGGCGGCACGCAGGGCTTCGTCGAACTGGCCGAGCGCGAGCCTGGTTTGGATGATGCCCGACGGACAGCCCGAGCCGCAGATGACGCCCTTGGAATAGGTGGACAATACTTCCTTATCCATACGCGGGTAGCGCTGCACGCGGCCTTCGAGGTTGGCCACGGAACTGGCTTTGATGAGGTTCACCAGGCCTGCGTCGTTTTCCGCCCACAGTGTGAGGTGGGTGATCAGACCGCCGCCCGAAACGTCGTCGCGACGTTGCGCTTCGGTACCCCAGTGCACACGGCTCTTGTCTTGGCGCGCGGTTTCCGGTGTGACGTAGGCTTCGATGCCGATGATCGGTTTGACGCCGACCTTGACGCAGTTGGTGTACATTTCGTAGGCGCCGTGCATGTTGCCGTGATCGGTGATGCCTACCGCGGGCATGCCGAGTTCGGCCGCGTATTTCGCCAATTCGGGGATTTTCGACGCACCGTCCAAGAGCGAATAATGCGTGTGATTGTGCAGATGTACGAAGTTTCCCGAATCAGACATACCCTCTAATGTACCGCATGCGGGGATTTTCTCTTTTCAGGTTTTTCTTCTTCCCTTTTTCTGTTCCCTCCCTGTCGATGCCCTCTTTCGTCCCTCTCTGTCCTATGTCCTCTTTTTCCCCTGTTCTCTTCCTGTCTTCCCCCTGTTCTCTCTGTCCTTCCCCATTTTTCTCTTTCCCTTCCCCGCCCATCGATACCCTCTGTCCTTCTTCTCCCTGTCTTTTCTCTGTCCTCGCCCTGTACTCTCCATCCTTTTCTCGCCCCGTCTTTCTTCTCTCTTTCCTCTGTCCTTCCCCTCTCCATCTTTTCCTCTTTGTCTTTCCCCAACGTAGGCAAACAGAGAATGCATCACCATATGGCTACGCTCAGGACCCCTCAACGTAGCCATATGGGCACAACTCTGCCAACTGTCCACACTGAGAGCGGCTCAACACAAAGAAACGGAGGCAGCTTCGCCAACTGTCTACGCTGAGACGCTCTCATCGTAGTCATTCTGCAAAACCATCCTCTAGCCGCTACGTTGATCAGTTCTCAGCGTAGCCATTTAATGAGGTCTTCCCCGTTTGTCTACGCTGGCGGCTTCTCAGCGTAGACAAACGGGATGGCTTCGCCAAACGGCTACGCCAGTGGTCTTTTTCCCCCCCCTACTTCCCCTTTCTTTCCTCTCTATATCCACGTTCCTTTCCCTATTCCCTTCCCCAGCGTAGACAAACGGAGACGGCGCCACCAAACGACCACACTCAGAACCCCTCAGCGCAGCAACATGGAGATGGCGCCACCAAACAACTACGCTGAAAGCGACTCAGCGTAGACAAACGGAGAAGACTTCGCCATTTGCCTATGCCCAGAGTAATTCAGGATCACATGAATCAGCGCCGCGTATCCTCAGCGCCACATATCCGCAGCGCAGCGCTCCTCAGCGCTGGTCATCCTCCGCGTGGCGCGCCCTCATGGCATCAAGCGCGTGCGCAAGATCGGCCGGATAGGAGCTGCGCACCGTGGTCCACACATGCGTGCGTGGATGGCGGAATTCCAGCTGCATGGCGTGCAGCCACTGCCGTTCGATCCCCAACTCTTCGGCGAGCACGGGATTCGCGCCATACATGTGGTCGCCTACCAGCGGATGTCCGATGGAGGAGAAATGCACGCGAATCTGATGCGTGCGCCCGGTCTCCAGATTCACTTTCACCAGGGTCGCCTCGCTACCGAACCGCTCCATCACATCCCAGTGCGTGATTGCAGGCTTACCTGCAGGCGTCACGCAGAACCGGAAATCGGACACCTTCGCACGCCCGATCGGCGCGTCGATGGTTGCCTTATCCTCTTTCAGATTGCCTTGCACGAGCGCGTGGTACGTTTTGACGACCTCATGCTCGGCGAACTGCCGGCGCATCTCCACGTACGCGAGGTCGGATTTGCATACCAGCATCAGTCCGGACGTGCCGACGTCCAATCTCGACACGATGCCTTGGCGTCCGGCCGCACCATAGGAGGTGATGTGCACGCCGCGGTCGAGCAGACTGCCGAGCACGGTCGGCCCGGTCCAACCGACGGACGCATGCGCGGCCACGCCCACCGGCTTGTCGATCACGACCACGTCGTCATCCTCGTACCTGATCGCCATATCGTCGGCGATGGGTTCCGGCTCCCTGCGTTCCTCGATAAGGTCGATTTCCACGGTCTCCCCCGCCTGAAGCGTGGAGGACTTGGAGAGGTCGCGATTCAGCACGCGCACCTGACCTGTGTCGATCAGCGTGGCGGCCTTGGACCGCGACACGCCGAGCATCTTGGAAACGGCGACATCGAAACGCGCACCGACAAGCGCATCGGGAGCGGGCACCAAACGACTCATCGAACCTTGCCTTCTTGTTCGGATGATTCAGTTGATTCAGTTGATTCAGTTGATTCAGAGGATTCAGAGGATTCATCGGCAAACGGCACGTTCAGCAGGATCATCACCACAATGCCCACGCCGGCGATCGTGAGGAAAATGTCCGCCACATTACCGACCGACCATCCGTAGTTGATGAAGTCCACGACCTTGCCGTTGAGGAATCCGTCCGCGTAGCTCACGCGGTCAACGAGATTACCCAACGCACCGGCGAAAGCGCACCCAAGCGCCGCCGCCCACGCTTTGGACGTGGTTCGCAACCCGAGCACCACGATGACCACGCACGCCACCATGGCGAGAACGGAAATCACCCAGGTGAATCCCGAACCGAGCCCGAGCGACGCGCCGGGATTGCGCACCAGCGTGAAAGACAGCAGGCCATCGATCACACGGTACGAACGGCCGTCGCTCAAAGCGGATAGTGCCCACAGCTTGGTGATCTGATCAAGCAGCAGCGCCACCGCCGCCACGCACACAAAGACGGCCACGCACAGGCGCGGCCGTCTTGCCATAGCCTTGTCGCTCACTCTTCGTCACTCACTGAGCGGGCTGCTCAACAGTGTCGTAGTTGTTGGAGTCGGACACCTGCTGCTGCAGGTTGGTGAGGAACTCGGTCAGACGAGCGCGGTATTCGCTCTCGAACTGCTTGAGGCCCTGGATGTTGCCCTCGATCACCTTGGACTGGTGGGTGAGGTTGTCGCGCACCTGCTGAGCGTAGTTGTCGGCGGCGGTACGAGTCTGCTGATCGTACTCGGCGGCACGCTTCTGAACCTCGTTCTCGTACTCGTCGGCCTCGTTGTGCTTGCCGCTCAGGTAGGTGTCGGCGTCCTGACGGGTCTTCGCGGAGTACGCGTCGGCCTCGTTGGCGCTGTTCTGAGCGTAGTTCTCGGCATCCTGACGGGTCTTCGCGGAGTACGCGTCAGCCTCGTTGCGCGTGGTCTGCGAGTAGGCATCGGCGTCATCACGGGTCTGCTTGCTGTAGGCGTCGGCTTCCTCGTGGATGCGCGCGTTGTATGCGTCGGCTTCGTTGTGCGAATGCTTGGAGTATTCGTTGGCCTTGGCGATCAGGGCGTCGTATTCGCGCTGGCTTTCCTCGGCCATTTCCCGAGCCTGGGCCTTGCCCTTGTCGACGTACTGGTCGTGCAGCTGCATGGCCAGCGAAAGCATTGCGGTGGCACGCTCGGCTTCGTTGCTGCCGGTGGCGGCTGCGCCTGCAATCTTCTGCAGGGAGCCAGTTTCGGTGCTCGGCTCGACCTTGGCGAGCTGGGCGCGCAGCTGCTCTTCGCGCTTCTGGGATTCCTGCAGCTTGCGGGACAGCTCTTCGGCCTGCGCCTGCACCTGCTGGCCCTGAGCCTGCAGCTGCTGGTTGTTGGCCTGGAACTGTTCGAGTTGGCCGCGCAGCTGTTCACTCTGAGCGCGGAACTGATCGCGTTCCTGCTGGACGGCGGCAATCTGCTGGGCGACGGCATCCTGATTGCCGGATGCCTGAGCCGCCTGTGCGGTGAGCTGATCGATCTGTGCGTTGAGCTGATCGACCTGGCCCTTGAGCTGTTCGTTGCTGGAAGCGAGCGTACGGTTCGCGCCTTCGGCTTCAGCGAGCTTCTCGTTCGCTTCGTTCAGCTTGTTGGTCGCTTCGTTCAGCTTCGCGGTCAGAACGTCATTGTCGTTGTTGGAGGATGCCGCTGCGGCGACATTCTTCAGTTCCGCGTTTTCATTCTGCAGCTGCTGCACCTGAGCGGTGAGATCGGAAATCTTGGTATTCAGCGACGAGACGTCCGGGCCGAGAGCCTGGGTGGACTGACCGCCAGCAACAGCCTGCTTGCCAAGAGCCTCGATGGTCTCGGTGACCTGATCAAGGAACTCGTCAACCTCGTCGGCGTTATAGCCTTCCTTGAAGCGCACGAGCTGGAAACGATGTTCCCTGATGTCCTTCGGCGTCAACAGAACCATAAAATTACACCTCGATTCAAGGCCGTGTATGCCTCGGTTACGTTGATAACATTTCCGACCTTACCACGGAATACGGCCTTACGTGGGCAAAACGGCGATTATTCAGGCTTGTGGTCAAGCCTGCCGAGTAACCGTCAGATGAGCACGCGGAGCACGATGAGCAGGAAGTACAGCACCATGAAACTCACGTCCAACCCTATGGCACCCATGCGAATCGGCGGGATGTAGCGTCTAAGCCATCGCAGCGGCGGTTCGGTCGCCATGTATACGGCGTTGATGAGCTGCGCGACGACGCCTCTCGGGTACCATCGCGGGAACAGGATCGCGGCCCAGTCAAGCAGCATGCGAATGAATAGCACCGTGAGATATGCGTCGATCGCGAAGTTGATGATGCGTAGCAAAAGATAGATCAGCATGGCCTTACCGTATCAGGGTATGCGGGCATTTCGCCCGGAACGTATAGGGATTACGTTGTCCGGCCGGTGGTATCTTTCGTGATTCGGCGTTCACGATGCGTCGTTCACGATGCCAACGGTTGCGGATAACGGTTGCGGATAAACGTTGATGTTTTGCGGATGAAAATGGATTGGTTTATGGACGGTTGTCGAGTATCGGCGGTTGTCGGTATGGACGGTTATCGAATATGGACGGTTGTCGAGTATTGACGACCGCCGTCTATTATCGGCGGTGTGACTGATAGTCGGCTGGCAGCAGGCTGATCACGAATCGTGATAACGAACCGATCACGAACCGTGATAACGATGCGGAACGGATGCGAAGAAACCACGGTAAGAAACCACGGTAAGGAACCACGGTAAGGAACCGCAATGCCATCCCATTGCAAGAATGGTTCCGTCCGACGACCCGATAACGAATCGTCGGACGGAACCATCGATAAGTCTTCATTCACAGCCGAACAGCCGACCGAACAGCCAAACAGCCAACCAATCAAACAGACCAACCAGCCTGTCAGCCAATCAGCCCGTCAAACGGAATATCAGCTGGCGAACAGGCTGCGCGCGGAATCCGGAGTAGTGGTCTCCTCGACCTTGATGTTCACCTGAGCCGGGCTCAGCAGGAACACGCGCGGGGTCACACGCTCCATGGAGCCGTGCACGCCGAACACCACGCCGGCGGAGAAGTCGACAATGCGGTATGCCACAGGCTCGGCCACGCCGGTCAGGTTGAGCACCACGGGAACACCGTCGCGGATCGCACGGCCAACCATCTGCGCATCCTCATAGGTTTTCGGATGAATGGTGGTAATGCGGCTCATCTTACCCGGGAAAGGAGTGGTGCGAGACGATGTCTGAGGCTGTGCCGGTGCCGCGGTGGGCATGGGGGTGACGGAATGATCGGAGTCGAATGTGCCCTCAGCGACGGTGGCGCTCTCCTCGTCGACCGCGAAATCGTCGTCGTCCGCCACGTCAGCCATACCGAGGTAGGACATCGCATTCTTCATAAACCCTGCCATACAAGGTTCCTTTCCTTATTATCTACGAATTCCTCAACGATTTCGCTAGCACGCCCGTCAGCGCAGGAAGTCCGGGATGTCGATGTAGTCGGAATCATCCGTGGTGTAAGACGGGTTCTGCATCGGCTGAGCCGCCGGATCACCGGCTGCCGGGGCGAACGTGAACGGGGACGACTGCTGCGCCTGCTGCGGTGCGGCGGCGGGAGCTTGCTGACCTTGAACCGGAGCCTGAACCGGCTGGCCCTGCTGGGCTTGGGTGGCATCCGTGCGCGGATCGGCTTGAGCCTGCTGGGCGGTCTGCGTGGTGGGCGCGGCCTGGGCTGCAGCCTGAGCCGCACGCTCCTCGGCGGTGGGCTTGTTGGAATCGAAACCAGCGGCGATGACGGTGACGCGAACTTCGTCGCCGTAAGCGTCGTCGAGCGCCAGGCCCCAAATGATCTGCGCTTCGGGGTGAATGGCCTTTTGCACGAGTTCCACGGCGGCGGAAGCCTCCTGTAGGCCGATATCGGTCGGGCCGGCAACGTTGATCAGTGCACCGTGGGCGCCTTCGATGCTTTCCTCCAGCAGCGGCGAGCTGATGGCCAGCTCGGCAGCCTGGGTGGCGCGATCCTCGCCGCGGGCGGAGCCAATACCGAACAGGGCGGTGCCGGCACCACGCAGAATGGCGGTGACATCGGAGAAATCAACGTGAATGTAGGAGTTGGAGGTAATGAGGTCGGTAATGCCCTGCACGCCGGACAGCAGTGCGCCGTCGGCGGTCTTGAACGCATCCATGATGGTGATGGAGCGGTCGGACAGTTCAAGCAGGCGATCGTTCGGAATGACGATGAGCGCGTCGACTTCCTGACGCAGGTTCTCGATGCCGAATTTGGCGGAGGCGGCACGCTGCGGGCCTTCGAAGGAGAACGGACGGGTGACCACGGCGATGGTGAGGGCCCCCTGCTGATGAGCCGCACGGGCGACGATCGGGCTTGCGCCGGTACCGGTGCCGCCGCCCTCACCGCAGGTGACGAACACCATATCGGCGCCCTTCAGCGCCTCTTCGATATCGGACTGGTGATCCTGAGCCGCCTTCGCACCCTTCTCCGGATCGGCACCAGCACCCAGACCACGGCTCGTCTGATCGGACAGTGAGATCTTCACATCGGCGTCCGAGCGAAGCAGATCCTTCGCATCGGTGTTAATGGCCACAAATTCAACGTTTTGCAGACCTTCAGCGATCATGCGGTTTACGGCGTTACCACCTGCACCACCGACACCAACAACCTTGATATTGGTCTTGTCGTTCAACTCAGTCTGGGCGATCTCGCTCACGTTTGGCTCCTGTCCTTACACGGTTACGCATAACTCTAGCGCAGGGCACGCCCGATTCGGGCGTTTTTTTCAAGTGTACGCATACATTATCAGGTGATTTTCAGGTTTGGGGTCTGCCGCGTCGCCTGCACCGCGCGACACGCGCCCCAACACCGAAAACGGCGCCCCACAATGGCACCCCGGAACGGCACCCCGCTACTTAATAGACATCATTAATAGACATCATCCATCGGATCGTCACCGAACAATGCCTGCCGCTCCTCATGCGTAGTGGTTCTGGACTCCAACCAGCCATACGGCAAGTGCACCTTCTTGGCGAAACGGACCCTGCCACGCGGCTTATCGACCACGCGCTCCGGGAACCGCATATCGGGATCGAGTTTGCCGATCTCACGGCGCACGTCATCAAGCGACTCACATTCCATGAACGCCTTGCGCGTAGAGCCACCTACCGGGAACCCTTTCAGATACCATGCGACATGCTTACGCAAATCATGCACGGCCATGCGTTCGTCGCCGTCATAGAACTCGGTGAGCAGTTCCGCGTGACGTTCGATCACGCCGCACACCTCGCCCAACGTCGGATCGATACGCTCGGCGGAACCCTCGAACGCGTTCCGGATATCGGCGAACAGCCACGGGCGCCCCTGGCATCCGCGGCCAATGGCCACGCCGTCGCAGCCCGTCTCCGCGATCATGGCCAACGCGTCGTCCGCACCCCAGATGTCGCCATTGCCGAACACCGGAATATCCAGCTCCTGCCTCAGCTCGGCGATGCGCGTCCAATCGGAATGCCCGCCATAATATTCGGCGGTGGTGCGGGCGTGCAGGGTCACGGCGGCGCACCCCTCCTCCTGCGCGATATGACCGGCCTGAAGGAACGTCTCATGCTCATGGTCGATGCCGACGCGGAATTTCGCCGTTACGGGGATATTCGCCGCGGAACACACCTTCACCACGCGGGAGATGATCTCCTGCAGCAGATCGGTTTTCCACGGCAGCGCGGATCCGCCACCGCGACGGGTGACCTTGGGCACCGGGCAGCCGAAGTTCAGATCGACATGATCGGCCATGTTCTCATCGACCACGATCTTCGCCGCCTGCTCCACAATGGCCGGGTTCACGCCGTACAGCTGCAGCGAGCGCACCCGCTCGCTCGGGTCGAAGCGGCATAGGCGCAACGCCTTGGGGTTGCGTGCGACCAGTGCGCGTGCGGTGATCATCTCCGCAACGTACAGGCCGCTGGGTCCGTACTGTTCGCACAGCACACGGAACGGCCAGTTCGTCACCCCGGCCATGGGCGAAAGCACCACGGGCGTGGGCACGTCGATGTTGCCGAGTTTCACCGGCGCGATCCGGTGCGAAGCGGCATGCTGCGAATGCTGCGGCGAACAGGGGTTCTCCCCCACTCGGCAGCCTTCATGCACGTCGATTGTTTCTTCGTTGGTTGCCACGATTCGATACGACTCCAATAGGGCCTTATCGGTTCCATATGGTCCGATAAGGCCCCGGTACGGTTGTGTGTTTCGGTATGTCTGACGGTTTCAGCCCGCCATCAGTCCGCTATCAGTACAGACCGCCGGCTTCGGCGATGTGGACGGAATCCGGCCACGCCTCGCCGCCCATGGATTCGGGCATCTGCGGCACGCTGACGCGCTTTTCGCCGATACGCTCGGCAACGTAGTCGGCCACCTTGTCGAGGCTGACGCGCTCCTGCTGCATGGTGTCGCGCTCACGGATAGTGACGGCCTGATCCTCAAGGGTGTCGAAATCGACGGTGACGCACAGCGGGGTGCCGATCTCGTCCTCACGACGGTAACGGCGACCGATGGCGCCTGCCTCGTCGTAGTCGATCATCCACTCGTGCTGGCGCAGATCGGCGGCGAGCTTCTGTGCCACGTTCTGCAGGTCGGGCTTCTTGCTCAACGGCAGCACGGCGGCCTTGACCGGAGCCAGGCGCGGGTCGAGGTGCAGCACGGTGCGCTTGTCGACGCCGCCCTTGGTGTTCGGCGCCTCGTCGACGTCGTAGGCGTCGACCAGGAAGCACATGAGGGAACGGGTCAGGCCGGCGGCCGGCTCGATGACGTACGGCACGTACTTTTCGCCGGTGGCCTGGTTGAAGTAGCTCAGATCCTCGCCGGAGTGCTTGGCATGAGCGGACAGGTCGAAGTCGGTGCGGTTGGCCACGCCTTCGAGCTCGCCCCAGTCGGAGCCTTGGAAGCCGAACTTGTATTCGATGTCGACGGTGCGCTTCGAATAGTGGGCGAGCTTCTCCTTCGGGTGCTCGTAGTGGCGCAGGTTCTCCGGCTTGACGCCCAGGTCGAGATACCACTGGGTGCGTGCGTCGATCCAGTACTGATGCCAGGCTTCGTCCTCGCCGGGCTTGACGAAGAATTCCATCTCCATCTGCTCGAACTCGCGGGTGCGGAAGATGAAGTTGCCCGGGGTGATCTCGTTACGGAAGGACTTGCCCATGTTGGCGATGCCGAACGGCGGCTTCTTACGGGAGGAGGTCATGACGTTCTTGAAGTCCACGAAGATGCCCTGTGCGGTTTCGGGGCGCAGGTAGTGCAGGGAGTTCTCGTCCTCGACCGGACCGAGATGGGTGCGCAGCATCATATTGAAGTCGCGCGGTTCGGTCCACTTGCCACGGGTGCCGCAGTCGGGGCAGGCGATGTCGGCCATGCCGTTTTCGGGCAGCTTGTCGCCATGCTTCTCGGCGTAGCTTTCCTCAAGCTTGTCGGAACGCTGGCGCTTATGGCAGTTGAGGCATTCCACCAGCGGATCGTTGAAGACGGCCACGTGGCCGGATGCGACCCACACAGGGGTCGGCAGGATGATGGAGGTATCCACACCCACCACGTCGCCACGGGTGACGACCATGGAACGCCACCATTCGCGCTTGATGTTGTCCTTCAGCGCAACGCCGAGAGGGCCATAATCCCAGGCGGAACGGGTTCCACCGTAGATTTCGCCGGCGGGGAACACGAAGCCGCGACGCTTGGCAAGGGATACTACTTCATCGAGTTTGGACTGAGCCACAATGCACCTTCTGGTTCGAACGGTTTGGGGTCTATACAAGCGCACAGCCTACCGTTATGCGCTGACTTCTGCACGCCGTGACGGCGACGGAAAAATCCCCAAACCACCGGCGATGAAAGGAAGATAAGCGCCGGCGGTTTGGGGAATGGGTTGAGAGGCGGAAGAAGCTACGAATCAGCCGTTTGCCTTGTTCTCGGCGGAGGAGCCGCTGAGCATCATCGACCAGATGTTGCATTCGAGCACCACGCTGTTCTTGGTGTCGTCGCCATCCTTGTCGATGCTGTAGGTCACGGTGTTCGGCACAGCGATACGCTCGATCTTCTGCACCGCGTCGACGAACGCGCGCATGGAGTCGTAGCTGCCGGAAGCGGTGATGGTCAATGGCACTTCGACCAGATGACCGGCCACGATGCTTTTCTGCGCCTGCGCCGGCAATGCCGCCTCGACCGCATCGTCGAAGGTGACGGACTTGATGGTCACGCCGGTTCCCGCCGCAGCCTGGTCGATCGAGGTGATGAAGGCCGACTGGTCGAAGTTCTCCGGCAGCTGCGCCTGCAGCTGCTTCAGACGCGCCCGCTGGATGGTCATGGTTTCGCTGGCGATCATCAGCTGGTCGATCTTCTTCTGCGTCTTCTCGTTCTGCGCTTCGATCTGCGCGGTCTGCTCGTCGGCGTTGTGGATCTTGTCAAGGCAAGGCGAGACGGCCGCCATCCATGTGATGAGGATGACCAGCACGATGCCTACGGCAAAGCCGATCCACGCAATTCTATGCTTGTTGAGGTTCATGATTATCGCTCACTCTCCGTTGAATCGTTTCCGTTGCCACGTCAGTTGGACGAGCTTGACGTGCTGGAATTGGACGTGCCGTTCGACGCGCTGGCGTTGCCCGCCTCGGTGCCGCTTGCGGTCTTGGCCAGGTTCTCACGCAGCTGCTTGAGCAATACGCGGTGGGAGTCGACGGCGCCTGCAGAGTTGTCGCCGCGCGAGGTGGTGTTGTCCGTCAAATCGATGGACACGCTGCCGGTGTAGGTGTAGCCCTGATTGCTGTCGGAACCGTTGGTGATGGAGCTGACGTCGCCGGTCATATACCCGTTGATGTGCGAGAAGTTCGAGATGAACGCCTCGGCGGACACGAAGTCGGGCGACTGCACGGCGAAGTCGATCGAAATCACGCCCTTGGACGCCCACACGGAGGAGGCGTTGTCGCCAGTGGACGACGAGGAGCTCTGGTTGTCGCCGCCCAGCTGGTATTCGCTGAGCTTGAGGTTGGTGTATTTGCCGTTCGCAGGCAATGCGCCGTTGAGTCCGTCCGCCACCTTGTACCAGTCGATTTCGTCGTACAGCATGGAGACGCGAGCCACCTGGCTGTCGGCCAGCAAGTTCAGGGTGTCTTCCACGTCCTTGTATTTGGCGCGCTGCTTCTGCAGTGCGATGGAATGCTCCTGCGCCTTGTCGGTGCGGTGGTTGGCGAAGCCGACCTGTGCCATCATCACGCCGCTGACCACGATCGCGGCGATCAGCACTGCGGCCAGTACGTAGGCGAGCAGGTATTTGATGGCGCGATCGCGGTTCAGGGCGATGATCGATTTCGGCATGAGGTTGGCGCGCATGACCCACTGGTCGGGAGTCTCCGCCTTGCCGCTGCGCTTGCTGCTGCCCCGGCTCAGCGCCTGGCCGATGTCGGAGAAGTCCATCGACAGAATCGAGGTCTTTTCCACGTCGCCTTCGTCGCCGCCGCGCTTGCCACGCTGGTTCCTGGCTGGCTTCTGCGCTTTCGTCTTGGTTGTGGAACTGCTGGTGCGCCGGGTCTTTTCTCCCCTGTCCCTGCTCATCGTGCCCTCTTTCCGATTACGAGTCCGAGCATTGCGGCCATATCGGTCGCATGCATCATGATGTCTTGTTTTCTGACTTCCTTGGTCAGCTTGAATTTCTCGAATGGGTCGCCGATGCGCACCACTTTGCCGGTGGAACTGGCGAGCACGGACGGGAAGCCTTCGAGCTGCGAGCCGACGCCGGTGAGGATGATGCCTTCGATGGTGCTGCCCTCGTGATCGGTGCTGTAGTAGTTCAGGGTGTTGCGGATGCCGACGATGAGCTGGGCCGCGGTTTCTCGAATGACTTCCTCGGCTTTTTCGAGGCGTTCGTCGCCGACCACGTTCTGCAGGCCGAGACGCTGTTTGATCTGTTCGGCGTCTTCGAACGAGATGTTGAGCGCGTTGGCCACGGCGTCGGTCAGATCGTCGGTGCCGGATGGCACGACGCGCAGGTATGCGGGCTTGCCGTGGTCGAGCACGATCACGTCGGTGCTGTTGCTGCCCACGCTCACCACGGCTTCGATCTTCTCCTGGTTCGGGTCGCCGAACAGTCGCGACAATGCGAACGGCGCCGCGTCCACGGAGGTGACGACGAATCCGGCGTCTTCGATGACGCGCGCGGTTTTCTCCAATCCGGCGCGAAGCGTGGCGACGATCAGCCCGTGCAGCTGCTGCCCCTGGTCGCCTTCCTCCAGCGACAGCGGCACGAAGTCCAGTACGGATTCCTCCGCCGGCAGCGGGATCATGCTTTTGGCCTGGAACGGCAGCGTGGCACGCAGGTCGTCGAGCGCCATGTACGGGAAGTCGGCTTCGCGGAAGACCATGCGGCGGCTGGAGTACAGCAGCGCGGTGTCTTCGCGCGGGTATTTGAACCGCTTGACGAGTGTTTCCAGCAGGCCTTTGACGGTGGTTTCGTCCACCACTTCGCCGTCGACCACGGTGCCGTTGGGCAGCGGGAAGACCTGGAAATGCTTGATGGTGGGGTGCGCCGAATAGGGGTCGGCAATGACTGCCGCGCGTATGGCGTCGTTGGACAACGCCAGTATCGAGATAGCTCTCATGGACTCTCCTCTTGTTGTGGGCTCTAGGCGAGGCCCGAAATCTGCAGATACCAGTTGGCGATGAGCGTACCGGCGTAGATGCCGATCCATGCGCCGATCACCATGGACGGGCCGAAGGGTATGCCGCCGCGCAGCTTGACCTTGTGCAGGGCGAGCAGCACGATGCTGATGATTCCTCCGACGAAGAACGCGGCGAATGCGCCGACGACGAGCTGCGGCCAGCCGAGCCAGCCGAGCGTCAAGCCGATGAGCACGGCGAGTTTGATGTCGCCGCCGCCCATGCCGCCTGCCCAGACGAGTGCGAGCAGCAGGTAGAATGCGCCGAGCACCACCGCGCCGATAAGCGCGTGCACCATGCGCATCCAATCGCCGGTGAGCAGCGAGGCCAGTGCGAGCAGCACCGCGGTGATGCCCAGGCTCGGGTAGATGATGACGTTCAGAATGAGATGGTGGTCAAGGTCGATGAACGCCACCACGATCGACACCGCGGCGAAGAACAGCAGTGCGGGCAGCGCCCACGGCTCGTAGAGGCCGAACACCACCCCGGCCATCACTGCGGCGAAGACCACGCCGGTCAGGCTTTCGACCAGCGGGTAGCGCACGGCGATGGGCTCCTTGCAATGGCGGCATTTCGCGCCGAGCGCCAGCCAGGAGACGACGGGGATGTTGTCGTACCATGCGATCTGCGCCTTGCAGTTGGGGCAGAAGCTGCGTTTGGGGTTCACGATGCTGATGTGGTTGGGTACGCGCCAGATCACCACGTTGAGGAACGAGCCGATGATGGCGCCGATCACCAGTGCGGCGACCATCACCACCACGGCGGTGGTGGTGTCGAGCAGCAGATGCGGTTGCGTGTTCATGCGATCACCAGCCCGTATACGTGGCGCCGATTTCCTTGGAGGTCACGTATCCCTTGTATTGGGAGGCTTCGTGCGTGGTGACGACGGTGCCGCCGCTGGAGCCGCCGGAGCTGCCGCCACCGCTTGGGCCGCTGGAATCCCATTGCACGGCCGCGTTCCACACCTGCGATTTGATGGAACGGTCGAGGTAGTCGGTGGACGAGCCGCAGGCGGCCATGCGAACGTCCGGTTTGCCGTCGGTGCGCGCGTAGGCGGAGACGCCGCCGATCTTATCGCCGGGGTAGACCTCGGTCAGGCATTGGCCGTTGGCCTGGAAGGTGCCTTTGTCGCTCTTGTTGGCGGCCTTGGCGTTGTAGCGCGTGAAGGTCGTTGCGGCGCCCTCGTTGTCGGTGAGTTTGATCTTGTCGCCGTCAATGACGAAGTACTTCTTCGCGCCGTTTACGCTCTTCCAGATCTTGGTCGGCGTGCCGGAACCGTCGGTGGAGGTGTTCTCGTCGTATTCGGCGTGGTCGTCCGGCGCGGCCTCGTTATGGTCGGCGGCACTGCAGTAGTCCGTGACATGCAGGTCGGAGTCCTGCTGTGCAGGGTTGCCGGTCAGTGCTTTCTTGTAGCAGTACGGGTTGAAATCGCCGGATTTCACATGGCAGGTGCCGGTGTAGGTGTCGGTGCCGTCCGCGGAGGTGGACAGGCAGAACCCGGAGGTCTCGTTCACCAGCTGCTGGGTGGCGGCTCCGGCTTCGCCGGCCTGTCCGAAGGATGCGGTGGCGTTCTCCATATCGCCAGCCACGTCGAACCATGCGGTCACGTCGGCGGAGGTGTTCCATCCTGATGCGCCAAGGAAACGGACTTGCAGGTTGGCGAAGTCATCGATGTTGGATGCCCAGTGGCCGCCGCTCAGATACCGAATATCCTGCCCGGGGTTCACGCTGGTCGAGACCTCCAGCACCTGGAAGCGGGTCTTCTTCTGCTTCTGCACGCCGCCTACGGAGAAGCCCTGCGATTCGGGCAGGCTGCCGTCGTAGGCCGCGGCCTGATCCTGCACGGAGGAGAGTTCGTTGAGATACCCGGCGTTGATGAAGCCGTTGTAGAACGCCCACTTCTGGTACAGGTTGAGTGTGCTGTTGGGGTCGCGCTTCTCCTTCTGCTGCGGCCCGTCGTCACCGGTGTTGGTGTAGTAGTCGGCTTGACCGGCGATGTTCACGCCGTAGGAGGTGCCGCATTTCTGCAGGGTGGCCGGGGCCGCGATGCCGCCTCTGATATTGGAGCTGCTGATGTCTGCACCGGTGACGCATAGCGACATGTCGGAGCTGGGGCGGATGGTATTGTCCGTCCAATACACCCATGTGTTGAGCTTGGAGTATGTGCCGTTGGCCTTGCACTGTTCGGTGTAGCGTACGGCGCTGTCGCTGCTGCTGGTCTTATGCGCTTGCGGGATGATGACCAGCGCGGAGCCGACCTGCGGCATGCCGGTGGGGTCGACCATCTGGTCCAGGGTCTCGGCCTTGTCGACCACCTTGGTGGTGGCCAGCATGCAGGTCTGGTTCACCGGGTTCATCACGCTGGAGGGCGAAATGGGATCGGAACCGCCCGAGGTTCCCGAACCGTTGGCGTATTTGACTTCGCCGGTCGGGTTCTTGTCGGTGTCGAAGTCGGGCTTGGCGATGATCTTCCATGTGGGCTGGTTGTCCATACGCCCGTTGTATGGGGCGGCGGCGTAGAAGCCCATGCCGACGCGGCCGCCGCCACCGGATGGCGTGGGCGGCGGGGTGACACTGCTCTGCTGTTCGAACTTGTAGACGGCTCGCATGGAGCGCAGCGGATTGGATTCGCTGCCGGTGCGCCCGTTCGGGTAGCGGTTGATGTAACCGTAGGATTTGGCCACCGCGTATTTCACGCCGCTTAGGCCGCTGGTGGTGGTGATCTGGTTGGTGCCGCTGGCGTCGGGGTCGCCGTCGAAGTAGGCGATCTCCACTTTGTACGACATGTTCGCCGGCGCGTAGGCGATGGTGCTGGCGTTGGCGGTGCCTGCATTCACGGCGACGTTGTTGAGCAGTACGGTGCCGCCCGCGGTTTTGGTGAACTGTTCGTCTTTGGCGGCCGCGCCCTTGTCGGCGACGATAGTGGGCAGTAGCGCGGAGGCACTGCCGCCGGCTTCGGCCTCGCGCAGGAAGCTCAATGCGGCTTCGAGCCCGGATTCGGCGGCGTAGCCGGCCTGGGCGTTGGCCCTGTTGTTCTTGTAGGGCAATGCTTGGGCGAGCAGGATGCTCAATACCAGTGCGGAGGTGGCGAGCACCACCATCACGAACATGATGGCCATGAGCATGGCGGCGCCCTGCTCCCCCACGCAGGCGTTGAGGCGTGCGCGGTAGCGTTTGTTCAATGTTGCCCAAAGCTGCGAATGCTTCATGGTTGTTTCCTCTCCCCAGCCGTCAGGCGTTGGCGTTCATGGCGTCGAACATGGAGAACATCGGCATGTACAGGCCGAGCACCATGAAGCCGACCACCACGCCGAGCACCAGGATCATCAATGGTTCGAGCAGCGAGGTGAGCTGCTTGGCCATGGATTGCGCTTCCTCGTCGTAGGCTTTGCCTGCGCTGGCGAGCATCTGGTCGATGGCGCCGGAGTCCTCGCCGATGGAGACCATTTGGGTGAGCATGGTGGGGAACACGGTTTCGCTGGCCATGCTGTCGGAGAGGCGGTAGCCGCGTTCCACCAGGTTGGAGACGCGTTTGGAGGCGGTGTCGAGCACATAGTTGCCGGAGGTGGAGCCCACGATGTCGAGGGCGTTGAGAATCGGCACGCCGGAGGCGAGCATGGACGAGAAGTTGTTGCAGAAGCGCGCCAGGGCCACGTTGGTGTTGAGCTTGCCAAATACCGGCGCCTTGAGCAGGAACGGCTCCCACCAGGAGCGGATGAAGTCCTTGTTGCGGTTGCGCCGCCAGAACATGAAGAATGCGATAAGTCCCACGATGACCAGTGGAATGGCCACGGGGGCGACTTTGCCCATGGCCACCATGATCTGCGTGATGAGCGGCAGGGTGGCGTCCATGGACTTGTACATGTTGTCGAACATGGGGACGATGGTGAGCAGCATCACGGCGACGAGCGCCAGGGCGATGCACAATACGACCACCGGGTAGGCGAGGGCGGATTTGATCTGGCCTTGCAGGCGCACGTCCGCTTCGAAGCTGTCGGCCACGGTGATAAGCGATTTGTCGAGGAAGCCGCCGGTTTCGCCGGCACGCACCATGTACACCATGACGGGAGGGAAGATGTCGTTCTCGTTCTCTTCCATGGCCTGGGAGAAGGATGAGCCGGCTTCGATCTTGGCGGCGCATTCCGCCAGTGCGGTGCGCAGCTTCTCGTTGCGGGTCTGTTCGATGACGATGTTCAGCGCGCGGATGAGCGAGACACCTGCGGAGACCATGGTGGCGAGCTGGCGCGAGGTGACGGCGAAGTCCTTTTTGGAGGGCAGTTTGGCCAGGCCCTTGATTTCGATGTTCTTGTTGAGGCCGGTGCCTGCGGAGAGGTTCACCAGTTCGGTGGGGATGGCCCCCATCTGGGTGATGCGTGCCACGGCCTGATCGCGCGAGTTGGCTTCGATGGTGCCTTTCATCTGTTTGGAGCCGTCGAGCGAGACGCCCTTGTACTTCCACTTCTGCGTGGTGTTCTGCTGCAGTGGCGCTTGTGCCTGTGCCTTGGCCATGGATTCCCCTCAACTACCGAATGGCGTACAACTAGTTTTTGCAATATGGACGAGGCGTCGAAGGCATCACATTGCCCTCGACGCCTCGTCGTTAGTTAATGATTTTTAACTGGCTCAAATCAATATCAGTTATGCGAAATCGAGCCAACCGTTGAATCATAGGTATAGGTACGATTGGTGTTAGTGTTCTTACCGGTGATAGTGTAGCTATTGCCGCTACCCGTAATGGTAAGGGTCACATCCTTGGAGACCGTAATCTTATTATCTGCATCGAGGTTGCAGCCAGGTGCCGCGCAGGAACTCTTATCCCAAGACGAATCGTACTTACCGTTGTTATTAGTCATGGCAGTTTCCACAACCAAGCTGGCGTTCTTCACGTCCTGTTCGGCGGCGGAGTTCCAAGCGGCCTTGCGCTGGTTCAGGTAGATCGGGATGGCCACGGCGGCGAGGATGCCGATGATGATGACCACAACAAGCAGCTCGACGAGGGTGAAACCCTTTTCACCGTTGGCGCGACGCTTCAGTGCATTCTGCACACTCTTCATATTGGATTCTTCCCTCCAATTCAGCGGAGAGTGGCTGCAACCTCATGTCCCACACAACAGACATTTCCAACCAGTGCTTCCCCCACGGAATACCTATTGGAATCGCAACCAATCTCCTGTTGCCGAACGCCCATCTGCGGACTTCCGGCACCTTGCCCTGCCCTTATGGGCAACGCCTCAGTCTTGTGAACTGATAGCTCCTACTGTACGTCGTTCCGCAACCGTTGTCAAACCAAGAAACCCAATATTTGCACCACATCTGTCGATTAACTCGTTTAATTCCTGCAAACGATGGTATTACAGAGTCTTTACTTTATTTCATCAACTAATGCATTACCGATCACGCACTCCGCTTTTTCGCACGCATACCCCCGTCGCAACCCCCGTCGTTACAAGGTCTGCGCCACGGCCACAAAACGTTAACGCCGTTTATGTTTATGAAAACACAAAAACAAATCCATGACCATCGCCGCTTCCGCCAGCCTGCCGGCTCCCCGAAAATCCCCTCTGCACCATGTGTCCACATCATGAATCCCGCGTGTCGCACGCCATCGCCGCCTCCGCCATACACCTCTCCATATGCGGCATACCTATATATCAAGCTCCTCAACCAGCCGCACCCGGCACGTGTGGCAGCAACAGGCCCCGCGCCCGCCACCAGCCAGCGGCAGACACAGGGCCCCGAAAACGCTCCGGGCACTACAGCCGAGAACTTGCCCACAGTGCACACGGCCCGGCCCACGGCCCGGCCCACACCGCTCAGCTGCACACCGAAAAATCCGGCGTGGGGTTCGTGGCCTTCACATTACGTGCGGTGAACGTGGTAGTCACATTCGAAGTGATCGGCTTGCCGCCCGAATACGAGCCGGCCACCGGCGAGAAGGTCAGCACCTTCTTCGTGCCGTCCAGGCTGAACATCTGCGCGCCGAACAAGGAATCGTCCGACGTGACACCACTGCTCGACGAATGGTTCATCAGCGAGCCGAGCACCACATTCGAACTCCACGAAGCCGCCCCGGCATCCTTGGTCTTCAGCACCAGCTTGCCATAGGTATTCACCGTGCCGTTCGCCCACGCGGCCTCATCGTATTGCAGCACCACGCAGCGCTGCTTGCCGGCGGTCTCGCCCGACATAAGCATGGTGACCCGCTGCGCCGCATCATCGTATTCCATGGCGGAGGCATAGCGCACATACCGGTCGATGCGCTGCGTGGCCGTGGCGATCTCGGACGCCGACCTGGTGCGGATCGCATCCGTGGTGGTGGTGTGCAGGAACTGGATGATGGACGTGAGGAAGATGCCGGAAATCATCATGAAGATGAACAACGCCACCATCAACTCCACCATGCTCACGCCACGCTCGCCCCGCCGCGCGGGGAATACGGTACGCCGACCAGCGCCACAGCCTGCCCGAAGCCCACGCCGCATCCGGCGCACAACACCGCTCACACCCGCTTCGCATTCCCTATTCATCGTCACCGCTCCCCCGTTTCCTTCACACGCCTGACGGCTTGGCTTTTGCTCCGGCATCATGGCACCGATCACACAATCAGCTTCCAGTCGGCATTCACGTCAAGCACCATGGACGTGGTGTAGATGCAGGTCTTGTTCTTGGTCAGGTTATCCGGCCAGGTCACGCCCACAACCACGCGGATCACAGGAACATAGGTGCTGGTGGAACCGGACTTGAACGCCTTGGTGACCGGCTTGGTGGGCGTCCACACATCACCCGAGGCGTCGCCGCCGTTCACATAGTCCAGGCCGTGATTGGGAAGCCCCCATGCGCTGGCCGTCTTGACCTGCATGGTGCCGGAAAGCCGGTAGGCCTTCTCCACCACCGTATACACCATGAACTCGGACTGCTTGAAATCCTTGCCGGTAGTGGTACGAGCCGGATGGATGTATGTATCGGAGGAGTCGGCCGTGGCGGCCCAGCCCAGATCCTTCAGTTGCGTGGTGACGGCGCCGTTGGAAGTGAAGGCACCGGCCTTCTGCAATGCCGTATAGGCGTCGTCCACTCTGGACTCGCCCATGCCTTTGGTCAGCTCGTCGAAATACGAGTCGGAATTCACCGAGGCGATCTGCGCCTGCACGCGCTCCACACCATCGTCGCCCAGCGAGACGGCGGTGGAACGCATCTGCTGCGCGTACGATGTGCGAATCGCCGTCACCGCGAACTGCGCCGCCGCCAAGCCGACCAGGCTCAGCACCAGCACGGCCACAATGGTCTCCACCAACGTGAAACCCCGTTCGCCACGTTTCGGCATGCCTCGTTTCGGCATGCGCCCAGCCAGCATCACGCCTTCGGCCCCGCCTTCCTGCGGGAAGCCGACGCCTCTTCTGCGCCCCATATTCAGCCCTTCCACGCCGACGCCCGCCCATCAGTGGGCACGCGATCATAAGACCTGACAACACAACCACGCATTATCACTCTTTGTTTGACTATACCACGATACCGTGCCAACGTTTTCAGGACAGAAGACGTCTCACAAACCGTGCTGTATTAGATTTTTCCAGATTCATCCTTTACAATGACTACGAAAGTCTGCAATTTTTTTGCATACGTTACAGTCCGCGGCTCCGGCAAGCACGGAAGCTCTGAAACCGCGGACGAACAAGCCCCACAGTGGCGTGCGGGGCGGGGAGGAGGAGTCATGAGCATGAGTGACGCCGCAGGAGCTCTGTTCAATTTCAGACGGAAAAACAAAGACGAAGACGACACCGCGCCGCACGTCAGCACCGGCGACATCCCACAGGTGTTCGCACCGACGCCCACCGGAGCCGTGCCACGGCACGCCGCCGAAAACATGACGCTGCCCGAGCCGGAAATGCCCGAAGACGGCGACGAGGAAATGGACGAGGAAACCGAACGCGCCAAGGCGCTGGCCCTGGCGCAAAGCCTGAGCTTCCCCTTCGTGGACCTCAACGAATACCAGATCGACGACAGCGTGATGAAACTCGTGCCCGATGACCTGTGCCGCCGCAACAACCTGCTGCCGCTGTCCATCATCAACGGGCGACTCACCGTCGCCATGGCCGACCCGAAGAACTTCTCCGCCATCGACGACGTCTCCGCCATCACCGGCATGCCCGTCATCGCCATGGTGGCCATGCCATCCCAAGTGCAGGAATCCATCAACCGACACCTGCGCGCCAACGCCGAGCTCGACGAGATCTCGCATGAGGTCGCCGTCACCGCCAAAAAGGAAATCGACCTCGAAAAGGACGATGCCGAAGCGTCATCGCCCGTCGCACGATTCGTCACCCTGCTCATCAACCAGGCCATCGACGACCACTGCTCCGATATCCACATCGAACCGCAGGAGGACGGCCTGCTCGTCCGCTACCGCATCGACGGCGTACTGCACGTGTTCCAGCGGGCACCCCGCGCCATGACCGCCGGCGTGATCAGCCGCATCAAGGTGATGTCCGACATGGACATCGGCGAGCGCCGCAAGCCGCAGGACGGCCGCATCACCGTCAAGCACAACGGCGAGAAGGTCGATCTGCGTGTGGCCGCACTGCCGACCGTGTGGGGCGAGAAAATCGTCATGCGAATCCTCAGCACCCCGGCAGGCAACCTGAAGGTGGCGGATCTGAACTTCAGCAAACGCAACTTCGAAGTGTATTCCAAAGCGTATTCGCGCCCATACGGCATGGTGCTGGTCACCGGTCCGACCGGTTCGGGTAAATCCACCACCCTGTACGCCACACTGGGCGACGTGGCCAAGCCGGAGATCAACATCATCACCGTCGAGGACCCTGTGGAATTTCGCATGAGGGGCATCAACCAGGTGCAGGTGAATAACAAGGCCGGCATGACCTTCGCCGCGGCACTGCGTTCCATCCTGCGAGCCGACCCCGATGTGGTGCTCATCGGCGAGATCCGTGACGCCGAAACGGCGAACATCGCCATCGAAGCCTCGCTGACCGGCCATTTGGTGCTTTCCACCCTGCACACCAACGATGCGCCGAGCGCCGTAACCCGTTTGACGGAGATGGGCGTGGAACCGTTCCTGGTGAGCTCGTCGCTGGCCGCCGTGATGGCACAACGACTGGCGCGACGCCTATGCAAGAAATGCTGCAAGGCCGACCAGGCCACACCGGTGGAACTCAAGCTGATGGGCGTGCCATACAAGCCGGGCGACCCGTTGCCGACCGTGTACCGCCCCGTGGGGTGCCGCGAATGCTCCAACACCGGGTATCGCGGGCGCGTGGCCATCCAGCAGGTGATGGGCGTGGACGCGAAGATGGAGGACATGATCGCCAAGGGCGCCACCTCACTGGATATTCAGGCCGCGGCCGAGGCCGCAGGCATGACCAGTCTGCGTGACGACGGCTGGCAGAAGGTGCTGGAAGGCATCACCTCCGTGGACGAGGTGCTGCGCGTCACCGTGTGACAGCGCGGACAATGCCGTGCCACCGATTTCGTGGTTGTGACCGGCGGCACGGCACACGCTCATACACGTTCATGCACACTCTACCCGCGCTCATCGGGCGGCCGCCCAACGGCCAATGCGCCAGGGCGCCGCTCCCCCAAGATTTTCAACGAAGAAAGCAATCGAGATTAAGGACAACACATGACTGATGCGGCAGAGCAGGCCGAGTGGGATTCGGACAATGGCTCATATCTGGCCGGGTTGAAAGGCGTGACCATTCCCGGCACCGCCCCCTCGCTCAACGAATCGCACAAACGCGGTCGCCACGGCTCATCCGAAGACGCGTTGCAAGCCAACGCATCCGACATGATGGGCATCTTCGAATCACTGAACGGCAAACCAGCCGTGCAAATGACCGTCGAATCGATCGTCCCGGCAAAACCGGCCCCGAAAGCCGAAGGCGACGACGCAGAGAACGCAGAGAACGCCGACAATGCCAATCAGACGGCACGCGGCAACGAAGACGAACACAGGAAAGCCAACGGCGCAACCGCAGCCTCGCCCGCAGTCGCCCAGCACCAGCCGACCCCACGCCAGTCCGCCCCGCGCCAAGTCGACGCCACAGCACACGGCGACGGCAACAAACGCCACACCAAACCCTGGTTCTCCAAACCGGCCCCCTCCACGCCCGTACAGCGCCCCGCGTCATTCTCCGAAGCCCAAAAGCCCTCCATGACGCCGGTCGAAGACTATTACACCATGCCCGAAAACACGTTCGAAGAGCAACAAAACGAGCCATTGACGGCGCGCATGCCCGAACTCGACCCCGAATTCACGCGCGACACCGGCACAACACCGAAAATCCCATTGAACAGCATTCCCTCACCGCTGCCCGTCACCGATTTCGTAGTGCCGGAAACCACCGGCTCCGACAAAGACGCCATCCCGCCGCAACGGCTGGAAAAAGCCCGGCTCGTAGAGGAAACCCTACGCGCCGAACACCCCGACGCAGACGACGAGTTCGTAGCCGCCATCCGCCAGCTCGTGGAATTGAACGCCTCCGATCTGCACCTGGTGATCAACGACCCTCCCATGCTGCGCGTGGACGGCAAACTCCAGCCCGCCAAAGACCTGAGCGTGTGGAACAAGGACCACACCTTCGCCGCCGTGCAGACCATGACCAACGATCTGGAACTCGAACGTTTCAAAGACGACCTGGAACTCGACATCTCATTCTCCATCGGCGACCTGCTACGCTTCCGCGTAAATGTATACCGCGACCGCCTGGGCATCTGCGCCGCTCTACGAACCATCCCCACCGAAATCAAAACCGCCAAGCAGCTCGACCTCGACCCGCGCATCGCCGACCTGGCGCTGCTGCCGCGCGGCCTGGTGCTCGTATGCGGCCCGACCGGCTCCGGCAAGTCCACCACGCTGGCCGCCATCGTCGACAAGGCGAACGCGGAACGCGCCGACCACATCATCACCATCGAAGACCCGATCGAATTCGTACACCAGCACAAGCGCTGCGTAATGAGCCAGCGCGAAGTGGGCACCGACACGAAAAGCTTCGCCGAAGCGCTGAAGCGAGCGCTGCGCGAAGACCCTGACATCATCGAAGTAGGTGAGCTTCGAGACCTGGAGACCATCTCCACCGCATTGACCGCAGTGGAAACCGGCCACCTGGTGTTCGCCACCCTGCACACGCAGGACGCAGGCTCCACCGTGGACCGTCTGATCGACGTATACCCGGAGAACCAGCAGCAGCAGATCCGCGTGCAGGTGGCGTCCACACTGCGCGCCGTGGTCGTGCAGACCCTACTGCCCCGCGCCAGCGGGCATGGCCGAGTGCCCGCCACCGAAGTGATGCTCAACACCCCGGCCGTGGCGGCACTGATCCGCGGCGGCAAAGCCCATCAGATCCGCACGGTGCTGCAATCCGGCGAAAAGGAAGGCATGCACACGCTCGACCAGGATCTGGCGCGCCTGGTGAACAAGGGCACCGTGAAATACGAGGATGCCCTCGCCAAGGTGCAGGTGCTTGAGGAATTCGAAAAGATGGCCGGCGCCCGGTCCGTGTTCTAGAAGCGGCTGAGCCTGAATCCGGAGACGCTTTTCTTTCTTCCGTAACCGCCCCAAGGGTGTGAAGCAGACAAACGGCTTCACACCCTTCTGTTTTGAGCAATCCGATCAGAGCGAACGACGGCAACAGCCGATCGAATTGAGGGATGAGACGGGTCACTCCCCTCTCTGGCGAGTTCGGTAGGGGGTTTTGAGGTTCCGTAGGCGGTTGCCTCCGGAACCAAGACATAAAAACGGCCTGATAAAGCGGATTCCGTAACCGCTTTCCGGCACCGACCATCTACGGAACGCAAAAACCACCTACGGAACCGATAACGCCCGAATTCTTGCGCACTTTCGGATTCCGGCCCTGACGTAAGAGGGCATGGCCCGCGTCCTGTGTACGATTTTCATTCGCCAAAACAAAAAACCGCGATTGGAAGCCAGGAGACGGAACCATGCCCGAGAACATCATACAGATCGACCAGAACCTGCTCGAGACCAGGCTCGACCGGCTGATCACCGAGAAGATGACGCAGATCCTCAACGCGATGCTCGACGCCGAGGCCGACGAGATCACCGGGGCCGCCAGATACGAGCGCAGCGGGGGACGGAAGGCGTACAGGGCCGGCCACTACGAACGCAAGCTCACCGCCAAGGCCGGCAGGCTCGAGCTGAAGGTGCCGAAACTCAAGGGCGCCCTGTTCGAGTCCGCGGTGATCGAACGCTACCGGCGGCGCGAGCAGAGCGTCGAGGAATCCCTGATCGACATGTACCTGGCGGGCGTGAGCACCCGCCAGGTCGACGACATCAGCCAATTGCTGTGGGGAGACCGCATGCCCTCGCAGACATTGAGCGACAAGCTCAAAAGGATCTACGGGGAGATCGACCAGTGGCGCACGAGGCCGTTGGAATCCGAATACCCGTACGTGTTCGTGGACGGCGTGTGGCACAAGCGCTCATGGGGCGGGCACGTGGAGAACGTGAGCGTCCTGGTCGCCATCGGAATCAACGCGGAGGGGCATCGCGAGGTCATCGGCGTCACGGAGGGCATGAGGGAGGACTCGGCCAGCTGGGAGCAGTTCTTCAGAGGCATGATCGAACGCGGCCTGAAGGGCGTCAGGCTCGTGGTCGGCGACCGGTGCGCCGGACTGGTGGCCACGGTCGGCTCGATGCTGCCCAAGGCGAAGTACCAACGCTGCATGGTGCATTTCATGCGCAACGTGCTCTCCAAGGTCCCGCCGATCCACAGGGAATGGGCGTCCGCCGCCCTGAAGGCGGTATTCGCCATGGAAAGCCGGGAATCCGCGCTGGACAAAGCCGAACAAGTCGCCGCGGAGATGAGGTCTAGGAGGCTGAGGGCCGCCGCCAACTGCCTGCGGGAGGGCGTCGGCGAGACGACGACCTACCTGCTGGACGAGTTCCCGGACGGGCACCGCAGGCGCATCCGCACGAACAACATGATCGAGCGGTTGAACAGGGAGATCCGCCGGCGCACGCGCGTCGTGGGCGGCTTCCCCGACGGGAACAGCGCGCTCATGCTCGTCTGCGCGCGCATCCGGTACGTCACCGCGAACGAATGGTCGACCCGCCGCTACCTCGACATGTCCCGGTTCGATGACAACCTCGTGGAAGCGAACTGATCATCGCTCCATGGACGGCCATGGTCCAAAGTGCGCAACTTTTCGGGCACTACCACGGAACCCCGGTTGCGGTCATTCATGCCATTCCTGCCCATCCTCACATGTCGAGTGAATCAATTCGCCGCGAAAACGAAACGAACCGTCACACGGCTTCCATCTTTGCACTACTTGATCTTGCTGCCATCCGACCATTTGATGCCGGCATCTGGCGAATGCAACACACCGCGATAGATATCCTTACGGATGTAGATATCCGTATCTTTCTTCGTTCTTGAATCTTTCCAGGGTGTAATGCGCGTTCCAACATGGAATTTGATATAATCGTTTCTTTTATAACCAAGATCCGAGAAATAAAAAGGCTGATAGATGGTGCTGTAGAATTCAGGTTCCTCAGAGGATCGCCATCGCTCGATGTCCTTCCGGGCGCGCTGAGGATCCTTCATCCACTCCCACGAGAGATACGTCTGATTTTCATATGAATTTCCTATGAGATTTGATTTGAAGTACGGATTGGAGATAAGTAGCGTGCCTTCAATCCAAGGAGTGAAGTCAACACATTCCTCACCGGCGCAATACCATTCACCGGATCGAATCATTTGTTTCACCTTGGCGTTTGCCTGCCCCTCAGTGATTCGCGACCATCCACTCATCCACTTATATTTTTCAAGATCATTGTCTTTGATGAAACTTGCCACATAACGACTGGAACTGTAGTCATACTTGATGTCGCACGCACAAGCGCTTACGTTCCAGTACACGCCTATGAACATGACCGACAATCCGGCGCAACAAAGCATTGCCTTATACCAGAGGAATTTTGAATTGCCTATTTTCTCCGCAACATCCTTCTCAGCTTTCAACAGTTGTCGAGGCACATCCGCCATACCCAATTCTTTTACATCACATGCAATAGTCAGAATCATCAGAAAATATCCAAGAATAATGCCTTCATGATGCATCGAGAAATACATCATGAAGATCACGCTGAGAACAACGTATGGAACCAGCAATAGCCTCAACATATTTCGTCTACGACATATCCAACCGATAACGCACCAGACCATGATCGAAATCGCCGCAGCATAGAGAAATGCTCCGGCGGACAGATCCACCGTTTCCAAGGAGGAATCGCCGGTATATGACGTGAACATCGTCTCAGATGGAAGAAGCAGCCATATGTATAGGTATCGAATCGCGGGCGAGTTGATGTCATCATCGGATTCGCCAATGGCACCGGTCGATGTTCCGTCAATCGGGCGAATGGCATATATAAGGCAAATCGCCAAAACCAAAAGAGCAAGCAAGGCAAAGAATCTGCCTTTATTCAAAAACAGGGATTTGTCGGAACGAATGAAATCGAACACCCACAGCACTGAAAACAAACCGGCAATCACGATGCCGTACGAGCTGGTGAGGCACAGCAGCATCATGCTCAGCACAACCGGCCACGGCTTCTCATCGCGATTCTTCCAGTTAATCGCAACCAAGAACATGGCGGCAATCATCAGTGCATATGGGCGCGAAGTGACACCATACTGGTAGCACAGAAAATACGAGAACGGCATGATGACCTTCAGAATCTCGGGCAGCTTCGTCCTGAATTCCAACAACCAGATCATCAATGCCGCAGTCAGTAGCTGCACGCCTTTGAGGCCCCACTCGTATGGCATGCCAAGCTTTGCGGGAACGGCAAGCAACATCCACCACAACGGCGGATGGCCTTCGTAATGTGTACGGACCGTCAGGAGCTCCCTCCACGAACAGTCTCGGGCGATGAGCCACGCCTGCGCCTCATCGAACCATGGCTCGTGGAAGCACATGACCGTAACGACCACGGCAAGATAAACGATGAACACCGCACTATGGATAGCGGTGCGATGCGTACCGACGAACACCGGAAGAGACCGCAAAAAACGTTCTACGCCCGCTTCCTTTTCTTCTCTTTGCGGAGAACCATCACGCCGACACGCCTTACCAGGCACACGCCTGACGGATTCCTCAGTTTTCGTTGTCGTCCGGCTCATCTACGTTCTCCCTTAAATATTTATCTACAAATCTTTTCTTAATCCGGCGAATGCGAGAACTGGATGATATGTCATTACACAACATGTCAAATAACATATCGGCTTTTCTATCAACGCATATCACGAAACAAATCTGTCGAACAATATCGATAACAATGCATCCAATAAAGATAAGAACTATAATCGCAATGCAAGATAAAATAGCATGATCTGACACGATTAATTTGGAGAAGGGGTATAGTTCATCGCTCCACAGATAATCACGAAGACTAAAATGTTCATGAATCAGATACACGCCAAACGTTGCGGAAGATACCGCATTAATGAACGTGCTGCAGAAATTCCAACGCGAAAAGAGAATCAACAGGCCAAAGGAAACCAATACAATGGGGGCCTTACCCTCGGAACATAGAAAAAGCCGATTATGATCGACATTTTCGATGAATCCCAAATCCATTGGAACATAGTCGCGAATAGCAACATTAAGCACCACAAACAGCGTCCCGACACCGCAGAACAGCATTGCCGCTTTTGTGGACAGCGGCTTCATATACCATCGATAAAATGAGATCAAAATATACAAATACACGAAATACACGAAGCTATAATTTGAGAAATTCATATTTCCCAGGCCAGTCATTCCGTATATCAATCCCCATGCCACAAGAAATATCAAACAGATAATTCCATGACGTTTATATCCTATCTTCTTAAAACCTATAGTGAGAAAAGGATATAGAAGAAGAAACATCACATATGCCGTCAAATACCACCAGTTCCCCGACGCTATAGGAAACAACGACGAGAACACCACGGTTTCATTCGTCAATGATGATTGAACATCCAATAAAGAACAAAGTATAAATATGGAAATACTGTAGAATAAAACTTCTCGCTCTAAATTCCAGATTCTTCTCAACGACTGCCTAAGCTTAGGATCTTCCGCTTCGCATAGGAACCAAGCCGAAATCATGAAGAACAACGCAACACCGATTTTCCCAAATGGAATCTGCATGAGCATGAAGAAACGAAAAGCGGAGGGAGGAAGAATGTCCAATTGAATGGAAGCATGCGTTGCGCAATGATGGCCTACTATCATCAGCATGGCCAGAATACGCAACAGCTCGATTCCAGATTCCCTTCTCCGCCAGCGAGACATCAGACCTCGAAAAGGACCTTCCTTTCTGCCATCTCGCGATAGCCCCTCTTTCTTCGCAACGTCGCGAACTACATCTGACAGCGTTTGCATCTTTTGGTCCTTCATCCCCGGCGACGACTTCTCCCATAGAAAACGTACCATCAGAAAATAGGCACAGTCCAACCAAAGTACACCTATCGGACAGGCAACATCCTCGTTATGCGAAGGTTTGCATAACCTTGCATGCAGATATTCCGCATCCGCCGATATGGAAACGCGCAACCCAAACCGGTGAAACAGGAAACACCCATTCCTTTTCCGTTGCGCGTCCAAGGCCCCGACTTAAGCCTCTTTTTCGTTCTCCTTCAGCCATTCAGCGACTCCCGGAAGCTCACCAGGAACCTCGGCATCATACAGATATTCAATCCCCCTCAGCGGTCGCTGAATCACCGAACGTATCTCTGCATAATCCCCTGACTCGATATATGAGTCAATATCCTTAAAGGCATCCTCGATCGCTTTGACGATTCGAGGACCGCCTTTTACGAATTTCGACGCGTGAGGAAGCGGCTTTATGGCTTCGTCATAGATCCGCTGCCACTCCTCGATATCGTGATCGAATTTCGCCTTCATTCCTCCCTGACCAAGGAACCGCATGATCGGGTTCTTCTCCTGAGCGCGATACTGCCTCCAATCCGGTTTCGCCTTAAACCCCGCCTTGATCGTTTGGGATCGGGCATATTCACAACGATCGGATTCCGCCACCTTTCTCAATGATTTGAATGTAACCAGAATCGGCTCCCACTTATCTTTCCAAGCACGATATTCTTTTCCCTCTTCTGACTGAATCCACATCGAGAACTGATAGTTACTCATTCGACGCGCAAGGTCATCCAATGAGACATGCACCTGTTCGACGTCTTCCTCCAAATCCGACACTTGATCTTCCACATTGCCCACGCGAAAACTCAACTCATTAACGAGTTCCTCCACATCGGAACCGCTTGAGTTTCCCCCACTCTCCCCATAGTTGCCCATCCCGGCTCCTTCGCCTTTTCTTATCTGACAAGATGATTACCTACCCAGCGTATCAGGCATCACACAAATATTCGCACACCAAAGACACTTATTGATTATCGCCGCCAGTCGAAATTCCGACTGCCAGCTCCAAGCTCGAAATGACAGGCAGCAAGACCTACGTCGACGCCTGCGAACGGCATACCCGAAGCGGACGAGATGGTGACGCGATTCCCGCTTCCAGTTATCATGAACGGCTGCCGGTTGAGACCGGTCGGTGCGAGCAGTGCGGCGTTCACGCCATTGCTGAACCAGTCTGGCACCACAGCGCCATCGTATTTGCTTACCTCATCGGGGCGCTTGGAACGGTGCGGCTCGCCCTGAACGACACCATAACCCACCGTGATGATTCCAATCGTGTGATCGCCCTGCGCCATCCTGGCCACAGCCTTGCGGTTATAGGTGCCGCCCACCCACCATGTGTTCAGCCCCAGCGTCTGCGCATACAGCATGAGGTCAGCGCCGACATACCCCAGGCGATAGTCAAGATCGATGCCATCATCGCCACCGGCGTTACCCGACACCATAAAGTAATTGCGCACGCCCTTGGCCCGCACCAGCTTGGCCGACAGACCCAGCGCACTCGAATCCTCCGTCATCAGGCTTATGGCGATGCCGTATTCCCGGTTATCGGTTTCGAGCCGCTCCTCAAGCTGCTCCACCACATGTGCGGGAATCGGCTTACCAAGGTATTGGCGGACCGTATGGCGGGCCCTCATGGCCTGGATCATATCCATGGCTTCTCCTTCGAAAACGATGCGCGGCCGGTGGTGGTACGGGAATCGACTTCCGTCTTCTTCCGCCTTCGCCAACCGGTGTTGATATCCATCATGTCGCAAAACGCAATGAAACATGACATGTATCGGCAATTTGCGACAAGAAACGGCCCATCCTGTCGTGAATCCCCATGAAACCGCACGGCCGCAGAAACGATGCGACGGCAAGGGCAAAGAACGGTCTGGGCTAGACTGGGCAACCACAGGCGCTCCGAGGGAATACAATCTCAAGGCAATACCGTGAAAGAGAGATCGGCACATGATGATGTTCTACGATGCCAACCGACGTGGTTCGCGCATTGCGGCGAAGATTCTCATCGCGCTGCTGATCGTGGCCGGAGGCATTGGCATTGCCGGTCGCGGGCAGATTTCCAGCGGCGAGCTGGCAGACATTCGCACCGTGATCGAATCCGCGAAATCCACACGCGCCACCGCAGCGGCAAGTATGGATTTCGCGCAAGGCGCCATGCACGCCAACGATTTCCAAAGCGCCATCACATCCACTCGCCGAGCCGTTGCCGATTATGACCAGTTGGCCGCGAGCGCCAGTCTCACGCGTTTCACTTCGGATTCGCCATTCGCCCAGTTCGTCTTCACCCCGCGAACCACCCTGCTGAGCACCGTCGACAGGCTCAACAACGCCGCGAATACCATGCAAACGCAAACAGCCGCGCTTATCGACGCCATGGAAACCAGTTTCGCCAACGATTTCCGCACCGATGGCGGGCATTGGATGGTACAGGTCGACGACCCAGCCGCCATCAACGAACTCGTTTCCCGCTATGGCAAGCAGCGTTCATACCAGACCTTGCAGGAGCATCTCGATGATCTGAAAAGCCTGTACAACCTGGAGCAGCGGGTGCGCCAACAGGTGGCGGATTCCATAGCCGCCGTGCATGCGGGCGAGACGAACGCGGCGCAGATTGCCGTGCCGACCGAAGCGGGCGCGATGGATGCCGCCGGGTGGCTGGGCACGGCGCAATCGGTGGCGTCCACCTTGGGCGTGCAGGTCAAACAGACCAGCGTATACGGCTGCCCCGGCGCTGACGACAACGGAGACGACAACGCCGACATGGTGATCGGCTTCTTCTGTGGCGGCTCGCAAGCCAGCCGCAACGAGGTGAACATGCTGACCACGCACCCGGAGTGGCCCATGGTGGAAAGCAGCCCGCTGCTGGTCGATTACACGAAGCATGAGCTGGCGCATCGTTCGATCATGATCGTATGCGGCACCACAGAGCCTGAGATCGCCGCGAACCGGACGGAGGCGGTGACTAATTCGTATGCGGTGCAGTTCCTCGGTGCCAGCCGCGAGCGCATCGCTGGCAGTCAGCAGGGTTTGGCCGCGTATGCGATGGACGCGCAGAGCGACCAGATCGCGCAGTCCATTCACAACGGCACCTGTGCGTGAGCCACGCGGTGTCAATGCTTTACCAGCATCGCGCCGCCATGTCAATACCCTTGGTCAATACCCTTGTATACGTTGAAAACCGTATTTGTACATGCAGGGGGGCTTCCCGCACGCGCGGGAAGCTGAGATAGGCGAACGCCTGACCCTTTGAACCTGTTGGTTAGGACCAACGTAGGGAGCAGCGCAATGAGTGACAGCTCATACACTGACGGCACAGCAGCCGTTTCCTCGATTTCCGCAACAGACCCGATTCGCGAGCGCATCGCACAGGCGGTGAACGACGTACGTTCCACCACGCCGCTGGCGCAGTCGTTCACGAATTTCGTCACCATCAACCTGGTGGCGAACGCACAGCTCGCCGCGGGCGGTACCGCGGCCATGAGCTTCCTGCCGGACGACATTGTGGATACCGCGAAGATCGCCGGATCGACGTACATCAACGTGGGCACGCTGCTGCCGTTCTACAAGGACGCGCTGGCGGATATCGCCCGCAAACTGCAGTATTTGGGCAAGCCGTGGGTGCTTGACCCGGTGGCCGCGGGTATCGGCAAGACCCGCACCGCCATCCTGCAATCCTTCAAATCCGCTCCCCCGACGGTGATTCGCGGCAACGCCAGCGAGATCATCGCCTTGGACGCCATGTGGGAGCTTGGCGCGAACGACGGCACCGAAGGCGAGACCACCCGCCCCGCCGGCGTGGAAGCCGTGGACGAGGTGGAGGCCGCCGTGGATGACGCCAAACGACTGGCACGCTATCTTGCGCAGCATGCCGCTGGCGGCAAGGGCGCGGTCGCCGTATCCGGCGCATCCGATCTGGTGACCGATGGCGAGACCGTATACCGTTTGCCCGGCGGCAGCGCGATGATGACGAAGATCACCGGAGCCGGCTGCTCGCTTGGCGGCGTGACCGCCACCTACCTGGCCGTGGCGGAACCGCTTGTCGCCTCCATCGCGGCATCGCTGCTGTACAACCGTGCCAGCGAGATTGCCGAACGTGAGTCCAACGGCCCGGGCTCCTTCCAGGTCGCGTTCCTCGACGCATTGTGGAACGTCACCGCAGAACAGGTGGCTCAGTCCGAGATTCTGATCGGCTGACCGTCGAAGCGGCTTCCACACGTATCAAGCCGCTTGCCAGACGGGTATGCACGCAGCATTTGGCGCATACCGTCATGCTCTATGCCGAAACATGCGCCAAGCCCGTGGATCGGCTTTCCGTACAGCAGCGCGGCGCATACAGATACCCGTAACGCGCGGCGAAATCCATCCATACTTTCCTTCCATATCAAGCTATAAGGGGACACCAATGAGCAAGAATTTCCCATACGCATCCATGCGCGACTGTTTCGATCTGAGCGCCTACTTCGTCGTAGGCCCGGAGGATTGCAAGGGCCGACCGGTCACCGACGTGGTGGACGACGCCCTGCGTGGCGGCGCCACCTTCATCCAGTTGCGCGCCAAGAAGATGGACGCCAAGGAACTTACCGAAACCGCACGCGACATCGCGCAGATCATCGAGGACAACAATAAGTCCGACACGGTGCCGTTCGTAATCGACGACCGCGTGGACGTGGTCTGGCAGGCTCGCAACAAGGGCATCAAAGTGGACGGCGTGCATATCGGCCAGACCGATATGGAACCGCGCGAAGCCCGCGCACTGCTCGGCGAGGACGCCATCGTCGGCCTGTCCGCGGAAACCGAAAGCCTGGTCAAGCTCATCAACGAACTGCCGGCAGGCTGCATCGACTACATCGGTGCCGGCCCGCTGCACGTCTCCACCACCAAGCCCGAAGCCTCCGTGGGCGGCAACGACGGCTCCGGCCACACGCTTGACGAGGAACAGATCAACACCATCTGCGCGGCAAGCGATTTCCCCGTCGTGGTCGGCGGCGGTGTGACAGCTGATGATATGGAAATGCTGGCCTCCACCGACGCTGCCGGCTGGTTCGTGGTATCCGCCATTGCAGGCGCGGACGATCCGGAAGCCGCCACCCGTGAGATGGTGACGCGCTGGAAGGCCGTACGCGGCAACAGGAGGCACGGCTACGCGCAACGCCCGGCAGCCGTTGCGGAGAACGCCAGCCAGCAGCCGGCACAGCCCGCCGCAAAGAAGTTCACCAACGCCAAGGAGGCCAAGGCCGCCTCCAAGCTGGCCAAGCAGCAGCGCGTGGACATCGCGGCCCGCGGCTGCACCCAACGCGACAAGGCGCATATCCGCAAGACCACGCCGATCCATTTCGAAAACCAGTTCGGCACCTACGATCTGGAAGTGCCGTACACCGAGATCAAACTGTCCGACACGCCCGGCGTCGGCCCGAACCCGCCGTTCAAGGATTACAACACGGAAGGCCCCAAGTGCGATCCGAAGGAAGGCCTGGTGCCGCTTCGTCTCGACTGGATCCGTGACCGTGGCGACGTGGAGGAATACGAAGGTCGCCGCCGCAATCTCGAGGATGACGGCAAGCGTGCCATCAAGCGCGGCAAGGCATCCAAGGAGTGGCGCGGCCGCCAGCACAAGCCCATGCGCGCCAAGGACCATCCGGTGACGCAGATGTGGTATGCACGCCACAACATCATCACCCCGGAAATGCGCTACGTGGCCGAACGCGAGCATTGCAGCGTGGAGCTTGTGCGCTCCGAACTGGCCGCGGGCCGCGCGGTGATGCCGTGCAACATCAACCACCCCGAAGCCGAGCCAATGATCATCGGCGCCAAGTTCCTCACCAAGCTCAACGCGAACATGGGCAATTCGGCCGTCACCTCGTCCATCGACGAGGAGGTCGAAAAGCTCACGTGGGCGACCAAGTGGGGCGCCGACACCGTGATGGACCTTTCGACCGGCAACGACATCCATACCACGCGTGAGTGGATTCTGCGCAACTCCCCCGTCCCGATCGGCACCGTGCCGATGTACCAGGCGCTGGAAAAGGTGGAGGACGACGCATCCAAGCTGAGCTGGGAGCTGTTCCGCGACACCGTGATCGAACAGTGCGAGCAGGGCGTGGACTATATGACGATCCACGCCGGCGTGCTTATGCACTTCGTGCCGCTGACCGCCAACCGCATGACCGGCATCGTCTCGCGCGGCGGTTCGATCATGGCCGAATGGTGCCTGCAGCATCATCAGGAAAGCTTCCTGTACACGCATTTCGACGAACTGTGCGACATTTTCGCCAAGTATGATGTGGCGTTCTCGCTGGGCGACGGCCTGCGCCCCGGTTCGCTCGCGGACGCGAACGACCAGGCGCAGCTGGCCGAACTCATGACGCTGGGCGAACTCACCAAGCGCGCCTGGGCCAAGGACGTGCAGGTCATGATCGAAGGACCGGGCCATATTCCGTTCGACACCGTGCGCATGAACATCGAGATGGAGAAGGCCATCTGCAACGATGCGCCGTTCTACACGCTCGGCCCGCTCACCACCGACACCGCCCCCGGCTACGACCACATCACCTCCGCCATCGGCGGCGTGGAGATCGCACGCTACGGCACCGCCATGCTGTGCTACGTCACACCGAAGGAACACCTCGGCCTGCCGAACAAGGACGATGTGAAACAGGGCGTGATCGCCTACAAGATCGCCTGCCATGCGGCCGACATCGCCAAGCACCACCCGCACGCCATGGACCGTGACAACGCCATGAGCAAGGCGCGTTTCGAATTCCGCTGGCTCGACCAGTTCAACCTGAGCTACGATCCGGACACCGCCATCGCCTACCATGACGAGACGCTGCCCGCCGAGCCCGCGAAGATGGCGCATTTCTGCTCCATGTGCGGCCCGAAGTTCTGCTCCATGGCCATCTCGCAGAACATCCGCAAGAAGTTCGGCGACGCGGCCGCGCAGGCGCAACTGGTGGATGAGGCGCTGAAGAAGTGATTGTGTTTGGGGCGCTTGGTGTTTGATGCGTTTGGTGCGCTGAGTGTTTGGTGCGCTTGGTGTTCGCTGTGCGTGCTGTGTGTGTCGTCGCGCTGAGTGCGTGCGGACGCACTGACACTGCAGACAGTCCGACGCACCGACGCGCTGACGCACCGATGGCTCGGTGCGCGTTATGTGCACCGAGCCGCGCCGTAGGCCACCCGCCCGGTTCGCCGGACCGGTGGCCTACGGCGTACGAACCGCCTAGAATCAGGATTTTGAGGACCGAAACAAAAGGAGAACAGATGGAACATACGACACTGCAACCGGTACTCGCCATCGCCGGATCGGACTCCTCCGGCGGTGCAGGCATTCAGGCCGATCTGAAAACCATGCTCGCCAACGGCGTGTTCGGCATGAGCGCCATCACCGCGCTCACCGCGCAGAACACCACCGGTGTGCGATCCATCCAGGACACGCAGCCTGAGATTCTCGCCGATCAGATCGACGCGGTTTTCGACGATATTCCGCCGGTTGCCGTGAAGATCGGCATGGTTTCGTCCGTCAATCTCATCACCGTCATCGCGGATCGACTGACCGCGCATCACGCCACTAATGTGGTGCTGGACCCGGTCATGGTCGCCACGTCGGGTGCGAAACTCATCAGCGATGATGCGGTCGACGCGCTCACGCAACGACTGTTCCCGCTCGCCACGGTCATCACGCCGAACATTCCGGAGGCTTCCGCGCTGACCGGACTGCAGATCGAGGATGCGGATGGTATGGAGCGTGCGGCGCTGAAACTCGCCGAACAGTTCGGTTGCGCATCCCTGGTGAAGGGCGGGCATAATACGAACGACGCGAACGATGTGCTGGCCGAGGCCGATGGCACGATCACGTGGTTCGACGGGCAGCGCGTGGACAATCCGAACACGCACGGCACCGGATGCACGCTGAGTTCCGCCATCGCATCGCATTTGGCGCTCGGCGAGACGCTGCCCGGAGCCATTCGCAGCGCCAAGGCGTACCTGACCGGTGCGTTGAACGCGCAGCTCGACCTGGGTCACGGTTCCGGGCCGATGGACCACGCGTGGCGTTGGCGCTGAATGGGGCTTTGCGCTGTCTTGGCTGTCTTGGCTGGCTTGGCTGGCTTGGCTGGCTTGGCTGGCTTGGCTGGCTTGGCTGGCTGGTTGCTGACCACTGACTGGCCACTGACTGACCGACTGATTGGCCGCAAGTAATAATCACAACATCACAGAAATCAAACGCAGAAATGAGGAATCATGGCTCTTGACCGTAACGCCGAGAAGCAGGAAGTGCCCGTCGACCCGAAGACCGGCAAGCCGTACATCAATACGCTGGCGGCCGTCGCCATCAGCCCGGCCGGAGCGAGCCCGGAGAAGTCCACGTACGTTTCGCAGGCGGTGGACGTGATTCGCCAGTCCGGTCTGCCGAATGAGACGAACGCCATGTTCACGAACATCGAGGGTGACATCGACGACGTGCTCAAGGTGATCCGTGACGCGACGATGAAGCTGGCCGGCCAAGGGTACCGCACCGATGTGGTGATCCGTCTCGACATCCGCCCCGGTTTCGAAGGTCAGATCCACGCCAAGCAGGAGCTGGTGGACGAGATTCTGAGCGAACAGGCTGCACAGGACTGAGTGGTTCGGCTGCACAGGACCGAGTCAGGCTGAACAGCAGTCCATCTCTTAAATAACCCAGGCAAAGCACCGGCGAATGGGGAGGCGAATCCGCCCTATTCGCCGGTGCTTTGCTATGTTCGTCCGTTCCCCTTCTCGTCCGTTCCCCTTCTCGTCCGTTCCCCTTCTCGTCCGTTCCCCTTCTCGTCCGTTCCCGTCCCTTTCTCGCCCGCTCCTGCTCTCCCTCCCATTTATATCCGTTCCCCTATCGGCGTAGCCAAACGACGAAGCCATCCCCAAACGACTACGCTCAGAACCCCTCAGCGTAGACAAACAGGAACAGCATCACCATTTGTCTACGCTTACGGCACCTCAGCACAGCCAGACGGAGAAAGCATCGCCAAATGTCTACGCTCAGAGCCTCTCAGCGTAGACAAACGGAGATGACACCACCAAACGGCTACACTGGGGCCCGTCAGCATAGCCAAACAAGAGTGGCGTCACCGGATGGCTACGCTTACGGCACCTCAGCACAGCCAAATGGAGAAGACATCGCCAAACGGCTACGCTCAGAACCCGTCAACGTAACCAAACGGCGAAGCCATCCCCAAACGACTACGCTCAGACCTATTCGCTCCTCCCCCCTGTTTCCCTCCTCTCCTTCCCTGTTCCCCGCCCTTGGCGTAGCCAAACGGAGATGGCACCACCGGATGCCTACGCTCAGAACCCCTCAGCGTAGCCAAACGGGGACGGCACCACCGGATGCCTACGCTCAGAACCCCTCAGCGTAGCCAAACGGGGACGGCACCACCAAACGGCTACACTCAGAACCCCTCAGCGCAGCCATACGGGGACGGCATCACCAAACGACTACGCTGAGAGGACAGGAGGTGATGTCGAGTCGAGTCATTCGTGCCCCGCTCCCAACTGCCTCATCCGCAGCACCACACCTGTAATCCCAGCCATTTGTAACCCCACGCCCATCACTCGCGAAATACCGCCCGCAACCCGTCAATCAGCCCTTTGCAACCCCTTGCGCTATGCTGACGAATGGTATGAAACCGCGCACAACACGCGCGGATCAATCGAAAGACGTAACGAAAACGTAAGGACGTATCAATGGCACTGACTAAGAAGCAGACCAAGCAGCTGCGTGCTCTCGCGAACTCGCTGAAGCCGCTGTTCTACGTGGGCAAGAACGATCTGACCGAAGCCGCGATCAAGCAGGCCGACGAGACGATTGAAAAGCACGAGCTCATCAAATGCGCCGTGCAGGACGGTTCCGGCTTGACCGCCAAGGAAGCGGCAGAGGGCCTGGCGGAGCAGCTGAACGCCGAAGTCGTGCAGACCATCGGCAACCGTTTCGTGATCTACCGCCGTTCCAAGCGCGACGACGTCGAGCACATCCAGCTGGTGCGCGAATAGATTCGGCTCAAGTGCGTGACTAGGTGCGTGATCAGGTGCGCGACCAGGTGCGCAGCCGGATTATCAGCCGCGGACCGCATGTGATCGCGCACGCCGCGCATACCACGGATAGCGAAAGGGCGACCCCGCTCGAATAACGGGGTCGCCCTTCGCCGTATGAAGTCGGATGGTTCCGGTCGGATGGTTCCGGCCAGCCCACCTCGCCAATCAGCTCGCCAATCAGCTCACCAATCAGCGCACCTCAGCGCACAGCACGGCCACTGCGCCGCACACGGATGCGCATGGCCGTGGCGAGGCACGTCCAACCGATCACACAAATCAGAATCATCGTGCCGAAGGTCCACGCGCCACCAACCGCCGTGGCGTGGGCGAACGAAGCGGAACCTTCCTTGCCCGCACCGGCCTGCGCCACCGACAGGATCGTGGCGAACAGCGCGGTACCGGCCGCACCGCCGAACTGCAGACATGTGTTGAAAATGGCGTTTCCATCGGGCTTGAACACGCCCGGCACTTCAGACAGCGCACTGGTCATCACGTTCGCATTGCCGATGGCGTAGAAGAAACCAAACACGAAGTAGAAACCAGCCAGCATCGCGGCGGTCAGGTGCATGGAGAACACCAGCATCAGCGTGGGGCCGAGCACGGCGATACCCATCGGGATGAGGATCGGTTTGACCGCGCCGAACCGGTCGTAGAACCATCCGCCGAGCGGAGCGCACACCGCGCCGATCAACGCGCCTGGCAACACCAGCGCACCCGCCACGAACGTGGACGTGCCGAGCGACAGCTGTGCGACATTGGTGATCACGTAGCCATAGCCGATGGCGACAAGCGGCATGAGCGTATACGCGACGGCGTGCAGCAGCACCACGGGATTGCGCAGGATGCCGAGACGCAGCAGCGGCGAGAACGCGCGGCGGGACATGAATGCGAACAGTGCCAGCGAGCCGAGTCCCACCACCAGGCAAACCGCGGTGATGATGAAGGATGCGGTCGCGTTTGCACCGGATACGAGCTTGCCCACGGCCACGCCGCCCTGATTCAAGGCGAGCACCAGACCGACCAAGGCGAATACGATGGCGGTCAGTTGCAACGGTTCAAGGTAGGCGTCCTCGGTGGGCACTTTCTGTTCGAGGCAACGGCAACCGATCACCGCGGCCAGCAGGATCAGCGGAATCGCGATGACGAAAATCGCACGCCACGGCAGGATGCTGGTCACCGCGCCGCCGACGGTCGGGCCGATGGCGGGCGCGACGGTGATCACGAGCGAACCGACGCCCATAAGACGACCGATTTTGGAACGCGGCGACTGTTCGAGGATGATGTTGATCATGAGCGGCGTGGCGATGCCGGAGCCGATGCCTTGGATGACACGGGCGATGAGCAGCAGCGGGAACGCGTGCGCGACGATCATGATCAGCGAGCCGATGAGGGCGAGCGCCACCGCGGCAAGGAACAGCGCCTTGATCTTGAAGCGTCGTTTCAGGAAGGAGCTGACCGGCATGGTCGCCGCGACGGACAGCAGGTAGATGGTGGTGATCCATTGCACGGTGGACGTGGTGACGTTGAATTCGCGCATCAGTGCGGGGAACAGCACCGTCATCACGGTTTCCGTGAGGATGCCGATGAAGGCGAGGGACCCGACCGCGACGATTGAACCGATGAGTCGGCCGCTGATTTTCTCGTCGGCGGTGCTTTTGGATGCGGCGGCGGTGCTTGTTGCCGCGTTTGCTCCATTTGTCGTGTTTGTGTTTGCCGTGTTTGTCGCGTTCGTCGCGTTTGCGTTCGTGTTCGTCGTGGTATTGCTCTCGTTCTTCGTGTCTGTGATCTTCGTGTTCGTGTTTTTCGTGTTCTCGCTCATATTCTCATTCGTGGTTTCGCTGCGCCCCGCGCTTCGCTCCGCGGTGGAAGCGATTTCCCGGGACTCGTTGTTGTGCTGAAGAAGTGGAATATAAGGTATTGCCAACCGGCGTATGTATCCTCGCGCCGCGCACCCACGCGGCAGACGTTTCGTTTGATAGCCGAGTGTTCAGTGTAGCCGGGTCAGGTGGACAACAGTGCGCTTCCGGGTGAAAGCCGGATGGATGCCGGATGGATGCCGGATGGATGCCGGATGGAAGCCGGATGGAAGCTCGGATGGAAGCTCGGCTGACTGAATCGGTTTCGCCAGCCTGACCGTTCCCGATCATCCCGCTTCCGCGGTCGTTCCGCTGTTACGGTCATCCCGCTTCCCCGGTCGTTCCACCGTTCCCTACCGTTCCACCGTTCCCGGCCATCCCGCTCTCCCCGTGCAGGATAGGGCGAATCCTCGCCAGTCGCGCCGATACCTCGCGCTCGTAACCGCGATCGTTGGGATGGTAGTATTCCCTGCCCACCAGCTCGTCGGGCATGTACTGCTGCGGCGCCACAGCACCGGGCCAATCATGCGCATACCGGTACCCCTCGTGGTTGCCCCATTCCTTCATGAGCTTGGTCGGAGCGTTGCGCAGATGCAGCGGAACCGCACCGATATGCCCAGCGTCCACATCGGCCAGAGCCGAGTTGATGGCGTTGTAGCTGGCGTTCGACTTCGGTGCAGTGGCCACGGCGATGGTCGCTTCGGCGAGGATGATGCGCGCTTCCGGCATGCCGATCAGCGCCACCGCTTGCGCTGCGGCCACGGTGACCTGGAGAATCTGCGGTGCCGCTATGCCCACATCTTCGGACGCGGCGATCATGATGCGTCGGGCGATGAAGCGTGGATCCTCACCGGCACGGATCATTCGCGCCAGATAGTGGATGGCGGCGTCTGGATCGGAACCGCGCATGGATTTGATGAACGCGGAGATCACGTCGTAATGATCATCGCCATCCTTGTCGTAACGGACCGTGGCCGTGTCCATGACGGTCGAAACGACATCCGGTGTGATGATCGGTTTGCGCGCGCCTTTCCTACGCGCCTTGTCCCCCGTCACCGCACCCGCCGCGGCTTCCAGGATCGTCAGGCTTTTGCGCGCATCGCCGCTGGCCATGCGCACGATCTCATCGATAGCCTTATCATTCGCTTTAACCTCGCCTTTCAGCCCGTTCGGGCTTTCGAGCGCACGCGTGACGAGCTCATGGAGCTGTTCGGGTTCGAGCGATTCGAGTTTGACCACCACGGAACGCGACAGCAACGGTTTGATGACGGAGAAGCTGGGATTTTCGGTGGTTGCGCCGATGAAGGTGACGTCGCGGTTTTCGACCGCCGGCAGCAGTGCGTCCTGTTGGGATTTGGAGAAGCGATGCACCTCGTCGATGAACAGCACGGTTTCCTTGCCTTGTGTCACCAAGCGTTCGTGGGCGCGGTTCAGCACGTCGCGCACATCCTTGACGCCGGATGTGACGGCGGAAAGTTCTTCGAATTCACGGCCGGACTGTTTGGCCACGATGGTGGCGAGCGTGGTTTTGCCCACGCCGGGAGGGCCGAACAGGATGATGGAGCTCGGTGCGGTGAGCGAGCCTTTGGAGGCTGGATTGGCGAGGCGACGCAGCGGGGACCCCTGACCGAGCACATGATCCTGTCCCACCACTTCGTCGATGGTTTGCGGCCTCATGCGCACCGCCAATGGTCTGGTCATGTCTTCAGGTGCGTCCGCCGCACCGAACAAATCCTGCTCGCTCATGTTGTCCACTCTACCGCTCTGCCTTCCGGGGATTGTGGTTGTCTTCCGATCATCCGCCGCGTCTCCTTGCGGCCCGTTTCTGTCCGATTCCAATAATTCCAATATGTGTGACTGCGTACTTCGGGACGCTCTCTCCCGAAATCAGACAAAACCAGCCCGTTTCTGTCCGATTTTGAGGATACGGAACCGGACACCCTCCCCCGAAATCAGACAGAATCAGCCCGTTTCTGTCCGATTCTGGGGATGTGAAACGGGGTAATCTCCCTCATTTTCGGACAGAATCAGGCTGTTTCTGTCTGATTATGGTGAAGTGGAGCACGAGATTGTGTCTGTAACCTTCTGGATTGTCTGATGTTACGTAAGATGGCGTTCCCTCTGCACATGATTTCACTGCAACTCAATGTTTCAGCCTTTACCCCCTTTACCCCTGTCTTCTCCTTCCTCTCTCCCTCCCCCAATCCTCTTTCCTCCCTCAATCCCCTCTCCTCCCTCAATCCCCTCTCCCCATCCGCTCCCCTTCTTCCACCTTCTCCCTGACCATTCTTCTTGCGCTTCCCGCCAATCCAAAACAAACGCAATTCTCCTCGCATTCCCAAACACCCCCTCCTCAATCCCCGGCAATCCCCTCTTAAAACCGTCGTTTCCCGAATTTCGCCGCTAGGATGGAATCGATTGCATTTGCAAAGTCGCATTGTTGGCAAGGAGGCTGGAATGTCTGACAAGGATACGAAAAAGGGGACTGTCAAGGACACGGGTGTGGAGAAGACCCTGAAGAAGGTGGAGGATCATCTCGACACGATCAGACGCGCGAAAACCGTGTCGGAGCGTTTGGCGCATGTGGCGAAGGTCAGCGAACTGCTGAGTTCCGTCTGGGAGTTGCCGCCCGCGCAATTGCTGCGATTCCATTCCGATGTGGACGTGCGTGCGGTCGACCCGCATGCTTTGCCGGGATGGTGCGGCAGCCGCGATGAGGCTGAGCATTTCATGCAGATCAGTTCGCTGAGCATCGCCCGCTATCAGCGTCTGCTGTATGCGAACGGCACGAAGCATTCGCACAAGCGACTGCTCATCGTGTTGCAGGGCATGGACGCTTCCGGCAAGGGCGGTATCGTACGCCACGTGTTCAGTCAGGGCGACCCGATGAGCATCCACTACCACGGGTTCGGCGCGCCCACCGAGGAGGAGAAGCAGCATGATTACCTGTGGCGTGTGAGAAGACAGCTGCCGCAGAACGGCTGGATCGGCATTTTCGACAGATCGCATTACGAGGACATCGTGATGCCACGCATCTATGGCACGGTGGCGGAGGATCAGTGGCGTGCACGCTATGACGAAATCAACCAGTTCGAACATGACCTGGTTGCCGACGACTGCACGATTCTGAAGATCTTCCTCGTGTCCAGCCGCGAGGAGCAGAAGAAGCATTTCCTTGATCGTTTGGACGATCCGACGAAGTATTGGAAGTTCGATCCGAGTGATTTGGAGGCGCGTGAACGTTGGGACGAGTACATGGACGCCTGGCAGGAGGTCTTTGAGAAGACCAGCACCGATGATGCACCTTGGTATGTGGTTCCGGCGGATAACCGCTGGTATTCGCGTGCCGTGGTGTCGGAGTTGCTGCGTATCAGCATGCGTAACATGAACTTGCTGTGGCCTCCGCTGTCTGTGGACGCCGACGAGATGCGCCGACGGTTGGAGGAGGACTGATCGCCAGTCGCTCCCCTGATTCCGGCTGGTAGATTCCAGCCGGTAGATTCCGGCTGGCAGATTCCAGCTGGCCATCGCCCGGTGCCGGCTGCTTGTCTTCGGACTGACCGTTACCCGATTCCGACCGCTGGCCTCCGGACCGACACAGCCCGATTCCAACCGTTGGCCGGGCTAATTCCAATTATTAGCCCGGCCAACTATTCCGTCCGGCCAACTATTCCGTCCGGCCAACTATTCCGTCCGGCCAACCGGTCATATGAACGGCCATTCATATGACCGACCGTCCTCGCTGTCAGTCGCCGACCGAATAGTCGAGGAATACGACTTCGCCACCACTTTGCGTGGCGTCGAGGTCGACCACGCCGCTGATGGCCCAATCATGGTCGCCATCGGAATCGTCGATGATCTGACGCACTTTCCACGTGTGCTCGTCGCGTTCATGTGTGTCATCCAACATGAACAGCTTGGGCGAACGGGCTTCGGCGTCGATGTTCACGTATTCGTGTTCGTCGTAGTAGTCGTCGAGCACATCCTCCCATTCGTGCACACCGTAACCCCAATTCCGGTCGAGCGCGCCCAGCTCATCGGGCTTGTCGAGATCCATGAGCTGCACGCGACGGAACAGCGCATTGCGCACCAGTACGGTCAGACCGCGCCGGTCTTCAACGACCTCATTGCCCGAACCGGGGGCCGCCAACGAGGCCGCGGCCTGGGACGCTTCATCCGAGGAGCCGCCTGCATTCTCCCATTCGTCCACCAAACTGGAGTCGATGGAGCGCACGAGCACACGCAGCCATGCGATGATGTCTTTCAGACGTTCGTCTCGCTTTTCGAGCGGCACGGTACGGGCCAGGGAACGGTAGGCGTCGGACAGATAGCGCAGCAGGGTGCCTTCGGAACGCGCGATGTTGTATCGGGCGATATAGCCGGTGAAGTCCGAAGCGGTTTCGACCATGTCACGCACCACGGATTTCGGACTCAGCCAGTAATCGTTCGCCCATGGCACGTCGTGACGATACTGGGTGAAGGCCGCTTCCAGCATGTCTTCCAACGGTTTCGGATAGGTGATTTCGGCGAGCTTGTCCATGCGCTCGTCGTAGTCGAGCCCGTCCGCCTTCATATCGGCCATGGCCTTGTCTTTCGCGGCGCGTTCCTGTGCGCGCAGCACCTGACGCGGATCCTCCAACGTGGCTTCGACCATGGAAATCACGTCGAGCGCATAGGTTTCCGATTCGGGGTCGAGCAGTTCGAGCGCGGCCAGCAGGAACGGCGACAGCGGCTGGTCGAGTGCGAAATCGTCCGGCATGTCGAGCGTCATCAGATAGTCCAGACTACCGTCCGCGAGACGTTCGGTTTCGATGACTTCGGTGTCGAACAAGGTCTGGAAGATTTCGTCGGCCCGCTGATGCAAACGCTCCTTTTGGTCCGGGGTCTGTGCCGAATCGTCGATGAGCCTGTCGATGCGGGCGCGGGCATCGCCGCCCTGTTCCACTTCATTAAGCACCATGGAATGCGTGATCTTCAAGTGCGGGACCAGCGTTTCCGGCTCAGCGTCGATAAGCTTGTCGAAGGTGTTCTGGTTCCAGTTCACGAACCCTTCGGGAGCTTTCTTGCGCTTGATCTTCTTCAGCTTCTTCGGGTCGCCTCCGGCCTTGGCTATGGCCTTCTGATTCTCGATTTCGAATTCCGGTGCTTCGGCGATCACCAATCCTTCGGTGTCGAACCCCATACGCCCGGCTCGACCCGCGATCTGATGGAATTCGCGCGCCTTGAGCTTACGCATCTTATTGCCGTCGTATTTGGTCAGGGCGGTAAGCACCACACAGTGAATAGGCACGTTGATGCCGACGCCCAGCGTATCGGTGCCGCAGATCACCGAAAGCAGCCCCTGCTGGGCCAGCTGTTCGACCAGCCTGCGATACCGCGGCAGCATGCCGGCATGGTGCACGCCGATGCCGGTGCGCAGCAAGCGTTGCAGAATCTTACCGAACGCCGTGGTGAACTTCACGCCTTTGATGGCTTCCGCGATGGCGTTGCGCTGCTCCTTGCTGGATACGCCGGTGGAGGCCAGCGCCTGCGCCGTTTCCAGCGCCGCATCCTGCGAGAAGTGCACGACATAGATAGGCGTTGACCCATCCTTGTAGGCCAGCTCGACCGTGCGTTCAAGCGGATCAAGCGTGTATTCATAGTTCAGCGGAACAGGGCGTGGGGCATTGGCGATGACGTCCACATCCGGCGTGTCGTTCAGCTCGGAAAGCTTGTTCGCGATGGCGTCCACATTGCCCAATGTGGCGCTCATCAGCAGAAACTGCGTTTGCGGCAGGGTGAGCAACGGCACCTGCCATGCCCAGCCGCGTTCGGGATCGCCGAAATAGTGGAACTCATCCATAGCGACCAAACCGACATCGGCATGCTCGCCTTCGCGCAACGCCTGATTGGCCAGAATCTCGGCGGTGCAGCAGATGATCGGCGCGTCGGCGTTGATATGACTGTCGCCGGTGATCATGCCTACGTTCTCACGTCCGAACACTTCGATCAGATCGAAGAATTTCTCGCTGACCAGCGCCTTGATCGGAGCCGTATAGTACGAACGGCGACCGGTGCACAGGGCCGCGAAATGCATGCCCAACGCCACCAGGGATTTGCCCGATCCCGTCGGCGTGTTCAGGATGACGTGGTCGCCTGCGAGGATATCCATGATGGCTTCCTCCTGATGCGGCCATGGCTCGATGCCCTTCACATCGATGGCCCAGTCGAAGAACCGCTCATAGATGTCGTCCGCCGTCAGATTGCGGGCTCTCTCATCCCCATCCCACTCCGGGGCGAGCCGCCCCAAGGAGCCATACATTGTTTCATCACTCATCTTGTCCACCTTGCATTCCCATATTGGCCAGTATTGGCCCGTTTAAGTCCGTTTGATCCTTTTATTGGTCCGTATTGGATTATCAGCGTTCATGGTCGGTCACCCGCCGCAACAACCATCATCGTCGCAACGACAGGCATGAGCAACATCGTCGACGATTCGCATCATCATGCCACACGACATCAGGGCAACGCCCTGACCTCGCCATATTTATCACCCAATGACGTCCCGCCACCCGGCCGTCCGGCATCAGCGCAACGCGCAACGCATAACACGTATGCCGCTTCATACCGCGACCATGGCCGCATCACCATATTGAATTATCACATTGTCCGTGAACCGTCGCATTGTCCGTGAACCGTCGCATTGCCTGCATCGTCGCGTCACACGTTCGGAACCCTTTCCTGCTCCGAACTCCTGATATACGATGACCAATCGCCCGAAAGCAATCACCCGAAACCTGCGATTTCGGCAATCGGCTACGCTTCGGATTCCTCCTCGTTATCATTGCGCAGCTCATCTATCGCGGCTTGGAAGTCCTCCAGGTTCTCGAAGTTCTGATACACGCTTGCGAATCGCATGTACGCCACTTCGTCCAAATCACGCAACGGCTTGAGGATGGCCTTGCCTACCTCAGCCGACGTGACCTGTGCCTGACCGGCAGATCGCAGATCCTCTTCGACCCGCTGCCCCAGTTTCTTCAGATCGGCTTCCTGCACCGGTCTGCCCTGACACGCCTTCCGCACACCGGAAATCACCTTGTCGCGGTTGAACGGTTCAAGGCTTCCGGAACGCTTCTCCACCAGCAAAGTGGTGGTCTCCAGCGTGGTGAAACGACGATTGCAGTGCAGGCACAGACGCCGACGACGGATGAAGTACCCGTCCTCGCTGACACGCGTCTCGATGACCTTGGTTTCGGAATGATGACAATAAGGGCAATGCATGACCCCCACCATACCCGAAACCGCAGGAATTCGCGTGTTGCGACGCGGTTCGCATGTAGCTCGCGCACGATTCGGACACGATCACACGCAGTACCTGTATCACTCGGCCGGCACGATGATCCGCTGACCTGGAATAAGCGATGCCGAATCAAGCTCATTCAAATCGATAAGTTCCCTCACCGTACGCGATACATCACCTCCCTCCGGAGTAATCGAGGCCGCATATGCCCACAACGTATCGCCCGGCTGCACTGTATAGCTCACCACCCGCATGGGTTCCGTCGCGGAATCGGCATTGGATGGTGTCAACCACCCCAACCCCAGACATACGACCACGACGGACAACACCACGGCGAGCAGCTTCGATCGCCCAGCCTCCCCCGACTCCCGCAGCCACACAGCCACATGAGAGAGGAAAGCCCCACGCTTCACAGAACCGCTTTCCGCTCCGGGCGCAACATTATTGCCGACCATCGGAACCCCAAATACATGTCTGCCCATCGCGACCACCGACCTTTCGAACAGTTGTTCTATCGAACGTTTGTTCTAATTGTTGCACAGATGTTCGAATAGCACAACCCGCCGTATCGAACAAATGTTTGATTTCAAAACGGATTCACGTTAAGCTAGGTAAAATGACGAAAGGAACGCCATGAGCACTGTCCCATACACGCCACGAGCAGACGCCTCGGTGGCCGACGATCTCACCGATCGTCAGCTTCAGGTGCTCAAGGCAATCACCACTTATCAGAATGAGCGCGGTTTCGTTCCCTCATTCCGCGAAATCGGCGCCGCAGCCGGTTTGAAAAGCCCCTCGTCGGTCAAACATCAGCTGCAGGCACTTGAGGAGAAGGGCTATATCAGACTTAACGCCAATAAAGGCCGTGCCGTCGAGATATTGCACGATCCGTTCTCCGCTCAGTCGTCCGGCACTGGAACCTCCGAGCATGACAGCAACTCCGAGCATGGCACCGCAACCATCATCCCCTTCCCCTCCTCGAAGGCAAGCGAAGCGGTGCTCGAATCCCGTGACATCCCATTGGTCGGCCGTATCGCAGCGGGAACACCCATCACCGCGGAACAGCATATCGACGACGTAATGCGTCTGCCCGAGCGCCTCACCGGCTCCGGCGGCAACCTGTTCATGCTGGAAGTGCACGGCGATTCCATGATCGATGCCGCAATCTGCGACGGCGATTTCGTGGTGGTGCGCGAACAGCACACAGCGGTGAACGGCGATATCGTGGCGGCGTTGCTCGACGGCGAGGCGACGGTGAAGACTTTCCGCAAAGAGAAGGGCCACGTGTGGCTTATGCCGCACAACCCCGCATACTCTCCCATCGACGGCACCTACGCCACCATTATGGGAAAGGTTGTCACCGTCCTCCGAAAGTTGTAGAGTCATTCACGACAAGTAGCGGAACCCCGGCCATGCGCCGGGGTTTCGTCGTATCTGAGGCTAAAAGCAAATGGTATTGAGAAACAATCTCATCTGTTTTCCGGAAAGGATCTGAACATGGCGCACACGCATACCACCCCGCAAGGCGCGGGGCATCAACAACGATTGATCGCGACACTGTCCGTCACCCTCACCGTATTCGTGGTCGAAGTCGTGGCAGCGTTCATCACCGATTCGCTCGCCCTGCTCACCGACGCCGGACACATGCTCACCGACGTCTCCGTACTCGTCGCATCCACCATCACCGCCATACTGATGCGCCGCAAGCCCAACAGCACCCGTACCTGGGGCTGGGCCCGACTCGAAATCATCACCGCCGCATGCGGCGCGTTGGTGCTGCTGTTCGTGGGCATCTACGCGCTGTTCGAGGCATGCATGCGACTGTTCGGCGATTCCGAAACGGCGATCAGCGATGTTCGGCTTCTGCTGTTCGTCGGCATATTGGGGCTGGTGGCGAACATCGTCTCCATCACCATTCTTTCCTCGCAGCGCGGCGACAATATGAATATGAAGGCCGCGTTCCTTGAAGTGATGAACGACGCACTGGGTTCGGTAGCCGTGGTCGCATCCGCCCTGGTCATGCTCACAACCGGCTGGGATAAGTTCGACGCGATCGCGGGCGGCATCATCGCACTGATGATGATCCCCCGCGCAATCAAACTGCTGCACAACGCCGTCCGCGTACTGCTGGAGGAGACCCCGCAGGGGCTGGATCTCGATGAGGTGCGCAAGCATCTGGAATCGGTGCCGCGCGTGGTCGCCGTGCACGATCTGCATGCCAGCACCGTTTCGACGGGTCTGCCGATTCTGATGGCGCATGTGGTGGTGGAGAACGGCCTGACCATGGAGGATGGCGCTGCCATTCTCAAGCAGCTGCAGGACTGCCTGCGCGAGCATTTCCCCGTGTCCGTGCCGCACACCACCTTCCAGCTCGAACCGGAGGGGTACAGTTCGCTGTCCATCGAAGAGATGCACCGCTAGTTTTGCTGGAGATCCACTACGACACCGAAGCAGCTAAAACGCTGGAACCATATGGCAAGATGAATGGCATCGATTTCCCCACTCGGGAACCGGTGCCATTCGCCTCGCCCCGCTGCGATCAATGAGGAATGGCGTTCCCAACTTCACCGGAATCGGACAGAATCAGCCCATTTCTGTCTGAAAACGGTATGAGAGACACCCGGCCTTCTGAACCGCTCCACGACCCCGGACAGACTTAACCGGAATCGGACAAAAGCAGGCCGTTCCTGTCTGATTCCGGTAATTGATGAAGGTTAGCTCGTATCGTTTTCGGATAAAATCGTCCCGATTCTGTCTGAAAACGGGACGAATCAGCCATCAAGCCTCACCAAACGAGTCAGCCCATCGGTAATGGAGAATCTGGCATCCAGCGCATCGAACAGCTTGTCATACACCACCGTCAGCATCACGGAAACCAACGACACCAGCAACACGAAAATCCACACCCAGTACAAGGGGTCGTACCCCATCATCCAATCCTTACCGTTCATCAACACCATGACCATCGAAATGCTCTCAACCACACCGGCGTGAAACAGATAGATCACGAACGTCATATTCGCAAGACCGCCAAGCGGAGCCTTCACGTCCATCGAAGCGAATCCGACAAATATCAGCACCGAAGAAAGCGCGACAAGCGGGGTGAACGGTCCGACAATGCCAAGCGGGAAACCATTGGCGGAAACATAGTGCGCCCAGTAGTACACGACCCCATTGAACACCTCGATCAACAGGCCGGCCGACAACGCCAGAACCGCGACCTTCGCGCTCTTGCCGATTCTCTTCCTCAGCACGTATCCAACAGCAAAATAGCCGAGATAACAAAACACCATGCCCAGATTCCACGCCAACTTGACCTCGCCCATCGTCCACATGCTGGCGACCGCGAGGAGCAGGAACGCCACCGCGACCCTCTCGAACATGCGCTCACCGATCTCGCTCTTCACACGAATCACCCACGGGGCGAGAAGATAGACACCGATGAGCATATACAGGTACCACATGTGATAGAACGGTTTGCCGGCCACCAGTCCGGACAACACGTCACCCCACCCCGAACCGGTGCCGGCGAGGTTCATGCCCGCTTTGAACAGGGTGTAGAGGATCGTGAATATGAAGGTCGGTACGACCACGTGACGGAACGATTTACGATAGAACGTCTTGTAATCGAGATTCTTCGGATTGTCCAGGATGAACGCGCCTGAGATCATGACGAAGCACGGCACGGCGAACCGTGACAGCGAATCGTAGATATTCACCAGCATTTGGCGGTTCAGTCCGGCGAGGAACGCTTGATTCCCCTGACCGATGTCCACCCACTGCGTGGCTACGTGAATCACGATAATGGCAACGCAACTGAGGATGCGCAACAGGTCATAGTTGCTTTCTCTGTACTTCGTCGGTATGATCCTTCCTGTTCCTCCATCGACGGCCTGCCTGAGCGGATGCACGGGGGTATGCACGTTCATACCCTGCGTTCGATTCAGCGCCTGCGAATCATCCACAAACAGCCGCATGAGCAGTATTTGCAAACGTAAGCATACCGATAATGTTTGACGCTGGCATCTCGTTTCACAGCGGTACGGGGTATGGCAATATGCTTGAAGCGATGGCGAGAATCCCTGATTTTCCGCCCTGTTCTGCCGCTCTTCCCTACCGGAATCAGACAAAATCAGGGCGAATCTGTCCGAAAACGATACGAAAGGGAAGAAAAACGAAAACGGGACGTTGCGAAGGCAACGTCCCGTTTGGGAGTCAAATTTTCCCATTGGAGAGTCAGGTCTTATGGGTTCTGACTCAATCCAGAACGCCCAACGACTGACCTGCCCCAGAGAACCCAGGAATCTCGGGAACCGGGAAGCCGATCTAGCCTAGAAACCTGACTCAACCTAGCGACTATCAGAAGCCGAACTGGGCGGCGGTCTGCTTCAGGGTCTCCGCGGAACGGTTCAGCGCGGCGAGCTCGCGGTCGGACACCGGAGTGTTGATGGCGGTGTTCACGCCGTGGCGGTTGATCAGGGTCGGCACGGACATGCACACGTCGGAGATACCGTGGAAGTCCTTCAGCATGGAGCTGACCGGCAGGATGCGGTTGGAATCCTTGAGCACGGCCTCGATGATGTCGACGCCGGACATGCCGATGGCGTAGTTGGTAGCACCCTTGCCGTTGATGATCTTGTAGGCGGCGTTCTTGACGTCCTGGTGAATCTGCTCACGCACTTCGGCGTCGAGCGGCTTATGGCCAGGCAGCGGGGTCCAGTCGCACATCGGGACGCCACCGATGGTGGCGGAAGCCCACAGCGGGACTTCGGAATCGCCGTGTTCACCGGCGATGTAGGCGTGGACGTTCTTGACGTTGACGCCGGTCTGCTGCGCGATCAGGAAGCGCAGACGGGCGGAGTCCAGGTTGGTGCCGGAGCCGAAGACCTGATTCTCGGGCAGGCCGGAGATCTTCTGGGCAACGTGGGTCGCGATGTCGACCGGGTTGGTGATGAGCATGTAGATGGCGTTCGGAGCGACCTTGACAAGGCCGGGGATGATCGCCTGAAGGATCTTGATGGTGGCACCGACGAGCTCAAGGCGGGTCTGGCCGGGCTTCTGACGCGGGCCAGCGGTGATGACGATCATATCGGCGTCTCGGCAGATCTCAGGATCATCGGAACCATCGATGGACACGGTCGGGTAGAAGCTGGAGCCGTGCTGCATATCGAGCACTTCGGCCTCCACGCGTTCCTTGGCGATGTCCTCGAGTACGATCTCGCGGGCGACGCCACGCTGGGCGGCGGCGAAGGCGAGGGTGGAACCGACTGCGCCGGCACCGATAACAGCAAGCTTCGTGGGCTTGATAAGCGATTCTGCCATGGCTATACCTCTCTTAGAGAGATGCGCCGTTTGGGCGCATCGTTCCTCAAAACATCACTTCAACTGTACTCACATAACCTGACACTGGCAGCGCTCACATATCACCGCGTGCCACGTTGGAATCCGCCTGCGGGAACGCATCGGAGTATCTCGACACACGACGGAACACGGCAAGGCACGGCTGACACGCTGCCACCAGCGAACAACCGCAGCGAAAGGCTGCGCCAGCATCACCATCAGCAGCGTATCTCGCCATCCAACCAGCCAACCAGCCAACCAACCAGCCAGTCGCCTAGTCGATCGCCGCCGCGACGATCTGCGCCGACAGCCGGTCGTCCACGTCGGCCGACACGTGCACGCCGTCATCCTGCCATTGCACGTCCTGCACATGCCCGTATTCGCGGATTCTGGACAGCAACGCCCCTTCGGAATACGGCAGGAGCGCCTCCACGTGCACGCCGGGCGTGGGCAGCAGCGCCTCCACCGCGGCGCGCAATCCTTCCACACCGTCGCCGGAATATGCGGAGACGATATGCGCGTCGGGTTCGAGCACCGCCAAGCGTTCCACGGTTGCCTTGTCACACAGGTCGGCCTTGTTGAATGCCAGGATGCGCGGGATGGATGCGGTGCCTTCGATGTCGGCAAGGATCTCGTTGACCGCGTCGATCTGCGAGAACGGGTCGGGGTGCGAGGCGTCCACGACGTGCAGAATCACGTCCGCGTCGGCGACCTCCTCCAGCGTGGATTTGAACGCTTCGACCAGCTGCGTGGGCAGTCTGCGCACGAAGCCGACCGTGTCCACGTAGGCGTACAGTCGCCCATCCTTCGCCTTGGTGCGCCGCACCGCGGTGTCAAGCGTGGCGAACAGCGCGTTTTCGACCAGCTCGCCGGAACCGGTCAGCCGGTTGGTGAGCGATGATTTGCCTGCGTTCGTATAGCCGACCACGGCGATGGTGGGCAGTCCGTAACGACGGCGCGATCCGCGCTTGACTTCACGGGCCGGCGCCATTTGGGCGATCTGCTTCTTCAAGCGTGCGATGCGCGTGCGGATCACGCGACGATCCATTTCGATCTGCGTCTCGCCGGGACCTCGGGAACCGATGCCGCCGTTCTGCCCGGCCGCTTGGCCGCCGGCCTGACGGGACAGGGATCCGCCCCAACCGCGCAGTCGCGGCAGCATGTATTCGAGCTGCGCCAGTTCCACTTGCGCCTTGCCTTCGCGCGAAGTGGCGTGCTGGGCGAAGATGTCGAGGATCACGGCGGTGCGGTCCACCACTTTCACTTTGGCGGCGTCCTCCAATCCTCGACGCTGGCTCGGCGGCAGGTCGTCGTCGACCACGATCGTATCGGCTTCGTCACGCGCCACGATGTCGGCGATCTCCTTCGCCTTGCCGGAACCCACGTAGGTGGCGGCGTCGGGTCTTGAACGATGCTGCAGCAGGCCGTCGCACACCACGGCGCCCGCGGTCTGCGCGAGCGCGGCCAGTTCTCGCAACGATTCCTCGGCTTTGGCTTGCGTGGTGACGGCGCTCGACCATACGCCCACGAGCACCACTCGTTCGAGCCTGACCTTGCGGTATTCGACTTCGGTGACGTCCTGCAGTTCGCCGAGGCCGGCGACGCGCTTGAGCTGATTGCGCGATTCTCGTTCGGCCCATTCCTCGCTGCCGGAGGAATCGAAGCCCACGCCGTGCGCGTTGTCTCCGAGCAGCACTTCGGAGGATTCCGCGAGCACATCCGCATGGGCGGTCGCGTTCCCGCCGTGGGCGCCGTCGCCCGCGCTTTCCGGGCGCGCTCCCGCATCGAAACCCGCACCGAAACCCGTACCGAAACCCGCACCGAAACCGGCACCAGAGCCAGCGCCTGCGCTGGCGGGACCTGCGGGGCTTGCAGGGCTCACAGGACTTGCGGAATTCACAGGGCTTGCGGCCGCTCCACCCGTCATGCGGTCCGTCAAGCGATCGCCTTCACCGGTCTTGTCGATATCGTCGCTCAGGGTCAATGCCACCTCGTTCTCGGCTCGCGTCTCGGCCCGTATTTCGGCCCGCGTTTCGGTTCATGTTTCGTTTCGAGCCCCGGCTCGCCGCCGCGTCTCGTTCACCCGCGCCGCCGCCATACGAAACGGGCGGGCACGTTCATTATTATCATCATGTGAGGTGACAGACCAGCCACCGTCCACTTCGCCCCAAGGGTTCGCCCCGGCGGAGCGGGCGGGCAGGGGCACTGGCCGAACATCCGAAGGCGTTTCGGGGGAGCAACCTCCGGGAGCAACCTCCGGGAGCAACTTCCGGGAGCAGACCTCGGGAAGCAGACCTCGGGAAGCAGACCTCGGGAAACGAACTTCGGAAAACAGACTTCGAGGAACAGACGACAGACGGAGAAAACGGAAAGGTTCGGGACACATCATGGCGGAACAGTATTTTTCGGCCGACCCCTCATCGAAGGACGTGCGTCGCACCCTGCACGTGCAGTTGCGTGGGCGTGACACCGATGTCGAGGTGTCGAACGGCGTATTCTCCGGGTCACGTCTTGATCTCGGCACGTCGGTGTTGCTCAAGCAGGCGCCGGAGCCTCCCGAGCATGGCAATCTGCTTGATCTGGGATGCGGCTGGGGGCCGATTGCCCTTTCGCTCGCGTTCGCCTCGCCCGAAGCCACCGTGTGGGCGGCGGATGTGAACGAACGTGCGCTTGAACTGACCGAGCTGAACGCGAAACGCAACGGATGCGGCAATGTGCGCGTCATCCGTACCGATGCCGATGCGAAGCCCGTCGATCCGACCGCGCTCAGCCCCGACCTGACCTTCGACGCGATCTGGTCGAATCCGCCGATCCGCATCGGCAAGGAGGCGCTGCATACGATGCTCATGAACTGGCTGCCGCGTCTGTCGCCCGATGGCGTCACCTACTTGGTGGTGCAGAAGAATCTGGGCGCGGATTCGCTGATCAACTGGCTGGCCGACGCGCTGGGCGACGGCTATGCGGTGTCGAAATACCACAGCGCCAAGGGATTCCGGGTGATCGAGGTCGCCCGCGCGTAGGAACACGTAGGAGCGCATAGGAGTCCGCACGGTAGGTGCCGACACGTGGGCATCCATGTGTTGACGAGATCGGTGAGGTCGGCGAGCGCTCGTCGGTTCCGCATCCCGTCATCCGGAAACCACCCCCGCGTCCCGTCATCCGGAATCCGGCGCCGCCCCTCCCCGCTCCGCAGACCGAGCCCACGGATATCCGCCATTCGCCCAAACACTCATTCACCCATTCACTCAGCCACTGAGACACTAAGGACCGTGATGAAATTCGTTTACCCGCCTGAATTGCCGGTATCGGCCGCACGCGACGACATCGCCCAGGCCGTTCGTTCGAGCCAGGTGGTCATCGTTTCCGGCCAAACCGGTTCCGGCAAAACCACGCAGCTGCCGAAGATCCTGCTGGAGCTCGGGCGTGGCTCGCATGGCCATCAGATCGTGCACACGCAGCCGCGTCGTATCGCGGCCCGTACCGTCGCGGAACGCATCGCCGCCGAAATGGGTGTGCGTTTGGGCGAGGAAATCGGCTATCAGGTGCGATTCACCGACGACACGTCCAAGGCCACGCGTCTGAAGGTCGTCACCGACGGTATCCTGCTCGCGCAGATCCAGCGCGATCCGAAGCTCAGCGCCTACGACACCATCGTGATCGATGAGGCGCATGAACGCAGCCTCAACATCGATTTCCTGCTCGGCTATCTGACGGCCCTGCTGCCCCAGCGCCGCGACCTGAAGCTCATCATCACGTCCGCGACCATCGATTCGGTGAAATTCCAACAGCATTTCGAGCATGCGCTACACACCAAGGTGCCGGTGATCGAAGTGTCCGGACGCACCTATCCGGTGCAGATCGTCTACGAGCCGTTGGGCGCGGCGCCCGCGCTCATGCATGATGTGCCGGGTTTCGCGCGTGGCGTGGATCCGGGCAGCGACGAGTACGGCACGGGGGACAGCGCCGGCGAAACCGACATGCCCACCGCCGTGGCCCGCGCATGCGCTGAGCTCATCATCCATTCGGGCCATGAGCGTGGTGCGCGTGACATTCTCGTTTTCGCTTCCGGCGAGCGCGACATCCACGAGTTCGAGGCGGCGCTGCGGCACCATTTCGGCCCGCGTGCCGAGGATATGCGCCGTCCGGATGCGATTGAGATCATGCCGTTGTTCGCGCGTCTGTCCGCGGCCGACCAGCATAAGGTGTTCGAATCGCATACGCATCAGCGCATCGTGATCGCCACGAATGTGGCCGAGACGTCGTTGACCGTGCCGGGCATCCGTTATGTGGTCGATCCGGGTACCGCGCGTATTTCCAGATATTCCAAGACCGCGAAGGTGCAGCGTCTGCCGATCGAGCCGATCAGCCAGGCCAGTGCCGATCAGCGTTCGGGCCGTTGCGGCCGTGTGGCGGATGGTATCGCGATCCGCCTGTACAGCCGTGAGGATTATGAGACGCGCCCGCGGTTCACCGATCCGGAAATTCTTCGCACGTCGTTGGGCGCAGTGGTGTTGCACATGCTGAGCGTGGGCGTGGCGCGTACGGCCAGTGATGTGACGGAGTTCGGGTTCATCGATCCGCCTGATGTGAAGGCCGTTTCCGATGGTTTCAACGAGTTGACCGAGTTGAAGGCGGTGGCGCGTAGGCGTGGCGAGGTGACGTTGACGCCTATCGGCCGCCAGTTGGCGCGTATTCCGATTGATGTGCGTTTGGGTCGTATGGTGATCGAGGCGGCGCGTTCCACGTCGCCGAACACGCTTGCCGCCGTACTGGTGATCGTGGCGTTCCTGAGTTTGCAGGATCCGCGCGAACGCCCGGAGGAGCATCGTGAGGAGGCGGATCGTATCCATAACCGGTATGCCGATCCGACGAGTGATTTCCTCACCGCGTTGAACATTTGGGATCGTGTGTTCCAGGCTGATGGCGAGCCGAGCAATAACGCGTTGCGCCGCATGTGCAAAACCGAGTATTTCAGCTGGCTGCGCATGCGTCAGTGGAAGGATCTGGTCGCGCAGCTGCGTCAGATGTGCCGTGAGATGCGCTTCAAGGTGGGCGACCCGTTGCCGTCTTCGCGTGCCGGTTTGGAGATCCGCCAGCTGCCGTTGAATCAGCAGGCGGCGCATAGCCTGTGCTGTTCGTGGGATGCCGAGGGTATTCACAAGTCCATGCTTGCCGGCCTGTTGTCGATGATGGGCATGCAGGTGGTGCGTGAGCCGAAGGCTTCCGATTTCGCCGGGTTGAAGGGTGCGGCGAAGGCGAAGGCCATCAAGCGTGCGCAGAAGATGGCGAAGAACGATTATCAGGGTGCGCGCAGTACGCATTTCGCGTTGTTCCCTGCGTCCGCGGTGGCCAAGTCGACGCCGAGTTGGGTGATGAGCACCGAATTGGTGGAGACGTCGCGCTTGTGGGCGCGCTATTGCGCCGCGATCGATCCGGCGTGGGCCGAACCGTTGGCCGGTTCCCTCACCCGTGTGACGTATGCGGAGCCGCATTGGTCCGGTTCGCGCGGTTCCGCGGTGGCGAGCGCGAAGGTGCTGTTGTATGGCCTGCCGATCGTGCAGGATCGTACGGTGCTGTGGGGTCGTATCAATCCGCCGGAGGCGCGTGATTTCCTGATCCGCCAGGGTTTGGTGGAGGGTGATATCCAGCAGCGGTTCAGCTATGACGATTTCGTGCGTAGGAATCTGCGCATTCTTGAGGACGCCGCCGATGACGCGAATCGTACGCGTCAGCTTGCGCAGACCATCACGGATGAGGATCTGTTCGACTTCTATAACTGTGTGATTCCGCAGGATGTGACGTCGTTGGCGTCGCTGGCGAAATGGTGGAAGTCGAATCATGATGCCGATCCGACGCTGCTGGATTTCGACCCGGACAAGGTGGAGCGTCTGAACGAAGCGGATGCGGTGAGCTTGGCCGATTATCCGGATCATTGGCATACGCGCGGCACGGATGGCCAACCGATTGATCTGCGCTTGTCGTACATCTACGATCCGACCGATCCGGATGATGGTGTGACCGTGCATGTGCCATTGAAGGCGTTGGGGCGTATCACGCCGGAACAGTTCACGTGGAATGTGCCGGGCCTGTTGGATGAGTTGACGCTTGCCATGATCAAGGCGCTGCCCAAGCAGTTGCGCGTGCAGTTCGTGCCGGCGCCCGATGCCGCGCGCAAGATCCGCGCGTGGATCGACGAACAGTACCCGAATCTGCCGGGCACCGCGTTGGACGTGGACTGCCCCGATCTGGCGCACGCGTTCACGCAGGCGGCCATCGCCACGGTCGGCGCACAGATCCACCCCGAAGTGCTGGGCAAGGAGCTCACCGACCGTCTTTCGCCGTACCTGCGTATGACATTCGCCGTGGAACAGTCTGCCGTGACCGGGCGCAATGCGTCCGGTCACGGCAGACGCAACCCACGCCGGCAGGTGAAGGTGCTGGGCAAGTCCAAGGATCTGAAGGCGCTGCAGGTCAAATTCGCGCAGGAGGCCGAGGAATCGGCACGCCGCATGGTCAAGAAGCAGGCCGACAAGGCTGCCGACCAAGGCAAGATCGTGCAGCAGGCGAATCTGCTGCACCGTTCCGGCGCCACCACCGAATCCCGCGCTTCGATGCTGTGGCATGGTGCACTCGACGCGCTGCGGTTGCCGGATGAGCGTATTTCCTCGCGTTGGCTTGGTGCGGAGGCGTTGATGCTCGCGTCCGCGCCGTACAAGTCGACGAAGGATCTGGCGGAGGATCTGCAGTTGGCCGCGGTGAAACGTCTGTTGCCGCAGGTGGACAAGCTTCAGGATGATGAGGCGTTAGCGAACGCGGTGCTCGACGTGCGTGAAGTGTATGAGGATACGGTATACGCCGTGTCCCACGATGTGATCGCGATTCTGAAACGCTATGCGGAAGTCGATAAAGCGGTGAGCGGCAAGGCCGACCTGCCGATGCTCTCGGTGCTGCAGTCGATCCGCGAGCATATCGCCACGCTCGTGTTCCCCGGTTTCATCGGGGCCACGCCGCCCGCTTCACTCAAATCCGTGGAACGCTACCTGCATGCCGATCTGATGCGTCTGACCAAGGCGAAGAACGACAAGAACCGTGACGTGCGCTGGGCGTGGGAGGCGGATGAGGCCAGGCAACTGGTGGACAAGGCCATGGCCAAGGCGAAGGCCGAACCCGCCGGCCCGAAGCATGAGGAGCTGATGCGCAAGGCCACCGACGCGAGGTGGATGCTTGAGGAGTTCTATGTGAGCTTGTGGGCGCAGGAACTTGGCACCCCCAAGCCCGCCAGTCTCAATCGCATCAAGAAAGCGCTCGCCTGAACCGTTCTGAAACGACCTGAAACGACCTGAACCGACATGAACCAACCTGAATCCGCTTCAAATTCGGAGGGCCCGCAGCAGGGCCTTCCGAACGGTTCACCGCCCGCCATCCAGCGCAAGTGACAGAATGTGAACCATGACTGATTCCACCTCCGCACAACGCAGTATCAACCGTCCCCTGGGCACGCCGCTAGGCGACCACCCGACCCGCGTGCTCTTCCTCGGCGCCGGCGAACTCGGCAAGGAAGTCACCATCGAACTCATGCGCCTCGGCGCATGGGTGTGCGCCGCCGACTCCTACGCCGGCGCCCCCGCACAACAGGTGGCCCATGAGTCGCGCGTACTCGACATGGCCAACCCCGAACAGCTCAAAGCCCTGTTCGACGACGTCAAGCCCGACATCATCGTGCCGGAAGTGGAAGCCATCGCCACCCAGGAACTCGCCGACGCCGCCGCCAACGGCGCACAGGTCGTACCCAGCGCCGAAATCGCAGCGATCTGCATGGACCGCGAACGCCTGCGCGTCCTCGCCCACGAGGAACTCGGCCTGCCCACCACCCCCTACCGTTTCGCCGGTTCCCTGGAGGAACTGCGCGCCGGAGCCGAGGAAGTCGGCTACCCGTGCGTCGTCAAGCCGATCATGAGCTCCTCCGGCCACGGCCAATCCGTCGTGCGCTCCGCGGATGCCATCGACGCCGCCTGGACCGAAGCGCAGGAAGGCCGCCGCGCCCACGACGAAGGCGACGTTTCGCGCGTCATCGTCGAAGCGCTCGCCCCGCTCGAACGCGAACTGACCGTACTCACCGTCAGCTCCAGCGCCGGCATCGTCACCTGCACACCCATCGGCCAACGTCAGGAATCCGGCGACTACCGCGAATCCTGGCAGACCAACGCGGCGAACACCAGTGCCGCCGCAGCCGAGGAAACCGCCCGCGCCCAGCGCATCGCCAAAACCGCCGTCGAAGGACTGGTCGCCAAAGCCCGCGCCACCGGCGAAACCGGATGGGGTGTCTTCGGCGTCGAACTCTTCGTCCTCACCGACGGGTCGATCCTGTTCAACGAAGTCTCCCCCCGCCCGCACGACACCGGCATGGTCACCATGATCTCCCAGCGTCTGAGCGAATTCGCCCTGCACGCCCGCGCGATCCTCGGCCTGCCCGTCACCCCCGAACACGTCGCGCTCAGCATCCCCGAAGGCGCCACCGCGGCAAGCCACGCCATCGTGGTCGAAGGCGACGGCCAAGCCGTCTTCACCAACGTCGCGAACGCCCTTCAGGAACCCGGCACCGACCTGCGCATCTTCGCCAAACCCGAAGTGCACGGCCACCGCCGCATGGCCGTGGCGCTCGCCATCGGCGGCGGCGAATCCGACGCCCGCGCCAAGGCGGCGCGTGTAGCCGACGCGCTCGACATCACGGTCATCTGACACCCCATCGGGCGAGCCGTTCGCGCACCCGCGCGGACCCCGTCCGAAAACACCACGGGAGGCTGCGGAATGTAGCCTCCCGTTGCTATCTTGTAACCGTCAAGTTCACCAAACTATCTACCTCCCAACCCCAGGAAAGGCGAGTAATGGAGAAGTTGGAAAAGCTCTACGAGGGCAAAGCCAAGCAGCTGTTCGCGACCGAGGATCCGGAAGTGCTCTGGGTCGAGTACAAGAATTCCGCCACCGCAGGCGACGGTGAGAAGAAGGAGGATTTCGAAGGCAAGGGCAGGCTGAACAACCTCATCACCACGCTGATCTTCGGACTCCTGGAGAAGCGCGGCATCAGCAGCCACCTGATCAAGCGCGTCAACGACACCGCGCAGCTGGTCAAGAAGGTGAACATGTTCCCGCTGGAGATCGTGCTGCGCAACACCGCCGCCGGTCACTTCTGCTCCCGTCTCGGCGTGGAGGAAGGCCTGCCGCTCAAGGAACCCGTGCTCGAATACTTCCTGAAGAACGACGATCTGCATGATCCGTTCGTCAACGACGACGATCTCGTCGCGCTCGGCGTGTGTACCCGCGAGGATCTGGCCGAAATCGCGCCGCTCGCACGCCGCATCAACGAGGCCCTGATCGAGATCTTCGCCAAGATCGACGTCAAGCTCGTGGACTTCAAGATCGAGATGGGCCGTACCTCCGACGGCACGCTGCTGCTCGCCGATGAGATCACCCCGGATTCCTGCCGCCTGTGGGATCAGCGCGACCATTCCGGCAAGGTCGAGCATCTCGATAAGGATCTGTTCCGCCGCGACCTGGGCGACATCATCCCCGCCTACGAGAAGATCGAAAGCCGCCTGGCTGAGCTCGCCAAGTCCGAAGGCATCGAAGTCGCCGAATGACGCACGTACAGCCCGCATCCGCAGTCTCCGCTCGGATGCGGGCTTCGTTGTTTCACCATCGTTTTCACATCAACCCGTTACATTTTTAGAGCCCTTTTCAAGGAGTTGACCTTATGGTTTTTCGCGTATACGTGGAAAAGAAGCCGGGCTTCGACGTCGAGGCGCAGCAGCTCGCCAATGAGCTCACGACCATCCTCGGCATCAAAGCTCTGAAGAACGTCCGTCTTGTCAACCGTTACGACGTGGAAGGCATCAGCGAGGAGCTGTTCGCTCAGGCTACGCCGACCGTGTTCAGCGAGCCGCAGGTGGATAATGTCTCCGCCGATCTGCCTGATTTCGGCGACGCAACCGTATTCGCCGTGGAATACCTGCCAGGCCAGTTCGACCAGCGCGCGGATTCCGCCAGCGAATGCATCCAGCTGATCTCGCAGGGCGAGCGCCCGACCGTGCGTTCCGCCAAGGTGTATGCGCTGGAAGGCGAGCTCTCCGAAGCCGATGTCGAGGCCATCAAGCATTACGTGATCAACCCGGTGGAGGCGCGTGAGGCCTCGCTGGATGTGAAGACCACGCTCAAGACCCAGGTGCCGGTTCCCGGCAAGGTGGAGGTCATCAGCGGCTTCCGCACCATGAGCGACGCCGAGCTCGAACAATTCATCGAGGATCGCGGTCTGGCCATGGATCTGGCCGATCTGCAGTTCTGCCGCGAGCATTTCACCGAGGAACAGCGCGATCCGACGATCACCGAGATCAAGGTGATCGACACCTATTGGTCCGATCATTGCCGCCACACCACGTTCGGCACGCAGCTTGACGAGGTCGCAATCGATGACGCCGCGGTCAAGGCCGCGTTCGACAAGTATCTTGAGATGCGCCACGAGCTGGGCCGCGACGCCAAGCCGGTGTGTCTGATGGATATGGGCACGATCGGCGCGAAGTGGCTCAAGAAGAACGGCATTCTGAAGAACCTCGACGAATCCGAGGAGATCAACGCCTGCACTGTCAAGGTGAAGGTGGATGTGAACGGCCACGACGAGGACTGGCTGTTCCTGTTCAAGAACGAGACGCATAACCACCCCACCGAGATCGAACCGTTCGGCGGCGCGGCCACCTGCATCGGCGGCTGCATCCGCGACCCGCTGTCCGGCCGTTCCTACGTGTACCAGGCCATGCGCGTGACCGGCGCCGCCGATCCGACCGTGCCTGTGTCCGAAACGCTTGAGGGCAAGCTCCCCCAGCGCAAGCTCGTCACCACCGCCGCAGCCGGCTACTCGTCCTACGGCAACCAGATCGGCCTGGCCACCGGTCAGGTGGACGAGATCTACCACCCCGGCTATGTGGCCAAGCGCATGGAGGTCGGTGCGGTTGTGGCCGCGACCCCGGCCGATCATGTACGCCGCGAAACCCCGGCTCCGGGCGACAAGGTCATCCTGCTCGGCGGGCGTACCGGCCGTGACGGCATCGGCGGCGCCACCGGCGCGTCCAAGGCGCATAACGTCGAATCCCTGGAGCTTGATGGCGCCGAGGTGCAGAAGGGCAACGCTCCGGTGGAGCGTAAGCTGCAGCGTCTGTTCCGTCGTGGCGACGCATGCCGTCTGATCAAGCGCTGCAACGATTTCGGCGCCGGTGGCGTGTCCGTGGCGGTCGGCGAGCTGGCCGACGGCCTGTACGTGGACCTCAACAAGGTGTCGAAGAAGTACGAGGGCCTGGACGGCACCGAACTGGCGATTTCCGAATCCCAGGAGCGCATGGCCGTGGACGTGGCCGCCGAGGATGTGGACGAGTTCCTGAGCTACGCCAAGGAGGAGAACCTCGAGGCCGAGGTCATCGCTACCGTGACCGAAGAGCCGCGCATGACGATGGTGTGGAACGGCGACACGATCGTGGATCTGTCCCGCGAGTTCCTCGCCTCCAATGGCGCTCCGAAGCATCAGGTGGTGCATGTCGAGGCGCAGCACGGCTACGCCACCCCGTGGAAGACCGGCACGCTCGCCGAACGCATGCACACCATGCTCACCGATTTGAACGTGGCCTCCAACAAAGGACTTTCCGAACGCTTCGACTCCACCATCGGCGCGGGCACCGTGCTCATGCCGTTCGGCGGGCGTAAGCAGCTGACCCCGACCATGGCCATGGTCGCCAAGCTGCCGGTGTTCGGCGAGACCACCACCGCCTCCGCGATGGCTTGGGGCTTCAACCCGTACATCATGGAGCAGAACCAGTTCACGGGCGCCTACCTGTCTGTGGTCGAATCGCTTTCGAAGCTGGTCGCCGCCGGCTTCGAACATGAGAAGGCATACCTGAGCTTCCAGGAGTACTTCGAGAAGCTGCGCGACGAGCCGGAACGCTGGGGCAAGCCGATGGCCGCCGTGCTGGGTGCTTTGATGGCTCAGGTGGATCTGGGCGCTGGCGCGATCGGCGGCAAGGATTCCATGTCCGGCACCTTCGAACAGCTTGATGTGCCGCCGACCCTGATCTCCTTCGCCGTAGCGGTGGGCAATATGAAGCGCGCCACCTCCCCCGAGTTCAAGGGCGCCGGCCACCGTGTGGTCCGCATCGCGCCGCGCTACCAGGCCGATGGTCTCACACCGGATAAGGACGCGCTGCTGGAGGTGTTCTCCGCGGTCGAGAAGCTCACCGATTTTGGCGATGCGCTGGCCGTGTCCACGCCGGGCTACGGTGCCACCGCCGAGGCTATCTTCAAGATGACCGTCGGCAACCAGGTCGGCGTGAAGCTGGCCGATGGCATCAGCGTGGACGACCTGTTCGCCCCGGCCTATGGTTCCTTCATCATCGAACTTGCCGACAACGCGAAGGTTCCGGCCGTATCCAACCTGGTTGAGGTCAGTGAGGTCGGCGAGACCACCGAGGCCTACCAGTTCGTGGCAGCCGGTGAGACGCTGGATCTGGCCGAACTGCAGGACACTTGGGAGGGCGGCATCGAATCCGTGTTCCCGTACCGATCCAAGGGCGACGAAAAGGGCAAGACCGTTGAGACCGTGTCCTTCAATGCGCCGAAGAAGACCGTGTACACCGGCACCGGCGTCGCCAAGCCGCATGTGATCATCCCCGTGTTCCCCGGCAACAACTGCGAATACGATTCCGCAGCCGCCTTCGAACGCGCGGGAGCCGACGTGAGCACGCTCATCGTGAACAACCTCACCCCCGCCGCCGTGGCCGAGTCCACCAATGCGTTGGTCGAGGAAATCAAGAAGAGCCAGATCATCATGATCCCCGGCGGCTTCTCCGGCGGCGACGAGCCGGACGGCTCCGCCAAGTTCATCACCGCGTTCTTCCGTGCCCCGGCTGTGACCGAGGCCGTGCGCGACCTGCTGAACAACCGCGATGGCCTGATGCTCGGCATCTGCAATGGTTTCCAGGCGCTCATCAAGCTCGGCCTGGTGCCGTACGGCGACATCGTGCCGATGACCGCCGAATGCCCGACGCTGACGTTCAACACCATCGGCCGCCACCAGAGCCGCCTAGTGCGCACCCGCGTAGCTTCGAACCTCTCCCCGTGGCTGGCGAAGACCGAGGTGGGCGACATGCACACCATCGCCATCTCCCACGGCGAGGGCCGCTTCGTGGCCTCCGACGATGTGCTCGCCCAGCTCAAGGCCAACGGCCAGATCGCCACGCAGTACGTGGACGAGGCCGGCGTGCCGGGCATGGACCTGGACGTGAACCCGAACGGTTCGCTGTTGGCCATCGAAGGCATCACCAGCCCGGACGGCCGCGTGTTCGGCAAGATGGGCCACTCCGAGCGCTACAGCAACGGTACGTTCGTGAACGTGCCCGGCGAGAAGGACCAGCCGCTGTTCGCGGCCGGCGTGGAGTATTTCGCCGCCTGATTGCGCGAGGCCGCCTAGAGGCCGGTTCGATATAAACCGCCTGTGAGAATGAGAGGGTGCGTTCGGAATTGCTTCGGATTCCGGACACACCCTCTTCGCGTTTTTGGTCCGCCGTATAGAGGTGTGACAATGAGCCCCGTTTTATGCTCACGAGTATGATGCGCATAAGCATAAAACAATTAGAGATCGAATCGATATCTGCATAAAACATGCTCGGGGATACGCAATAACGAATCATTCACACCAGAACATCGTTGGCACCATCACCACGCTTCGTTCCCGCGCCGATCTCATACCCGGATATTCCGAGCGGCATTACGCCTTGTTCGTCAAGACGGACGAACTGGCCGCCACCGCACGGGAACGAAGCATGGCGATGATCTATGCATTCTCTCGGTCAAAGACCATTACGGAGATCACCGAATACGAAGCCAACCCCGAAAACCATCAAGTGGCTTGTTTGCGACATACAGAACGCAACAGCCCGAGTATGAGCCGCGGAATCGCAACGCTCATACTCGGGCTGGCGGAGAAAGGGCACCCAAATAGGCAAAGAAACATATTCAAAAGGCTGAAATCCGCCATGACCAAGTGCGCTAGCCATGACACGTTCATCTTGATAGCAGCGGCAATAACCCACTACTTATCGGCAAGCTGGACCTGGACCTTGTACCCTTCCTCTTTGGCAATCTGCGAATACGCCTTCTCCACGATTTGCTTGGCCTGCTTGTCGGCCTCCTGCAGAAGCTTGCTCTTGGAAGCCTTATCGGCTGCCGACTTCTTGGCATGCTTCAATGCTTCGGCCGTGTCCGTTACCTCATTGCCATTGAACAACGAGCTCTCCGAGTCAAAGAAGCGCAACGAGTCAGGATCCACCGACACGGATTGCAACGTGGCCTTGGGCAAGGTAATCGAAATCGTGCGAGTGCCGTCATGCACCTTGATATCCGCCTTGGCCAAGTCGACGCCTGCACGAATCTCATAACTGTAGAACATCGTGAACTTCTTCTTGTTCACATGGGCGATGTTCCCCTCGGAGAACTCCTCGAAACCATAGTCGTTCTCCTTGGCGGTGGTCAGATCCTGCATCGTCTGCAGCTGACGGGAGACAATCGTGGTGGTGATTTCAGGCTCGGCCTTCTTCGGATTGAAGATTCCGTCTATCTTGCGGTATCCGATGATGGTTCCCACCATGATCACTACGACAGCAACAATGATCGCAATCACCTTCGCCTTAGTGCTCATACCTCCCATTGGATTCCTCATAGAACTCTTTCTGGAACTCCTAGGCATAATCTTCTCTTTCCCTTGATATTCCCTATGCCGTCCATGAGACATCAGCCGCACGCATTGCATTCATATACCGTGTCTACACGTTGGCATGAAAATACTAGCAGATGACCGGCTGACACGACTCTGATAACTTAACTTTCGTGCCAGCCGACGCACCGCCAAAACGAAGCCCCTACTTCACCACTTCGTAGTTACTGACCGATACCTTGACCTGCGCGGCGTTCACATCGCTACCAGCCTCGAACCGGACCTTCTCGCCTGCCGCCCATGAGCTGGTGTTGGCAAAAGTCTCCTCCACCTTCACACCGTCAGCGTCATAGAGCGCCAACAGCAGCGAGACATTGCCAAAATTGATCTTGCTGGTGTTCTCGATGACCGCGGAATACGTGTAGTAACCGCCATATTCCGCTTCCGTTCTGTCGAATTGAGCCGATGAAACCAGATTATTGATCACTTGATCCGTCTCGTTCTTCTCCTGAACGGAATTACCGTTACGAACCAGATCGTCAAGGGTGTCCTGGTATTTCGAATCGACCTTAAGCCCGTACTTATCCACGAATGTCTTCAGAATCGTGGACCGCTTATCATATACCTCGTTCCACGCGTTGGTATATTCGGCACTGGTATTCGAGTATTTCTTGACCACGGACAGTTGATCATCCAGCGAATTCAAATAGGCGATGATCTGCTCCTGGAGCTTCGAATCCTTGAATTGACGAGCCTTCAACGGCTTATCATTATCAATCTCAGCCTGAACGATCTGCTGAAGATTCTTTGATTCGCTTGTATCCTTGCCCTGTCCCTTGAGCTTATCGATAAGCGAGGAACGCTTGCTGAAACCCTCCGCGATAATGGACATCGCCTCGTCATCGGCATAGTCTGGCCCCTCGGCCTTCTTCTCGCCGCATGCGGATACACCAGCAATCAATGCAATGCTCAGTATCGCAGCAAAGACCTTCTTCATCATGTTGCCCTCCTTATAGATTTATAGACCGAGAATCTGTTTCTTCTTGGAATCGAATTCATTCTGGGTCAAGATCCCCGCGTCAAGCAGTTCCTTGAGCTTCTTGACCGCATCCAACTGTTCAACGACCGACATGGACGGCGCCGCAGCAGTAGAAGTCTGCCGCTGTGCCGCCACAGGCTGCTCCGCAATCGCGGGATTGGTCTGCGCCCCGGTCACAGGATTCACGCCCTGTGCAAAGGCCGCGCCGAACATCATCGCGCCCGCATCACCGAACCCATGCTCCTCCACACCATGCGCGATCTTCTGCTGCGCCGCCACATTCGAAGCATGCTGCGACACATCCTCATACGCCTTCAGATCCATCTTGTTGGCGGAGAACTTCCGCACCAGCTCACGCGAGGCATCCGAGAACTCGATGTTCTCGATACCGATTTTGACGATATTGAAACCGAACCTTGCCGGCCACGTACCCGCATTCTGCCTATCATTCGCCACCTTGACCGCAATATCGTTCGCCTGCGCCGGCAACTGCGAGATTCTGTACTGCGTTGACAGCGCATTCAGTGCCACCGTGAACGACTGCAGAAACTCAGCCAGAATCTGCGAACGTGCTCGCTGATCATCAAACGAGTAGTAGGTAACGTTCGCCGGAACGAAATTACGAATGAAACGCACCGGGTCACCGATTTGGATGGTGAACGAACCATAGGCGAAAATCTCAAGATCCGTCCCATAGAACAGATCGTTATACATGAGCGGGCCGCGCGTGCCAAACTTGATGTCACGAATCTCACGCAGATTCACAAAGGCAATCTGCTTGTAATCGGACGTGATACCGCCGTAACCGATGCGCTCGCCGATCTGTTTGAAGATCGATTTCTTTACTCCGTCGCCATTGAAAACACTGTCCTGCCCGTCATGATATTCGTAGCCGCCTGGCTGGGAGATGATATTCTCAATGCCGGACTGGTTGAAGATGAACGCCGCCGTGTTCTCCGGCACGTAAATCTTTGAACCGTTGGTGATGACGCCTTCCGAGCCACGCCCGTTGGAGCCGCGGCCGTTATCGGTGTTCCGCCGTTCGCCAGGAGCCAATGCCGTGTGCTCATCGAAATGTCCCGAGGTGATGATGTCTTTCCACTGGTCGCCGAAGGTTCCGCCGACCGCCCCACCTATTGCCTGCAGAATGCCCATGTCATATGCCTTTCACCTGTTAGCGCGACTATTTCAACGTCTGTGTGGTGTCACAGTAGCGGCATTGGATCGTCATGCCAGAACGCCCGGAGATAGGCGCCCTACATCCGATGCATTTGACCGTGACCTGTTCTTCTGTGTTTTCCTGCGAATCCATCGTCTTTCCGGTAAACGTTTTGGCGAAAACATCAAGGGTCCCCTTGATGGCCCCCGCCAGCATCTCCACACTGGGTATGGTCTTGCGCAATTCCGCAGCCTGGCTGGACGGAAGTCCTGTGGTGACTTGGCTGAGGGCATCCAGCCATTGGGCTACCAGTTTCCGACTGGAGTACTTGTCACCGGTCTCAAACACGAATGACACCTCATCCGTGGCGAAGAACAAATCCAATACCGCAAGGTCGTTTTTTTCCGCATATTTCGCCTGCACAACCCCATCCAACACTTTGAGTCGGGATAGCGGATACACATCCTCATGCTCCGCCCCTTTACCGAACATCTTTCTGATCTGCCATACATATATCAGATTCCTATTGGTCAGAGTCAATTCCACGCATGCCTGCTCACGGTCGTCGCCGCAGCGTCGGGCCTGCGTGCAGGTCAGGATTTTCGTTTCGTCCGATCGTAACTTGTATCCGCTCATCGTCACCCTCTCTTCTCCCCCTTGTTTCCTTTGCGCTGTTTAAAGAACCAGATCGCCGCAATGATAATGATGAGCTCAATCAGGCCGAGAAAACTTTCTCCCCAGATCATGTACGCAATGGCAATGATGACGAACATCACCACACAGGCAACGATACCGATAAGCAGCATCTGCTTGTTCTGCTCAAGCTTGGCAGCTTCGCTCTTCTGCGTGACGGCGCGAATGCTCAGCTGGGCGTCAATATCTTGGAAGAATTGCTTGACGTGCTGCATGTACTGTGTCTCGTCATCGTTCTCACTGCTCACCTTGACGAGAGCCCCATTTTCGCGGGGAGATACCACAGCCGTAAATGTGCCGCCGTTGTATGCGCTGAACAGCACTGTCATACTCGTATCGTTCGCACCGGTAAGCATGAATGTCGCGCTCGTTGCCAGCATCGTACGGATGGACTGATAAACCATCGACGGCGATGATGAGAAACTGCCTTGTTGAACTGCCAAAACCATGTATCCGTATATCCTCTCTATTCACACGCAAGAGAGCTCCGGGGCACCGCTAAGATGCCCCGGAGCCTCTTAACTCCTTATGCGACGGATGCCAGCTTCTGCGTGATGCGCCCCATTACCTCGAGGTAGTACGCCTCATCGGCAGCACTCAACGAATTCTGATCGATCGCATTCAACTTGGTCATGGTGTCGGTATATTGCTGCATCATCTTCGTGTAGTCCGCGAGCATGCTGATGGAGTTCCCCGAGTCCTTGTACTTCTTCATGAATTCGACGTACTGGTCGAAGAACTTCTCGTAGCTGTCCATCGAAGCCTTGAAGTCGGCACTGACCTGCGATGGGTCGTATTGCTGGCTCTGCTGGCTCTGCTGGCTCTGCTGCGACTGCTGTTCCTGCTGCGTATTCTGCGACTGCTGTTGACTCTGCGATTCCTGAGTCGGCTGACTGTCTGTCGAATCCTGGTCTTTTGAATCATCTTCGGATTTCGGGGCATCCAAGGTGATGTCCATGGTGTTTCCATCCTCCTCATCCTCCATGAAGAAGACCTTAATCTCATTGCCCTCAGCATCTTTCGCAGTATAGATATCCGCGGATTTGTCATAGTCAACGGTGAACCCCATTTTCTTCGCATCCTTTACATAGGAATCGAAAGAGGATCGCGTCGCATTACACAACTTAATGGAAACATGGTCCGATGAATCGCTATAAACCTCACCTTTCTGATTAGCTAGCACCGGCAGTTTCTTGGCGAAGTCCCCATCCGGCCAAGTAATCGACTGGCATGATGTCTCAATCGCAGCCTTATGCTCGGCCTTCGCATGCACGGTGTAAGCGATCATTCTGCCGCCCATGACCACTACGGCAGCCACAGTGACACCGATGGCGACATATGCCCCGATACGGCCTCCGACCTTGCCGTTCTTCCGCGTGAAGATCACCCCCCAGAACGGACAACAGTGCAGGTATGAATGCCAATACCGCAATGAGCGGCACGGTGATATCGGAAGCGGTTACCACCGATGCAAGCAGCATGAACACTGCGGCGGCGATAACAGCGAACACTACGATTTTCGATAGTTTTTTACGCTTCTTCGGCTGGGCTTCCTCCACAGGGGGAACCGTCGAAATATAGGTTTGAGAGCTATCAGTCTGCTGCTCCTGCAACTGTGCGGCACTCGGCATCTGCCGCGTAGAGTCCTGAAACGAATTCCACTGTGCATAATCGTTCGGATTGAACATCTGCGTCGTTTCGGAATCCGCTTGCCGAGCATTGTGCCCCAACTGCACCGCTGCTTCTTTGGCATCCGTCTCTTCTAAACCACCGGCATTCGCCCCAACTGCACCACTCTGCGGTTCGACTTCATCGCCCGATGCCTGCGGCACCTGAGTGTTCGGAATATCCTGCGACTTTGGCTTGTTTTCGTCATCGAATGTCATTGTCGTTCCCTTTCTTGCGGGAGTTCTCGCCGCGATGATGTCCGCTCCGTGCCTCGTCGCAATCGTCGGGGCGATTCATCTCGGCCGGCGTGGTGTTCTTTGCCGCCTCGTCGAATATGCGTACGCCGTGCAGAATCGTGTTTGCCAGTTGCGCGAACATGACCTTGCTTCCTTTCTGACGGCGTTCCCTATGAGAAACGACTGACCTTCAGTCATTCCAAGACCACGAATCGGCCTCGTTGCGGAACCCGTCATCAGGGGGCGTGATTTTTTCGCGTGCAGCTTCTCCCTTCTTTCACAAGACGCGAAAATGCGACGTTGAACCCCACAGCAGATGAGTTCTCTCCTTTTGGTGTCTATCCTCTTTCATCACTGCTATGGCGTCAATGACGTAACATGTTATAATTCACTCGTATTTTGAAGGGGGTTTATACCATGAGTGGTATATCAGCACGAAACAGTGCATGCTGGAGAACACGACTCAAGCAATGTATGGATGAACGAGGTCTCACGCAACTGGATTTCGTACGCGCATTGAACCGGCAGTACCTCACAAAATTCCACCAAAAGGACGTCAGCAGATGGCTGAACACCGGCAATCGCACCTCATCGGGCGAAATCGGTTTTCCCAAATACGAAACCATGGCGACTATCGCCGACTTCTTCGGCGTGGATGTCGGCTACCTAACCGGCGAAACGGACGAGAAGACCTATGCCATGAGCCATGCCTGCGCATTCACCGGGCTAAGCAGCAGCTCCATCACCGCCATCCAGTCATGGATCAGAACATCGCCGGCACCGCAGAACACCAATCACGCGCATGCAGATGACCCGATGCACGAATACCGTGCCGCCACCATCAACCGGCTTCTGTCGTCACCGAAATTTCCCGAACTGGCAACGAAGCTGCTGACATTGCAGGAAATGTCGGCAATCTGGAGCAACAATCCGCAGAAATTTGAAGGCATTCTCGGTTCCCTTGCCAACGACAACGACTTACCGGACGACCTGGCCCTGCAACTGCTGCTCGGTGCGTTCTATGGCATGGCGAGCGAAAGCTTCTCCGCTTTGCTGCATGACGCATACCCCATGCCGGAATAAGTCGCCGGCGATACAAACCACCGCTGCCGTCACGCGCGCAGCCCGCACAAGCTCGCCTTCACCAAACCAACGAATCACACCACCCGGCAATAGCTCAGGCCGGCATATAGCCTTCCGCCACATCAACCGGGGTATTGGCTTTGGCGATGGCCTCCTCGTTGACGCGAACCGTGCGGTTGAGCACATCCTCATACCCGGTCAGCGCCGCGAACGGCATGAACTGCGCGGCCCTGCCGGACAACGCCATATGCGCGTGACGCCGAGACTGGTGGTGTGGCAGGTTAATGATGTCGTCGTAGTCATGCGTTTCCGTAAATGCCATACGTTCCCCTCATTCGCTTCCAATCTTCCAATACCGTTCAGCCGCTATCTCATCAAGCACGCTCAGGTCACACTCAAGCACGCTCAGTCACACTCAAGCAACCAATCATGCGGCATGACCGCCAATCTGATTATTGCGCTGCTGGCCGGTCGCCCCGTCGAACATGTCCATGGCCTTGATCACCGAGTTCTTGCCGAATTTGCGTTTGATGTCGAGCAATGTCTGCTGCACGGCCTGTTCGGAACGCTCGTCCGCCACACCATGGCTTCCCCGCTCCCCTGAACCCGTCTGCGCGTCGTCGCCCCCACTGGCAGCAGAGAACAGGTCGGGCTGCTCGTAGCGTTTACCCGCCGCCAATTCCGTTGGCGTCGCCACATCAAGCGCCGTCACGTTCAGCCTGCGCACCAGCAGGCGCGAATCGACAAGCCGGCAGAACAGCCTATCGATCGCAGTACGAATCGTTGACGCCGACGAGGTGAACCCACCCAAATCGATCGACCCCGACACGGCTTTAGGCACGCGCCTGCCGTAATAGTCCGTGCCTATCGGCCCCGTATATGCCGCAGCAGCGGTCTGGGCCGCACGCTTCACTTCATCCGGCGCGCAAACATCCAGTCTTCCCGGGTCGAGGCTTGCGGTGTCATAGCCGACTGCGAGCGCCACCCTGTTGGTTTTCAGCCCTTTGCCCACCAAATCCAATGCCAGCGCCTCCGCCATTTCCTTTGCGATCAGCCGAGCAGTGCCGAACAGTGCCACGCCGGTCAGCACCTGGCCGGCTCCTACGCTGTGTTCGGCGGGCTTGTATGCTTTGATGTCGGCTATGGTGCACGGCTCCCACCCCCATGCATGGTCGATGAGCAGTTCCGCGTTGACGCCGAACAGACGGTACAGCAGGTCCTCGTTGTAGTAGTCGGAGGCCCGCCCGAGCGAACAGCGGGCGATGTCGCCCATGGTCATGAGCCCGTGGGCTTCGAGCTTCTTCGCGTATCCGCGCCCGACTCTCCAGAAGTCGGTGAGCGGCCTATGCCCCCAGAGCAGCCGGCGGTACGACGTTTCGTCGAGCTGCGCGATGCGCACGCCTTCGGCGTCGGCCGGAATATGCTTGGCCACGATGTCCATGGCGACTTTGGCCAGGTACAGGTTGGTGCCGATGCCTGCGGTGGCGGTGATGCCGGTCTCGTTGTAGATCGCCCGCACGATGTCTCGCGCCAGTTCGTGCGGGGTTTTGCCGTAGGCGTGCAGGTACCGCGTAACGTCCATGAACACCTCGTCGATGGAATACACGTGAATGTCGTCCGCGGAGGCGTACCTCAGGTAGATGCCGTATATTTTCCCGCTGGCGTTGAGATAGTGTGACATTCTCGGTTTGGCGATGTATACGTCGACGGCCAGGCTCGGGTCGGCTTCCAGCTCGTCGGCGTAATACGATGTGCCGCGGAATCGATGCCCCGGTGCGCTCAGCTGCCGTTCCGCGTTGATTTGACGCAGTTTCTCCTTGACTTCGAACAATCGGGCACGCCCGGGCAGCCCGTAGGCCTTCAATGACGGCGACACGGCAAGGCAGATGGTTTTGTCGGTGCGTGATTCGTCGGCGACGACCAGATGCGTGCGCAGCGGATCGAATCCCAGTTCCACGCATTCGGAGGATGCGTAGAAGGATTTCAGGTCGATGGCGATATACGCACGTTCCTTATCCACTCACACCCTCTTCGCGGCACCGTTGTTCACTCCGTCCGCTCGCGCGGGACGGCGCAATGAATCGAACAGACGTTCGATTCCCCATCATACACGCTCCGTCTCGCATACAAGATGCGGCGGCGTGAATGTAGCCGGCGCTTGATAGGGTTGACGCGGTAGAAATCCCCTGTCTCCACTGTTTCGGAAGGAGCTTTGGCGTGTCAGCAGAACTCGAAGACATCCACGAGGAATGCGGTATTTTCGGCGTATGGGGGCACCCAGACGCAGCTAGACTCACTTACTTCGGCTTACACGCTTTGCAACATCGCGGTCAGGAGGGTGCCGGCATCGTCTCGAACGACAACGGCCATCTGAATGGCCACCGCGGCAAGGGACTGCTCACCCAAGTGTTCAGCGACGAACGCGAAATCCAGCGTCTCAAAGGCAGCCATGCCATCGGCCATGTGCGTTACGCCACGGCCGGTTCCGGCGGCAACGACAACATCCAGCCGTTCATTTTCCGCTTCCATGACGGCGACATGGCCCTGTGCCATAACGGCAATCTGACCAACTGCCCTTCCCTGCGCCGCAAACTCGAAGACGAGGGCGCGATCTTCCATTCAAATTCCGACACCGAAGTGCTCATGCACCTCATCCGTCGTTCCGACAAGCCCACGTTCATGGACAAGCTCAAGGAGGCGCTGAACACCGTTCATGGTGGTTTCGCCTACCTGATCATGACCGAACACGCCATGATCGGCGCGCTCGACCCGAACGGGTTCCGTCCGCTGTCGCTCGGCAGGATGACGAACGGCGCCTACGTGCTCGCCTCCGAGACCTGTGCGCTTGACACGGTCGGCGCCGAACTCGTGCGCGACATCCGTCCGGGCGAGATCGTCGTCGTCGACGATGACGGCTACCGGATCGACCGTTACACCGATCAGACCCAGCTGGCCATCTGCTCGATGGAGTTCATTTACTTCGCCCGCCCCGATTCCAACATCTATGGCGTGAACGTACATTCCGCCCGCAAGCGCATGGGCGCCCGCTTGGCGCAGGAGTCCCCCGTCGAAGCCGATATGGTGATCGGCGTGCCGAACTCCTCGCTGTCCGCCGCGTCCGGTTACGCGGAGGCCGCCGGCCTGCCGAACGAGATGGGTCTGATCAAGAACCAGTATGTGGCGCGAACCTTCATCCAGCCCACGCAGGAGCTGCGCGAGCAGGGCGTGCGCATGAAGCTGTCCGCCGTGCGCGGCGTGGTCAAGGGCAAGCGTGTGATCGTGATCGACGATTCCATTGTGCGCGGCACCACGTCGAAGCGCATCGTGCGTCTGCTCAAGGAGGCGGGCGCGGCCGAAGTGCATATGCGCATCAGCTCCCCGCCGCTGAAATACCCCTGCTTCTACGGGATCGACATCTCCACCACCAAGGAGCTCATCGCCGCGGAGAAGTCCGTGGAGGAGATCCGCGAATACATTGGCGCGGATTCCCTGGCGTTCCTGTCGCTCGACGGCTTGGTCGATTCGATTGGACTCGGCGCCGACGCCCCGTACGGCGGCCTGTGCGTCGCATACTTCAACGGCGACTACCCGACCGCCCTGGACGATTACGAGGCCGATTTCCTCAAGTCGCTCACCCCGGAGGACCGTGTGCGTCTGCCTGAATTCGCGCTGTACAAGAGCAAGTACGAGGGCAATGAATACCAGGCACTCCCCCAGTCCTGAGCCGCAGCGAGCCGAAGTAAGCAGCAGCAAGCAGCACGGCCCAACATCACCGTCACCTGTACCATCAACCCCCAAATCAAAACCTACAAACCATAGGACAAGCAACAGGAAGGCCAACATGCCAGAAGCATACGCAAACGCCGGCGTCAGCGTCGAGGCGGGTTACGAAGTCGTCAAGAGAATCAAGTCCCATGTGGCACGCACGAATCGCCCCGGCGTAGTCGGCGGCATCGGCGGATTCGGCGGCCTGTTCGATCTCGCCTCCCTGGGCTACAAGGAGCCGGTGCTGATTTCCGGCACCGACGGTGTGGGCACCAAGCTCGTCGTCGCCAAGATGGCGAACAAGCATGACACGATCGGCATCGACTGCGTGGCCATGTGCGTCAACGATATCGCCGCCCAGGGCGCGGAACCGCTGTTCTTCCTCGACTACATCGCCTGCGGCAAGAACGATCCGGCGCTGCTCGAGCAGGTCGTTTCCGGCGTGGCCGACGGCTGCGTGCAGGCCGACTGCGGTCTGATCGGCGGCGAAACCGCCGAAATGCCCGGCATGTACGACGAGGATGAGTACGATCTGGCCGGTTTCACCGTAGGTGTTGCGGAGAAGTCCGCCATCGTCGACGGCTCCACGATCACCGAAGGCGACGTGCTGATCGGTTTGCCGTCCACCGGCGTGCATTCCAACGGCTTCTCCCTGGTGCGCAAGGCCCTGTTCGAGCAGGCCGGCTACACCGTCGACACCCAGCTGGATGAGCTCGGCGGCGCCAAGCTCGGCGACGTACTGCTCACCCCGACCAAGATCTACGTCAAGACCTTGTCCCCGCTGTTCAAGGCCGGCGTGGTCAAGGGCGTCGCGCACATCACCGGCGGCGGTTTCATCGAGAACATCCCGCGTATGATCCCCGATGGTCTCGCGGCCCACATCAACCTCGGTTCCTGGCCCGTGCTGCCGATCTTCGACGTGCTGGAGAAGGCCGGCGACATCGACCATATGGAAATGTTCAACATCTTCAACATGGGTATCGGCATGGTGCTGGCCGTCAGCGCCGACCGCGCCGACGAAACCATGGCGATGCTCGAAGCGAACGGCGAAGCCGCATACGTGCTCGGCAATATCGTGAAGAACACCGGCACCGACGTGGAACTCGTCTGATAGATGGTAAGGCCTCCCCCGAAAAGGAGGCCTTACCTTATGCCATCAGGCCGCGTTCGCCCCGGTCGGCGCGGCCGCGGTCCATTTCCGCATCCGGTCAATTTCCATTCCAAGATCTACGCAATTCTACAGTTTTCACAGATTTCAAGCAAAGTTGAGGAGACAAGATTATGGGTCAGAAGGTTCTGGTCATCGGTTCCGGCGCGCGTGAGCACGCCATCGCCCACGCGCTCATGCGCGGCGGCAGCGTCGACGAGGTGACCGTCGCCCCCGGCAATCCCGGCATGGAGCTCGATGGCATCCGCACCACGCAGATCAGCCTGTCGAACCACGCCGCGCTCATCGAATTCGTGCGCAGCAACCAGTACGACTGGGTGTTCGTCGGACCGGAAGTGCCGCTGATCGAAGGCATCGTCGACGATTTCGAAGCCGCCGGCATCAAGGCGTTCGGCCCGAACAAGGCCGCCGCCCAGATCGAAGGCTCCAAGGACTTCGCCAAGCAGCTCATGGCACGCCACAACATCCCCACCGCCCAGTACCGCACCTTCGAGGAACTCGAACCGGCCAAGGCCTACGTCGAGGAGCACGGCGCGCCGATCGTCATCAAGGCCGACGGCCTCGCCGCGGGCAAGGGCGTCACCGTCGCCATGGATGTCGAAACCGCCATCAACGCCCTGGATGACATCTTCATCGATCATCGTTTCGGCGCGGCCGGCGCGAAAGTCGTCATCGAAGACTTCCTCGAAGGTCAAGAATTCTCCCTCATGAGCTTCGTGCGCGGCACCGAATTCTGGCCCATGCCCATCTCACAGGATCACAAGCGCGCCTACGACGGCGACAAGGGGCCGAACACCGGTGGCATGGGTGCCTACAGCCCCGTCCCCCAGATTGCGCAAAGCGTCGTCGATGAAGCCATCGACACCATCGTTCGTCCGACCGTCGAAGCCATGGCCGCCGAAGGCACCCCCTTCACCGGCATCCTCTACGCCGGTCTCATCGCCACCGCCGACGGCCCCAAGGTCATCGAATTCAACGCCCGCTTCGGCGATCCCGAAACCGAAGTCGTCCTCCCCCAGCTCACCAGCGACCTCGCCACCGGCATCAAGACCATCCTCGATGGCGGCACCCCGACCTTCACCTGGGATGAGCACAACACCACCCTCGGCGTCGTCCTCGCTTCCAACGGCTACCCCGTCGATGTCATCAAGGGTGCCCGCATCCCCGAAATCCCCGTCCCCGACGATGGTTCCCACGTCTACTACGCCGGCGTCACCAACTCCGACGAAGGCCTCGTCGCCTCCTCCGGCCGCGTCCTCCTCGTCGAAACCTCCGCCCCCGACATCAAGGCCGCGCAGGACAAGCTCTACGCGATCATCGACAAGCTTGACACGACGGGAATGTTTTACCGCCACGACATCGGCTCCAAAGCGCTGGACGCATGACGATGCGCGCGTTAGCGGCGTTGCTCTTCGGTCGACATATCAACATATGCCTTCCCTCGGTGCGCCTAGCCAACGCGCGCATCGCCGCTTGACTTCCGCGCATCCGTTCGGAGCACGAAAAGGGCCCACGGATCATGATGTTCACCGTCATGATCCGTGGGCCCTTAGTGGTTACGACTCGTTCAGGCGAATCGCGCCTTGATTTGCGCCGCGTTCCCGTACGAGGCCTGAGCGCCGTAACCGGTTGCGGCGTAGGCCGATACGTACGAGGCGAGTCTCGCCGCGTCCTGAAGGCTGAAGCCGGACGCGAGACCGGCAAGCACGGTGCCCATGAAGGAGTCGCCGCAGCCGGTGGTGTCGACGGCATCGACCTTGACCGGGGCGATGCGGATGATGCGTTTGTTTTCGGGTGCTGCAGTGTCGAGTACGACGGAACCGTCGCCGCCCAGGGTGACAATCGCCTCCTTGAATCCGTACTCGGCCATGCAATCCGCCGCATGATTCCAATCGAAGTTGTCCCAATCGTCATCCTCGGGTTCGTCGATGCCCAACAGCTGGGCCATCTCATGCTCGTTAACCAGGAGCACGTCAGCGGCTTCGACGAGTTCGGCGGGAATCACGGGGGTGAACGGGGAATCGTTCAGCAGCACTTTCACTCCGGCTTCATGGCACATGCGTGCGGCCGCAGTGACGGTTTCGATGGGGCTTTCCAAGCATAGGCCCAGTACGCTGGACGACACCAGTTCATCCTTCATGGACTGCACGTAGTCGACGGTGACCTGCGCGTTGGATCCGGGGGAATACACGATGATGTTCTCGCCGTCGGCGTCCACCACGATGACGGTGGTGCCGCTCGGCCCGAGCACACGGCGCACGTTCGACACGTCGACTCCGGCATCCTCAAGCCGTTCCAGCAGGAAGTCGGCGTTGGAATCCGAGCCCACCGCACCGAACATGCGCACGGTGGCGCCTATTCTGGCGGCTGCGGCGGCCTGGTTACCCGATTTGCCTCCGGGCAGCAGCTGCAGCGGACCTCCGGTGATGGTCTCCCCCGGTCCGGGAAGACGCTGCGCGGTGACGGTGTAATCAGCGTTCATGGATCCGATCACCGAGACCGTGCCGTGGATGCGGTCCAATGCGGAAAGTACTTCGGGTGAGCTCATCGTGTATTCCTTCCTTGTGTGGGTTATCTTATGGCTTATTCTTCGGCGAGCGAGCTTGGGATTCGTCCGGCCCTGACGGGCTGGTCTGGTCGACATGGTCTGAAGACCGGCCCGTCCGCAGCAGGAACGGTGGCTACTTGGAGGCCTCGTCACTTTCCAACGCGTGGTTGCCTTCGTAAATCTTCTTCTTGAACACGAAGAACACAATCAGGCCGAGCGCCGCGGATGCGGAGCCGATGAGCAGCAGGTTGGAGTAACCGGCGGCTACACCGGTGGTGCCGACGATGGAGGAACCGCTAAGCGCGTTGGATCCCAGGAGGCTGCCGATGATGGCGATGCCGATGGACGGCGACACGTTCATGGCCAGATCGTTCATGCCCACGCCACGCCCGGACTCATCCTTCTCGATGGTGCCCAGCACGGTGGAGACGACCGGGAAATACATCATGCCGCAGCCGGCGTAGAACACGCAGGCCCACACGGTCAGGACCACGAAACCGGAGTTCACGCAGAACGCGGCGCCGGTCCAGCCTACGAACATGAGGGTTCCTGCGGTCACCAGGCCGGCCTTGATGCCGATCTTGCCGATGATCATGCCCGAGCAGGTGCCCACGACGGCGGCGACCACGAAGGCCCACACGATGTGCAGGGAGACCTGGGTGGTGGTCATGTGGTAGATGCTCGTACCGATGGCGTTGAAGATCGGGCTCAGCGCGTAGTTCACGAAGTAGAACACGAGGATGAGGCTGATGGCGCGCAGCCAGCGGGTGTTCTTGAAGAACGCCGGGGTGATGAACGGGTTGGCGGCCTTGTTGATGTAGAAGCCGAACGCCACGTACAGCACCACCGACACCAGCAGCATCCACCATGCCATGTAGGAGAAGAACAGGGTGAGGAACGCGGTGGCGAAGCCGAAGATCACAAAGCCGAACGCGTCGACCTTCTGGCCGTTGCCGCTCTTGGACGGCAAGGTCTTGAGCAGGATCGGCAGGAAGAGGATGGTGACGGAGGGGATGAGGAACAGGTACTGCCATGCGATGGAGCTGAGCATGCCGGCGGCGAACACGCCGACGGATGCGGACAGCTGGTAGGCGGCGGTGAACAGCCGAAGAAGATCACCTTGAGATCATTGCGTAGGTATTTGGTCGCCACCACCAAGAAGGCGGAACCGGCCACCTGTTCGCCTGCGGTCTGCAGGACTCTGGCGATGATGACGGTCCATAGGTTCGCGGTGAAGAAGTAGTTGGTCACGAAACCGAAGAGGGATCCGATGAACAGGGTGACCAGGCCTACGGTGACGAGCTTGCGCAGCGAGACGAAGTCGCCAAGCGAACCGTAGATGAAGCATACGATGCCGAGCACGATGCTGGGGAATGCGGTGATCAGCGATGCCTGGTTCGGCGCGCCCACGTCGGCGCCGACCTGCTGGAATACCAGATTGAAGCCTTGCAGGCACAGGGTGCCGAGCACGAAGGTGATGAGCAGCGGGATCAGGGCTCGGATGGCCATCTTATTGCTGATGACCGGGTCGTCGAACGGATCCTTCGGCGCGACGCCGGTGGTTTCGTTGGTCATGGTCGTTCTCTCTTTCCGTTCCTAATACGTGTCTCTGTGTCTCAATCGGCGTTCTTCGCCAGATTGGTGATGCGGGTCATGAACTCGTTGAGGAAGCGCGGCACGTCAACGCCGACGGCGACCTTCATGGTCTTGACCGGGTCGTTGAGACGGGTTTCGTCGCCGATGGTGCGACCGCGGGTGGGGCCTTCCAAGTCGACCTTCATGTTGATGTCGAGCGTGGTGACGAGGGCCGGGTCGACGGCGACGCCCACGGCCAGCGGGTCATGCAGGCCGCATCCGCCCAGATGCGGGGAGGTGGTCTCGTAGGCCTTGATGTAGAAGTCGGTCATGTCGGCCAGGAAGGTGCCGGCCTTGGTGCCAAGATCACGCCAGCGCTGCGTTTCCTTGTAGGTCAGGAGCGTCTGGAGGGTGACGTCGAGGCCGATCATGGTGGTCGGGGCACCGGAACGGAACAGGTAGTCAGCTGCTTCCGGATCTTGGGAGATGTTGGCTTCCATGCAGGCGTTGCAGTTTCCTGGGACGGTGAGGGCACCGCCCATGAGCACAATCCTGCCAATCTCATCCTTGATTTCCGGGGCTTTCTTGAGTGCCGCCTCAATGTTGGTCATCGGACCGGTCGGCACGTAGATGAGGTCCTTGCCATACGTCTTCACCGCATCGATGATGAAATCGACAGCGGACTGCGTTTCGGCGGAACGGTTGGAGTCGGGGATGTCGACGTCGCCGATGCCGTTCTCGCCGTGAATGAACGCGGAGACGGGTAGGACGGAGAAGGATTCGGTGGTGCTGGAGTGCGGCAGGCCCTGATAGACCTTCACTTCTGGGTGGCCGAGCAGATCGGTGATCGCGAGCGCGTTGCGCACGCCCTGCTCGACCAGGACGTTGCCGTAGGTGCCGGTGATGCCGATGAGCTCGACTTCGGGGCTGCCCAGCGCATACGAGATGGCCAGAGCGTCGTCGACACCGGTGTCAAGATCAAGAACGAGTTTCTTCATTGGAATTCGCCTTTCAACTTTGATGGCCCCGTCACTCCGTTAAGGGAATACGCGTGACGTTCCCTTTATGATAAAACGTTTTATCAATTTGGCAAAGCGCAGTGTGTCGCCTTATTTTCCAAGGAAAGTCACTATTCGCCGCATCGCATGGAGCGAAATACCGGCAAGCCGGAAAAACGGTTCGCGGACGCCCGGGAACCCCGAACGTCCGCGAGTCCTCACCGCTCGCGCACCGTGGAGCGCGAGACCAGATGCGGCGTAATCATGCTGACCTGCAGCGGCGCATGCGGATCGGCGAACCGCCGTTTGAGCACGGCCCAGCATTCCGTGGCCAGCGTATCCACATTCTGCGAGATCGTGGTGAGATCGTTCGACAGACCGAACCGCGCCAGAATATCGTCATACCCCACGATCGACACATCCTCGGGCACGCGCAGACCGCGCTCCTCCACCCGCTTGCGCAAGCCCATCGCCATCAGGTCGTTCGCACAGAACACCGCCGTCACACCGGCATCCAACAGTCGATCAGCGGCATCATAACCGCTGGAATACCGGTAGTCGCCCATCGCCACGCAGTCGTCATCAAGCGTTACGCCGGCCCGCCCCAACGCCTCGACGAAGCCGTGGAGTCTATGATCCGCCAAGCCGTCCGGGCGCTCGACGCACACGCAGCCGATACGCCCCGGCCGCACTCCCCCGGCCCCGCCGGTCCGCGCGGAACGGGAAATCGGCTTGCCGTCGGCATCCATGCCCAGGGATGCGAGCAGCGCCTCGGCGGCAAGACGTCCGCCTTCCGCATTATCCACCCCCACGCCGTCGCAGTATCCGGCATCCACCAGACGATCCACGAACACCACCGGGCACGGGCATTCCTCCACGTCCCGGCGCAACGCCTCCCCATCCGCGCATGATTCCAACGCCGGCACCAGGAACAGGCCATCAACGCCGCGTGCGGCCACGCCTGTGATCAGCGCATGCTCACGTTCCCGCGAATCGTCGCTGTTGGCCACGATCAACGAATACCCGTCGCGGATGGCCACATCCTCCAATGTCTTGAACAACGACGAGAAGAACATGTTCTCGATGTCGGGGACCACAAGCCCCACCATATTCGAACGGCGGGTGACCAGCGTACGGGCCGACTGGTTGGGACGGTAGTGCATCGTCGAGGCGACCTGCAGGATGCGTTCGCGCCGCTTGTCCGAGATTCGCACCGGCTTGCCGTTAAGCACCAACGACACCGTCGCCGGCGACACCCCGGCAGCCGCCGCGACATCCTTCAACGTGACCCTGACCGCCATGATCCGCCCCTTTCCGAAACCGCTCGTCATGCGTCGACGGGTCTCGGGTTCGTTCCCATCGCCGAGACCACACTGCCGGACGCTCCTTTTCCCACCAGCATACCGCCGATAAAACGATTAACCCGTTGACAGTCCGGCATTCGACGCACATGCGCGGACCTCCCCGACTTTTGGAAGTCGACGGGAAGAGCCGCGCACGATCAGGATTCCGTCGCGTTACCGCTTCGGCAGGTCCATGAATCCCAGATCCTTCAGATAGTTGCTGCCAGCGGTGATGTCGTACTGGATCAGCTTGTAGTCGTCGACCAACTGCTGGGTCTCCTTGTCGAAATCGCTTTCGACCATCGGCTTGCCCGACGCGTTCAAGTACAGGCTCTGGCCTTCGGGGATGCGCTGCCAGCCCTGGATCTTGTTGACCACCGGAGGCTCCATGGCGGAGATCTTCCCATGCATTTCGGTCAGGAACGCGATGAACGGCGACACCTTGGCGTTCATATGCTCGGCGGCTTGCGCCATGAAGAAGTTCGGCGACGTGTATTCGCTGTTCTCCACCTTGTTGCCCTGGGACGAGGATGCCTTGTTCGACCAGATGAAGTAGTCGGTCAGATGCAGCGCGAGCGAATTGTTCTCATCCTCGCTGGCCGTCGAATAGATGCCCGGCAGGTGGTCGCCGTAGAAGACCACGGTGATGGGCTTGTCGATCTTGTCGAGCTGGTTGAGGAACTTCTCCGTCTCCTTGTCGGTGATCGCGGCGCCCTTCTGATAGGTCTGGATCGATTCCTTCTCATTCTTGCCCAGCGGGGTTCCCGTGGTGGATTCGGCAGTGAACTCGTTGTTCGGGTACCAATCGTGGTACGGCATGTGGTTCTGCATGGTGATGAGCTGGATGAACTGGCTGCCCTTGGTCTTGCGCAGCTCCTCCAACGTGCTCTCATATGCGGAGGCGTCGGAGACGTACGGGCTGGTACCCAGCTTGTCCTGATGGGAGATGATGTCCGGGCCGGTCAGCGTGTAGAAGTGCGAGAAGCCGAACTTCTTGTAGTTGGTGGCACGCGAATACATCGAGGACTCGTACGGGTGCACGCCGATGGAGTTCTTCGGCGCCCCCCACAGCTGGTTGATCGTCGGCGTCCAATGCTGCCCCGGCACCAACTGCTGGTAGGGGCTGGACAGCGAGGAGTCGAAGTTGGCCATGCTCATGCCCGTCAATCCCATGTATTCGAGGTTGGCGGTGCCGCCGCCGTACCCGGACGACAGCATATAGCCGGAGGTCGTATGCTCCTTGATCTTGCGGATGTTCGGCATGGAATCCTTGTTGACCTTCAGGCCCGGCACTCGGCTCGGGTCGGAGAAGGATTCGGACAGGATGTACACCACGGTCGAATCGTTCAGATTGGCGCTGCGCTTGGCGTTGATGGTGTCGGCGTCCTTGCTGTACCGCTCGGCGACCTTCTTCATCGTCGCTTCGGAGTAGTCTGCGGGCTTCTCCATCACCTTCGGGTTGAGCTGGCGCAGGAAGGAGACAATCGGGCCGTTGCGCTGCGCGTCATACACGGAATCCCACATGGATACCTGATCGCCCATGGCGAGGTTGAAGTTGTTGGCCCAGGATCCCACGGTTCCGGCCTGCATGGCGTATGCGCCGAGGAAACCGGCGGGGAGGATCACCAGCAGGATGCGGGCCGAAGCGTTCACCAGACCCGTGCGACGGTCGGAGGAGCGGAACATGCGACCATGACGGCCGTCGATGCGGTTGAGGTACAGGCACAGGCCAAGCAGGACGAGGAACCCGGCGGCCGCGCCGAGAATCACCCAGTGCGCGCCTGCCGGCATGAAGCTCATGAGATTGCCCGTATCGGATTTCAGGAAGCTCAGATCGGAGGGAAGCACCGCTTCATAGCGGATGACGATCTTGAAATGTTCGATGACCGCGATGATGATCGCGATCGCCAGATATATCGGCGTGGCGACCCAGAACCGGTTGCAGATCATGAGCAGGATCAGGTAGACGATGCCGCAGATCAGCAGGTTCAGCACGGCGACGAAATTCAAATCCGTCCACATCTTGGTGACGAAACCCCAACCGATGGTCGGGCTGGACAGTTTGACGCGGGACGTCGCGGTGACGCCCCATTCGAGCACGCCCACGCCGATGGCGTCGAATACGACGAACAGGATGCCGTACAACCAGCCGGGGAACGGTTTCCTGGGGCTTTTCAATGTGATCTCCGCTTCTTGGTTTTCCATACGCTTCTCTTCGTTCGAATCGAATATTCAGCTATTAACGCGTCATGCCTCGGCGTCGCAGTGGATCTCTTGACTTTTCTTCTTGTTCTCTCTTGCGTTCTCTCAGCGTAGTGCATGGGCGCCGACCACGCCAGCGCCCATGCGAATCAGCCACAGTTCATTCACCGTGTTCCATCTTGTTGCGGCAATCCGAGCACAGGCCGAACACCTCGATGGTGTGGCTTTTGATGGTGAACCCGTGCTTTTCCGCGATGCCGCGAAGCCAGCTCTCCCCCGGGGATTCGATCTCCACGGTACGCCCGCACCCGGTGCACACCATGTGGTGATGGTGCGCGTCGTCCCCGCATAGGCGGAACAGCTGCTGGCCGTCCAATCGGATCGTGTCCACCGCGCCGGATTCGGCCAGGGAGTTCAACTGCCGGTAGACGGTGGCCAGACCGATGCGGATGCCGGAATCCTGCAGGCTGCGGTGCAGATCCTGCGCGGAGAGGAACTCCTCGCAGCCCGCAAGCTGATTCCTGATCGCATCCTTCTGTTTGGTTTGCCGTTCGATATGTTCCACCATCGCCGGCATCACGCCTCGGCCGTCGCTCGCGGATCGAGATCGGCCCAGCACCCGGTTTCCTCGAGCGCCTCGACGGTGGCGGCCGTATCGTCGGTGAGCACGGTGATATGACCCATCTTGCGATCGTGACGGACCTCGGCCTTGCCGTAATCGTGCACGTTCCATTCGGGATGCGTGGCGATCAGGGCGCGCGTCGGCTCCACATGCTGGCCGAGCACGTTGACCATGACGGCAGGGCTCAGCAGCTTCGGCTGTTCCAGAGGCCAGCCTGCGATGCCGCGCACATGCGCGTCGAACTGGTCGAACGAACAGGCCTCGATGGTGTAATGCCCGGAATTATGCGGACGCGGGGCGAGTTCGTTGACGATCACCTCGTCATCCTTGGTGATGAACAGCTCGATGGCGAGCGTGCCGGCGAGTTCGAAGCCCTTGGCCAGACGCAGCGCAAGCTCATGCGCCTTGCGGGCGACTTCCTCGCTCACCTCGGCGGGCGCGATGGTCATGTGCAGGATGTTGTTGCGATGCTCGTTGCGCACGATCGGGAACGTGACGAAATCCTTGCCGTTGCCGGACACGAGGATGCTCGCCTCGAACGCGAAATCCACGAATCCTTCGAGGATGCTCGGCGGGAAACCGCCGCCACGGTCGCCGCGCGCGCGAACCTGTTCCAGATCGGCGTCGGACCTGAGCACGGTCTGGCCGTGGCCGTCATAGCCACCGGAACGGGTTTTGAGCACCGCCGGGTAGTGGATCTCGTCCAGCGCGGCGTCGAGTTCGTCGAAATCGTTGACTTCGCGCCACGGCGCGGTCGGCGTGCCATGTTCGTTGATGAAGCGTTTCTCGTTCACGCGATCCTGCGTGACGCGCAGCAGGTCGGTGCCCTGCGGGACGGCGGCCAGGCCACGCACCTCATCGATGGCATCGGCGTCCACGTTCTCGAACTCGTAGGTGAGCACGTCGGACTTGACGGCGAGATCGTGGATGGCGGTCCTGTCATCGTATTCCGCGGTGATCTGGAAGTCGGCGACCTGCGCGGTCGGGCAGTTGGTGGTCGGGTCGAGCACGCCGACCTTGAAGCCCATGTATCGTGCGGACAGCGCCATCATGCGGCCAAGCTGGCCACCGCCGATGATGCCGATGGTCGAACCCGGCATCAGGCGCTCAACGCGCCCGCTGGTTTCTTCAGACAAGCTGGGCATTGGATTCCGCCACCTTCTCCTTCAACGAATCACGGTATTCCTGCAGCGCCTGCGCGAGACGCTCATCGGTGGTGGACAGGATGGAGACGGCGAGCAGGCCGGCGTTCGTGGCACCGGAATTGCCAACCGCGGTGGTGGCCACGGGGATGCCACCCGGCATCTGCACGATGGACAGCAGCGAATCCCAGCCGGACAGGGCGTGCGAGCGCACCGGAACACCGATGACAGGGAGCGTGGTCTGCGCGGCGATCATGCCGGGAAGGTGGGCGGCGCCGCCCGCTCCCGCGATAATGACCTTGAAACCGTTGCCGCGTGCGGCGTGAGCGAATTCGCCCATCAGTTCCGGCGTGCGGTGGGCGGAAATGACCTGCTTGTGATAGGGGACGCCGAACTGGTCGAGGATCTCGCAGGTGTGCTTCATCGTCTCCCAATCGCTGGAAGAGCCCATGACCACGGCAACCTCGGGCTTGCTTTCGCTCATTATCATTTACCTCCGTTTATTGAGAATACGGTCTCACTCTACCCTCGCCGCAAGTCATTGGGAACACACCCCCCGTATGTGGGGGAAGTTGGGAGCATTTGCGGAATAGTCGGGCGCTGCGCGGCATGCGGCTGTATGATGTGCCATTTGGAGTGAGGAACACCGAAGCATCGTGAGAAGGAGTGGACATATGCACGACGGGCTGCTGCGAAGTATCACGGGACCCGATGATGTCAAGGCCCTGAGAGCCGACCAGCTTCCCGACCTGTGCGCCGAGATCCGTACGACGCTGCTCGACTACGGGCACCGGCATGGCGGCCATATCGGTTCCAATCTCGGCTTGGTGGAGGCCACCGTCGCCCTGCACCGCGTCTTCGACTCCCCCAACGACCGCATCGTGTTCGATGTGTCGCATCAAAGCTACGTGCATAAGATGCTGACCGGCCGCGCACAGGCCTATCTCGATCCGGCCCGCGCCGGTGAAACCACCGGTTTCACGAATCCGGAGGAAAGCGAGCATGACCAGTTCGTGCTCGGCCACACCGGCACCTCCATCTCCCTTGCCTGCGGCTTGGCGAAGGCGCGTGACGCCCGCGGCGAGACCAACAACGTCATCGCCGTGATCGGCGACGGCTCGCTCAGTTCCGGTGTGGCGTTCGAAGGCTTGAACAACGCTGCCGAGCAGGGAGGCAACCTCATCATCGTGTTCAACGACAATGAAATGTCGATCGCCGAGGATTTCGGCGGCATGTATGGCCCGCTGGCCCGTCTGCGCGAATCGGGCGGCACTGCGCAGCCCAATATCTTCAACGCGTTCGGCCTTGACTACCGGTATGTCGAGCAGGGCAATGACGTGGCAGCGCTGGTCGACGCATTCACCGAGGTGAAGGATATCGACCATCCGGTCGTGGTGCATATCCACACACTCAAAGGGCTTGGCTTGCCCGCCGCCGATGACCGCCACGAGGTGGATCATTGCGATCTGTCCGGCAGCGAACCGCATGCCGGGCGTTGCGAGGCTTCGCATTGGCAGACGCCGGACGCCGCATTGGGCAAGCCGGACGATCCGCGCAAGCATTACGGCAAGCTTGCCATGGCCGCACTGGAACGCTGTTTCGCAGCCGAGCCGGGACTGACCATCATCTCCCCCGCCACACCGGGCTCCAACGGCATCACGCGCGAATTCCGCGAACGTGCGGGCTCGCATTACGTGGATACCGGCATCACCGAATCGCATGCGGTGGCGTTCGCCGCCGGCATCGCCCGGGCCGGCGGCACACCCGTTGTGGCGACCACGGCATCGTTCTTCCAGCGCGCCTACGACCAGTTCTTCCAGGAGATGGCGTTGAATCGCCAGCCCGTGACGCTGCTGTCGTTCCTGAGCGGCCTGTCCGGTTCGGATAGCACGCATTCCGGCGCATATGACATCGCCATGTTCGGTAATATCCCGGGTCTGATCTGCTTGGCTCCTACGAGCGGCTACGATTTCCTCGGCATGCTTGATTGGGCCACCGATCCGGCCCGTCGCGGTTCGGCGCATCCCGGCCCGATCCTGATTCGCGTGCCCAGCGAGACGGTGCTCGCGGCGGATGCGCAAAGCGTATATCGGGCGACGTGCGAAAGCCGCGGAATCACCGGTGCCGATTGGCTGCGCTGGCATGCCGTACGCCATGGTTCCGAGGTGGCGATTCTGGGGTTGGGCAATATGTTGCCGTTGGCGTTGCAGGTGGCGGATGCGTTGCCGTTCGATGCGACCGTGGTCGATCCGCGTCAGTTCGGTTCGTTGGATGGGGAGGCGTTGGATGCCATCATGGGATCCCATCGTTTGATCGTCGCACTTGAGGACGGCCAGCGCGAGGGCGGCTGGGGAGAGAAGGTCGCCACCTATTGCGCCAACCGTCGCCTGCCGCGTGCCGTCGCGCCGCATGTGCTGACATTCGGCGCGGTCAAGGAGTTCACCGACCGTGTGCCGTTGGATGAGTTGGATGAGCGTTATGGTCTCACCATCGAATCGGTGGTCGACGCAGTGCTGGGTCTGATCGACTAGATCGAGCAGTGAACAGTGGGATTCCCCGGATTCCCACACGATTCCCGCACGATGATGGGGACGAATGGCGCACCCGCGGTTCTACGATGGTGGCTATGGCTCATTTCATCACTCGTTGGTTCGTTATGACCGTCGCGGTCGCCGTGACGGTGCTGCTGCTCCCCGGCATGGAGGTTGTCGGCAACCCGCCGGTACTGGGCATCGCCGCGTTCGCCCTGTTCATGGCGTTGATCAACGCCTCCATCAAACCTGTCGTACATATGATCGCGCTGCCGTTCTCCGTACTAAGTTTCGGCATCGTGTCGCTTATCATCAACTGGCTGTTCATGCGGCTCGCCTCCTGGCTGGCGATCAGCCTGTTCGACGTGGGCGTGAACGTGCGGGGATTCTGGTGGTCGGTGCTCGCGTCCATCATCATTTCGATTGTTTCGGGCATCGTCTCCGCAATCGTCGGCGACTGACAACGCTCCTGCCGACACAACCGGCCTGTACGCATATGGGCGGTGTGGAATTGCATCCGCACCGCCCATATGTCTGGTTCAGCAAGGTTCCGCGACTACTTATCCCATCGCGCACCTTCCGGCTTGCTCAGCCTCAAGCCCAGCGCGATTTGCCCGGCCACCGCGACGACCATGAGCAGTATACCGATGATCACCACCGCGGTCGAGCCGCCGCCAATCTGCTGTATCGCGCCTTTGAATGCGGTCCCCGCAAACTGCACCGGGTCAGTGATGCCCAGCGCGATGATCACCTTGGCGACGGGTGAAGCCGTCAGCCACCCGCCGGTAAGACCGGCCACCCACGGCAACGCAGCCCACCAGCCTGGCATATCGGCGTCATGCAAGCGGCGCACGGTGAGCGCGAGCTTCGGGATGATGACGACTATCAGCCATCCCACAAGCGCGTATTCGAAGCTCTCGTAGAAGAAGTACATCACCAGGAATATGGCGTTCACCATCCAGATGTACAGCACGGACCACCAGTATTCGGCGAGGGACGCGCGCCCGGAGAACACACGCCATTTCTTGAACATGCGTACGTATGCTTCCTTGAAGGAGATGTTCGGGTACGGCTGGTCGAATGCGGGTCCTCTGGTGCCCGCCGCATTGGATTCGGTATGGTTTGCAGTCATGTGATGCCTCTTTTTCGAATGACCAAAAGCTTCGTTGCGCAGCCCACTATACCCGAATACTGCGCGACGTTTCGTATATCCGTCCGTCTGTCGGCGCAAACACTGCCCTCATGGTGCAAACGTTGCCAGAACGACCTGAACGGGTACCTCCCGGCAAACCTACTCCTCCCCTGCCGAAAACAAGGTGACCGGCACCAGCCATCACACACAAATATGCCGCACGAAAATCGGACAATATACAAAAGTCCTTGGAATCATTGGATTCCAAGGACCGATCGTGACCCCGGCCGGGCTCGAACCGGCGACCCTGAGATTAGAAGTCACATGCTCTATCCAGCTGAGCTACGGGGCCAAACCACACCTATCATAATGGGGGGTATATAAATAGACACGCTGCGCATGTGCCTGTTTTTCGCATTCCGGACCGCATCCCACCCATATGGAAGACTGCCACGGAAACCGCGTATACGTCTGCAGACACCTACTACTCGATGATCCAGCTCAATCCGACGAGGACGATGAGGAACAGCACGTTCACCACACTGTACACGGCAAGATAGCGTCCCTTGCGATCCGGATACTGGCGCACCACGTTCTTATAGGAGATGAGCGAGGCCATGGACGCGATCAGGGTGCCCATACCGCCGAGGTTCGTGCCGATGATGAGCGAACGCCACTGGTCGCAGAAACCGGACAGCAGCAGCGTGGTAGGCACATTGCTGATCACCTGGCTGGACACGACGGCGACTTCCAGCGGATGACCGCCGACCAGCGTCTGGGCCAGCTGGTAGAACTCCGGTACGCGCTTCATGTTCCCGATGAAGATGAAGAACATGCAGAACGTAAGCGGCAAACCCCAATCCACGTAACGGAACACGCGGCGATCGGTCACCAGGAAGGTGGCCACGACGATCACGCACATCACCCACAGTGGGATGAAATCGGATACCGCCAACAAGCAGACGATGAACAGCACCGCATACACCACGGTGCGCCAACCACCGTAGCCTGCGCCGTAACCGGTGATGCGGATCTCATCGGGCTGATGTTTGCCGCGTTCGGGGGCGAGCACACCGGTTTCCAGATCGCTGAGTTCGGAAACGGGAAGCTTGGGGAAAGCGAAGAAGATGACGATGAGCAACAGCACCGCCGCAGCTGCGGAATACGGTGCCATGATGCCGATCATCTCACCTGCCGGCATACCAGTGAGCGCTTTGAGATACAGGTTGTGCGCGTTGCCGATAGGGGTGAGCATACTGCCCACGTTCGCGCCGATGGTCATCAACGTGACCACCAATATGGTTCTCTCCCCCATGTCCGCCATGAGCAGCACCGCCACGGCGAAGGGAACGAAGGTGACCAAAGCGACGTCGTTGGTGATGAGCATCGCAGAGAAGAACGTCAGCGCCACCAGCGTGACCACCAGCCCTCGCAGACTCCCCACATGTTCCAGAAGACGCGAGCCTATGATGCGGAACACGCCGATGCGCTGGAAGCCACAGACCACGATCATGAGGCAGATCAGCTGCGAAATGGTGCTGGCGTGGATGTAGCCCGCATATTCACCGTCCGGGGGAACGATGAAGCACGAGATCAACGCGAGTATAGAAGCAACGACGAGAATGGTCTCATTCTTCAGGACGTTGACCAGCAGATGCCGCATCCATTCCTCCATGCACTCCCGTAGTGCACCCCTTGTGCGCCACGGGTTTTCTTTTCAAATGCCATACTTACTTTACTCGATGCCATACCTACGCATTACTCCGGCGTTGCTGGCGATTCACCCGTCGTACACCCTTCAGACAGCTGATAGACATCCAATAGGCATTCGTCGGGTTCCCGGATATCCATCGAATATCGGAAGCGATCGCGTCGGCTCAGTCGACGGTATTGCCGTGCACCTGGTTCTGCAGGTTCTTACGCGACGCCTCCATGGTGGTGATCGCACCCAGCAACGCGATCTTCTCCTCGCCGTCCGGCAGGCGCGACATACGCGCCCTAGCCGAGGCGATGCGGCGCATCAGACCCATATCCAGCAGCCGAGCAAGCAGCTCCGAGGCATACTGCAGCTCGGCTTTGGTCGCCGGAGCTGGGCCCTGCATGCCATTCTGCACTCCCCCGCCCTGCACGTCACCGCCGCCCGTGGAGCCATCCGCAAGTGGCAACGGCATGACGGCCAGTTCGTTGATCGCCGATTCGAGCATCGGCCCACCGGCCTTGGTGAGATTATGCATCCACAGGCCTTGTGGGGTGGTGACCTCCGGCAGGCCGCCCGCGGCAGCCACCGCTTGGAACAGCGTGCGGAAAATCGGGGTTTCGAAACTGGACGGTGTCAACGACGCGAACCATTCACGGTTGATGGCATTGGGGATCTGGATGAGCACGGCCATGAACTGCTCCTCGGCGATGAACACGGCATCATCCATACGGTAGAACGTCTGCCGCCCCGCATTCCCACGTTCGATAAGCCGCTTGCGCTCGGACGTCATGGTTCTATCATCCCGCTGCGGTGAGGAGAAACGGCGCTTCGGCGCATACGCATCCTCGTCGCGCACATGCATCTGCCGCTTGCAGCGCTCCACCTCGCGGCGCATCATATCGAGATCGATGCCGCCGATACGCCGCACAGCCTGACGCATATACAAGTCGACCTGCGAACGGTCGCGAATCTGCGCGATCAGCGGGGCCGTGGCCTTGACCGCGCCAAGACGCCCCGTGCTGTAACTCGTATCGAACCGCTCGATTGCGGCATCGATGACGAAATCGTACAAGGGTTTCGCATTGGTAACGAGCGAGCGCACCGCCTCATCACCCTGTTCGATACGCAGATCGCACGGGTCGAGATTGTTCTCGGCCACTGCCACGAACGTCTGCGACAGGAACGCCGGATCCAGGCCGAACGCGTGCAACGCCGCCTTCTGCCCGGCCGCATCGCCATCGAACGTGAACACGATGCGCGAACTCAACGGCTGGCCATCGACCTTTCGCGGGCCCACCAGTTGGATCGCGCCCATCGAATCATCCGCCACCAGCCTGCGCACGATCTTCGCATGCTCCTCGCCGAACGCCGTGCCACAGGTGGCGATGGCGGTATCCACCCCGGCCAAGTGCATGGCCATCACATCGGTATAGCCTTCGACGATCACGGCCTGTCGCTTCTTCACAATGGCCTGCTTGGCCAGATCGATGCCGTACAACACCTGGTTCTTGTGGTACAGCTGCGTATCGGGAGTGTTGATGTACTTCGCGGCGATCTGATCATCCTCATACAGTTTGCGAGCGCCGAAACCAAGCGTGCGGCCGGTCGAATCGCGGATCGGCCAGGTGACGCGGCCTCGGAAATAGTCGTAGACGCCGCGCTGACCCTGCCTGGCCAGGCCCGCATCCAGCATCTCCTGCTGCGTGAACCCTTGGGACGCAAGATGACGCACCAGATTATCCCATCCTTGCGGCGCATACCCGCAGCCGAAACGTTCGCAATCGGCTTGCGTGAAAGTTCGTCCGCCCAACAGCTTGCGTGCGGCGAGCGCCTCCTTGGTCATGATCTGACTGACGAAGAAACGCTGGGCGGCCTCGTTCGCCTCCAGCAGCCTGGCGCGTTTGGAACCGGAATGTTCAGCGCGCTTGGAACCGTTCTGCTCGTAATGCAGTTCGATATGGTATTTGTCGGCCAGCAGTTCCACCGCTTCGCGGAAGTCGATGTTCTCCTGCTCCTCCACGAACTTGAAAACGTCGCCGCCCAGGCCGCAGCCGAAGCAATGCCATACGCCGAGCGCGGGGCGTACGTTGAAGCTGCCGGTTTTCTCGTCATGGAACGGGCACAGTCCGACGAAGGTCCCGGTTCCTGAAGGTTTGAGCGAAACGGAGGCGGATACGATGTCGTAAAGGTCCGCGGCCGCGCGCACCTTTTCCACATCCTCTTTCAGAATCATTCCCGGCATAATCCACCACCCTAGCAGCCGTGCCGCCCTTCTCGGCGCAGGCGCAGCGTAGACAGCTGGAGACGGTATCCCCATATGGCTGCGCTGAGAGGACGTCAGTGTAGCCATGCCGAGAGATCATCGCCAAATCCCTACACTGAGAAGCCGCCAGCATAGCCAAACGGAGACGGCACCACCAAACCCCTACACTGAGAAGCCGCCAGCATAGCCAAACGGAGACGGCACCACCAAACCCATACGCTGAGAGACTGTCATCGCAGACAAACGGAGAAGACACCACCAAACCCCTACACTGAGAAACCGCCAGCGCAGCCAGATGGGGATGACCTCGTCAAACGGCTACACCCTGTCTCCTGAAATGGCCGAACGGTATGAGATGCGTTCGACAAGTTCACGGTCATTCGGTCCGACCTATGGTCGGGCGACGTCGTCCGGATCCTATGTCGGGCTGTGGCAGGCGTCCGCATCTTCGATAATCAGCTCATGATCCGGCCATTTTCCACATGCAGGACACGATCAACGATTTCCTGCAGCTCCGCCCCTTGATGGGATGCAATGATCACTGCGTTTCCGCGCTCCCTCTGGCGTCTCATCTCTTGCTGGAACGCCGTCACGGATTCACGGTCCAATCCATTCATCGGTTCATCAAGCAGGATCAGACGCTGATGCTCCATGATCGCCTGCACAATCGCCAACTTTTGACGCATGCCCAGCGAGAAGGATTTCACTTTGCCGCCACGATGCTGCCACAGACCGAACACCTTCATAAGCCGTTCCGTCTCTTTTTCGTCGAATCCGCCGTCAAGCCCGGCGAGATATTCCAGGTTTCCCCAAGCCGTATCCGCGCCGATGAACCCGGGATGCTCGATGAGCACACCGATCTTCTCCGGCAATGCCTCATTGAACACCACCGGCTTGCCTCCGATGAGCACCCGCCCATCCGTAGGCCGAATGAAACCGCATATCGCCCGCAGCAGCATGGTCTTGCCGGAACCGTTTGGCCCCACCAATCCACAGATCTCGCCGCGTTCGAATCCGCAATTCACATGGTCAAGCACGGTTTTGCGCTTGATTATCTTGGTGTAATCGTGAATCTCAACATACATGGTTTTCTTCTTCGATAATTTCAAATGATTTCCATCCGCCTGCATAACGGTATGGGGGAAGCGATGACCATCATCGAGGCAAGGCTCAGGACGATCAGCCAATGCGGCAATCCGCAATACGAATCGGCCATCAACCATGATTCAACCGGCTTCGCCGACTCCAGAATCATGCAGAGCATCAGAGCAGCGACATACCCTACCGCACGATTGCCGAGCAGTGTTCCCGCATCACGGATCGCGATGGCAAGCAGCAATTGCAATGCCGCACAGACGGCAGTACATATCAAAGAACCGCCTTCGCCCCATCCTCCGACGACACCCACGGTCAATAGCAATGGAACGCCTGTGAAAGCCAAACAGTATGCAGCCAGGCGAATCAGATAACGCCGGACTTTCCCGCACACGCCACGCCTGCGTACACATGTCATCGCGTTATTCGACAGAAGAACCGAGCAAGGCCATTCCAGGATGATCAGCATGCCGAATACCAGGAACGCAAGGGGCACTTTATTGGCGAGTAACGGCCAATCACCCGTATCGTCCGGACTACCGAAACATCCGAGGAAAACCGATTGCGATGGCTCCCGAATCAAATATTCGAATACCACGGCGGCAAGCATCACGGGCATCACCCGCCCCCCATGCAACGCCACAAGCAACCATGAGACGCATCACCGATGCCAAGCACAACCAAGGCAAGCAACGTCTGCACGAACAGCGACAACGGCCAAAAACCGCTCACGGCCGGTAATGCTCCCCCACTCATCACCCGGCACAGCACCGCATACAGCGCACTGTAATAACCGGAAACCGCCACTGCCGCGCACCATAGCCACATATCGTTGACACGTAATTGCGAGGAAGCGGAACGTCTTACCACTTCCATCGGAGAGCGGTCCACCGTCCCCATCCACAACAGGAATATGAAAGTCGGCGCAATCCACACACCCCAAAACATGGGGCTGAGGAATCCTCCAACAACATTCCCCGTTGCCAACGATTGCGGAACATACGCCGCCATGCGCAACGATGATAATGCGACGACCATGCCGCACAGCGCTTTCCCCCCCCCCCCACAGCGGAGAGAATCGCCACAAGTGACGCCATTCATAGAGCGTCTCTGTGAAGTTCAATCCCATACAGCACCCCGGCAAGAACAAGAAACAGCATTACGTTGGCCGCAGCGCCCCATGCGCCATATGGTCCGGCATCGGCGCTGAAATTCAGGAAAACCACCTGACTGAATTCGTTGGCGACCAACTGGGCGCGTATCGGCAGAATCGCGGGCAGCAGCCAGATCAGCAACGACACCGCAAAAGGAACCAGTATCTCCACATATCGTTTTCCGATAAACGCCGATGCGCCGATCGCAAGGCACGCATACGCTCCGGAAAGCACGAATATCAGCGCAAAAACAACCACCAGCATCAACGGCTGACTGGCCTTATACAAGGGGTACAGCCACGAGTCCGACCGGATGACCGGATAGTACGCAAAATACGGATTCGTCGCAATATGGTCGACGCCATCGATGAATGACATATGCGGCTGACGAACGACCGCAACCACCAGATTGAGCAGCAGGGGAAGAACCCCTCCGCATCCGCCCAGCACGAATCCGGCGCAGAATGATGAGCGCAGCACATCACGTCGCCCGGTACGGGCAAGCATCATACGTAAACGGCCACTGTTCTTCTCATCCGAATACAGTCCGCCACCGACCAAAGCAGCGATGCACGGCAGCAGCATACAGTATATGGATCCACCGGCGCCCACATCACTGAACAGCATCATGTATCGAAAGAACGTGGGATCGGATTTCGGCAATACGAATGTGGCATGAAAAGTCGTCCAATAATTCAAAGCCACCAGCACTATTCCGATGCCGGCGATGGCAGGGAACCTCCAGCTTCGGAGCGTTCTGGACAACTGTTGGCGCAATAACGAAACACTCATACCGCAAAGATAAAAAAGGCGCGACTATGCCGCGCCTACAAGAATCATACGAATGGTCAGACTTTGGCCCACGGCAGTTCCATCGCGATGGACCATTCGCCACCTTCCACGCACCGTTCAACAGTGCCTCCGGCATTGCGAACGATAGCCGACAGATCATGCAGTCCGAAACCCGAGGAAAGCGCTTCCGCGTATTCCCTCCTCGCTTGACGTCCATCGCCACAGCCATTGGACGACATGATCGTCGTTCGATTCGCGTCGGTCACCACGGTCATGGCGTAATCACCGGGAACGGCATGCTTCGCGATATTCGATCCCAACTCGCCGACGATGGCGCATACCAATTGGGCCCATTGCCGATCGGGAACACCACCGCGGTTGATCAATATGGCCTCGCCGGTGAAACCGAGCGCGTCCAGCCGTTCATCCACCTCATGCAATGCCGCTCTTACATCGTCCATGCAGGAGCGATCATCGCCATGGCCCGTATCCGACAGACTCGTCTGTGACGACGCGCCCATGGTTCGCCCATCATCGTCGATCCGACTGGCAACCGGAACAATCACATCCGAACGCAATGCTTTCAGCGCCTGCTCCACAAGTCGTTCGACCCGCTCATCATGCCCGCCCTGCCCGCTACGGCACAGCAGCACCGCATAACTCAACGTATTCGCCACGGAATCATGCAAGGTGTGCATCATACGCAGTTGTTCCCTCCGATAGGCGATCTCGCGATCAGCCAACCGTTGGCGCACCAGCAGGCTCTGCCATTCACGCACCACTGATCCGCAAAGCAGCGCAATGCAATACGGGGCCAGAATGCCAAGCAACGAAACCGGGGCAGGGAGGTAACCGTCACTCCTCACCAGAAGCACGGCAACGGTTCCCGCAAGAACCACAGCCAGGCATGCACAGGCTTTCCTCCGGCTTCCCCGCCAAGCCAGCAACGCCAACGCATAGTACATTCCGATATATTCCAACCCATTGCCTGGAATCGGGGCGGCAAAAGCAACCACATTGAACACGCTTATCGCATAGGCGGCGGCAATAGGAGCACATGGCAGAACCACATACAGGGCCACGCGCATCGCCATCACCATCCACGGCACAAGCGTGGACATGGCAACGGAATCCTCATGCAGCATCCAAGCGGAATACACGGCGTAGACGATGCCCACGCAGGAGACGAGAATATCGACGAGATTGACGCCGTTCCCCATCTTCCGGGAAAACAGGCGAATATCATGAGAGCCTTTGCCCACGTCAGATGATTCCTTTTTTAACGCACAACCCGATCGCCTGCGAGCGATTATGAACGCCCAACTTCTTATAGGCACTATTCATGTGCGTTTTCACGGTTCCCTCGCTCATGTGCAGCTGACGCGCCACCGCCAGAACCGTTCGGCCTTTGAGAAAAAGCGCCAACACCTGCCGCTCGGTTTCGGTGAGCACAAGGTTGGCGGCCGATACGCTGCCATCAACCCATGTGACCGCATCCTCATCATGCGCCGCGGCACCGATACGATGCACCAATCGTTCGGTAGGCACGTCTTTATGCACGATAAGGCTCATCCCGACATCGCGCATTCGTGCGGTGTCGACGGCGAAAGCAGTCATACCGACAATAACGAGATCCGACCAACGTCGATGCAGTGCTTCGGATAACGCGAAGCCGCCCATTCCCGGCATCTCCATATCCGTCAGGACGACATTCGGGCGGCATGAATCGCGGCTGCACAGGTCAATGGCGTCGGCGGCACCGGTGACCGACCACAGTACCTTCAGAGGCGCTTGACGCTGAATGAGAACATGTTCAATGGCCTGCGCAGCCAAAGGGTCATTATCGACAATGCCCAGCGTAAGCATTCTGCCAGCGCACCTTGCGTTTACAGGATGCTTGCCGGATCAAGCTTGGCGAGATCCTCGGCGAGCAGCACTTCGGGCGCATGCTCGTACAGGCGCGGGATGCGGTTGCGCAGGCAGGTGAAGATCTCATAGCTGATGGTGTCGGCGGCACGGGCCCAATCGTCGGCGGTCGGCTCACCGTACTCCTCGCCACGGCCGGGGCCGAACAGTTCCACCGTATCGCCTTCGGCGATGCCAAGCTCGGCGGCGGAACCGTGCAGGTCGAGAATGAACTGGTCCATGCATACGCGACCGGACACATGGTAGACGCGCGGCCCCTGCGCGGTCATCACGCGCACCGGACCGCCTGGCTTCTCCACGTGCTTGGCGCCTTCCATATCGAAACCGGAGGCGGAACGGTGGATGCCGTCCGCATAGCCCAGCGGCACGATGGCGGTCGATGTGTTCTCCGGAGTCAGATAGGTGCGGCCATACGAGATGCCATGCCCCGCCTCGACGTCCTTGACCGTGCCGAGCTGCGCCTGCAGCCTCATCGCGGGCTTCAACTTATAGGTGTTGGGGGTTCCCATCGCCGGATCCGGTTCATAGCCGTACAAGCCGATGCCGGGGCGGGTGAGTTCGAAATGGATCTCCGGGCGGTCCAACGTGGCCGCCGTATTGGCGAGATGCCGGATGCTCGGCGCGATGCCGGCCTGCTTCATACGGTCGGTGAACGCGTTGAAGTTCGCGATCTGACGGTCGGTGGATTCCACGAATTCCGGAACGTCCGGGCTGTCGGCCACGGCGAGATGGCTCCACTGGCCGATAACCTCGATCACCCCCTCCTTGGCCAACGGCACCAGCTTGTCAAGCGCCGCACCGAACCCTTCCGGCGTGAAACCGTTACGACCGAAACCGGAATCGACCTTCACGTGCACGCGGGCGACCTTACCCACCTTGCGTGCGGCCGCGGCCACGGCGTCGATGCCCGGCAGAGAGCCGACCGACACGTCGATGTCGTTATCGATGAGCTCATCGAACGGCACCGCGGCGCCGTTGTACACCCATGTGAGAATATGGCAACGATCCGGGCCGATGCCAAGCTTGCGCAGCAGCAGGGCCTCATGGGATTGCGCGGTGCCCAGCCACGTGGCACCTCCCGCCAGAGCGGCGAGCGCCGACGGCAGCAGACCATGCCCGTACGCATCCGCCTTGACCACGCCCATCACGGCCGTACCTGAATCCGGGCCGCCCACCGTGGCGACAAGATGACGCATGTTGTCGCGCATCGCCTTGAGGTCGACGATCGCCTGCGCCGGGTACTGACGGCGGGCCGCCTCGTAATTGGCTTTGCCCTGTTCGGATGAAAACGCGATTTCTGGTGCTGCATTCATACTCATGGTTCCCCATTGTCGCGCGGCCCGGTAACAAATATGCACAAGAATCGCCCGGCGGGCATCCGAAACGCATGCGGAACACTTGCAGAACATATGCGGAACATATGCGGAACACTTGCGGAACATATGCCGAGACGCCGCGCCCGTTTTTCCGCCCGGGCACGTACACTACTGAACCACGTTGCGATTCGTCTCCCCCACGAGGCGACGCACCTTATGATTTCTGGCGTTGAGGCGTGCCAGAGTCCCGGAACACCGTCCGGTTTTTGCCCAATTTCGCTTGTTTTCGAGAGAGAAACCAATGGATTTATTCCGCAAAAAGTCGGTGGACCAGCTTGTTTCCGAAGCGACGCCGCTGAAAAGAACCCTCCGCACCTTCGATCTGACGATGCTCGGCATCGGCGCGATCATCGGCACCGGTATCTTCGTCCTCACCGGTAAGGGTGCGCTCACCGCAGGCCCGGCACTGTCCGTATCCTTCCTGCTCGCGGCGGTATGCTGCGGTTTCGCAGGCCTGTGCTACGCCGAGTTCGCCTCCATGGCACCCGTGTCTGGATCGGCCTACTCCTACGCGTATCTGGCATTCGGCGAACTCGTCGCCTTCGTGATCGGCTGGGACCTCATTCTGGAATACGCGTTGCAGGCCGCCACCGTATCGGCCGGCTGGTCCGGGTATTTCAACAAGCTGCTCGAAGGGTTCGGTCTGCATCTGCCCGTCGAACTCACCGCGGCATACGGCACCACGCCCGGCGTCACCACTTATTTCAACCTGCCCGGTTTCGTCATCGTGCTGCTCATCACCTGGCTGCTGTCCATCGGCATCAACCAGACCAAGAAAACCAACGACATCATGGTGATGATCAAGCTCATCATCATCGTGCTGTTCATCATCTGCACCGTCTGGTACGTGAACCCCGCGAACTGGAAGCCGTTCTCCCCGTACGGCATCTACACCTTCCAGCCCGGATCCACGCAGCCCTATGGCATCGTGCCCGCGGCCTCGATCGTGTTCTTCAGCTTCATCGGATTCGACGCCGTTTCCTCCTCCGCCGAGGAAACCATCAACCCGAACAAGACGCTGCCGCGCGGCATCCTGCTGTCGCTGATCATTTCCACCGTGCTGTACATCGCCATGACCTTCATCATGACCGGCGTCGTGCCCTACAAGGAGTTCGCCAAGTTCGTGGACGCCCCGGTCGCCGGCGTGATCCTCGCCACCGGGCTGAACTGGCTAGCCGTGATCGTGAACCTCGGCGCGCTCATCGGCATGACCACCGTGATGCTCGTGCAGCTGTACGGCCAGTCGCGTATCTGCTATGCCATGAGCCGTGACGGATTGTTCCCGAAGTTCTTCGGCGAAGTGCACCCGAAGTACCACACCCCGTTCAAAGGCACGTGGTTCTTCGGCATTCTCACCGCCATCGCCGGTGGTTTCATCAACATCAACGTGCTGTTCGAGCTGGTGAACATCGGTACCTTGTCCGCGTTCATCATCGTGTCCGCGGGTATTCTGTGGATGCGTAAGACCCAGCCGGATGCGCGTCGCGGATTCCGCGCGCCGGGTGTGCCGTTCACGCCGATCTGCTCGATTGTGTTCTGTCTGATTCTGATTGGCGGACTCAACTGGGAGACCTGGCTGCGTTTCGCCGTCTGGTTCTCGCTCGGCCTTGTGGTGTACTTCGCATACAGCCGCAAGCGTTCCAAGCTCAACGGTTCCGCAGCCAACGGTTCCGCTGATGGCGACGCGGCGGTTGCTTCTACAACCGAGGCGACCGGCGCTGCCGTCGAAGCCTGATCAATACCTGCCAACGGCCCGCACCCGAGATTCATCGGATGCGGGCCGTTCCCGTATTCGCGCGACTGCGTGACATCTCTTGGCGTAGGCATATGGAGACAGCTTCGTCAAACAGCTACGCTGAGAAGCCGCTAGCGCATTCGACGGAGACGACTCCACCGAATGGCTACGCCGGGAAGTCCTCAGCGTGACCAAACGGAGATGATTTCGCTAGATGCCTACGCTCAGGGCCAGTCAGTGTAGACAGATGGAGATGGCAACACCGGATAGCTACGCTGAAAAGTCCTCAGCGTAGACAGATGGAGACGGAACACACAAATGGCTACGCTCAGAACCCTCTCGGCATAGGCAAACGGCTATAGTCAACTCCGCCCCCATCCCCAAAATCGAACGGAATCGGCCCATTTCCATCCGATTCCGAGGACAATCCCAAACCGCATCCCCAAAATCAGACAAAATCAGCCTGTTTTTATCTGATTACGAGGACGCCCCCACAAACCCTAGTAATAGGCAACATGGAACGTGCTCAACACACTCAAGGCTACAGTCTCACACATTCCATGTCGCCCTCTCAATCCCCGCTCAGCGTAGACAGATGGAGATGATCCCACCGAATAACTACGCTGGGAAGCCCTCAGCGTAGACAGATGGAGGAGAAAATGCCGAATAACTACGCTGGGAAGCCGTCAGCGTAGCTAGACAGCGACGGCTTCTCCATATGTTTGCGCTGAGAACCTGCCAGCGTAAACAAGCCGAGAAAACATCACCAAATTCCTACGCTTACGGCCGCTCAGCGTAGACAGTCGGAGATGATCCCACCGAACGCTGGGAAGCCCTCAGCGTAGACAGATGGAGACGGAACACACAAATGGCTACGCTCAGGGCCACTCAGGGCCACTCAGCATAGACGAACGCCCTCGGCGCGGCCATATGGCTACGCCGAGGGCGCTGGAAAAGAAACGGCAAACCCGAAATCACCACTCGTGGCGCTGATAGGCAATGCGTGTGGTGTCGGTGGGACGATCGAGCAGCTGGATGAGACCGCAGCGGGCGAAACCATTCGTCTCCAGAACATGCTGCATGGCCTTGTTGTTCGGATGCGTGTCGGCACGCACATTACCGTAATGCTCGATGCACCAGTTGATGCAATCCTTGGCCGCGCCGTGCGCAAGACCCGACGAGGCGATGCGGTGAATCGTCACATACGGATCGTCATCCAGCCAGGCGCCATCGATGTGCTCGTATGTCGGATCGGCACCCGTGCACAGCGCGAACTGGGCGAGTACGCGCTCCTTGCCGTCAAGCGTATCGACGAGCAGCATGGTACGTTGCGATTCGATGTCGTCGAGAACCACTTCCTCACGAGGGAACTTATCCCCCCATTGCGTGGGATTGCCGCTGGCCGCCATCAGTTCACGGGCATGCTGGTAAATCGCGTGTATCGTCGGCAGATCATTCATCGTGGCATGGCGGAAACGTCTCGTAACGGTATCGTCGTTCACAGCTCACCTCGCTCGTATCATGTATTACCGAGCGATAAAGCTAGCACGTTCGGTGCACATCACCAAGCATCACAGCCATACCCCCGTACGCTCATCAGACCAGGGCGCCGGATGGCGGGAAATCAGACCACCTTGCGTTCGAACGGATCCGAGCTGATGCCCTTGGCGAGGATGTCCTTGCACCATTCCTTCGCCGTGAACAGGCTGTGGTCACGGTAGTTGCCGCAGCTTTCGATCGTGGTGGCGGGAACGTCGTCCCACGTCGCCTTGTAGGCGATGAATTCCAACGATTCCTTGAGCGCACGCGCCACGTCTTCGGTGGAATGCGTGCCCCAGGTCAGCAGGTGGAAGCCGGTCCGGCAGCCGAACGGCGAGCAGTCGATGTAACCGGGGATGCGTTCGCGCAGCAGTACGGCGATGGTGTGTTCGATGGTGTGCAGGCCACCGGTCGGAATCGCGTTCTCGTTCGGCTGCACCAGGCGCAGGTCGTAATTGGAGATCACGTCGCCGTTGGGGCCGGTTTCGGTATCGATGTAACGCACGTAGGGCGCCTTCACCTTGGTGTGGTCGAGCTGGAAGCTTTCGACCACCGGCTTCTCATCTGCCATGATTGTCCTTTCGGTTGAGGCCGCCGTCGCGGCCGGTATCGTCTGTTACCACTGTGGCCGGTTCGCGCGTCCAAGTCAATCCGATCGTTATTCGTGTCTCCAATCACCGGTTATCAATGGCCTACGGTTCCACCTACACTTCCGTCTCCAGTTCCGGTTCCATCTACCGTCCCGTCTCCGACTCAGCCTCCGGCTCAGCTCCCGACTCTCACAGTTCACCCGGCTTCCCCATCGCACGAATCGCTTCGAGGAACCGCTCGCCGTACCGTTTCATCTTGACTTCGCCGACGCCGCTGATTTCCAGCATCTGTTCGGCGGTCGTCGGCCGGATGCGCGCCATGTCATGCAACGTCTTGTCACTGAACACGATGTACGGCGGCTTGCCGATCTCACGCGCGATGGCGAGACGCAGTTCACGCAGTTTGCCGAACATCTCCTCCTGTGCCGGGCTTGCCGTCTCCCCGCCGCTCTGCGACAGCATTCGCGCCTGCGCCTGGCTTTCGCCGCGGCGACCCGCCGGGCGACGCGCAACGCGTTTCATCTCGTAGCGGAAATCCGGCTGCACGGTTTCGGCGGCACGCGCCCCGAAACAGACGATCGGCATGCGCCCTTCGGAAATGTGGAGGAACCCGTCGGCCACCATCTGATTGAGCACGTCGCGCACACGCGCCTCGGGCACGTCCTTGAGCCTGCCGTACGTGGGCATGGTTTCCGGATGCCATACCGCCAGATCTTGCGCTTTCGAACCGCGTAGGATCTTCACGATCTTACCCATGCCGACCTTCTGGTTCACGTCATGCACGCACATGCTGATGGCACGCGCCACGTCGGTCGCGTCCACGGTTTCGAAGGTCCGACCGCAGTTGGCGCATCCGCCTTCGCACATGCCGTCATGCGCGGCCGTCTCTTCGCCGAAATACCGTGTCATATAGTCGTGCAGGCATTCGGTGGTGCGACAGTAACCGACCATGCCGTCAAGCAGTCGGCGCTTCGACTGGCGTACGATCTCCTGCTCCTCCGGCGTGAGTCGTTCGTTCTCGTAATCCGAGTCCATGAGACGCCGCCGCGTGACGATGTCGGATTCGTTCCACAGCAGCGTGCATCGGCTCGCTTCGCCGTCACGCCCGGCACGCCCGGCCTCCTGATAGTAGGCTTCGATGCTTTCAGGCATGTTGTGGTGGATCACGTACCGCACGTTCGATTTGTCGATGCCCATGCCGAAGGCGTTCGTCGCAACGACCACCGGCACACGGTCGTTGACGAAATCACGTTGCGCCTGCTCGCGGACTTCCGAGGGCATCCCGCCATGGTAGGCGACGGCGACGCGCCCTTCCGCGGCGGTTGGGTCGAGCAGCATGGGCACGCTGTGGTTCAGCGATGCGGCAAGGTTTTCGGTCTCCTTGCGCGTGGCACAGTAGACGATGCCCGATTCGGCGGCATGATCGGCCACATACCGCGCGATCCAGGCCGCTTTCTCCTTGGTGTCGAGTTTGAGGATGTCGAAGTAGAGGTTCGTCCGATCGAATCCGGTGACCGTGATCTGCGGGTTCATAAGGCCCAGGATGCCGATGATGTCGCGGCGGACGCGTTCGGTGGCGGTTGCGGTGAACGCGGCCACGGTGGGGCGCGTGGGAAGGCCCGCGATGAACTCGCCGATGCCGAGGTAGGAGGAGCGGAAATCCTGACCCCATTGGGAGACGCAGTGCGCCTCGTCCACGGCGACCATGGAGATGGGCGTGCGGCTGGCGAAATTCCGGAAACGTTGCGTTTCCAAGCGTTCCGGGGCGACATACAGCAGTTTGACCTGACCATTCGCCGCCATGGACAACACCAGATCCTGCTGGTCGGGGGTTTGCGTGCCGTTGACGAACAGCGCGGGGATGCCCGCATCGTTGAGCGCGTCCACCTGATCCTGCATGAGGGAGATGAGCGGCGATACGACGACGGTCACGCCCGGAAGCAGCATGGCGGGAATCTGATAGCAGACCGATTTGCCAGCGCCGGTGGGCATGACGCCGAGCACGTCCCGCCCGTCGAGGATCGCGTTGACGATGCCCTCCTGCCCCGGTCGGAAGGCATCGTAGCCGAAATATGTGCGTAAAGCGCCGCGCGCCGCCGTGGTATCTGCCATATGCGACAGTCTAGTAGGCGACGCGCGGCGCATGAGTCATCCGATATGCTCCGTCATCCGGTGCTCCGCCATCCGAGGCATCCGAAGCATCCGAAGCATCCGCACCCGGAACGTCCGCTACTCGGTGCGCAACGCGGTGGCCGGATCACGCTTGGCCGCGCCACGCGACGGGATGAGCCCGCCGATCAGCGTGAGCACGACGCTGAGGATCACCAAGACGATGGCGTTGCCGACCGGCAGCACGGCGCTGACCTCATCAGTGCCCATGAAGTAGTGCAGCACGCTGTTGATCGGGATGTTGAGCAGCACGGTCACGCCCACGCCGATCAGGCCGGCCAGCAGGCCGATGATGCCGGTCTCCGCGTTGAACACGTTGGACACGTTGCGCTTGGAGGCGCCCATGGCACGCAGGATGCCGATCTCCTTGGTGCGTTCCAGCACGGAAATGTAGGTGATGATGCCAATCATGATCGAGGAGACCACCAGCGACACGGCCACGAACGCGATGAGCACATAGGTGATGACGTTGATGATGGTGGTCACCGAGTTCATCATCAGGCCCACGTAATCGGTGTAGGTGATCTTGTCCTTTTCCTTGGCGGTTTCGTTGTAGTCGTCGATGGCGTCGTTGATGGCGTTCTTGTCTTCGAAGCTGTCGACGTAGATGTTGATGGAACTGGGCGCACTGCGGCTGATCACGCCGAAGTCGGCGAGGTTGTCGTTGTAGGAGCCGGTGGACACGTACTGGTTGTAGATGGCGACCAGCGTCGACTCGTCGGCGGTGGCGATGTAGGCGTCGAACCGTTCGGCGAGCTGCTGTTCACTCATCTGCGCCGTGGCTGCGCCCTGCTGGGCTGCGGCACCCTGCTGTCCGGCCTGACCGGCGGCACCGGCCTGACCGGTCATGCCCTGCGCGGATGCCATGAGGCTCTGCGCCATCTGCGCCTTCTTGCTCACGCCGAGGGACACGACGTAGGCGCGGGCGTCCTGCGCCTTGGTGGCATCGTCGGACGGCGAGAACGTCATGCCATTGAGCACGTTGTGCGTCTTGTCGGCCTTCTGCTCGGTGCCGATCTGGCTGGATGCGGCGCGGTCGATGAGCGCATCGGTCAGCGCGCGCATATAGCCCACGCCGGACGACAACGGCGTCGCGTCGGCGTCCGCAACCGGCTTGACCACACCCACGATCTTCAGATCGATGGCCTTGTCCGAGTCGATCAGCGTGTTGATCTGATCCGCATCGTCGCCCACGTAGGTCCAATGCCCGTCATCACCCTTGACATACTGGTCGCAGGCGGGCAACAGTTTGAGCGTGCGTCCGACGACGTCGCCGTAATTGATTTTCTTGGTGTCGGTTTTCACCTTGTCGCCGGAGTTGAGCTGGTTCATCATGTCGTGGTAGTCGCTCGCGGACTTCAGACCAAGCTCGTACACGGTGGTCAGCGACAGCGAGTTGTTCTCGTCGAGCACCACCACGACCTCGTTCTTGTTCTTCGGCCAGGAGCCCTTGACCACCTGGTAGTTGTCGGAAACGACCTTGCCGACGTTCTGCTTGCCGTCGGCGCTGGGCATGATCTCGTGGAACGAGCTCGGCGCGGCGTTCTGATCGGTTTTGCCGGTGAGCATGCTCACGCGCGTGGAGGTGAAGGTGGACGAATCGGCCGACATGAGCGAGCCGTTGGCCATCTGGTCGGCCATCGACGTGCTGCCGGAACCACCCACGGTCACGCCGTCCGCGTTGACCAGCGTGCCGTCCGCATCATGCGAGTACACGGAGAACTTCGTGTCGTACGAATACTGGATGCCCGCCGAGCCGACATGCTCGCGCACGGCGTTGTTTTTGCCGTCCAAATACTTCTTGAATGCGCTCAGATTGTTTTCGGTGATGCTGCTGGTCATCGAAGCGGTGCCTTTGATGGCCGTGTCATCCGGGTAGATCGCGTCGTTGCCGTGTTTCTTGCCCTGATTCTCCGCGCTCTGCTTGCCGGAGGTCATCATGCTGGTCAGGTCGAAGGTCTGCTCGTCGATGGTGATCGGGTAGGCGGTCATCGTTTCGCGCTGGATGTTGGCGATGTACGTGTTTACGCCGGCCGAAACGGATATGATGAGCGCGATACCGATAATGCCGATGGAACCGGCGAACGAGGTGAGGAACGTGCGCCCCTTCTTGGTGCGCAGGTTGTTGAAGCTCAGCGCGATGGAGGTGAGGAACGACATGGATGCGCGGCCCATCGTCCTATGCACGGGCGCTGCGGTCGACTCATCGGAGGCCGGTTCGTACGGATCGGAGTCCGAACGGATCATGCCGTCCTTGAGTTCCACGATGCGCGTGGCATACTGGTAGGCCAGTTCGGGGTTGTGGGTCACCATGACGACAAGTCGGTCCTTGGCGACTTCCTTGAGCAGTTCCATGATCTGCACGGAGGTTTCGGAGTCGAGCGCGCCGGTCGGTTCGTCGGCCAGCACGATGTCGGGATCGTTCACCAGGGCGCGGGCGATGGCCACGCGCTGCATCTGGCCGCCGGACAGCTGGTTCGGCTTCTTGTCGACATGCGCGCCCAAACCCACCTGTTCGAGCGCTTTGCGCGCACGCTGGCGTCGTTCCGAACGCGGAACGCCTGAAATGGTCAGGGCGAGTTCCACATTGGACAGGATCGTCTGATGCGGGATGAGGTTGTAACTTTGGAACACGAAGCCGATGGTGTGGTTGCGGTAGGAATCCCAGTCGCGGCTCTTGTACTGCTTGGTGGAGATGCCGTTGATCACCAGATCGCCGGAATCATAATGGTCGAGCCCGCCGATAATGTTGAGCAGCGTGGTTTTGCCCGATCCGGAAGGACCGAGGATGGCCACGAACTCGCTGTCGCGCAGGTTCAGGCTGACATCGTCCAACGCCTGTTGCACGAAATCGCCGGTTTTGTATTGTTTGGAGATGCCTTGGATCTGCAGCATGCCGCCTCGTCTCGCTTAATCGTCGTCCCCTCCCCGAAGCGGGGTGCGCTCGAATGGAGCGCGGACGCTGTCGCCAAGCATTATAGGGCGATACCCCCGTCATAACGATGTCGGGAAAGCAATGGGATACGTTTCGTATCCCATTGCATACGGCGAGGGGCCGCGCGATCACGACCTGCCGTCGGATTCGCCCAGCCCCTCGAGGTCCCCTTGTTTCCCCCTGGTTTCCCCCTAGTCTTTCATCTTTCCGCATTCCCCGCGTTGCCGTCAGATGCGCTGGAACGCCTGTTCGAGGTCGGCGATGAGATCATCGGCATCCTCAAGGCCGATGGAGAGTCGGATCAGATTGGCGGGCACCTCAAGCGTGGTGCCGGCCACCGAGGCGTGGGTCATGGCGCCCGGATGCTCGATCAACGATTCCACGCCGCCCAATGATTCGGCCAGCGTAAACACCTGCGTGGCTCCGGCGAACGTCTTGGCGGCTTCGAAACCGGCTGCGATCTGCACGGAGATCATGCCGCCGAATCCGCCGTGCATCTGACGTGCGGCGATTTCGTGGCCCGGATGCGATTCGAGACCCGGGTACCATACGCGTTCCACTTCGGGACGGGTTTCGAGCCACTGCGCCACCTTCATCGCGTTGCGGCTGTGCTGCCTGACGCGCAGGTCGAGGGTTTTGAGACCTCGGATGTCCAGCCAGGAGTCAAACGGGGAGGGCACGGCTCCAGCGGCGTTCTGCAGGAAGGCGACGGCGTCGCGCGTCTCCTCGTCGTTGAGGACCACCGCACCGCCGACCACGTCGGAATGCCCGCCGATGTACTTGGTGGTGGAGTAGACGACCACGTCCGCGCCATCAGCCAGCGGATGCTGCAATACCGGCGAGGCGAAGGTGTTATCCACCACGACCTTGGTGCCGTGCGCGTGGGCCACGGCGGCGGTGGCGGCGATATCGGTGATGTTGAGCAGCGGGTTGGACGGGGTTTCGACCCACATGTACGCGTACTGCTTCTTGGCGAGCGCCGCGGACACGGCGGTGGTGTCGATGATGTCGACCACGTCGAGGCCGATGCCCCATGGCACGAACACCTTGGAGAGCAGACGGTAGGTGCCGCCGTACACGTCGTTGCCGAGCAGGATGTTGTCGCCCGGCTTGAGCGTGGAGCGCAGCAGCACGTCGATGGCCGCGAGCCCCGAGGAGAAGCTCAGCGCGTATTTCGCGCCTTCGACGCTGGCGAGCTGCTCGTCGAAGCTGTTGCGGGTCGGGTTGATGGAACGGCTGTAATCGTAGCCGTTTCTCAGGCCGCCGACGCCGTCCTGCTTGAACGTGGAGGTCATGTAGATCGGCGTGACCACGGCGCCGGTGATCGGATCGGGTTCCTGGCCTGCGTGGATGGCGCGGGTGGCGAGTGCGGAGGCGTTCAGTGCTTCGGTGTTGGTGGAGATGGTCATGATCGTGTGTCCTTTGCTTGGTTGTTCGATGGGTGATGGTTCGGGTTGTCGGTTGGTTTGATGAGTTTGATGAGTTTGGATGGGATGCGTCCGGATGATGCGGGGTGGCGTTCCGCTGTCACAGGTACTGTTCGGCGAGGCTCGGCCTGGTGGTGCGTTCCACCACGTCGCCGAATCCGTTGGCGCGCATCCAATCGTCGTTGAAGATCTTCTCCATATAGCCGCGCCCGGAATCGGGCAGCAGCACGACAACGGTCTGATCGGCGTCGAGTTCGTGTTCACGCGCGTATTTCAGCGCGGACACGACGGCCATGCCGGCCGAGCCGCCGACCAGCAGCCCTTCTTCGGCCGCGAGACGTCGGGTCATTTCGAAGGCTTCGGCGTCGGTGACCTGCACGATCTCATCCGGCAGGTCGCGGTCGAAGGCCTTCGGGTAGAAGTCCTCGCCCACGCCTTCGATCTTGTACTGGTGCACGTCGTTCGGATCGGAGTAGATGGAGCCTTCCGGATCGGCGCCGATCACCTGCACCTTGCCGTCGGAAACCTCCTTGAGGTAGCGTCCGGTGCCGGAGATGGTGCCGCCGGTGCCGATGCCCGCCACGAAATGCGTGACCTTATGGTCGGTGGCCTGCCAGATTTCCGGGCCTGTGGTGTGGTAGTGGCTCAGCGGGCCGTTCGGATTGTCATACTGGTTCGGGCGGTAGCCGCCGGGAATCGTCCTGGCGAGACGTTCCGCCACCTGGTAGTAGGAGCGGGGATCGTCCGGACCGGCGTCCGTGGGGGTCACCACCACTTCCGCCCCGTATGCGCGCAGCACGGCGCGCTTGGCTTCGGAAACCTTGTCGGGCAGGGTGAAGATGGTGCGATAGCCGCGCTGCTGCGCCACCAGGGCGAGTCCGACGCCGGTGTTGCCGGAGGTCGGTTCGACGATCACGCCGCCCGGCTTGAGTTCGCCGCTGCGTTCGGCTGCGTCGATGATGCGTTCGGCGATGCGGTCCTTGGCGGAGCCGCCGGGATTGAAGTATTCGACTTTGGCGGCGATGGTGGCTTCGATGCCGTCCGTCACATGGTTGAGTTTGATGAGCGGGGTGTTGCCGATGAGTTCCGAGGTGCTGTTGTGGATGGTCATGACGTTTCCTTTGGGTTTTACGGTTTCGGGGGTTCGGATTGGGATGCGTTCCCGGGAAGCCGCGTCGTCATGTGCAGCGGTTGAAACAGGACCTGTATGGATTCCCGCGTTCGTACGGGATACGCCGTATGTGGTTACGGTTTGCCGTATGTCGAAAGTCAGGCGCTTACGCCGATATGTTGCGGGAATCCGGAAAATCGAAGTTCCGACGACCACGCCGGACGTTCTGGAATGTCCTATCTCAAGTTATGCGTCGATGAACCACGCGCCCCCTCGGGCGGTTGGTTAGCGACAGCAACAACAAGAGCGATTGAACATGTGGCTTACATTACCACTCCCCCGGACATCGGCATGTCGCCCGCGTTCATCATGCGGACGCGCGGACCGTACCGGATTCCCGGAAACAGGCTCGTTCCACCCCTAGCAAACCGCGATATGACGCCCCTCACAGCGCCCGCCACCCCACCGGGCATCATCGCATCTGCGTGATATACAGTGAATCATGCGCAGAACCCCCGCGAGCATCGGCCCCCCTCACATCCCCGCGCAACGAACGCGACCGTCGATGGGAACAACGGCCGTTCCCCGCTCACGCCGGAATCCGATCGCACCGATCACACCGACTGCATCGACCGCACCGATCACACCAACCGCACCAACCGCAAACGCCATCACACATGGACGCCTTTCGTGGTTCTCTGGGCGGTGATGTCGACGATTCTCATACTGCTGACGGTGTCCACGCATCCTTCCGACAGCGTGTACACCCTGCAATACCAGGGTGGCACCTTCCTCGTGGACCGTTCGCAGTACCAGCAGTTCGCCGACGCGTTCCTGCATGGCAGGACCTGGATCGACGCGCATATCCCCGACTGGCTTGCTGCCATGGATAATCCGTACGACGAGCAGACCAGAGGAACCCTCGGCGCGCAAACCGGCGATCCGTCACGCTGGGATTGGGCGTTCTACCATGGCCGGTACTACTGCTATTTCGGCCCGCTGCCGGCACTTCTGCTCTTCGCGCCGTTCAAAGCACTGACCGGAACCGATCTGCCGACCGCCGCAGGATGCGCGTTCCTTGCGATACTGGCATGCGCTTCGCTCATATTCCTTATCGAAACACTGTGGAAGCGCTATTGGCGCGGCACCCCAGATGGCTCGCGGTCCTCGCCTGCACCGCGATCGTGGCGGCATCCGGATTGACGTATCTGGTGCTCGTCCCATGGTTCTATTCGATTCCCATCCTCGCATCGCTCGCGCTCGCACCCGCAGGCATCGCATTGTGGGCACGCTCTTCCAGGGATGACCGTCACGCCCCACGCATCCCGTTCATCGCCACCGGTTCGACGCTTGTCGCGCTCACCATCGCCTGCAGACCGGCGTTCATCCTCACCGCGGTGTTCGGCATCATCCTCCTATGGCCGCAAATCCGAACCCGCGATATCCTGTCCATCCGTTCCAGGCACGCCATCCTCTCCACCATCGCGGCGATTCTGCCGTTCCTCGTCATCGGCTGCGCGATGATGGCATACAACACGGCCCGTTTCGACAACCCGTTCGACTTCGGCGCAGCCTACAATCTCACCGGCTGCGATCTGACGCAACGGCATGTCAGTCTGAAAGCACGCCTGTATTCCGTCCTCCTGCTGTTCCTCACCCCAATCGGTTTCACGAAGGAATTCCCCTACACCATGGACGTGTTCTCGCTGGATGAGGCAAACCCATGGGGGTTCCTGTTCCGTAACCGGAACATCATTCCGGAACAGTTCGCCGGCGGACTCGTCGCGCTGTCACCGATCTGCCTGCTCGCATTGCCCGCGGCCATCCGGTACATCATCCGGTTGCGGCACGATCGAAGCCCACAGGCAACCCGCTGCGGGGCGCTGGGACTCTCCTTCCTGGCCTTGGCCGTTCTCATCGCCTGCATCGACGGACCGTTCGGCGTGAACGCGCGTTACCTGTGCGATATGACATGGCTGATGCTCATCGGCACCATGTGCCTGCTGTTCGCGTGGAACACGGATGTGCGCGAAAACGGGCGCCGGTGGCTGACCGTCGTGATCGTCGCCCTGCTTATCGTCGGCATCGGCCTGCAACTGCTATGGCTGATGACCCCGGGGCGGAGCGAAAGCTGGAATGTTTCGAATCCTGCCCTGTACGACTGGTTGCGCAGACTGTTCACGTTCTAGTCGGTTCAGCCGATTCAGGCGATCCAGTCGGTTCAGCCGGCCCAGCCGCCTATCTTGCATCAATCCGACCTGCGATCAGGCCTGCATGGACGCGGCTTCGATGAGCGAGCGCGTGTACGCGGAACAGGGATGCTTCAGTATTTCCGTGGTCGTACCGCTTTCCTCGACGCGCCCGTCATGCAGTACGACGATACGATCGGCGATATGCCGCACCACGCCAAGATCGTGCGAGACCATGACCAGCGACATATTCGGGTTCACCTCGCGGATGGCGTGGAAGGTCTCAAGGATCCGTACACGCGCGGCCACATCGATGGCGCTCATCGGCTCGTCGGCAAGAATGACGCCCGGATCATCCACTATGGCACGCGCAATGGCGACACGTTGCGCCTGCCCGCCGGATAGATCCATGGGGTACCGTGCGGCGAATACCGCCGGATCGAGTCCGACCAGTCGTAATGCTCGCCCGATCCGCGAAGCGGCCTCGTCATCGCCCATGCCCCTATGGTGCAACCGCAACGGCTCCTCTACGGAACGCGCAACGTGCCAGCGTGGGTCGAGCGAGGCGAAGGGGTCCTGGAACACCAGTCCGGTCTCACCGCACAGCATATGGCGCACGGCATCGTTCCGCTCCCCCATCGCCTGGCCACGGTATGCGATCTCACCACAATCCGCGGATTCCAGGCCGAACAGCACTCGCGTCAACGTCGATTTGCCCGAGCCGGAAGCACCGATGATCGCCAGGCACTCCCCGCTGCGCACCTCGATGTCCACGTCGAACAGCACCTGCCTGCGATTCCGCTTCGACCCATAGCTTTTGCAGATGCCACGTCCCTGCAACACGATTTCATTCATCGCCGCCGTCTTTCCTCATAATCACCCTATCACCGGATTCCACTCCCATGGATTCCCGACTTCCGACGTCACCGTCGCCGATGCCGCCGTCACGTGACAGCGTAAGTTGTCTGGCTGCGGCGACAAGGCGCCGCGCAGGCTCGCTTGCCGGTTCCCGCAATAGGCTTGCGGTCGTGCCTGTTTCGGCTATCGAACCGCCGTCCAGCACATAGCAGCGCGTAGTGGCGCGTGCGAGCACCGCGAAATCATGGGTGATGAACAGCATGGACGCGCCGGCATCGTCGACCAGCGACGTCAGCAGGTCGACGATCTGACGTTGCGTGATCGAATCCAATGCCGTGGTCGGCTCGTCGGCGATGATGAATCGCGGCGAGGTGATCAACGCGGTGGCGATGCCGACACGCTGCTGCTGCCCGCCGGAAAGCTGATGTGGGTATTTCAGCAGTGCATCCTGGGAAAGCCCCACTTTGTCAAGCATCGCCTTGACACGATCAAGACGCTCGTCAAGCGACAGATCATAGCGCAGGTACAGCGGCAGACCGACCTGCTGTGCAACCGTCATCACGGGATTGAGCGCTGCCGCCGGATTCTGGAACACCATGCCCATATAACGCCCGCGCAGATCAGCCATGGCGGTATCGTCCAACCCGATCAGTTGCCTGCCGCCAGCCATGATGGAACCGCTCACCCGCGCCGTGTCGGACAGCAACCCCATCAGGGCTTTGGCGATCATGGATTTGCCCGAGCCGGAGGAACCGACCAGACCGATGCGCTCACCGTCGGCGATGTCCATGCACACATCGCGCACGATGGGTTTGTCGCCGATGGTGATGGTCAGCCCACGAATCTCGATGTTCATGCCGCCTCCCTCAGTTCAGGATTGGTCAACGGGTCGATGGCGTCGCGCAGTGCGTCGCCGAACAGATGCAGCGCGATCACCGTCATCGTGACGATCAGTCCCGGCCATAGCACGGTCAGCGGGTAGATGCTGATGAATCGTACGGATGTGGCGAGGGAATGCCCCCAACTGGGTACGCCGACACCCACGCCGACGCCAAGATAGGTCAGGCCAGCCTCAGCCAGTATCGACGTCCCTGCGCTCATCGACAACTGCACCAGCAGCACCGGCATCACGTTCGGCATAATATGCCTGACGAACACGCGCGACCCCGAAGCGCCGGACCATACCGCCGACTCCACATACTGCGAACGCGCGGCGAGTATGGCCGCAGGTCTTACGATGCGTGCCAGATTCAATCCGTAGGCGAATCCGCATGCGGCCACGATCACCGCCGTGGAAGCGCCGAACGGCACCGACAACATCAATGCGATCAGCACCGTCGGTATCGAGATCAGCGCATCGACCACCACCACCGACGTGGATCGCAGCGCGGTATGGCGTGACACCATGGCGGCCACCAACGCCAATCCGAATATTCCGGCCACGACTACGGTAAGCGATGCGATTGCAAGATTCGTGCGCGAACCGGCCATCAGCCAGCTCAGCACGTCGGCGCCAACGCCATCGGTTCCCAACGGATGCGCGGCCGTGGGCGAAGCCCATGCGTGGAATCCGTCCGTCTCAAGTAGCGCATAAGGCGTCCACACCAGCGAAATCAGCGAAACCAGCACCCACAGGCCGAGCACGATCAACGCATATTTTCCACTGGCCTTGCGCCACATCGAACGCATAACCACACGAGCGGCCGACATCACAGCACCTCCTGCACGTCGTCGGAAGCGGTGTTCAGTCTCGGATCGAGCGCATGATGCGCCATATCGACCGCCAATCCCAATAGCAGGAAGAACGCTGCCAACAGGAACAGTTCGCTCTGCACCGCGATCAGATCACGATTGCCCACATCGGTGATGAGCATCGAGCCCAGCCCCGGCAGGGCAAACAGGTTCTCGACCACCATCACGCCCGTTATCATTTGGGCGAAGGTCAATCCGATAACCGACACCAGCTGCGGCATTGACAGTCGCAGGCCTACGCGCAGCAGCGCCTGCCTGCGCGTCATGCCGCATGCCATGGCCATGCTTACGGCCTGGGATTGCGCGGCATCGCCCAACGCGGCACGCGTATAGCGCATGATCCCCGCACCGGCGGTGATGCCGGTGGCCAATGCCGGAAGCACGAGCGACGCCATGGCCCGCCCGCAATCCTTCCAGCCATCGTTCGGGAAACCCTGCGAGGGGAACAGCCCCAGCAGTCCCGAGCCGTGCGAGAACAGCAGGATCAGCAGCAGTCCGCTCCATAACGCCGGAATAGCACCTCCGACAATGGCAAGCACATGGAACAGCCCCCGCCACCGCCTGTTCCTGGTGATGACGGCAGCACAGCCAAGCGGCAATCCGATCAGTAGGGCTATGGCGAGACTGAGCACAATAAGAGGGAACGTGACCGCCGCCCGGGCGCCGACCTGCGAGACGACCGATCTGCCGCTGATGGCGGATATGCCAAGATCGCCATGCAGCAGTCCGCCAAGCCAGTCGACGTATTGTACGGGCAGCGGCCTGTCGAGTCCCATCTGCGTCCGCAGTGCGGCGATACGGGCCGCGGTCGCGTTCGTTCCGGCCATTACGGCTGCAACGTCACCGGGGAGTACGCGCAATGCCAGAAACACCAGTATCGACAATCCCACCAATGCCGCTATGAACAGCAGCAGCCGTTTGGCCACGAATCTCATATCATTCCGCCTTGGAAATCTGCCATAGCGGCAGTACCGTCTGGCTGAGCTTGTCGGGGAATCCCTTGACGCCCTTGTTGTACGCCACGGTCACACGGTAGCCGAACAGCCAGTCGGCCGGAGCGTCTTCGCTGACGGTTTTCGCCGCCTGCTTGAGGTATTCGTCGCTTTCCTTCTCGTCGTTGGCGGCGAGCGCCTTGGCGTACAACGCCTGCACGTCCTTGTTGTCGTAGTGGTAGTAGTATTCGGGCGTGGTCCACTTGTAGAAGTCGTGGCTTTCGGCATGGTCCACGAGGGAGAGCTCGTAGTCGCCGTTGGCGTGCACGTCCTGCAGCCAGGTGGAGAATTCTACATAGTTGATGTTGAGGTCGATGCTGATTGCGGCGAGCTGGCTTTTGAGCTGGTCGCCGAGTTCGGTGCCGTAGGTGTTGGCGTAGGTCAGGGTGAGCTTCAACGGCTTGCTGATCGAATACCCGGCTTCGCGCATAAGCTGCTTCGCTTTGGCCACGTCGTAGGGGTAGAGGCCGGTCAGATCCTCGTAGCCGGGGTCGACGGATGGGATCGGCCCGCCAAGTGCAGCGTCGACTCCGCCGCGGGAGGCGATGATCTCCTTATGGTTGATGCCGTATCGGATGGCCTGGCGCACGCGCTTGTCGGCGAGTTTCTTGTTCGCGCAGTTGAAGGCGAGCACGAATTTGTCGCTGCCGTCGGACGCGGAGACATGGTAGGTGTTGGCGTCAAGGGATTTCGCCAAGGTCGCGTTCACTGGGGAGAGCACGTCCACGTCGCCGCTTTTCAGGGCGTTAACGGCGGCGTTGTCATCGGTGATGAAATCGATGACCACATGCTGCGTGGCCGGCTTGTGCGCGGTGCCCCAATATTTCGGGTTGGCCTTAAGCACCATCTTGCTGGCGGAATCGAAGGATTCCACGGTGTATGGGCCGGAGCCCACGGCCTGGGTCTTCGCGTTATAGGTGGCGTCCTTGTCGAACACCAGGCCCGGGCGCCCGGTCAGATACCACAGCAGGTTGGAGTCCGGGGAGCTGAGGGTGATTCGCACGGTGTTCGCGTCAAGCGCTTCGGCCTTGCTCAGGCTTTCCACCTGGTTGGCGTTATAGTATTGCTTCTCCTTCAACTGGTTGATGGACCATGCCACGTCGTCGGCATCAAGCGCATCCCCATTGGAGAAGGTCATGTTCCGATTGAGATGGAAGGTGTAGGTTGTGCCGTCTGTGGAGATGTCCCAGCTTTTTGCCAGACCGGGCTGTACGGCATTGTCGGAGTCTCGGCTGACAAGTCCCTCGTACACGTTGCCGATAAGCACCTGTTCGATGGCCGATCCGGATTGGCGGCGAATGTCGAGGCTGGGCGGGGCGAGTTTGAGTCCGATGGTTACGGTGTCGGCCTTGTTTGCCGACTGTTGCGCATTCCGGCCGTTGAATATGGCGACCGCGCCTACGATGATGGCGATGGCGACGACTGCCGCGATAATGATGCCCCACTTGTTCGGTCTTGGGGATTTCGATGTTCTGACGCGGGCGTTGAGACTCTCGTCCGTGCTGGCCGCGCCGTTAGAGCTTGCTGCGTTGCTTGTTGCCGTCGTGGTTGCATCGGCATTGCCGTATGCACCATGTGATGCTGTCATGATATTCCTTTATGCGGTTATTCGGCAGGTTTTGGCCGCCTTGGCCTTTGCCTGCCTGTGTTGTGTCCGGCTGACCGCCCATACGGATCGATCGCCGCGCATAAGTATACTCGCCCACATGCCGCACAAGGCGTTTACGTAAAGCCCGTAACGCATCAGGCCGTTCGCGCGAAGCTGCCCTGTATGGCATCTGCTTTACGCGAACGGCCTGATTCATGCCGGCAACGCGAGGGTCACTCTTCCTCGTTGCTCTTCCTGTGGTGAAGCCTGAAATGCTTCTCCTTGTCGGTTTCCTCCTGCGATTCGGGGTGTGTCGCATCGTACCCCTGCACGTATTTGGTCTGCCTCCACTGGTGGATGGAGGCGTTGGTGCCGCGATGATGCACATGGTACTGGCGATCGGCGCCGCCGAGCGGCAGCTCCTCGACCTCCTTGGCCACGGCGATCTGGTTGACGTTGGAGGGGTCGCCCGCCGCGATCGGCGCCACCGGCTCAGGCTCGGTCGGCGCGGCGGTGTGCTGCTGGAGTCTGGACGGCAGCCATTCGGCCAGTCGCGACAGCAGCCAGCAGGCGATGAAGTAGATCACACCGGCCACGACCAGCGTCTGGAGAATGTTGAAGTACATGGAGCCGAGTCGACGGGACTGCTGCAGCAGATCGGTATACATGATGATGGAACCGAGTGCGGTGTCCTTGAGCACCACGACCAGCTGGGTGACGGCGGCCGGCAGCATGGCAACGATGGCCTGCGGCACTTCGATCTGCATCAGCGACTGGGTCTGCGTAAGTCCCAACGCAAGCGATGCCTCACGCTGGCCGTCGGGCAGATTGCCCACGCCGGAACGCACCAGCTCGGCCACAACCGAACCGTTGTAGATTATCAGGGCGAGCACGACCGACCAGTAGGCGGGGCTGGGCAGGCCGATGAAGGCGAACCAGCGCCAGAAGAAGATCATCATGAGCAGCACGGGCACTGCTCGCGCGAATTCGACAATCGCACCGGAAACCACACGGACCAGCGGGTTCGGCATCAGACGCCCGATACCGAACACCAGGCCGAACACCACTGCGCCCACCACGGCCAGCAGGGAAGCTCGGATCGTGGCCCACAGGCCCGGCAGGTAGAAGTCCGTCCACGCCTCGGGGTCGAGCGCCGGTTTCCACAGCTCCCAGCTCAGCTGGTTTTCGCCGTCCGGCGGATTATGCAGACGCATCAGGATCAGCACCACGACGATGGCGAAGATGATACCTGCGATCCAATTGATGATACGGATGGTTTTGCGGCCCTTAGGGCCCGGCTGATCGAACAGCACTGCGCTTTCATTGTTTGCTGCCATTGCGCGTCACCTCCTCACCGCGAGCTTGTTGGACAGATAGGTGGTCAGCATGCCGATCGGGATGATCAGGATCACATAGCCGAAGGCGAAGATCAGGAAGATCAGCACAATCTGATCGGCATGGTATTCGATCATCTCGCTCATCATGGTCGAGGTTTCGGTGGCCACGGATGCCGCAGCTGCAACGGTGGAGTTCTTCAGCAACGCGATAAAGGTGTTGCCCAACGGCGCCACCGAACCGCGGAACGTCTGCGGCAGAATGATCTGGACCGCGGCCTGGGTGAAGTTCAATCCGAGCGCTCGCGCGGCCTCCGCCTGACCGAGCGGCACGGTGTTGATGCCGGACCTCAGCGATTCGCACACGAACGCCGCGGTGTACAGGCTCAAGCCGGTGACCGCCAGCCAGAAGAAATTAGTGGAGAACGTGTCGGAGAAGGTGAGCTTGAGCTGCGCGTAGGCACCCAGCACCATGAACACCATGATGATGGTCAGCGGCAGGTTCTTGAACAGTTCGACATAGATGCCGGCGACGGTGCGCAAGGAGGGAATCGGCGAGATACGCATCATGACCAGGATCACACCGAGAATCGTGGAGAACAGCGTGGACCACAGCGTGAGCTCGATGTTCACCAGAAAGGCGCCCGGCACGTTATATTCGCTAAGCAGCGTCATCAGGTCCTGCATTACTTGTTCCCCTTTCCGTTCGGCACCGGCGGGTTGTAATTCGGATTCGGCGTGTAGTTGGCGCCCTTTGTGTTGTCGGCCAGGGCACGCTTCCAGGAGCCGTCCTTCTCCATGTCCGTGATGGCGGCGTTGATCTTCTTCTTCAGATCATTGCTCCCCTTCTTGACGCCCACACCATAATATTCCTGGGTGAACGGCTTGCCGACCACTTCCAGTCGTCCACGCGACGCGGATGCGAGACCCGCGAGAATGATGTCGTCGGTGGTCACCGCGTCCACGATGCCGGAGAACAATGCGGTTGCGCATTCGGCGTAGCCGGGCTGTTCCATCAGCTGCACCTCGTTGGCGAACTTCTCCTTGACGGTGACGGCCGAAGTGGAGCCGGTCACGGAGCACAGGCGCTTGCCGTTCAGGTCCTCAGGGCCCCTGACCGAAGTATCGCCCTTGCGCACCAGCAGATCCTGGCCGGCCACGAAGTACGGGCCTGCGAAATCCACGACCTTCTTGCGCTCATCGGTGATGGAATACGTGGCGATGATGAAATCGACGTCACCGTTCTGCAGCATGGCCTCACGCTGCTTGGACGGCGCCTCCTTCCATACGATCTCATCCTCGGTATATCCGAGCTTCTTGGCAATGTACTTGGCCACATCCACATCGAACCCGACATACGTACCGGACTTCTTGAAGCCCAGGCCCGGCTGGTCGAATTTGATGCCGATGCGAATCCTGCCGTCGCTTTGCGACGAACCGCAGCCCGCCAACGAAACCGCGCAGGTCAGCGCGCACAGCGCCGCCAACGCGCGTTTGAACCATGTCTTCTTCATACTCCGCCCTCTTTCTCAGTGGATCAGGATCTTCGAGAGGAAGTCCTTGGCGCGTTCCGTCTTCGGATGCTCGAAGAACTCGTCGGGCGAAGCCTGTTCCAGAATCTGGCCGTCGGCCATGAACACGACCTTGTCGGCCACCTTGCGCGCAAAACCCATCTCGTGCGTGACGCACAGCATGGTCATGCCCTCGCGGGCGAGCTGCACCATAACGTCAAGCACCTCATTGACCATTTCAGGATCGAGTGCGGATGTCGGCTCATCGAACAGCATGACCTTCGGCTTCATGGCCAAAGCTCGGGCGATGGCGACACGCTGCTGCTGGCCGCCGGACAGCTGGGACGGCATCTTGGACGCCTGACTGGCCACACCGACGCGGTCGAGCAGATCCATGGCCATGTCTTCCGCCGCCTTCTTATCCATATGACGGACCTTGATCGGGGCAAGCGTGACGTTGTCGAGAATGGTCTTGTTGGCGAACAGGTTGAAGGACTGGAACACCATGCCTACTTCGGCACGGAGATTGGCAAGCTCCTTGCCTTCCTCGGGAAGGGGCTGTCCGTCGATGCGGATGACGCCGGAATCGATGGTTTCCAGTCGGTTGATGGTGCGGCACATGGTGGATTTGCCCGATCCGGACGGTCCTACGATGACCAGCACCTCGCCTTTGTCGACGGTGAGATTGATGTCCTTGAGAACGTGGAGATCACCGAAATGCTTCTCCACGTGGGTGAGTTCTACTAGAGGCTGCCCGCTGTCTTCAGTGCCTGGCACCAGCGGGCGCGTGATATTGCGTTCGTTCATATCTGACATAGCTGCACAATATAAACGAAGTATGTTTCCGCCCGGGTTTTGTCTCATAAACGCCCGAGAGACCAGAGAAGTCAATAGACGCCACAAGTAAACGCCCCACCCCTATCGGGACTGCTTCAATCAAGCATCATCCAGCGCAACGCAGCGATGGCAACGACGGCGGCTAGCGTCATAACCCCCACCACCGCAAACGCCACGCGTTCCGGCACATTCCGGACGAACCAGTCATGCATGCGACACCACGGATAACGACTCATGCGATACACGGTAGACCAGCAAGATGTTGCACCGCATGCACTCAGGCAAACGGCAGGTGAACTTCTTGGAAAAGCCTGATAACAGGGCTTCACACAATGAGCGCCAAGCCGCATCATGCAACTTGGCGCTCATGCAATCGAATCTACGATCAGTCCTCGTCCTCATCCGGGTCATAGTCGACACCGGTTTCGGCGCGCTGCTCGTCGGAGATCGGAGCCGGGGCACCGGTCAGCGGATCACGGCCGCCACCGGCCTTCGGGAAAGCGATGACGTCGCGGATGGACGGGGCGCCGGCGAGGATGGACACGGTGCGGTCCCAGCCGAGTGCGATGCCCGCGTGAGGCGGTGCGCCGTACTTGAAGGCTTCCAGCAGGAAGCCGAACTTGTCTTCGGCCTCTTCCTTGCTGATGCCGAGCACGTTGAGTACGCGGTCCTGGATGTCGTCGCGGTGGATACGCACGGAGCCGCCGCCCATTTCCTCACCGTTGCAGACGATGTCGTAGGAATCGGACATGGCGTGTTCCGGATCCTGATCGAACTTGTCGATCCAATCCTTGGACGGCATGGTGAACGGGTGGTGCATGGAGGTCCACTTGGAGTGGCCGACCGCCACATCGTCGTCGTCCGGATCGTCGGTCGGCTTGAACAGCGGGAAGTCCACAACCCACGTGAAGGCGAACTTCTTCGGGTCGAGCAGACCGGCGCGGGAGGCGAGCTCCACACGGGCGGCACCCAGCAGCAGCTGGGAGGATTCGCGGGCGCCTGCGGCGAAGAACACGGCGTCGCCGTTCTCCGCGCCGACGGCCTCCTTGAGGCCCGCGCGCTCCTCATCGGAAAGGTTCTTGGCGACGGGGCCCTTGAGCTCGCCGTCGTCGGTGAACTGCACGTAGGCGAGACCCTTGGCGCCGCGCTGCTTGGCCCACTCCTGCCAGGCGTCGAACTGACGACGCGGCGTGGAGGCGCCACCCTTGAAGAGGACTGCGCCCACGTACGGGGCTTGGAACACGCGGAACGGGGTGTTCTTGAAGTAGTCGGTCAGCTCGATGATCGGGTTGCCGAAACGCAGATCGGGCTTGTCGGAACCGTACTTGTCCATGGCTTCCTGCCAGGTGATGCGCGGCAGCGGCAGCTGGACTTCGTAGCCGGCGGCCTTCCAGATGGCGGCGATGACCTTTTCGGCCATGGCCATCACATCCTCCTGATCCACGTACGCCATTTCCATGTCGAGCTGGGTGAACTCAGGCTGGCGATCGGCGCGGAAGTCCTCGTCACGGTAGCAGCGGGCGAACTGGTAGTAGCGTTCCACGCCGGAGACCATGAGCAGCTGCTTGAGCAGCTGCGGGGACTGCGGCAGCGCGTACCAGGAGCCGGGCACCAGACGGGCCGGGACCACAAAGTCGCGGGCGCCTTCCGGGGTGGACTTGATGAAGGTCGGGGTTTCGACTTCGGTGAAGTCGAGGTCTTCGAGCGCGTGACGGGCGGCCTTGGCCATGTCGGAGCGCAGCTTCAGGTTGCGCTGCATGCCGGGGCGGCGCAGGTCGAGGTAGCGGTACTTGAGGCGCACTTCCTCGCCGGGCAGCTTGTTCTCGGACTCGTTTTCGAGCGCGGTGGAAACCTGGAACGGCAGCGCGTCGGACTTGGCGAGCACGTCAATGGTTTCGGCCACGACTTCGATCTTGCCGGTGGTGAGATGTTCGTTCTCGTTGCCTTCCGGACGCAGGCGCACCTCACCGGTGACCTGGATCACGAACTCGGAGCGCAGCGGACGCGCCTGCTCCTCGTCGTAGATGACGACCTGCACCAGGCCGGAGGAATCGCGCAGATCGATGAAGGCGACTCCACCATGGTCGCGGCGACGGTCGACCCAACCGGACAGGGTGACCTTCTGGCCGACGAGAGCCTCGGTGACTTCAGTGGCATGATGTGTTCTGTATGCCGTCTGGCTCATGCTTTGAATACTCCCAATTATTCGATTAATCAATCAATAACAACGGTTTGCCGGGCATTAACAGTATCCGGCTCCCACGACGTGCGATCGGCCGGGTTCTGCTCGCCGGAGACGATGTTCTTCACCTCGTCGCCCGCACCCTCCTGACCGGGGAACCACACGTACGGAATGCCGAGCTTGTCGGCGTACTTGATCTGCTTGCCCAGTTTGGCGGCGGTCGGCGCCACGTCGGCGGCGATGCCGCGTGCGCGCAGCGCGTTGGCGATCGCGTTGGATTCGGCGCGTTCGCTTTCGTTCCACACGGCGACGAGCACGCTTGCCGGGGATACGCGGTTGGCGTGTGCGCCCGCGGTGTGCAGCATGTAGCTGACGAGTCGGCTCAGGCCGATGGACAGGCCGACGCCCGGGTACTTGCGGTTGCCTTGCGAGGCGAGGTTGTCGTAACGTCCGCCGGAGCAGATGGAGCCGAGGGATGCCACGCCGTCGAGGAAGGTCTCGTACACGGAACCGGTGTAGTAGTCCAGTCCGCGGGCGATCTTCAGATCGGCGATGACGGAGCCGGGACGGATCGCGGCCGCCTGGTCGACGATCATGCCCAGCGTGCTCAGGCCTTCATGCGCGAGCGCGTAGGCTTCGGAATCGGTGGGGATGCCATGCTTGGCCGCGAGCGCGTCGAACTTTTCGGCGAGTTCGGCACCGTTGGCGGCGGTGAGCTCGGCCAGTTCGAGGCAGGCGCGGGCCTGCGCGTCGGTGGCGCCGCAGGTTTCGACCAGCAGCTTGGCCACTTCATCGGCGCCGATCTTGTCGAGCTTGTCGATTTCGCGCAGCACGCCTTCAATGTCGTCGAGGCCGAGGCCACGGTAGAAGCCTTCGGAAAGCTTGCGGTTGTTCGCGTGCACGGTTGCTTTGGGCAGGCCGAATTCGCGCAGGCGTTCCAGCGCGGAGACCATGACCAGCGGCAGTTCCACTTCGTAGTGGTCCGGCAGGTCGCCGTTGCCGATCACGTCGATGTCGGCCTGGACGAACTCGCGGAATCGTCCTTCCTGCGGGCGTTCGCCACGCCAGACCTTCTGGATCTGCCAACGCTTGAACGGGAAGGCGAGATCGCCCGAATGTTCGACCACGTAACGGCTCAGCGGCACGGTAAGGTCGAAGTGCAGGCCGAGTCTTTCCTCGATCGGGGTGTCGGATTCGTTGCCGACGTCCTGCAGACGGCTCAGCAGGTAGATCTCTTTGCTGGTTTCGCCTTTCTTCAGCAAGGAAGCCCCGGTTTCCACGGCTCTCGTCTCGATGCCTAGGAAGCCGTTGAGCTCGAATACTTCACGGAGCGTGTCGATGACACGCTGCTCCACAACACGTTCAGAGGGGAGCCACTCTGGAAATCCTGATATTGATGCGCCTTTAGCCACGGAATCAATATAATAGGTGAAGGTTGCGTCAAACATCCCTGTTCCGTCAGGATGTGAAGCGCGATGCACACACTTCCAAGCTGTAAGGAGCTGGCCATGGCCGACGAGAACGTCACCAAGAACGAAACCACCACCGAGACCACCGCACAGGAAACGCAGGGAGCAGCCAAGGCACCGAAGCCGGCCGCCCCGAAGCCCCACGCTCCGTCCCCCGCCGCATTCGCCAAGAAGGCCGCGCCCGCCGCCCGTGTCGCGGCATCCGCCGTCTCCCATACCGAGGCGCAGGTCAAGCAGGCCGAGTCCTTCGGCCGCGTTGACGACAACGGCACCGTGTTCGTCAAGGACGGCGACGGCGAGCGTGAGGTCGGCCAGTTCCCCGATGTCTCCAAGGAGGAGGCTCTGGCCCTGTATGCGCGTCGCTTCCTTGATCTCAAGGCAAAGCTCGACGCTCTGGCGGCCCGTCTGAAGAGCGCGAACGTCAAGCCGCGTGAGATCGACGAGACGATGAAGATGCTCGCCGAAGAGACCGAATCTCCCGCAGTGGTCGGCGATCTGGCTGCTTTGAAGGCCCAGTATGAGGATCTGAAGACCAAGGCGGACGCCAAGAAGGCCGAGCTGGCCGAGGCCCGCAAGGCCGCGGTCGCCGCAGCGGTCGCAGGCCGTACCGCCATCGTGGAGAAGGCCGAGGTGCTGGCCGCCGGTCTGGGAGACAACACCAACTGGCGTTCCACCGCCGACAAGTTCCGTGCCCTGTTCGACGAGTGGCAGACTCACCAGCGCAACAACGTGCGTATCGATAAGAAGGATGCCGACGAGCTGTGGAAGCGTTTCTCCGCCGCCCGCACCACCTTCAACCAGTCCCGCCGCAAGTGGGCGCAGGCCCGCGACAATGAACGCAACCAGGCCAAGGCCGCCAAGGAGGCGATCATCGCCGAGGCCAACGAGATCAAGGATTCCACTGCTTGGACCGAAACCTCCCGCCAGTTCAACGAGCTGATGGATCGTTGGAAGAAGGCCGGCCGCGCTGGCCGCAACGAGGATGACACCCTGTGGGCACGTTTCCGCGAGGCCGCCGACACCTTCTTCAACGCACGTCAGGCCGATCGCGAGCAGATCTCCGCCGACGAGAAGGAGAATCTCGCCAAGAAGGAGGCGCTGCTGAAGAAGGCCGAGGCTCTGGTGCCGGTCGCCGACGAGAAGGCCGCCAAGCAGGCTCGTCAGGCTCTGGCCGAGATCCAGGACGAGTGGGATCAGATCGGTTATGTGCCGCGTGAGGATATGCGCCGCATCGAAGGCCGTCTGGACGAGGTGGACAAGCAGATCAAGTCCGTCGAGGAGGCCGCGTGGAAGCAGTCCGACCCGGAGGCCGATGCCCGTAAGTCCAGCTTCGAGGAGCAGCTCAACGCGCAGCTCGCCGAGCTTGAGGAGAAGATCGCCGCCGAGACCGATCCGGCGAAGAAGGCCAAGCTTGAGGCCGAGAAGGCCACCAAGGAGCAGTGGCTGAACGCCGTGAAGTGATTCGGCTCCGGCTTTCGCCCGTCTGAATCATAGTGATATGCCGGAGGGGCGGTACCCGCATGGGTACCGCCCCTCCGGCATATGCATATGCGAGTTCGCTCCAAGTCAGCGCCGCTCCCCCGCCTGCCCGTCCAAAGGCCCCTCACCCAAGGGGATGCGCGAGGTGAAACGGCGGTGTTCGCCGGTGATCGGATCGTCGAAGGAGAGTTCGCGCGCCACGAGTTCCAGCGGCGTGGAGAAGTCGTCATAGGGGCGGTCGATGACGCGCGGGTAGAGATCGTCTCCGAGAATGGGCAGACCCAGCGAGTTCATGTGCACGCGCAGCTGATGCGTTTTGCCGGTTTTCGGGTGCAGTACGTATCGCGCCACGCCCATACGGTTCCGAACGCCGGCCGTATGCCACGGCATACCAGATTCGCCCGCCGCGCGGCATGACATGCCGCCCGCGCGTTCGATCATCGTCTGCGCGTTCGGCGTGCCCAGCTCCTCATAGGCTTGGAGGATTCCACGCTGTTTGACGATGCGCGAGCGGCGCTCGAGCGGGAACGGGCGAGGCGTCGTGAGCCTGCGTATGGTGCCGTATTCCGGTCGCGAAACCGGTCTGAGCGGTGCCAGGCATTCGTAGGTCTTTGTGGTCAGACGGTTCTGGAACAGCATCTGGTAGGCGCCTCGGCTGGCGGGGTCGCGCACGAATACCACGATGCCCGCGGTGGCCCGGTCCAATCGATGCGCGGGGACGATGCCGGGATCGTCGTACATGTCACGCAACCGTATCAGCGCGGTTTCGCGGTACCACATGCCGCGCGGCGTGGTCGCCAGGAAATGCGGCTTATCCACCACGATGATCCGCTCATCCTCATACACGATACCGAGTTCGAACGGAATCCGCGGTTCCTCGGTCACCCATCGATGCCCCAATGCGACCACCTCAATGCTTATCGTTCCCCGGAATGTGAGGACTCACCGTCCTCCGGCCAAGCGTAAGGCCCGACCACGCGGGCCGGGCCTTACGCGACATCATCATTCGACGGTGACGGACTTGGCGAGATTACGCGGCTTGTCCACGTCATACTTCTTCAGCTTGGCCATATCCATGGCGAACAGCTGCAGCGGGACCACATCCACCAGCGGGCTCATCAACGTCGGGCATGCGGGGCGCCAGAACACCACGTCGGCGTAACGTTCCACATCCGGGTCGTTCTCCTCGGCCACGGCGATGATGTACGCGCCACGCGCCTTCACCTCTTCGATGCCGGAGATGACCTTGGCGTGCAGCACATTGCGGCCACGCGCCGGCGGCACGATGAACACGACGGGTTCACCTTCGTCGACCAGCGCGATCGGCCCGTGCTTGAGCTCGCCCGCGGCGAAGCCTTCGGTGAAGGTGTAGGCGATCTCCTTGAGCTTGAGCGCGCCTTCCATGGCGACCGGGTAGCCGACGTGACGGCCGAGGAACAGGAACGACTTGGCATCGACCATCTGTTCGGCGGCGGCGTGGACGGTGTCGGTCTGCGTGTCGAGCACCCACTGGATCTTACGCGGCATGTCTTTGAGGGAGTCAAGCGTCTGCTGGATCTCATCACGGTACATCGCGCCCTTCACCTGCGCGAGGTACAGGCCGAGCACATAGGCGGCGGTGATCTGCGCGACGAACGCCTTGGTGGACGCGACGGCGACCTCCGGGCCGGCGTGCGTGTAGAGCACGGCGTCGGATTCGCGCGGGATGGTGGCGCCCTGTGTGTTGCAGATGGCCAGCACCTTGGACCCCTGTTCGCGGGCGTGGCGCAATGCCATCAGCGTGTCCATGGTTTCGCCGGACTGGGAGATGGCGACGACCAGCGTGCGCGGGGTCAGGATCGGGTCGCGGTAGCGGAATTCGTGGGCGAGTTCCACTTCGACCGGGATGCGCACCCAATGTTCGATGGCGTATTTGGCGACCATGCCAGCGTAGGCGGCGGTGCCGCAGGCGATGACGATGATCTTGTCGATGCCTTTGAAGTCGTGTTCGTCGATGCGCACCTCGTCGAGGTTCAGATCACCATGCTCGTCGAGACGGCCGAGCAGCGTGCGCTGCACCGCGGCGGGATCCTCATGGATCTCCTTGTCCATAAAGGAATCCCATCCGCCCTTCTCCGCGGCGGAGGCGTCCCAGTCCACGGTGTAGACCTTGGGATCGGGCACGATATTGCCCATGAAGTCGGAAACGATCACCTTGTCGGCGCTCACGCACACGGCCTGATCCTGATCGACTTCCATGGCGCGCTTCGTGTAGGCGACGAACGCGGCCACATCGGAGCCGAGGAAGTTCTCGCCGTCGCCAAGACCCACGACCAGCGGGGAATCATGGCGTGCGCCGACGACGATATCGGGCTGGCGGCAGTCGGTGGCGAGGATGGTGAACGCGCCTTCGAGCATGCGGGCGAGTCGACGGACCGCCTTGAACAGGTCGGGGGCGCCCTCCTCCTCGATGATCTTGTCGGTGATCTTGCCCAGCAGCTTGGCCGCGACCTCGGTATCCGTCTCGGAGGCGAAACGGTAGCCTTCGGTCTGCAGGTCAAGACGCAGCTGGGATGCGTTCTCGATGATGCCGTTGTGGATGATGGCGACCTTGCCGTCACGAGAGGTGTGCGGATGCGCGTTGATATCGTTCGGCACGCCGTTCGTGGCCCAACGGGTGTGGCCGATGCCCACGGTGGCCATCGGCATCGGGTTGCGTTCGATGTCCTCGACGAGATTGGACAGACGCCCCGCCTTCTTGCGGACCTCGACATGGTCCATGCCGGGGGCGCTCAACGCCACGCCGGCCGAATCGTAACCGCGGTATTCAAGCCGCTGCAGGCCTTGGAGACATACCTCCAGCGGCTTGCCGCACGCGGTTTCGATCCGTCCTGCGTATCCGACGATTCCACACATATTTCACCAGCCCTAACCTATCGTGCGCCGAAACGGTCGGCGCGGATATCGTTGCCATCGCCCGGGCCGGCACCTATCACGCCGCCACGGGCCGCGGTTCCAAGCCGCGATGCGGTAATTCCTCAACCAAGTCTGTCAGACGAACGCCGCAGACGCACCGGGCGCCGTCATGCATTTACCGCATGTCTACATAATTCCTCGTTCAGCGTACGCGCTTGTTGGCGTACCGCATGGCACGCAACGCCTCACGCTTGTCCTGTTCCTCGCGCAACGCCTGACGCTTGTCGTATTCGCGTTTGCCTCGGGCCAACGCGATCTCGGCTTTCACGCGACCGTCCTTGAAATACAGGCTCAGCGGGATGATCGTGTATCCCTTGGCTTCGCTCTGCCTTGCGAGTTTGATGATCTCACGCTCATGCAGTAGCAGTTTGCGCTTGCGCTTGGGGGCGTGGTTGTTCCAGGTCCCGTTGAGGTATTCGGGGATGTTCGCGTTTTCCAGCCACATCTCGCCGCGCCTGTCGATGGAGACGAAGGCCTCAGCGAGGGACGCACGTCCTTCGCGCAGGGACTTGACCTCCGTGCCCGTCAGGACCAGACCGGCCTCGTACTTGTCTTCGATGGCGTAATCGTGACGCGCCTTCTTGTTCTGCGCGATCGGCTTCATGCCTTGTTCCTTGGCCACGGTCTCCTCCTTTCCTGAGTGTTTCCGCAACCCCACAATAACAGCAACGCCGCCTGAAACGGTTCAGACGGCGTATGCGGGCGGGTTCGTTGTGCCGAGCCCTGACGATCAGTAGTGCACGTACTGGTAGCTGCTGGCGTTCGATATGGTCTCCCATGCCGGGAAGGTGGCGAAACCGGTGCCGCCTTCGGAGATGAGCACGGAACCGTCGGCGTTCACACGTTCCACGACCGCCACATGGCCGTACTGCCAGTCGGCGGTCCAATGGCCGCCCACACTCTGGCCCGCGGCGAACACCATGGCCGCTCCCACATGGGGCGTGTTGTTGACGTAGTAGCCAAGACCACGCGCGGTGGCCGCCCACTGCGCGCCGTTGCCCATGTAGGAACCGACCGGCAGACTCAGCTGGGAGCGACGCAGATACGCCCACAGGGTGCACTGACGTGCCGGGTAGGCGGCGCCGCCGACCGTATTGCCGGTGTTATGCCCGTAGCAATAGCTGGAACCTTCAGGGCAGCTTCCCGGCACCGCGTAGTTCATGCCGCTGGCGTAGCCGCCACCGGTGTTGCCGCCCGTGTTTCCGCCGGAATTGCCACCGGAATTACCACCGGAATTACCACCGGAATTACCACCGGAGTTGCTGGTGTTGCCACCTGTGCTTCCACCGGAATTGCCACCGGATGAAGTCTGCTGGCCGACGTTCGAAGGCGTATAGCTGTTGGCCCGTCGCGCGGCCTCCTCGGCTGCGGCCTTCGCCGCCATGGCGGCCAGTTCGGCCTGCATGGAGACGATTTCCGCGGCTTCCTTGGCACTCTGCGTGGTCAGGCTGCTTTTCTTGGATTCAAGCTCCTGGCGCACCGACGTGTCCTTGGCCTGCAGCGCTTCGAGATCGCTCTGCTTGTTGGCGGCCTGCTGCGAGGCTTTCTGCGCCGCCGCGGCCTGCTCGTCGGCCTGCTCCTTGAGCTTGGTGATCTGCTTTTCGATGGCGTCGAGACGTTGCTGGCGGTTCATGGACGTGTTGAGTGTGGTGGCCGCGGCATCCGCGGTGTTGGACGCGGATCGCGCTGCCGCGGCATCGGACTGCATCTGTTCCACGAACTCGTCGGCGGATTTGGCGTCGGTCACCACGTCCATCATCTTCGACGCGTCGGAACCATGGAAGCTGTTACGCGCGATCTCAGCGACGGAATCCTTCGCATCGTCGTATTCGACGCCGGTTTCCTGGATCTTCTGCTCCAACGTGGCCTTGTCCTGCTTGGCCGCTTCGAGACGCTGATTCGTCGCGTCCGCGAGGCTCTGCGCCTGATACGAGGCTTGCAGCGCTTCCTGTGCGGCCTGCTGCGCCGCCGGAATCTGCGTGTTGGCCAGATCGTTCAACTCCTCGATGGTGCTGGCCAGGTCGGAATCGACTCCGGCGAGCTGGGCCTTGAGATTCTCCTGATTGGCCTGCTTCTGCTGCAGTTCCGCATAGGATGCCGCATGCGCGGTCGACACGTTCGTGGTGGTGACCGCCAATCCGGCTGCCATGACCATCGCGCACGAGATGGCCACGCCGACGACGGTCTTCGCGGACTTTGTTCGCTTGTTCACTACTGTGGGACCTCCTACTTCCTTCGGCACATTGTAGCGGCAGTTCCTGAGGGGTCAATCACGCTTTGAGATAACGGTGCAGCGATACCACGGACGCGATGATGGACAGCAGCATCGCGCCGAGCACGAGCGCCGGGGAGATGAGCCATACGGTGCCTTGGGTGACGAACGGAATCCAGCTCACCGACTGCGCGATGCCATCGGTGATGAACAGCTGCACGATCGCCGCGAGCGCGCCGCTTGCCAGCAAGGAGCCGACCAGTGAGGCGAACAGGCCTTCGAGGATGAACGGCAGCTGGATCGTCCAGTTCGACGCGCCGACCAGACGCATGATCTCCGTCTCGTTCTTGCGGCTTGCGGCGGACATGCGGATGGTCGTGCCGGTCAGCAGGATCGCCACGACCACCATGACGGCGGCGAGCGCCACCGTAACCACCGTGGCCTTGTTGAGCACGGCGAACACCGGGTCGAAGATCTGCTTCTGGTCGACCACGCTTTCCACGCCAGTTTTGCCCGACAGCACTTCGGAGACCATCTTGTATTTGGTCGGATCCTTGAGCTTGAGCTGCAGCGAATCCTGCATGTCGGCGGCGGTCAGGGTACGACCCTGGTATTTGCCGTCGGGGTACTTCTTCAGGAAGGTGTTCTTGTAGAAGTCGTCACGGCTCACGTACGTGATCTTGGAGACGTTGTCGCGCAGCTCCTGATGGATGAAATCCTGAAGCTCCACGATCTCCTGCTGGGTCGGCGCCTTGCCGGCCGCGCAGGTGGCGGCCTGGCTGCTGCCGTCCGGGCACAGGTAGACCACAACTTCGACCTTGGAATACCAGTCGCCCTTCGCCTTGTTGACCTGCACCTGCAGCAACGCCGAAGCACCAATGAACACGAAGGAGATGAAGGTGACGAGCATCACCGAGATGATCATCGGCACGTTGCGCTTGAGGCTCGTCCATGTTTCGGAAAGGATGAATCGCGTTCTCATCGGTTGTCCTCCTGATCGTCGGCGCGACCCCATTCGCCCGGCGCAGGCGGTGCGGGCGGGGCCGGGGGCGCCGGCGGAGTCGGCGGGGCGGACGGTGCGGGTGGGGCGGGCGGCATGAACGTCTCCTCCCCGACCGGCATGGCCTCGGTCCTCTCGCCGGGGCGCTCCTCCTCGTTGTTCTTCGCCTGCTGTTCCTTGGCCATTTCCTCCAAAGGCAGTCCCCTGCCCCAGGTCATGGTGTCTTCGGGCGGCGCGAACGCCTCGCCGTAACGGCCGGTACGTCCGGAATGCACGGACTGAGCCAGCCTGGCGATGCCTTCGCCCTCGTCCATCGCACGCGCGGCGATCGCGCTCGCCCGCAGCGCATCAGCGGCGTTGTGGGCCACGGCACCCTGCGCGATGTCGCCGGCGACCGAACGCAACGCCTGCTTCGACCTGCTCGTCACCTCGGAATCGGGGAAGAACTCGGCGGAATCGTAGGAGCCGTGCTCCTCGTCACGCACGATGCTGCCGTTATGCAGTTCGACGACCCGCTTGCGCATCGAGTTGACGATCTCCTCGTTATGCGTGGCCATGACCACGGTGGTGCCGGTGCGGTTGATGGCATCCAGCACCTCCATGATGCCCAGCGACGTGGTCGGGTCGAGGTTGCCCGTGGGCTCGTCCGCCAGCAGGATCTGCGGATGGTTCACGTAGGCGCGGGCGATGGCCACGCGCTGCTGCTCGCCGCCGGAGAGCTCATGCGGATAGTTCTTCTCCTTGCCGGTGAGCCCCACGGTCTCCAGCACCTTCGGCACCATCGATTTGACGGCGGACCTGCGCATGCCGATGACTTCCAGCGCGAACGCGACGTTCTGCCATACGGTTTTATTGTTCAGCAGCTTGTAGTCCTGGAACACGAAACCGATGGAACGGCGGTATTGCGGCACCTGACGGTTGGTGATGCGTCGCAGGTCGTTGCCCGCCACGCGGATCTCGCCCTCGGTGGCCTCCTCCTCGTGTAGCAGCAGGCTCAGCAGCGTGGTCTTGCCGGAGCCGGACGCGCCCACGAGGAACACGAAATCGCCTCGTTCGATGTCGAGATTGACATCGTCGAGCGCCGGTCTGGTCCCCTTGGGATAGATCTTGCTTACATGGTTCAACGAAATCAGTGCCATGTCATTCCTTCCGTTTCCGCTTGCGCCGCACGCCCGTGCGGGAAGCGGCAAGCCTTACTCGGCGTCCTTGGCGCGACGCTGCTCGTGACGCCAGCGGATGCCGGCCTGGATGAAGCCGTCCAGATCGCCGTCGAACACCGCCTGGGTCTGCGAGGTCTCATACCCGGTGCGCAGATCCTTGACCATCTGGTACGGGTGCAGCACGTAGGAGCGCATCTGGTCGCCCCAGCTCGCCTTGATGTCGCCGGCCAGCTCCTTCTTCTTCTTGGCCTCTTCCTCGTGGCGCAGCACCAGCAGTCGGGACTGCAGCACGGCCATGGCGGCGGCACGGTTCTGGATCTGGGAACGCTCATCCTGCATGGTGACGACCAGGCCGGTGGGAAGGTGGGTGATGCGCACGGCCGAGTAGGTCGTGTTCACGCCCTGGCCGCCGGGGCCGGAGGAGCAGTACGTATCCACGCGGATATCGCTGTCGGGGATGTCGATATGATCGGTGGCCTCGACCAGCGGGACGACTTCCACCGCGGCGAAGCTGGTCTGACGGCGTCCCTGGTTGTCGAACGGCGAGATGCGCACCAGACGATGCGTGCCGCCCTCGACGGACAGGCGTCCGTACGCGTACGGCGCGTCCACCTGGAACGTGGCGGACTTGATGCCCGCCTCCTCGGCGTACGAGGTGTCCATCACCTTGGCCTTGAAACCGTTGCGCTCGCAGTATCTCAGGTACATGCGCAGCAGCATCTGCGCGAAATCAGCCGCATCCACGCCGCCCGCGCCGGAACGGATCGTGACGACCGCGGAACGTTCATCGTATTCGCCGTCCAGCAGCGTCTGGATCTCCATATCGTCCAGATCGCTCTGGATCTTCTCCACTTCGGCCTGCGCCTCGGCGAGCGTATCCGCGTCGTTCTCCTCACGACCGAGCTCGACGAGCGTCTCCACGTCATCGATGCGCTGCGCCGCGGAATCGAGACGCTTGAGCTGCGCCTGCGCCGCGGACAGACGGCTGGTCACCTTCTGCGCGTTCTCGGGATCATCCCACAGGCCGGGTTCCGCCGCCTGCTGCTCCAGCTCGGCGATCTGCGCCTTCATGCGGTCCATATCCAACGCCTGGGCGATGGAATCGTATTTCGAACGGGCCTCCGAGATCGCCTCGGAGTAATCGAATTCTGCCATTATGTTTCACCTTTACGTTCGTTCTGTAGAAATTGTCTTCGAACATACTTGGGTTTTCAGCCCAACCCGGGGGTTTTACACATTCTCTTTGCGGGCACGCCGTTGTCTTCCCTTCCCCTCGCGACCGCGAACCAGCCGTTCGACGCGGGAAACGCCCCACAGGAATGTGCGAGAGGGCGTCAAAGACCCGCGTAGATGGCGGGAACCACCATGGAGATCAGCAGGGCTGCGGCGATGACGATGCACACCGCCCGCGTCACCACGCGACGGCGGCGCTCGCGCATCTCGCGCTCTTCCCGCTGATCATGAGTCATAGGTCACGAGTGTACGCAACAGCGCGGATTTTGCATACGTTATCGCAGTCAGTTCCATAATGTGACTTCCCACGGAACGTGTGTCCCGTTGGAACGCAACAATGAGAGGCATGGAAATGCGATCTGCAAAACTAATGAATGGACGTGTATTCGCGGGCGCTCGCGCCCTCTACCGCGCCGCCGGTGTGGATGGCAAGGATTTCGGCAAGCCGATCATCGCCATCGCCAACTCCTTCGACGAGTTCCTGCCGGGCCATGTGCACCTGAATAAGGTCGGCCGCCTCATCTCCGAGGCGATCAAGGAAGCTGGCGGCATCCCCCGCGAGTTCAACACGATGGCCGTGGACGATGGCATCGCCATGGGCCACACCGGCATGCTGTACTCGCTGCCGAGCCGTGACATCATCGCCGACACCGTCGAATACCAGGTCAACGCGCACTGCGCCGACGCCCTGATCTGCATCCCGAACTGCGACAAGGTCGTGCCGGGCATGCTCATGGCCGCGCTGCGCCTGAACATCCCGACGGTCTTCGTCTCCGGCGGCCCGATGGAGGCCGGCACGACCGTGCTGCCCGACGGCACCGTGAAGAAGAACACCGATCTGATTGACGTGATGTACGCCTCCGCCGATGACAATCTGGACGAGAACGATCTGCTCGCCTACGAGAAGACCGTCTGCCCGACCTGTGGTTCCTGCGCCGGCATGTTCACCGCGAACTCGATGAACTGCCTGACCGAGGCCATCGGCTTGGCCCTGCCGGGCAACGGCACCATCCTGGCCTCCCACTCCTATCGCAAGGACCTTTTCAAGCGCGCCGCCGAGCAGGTCGTCAAGATCGCCAAGCAGTATTACGACAATGATGACGATTCCGTGCTGCCGCGCTCCATCGCCACCAAGGAAGCTTTCGAAAACGCCATGACCATGGATGTGGCCATGGGTGGTTCCACCAACACCGTGCTGCACATCCTCGCGATGGCGCAGTCCGCCGACGTGGACTTCACGCTTGATGACATCGAACGCATCTCCCACACCGTGCCCTGCATCTGCAAGGCTTCGCCGTCCGGCGAATGGGAGATCTCCGACGTGCATCGCGCAGGCGGCATCACTGGCATCCTCGGCGAGCTCGACCGTGCCGGCAAGCTGCACCGCGACGTGCATTCCATCGACTACAAGACGCTTGAAGACAAGCTCAACGACTGGGATATCATGCGCGACACCTGCACCGAGCAGGCCAAGCAGATGTATCTGGCAGCCCCGGGTCACATCGTGTCCCCGGATCCGTGGACGCACACCACCCTGTTCGATTCCCTCGACCGCGACCGTGTGAACGGCGCGATCCACGACATCGACCATCCGGCCGTCACCGAAGGTGGTCTGGCCGTGCTGCGCGGCAACCTCGCCCCCGACGGCTGCGTGGTGAAGACCGCCGGCGTGCCTAAGGAGATTTGGACCTTCCGGGGACCGGCACTGGTCGTCGAATCCCAGGAACAGGCCATCGAGGTCATCCTCAACGACACCCTGAAGCCCGGCATGGCGCTGGTCATCCGCTACGAGGGCCCGAAGGGCGGACCGGGCATGCAGGAGATGCTGTACCCGACCTCCTTCGTCAAGGGCAAGGGCATCGGCAAGCAGGTCGCCATGCTGACCGACGGCCGTTACTCCGGCGGTTCCTCCGGTCTGGCCATTGGCCATATCGCGCCTGAGGCCGCGAACAGGGGGCCGATCGCGCTGATCAAGAACGGCGACATCATCAACATCGATATCCCGAACCGTACGGTGAACGTCGAGCTCTCCGACGAGGAGCTGGCCCAGCGCCGCGCCGAACTCGAAGCCGGCGACGGCTATGTGGCGCACCGCGACCGCAAGGTCTCCCAGGCGTTGAAGGCCTACGCGGCCTTCGCCCGTTCCGCCGATAAGGGCGCGACCAGGGATCCGGAACTGATCGACAAGCTGTCCGGCCTCGCCTGATAACGGCTCGTTCCTTTCCTGAAGAATGCCCCGCGGTCTTTCCGACCGCGGGGCATTCGCGTTCCATGGCAGCGTTTGCGCCGTGGACATGCCCGCGCCCATACCAGTGCCCACACCAGTGCCCACGCCGAACATACGCCGTTCCCAAACGCCGCCCGGGGTGTATCGTGTGGTGGTATGACGACGATGAAAGAGATTGCGCGGCAGACGGGGGTGTCCGTATCGACGGTGTCGCTGGTAATGAACCACCGCGACGCGGGAAGGGTCAAACCCGAAATCGCCTCGCGTGTGAGGGAGACCGCCCGCCAGCTCGGCTACCAGATCAACCCGATGGCACGCTCGCTGCGTACCAATAGCACGCGTATTCTCGGTTTCATCAGCGACGCGGTCGCCACCACGCCGTACGCGGGCGGTATGATCCTCGGCGCGCAGAGCGCGGCGAGCCGTTTGGGCTACATGCTCATCACCGTCAGCACGGACGGCGGGATGAAGGAGGACGACGAGATCGATGCACTGAAACGCTACGGCGCCGATGGCTTTCTGTATGCGAAAATGTCGAATCGCATCACCGACGTGCCGTCGAAACTGCTCGACTACCCGGTGGTGCTCACCGACGCGACCGACCGCAACGGCGTGATTCCCAGCGTGGAACCCAATGAGTTCCTCATCGCCTATGATGCGACCACCCATCTCATCAAGGCTGGTTGCGAGCGCATCGCCTACGTGGGCTGTAGCGAGACGATGATCGCGCAGGAGGGGCGTCTGGCCGGGTACCGTGCTGCGTTGGAGAACGCCGGTCGCGATTTCGACGAACGTGTGGTGACGAATGTGCCCAATAATGGGCCGGCACTGCGGGAGGTGTCCACGTTGTTCGATGCCGAGCACCCTGACGGGTTCTTCTGCTTCAACGATGCGCGTGCCTGGTACGTCTACGAGTGTGCGGCGCGGCGGGGCCTGACCGTCGGCAAGGATATCTCCGTGGTGGGCGTGGACAATCACCGCGTATTCGCGGAGACGTTGGAACCGCAGCTGACCACCGTGGAGCTCCCCCATTTCGAGATGGGGTATTGGGCCGCGACCAAACTCATCTCGATGATCGAGAATCGCCCGATGAACGATATCGAATGGCCGAAGACCACCGCTCCCCTGCCACCCATCGATGCGCCGATTCCGGCGAAGATTCACTGCACCCTATTGGAGAAGGGGTCCGTGGCACGCTAGCGTTGCATCTTTGCCACAGTCGTTGAGCAACGGCATGCGGCCCGGGCATGTTCGGCATCCGACCTGCCGAATACGCCCGGGCTGTATGGTATCTCCGTCTTCTCTGCAATGGGCATCCGCTGTTGCATACCTATTTGCTAATTCGACATCATCACGCAATCTGTTGCAGCGTCTGCATGTAATCGTTTACACCAACCTCACCACGACACACCGATGGCATAATACAGGGGAAACGCACAATCGGCTGTAAACAGGCGATTTACGGACATGTAATTATTCTCATCGTTGTTTTTTACGTCAATCGATTTACGTCAATCGATTGACGCTTTACAATATAATTACGTTTTTCGGCAAAGGCATCGCAGCCGACGGCGGAAAACCTTATTCAAGCACAGCGTTCGTGCAGCAGCGGGCGCTCAGAGAAAAGGGAAAACAATGGCAAGCGCACATAAGTCTGCATGGAAGAATCCTTCCTACTTGCAGAGCTCTTTCGGCATCTTCATGTTCTTCTGCTCCTGGGGCATCTGGTGGTCCTTCTTCTCCAGATGGCTCACCGATCCGACGCACGGCCTGGGCATGACCTCCGCCCAGCAGGGCCAGATCTACTCCATCAACTCTCTGGCCACCCTGATCATCATGTTCGCCTACGGCACCATTCAGGACCAGCTCGGCATCAAGCGTAAGCTCGTGATTTTCGTCTCCGCCGTCGCAGCATGCGTCGGCCCGTTCGTCCAGTTCGTGTACGCCCCGATGCTGCAGGCCGGCAGCACCACCCGCTTCATCGGCGTGCTCATCGGCTCCATCGTGCTGTCTGCAGGCTTCATGGCAGGCTGCTCCCTGTTCGAAGCTGTCACCGAACGTTACTCCCGCAAGTTCGGCTTCGAATACGGCCAGTCCCGCGCCTGGGGCTCCTTCGGCTACGCCATCGTCGCCCTGTGCGCCGGCTTCCTGTTCAACATCAACCCGATGCTCAACTTCTGGGTCGGCTCCATCTGCGGCCTGGGCATGCTGTGCGTCTACGCATTCTGGGTTCCGGCCGAGCAGAAGGAAGAGCTCAAGAAGGAAGCCGATCCGAACGCGGCTCCGACCAACCCCTCCTTCAAGGAAATGATCGCCGTCCTGAAGATGCCGACCCTGTGGGTGCTCATCGTCTTCATGCTGTTGACCAACACCTTCTACACCGTGTTCGACCAGCAGATGTTCCCGAACTACTACGCTTCCCTCTTCCCGACCACCGAAATCGGTAACGCCACCTACGGCACCCTGAATTCCTTCCAGGTGTTCCTCGAGTCCGCCATGATGGGCATCGTCCCGATTATCATGAAGAAGATCGGCGTGCGCAACTCTCTGCTCCTCGGCGCCACCGTCATGTTCCTGCGCATCGGTCTGTGCGGCGTGTTCCATGATCCGGTCACCGTATCCATCGTCAAGCTGTTCCACTCCATCGAAGTGCCGCTGTTCTGCCTGCCGGCATTCCGCTACTTCACCCTGCACTTCGACACCAAGCTGTCCGCCACCCTGTACATGGTGGGCTTCCAGATCGCATCCCAGGTCGGCCAGGTGATCTTCTCCACCCCGCTCGGTTCCCTGCACGATCACCTTGGCGACCGCCCGACCTTCTTCACCATCTCGGGCATCGTGCTGGCCGCTCTGATCTACGGCATCTTCGTGATCAAGAAGGACGACCAGGAAGTCGGCGGCGACCCGTTCTACACCGACAAGCAGCTTAAGGCCATGGAAGCCTCCAAGGCCTGACCTGAACAATCACCACCACAAGCGGCATCCGGTTTGTCTTCCCCTTCCTGCCGGATGCCGCTTTGCTCTCCAACAGCACTTTAGAATCCCCTCCGCCGCTCAACAAGGTGCCACACCCTACCGAACGGCAACGCACAGAAAGACGATCACGATGACTGACTTCACCCCGAACGAACCGGTGTTCACCCCCATCAAGGACCACGCCGAGGAACTCGCCAAAGCCGAAGCGGGCGTGGCCGATTTCGCCGCCAAGCGCAACAACCGCTGGTACCCGAAGTTCCACATCGCCTCCAACGGCGGCTGGATCAACGACCCGAACGGCCTGTGCTACTACCAGGGCCGTTGGCACGTGTTCTACCAGCTGCACCCGTACGGCACCCAGTGGGGCCCGATGCACTGGGGCCATGTCTCCTCCACCGATATGGTCAACTGGAAGCGCGAACCGATCATGTTCGCCCCGTCCCTGGAACAGGAAAAGGACGGCGTGTTCTCCGGTTCCGCGGTAATCGGCGACGATGGCAAGCTCAAGTTCTACTACACCGGCCACCGTTGGGCCAACGGCCACGACGACACCGGCGGCGACTGGCAGGTGCAGATGCTCGCCGAGCCGGACAACGACGAGCTGACCAGCGCCACCAAGCGCGGCATGGTCATCGACTGCCCGACCGACAAGGTGGATCACCACTACCGCGACCCGAAGGTCTGGAAGACCGGTGACAAGTGGTACATGACCTTCGGCGTCTCCTCCGCCGAAAAGCGCGGCCAGATGTGGCTGTTCTCCTCCGACGACATGGTGCGCTGGACCTACGAGCGCGTACTATTCGAGCACCCGGATCCGAACGTATTCATGCTTGAATGCCCCGACTTCTTCCCCATTCGCGACACCGAAGGCAACGAGAAGTGGGTCATCGGCTTTTCCGCCATGGGTGCCAAGGCCAGCGGCTTCATGAACCGCAACGTCAACAATGCCGGCTACATGATCGGCACGTGGACGCCGGGCGAGGCCTTCAAGCCGGAAACCGAGTTCCGCCTGTGGGATTGCGGCCACAACTACTATGCTCCGCAGTCCTTCAACGACGGCAAGCGCCAGATCGTCTACGGCTGGATGAGCCCGTTCGTCGCGCCGATCTGCATGGAAGACGACGGCTGGTGCGGCAACCTGACCCTGCCGCGTGAGATCACGCTGGGCGCGGACGGCGACCTGCACACCGCACCCGTGACCGAAATGGAAGGTCTGCGTGAAGACACCTTCGATTTCGGCGCGATCGGACTGGATATCAACGAGGAGCGCACCATCGCCGATGATGCCGAAGCCGTCGAGATCGAAATGACCATCGACCTTGCCAACTCCACCGCGGAACGTGCCGGCCTGAGAGTGCATGCCACCGAGGACGGCGCCTACACCTTCATCGGCTATGACGATCAGATCGGCCGCGTGGTCATCGACCGCCAGGCCAACGCCCGTGGCGATCGCGGCTATCGCACCGCGCCGCTGTCCGCCGAGGAACTGGCGTCCGGCACGCTCAAGCTCCGCGTGTATGTCGATCGCGGATGCGTCGAAGTGTACGTGAACGATGGCCGCCAGACCATGAGCTCCTACAGCTACGCCTCCGAAGGCCCACGCGCCATCAAGCTCGAATCCGAATCCGGCACCCTGAAGGTCGCATCCCTCAAGCTGCACCACCTGAAGTCCATCGGACTGGAGTGATCCGAAGCTCATTGCGAGCCCCATAGCAGTAAACTCACACCATTGGGCGGTTCATTTGGACGAAATCCGGGTTGATTTCGTCCAAATGGACCGCCCAATGCATGGAAACGTCCGAATGGACCGCCCAATGCGTTGACGGCGTCACCCACCCACGCTGATTCGCGCATGTTCGCGCATCTGCCCTATACTGACCTGCTGGATTACAGGTTTCTGGCCGATGCGCGAACAGGCTCCTCACCTTACTGGTTTCTCGCCGCCGGCCGTGTGCGCGCCCACTTCGGCGCAGAAAGCAAGGTGAACGATGGTCGGGAACCGCGTTCAACACACTTGGAACACATTGGTCAAGGCATTCAAGCGCCGTGTTCCCACAATGGTGACAGTGCTGCTGATGCTCGTCGCTTGGGAGGCATGGGTGCGGATCGCGCACGTACCCGCGACGATGATCCCCTCCCCCAGCGAAATCGCGCAGGCCACCGTCGAAACGTGGCCGACGCTCTGGCCCGCCACACGCATCACGCTTCTTGAGGGAAGTGTCGGATTCCTGCTCGCCGTCACGCTCGGCATTCTGATCGGCATCCTGCTGTACTGTTCACGGATCGCGAACGCGGCGCTTTTCCCGCTGCTCTCCGCTGCACAGACCATGCCGTTGATCTCCATCGCGCCGTTGTTCCTCATCTGGTTCGGTTTCGAAATATCCGGCAAAATCGTGATCGTCGCCATATTCGGCCTGTTCCCCATCGCCGTGCAGACGATACGCGGCCTTGAAGCGGTACCCACGTTCTACTCCGACGTGGCGCTGACCTGCGGCGCAACCCGCACATGGACGCTATGGCATGTGAAACTGCGCGTCGCCGCACGGCAGATCTACGGCGGCATCCGTGTCTCCGCCGCATACATCTACGCCACCGCGGCCACCGCCGAATACTTGGGTGCACGCGGCGGGCTCGGCATCTGGCTGCAAGCCGTCTACAACTCCTTCCGCACGCCGCTCATCTTCTCGGCCACGCTGGTCATCATCGCGATCACCGGCATCCTCATGTGCCTGGTGAACCTGAGCGAACGCGTGCTGCTCGGTCCCGCCGGCTCGGACGCCGACCCGGATGCTGAGGAATAGAGGTGCGGCGGCGCTCGACATGCAGGCGTACTTCTGCGATCCGCACGGCTCATGGCAGCGCGGGACCATAGACCGAAGACCGATTGATGACGAAGGCGTTGCAACCACCACTGGAATCTGCCCTTCTCTGCCGGACATCCGGACGCATTTCCATACCCCGAACACATTCCTACCCTACCCAGGTCCTTACACAAGTCATCGTCACCCGTATAATGGGTGACGCTGTTCAGCCAATGTGTGGCAAACCGACTTGATTCCACGAACCGTTGCGAAACGGTGCGATAACGGCAGTCGGGGGCATTGGACGAGCGGGGGCCGGGGCCCTTCGTATCGTTTTCTGCCCGAACTCCGCCCGCAGCACATCCCTAGAAAACGACGAGAACACAGGATTCAGGGAAATCAATGGCACATAGCATCCTCGGCGGTCTTCTGCGCGACCGCACCAAGCAAGTCATCAACCGTCTGATTGCCGTATTCGGCGCAATCGCCATGCTGTTCGGCGTCGCCGCATGCGGGAACAGCGCGAACACCACGGCTGACGGCCTGACCAAGGTCACGTTCATGCTTTCCTGGGCGCCCGACACCAACCACATCGGCGTGTACGTGGCCAAGAACAAGGGCTATTTCAAGCAGGCCGGCCTTGATGTCGACATCGTGGCCGTGGCGCAAGCCGGCGCCGAACAGGCGGTGAACAACGGTCAGGCCGACTTCGCACTGTCGAATCTGACGAACGTGGGCGTGTACGCGACCAAGGGCGCGCAAATCAAGCAGGTCATGCAAGTGCAGCAGAAGCCGAGCGCCATCTGGTGCTCACTGGCATCCAACACCGCGATCACCCGTCCGAAGGATCTGGACGGCAAGACCTTCGCCACGTTCGGTTCCAGCGAATCCGACGCCGTGGTCCGTCGCATGATCCAGCACGATGGTGGCAAGGGCGAATTCGACAAGGTGACCGTCGGCACTTCGACGTTCCAGACGCTGTCGAGCGGCAAGGCCGACTTCGGCGGATTCTACGCCACTTGGGAGGGCGTGCAGGCCGACATGTACGGTCCGAAGCTCACCTGCTTCACCGAGCCGGATTACGGCGTGCCCGGCAACGCGGACACCATCGGCATCATCACCAACGACAAAACCATCTCCGGCAATCCCACGCTGGTGAAACAGTTCGTGCAGGCCGCCAAGAAGGGCTACGAATACGCATACGCCCATCCCGACGATGCCGCGAACATCCTGGTGAAGGAAGCCCCCGACGCGAATCTCAAGCCCGCTTTCGTCAAGAAGAGCATGCACACCATCATGGACGGCCAGTATTGGGGGGATCCCGCCAAGATCAAGGACGGTTCGTTCACCTTCGGTACGAATGATGTGAAGGGTGCACAGCAGTACTTTGACTTCCTGGCGCAGGAGAACGCCTACACTGATTCGCATGACAAGGTGGTGCACAAGGCCCCGCAGGCCAAGGACCTGTCCACCGACGAATTCCTCAAATAACCGGTTCGCGCTGCGCCATGCCCCGTGCAATCCAGCAACCCGGCCCAGCTGCGACGTATCGGCACGACACCGCTAAGGAGACGATCATGAACAGCACACGCCTGATCCTCAGCATGGATACCGGCATCGATGACGCGCTTGCGCTCGCATATCTCTCGACGTTCAACGATATCGACGTGCTTGGCGTGATCGGCACGTACGGCAACGTCTCGGTCGGCACCGCCGTGCGCAACACGGCGTATGTGCTGGGATTGCTCGGAATGGGCGATGTGCCGGTGCTGCGCGGATCGAACGGCCCGTCATGGGCCGACTGGTTCATCCCCGATGCCGGATGCGCCCAATTCCATGGAACCGACGGATTGGGCGGTTTCGGCCCCGGAACCGATGAGCGTCCCGCGGCAACGTGCCACGACGGTTGTCCGGCGATTGAGGCCGGCGGGCTTACCGTTTCGGTCGGCGGATACACGGTGGACGATCCGCATGCGAACCCCGCGTATCCCGTCGATTCCGTACGCGGGCGCGAAGCCGACGATCGGTTGTCTCCCGGCGTACGGTTCATCATCGATCAGGTACGACGGTATGGCCATGACGTGACGGTCGTGGCGACCGGGCCGTTGACCGATGTCGATGCGGCGTTCACCGCGGCGCCTGATATCGCGCCGCTGCTCAGGCTGGTGATGATGGGCGGCACGCTCACCCAGGAGGGGAATTGCTGGGATCTGACCGCGGAAACGAACATCATCCAGGATCCGGAGGCGGCGGACCGCGTATTCCATTCCGGCGCGGACATCACCATGGTCGGCTTGGACGTGACGCATCAGTGCCTGATAGGCACGGCCGCCACCCGATCCTGGCGTGAAGCCGCCACCAGCAGGCCTGCGTGCGCATCCGATGAGACTTCCCTCCCCCGCCCGGAAACGCTGCGATTCCTAGCCGACATCGCGGATTTCTCCATCGCCGCCAATCTCCGGGCCGACGCACGCCTGTTCTCGTCCGGTATGCCGTTGCATGATCCGCTCGCCGTGGCCGTAGCCCTCGACCCGATGCTCGTCTCCTGCATCGACCTGCCGATGAAGGTCGAAACCGAATCCGGCGACTTCCATGGCACACGCGGGCGCACCATCGGCGATCCGGAGGGCCTGATCGACCCTCAAGCGCCCCGCGTCCATGTGGCGCTGCATGTCGACGCCGCGCGGTTCGTCGGCGAATTCACGGCACGTATCGGCGGCATGCTCGGCTAGCCCTGGCCCGCTCTTAACGAAATCCGTGATTGGGCGGTCGAAATGGACGAATTCAGCCCCGATTTCGTCCATTTCGACCGCACTACCCGCGCACAGGGCTACTTTCCCCGCATCCGTCGCGGCACGCGGGCCGTTTCCAGCCGCCTCGACAATGTCCACGGATCATCCAAATCCGAATAGTACATGCGTACCATATCCACCCCACTCCCCTTCAGGCACTCCTGCCGGTCACGCTCATCATCCACAACTTGCCTGATCGTGCGCCCCGAAGTCATCGACGGATCCACGAATTTCCGCACCCCATCGAATTCCCCGGCAATCAGAGTGCCATCCTCGCGCACCCACAGGAAATCCACTCTGTGCACGCGACCGGGATGCGACTGGCATGGGAATTCAACCTGAAGACGATGCACCGGGAAACCCATATCATGCAGCACCGCACGGCACTCCGATTCCCCACCGTTCTCGCTTGTGCCATCACCCAAGGCGATTATGGAGCGAACACGTTCACGATCACGCAGCATCGGCAGGGAATCCACATATGCCAACAGCGATTCCTTGCCGATCCGCCCTTGACGCAGCGCGGCATCGATCGGCGCCAGCGCATAGCGGAACGGCATCGTCGACGCGCAATCGACGAGCGTGCGTTGGATCGACGTCACCTTCACACCGTCGATGATCACCGCATCGGGATCGGACAGCGCATGATACCGTATCGTCGCCTGGTTCTTCGCACGTCTGCTCTTGCCCACCGCGACATGAATCGGACGCAATTGCCGATATGAACATTCCAAGCCGTGCATGATCGCCGCGCTCGCCCCGCAGAACACCCATTGCTCATGCCATCGCCCCAGCGAACGCATGATATGGCGGATCTGTTCGTGGGGATCCAACTGTTCCCAATACTCCTTCACCGCATACAGGCCGCGATGAACCCGCACAATGCTCCCCTGCTTGACTCGCCGCGCGACCACCTTGATGTCGGTGTCCCAGAACGGCCGCATGCAGCATCGTTCCCGCTGCGCCTTCGCAATCAGGAGATTCAAGGAATGATGTTGCTCTTTTTCACCCATTTGCGCAGTCTAAACGCTTACCTTGCCCGAGAACAAGTCGCGTTGGCGGTCGGATGCACGGATGCGATTCGCGATTGTGCGGTTCATTCGGACGAAATCCGCGATTGGGCGGTTGAAATGGACGAATTCAGCCCGGATTTCGTCCGAATGGGTAGCCAATTGCCGGATTTCGTCCGAATGAACCGCCCAGTGGGGCGAATGTGCGGATTGTGTGCGGACGGATACGAGAACGGGCGGTGACGCGTCACAACGCATCAGCCGCCCGCAGCATATCACTTCTTCACGCCGCCGAATCTGCGATCGCGGTGGATGTAGTGGTCGATGGAACGCCACAGCACCTCACGCCCGCAATCCGGAAACAGTTCGGGCACGAAATCAAGCTCAGCGTAAGCCGCTTCCCACGGCAGGAAGTTGGAGGTGCGCTGCTCGCCGGACGTACGGATCACCAGATCGCAGTCGGGAATGTCCGGGTTGTACAGATGCTCGGCGATCATCTTCTCGGTCACGCGATCGCCGGAGATCTTGCCGTCGCGCACTTCACGGGCGATGGCGGCGCAAGCGTCGGCGATTTCGGCGCGACCACCGTAGTTCAGGCAGAACACCACGTCGATGGTCGTATTGTTTTTGGTGCGTTCCTCCGCGGCCTGCAGTTCGTCGATCACCGACTTCCACAGCTTCGGCTTGCGGCCCGACCAGCGCACGCGCACGCCCCACTCGTCCATCTGCGCCACACGGCGATGGATGATGTCACGCGAGAAACCCATGAGGAAGCGCACTTCCTGCGGGCTGCGCTTCCAGTTTTCGGTGGAGAACGTGTACAGCGACAGGTATCTCACGCCGGCTTCGATGGCGCCGGCGATAGTATCGAACACCACCGGTTCGGCCGCCTGATGCCCTTCGGTGCGGATCATTCCGCGCTGCTGCGCCCACCGGCCGTTGCCGTCCATGATCACGCCCACATGGCGCGGAACCTTGTTCTTGGGAAAATCGGGGATGCGCGACGGGTCGGAGAAGGGCGCCGCCGGAACGCTCAACGAAGTGTAATCGACGTTTTCGAAAGTCATAGTTCCCCAATGTAGCAACCCGACGGAACGAATACGGCCAAAGCTCCTGTCACGGCGATCAGGTTCCCGTGACCCGCATGGACCGCAACGGTCGTTCAAGATAGTATTCCGCCCATTCCTCGACGATCGCCCGCGTCTGCGGCAGAAGATCACCGCTCGCGTCGAGCTCCGGCCAGTCGCCTTCCGTCAACGCCTCCAATTCGGCGCGGACGGGCAGCGGTATCGGCTCCGAACCCGGCGTATGATGCGTGGCGCACAGCATGCCGCCGTCCGCCACGGAGAAATGCGTGACGTCGCGATTGTCACACACCATGCATGAGGCGAGACGCGGCGTCCAGCCGGCGAGCGCGAGGGCGCGCATCACATAGGAGGATGAGATGAGCGTCGGCGCGTGCGCATGTTTGGCGAGCGCGTTGAGCGCGCCGGCCAGCAACCGGTATTGCGCCGGAACGTATTCGTTTTCGGCGGAGACGAGTTTGTCGGCGGTTTCGGCGATGACGTTGGCGGCGGCGTATGAATCGTAGTCGGCGCAGATGGGACCCGCGTAAGCGGAGATGGATTCGGCTTGGGAGATCGTGTCGAGCGTACGCCCTTCGGCAATAAGCACGTCCACGCGCATGAACGGTTCGAGCCTGCCGCCGAATCGTGATTTGGCACGGCGTACGCCTTTGGCGACGGCACGGACCTTGCCGTGGTCGCGGGTGAGCATGGTGATGATGCGATCCGCCTCGCCGAGTTTGGCGGTGCGCAGCACCACTCCCTCATCGTGGTAGAGAGCCATGAATCCGACCTTTCAGTACACCTTCGACACCGCCGACACCGTCAACACCATCAGCGCAATGCCGACACGCCTTCAAACGCGCATTCCGCCACGCCGTCAGTACACGAACAACCCCCAGAAGGCGAAGAAGAACAGGATGTACATCATGGTCGCCGCGGTAAGCCAGAACAGCACGCGCGCGAATCTGGTCGAGGCGATCACCGGCTCCTCCCCGCGCACCATTCTGCGGATGGGATCGCCGCGCAACGGCCAACGCAGCACCCCTTGACGCGCGGCGGCTTCGATGAGACGCGTGAACACGCGCGACCAAGCCAGTACGACGAGCACGCACACCACTTTGATCACGGGCCAACTCCATTGGATCATGCCGGGAGTATCCGTCGGCGCCGCGCCCCACGCCAAGTGCACCACGGCCATGACCACCTGGAACAGGCCCGCCACGAACAGCAGCAGCGTCGCGAACGTGGCCACGGTCAAAACGACGAGCACATTGTCAAGCCCGTGGGCGAAACCCAACGGATGCCTGACGCCTCGACCCCGCCCGCGAATCCAACGCACCAGGGCGATCAGCCACATGACGCCCGTGGCGACGAGCAGAAGCAGCATACTCGCATGCAGCACGATGCCATACACGGTTCCGGTCCGCCGCGGCTGCAGGTCATGCGGCACGGCGATGGATTGGAAGATCGCACTGCCCGCCACCCGTTCGCTGGTCTGTGCAAGCCCCTGCACGGTGCCTTCCACCCAGGCGGTCATATCGGTGACGTATTCGTCGGCGAGCAACGTACCGGTCTGTGCCTCGTCGCCGAGCCTGAGCACATGATTGGCCACCGGATAGCTGCGTACGGTCACGTCCCGGTTGCCTGATGCGCGCGCCTTGGCGAAGATGCGTTTCACACCCTCAACTTGGGCGGTCATCACATCCTTGGAACCGTAAGCCACGAATGTGGGAATGGAGTAGGCATGCGATTCGGGCAGGTCGAGATCGAAATTATCCAACCCGAGCATGGCGGTGTCGGCGCTGAACACGCGGCGCACAATCGACTGGTACCCTTCGTTCGCCCCGGCGAGCGCGAAATCCTGCGACACGAAGAAGCCCAACGATTCGCGCGGTGAGAACACCATGGGGCTGAGCAGCACCTGGAAGGCAACATCGGGGTCGTTTTCCAGCAGATATTGGGAGATCCACGTGGATTCCGACGTGGCGTAGATGCCGACCTTGCCGCCATCCACATTGTCGAAACCGCGCAGCAGGTTGATCGCGTCGTCGTAAACGCGGGCGGATGCCGGGTAATCGCGGTTCACATCCGTGGTGTCCCATGCGGGCTTGTCGATCACCGCGGTGACGAGACCGGCCGATGCGAGCGTTTCCGCGACATCGCCGAACGAATTGTAGGCGGTGCCGAATCCCGCGCCATGCATGAACACCGCGCCGGGGTGTTTGCCCGTGGCCCCGACCGGTTCCCGGATCAGCACGGTGATGGTCTGCGTGCATTGGTCGCCTTTGCCGCTCACATTCCACGTGCTGTCCGCACTCTCATCGACTTTCACGGAACGCGCCTTGCCCACCTGGTTGCCGTTACGGTCCACGGTGATGCTGAGCGCGCGCTCGCGGACTTGATAATCGCCGGGTTCGGGCAGGTCGGCCGTGCCGTCGCCGTTCGACGAGGCGAAGGTGACGACGGTGTCGTTGGCGAGGGTGGCGATGGTCTGGCCGGTCGGATTATTGTTCCATGGCACGGTGGTGAGACTGGATATGCCGATGAGCAGGCCCATCATCACGATGAAGATCGGCAGGCCGACGGCGAGTCGGCGCCATACCGGCCAGGCTTGGGAACGTTCGTCTGATGCTTCACCGTTGCTCAACACAGGTCTCATTGTAGGGAGTCCCGCCAACCTGATGCGCGCACCTTCCGGGCCGATACCGAACCGCCCCGGCCTTGGTTCGGGCTCGGGGCGGCGGTTGGGCAGGTCAGTAGATCAGTTGCCGGCTTGGTGACCGGGATTCTGGATAGGTACCACGACCGGTCCGGTGGAGTTGGCGGGCACCTGGCCGTCCGCCTCCATCTGCGCGGCGATTTCCTGCGCCTTGGTGAGCAGCGTTTCGACGATCTGATCCTCGGACACGGTCTGGATCACCTTGCCTTTGATGAAGATCTGCCCCTTGCCGTTGCCGGATGCCACGCCGAGATCGGCTTCACGGGCCTCGCCAGGACCGTTCACGATGCAGCCCATCACCGCCACGCGGATCGGCGCGGTGACGTCCTTCAATCCTTCGGTCACGGCGGAGGCGAGCTGGATCACATCGACTTGGGCGCGACCGCAGCTCGGGCAGGAGATGATGTCGAATTTGCGCGGTCTCAATCCCATGTATTCGAGCAGCTTGCAGCCGACCTTCACCTCTTCGACGGGCGGCGCGGACAGCGAAACGCGAATCGTGTCGCCGATGCCTTCGGCGAGCAGCGCGCCGAACGCCAGGCAGGATTTGATGGTCCCCTGCCAGGCCGGGCCGGCCTCGGTCACGCCGAGGTGCAGCGGCCAGTCGCCTTTGGAGGCGAGCAGACGGTAGGTTTCCACCATGGTGATCACGTCATGGTGTTTGACGGAGATCTTGAAATCCTTGAATCCCACGTCCTCGAACATGTGCGCTTCCTTGAGCGCGGAGGCGACCAGCGCCTCGGGGGTGGGACCGCCGTACTTGGCGTACAGTTCCTTGTCGAGCGAGCCGGCGTTCACGCCGATGCGCAGCGAGATGCCCGCATCGGTCGCGGCCTTGCAGATCGAGGGGCCGACTTCGTCGAACTTGCGGATGTTGCCGGGGTTCACGCGCACGGCGGCGCAGCCGGCATCAATCGCCTGGAACACGTATTTGCTTTGGAAATGGATGTCCGCGATCACTGGAATGGGTGATTTCGCGCAGATTTCAGGCAATGCGTCGGCATCGTCCTGACTGGGTACGGCGACGCGCACGATATCGCATCCGGCCGCGGTCAGTTCAGCGATCTGGCGCAGCGTCGCGGGCACGTCCGCGGTGACCGTATTGGTCATGGACTGCACGGAGATGGGGGCACCGCCACCGACTGGCACCGGTCCTACCATGATGCGGCGGGACTTGCGGCGCGGATGCAACGGGCTTTCGCTGGTCAGGGCGACGGGGTCGCCGGTCGGACGGAACGGCTTTTCGGTTTCTGCCATGGGTTTCGATACTCGCAATTCTTGCATTGACGGACAATGCCATGCGCGCGGGGTCGCCCGCGCACATGGGTCACTCACGCATGGGTCACTGTTGACGGTTTATCAAATCATCGGCGCGACGGCGAGCTTCAAGCTCGACTTGGCCCATTTCCTCCACGTCCGTGAACTTCGGTGCACCGCGCAGTTCGGCATCCATCTCGTCGAGCACGGCCTTGACCGTGTCCACGATGCCCAGGTATGGCAGACGATGGTCGAGGAAGGCGTGCACGGCCTGTTCGTTCGCCGCGTTCAGCACGGCGGTATGCTTTTCGGATGCCGCGAGGCAGTGGCGTGCAAGCGAAACCGCGGGGAACGCCTCGTCATCCAACGGTTCGAAGGTCCATTGCGCGGCCTTGGTCCAGTCGCAGGCGGCCGCGACATCGCCCAGACGGTCGGGGGCGGACAGGCCGAGCGCGATGGGCAGGCGCATGTCGGGCGGGGATGCCTGGCTGATGGTGGCGCCGTCGACGAATTCCACCATGGAATGCACGATGGATTGCGGGTGGACGGTCACCGCGATGCGTTCGGGCGGAATATCGAACAGGCGGCTCGCCTCGATAACTTCCAATCCCTTGTTCATCAGCGTGGATGAATTGATGGTGACGACCGGGCCCATATGCCAGGTCGGATGGTTCAGCGCCTGTTCGGGCGTGATGTCGGTCATCTGTTCGCGCGTCCAGCCGCGGAACGGACCGCCGGACGCTGTGACGATGAGTCGGGCGACCTCGGCGTGGGTGCCGGCACGCAGCGACTGCCAGATCGCGGAATGCTCGGAATCGACGGGGTTGATCTGCTTTTCGCGGATCTGCGCGTCGAACAGCAGATGACCGCCCGCCACCACAGATTCCTTGTTGGCGAGGGCGAGCTGGGAGCCGGCCTGCAACGCGGCGATGGAGGGTTCCAGACCGATGGATCCGGTGATGCCGTTGAGCACCACGTCGGCACCCGAACCGGCCAATCCGATCACCGCGTCGGGTCCGGCCTGAATGTCGGTGCCGGTCGCGCCGGCCTGATCGAGCGCTTCGCGTAGCGGCTTGGCCGCCCGTTCATCGAACACCGCCACCAGCGGAACATGGAACCGCGCCGCCTGCTGGGCGAGTAGTTCGACGTGTGCTCCCCCGGCCGCAAGCCCGGTGACGGTGAAACGTTCCGGATGTCTGGAAATGACGTCAAGCCCTTGGGTGCCGATGGAACCGGTGGACCCGAGGACGACAACGGTATTGCTGTGAATCACTGCTCTTTCTTTTCGTCATCGAATGTGGGGAACGACAGGTCGGGGATTTCGACTCCGGGGAAATTGAAGTTGAACTTCACGCCGTCGCCGTCACCGTCGTTGCCGCTTGCCTGCGCGTCATCGGCGTTCACGGGCTTGAAGGTCGGGAACGCGGTGGATGCGAACGGGCTGGGCGCGTCGAGGCTCGGAACCTTGGGCACGAAGCTCTTCTCCTCGATCTTCGGCAGTTCCTGGGAGACCTCGGCCATGTGGGCCAGCGAAGCCAGGGAGGAGCTGGGGTTCTCGACGGGAGCCGCAGGAGCCGCAGAGGCCGCGGGAGCTACAGGCTCAGCGGGCGCTGCGGGTTCCGCGGGAGCTGCGGGTTCCGCGGCCGCCGGCTGGGTCGGCGCGAACATGGCGTCTTCGGAAACATAGGATGTCTGCGGTTGGAAAATCGAAGGCGCTTCCGTGACGCCCGGCTGTACGGGAGCGGCCGCGGGCTGCATTTCAGCGGCGACCTGACCGAAATCGACGGCATGCTGGCCGAAGATGGATTGGGAAGCTTCATCATGATTGTCGACCGGCTGGGTCGGCTGGGCTGCTTCGGGCACTTCGGGAGTGAACAGCGGCGCGGTTGCGGGCTGTTCGGCGGCAGGCTGTTCGGATACGGCCGGGGTCTCATGCTGCGGCACCGCGAAGGACGGCGGAAGCGTGGAAGCGGAGGCATCGGACGGCTGCTGGGGGAAGATGCTCGGGGTCGTGGGCGCGGCAGGTGCGGCATCCGTGGCAGGCTCGTCTTCGGTGGATGCGGCGGTCTGCGCGAACAGACTCTGTTCCGCCTGGCTGACCGCATTGAACGTGGAGTCGGAGGCCGCGCCGGCGGCGGCAGCCGGTTCGAAGCTCGGCGCATGCAGCGATTCGCTGACCGCGGACTGGAATTCCGCATCCTTGGAAATCAGCGGCTCGTTGCCGTCACCCCGGTTGGCCGGAGCGACGGCCGCCATGCCGGGCACTGCGATGCCGTCACCCTCGCCGGGTGCGATACGGTCGGAAATGCGGGCGTAGGATTCGATGCGGCTCAGCAGTTGCACGCAGGAATTCAGGAAGTAGTCGACCTGACGCTCGTCATACCCGCGCTTGCCCTTGCGCTGGGTGAACACGGAATTGGCCACCGCTTCGGCGGTGATTTTGTCGTATCCCTTGATGTCTTCCTTGGAGATGCCGTCGATGCCGAGTTCCGCGGCGCACTTGTCGACGACCTTATCGGCCAGCTTGTCGACCTGCTTGCGGTCGTAGGACGGCACGTGCGGCTCGCCGGAGCTGAAACGCTCGCCGACGGCACGTCCGACATGACGGGCGACGTCATGGTACAGATCCTCGGTCTGCGCCTTCCAGGCGACGCGACCATGCTGGGAGATCTCGCATGCGGTCTGCTTGTCGACCACGGCACGCTCCAAACGGGCCAGCGTGGCGTCGACCTGCGCGATGACATAACCGCCGCGGGTCAGATCGAAGGAGACGTTTTGAATATCGCGCTGCGTCAGCTGCACACCATCCTCGTCGTACAGCGCGTGCGCATGTTCCAGAAACTCATCCACCTGATCGGGATCATAACCCCACTTGCGCTTCCCGGCCCTGGGGATTGAAGCTTCAGACTGCTGAGCCATAGTCTACCGACCTCCTAGAGGAACAAACATACTCTGTTCCACTTTACGTGGGCGTTGAGACTCATGCATCACCCCGACCGGGCAACGCGCCGAAGCTTCCGCCAAGTTCTCCCGAAGGCCACAGGTTCGTCATGGGTTACGCTATGGTATTGGGGAGCGGGCGATTAGCTCAGTTGGTTAGAGCGCCACCTTTACACGGTGGATGTCGGGGGTTCGAGTCCCTCATCGCCCACAATAAACCCCTTGGAACCGCAGGATTCCAAGGGGTTTCCTATATTCCCGGCTGTTTCCCCCGTCCCATATGTGCAGGTACAGCCGCATATGCAAAACGGGGAACGGCCCGAAGGTCGTTCCCCGTCGCAACGTATCGATTTCAAAAGAAGGCCGGAGCTATGCCGCCCCTCACCTGCCCTTGCCGTAGGCACGCAGGCGGATGCCGTTCCAATCACCGCTCACCGTCAACGGTGTGGCGGCGTTCATGCCGGCGGTCTTGGCCGCGGACTGCACGGTGCTGGAGCTTGCCGCCCCCGGACGCCCCGGCTTCGGGGTCAGCACCCACAGCGGGCCGTCATCGCCAAGCACGGCGTAGGCATCGACGATGGTATCGGAAAGCTCATCCTCGTCATCGCCGTCCCGCCACCATAGAATCACACCATCCACGGCGGAACCGTAATCCTCATCGACGAGTTCCTCGCCCGTCAGCTCTTCAATCTTCTCTCGGATGGAATCGTCCACGTCGTCATCCCACAGCCATTCCTGCACGATGTCGCCGCGTTCAAATCCAAATTCTTCAGCGTTCTGCGATGCCGTTTGATTCACAAAACCTAAGAATAGCAACATGTGGCGAAATACGCGGGTAACTTTCCATGTTTTTCACTCCTCGCCTTCGTTCGCCGTCCCGACGGTGCAGTGGGGCAGCGACGCGCCCTTCCCCTCACCGATGGCGACGAGCGCATCATAGGCCTCATCGAGAGTGGACACGGCCACGTCGCGCAGGCCTTCGGGAACATGGCCCGCCACGTCGTCGCAATTGCCTTTCGGCGCAAGGAACCATGTGGCACCGTCACGTTTGGCGCCGAGCATCTTCAAACGGATGCCGCCGATCTCGCCCACCTTGCCTTTGGCGTCGATGGTTCCCGTGCCCGCAATGACCTTGCCGCCGGTCTCGTCCTGCGGGGTGAGCTTGTCGATCAGGCCGAGCGCGTACATCATGCCCGCGGACGGCCCGCCGATATCGTCCACATGCATGGTCGCCTTCACCGAGGAAACGTCGATTCCCTTGCTGTTCAACAGTCGTTTCGCCGCTTTGATGGCGTCCTTCTGCGAATCGTCCATCTCCTTGGCGCTTTCCTTCTCGTACTCGTCGGCGGTCTGGCCGGTGGGGACCACGACCTCCCTGGGCATCACGACGGCATGCGGGTCGATCAGGGACCACAGCACTTCGGCATTGGTCACCGGGTAGCCGGGCAGGCCGCTCGCATTCACCGTGGTCAGCAGCAGTTCACCCTTGCTCGCATACGTTTTGCCTTTCGACACGGCGATGACCTGCTTGCCGCCGCTGGAGCCGAGCACGTTCTGCGTGGGGCCGGGCGCTTCCACCGAATAGGCGCTGGGCAGGCACAGCACGACGACGGAAAGCGCGATCGCGATCAGACCGGCGAGATAACGCGGCGAACGCGCACGGAAATATCGCACAATGCGTGAAGGTATCGAGGTAAGCGACATACCGTGCATACTACACATGCACACTGGAAACGTCCGGCATGGTTCTTCCACGCCGAACGTGAAAACGGGTGAGGCACACTCTACTATGTGTGTATCGACCATACATCCGCAAGGAATCGGGGACATCCATCATGGACGAAAACGCATTTCACGAATGGCTTATCACTTGCTTCGGCAAGGAGCAGGGCGAGGCTGCATGGCAGCAGATCTCCCAGCTGCCTGAATCGATTCGCGAGCAGCTGCTGAGTCAGGATCCGAGTACGCTGCCCAATCCCGCCGAAGTGCAGCAGCTGATGAGCATGTTCACCGCGGGCGGGCTCAATACCGTGAACGAGATGCAGCAAACCGTGCAGGACGGCCCCATCAACGTGAAGCTCGCGAAGACGCTGGCATTGCAGCATGCGAATGCCGACGGTTCGCGCACCAGCGTCAGCGCCGAGGATGGCGCCGCGGTGCGCAGGGCCATGAGCGAGGCGAATCTGTGGCTTGACAGCGCTTGCGAGTTCGCGCCTCCCGCTGGGGAACCGCAGGCTTTGACGCGCGCCGGCTGGGTCGAGGGCACGTTGGACGCTTGGGTGAAGTTCGCGGGGCCGATCGCCTCCTCGATGGGCGATGCGTTGGCTTCGGTGATCTCCGAACGCCTCGGCGATTCGTTCCATGGCGAGATCGCGGGCATGTTCGCAGGCCCTGTTCCGATTCCGATTCCCGAGAATATGAAGGACCCGGCCCAGCTCATCAAACTGTTGGGCAACACGTCCTTCGCCATGCAGCTCGGCCACGCGGCGGGCGTGCTCAGCCGCGAGGTGCACGGCGGCTTCGATCAGGGCATCGCATTGCTGTCCAATCCGGCCGGCGCGCTGGTGGCGCAGAACGTGGAGGAGTATGCGAAGTCGTTGAACAGCAATGTCGAGGATTCCTTCGACAGCATTTCCGAAGAGGCGCTGAAGAACGCCGGTACGGATGCCGATACGGACGGGAACGGCCAGGCAGGCGCGGCGAATGCCGGCGATACGCCTGACGGGAACGACGGGAACACCGCGATGGACGCGCAGACCGAGGCGCTATTCGATGAGATCGTCCGCCCCGACCCGATTCCACAGGGTGAGGTGATGACGTTCCTCGCGTTGCGCGAGGCGGCGCACGCGCGTCTGTTCTCCGCGGTTCCGTGGCTGACGCCGCGTTTCGAGGCGCTGATCGGCAAGTATGCGCGGGGCATTTCCATCGACCTGGATGCGATGGAGGAACAGTTGCGCGATGTGGAGGGCTTCGACCCCGATTCCATTTCCGGCGCGGTCGATCTGACCAAGGTCGGTATTCCGGATACGCCCGAACAGCGTCAGGCCATGGCGTCCATCGAATCGATGCTGGCCTTGGTGGAAGGATGGGTCGACTGCGTGGTGTGGCGTGCCGGCATGGCTCACCTGCCCCATATCGAACAACTCAGCGAAATGGCCCGGAGGGAACGCGCCACGGGTGGTCCTGCGGAGCGCACGTTCGAAAGTCTGCTCGGCATGGAGTTGCGCCCCAAGCGCATGCGCGAGGCCGCCGACCTGTGGTCGATGATTACCTCGGCGGACGGCGCCGAGGCCCGTGACGCCATGTGGGCGCATCCCGATCTGCTGCCTTCGCTTGATGGCGGTGAAGACGGGTCCGGGCAAACCGGCACATCGCAATCCCCCACCGATCAGCCGTCCAGCGGCAATGATTGGGATGCCGAACTGTCCAAGCTGCTCGGCGAGGAAGGCGATGCCGGCACGGACGGCGAACAGGGCTGATTTTTCGGCATCCGAAACAATGAAACACTATGGAAACGGGGTTCCGACGATATGGCATCGTCGGAACCCCGTTTCCGTATTGTCGTCGTCCTTGCCGTCATCGCCCGAGCGGCCCGAACGGCCCGAACCGCTCAAGCAACCTGAACGGCCCAAGCAACCTGAACGGCTCGAATAGCGCCCGAACCGCGCCGCCTAGCTGAGGAAACGGCTCAGACTGCGCTGCCGCTCACCCATGCCGTCCTTGGATCGGGCGTACGACATGTGCAGGGTGTCTTCGGCTCGCGTGATCGCCACGTACATCAGCCGACGCTCCTCCTCCAACGCATCGTCGTCCTGGGCGTACCCGTACGGCAGCAGGCCCTCGGAGCATCCGATCACAAACACATGCTTGAATTCCAAACCTTTCGCGGCATGGATGGTGGAAACCGTGACCTTGCCGAGTTTGCGCGTCGTCTCGTCATCGTGCTCCCGCATCGTGTCGGCCAACGCGAGCTGCCCGGCGGCTTCGAGATCCGCCACCGATGACGAGGCCGTCCACCCGGAGTCACGGCGCACGCGATATCCCAACCGCACGGCGCGCAACGCGCTGCAACACGCGGCCTGCTGGGCGTTGATGCGCGTCAGGATCGCGCAATCCGAAGGATTCGCCCCATCCGCCACCAGTTTCGCGATGCGCATGGCGACACCCTGTGCTTCCAGAGCGTCCGTCTCATACACTTTGCGCGACACCCTGGCGCCGTTCCCACGAGCGGAACTCAACCGCAGATAATCACGTCTCATGGGCGAGGCGGCGAGCACACGGTTGGCGTAGTTCACCACCTGCGGCGTGGAACGGTAATCCGTGCCGAGCCGGATGTCGGCGGACAAGGGTTTGAATTCGTCCGCGAACGCGAGCAGATCGTAGCTTGACGCGCCGGCGAACGAGTAAATGGTCTGGGCGGGGTCGCCCACCACGCACACGTTGCGGTTATCGCCCAGCCATAGGCGCATCAGCCGGTGCTGCAACGGCGACACGTCCTGATACTCGTCCACGGTGAGCCAGCCAATGGATTTACGGACACGGGCGGCCTGCTCGTCGAATTCCTCCAGCACATGGCACATCATGAGCAGGATGTCGTCGAAATCCATTTCGCCACGAGCGGCCTTTTCAAGCTCGTACGCGTCGTAGATGTCAGCGAAACGCGACGCCTCGATGCCAGCCGGTGTGCACCGTTCGACCGCGACCGCCACGCGCTCCACCTCGCCCGGCGCAACCAGGGAGATCTTCGCCCAGTTGATTTCGTCACGTACCGCACGAACCGTGATGTCATCCATATCGTCGGTAAGGCCGACCCTGCGCATGGCACGTCTGGTGATGTCACGCGTATCCTCGACGAGATGCGGGAACGGCGCCTCGCACACGTCGGGCCAGACGCGACGCAGCTGCCGCAATGCGGCGGAGTGGAATGTGGACGCCGTGACCTGATCGCCCACGCCCAAGGATTCGAGTCGTACACGCATTTCGGCGGCGGCTTTGACGGAGAAGGTCACCGCGAGCACGCGCGACGCCTCCCACTCCCCGCTCACGCAGGCGTGGGCGATGCGCCGGGTCACGGTCCGGGTCTTGCCCGCGCCCGCGCCAGCTATGATGCGCACCGGTCCGCTCAGCGCCGTCGCCGCGGCCAGCTGCGCATCATCCAACCCTTCAAGCAGCTCGTCGTCCATGTTCCCCATTGTGGCAAGCGGTATGCCCACGCATCCACGATTGGACAAAAATCGGCTCAGTAATGCCCATTCTCGGCCATGTTTGCCGGTTCCGGGCGCTCATATGTATTAGTGTGGAAGGGTGACTGAACGAAACGAATTCATGATGGCTGCACTGACCTCCGCCGCCATGCCCTCCATCGTCGTGGCCGGCGTGTTCGCCGGAACCACGCATGCGCTTGACATCGATCAGGCGCAGGTGCGCGATGCATCGGGCACCGTGTACGACGTGTACGCCACCAATAGCGATCAAGGGCGAAAGCTGTTGGCCTCGCGCGTGAAGGCGTCGCACGCGCTTTCGACGATCAGGGAATCCGGCGGCTTCGGATTCTCGCTGGGCCGTGTGCTTTCCTTCGCTCCCGGCACCGATTCCAAGGGGCCCACCGGGGATACCGCGGTGATGGTGATGCGCCATCAGGACGGTGTGGAAACGCCTCTTGACGAGCTGACCTCGAACCAATGTTCCGCGATGGGCACCGCCATCGGCGCGATTCACCGCCTACGCCCCGATTTCATGCAGGAGGCCGGCTATCCGATCTTCGTCACCGGGCAGATTCGTGCCCAGCTCACCGCATGGATCAAACGACTGCGCAACGCCGGTCATGTGCCGAGCGAGATCACGACGAGTTGGGCCCGCATCATGGATACGGAAGGCCTGTGGTCGTTCTCGACGTGCATGGTGCACGGCGGGTTCGAAAACGGCGACGTTCGGTTCAGCGGTTCGACGATCACCGCGGTGAACAACTGGCAGAACATGCAGGTCAACGATCCGGCACGCGATCTGGCTTGGATTTTCTCGAAACTCGATGAGGAACGCCGCAACGCCGTTCTCACCGCCTACGGACGCATGATGGGCAACAGGCTCGATGATCTGATCATGCTGCGCGCCAACCTGTGGGTGCAGATGGAGCAGGTGGGCGATTTCATCCGTGCGCTGAACAATGCCGACAACGACAAGATCATCCAGTTCAAGGCCCAGGTGGATCGTCTCGCGCATCAGCTCGGGGTGAGTGTAAGAGATGCTCGCCCGTCCAACGCCAATACGCTGAAGCCCTCGGCCGGCAAGCATCCTTCCACGATCACGGTGGGTACGCTGTTGCGCGACGATGAGCGGAACGCGCGTTCGGCCGACCGGCTCATGGATCCCGACGATACGATCGATCCGGATCACACCGGTTCGTCCAATATCGCATCCGCCAATGCCGCGTTGGAATCCGACAGCACCGCAAGCGGTAGGATCGCAAGCGCTCCGCTACCTGATATTCCGCCGATTTCCTCGGCCACCATCGCATTGGATCGCATGGATGACGAAACCAATGACACGCAGGTGTCGCCCGACGGAGACACGGTGAGCGACGACACGAACGAACATCACATCGTGGTGCATCGTGCGAATGCGGGTACGAGCGCCGATGCGCCGCGTACCGAGCAACCGCAACGCTTCTCGGTGCCGAACCTCAATGTACCGGCGACCGAGGTGATTCCGTTGCTGGAACGCGAGGAACGCGCGTTGCAGGATGCGCGGACCGGGCTGGACGCCTCCGACGTGACGAACGAACGGAAAATCACGCCGCAAGCGTAATCATCGATGCGCTTTTCGCCATGGGCGAGCAGAATAGAGCCTCAAACAGGACAAACAGGACAACGATCAAGGAGCAATCAATGGATATCGAACTGGGCATCCGGAACGTGGCGCGTGCCGTCACCTTCAGCACCGAGGAATCCGCCGATGCGGTCAACGCCGCCATCAGCACCGCGGTGAGCGAGGACAAGCCGATCGTGCTGAACGACGACAAGGGCCGTAGGATCATCGTTCCCGCCGGAGCGCTCGGCTATGCGATCGTCGGTTCCGAAACCAAGCACGCCGTCGGTTTCGGCGCGCTCTGACGGTTCGCCGCCACGATTCTGGCGGCGTATGACGCGAAAACGCGATGGGGTCCTTCCTGATGGAAGGACCCCATTCGTATATCGATTCCGGATTGCGTATCGGCTTCGAATCGTACTCACCGCACAATCCCGCCCATGAATCAGACGAGCGGAATGGCGCCGCGTTCCACGATCCGCCGAACCGTGGCCGCATCGGTCAGGTTCTCCCCCAACCTGTTCGGCTTGCCCTCGCCATGCCAATCGGAGCCGCCGGTGACCAACAGATCACGTCGGCGAGCGATATCGAGCAGACGCCGACGCTGATCGGGTTCATTGCCGCGATGCCACACTTCGAGCCCATCCAATCCGGCGTCGGCGAGCGCGTCGATGCGTTCATCGGACAGCAGCGTGCTGTTCCTGCGCCGATCACCGGGATGGGCGAGGATGATCACGCCTCCGGCCTGTTTGACGGTCCGTGTCACTTCGATGGCCGTCGGCGAAGGCGTGGGAATGTAGTATTTCGATTGCGCGCTCACCGCGCCTGCGAACGCTTCGCTGCGATTCCGGTAGACGCCTGCGGCGACCAGCGCATCCGCGATATGCGGCCTGCCGACCGTGGTCCGCTCCCCTTCCCGAACCTGCCGTTCGACCATCTGCCAGGTGATGGGGAAATCGCGGGCCATGAGTTCGACCATCGTCCGTGTGCGTTGGAGACGTTTGCGCCTGGTGGTCGCGAACATGTTGACGAGGCGCTCATTGGTCGGATCGTATTGCAAGCCGAGCATGTGCACGCTGACATCACCGTCCGCCGCGGTGATCTCCGTGCCGCGCAGCAACGGCAATCCCAGCCGTTGCGCCGCTTCCACGGCATCGCCCCATCCGGCGCTCGTATCATGATCGGTGATCGCGACGCCTTCCAAACCGATCCGCACCGCTTGGGCCACCATGCCTTCCGGTGTCATCGTGCCATCCGAAAACGCGGTATGGCAGTGGATATCCCATCCTGCCGCCGGCGGTTCGGCGGGAATCTCATAGCGTGTCATGACCCCTATCGTAGCCCACTGTTAAGCTCGTTCCGCAGCACCGCGGAGGAGTGCTCCGCCGATTCAACGAGGAAACACGACAAGGAAGAACACGGAAAGGAACGATTATGGGAGAAGAGACGGCGCATATCCAGCCGGGCATCGAACCGGATATCGAACGCAGACCACGCGGATGGCGTCATAGCGCCACTTGGGTGTATCTGGTCATGCTGGTGGCGTCGGCCGTGGCGTTGGCCGTATCGTTCATCCTGAGCGCGGACACGTTGAAACTGGCCCGCAACCCCAACCAACAGCTGGGCTGCGATGTGAACGCCGTGCTCTCCTGCTCCACTGTGGCGCAATCCTGGCAGGCGGAAATCGTGAAATTCGGCGGTCTGAGCTACCCGAACGCGTTCTTCGGCATCGCCGCCGAATCCGTGTTCGTCACCATCGCCGTGATCGGCTTGGCGCGCATCGCCGTGCCACGCTGGTTCGCAGCCTGCACGTGGCTGGGCGGCCTCGCGGCGCTCGCGTATTCGTATTGGTTGACGTCCCAGTCGCTGTTCGTGATTCAGGCGCTGTGCCCGTGGTGCATGGTGCTGATGTTCTCCACGACCATCCAGTTCATCGCGTTGTCGCATGCGACGGTTGTGGTGCAGGAGCTGCCACCGCGCAAGGAGGGCATGGCTCGCGGGCTTGATACGTATTACCGCCTGAATTATGACCTGATGGTTGATGTGGTGTGGATTCTCGCGTTACTCGCGATCATCATGGTCAAGGATGGTCCGATGATATTCCGCTGAGCCGCGTGATTCACGTTTGCGGGTATGCGAGGGCCGCGCACCGGTTGATGCCGATGCGCGGCCCTCGTCGTTTCCACTGCGGGATTCGCAACGTGATTTGCCACGGAATTGGTTATGGAACTCCAACGACGGGACTACAGCAGTGTGATATCGCCCACCAGGGTCGCGGAACCGGTGAGCTTCACGTCCGTGTCACTCACGTCGATGCGCAGCACGCCGCCGCGCACGGTGATCGTCCAATGATCAATGCCGGTTTTGGCGCGAAGCGTGACCGCCGTGGCGCACAGGCCCGTACCGCAGGACAACGTTTCGCCACATCCACGTTCGTTGACGCGCATGGTCGCCGTGCCTTCGCCGGCTTCGGCGTCCATCGAGTCGATGCGCACGAATTCCACGTTCTGATCGGATTCCAGCACGGGGGCGACCACCGGCTTGGTCACCAAATCAAGGTCTTCCACCGCGGGAAGCGTGGCCTTGCCGTCCTCCAGCACCGCCACGACATGCGGATTGCCCATGTCCACGTAGGTGCCGCGGGCGGACCCCGGCGTGCCCGGTATCGTCACGTCGAAGGCATCGAGTTCGCCGCGCTTCCACGCGCCCATCTCCACGCGGAACACGTTATGGCCGAGGCGCTCATCGTCGTCGAGCGAGGTGAGGATCTTCACGCCGGCGCGGGTGCCGAGACGGAACGCGTCGCCCGAAGCGTAGCCACGGTCGTAGGCGAACAGTGTGATGGCACGTGTGCCGTTGCCGCACATCTGGGCCAGGGAACCGTCGGCATTGCGGTAATCCATGAACCATTCGGTTCCGGACTCACGGCATTCGGCGACCTGCTCGGGTGTCAGATCGGACACATCCTCGGGGTGCGCGAGACGGATCACGCCGTCCCCGCCAATGCCGAAATGCCGGTCGTCGAGGAAGCGCACCTCGTCGGGGGTCGGCTCGAAACGCCCTTCGGGATCGGCATATACGACGAAATCGTTGCCGGTGGCATGCGTTTTGGTGACTTGCTGCGGAATACTCATGCACCCCACCCTACCCGTCGGCGCGGATGGGACGAGTAGTCTAGAAGTGGTCAGAAGCGGTCGTTTGGACGATCGGACGGACGGAAAGGGACGCATATGAGCTCAACGGCGCCGATCGGCGTTTTCGATTCAGGTCTCGGCGGGATTTCGGTGGTCCGTCAGATCGCGCAGGACATGCCGAACGAGAAGGTGCTGTATTTCGGTGATTCCGCCAACGCACCGTATGGCATCAAAACCCCCGAACAGGTGCGTGAACTGAGTTTCGCCATCGTGGAACAATTTGTGAAACAGGGCGTGAAGGCCGTGGTCATCGCCTGCAATACCGCCACATCGGCTGCGGCGGATGCGTTGCGCGAAACGCACGATATCCCGATCATCGGCATGGAACCGGCGCTCAAGGTCGCCTGCGACCGTGGGCACGGCCAGCGGCAGCGCATCATCGTCGCCGCCACCCCGCTCACCCTGCGCGAACGCAAGTTCGCCAAGCTCATGGACCGGTTCAAAGCCGATCACACGATTTTCCCCGAACCCTGCCCCGGTCTTGTGGAAATCGTCGAACAGGGCCTTCTCGACGAGCATGACACCGTGATGAACGCCTTGCACGGCTATTTCGGCGCCTACGATCTGCAGACCATCGACGCCGTGGTGCTCGGATGCACGCATTTCGTGTTCTACCGTGACTATTTCCGCGAACTGCTGCCGGATGGCGCCGCGATCATCGACGGCAACGAGGGCACCGTGCGCCACTTGCACGTGGTATTGGAATCGTTGGGCAAGCTTGCACCGGAAGACGCCCAGGGCAGCGTGGAACTCGCCAATTCCGACGGTTCCGAGCGCATCGCCGAATTAGCTTCGACGCTGCTGCATCGCAGCTAGCCGCAGACAGCGGACTCGCGTCCCTGCATGGCCTATGCCATACGGGAAAATGTCCGCCGACACGGCATAAGCTTTGGGAAAAACGCGCCTCACGCAATGTGGGCGAGCAGATAACAGGCAAGGCCATTCAGGGAGGGGCAGACTATGGCGAACAGGAGTGCAATGATCGATGTCGGCGGTGGGTTCCGTGCGATTTTCGGCGCCGGCGTGATGGATCGCATGATGGAGGACGGCGTTACGGTCGACCACTGCTACGGCGTTTCCGCAGGCAGTGCGAACATGGTGTCCTTCATCTCCGGCCAGCACGGGCGCACCCACAAGTTCTACACCGAGTACGCGTTCCGCAAGGAATACGCGAGCCTCGACAACTACATCAAGAACCACAACTACGCCAACCTCGAATATGTGTACAGCACGCTGAGCAACCATGACGGCGAATACCCAGTCGATTATGAGGCCTTCGCCGCCAATCCCACCGGTTTCACCGTGATCGCATGCAACGCCGAAGACGGTTCGACCAAGTATTTCGACAAGTCGGATGTCTCCTACGACAATTTCGACATCATGAAGGCGTCCTCCGCGGTACCAGTGGCGTGCGAACCGTATGTGATCGACGGCGTGCCGTACTACGACGGCGGCATAGCCGATCCCGTTCCCGTGCAGAAGGCGCTGGATGACGGCTATGACCGCGTGGTGGTGATTCTGACGCGTCTCAAGGATGTACTACGCGAGCAGAAGAAGGATATCGGACCGGCCGCCATTCTCAGGCGCAGCCACCCCACTGCCGCGGAGCGTCTGTTGAACCGCTCCCGTACCTACAACGACGAAGTGGCGTTGGCCAAGGAGTACGAGAAGGATGGCCGCGTGCTGATCCTCGCACCGGAAAGCCTGTATGGCCTGAACACGCTGAGCAAATCCTACGAGGGTCTGGAACGCATGTACCGCGCCGGCTATGCGGCCGCCGAAGCGATCCCCGCATTCCTCAACAGCTGAACCACCGCTTCGGGATTTTCGAAACGTACGGCCCGACCGGTATGAAAGGCGGCATGATGGCGCGACTGAGCCCACAAACCCTGGTGACGTTGTGGAATGTCGAGCGACTCGGCTCATTCTCCGCGGCCGCGCGGGAAAGCGGCTGTTCGCAACCTGCAGTCAGCCAGCAGATCGGAAGATGCGAGAAGGAGCTCGGCATCCGCTTGGTGCGCCGCACCTCCCACGGGGTAGAGCTTACGCCGGCCGGACTGATTCTGGCGCGTCACGGGCAGCTTATCGAAAACCGGCTCATGCAGGCGGGCAAGGATATCGAAGAGTACCGGCGTAACGGCTCCACGCATATCCGGCTCGTCGCTCCTCCATCGGTATGTTCCTCGTTCGTGGCGCGTGTGCTGGTGCATGTGAGCCGTTCGTCGGATATCCGCGTCAGCCTGATGCAGATGGAACCGCCGGAAGCCGTGGAGGCGTTGGAACAGGGATTGGCGGATTGCGCGATCACGTTCCGGTACAATTCGCTGCCCGATGATGATCGGCTGTCCGATCTGCGCACCGAATGCTTCGGCATCGACCCGCTGATGCTGCTGGTCGCCAAGTCCAGCAGCATCGCCAAAATCTACGAACGGACGCGCGAACCGGTGAGCCTGTGCGATGCGCGTGACGAATCATGGATCGCGGGTTGCGAAACCTGCCAGGCGAATCTCGTCTCCTTGGCGAAGGCCGCCGGATTCTCGCCGGACATCACGCATTCCACCGACGATTACTGGGCCACGCAGAATCTGGTCGAGGTCGGCATGGGCGTATCCATCGTGTCACGGCTGGCGACCACCGCGAATCTGCGTGACGATCTCGTCGCATGTCCGATCAGCGATGCGAACGCGTTCCGGCAAGTCTGCTTCGTCACAAGGAACGGCGATGACAGGCCGGCCATCGAACGGGTGCGCGGTGAAATCGGCAAAGCGTCCAGACGCTATCTCGAACCGGTGCGTGAGACTGTTGGTGTTGGTACCGGCACCGATATCAACACCAGCACCAACACCGATGCCGATATGACGGTCTGACGGCCACAGACCATCGTTTTTTGAATAACCGATACCTTTTTCATGACGAAAACGTGTCGTGATATAAGCAAAGCTCATAGCAGTCAAATAAACCGGCCGAGGAACACGCTCGCCCGACCGGCACCGGTCATGCAGGATTGAAGCATGAACGATATGACCATGACTTCGACAATGCCGACCATGGCGGAACCCGCCACCGCGAACGGCTCCGGCTTCGACGCGGACGCCATCGACCGCACCTCCGCCGCCGATCTGGCCGCCATCGGCGGCGACAAGTGGACCCGCTACCCCGGTTGCATCGGCGCGTTCATCGCCGAAATGGATTATGGTCTGGCACCCTGCATCCAGCGGGCCATCGACAACGCCTGCGACCATTGCAAGCTCGGCTACATCCCCGACCCGTGGAAGCGTCGCGTGGCCGAAGCCTGCGCGGCATGGCAGAAGAACCACTACGGTTGGGATGTCGATCCGAGCATCATCCGCCCGGTTCCCGACGTGCTCGAAGCGTATGAGATCTTCCTGCGCGAAATCGTCGGCGCGGGCAATTCGGTCATCGTGCCGACGCCCGCCTACATGCCGTTCCTGAGCGTGCCTCGCCTGTACGGCATCCAAGTGCTGGAAATCGACATGCTGCAATCCGGGGACGACTGGGCGTTCGATTTCGATGCCATCGAACAGGCGTTCCGCAGCGGTTGCCGCGCCTTCGTACTGTGCAATCCGCACAACCCGATCGGCAAGGTGCTCACCCTTGAAGAGGAGCAGCGCGTCAGCGACCTCGCCGCCGCATACGACGTGCGTATCTTCTCCGACGAGATCCATGCGCCCTTCGTGTTCGACGGTTACCGGCACATCCCGTTCGCCACCATCGGCGAACAGGCCGCCATGCAATCCATGACCGCCACCAGCGCCTCGAAATCCTTCAATATTCCCGGCACGAAATGCGCGCAGGTGCTGCTCACCAATCCGGATGACCTCGCCATGTGGATGGATCGCGCCGAATGGAGCGAACATCAGACCGCGACCATCGGCGCCATCGCCACGACCACCGCCTACACCGAAGGCGACCCGTGGTTCCAGGACGCGCTGGCCTATGTGAAGCGTAATTTCAGGCTGGTCGACGAGCAGATGCACGGCAGGTTCGCCAAGGTCGGCTACGTGCGGCCGCAAGGCACGTACATCGCGTGGCTTGATTTCAAACCGCTCGGCATCGACGACCCCGCCGCGTATTTCCTCAACAAGGCCAAGGTGGCGCTCACCGACGGCAAGGAATGCGGCAAAATCGGCCAAGGCTGCGTACGCATGAACTTCGCCATGCCACGCCCGCTGCTGGTGGACTGCTTCGACCGCATGTACGAGGCGCTGCACGCGGACGGGTTGCTGTAGGAAATCTTCAAAGGCGAAGGTTCCCAGTCACGCGGGAAAGAAGGAGAGATCCTCCGAAGCGCCAGCCATCGTGGCTGGAAACCTCGGAGGATCTCTCCTTTTCATAGGAAACAGCTGGCTATGCCAACGATTCGGCAAGCCTCATGGCATGAACCACATCATCGGCCGTGATGCCCGGCACCGCCTGGGCGAACGCGGCCTTATCGCCGGCTGCGAATTCGGCGACCACGCGCACCGCGTCGGCGTCGTCGATATCCAATCCCATCTGTCGAAGCGAATGAGGAAGCCCCACCGAGTCGTAGAACGGTACGAGGGAACGCGCCTCATCCGCATCACCTTCGGCGAGCAGCTGGACGATGATGCCATACGCCACTTTCGCACCATGCACGGTGGAGGATGTTCCCGGTATCTGCGTCAGCGCATCGTGCATGGAGTGCGCTCCCGACGCCCTGGCACGAGTGCCGCCGAAGCCTCCGACCGTACCGGCCAATCCGATATTCGTATCGATGACCCGAAGCAGATGCTCGTCCACCACTCCCCTGTCGTGGGCACGCAACGCGGCTTCGCTTTCCTCAAGGAGGATGGAACGCAGTTCGGCCGCCGCCTGTTGCGACAATCTGTCGAAAGCGGACAGCGACGCGGCCCGCGCGAACACCGGCCTGGACTCATACCATTTCGCAAGCGTGTCGCCGATGCCGCCCACGAGGTATTCGCGTGGTCCGCGTGCGATCAGCGCGGCGTCGACCAACACCAGGTTGCTGTTGCGCGGGTGGAGTGGTGCGTTCGCATAGCGATGCTTCTCGTCGTAGTTCACGGACAGCGCCGAATAGGCGGCGCAAGTGGCCGCCAACGTGGGCACCATGATGAGTTCGGCGCCCGTGAATTCGGCGACGTTCTTCGCCGTGTCGGAAAGCTTGCCTGCTCCCACGGCGATCACGGCGTCCGCGTGAAGCGCACGCGCCCGATCGGCGAGTTCACTGGCGTTGCGCACTGTGGCGCTGCCGTCGTACCGCAGTACGGGAAGGTCGGGAACCGCATCGGCATACCCGGAAAACGCCTCCCAGGATCGTTCGCCCGTAATCAGCACCGGTTGACGGTAATCGTCAAGATACCCGCCGATGTCGCGTGCGACTCCGATGCCGCTGACGTAGCGGTCGGGGCCGCTGCGGACGTCCGTATCGCGAATATTCGAACTCATGCCTCGCTCCCGTCTTCCCGTTCATATCATTGCCTACTGCTGTTTGCCGCCTGTTGCCGCGCGCTGCCAATCAGTACTGGGCGTGTTCCTTCGGTGTCTTCTCCCCCGCCGTGACCGCGAAGGGCAAGTGGTTGCGCTTCGAGGGAATCGGGCAGGTGCAGTAGGTGGAGAACGCGCACGGATAGTTGAACGCGTAGTTGAAGTCAATCGAATCGAGATTGTTCAGCTCAAGGGGATCCAGATGCAGCACACGGCCGATATCGTAGGTTTCCTTGCCCGTCGTCTCGTCCGAGAAGAACACCGTCACATGCCCAAACACGTTCGAAACGACCAGCGAATAGGACGCGCCCTCGTATTCGAATTCAACGAAGCCGAGAACCGGGTAGGACTGCAGCACGGTTTTCACGACGGAATCGTGGATGTCGAGCTCATCCTCCTTGGCCCAGCGGAACGTGGCGGGAATCCTCCACCGCTTGTCGATGGGGAAATGGTCAATGCCGGTGAAGTTCCTGCGGCGTTCGGTGTTTGGATCCTTCACGCGCACCCAGAAATGATGCTCGTCGCGGCTGATGGCGTCGGTCTGCGCGTTCACTTCGACGCGGATCTCACCATAGTCGAGGTAGCTCAAAGCCTCTTCGCCGAATGCGGTCGGCACGAAGGCGATGGGCGCGATGACCGGGGATTCGGCGTTGTAGACTTCGCGGCCTTCAGGCGTGTAGACGAGCACATTGTCGTCAGCCCTCCATGTGCCGGGAATGCCGTTGATGCTTTTGCTCTGGCCGTTGGAAATCCAGTTGATGGACGCGGGGGCCAGATAGCCGTGCGGCGAGGTGAGTTCCTCTATCCTCTGCGCATGCCAGATATGCCACTGCTGGACATAGGGATCGACCTGCGTTGCGTTGCCGGGGACGATTGTTTCGCTCATGTGATGCTCTCCTTGTTGACGTGCGTTGCCGTTTTGCGTGTCAGCCCGCGCTCAGTACTTGAACACCGGCACCACGGCGCCCTTGTAGTTCTCGTTGATGGCATCGGCCACGGACTTGGTGTGGTAGGCCTTCACGACTTTCTGATAATCGGCGTTGTCCTTCTGATCGGAACGCGCGACGATGATGTTGATGTATGGCTTGAAGCTCTTGTTGTTCGTATCGATCGGCGCCTGGTACAGGGCATCATCGGTGCTCATGCCCGCATCGATGATGAAGTTGGTATTCGTGATGCCCGCCGCATAATCGGGAAGCAGGTTGATGATGGAGGCCGGATCGTTGAGTTCGATATCGATGCCGCTCGGGTTTTCGGCGATGTCATCCACGGTCGGATTGGTCTTGGTGTTGTCCTTGAGCTTGATGAGCCCGGCGGCATCGAGCACCTTCAACGCACGGCCGGTATTGGTGGCGTTGTTCGGGATGGCCACCTTGTCGCCGGACTTGAAATCCTTGAGGCTCTTGTACTTCTTGGAGTACAGGTTCAGCGGCGAGATGTAGGTTTCGGCGATTGCCGTGAGCTTGTAGCCCTTCTCCGACTTCTCCTGGTTCAGGAACGCGTAGTGCTGGAACGCCGTCAGGTCGAGTTCGCCGTTGGCTTGCGCCTGATTGGCGTAGATGCCGTCCTGGAACGCCTTCTTCTCGATCTTGATGCCGGCCTTCTCGTTGTCGAGTTCCTTCTGCACCGCATCCCAGATCACGTCGTCGGCATTGCCGACGAGACCGACGGTTATGGTTTTCTCACCCGCGTTGCGGGTGGAACGGTACACGCTGTAGCCGATGCCGGCCGCTGCGATGATCGCCAGTACGACCAGCACCGCGATAAGTTTCCGCTTCGCCTTCTTCTTCGTTGCCATGATTCTCTTCCTCTCAGGTGGTTGCGTTGGGTATCGTGATGGTTGGGGTTGGGGAATTGATAGTGGGATCGAAGCGTCTGAACGCCGATTCGGGGACGGCGATCAGTGCTCCGTGATTTCGACCAGCTGCCGTCCGATGAATTCGATGATGCCGATGAAGACCACCAGCACGATCACCGTCGCATAGGTCGCGTCCAGCATGTACCGCTGATAGCCGTAACGGATGGCGAAGTCACCCAAACCGCCGCCTCCGACGATGCCGACGATGGCGGTCAATCCGACCAAGCTGACGATGGCGATGACGCTGACACGGATGATGGAGGGAATCGCCTCACGCAGGTATACGCGGTACACGATCTTCGTGACGCTCATGCCCATCGATTCGGCCGCTTCGACCAAACCGACGTCCACTCCGGCGAGCGCCGACTGGATCTGCCTGCTGAAGAACGGCGTGATGCCGATGATCAGTGGGAAGATCGCGCCTTTCGTGCCAATCGCCGTGCCGACGAGCGCCCTAGTGACGGGGACCAGCGCTGCCGCCAGGATGATGAATGGGATGGATCGGAACAGGTTGATCAGTTTGTCGACGATATTGAAGACCACGGCGTTGGGTTTCAACCCCGCGGGTTCGGTCAGCGTGAGCGTCACGGCGATCAGCGTGGCCAGTATGAATGAGATCACGCCGGTCACGGCGACCATGATCACCGTTTGGACGAAACTGTCGATGAATTCGGGAAGACGGTTGGCTACATTGGGGAACCATTGGGTGAGAATGTTCATTGTGCGAGAACCTCGATTCCGATATTGCGGTCCTTCAGATAGTCGACGGCCGCTGTGATGCGGTCGGCGGCGCCGTCGAGGATGACGACCAGACCGCCGAGCGGAGCGTTGTCGATCACGTCGATATCGCCGAAGATGATGTTGACGTCGATGCCGAACGTGCGTGAAATGTGGGATACCAGCGCCTCGGACACTTCCTTGGAGATGTATTTCATGCGCAGCAGCACTTGACCGGGTTCCAGTTGAACCAGCGGCGAATGCTCGTCCAGCAGGTCGTGGATCTTGCCCAGGTTCGAGGTGGTCGCGACGAACGACTGGGTCAATGCGGCTTTGGGATTGGCGAAGATATCGAAGACGTGCCCTTCCTCGACGATGGTGCCGTGGTCGATCACCGCGACCTTGTTGCAGATCTGCTTGATGACGGACATCTGATGTGTGATGACGATGATCGTCAATCCGAGCGTATCGTGCAGGTTCCGCAGCAGTTTGAGGATGGATTTGGTCGTATTGGGGTCGAGTGCGCTGGTCGCCTCGTCGCTGAGCAGGATGTCGGGCTTGTTGGCCAGGGCTCGCGCGATGGCCACGCGCTGCTTCTGCCCGCCTGACAATTCGCTCGGATAGGCGTCGGCCTTGTCGGCCAATCCTACGAGTTCCAGCAGTTTCTCGACTTCATGCTTGCGCTCGCTCTTGCTGTTGACGGAGTCCAGAAGCGCAAGTTCGACGTTTCCTGCCACGGTTCGCGACGGCATGAGGTTGAAGGATTGGAAGATCATGCCGATTTTGCGGCGTAGCGCACGCAGGTCGTTGCCCCGCAGGTTCGCGATTTCCCGACCATGCACGGTCAGCGATCCGCCGTCATAGCGTTCCAGACCGTTGATGCATCGCACCAGTGTGCTTTTGCCCGCACCACTCAGACCGATGATGCCGTAGATGTCGCCTTCGGCGATGTCCAGGCTCACGTCGTGCAGCGCGACTTTCTCTTCACCGTCGGAGCGGTAGACCTTTTTGAGTTCCCGTATGGCGACCGCCACGGGTGCCGTGTTTTCGTTTACGTTCGGCATGTTTCCTCCAGATGCGCGTATCAACGCATATCAGCGCATATCAATATGCAAGTTCCAGTACTTCGATGACGTCGTCTCGGGTGAGCGGCGAATAGTTGCCGACCGTGGACGTGCCGTCGTGCGTGAGTTGGTCGGCGATGTGCCTGATGGCTTCGCGCGGAATGTCCAGTTCGTGCAGGCTCGTGCCCAGTCCGAGCGTCTTGAAGTGGTCTTCGAGACGCTTCGCGAAGATGAGCGCGAGTTCGTATTCGCTGTGATCGTACGGATCCTCGCCGAGCACCCTGACCGCCAGTTGCGCGTAACGCTGCGGCTGCCGCTTGACCACCACGCGGATGATCGATGGCAGGATGGCCGCGATGCCTTCACCGTGGATGACGTCGAATTCGCCGCCGAGCTCATGTTCCAGACGGTGGGTGGTCCAATCGTTTTCCGAACCGGTGGCGAGGAAACAATGGTTGAACATCGTCGCCGACAGCCAGTGCAGTTCGGTGCGGTTCTTCAGGTCATGCGGATCGGCGGCGAATCGGCGGCCCGCCAGCAGCGCGGCTTTCAGACCGCCTTCGAGCAGCCTGTCGGCGGATTCCAGATGATCTTTCACGGTGAAATACGGTTCCAGGAAGCCGACTGCCAGATCGGCGACGGCAGCGGCCTGGTAACGGTACGGCGTGGTGTCGGAGTATTCCGGGTTGACGATGGCGAAGCGGGGAATCACGATGCGGTTCTCCAGTGCACGCTTGTCCTGCCTCTGCTGGAGGACGGCGCAATCGGAAACCTCCGAGCCACTGCCGGGAATGGTGGAGATCACGCCGACCGGGATGCTGCTTTGCGGCTCGGCGGTACCGTCGAACAGGTCCCACACGTCGCCGTCGTAGGCGAGGCCGACACCGACTGCCTTCGCCGTATCGAACGAGCTTGCGCCACCGGCGGCGAGCACGAAATCGACGTCCGCCTCATGTGCCTTGACGATCAGGTCGCGGACGAGGTCGATGCGCGGATTCGGGACGACGTCGCCGTTTTCGATAAGTTTCGCGCCGATTGCGGCGACGGCCTTCTCCACGACGTCATGGATGCCCAGGTCGAACACGTAATCGCCGCTGTAGACCAGCAGGATCGAGGTGGCGTTCTGCTCGCGCAGCAGCTGTTCCAAATTGTTCTGGGCGCCGGGTCCGAAGACGAGTTTGCTTTGGGTGTAGTAGGTGAAGGTCATGGGACAAGCTTTCTTTTTCAAACGATTCAACGGGAAGCGCATGGGCTTCATTTCCTGATTGATTGAGAGAATATGTTTGTTCCAAGGGCAACACGGCGCTGTTATTATCGGCTCTCAGCACGTCGAGTAATTAATCTGATTTATAGCAGAGGCCTCATCTATAGAAAGAATCTATATACATATTTGTTGCGGTTCCTTATGCTGGTCGGCGGTAACGGCAATGAGCCACCCCGCACCACCGTACGAACACGACGAGGGGACGCCCCTGACGGAACGTCCCCTCACACGGCCACGGTGCACCACGAAAACACCATAGCCTCGGTAAGGCTATTCGCCCGAGATCATTGCAATGTTACTTGGCGATGGTGTCTGGACGATGTTGCCTGACTTACTTGCCGGCCTCCATGGCGGCAATGACCTGGTCGCGCATCTCGTTGAAACCGCCCGGCGTGGAAGCCGGAAGTACGACGGTCTTCGCGTTCTGCGACGAGGCGAGGTTGCGCATGGTGTCGAGATACTGGTTGAACAGCACGACGTTGTTCACATCGCTCACGTTCATGCCGACGGCCTGCAGGCTCTTGATCTGGTCGACGATACCGTTGGCGATCTCACGACGGTAGTTCGCCTGGCCTTCGCCCTGCAGCCGGGTCTTCTCCGCTTCGGCGGCAGCCTGCGTCTCAATCTGGATGCGCTGGGCCTCGGCACGCTGGCGGGTGGCTTCCTTCTCACGCTGCGCGGCGTTGATGGAATCCATGGCGCTCTTAACCTGCGGGCTCGGATCAATGGCTGTGATCAGCGTCTTGACCACGGTGAAACCGAAGCGCGACATCTCATTGCCGACGGTCTTCTGCACGTCGAAGGCGACATCATCCTTACGGGAGAACGCGTCGTCGAGGGTCAACGCCGGGATGGCGGAACGCAGCGCGTCCTCCATGTAGGAGCGCAGCTGGCCGGCCGGATCGCGCAGCTCATAATAGGCGGTGGCGACGTTGCTGGGATCCACGCGGAACTGGGTGGATGCCACGACGGTGACGAACACGTTATCGAGCGTCTTGGTTTCCAGCTGCACGTTGAGCTGGTTCACACGCATGTTCGTCTTCATGGCGATGCGATCCACGAACGGGATACGAATATGAATACCCGCGAACTGAACGGTGTGGAACTTGCCGAATCGTTCGATGATGTACGCCTGCTGCTGCGGCACGATGAACAACGTGGACAGAAACAGCACGGCGATGATGCCAACAATGACGAGAAGCACAATCAGAAATTCCATGTCCTCTCCCTTTCCTTGAATAGCACGCCGCATCCGTTGCGACGCACCATTTCAGCGTACCAAAGGGGGATGTGCTCCCCGGGAGGCTGTTCAGGAGCTGGATGAGGCGCGTCCGCGAGCTGACCGGCACCTGTCCGCGAGCCGGTCATCGGTCGGATAGGCGGCAATGCGTAGGACATCCGAATCGAACATCACGCGCCACCGATGCACCACCGAATCATCTGACCGAAATACGCGACACTCTGCATTTCGTGCATGAATCACCCCCACTCACACTCTGCATTTCGTGTATAAATCGACCTATCCATACTCTGCATTTCGTGTATGATTAAGGGTAAGTTTACTCTGCATTTCGTGTAAATGCCTTTATTTCCAAGGGGTTTAGCATGTTCTTTCAACGCAAGGCCTATCAAGCACTTATGACATGGAAGCGCCAGTCTGAGGGCAAGCGCGCCATGCTCATCGAAGGAGCACGTCGCGTAGGGAAAAGTACCTTGGCACAGGAATTCGCGCAACGCGAATACGCCAAACACCTCATCATCGATTTCTCCGAAGCCTCGGAGGACATCAAGGACCTATTCCGACACTATCGCGCGAATGTGGACGATTTCTTCATGTATCTGCAGGCATACACGGGTGTATCCCTGCCCCGCCGAAACGCCGTCATCGTATTCGATGAAGTGCAGCGTTTTCCGCCGGCACGCGAATTCATCAAACAGTTGGTGGCTGATGGAAGATACGACTACATCGAAACCGGGTCACTGATTTCTCTCAAGCGAAACGTCGAAGGCATCGTCATTCCCTCCGAAGAAAGTTCCCTGCGCCTTAATCCGCTGGATTTCGAGGAATTCCTTTGGGCCAGAGGAGAAGAGACGCTCGCTTCGGCAATCCGTGATTCCTTCGATCGTCTGCATCCCATGCCGGAACCGTTGCACCGTAAAGCGGAACGACTGTTCCGCGAGTACATGTTGGTCGGCGGGATGCCACAGGCAGTCGAAACCTACCTTACCGACAAGGATTTCGGCATGGTCGATGTGGTCAAACGCGACATCCTATCCTTGTACCGCAACGACATCGCCCAGTTCGGGGCGGCGGATGCCATGCGTATCAGGCGCGTGTTCTCCACGCTCCCGGGGCAGCTCGCCCGGCATGATAAAAAATTCAAACTGGCCTCATTGGACAACAGCGCACGAAGCCGTGAATACGCCGACGCGTTTTTCTGGCTTGCCGACGCCTGCATCAGTGTCACCGCATACAACGTCGACGATCCCGAAGTCGGACTGGCATCCTCGGCGAACGAAAGCAGTTTCAAGTGCTACATGGCCGACACTGGCCTGCTCATCACCCAGATGTTCGCCGACAACGCCTCCACGCCCCACGAAGTGTACCGCGACATTCTCTTAGGGAAGCTGGAGACAAACGAAGGCATGTTCACGGAGAACATCGTCGCCCAACAACTCATGGCAGGCGGACATGGACTGTATTTCTATTCGAAACGGGATTCCAACAACCATGAGAACACTATGGAAATCGATTTCCTGATATCGCGTGGATACGATGACGCAGCCGGAAGACTGCGCATCTCACCCATAGAGGTCAAATCAGGCAAGCGATACAGCACGCGGTCATTGGACAAATTCACAGAGAAGTTCGGCAAGCGCGTGGGTACCCGAATCGTATTGCATCCACTGCCGTTGAAAGCGGAGAATCATACGCTCCGACTGCCGCTATACATGGCGCATTTGCTGTGAATCCCATGGGTGCACCAGTAAGCCGGGTGCACCCGCACATACTGACCTGCGAACCCGTCAGTACGCTCCCTGGATCGCCTGGTCGAGATCGGCGATCAGATCATCGGTGTTCTCTAGACCGATGGACAGGCGAATCAGATTGTCGCTCACGCCGGCGGCATCGTAATACCGCTGCGGCACCTCGCGATGCGTCACGTGGGTCGGGTCCACGATCAGCGAGCGCGAATCACCAATATTCGGCACATAGGAGAACACCCTGGTGCCGTCGAGGATGCGGCGCACATCGTCCGCATCGCCTTCCACGGTGAACGACAGGATAGTGCCGACGCCTTCCGGCAAGTATTTCCGCGCCAGATCATAGGTGCTTTGGCCTTCGAGCGAGGCGTAGTTCACGCGGGTGACGTGCGCGAGGCCCTGCAGATGCTTGGCAATGGCGAGCGCGGAGCCGACTTCCTGCCGTTCTCGCACGGCCAGCGTTTCCAAGCCGATGAGCTGCAGGTAGGCGTTGAACGGGCTTTGCACGGCGCCGAAGGTGCGCAGGTACTTGGTGCGGACGCGTTTGATGAAGGCCTGGTTGCCGAATCGGCTGGCGAAGCTGTTCCACTCCCCTGCTTTCTGGTCGCTGATGACCAGATCGTCGCGCGTGAACTGCGGGAATCTGCCGTTGGTCCAGTCAAAACGGCCCGCATCCACGATCACGCCGCCGATCGCGTTGCCGTGACCGGTGATGCCTTTGGTGGTGGAGTGCACGACGATGTCCGCGCCGAAGTCGATGGGTCGCAGCAGGTACGGCGTGGGTACGGTGTTGTCGACGATCAGCGGAATGCCGTGACGATGCGCGAGTTCCGCCAATCCTTCGATATCGGCCACGGCCGTGCTCGGGTTGGCGACGCTTTCGGTGTAGATGGCTTTGGTGTCGGGGCCGATGGCCGCTTCGACGGCGGCAAGATCGTTGATGTTCTCAACGAAATCACCGTGGATGCCGAACTGCGGGAGGAAGTCGCCCAACGCGTCCACCGATGCGCCGTACAGGTTGACCGGTGCGACGATCCTGCCGCCGCCTTCGCCCGCGCACATCAGCGCGTAGCTGACCGCCGCCATGCCGGACGAGACGGCGACCGCACCGATGCCGTTTTCCAACGCGGCGATGCGGCGTTCCAGCGCATCGACGGTCGGATTGGCGACCCTGGAGTATTCGAAGCCCGATATCGCACCACCCGCGAGCGCGTCGCCACGCTGGGCGTTCTCCAGGTCGAACGCCGCGGAGGCGTAGATGGGAACGCTTACTGCGTCGGCGTTGGCCTGTCGGTCGTATCCGGCGTGGATGGCTTTGGTTTCGAAGCTCAGTGACGCGTCATCGGTACAGTGCGTGTTCGTCGTGCTTGTCATGGTGGTGTATGACCGTCCTTGTTATGCGAGGTTGTACTTGGTTGTACGAATGATTGCGGAATGCGGCGTCGCTCAGACCGACAACTTCCCCAACGTCTGCAAGCCCTCGTGCTCCTCAAGATATTCGGTGTATGCGAGTTCGAACGCCTGACCGAGATCCTCGATGAGATCCTGCTTGTCTTCGACGCCGACTGCCAAGCGAATGAGTTCGTCGCTGATACCGACCTTGAGGCGTTCCTCGCGCGGCAGTTCGAAATGCGTCATGCGACACGGCAGTTCGGCGAGGCTTTCCACCGCGCCGAGGGACACGGCCAAGTGGAAGATGTGCAGGTTGTTCAGGATAATGGACGGGTTGACTCCCGGCACGACTTCGAAGCTCAGCACGCCGCCGAAACCCTTGAGCCCGTTATCGCGCAGAATCTCGTCACGATTGCCGTGAATGCCCGGGTAGTTCACCGTTTTGACCAGCGGATGGGCCAGCAGATAGTCGGCGATGGCGAGCGCGTTCTCCTGCTGACGGTCGAGGCGCAGCGCGAGTGTCTGGATGCCGCGGCGCACCGCGTCGCATTCGGTGGGCGCGAGCACGCCGCCCAAACGGTTCTGCGAGTAGTAGATGCGCTCCCCGAGCACATCGTCGGCCACGACCACCAGACCGGCGTTCACTTCGGAATGGCCGGCAAGATACTTGGTGGCGGAATGGATGACGATATCGGCGCCCAGGTCGAGCGGCTGCTGCAGGTAGGGGGTGACGAAAGTGTTGTCGACGATGGACAGTGCGCCGTAGCGGTGCACGACCTCGGAGATGCGGGACGCGTTGTTGACCTGCAGCAGCGGGTTGGTCAGCACTTCGAAGTACACGGCCTTGGCCTTATCCTCACCGTTACGACCGGCGACGGCGGCATCAAGCGCCTCATAGTCGGCGGTGTCAACGGCTTCAACCCTCACACCCCAGCGGGTGAAGAACTCGTTGAACAGCGAATAGGTACCGCCGTAGATGTTCTTGCCGACGACGATGCGGTCACCGGGTTGGAAGATGGACAACACGGCGTGGATGGCCGCCAGGCCGGAACCGAATGCGAAACCGCGGGTGCCGTGTTCGAGCTGCGCGATCTGGCGTTCCAAGAATTCACGGGTCGGGTTGCCGCTGCGCGCGTAATCCCAGCGGGGCATGGACTCGACCGATTCGAAAGCATAAGTGGACGAATTGTAGATCGGCGGGTTCACGGCTCCGGTGTTGTTGTCGTTGATCGGCAGACCGTGGACGAGCTGAGTGTTGAATCGTGTCATGTGTGCACCCCCTTGGGTTGTATGTTTCAGTATCGGTTCCTTGCCGCGCGGCAGTCGCATTGTTTGTGCGGCGTTCGCGCGATTACGGTTCCCTACTTAACTCGATTTCAAATTCCACCACGCGATGCCCCTATCGACGTTGGTTATAAGCCGCGTCATTCTCCTATAGATTCTTGTTATCACGCGCTCAGATGCCATCATTCATAAGATTCATAAAAGCCGGCCTTCCATGGATTCTCTCCGCAGAAGGCCGGCTTCCCGATCATTCATCATCGAAATCGTAGATGAAGAACAGCAATCGTTGTCCGCCGTCGACGACCAGCGTCTCCAGCTCGCGATGCCTGACGAAACCGCAATGCTGGTACAGACGATGGGCATCCAACATGCCTGGGCCGGAATGGATCAGCACCCTACACAATCCATGGGAACGGGCTAGGTCCAACGCATGATGGACGAATGCCCCGCCTACACCTTTGCCCCGCGCGGAGGGCAATACGCCAAGCGTATTGAATCCGAACGTGTCGGGCTCTTCAAGATGATCGAGCTTCGGTGTCAATAGGCTCCGATAATCTGACCATCCACATCCTCCGCGACCCAGACATCCTCGGTCTTGCTGCGCGGCGTGATACCCAGCAACCGCTGCCGGTAATGTTCGGTAATCTTGCCGCTGGCGGTGAAGGCTTCGAGCAGGGCCTGCCCGACCTGATCATATTCACGCTCCTCGGCCCTTCGAATCGTTACGCCATGTCCAATATCGCGATGTTCCAGTTCCAGATCAGTCATCGTTCTTTTACCGTCCAATCATCATGCACATTCAGCTGCTGTTCCGAACTGTACCGTCTCAGCCGCGGAAAGGCTGGGATGCGGATTCGGGCCCGAACTGCCACAGTTCGAACGAACCGCCGACACCCGGACCGGAATAGTAGGGCGAACCGGACAGCACCTCGCAACCTGCGGGTTCGAGCCAGCGCTCGTACAGCGCCTTGCGCTCATCCTTGACGGACTGCAGGGTATGGTCGGCCGGGGAGAACGGGTCGCGTGCATAGTTGCCGTTTTCGTCCGGCACATAGCCCAAGTCGAATAGCTCCTGATCGTCAATGAATCCCGGCGTCTGGAACAGGTCGCGTGCATAGGCGAACAGGTTCGGGTAATCCCACACATGCACCACTTCGTCATCCGAAAGACCGAGGCTTTCCAGGAATTCCGGCCTGTAACCGATTTCGTACGATTCTAGGGTCTGGAACAAGCGAACGTCGGAATCCGTCAGGTTCGGACCGAACAGGTAACGCCTCGATGCCAGACGGAAGTCATAATCGGCCAGACGCGCCTTGAAGACCTCGTAAGCGGCCTTCGCCGCGCCCTTGGACGTGGCGAAGTTGACCTTGTAGGTGCCGTTGTTGACATCATCGAAGATCTGCTGGTTGAGCAGATCGATCTTCTGTCGCAAATCCTCCGGATACAAATCAGGGGCGTCGGGCTTGCGGAACGGCTTGAAGGCCGTCTCAAGATCGATGCTCAGAATGTGATAGTTGTTGGTGACCACCTTGCCGTTGGTCATGTCGATGACGGTGGGGGAAGTCGCTCTTCCCCGATAGTTCGGTTCCGTGGCCTTGTACGCATCATTAAGACGTTCATAGCCGAACTTCTCAGCCACACCGCCTTCGGGCTGGGTGAGCTTCCAACCATGCTCATCACGACCGTAGATAATCTCCGGAGTGAACACATCCCACAGTCCCAGCAAACGAATCACGATACGCTGGCGACGGTTCCAACCGCAGCCGGTGGCTCCCAGTACATGGTAACGCCCGGGTTCCGCAGGAGCCTGGCCCGGCTGGGATCCGAAACGAACCGTGAACTCGTTACGCTGGCGACGGAACGCGCCGTCCGGCGTCTGCTCGACGGTCGTCTCCTCCACCGGACGGTTACGCCCCTGCGGATCCTCCGTCTGCTTGCGGTGGGCGCGCACGCCACAGGCGTTTGCCGTCCTGTCAAGATGCAGTGTCGTGGATGCGCTGCCGTTGTTCAATCCGAATGCCATTGTTGTTCCTCTTTCAAAATTCGATATATTGCGGTCATGCGACCGTCGGTTAGATTCAGGTACGGCTCGTATCAGGCAAGCGGGCTAAGCACCACGGGCTTGGAGTCGTAGGATTCGAAGTCGGACAGGAAGGAACGGAGACGAGGCGTCTTCGGATGGGAGAAAATCTCCTCCGGGTTGCCTTGTTCCACAATCTTGCCGTTTTCGATGAACAGCACACGCGAGGCAATCTTGCGTACAAATCCCATCTCATGGGACACCAGAAGCATGGTGTTTCCTCCCTGCGCGGCCAGAGTGATGGTGTCCTGCACTTCCTTGACTCGTTCGGGGTCGAGGGCCGATGTCGGCTCATCGAGCAGAAGCAACTCGGGCTTCATGGACAGCGCCCTTGCGATGGCAACGCGCTGCTGCTGGCCACCCGACAGGTGCTGCGGATAATGATCCTGGTAGGCTTCGAGTCCGACATTGCGAAGCTCGGCCAGAGCATGTTCCTTCACTTCAGCCTTCGGCAGCTTCTTGACTACTCTGAGCCCCTCCTCCACGTTCTCCAGAACGGTGCGGTTCTTGAATAGGTTGAAGCTCTGGAACACCATGGACGTGTTGCGACGCAGACGAAGCGTCTCCTTCTTGGAGATGTGCGCGAGATCGTACGTGGTGTCATCGAACTGAATCGTTCCGCTGTCCGGCTTCTCCAGAAGGTTGAGGGAACGCAGGAACGTCGACTTACCGGTTCCGGACGGACCGATGAAGGCCACCACCTCTCCCGGTTCGATGTCCAGATCGATTCCGTCGAGCACCGTATGCTTGTTGAATCGCTTGACGAGGTTGCGGATCTTAATCATTGGTCAATGCCCCTTCCTGAATGACTTGCTTGAGTTCCGGAGCCTGCTCGGGAACCGAAAGTTTCTTTTCCAGCAGTCGCGCCAGCCATTCCAGGATCATGGTGATGACCCAATAGATGATGGCGGGAGAGCAATACATTTCGAAGTAGCGGTACGTGGCGCCAGCCAGGATCTGGCCTTCGGCGGTCATTTCGACGACAGCGCACACGAACGCCAACGACGTGCCTTTGATGAGTCCGATGAGGGAATTCATCAGGCCAGGCAGAGCCACGATTCCGGCCTGCGGCAGCAGGACGCGCATACGTACTTGGTTCGCCGTCATACCCAACGATTCGGCGGCCTCAACCTGCCCATCGTGTGAATTTCTTCACGATACGAGACATATGACGTTACTCCAAACTCAAATGAAAACTTGATGTGATGATTCACAAGATAATCACCGCATTAAGCCGACACAGCATGTGAATAATCGCCTTAATCTATAGGCTGCTACCCCCCCCAACGATTACGGAATTGATAACGCGTCATTATTTCAACTTCTATATGTTCTATTTCAAACTTTTCAACACTTACGGAATAGCAAAATCCTTTGTGGCCGTATTCGTAAATGATTATGAGGCGACATCATTAGGGAAACAGGCAACGGAACACCTTTCCGTCTCCTGTAACACACGAAACCCGTCCGGCCAGCATGGCATTCGTAATACGCCACCACCGACCAGACGGGTTTTTCAGCATCCTTCCGCATATTCACGGTACTGTTTACGGAAACGAGGCGTTACCCTAGTATCGCCACAACGCGCTCCACCGCCTCACGCAGCAGATCCTCCGACTTCAGTAGACTGAACCGCACGTAGTCCTTGCCGACATGCCCGAAGCAGGTGCCCGGCAGCGCGGCCACGGCGGCGCGTTCCAGCAGCAGGTCGGCGAACCGTTCGCCGGTCAACCCCTCGGGCGCATGCACCCAGGCATAAATGCCGCCGTCCGAATCGAACACGTCAAGTCCGGCTTCACGCAAACCACCCGCCACGATCTCGCGACGCCTCGCATACCGCTCGGCGAGTTCACGCACGCAACTCTGGTCGGATTCCAGCGCCGCGGTGCCGGCATCCTGAATACTGGACGTGATCATGGAACCCATTTGATAGTGGTACTGCTTCACATGACTCACGATGTCGTCGTTGCCTGCGATGAACCCGGCACGCCAGCCCGCCATCGCATACATCTTCGAAAGCGAACACACTTCCACCGCCACGTCGAACGCGCCCGGCAACGACAGAATGCTGATCTGCTGGTCCTTCACGCCGAGCCCCGCATACGCGAAATCCTGGATGATCGCGAAACGATGCTCATGCGCCAGTTCAATCGCCCGCTCAAGGAATTCACGCGGCGCCTGCGCACCGGTCGGATTGTTCGGATAGTTGAGAATCAGCACCTTGACACGTTCCCAGGTCTCGCCCGGCACCGCGTCGAGATCGGGCAGGAAGCCGCGTTCGGGCAGCGACGGCAGCAGAATCTCCTCCCCCTGCGCCATCACCGTCATGCAATGGTACGAAGGATAATACGGGTCGGCGTAGGCGACCGCGTCCCCCGGCGACACCAGCACCGCGGTCAGCGCGGCCAAACCGTCGACGGCGCCTTCCACCGCGAACAGCTGCGTATGCCAATCCAATTCCACGCTGTACGTGCCGCGATACCAATTCGCCGCCGCCTGCAGGAAACTCGGCTTGCCGTCGAACGGCGAATATCTGGCGTTGGCGGGATCATCCACGGCCGTTTTGGCAACATCGCGGATGAATTCGGCGGGAAACGCGTCAGGATTGCCTTTCGCCAGATCGATCACGTCCGCTCCGCCCGCCACCGCGGCGGCGACCTTACGGTCCATATCCGCGAACACGTTCGGCGGAATCGACTGGGCGACCGTGGTGAACGCCACCGGAGAACTATGGGAAGTCATATCGGAAACCTACCTATCCATATCATGCGGGCCGGTTCGCGCCGGCCACGCGTCGCGTCGCATCGGTCAGTGCGTGACCTTGCGCGCCGCCCAATCGCCGATCCACTGGATGATCTGCACCAGCACGATCAGGATGACCACAATCGCCACCAGCACGCCGGTATCGTACCGGTTGTAGCCGTACTGGATGGCCATATCGCCGATCCCGCCCGCGCCGATGGTACCGACCATCGCCGAATAGCCGATCAGCGAGATGATGGTGAGCACCACACCGCGAATGAACGAGGGCAGCGCCTGTGGGAAGATCGCGTCCACGATGATCTGCCGCGTGGTGGCACCCGTGGAAATGGCCGCTTCCAGCAGACCGGGGTCGACTTCGGAGAATGCGCTTTCCGCGATGCGGGCGAAGAACGGCACGGCCGCGATCGACAGTGAGATCGCGCCACCGGTGGGCGTGTAGGGGTCGCCGATCAGCAACTGCACGACCGGGATCAGCACGACCATCAGAATCAGGAACGGCAGGGATCGGATCGCATTCACGATGAATCCGACGACGACGTTCACCGCATGGTTCGGCTTGAACAGACGGTTCTCGGTCAAGTACAGCAGCAATGCGATAAGCGTTCCCAGAACGATGCCGATGATCGCCGACACCACGACCATGTACGCGGTGTCGAGCAGGGCCTGGCCGAGATTCTCCTGCAGGATTTCCAGTGTTTCACTCATGATCATGCCTCCTTATCCGCAGATTCGCCCGCAACGCCGGCGTTCTCACGCGCCGCCGCCAATGCCGCCCTGTCGAGTTCGCGGTACCCGAACACGTTCGCCTTCAATTCCTCCAAGGCGCGTCCGAGCGTGCCGTCACCGCCCGACACCAGCACGATGAGGATGCCGATGGCCTGCGCTCCGAAGTATTCGACGTTCGCATGCAGAACGTCGATGCTCACGCCGTAGCGTTGCGCGACGGCGCTGATCAGCGGTTCAAGCGCCGACTCGCCCTTGTACCGGAGTTCCACGATGGTCCCCTCCGGCAGCGACGGTACGAGTTGCGGCGGCACCGCAATGCCGAGATAACGTTCCACGAGCGCCTTGGTGGTGGGGTGCTTCGGCGCGCTGAACACGTCGAAGGTGTCGCCCTGTTCGACGACGATGCCGTTCTCCATCACCGCCACGCGGTCGAAGATCTGCTTGGCCACGTCCAACTGGTGGGTGATGAACACGATGGTGATGCCGAGTTCCTTGTTGATATGGCGCAGCAATTCCAGGATTCCCTCGGTGGTTTCAAGGTCCAGCGCACTGGTCGCCTCGTCGCACAACAGGATCTCCGGCTTGTTGGCGAGCGCACGCGCGATGGAGACGCGCTGCTTCTGCCCGCCGGACAGGCTGGATGGATAGCTGTCGATCTTGTTTTCCAGGCCGACGAGCGCGAGCAGTTCGCGCACGCGCTCCGCCCACTGCTCCTTCGGGTATCCTCCGGCTTTGAGCGCGAACTCGATGTTCTTGCCGACGGTGACGTTGGTGATGAGGTTGAACCCTTGGAAAATGAATCCGATGCGCTTGCGCAGGTCACGCAGTTCGGCGCCGCTTACGTTCGTGACGTCCTTGCCATCGATGAGCACGGTTCCGCCGGTGGGGCGTTCCAGCAGGTTGATGGTGCGCACCAGTGTGCTTTTGCCCGCACCGGAGAATCCCACGATGCCGAAGATCTCGCCTTTGTCGACGGTCAGGCTCACATGTTTGACCGCTTCGACGGTCCGCTTCCGCTCATGGAAGGTGACGGACACGTCGCGCAATTCGATGACGCTCATTGCTTCTCGTTTCCTCGTTGTTGTTCGGGCTGCGAAAGCCCGCATGGGCGCGGATGCGACGCATGCGAGCCGGTTGGGTGTATGGTCCTCGCCGTACGCGATCACCAGGTGGTCGGCTTGCCGAAGTCCTTGAACTCGCTCTTGGCGATGGCGTCCTTGAACTCCTGGCTGGCGAGCAGCTTCTTGACGGTCTTGCCGAAGTCGGAGTCGGCGTCCTTGGTGTTGACGACGAACACGTTGATCACGCCTTCATCCTGCTTTTCGGTGGCGAGCGCCTCGGACGGTTTGAGTCCGGCGGCCCAGGCGAAGTTGCCGGGCACGAGCGCCACGTCGACGGTGCTGACGGAACGTGCGAGCTGCGCGGCGTCGAGGGTCTTGATCTTGAGGTTCTTCGGGTTGGAGGCGATGGCGTTGACGGAGGCCTTGGTCGCGTCGATGCCGTCCTTGAGGGTTACGAGACCCTGCTGTTCGAGCACGCCGAGCGAACGGGCGAGGTTGGAGCCGTCCGCCGCGATGGACACGGTGGAGCCGTCCTTGATGTCCTTGATGGACTTGTACTTGTTGGAGTAGATGCCCAAGCCCAGCGTCGGCACCTGGCCGAGCGAGGTGAGGTCGAGGTTGTTGTCCTTCGTGAACTTCTTCAGGTAGTTGATGTGCTGCATCAGGTTGGCCTGGATGGAGCCGGAGGCGAGCGCCTTGTCGGGCTGCACGTAGTCGTTGAACAGCTTGGTCTTGAGTTCGTAGCCGTCGTCCTTGAGCAGCGGGGCGATGACCTTGTCGACCATGTCGCCGTACGGTCCGGGGCACACGCCCACGGTGATCTTCGTGACCTTGCCGGAGGCGGATCCGCTGGTGGCGCCGGATGCGGAGGACGAGTTGCCGCATGCCGCCATGGAGACGAGCGCCGCTACGGCGGCAACGGTTGCGATGGCACGTTTGATGCCGTTTGCCTTAAGGATGTTGATGGTCATGGTTTCCCTCTCTTATTGGTGTGCGACTTATTGGTATGGGTTGAACGTTTCGATGCCGATGGTGTTAACCGATGGCGTTAACCGTCGGCGTTAACCGTCGGCGTTATCGGTCACTTGCTTGCTTCGGCGTCGGCCTGGGCCTGCGCCACGATTTCCGGGTTGTGGATGGCGAAGGCGCGTTCCGCGAGGTGCACTTCCCTGGTGAGGAATTCGTGCAGCTTGCACACGTAGCCGTGTTCGCGGCCGACCTTGGCGATGTAACCGTTGATGTAATCGACTTCGGTCGGGCGCCCTTTGGTGAGGTCCTGATACATGGACGGATAGTGCAGCGGATGTGCCACGCCGGCGGTGTGCAGGATGGTTTCGACTTCGCTTTCGCGGGTGCCGAGCAGTCGGTATCCTGCGGCTTCGGCGGCGGAGTAGGCTTCGTCCACGAGCTGTTCGGTGAGCCAGCGTGCGTCGGGATGCGCGTGGAATTCGCCGAATCGGATCTGATACATCGTGCACAGGGTGTTGAGTACCGAATTGAACACGATCTTCGCCATACACATGCCGATGAAGTTGTCCACGATGGTCGGGTTGAGCGTCGCGGCCTTGAAGTCCTCGTACAGTTCCTGTTCGACCGGCCTGGTCTGCTCGTCGTAGGCGCACATGTTCATGGCCTTGGCGTGGGCGCCACCGGTGAAGTTGAAATCACCCGGCCCGTACACGTATGCGCCGATCAGTGCCGTGCCACCGTAGATGCGGTCCTTGGGGAAGTATTCGTTGAGCTTCTCGAAATGCCCGTAGCCGTTCATCGCGGAGAACACGATCTGATGATCCTTGAACAGGTGGGCGCAACGCTTGAGCACGCCGTCGAGCTGCATCTGCTTGAGGAACACGATCCACACGTCCGGTTCGCCGTGGTATTCCTCCGGGTAGTACACGTCGATCGGCACCAGATGGCGGTCCTGACCGTCCTGGGAGACGTAGGCGCCGCCCTGTTCGCGGATCTTCTCGACGTTCGGCTTCCAAGTGTCGATGAAGTCGACGTCCTTGTGCGCGAACTCCTGCAGCAGAACACCATACTGGATACCCATTCCGCCTGCGCCGATCACCGCGTATTTCATGGTTGCTTGCTCCCTCCGTTCGTCTTGCGGCTGGTCTTGCGACCGCCGATAGTCATAACCTATCCGCGGTTCGACGTTGATGGGACGGCGTGGCTATACGCTCTTGTTATTGAGGGTTTGAGCACCTATAAGGCCTGTTTATGAAGCATTATCGGATATACGTCATCACCCCTGTTTTCCAATCCTTTCGCTTCCCGCTTGACCATCTTCGCCGTGTCTTCCCGTTTCCAGACCGGGGCTCCCCTGCTGCGCCCCATCTCTGCGGCTTCCTTAATCCCCGCCCACTTGACTTCCCCACAAGGCATGACAAAGGCCCGTCCACATTGGACGGGCCTGTATGCCGTATGCCGTTACGGCGTTGCGATCAACCTATCGGATCAGTCGACCTTGCCGCCTTCGACCACGATGTCATCCGGATTGACCTCGTCGCCGTACACCGGCTTCAGGGTCTGCTCGTAATCCTTGTGGAAGAAGTTCTCCTTGCCGAGCTTGTCGATCTCGTCGTTGATCCAGTTGAGCAGTTCCGTGTTGCCCTTCTGGACGGCGGGGGCGATGGTGTCCTCATCGCCGAGCTTGGTGACGCCGACCTTGAAGCCCTTGTTGGACTTGGCCCAGGCGAGCACCTCGGTGTTGTCGGTGGAGAACGCGTCGCCACGGCCGTCGAGCAGCGCGTTGTAGGCGTCGGCGTACTGGTCGTACTTCTGCAGCTTCACTTCGGGGTGGTTCTTCTCGAAGTAGGTTTCCGCGGTGGTGCCCTTGGCGATGATGAGGGTCTTGCCCTTGAGCTGGCTCACGTCCGTGATCTCGGCGTTCTCCGGGGAGACGACGCCCAGCGCGACCTTCATATACGGCTTGGCGAAGTCGACCTTCTCCTTGCGCTCGTCGGTGACGGTGAAGTTGGCCAAGGTGATGTCGACCTTGTTGGAGGTGAGCACGTCGACGCGGGCGGCTGGGTCGACGGAGGTGTACTTGACCTTCACGCCCAGATCCTTGGCGAGACGCTCGGCGAAGACCACATCGTAGCCGGCGTTCTTGCCGTCCTTGTCGACGTAGCCGAACGGCGCCTTATCGGAGAACACGGCGATCTTGATCTCGCCGGACTTCTTGATCTCGTCGAGGCTGCGGGCCTTGGCGGTGGACGTCGTGGCGGAATCGGACGACGAGGCGTCGCTCGGCGACGCGGCGCTCGGACCGCACGCGGCGAGGGAAGCGCCCATGATCAGCGCCGCGGATGCTGCGATGACTGCCTTCAACGGTTTGATGTTGAACTTCATGTTGTACCTTCTTCTCTATTGCTGATCGTGCGGTGCACGTTCAAATTCAAAGGTGCGCAGGAACCTGCGCGCACGATCCGTCTCGGGTTCGGTGAAAAACCGTTCCGGATCGTTGGAATGCTCGACGATATGCCCATCCTCCAGCAGGATGATCTCGTCGGCGACGGCCCGTGCGAAACGCATCTCATGCGTGACGATGATCATCGTCTGCCCCGCGCGGGCGAGCCCGATCACCACGTCAAGCACTTCGCGCACCATTTCGGGGTCGAGGGCCGCGGTGATCTCGTCAAGCAGCAGCACTTCCGGGTGCAGGATGAGCGCACGGCAGATGGCGATGCGCTGACGCTGACCGCCCGACAGCTCGTGCGGCCAGGAGTCCTTGCGATCGGCAAGACCGACCTTGCCGAGCAGTTCCAGCGCTTCGCGTTCGACTTCGGCCTTGTCGCGCTTCTGCACCAGCAGGGGTGCCATCATGATGTTGCCGAGCACGGTTTTGTTCGGGAACAGCTCATAGCTTTGGAACACCATGCCGATGTGGGTGCGCAGCTCGCTGGAACGCGCCGAACGCCCGGCCTTCTCGGTGCCCGGTTTGCCGGTTTCGATGACCTTGCCTTCCAACGCGATCTCACCGCCCTGGATCGGTTCGAGTCCGGCGATGGTGCGCAGCAGCGTGGATTTGCCGGAACCGGAAGGACCGACCACCACCAGCACACGGCCCTTGGGCACGTCGAAGCTCACATCATCGAGCACGCGCCGGCCCGCATTGGCGTACTGCTTGACCAGATTGCGCACAGACAGTGCCGCACCGTTATTCGTTTCGGTAACGATATCAGTCATTTGCCCACCTTTTCTCAAGTCGACGGGCCACGATGGAAAGCGGCCAGCACACAATGAAGTACATGAAGAAAATCACCCCGTAGATCCACAGGGTTCCGGTCGGATACTGGAATCGGTTCGCGTCGATGATCTGCTGACCGACCTTGATCACTTCAACCACGCCGAGCAGCACGGCCAACGATGTGGTCTTCACAATACGTGTCGCCAGGTTCACCGAGGCTGGCAGCAACCGGCGCAGAGCCTGAGGCAGAATCACATGCACAAAGCCCTGCCAGTTGCTCAGTCCCAGCACATACGCCGATTCGGATTGGATTTCGGGAATCGACTGCAATGCCCCGCGCACCAGATCACCCAGTTCTGCGCCACCCCACAGGATGAACACCAGCACGCAGGCCCCGGTGGCGTCCAGATTCCAATCGAACCAGCGCGCGAACCCGTAATATGCGAGGAACAGCAATGCAAGCTGGGGCATAATGCGGATGAAATCAAGGTATATGCGCATCAGCACACGAACCACGCGGCTTTTCAACGTCATCAGCCAACCGACCAGCAACCCCACCGGAACGGAGGCGATGACGGAGACCGCGGCGATCCACACGGTGACCCACAGGCCTTGAAGCAGTCGCGGCATCACGCCCGGCTGCAGAAGAATCTCAGCGCCTTGCATAGTCGAACCTCCTTTCCAACCAGGTGCCGATCAGCGAGATCGGCAGCAGTACGATCAGGTAGCTTACGACGAGCATGGCCAGCGATTCGTAGGTGCTGTAGTACATGCCGATCAGATCCTTGGCCATATACATCACGTCGGCGAGCGCGATGGCGGAGACCACGGAGGATTCCTTGAACAGGAAGATCACATTGGCCACAATGCCTGGAATCGCACCGGAGACGGCTTGCGGCAGCACGACCCGTGTGAGGGATTGCATTGGGGTAAATCCCAGCACGTACGCGGTTTCACGCTGCACTTCAGGCACAGCCTGCAATCCCGCACGCATGGCTTCCGCCATGTAGGAGCCGCCGAGGAATCCGAGCCCCACGATCGCGCAGGTTTCCGCGGACCAGACGATGCCGATCTTCGGCAATCCGAAGAACAGGAAGTACAACTGCACCAGCAGCG